>Ga0247813_10000006_pt1 | contig 633178 bp, 520 predicted proteins | sample UWRJL169409C1_FD_180719 | JGI IMG/M metagenome (GOLD analysis project Ga0247813, IMG submission 180719) | Plant litter microbial communities from Arlington Agricultural Research Station in Wisconsin, United States - UWRJ-L169-409C-1 | ecosystem: Environmental > Terrestrial > Plant litter >... | reverse complement strand
CACAATCACATCGGGCAGAACTTTTATTTGGCTTGTATCCTGATCTTGAACAGGCCTATAAACTGAGTCAGGGTTTGTCCACTATACTCAGTACATCCAAGGACAGGATAATTGCTTTTAAAAAGCTAGCCATCTGGTATAATCAAGTAGAATCCGCTGGATTTAAATCGTTTAACACAATTTCAAGAACAATCCAGAACAACTACGAAACGATACTAAACTACTTCGATAACAGATCAACCAATGCCTCGGCAGAATCCTTTAATGCAAAGATAAAGGCTTTTAGAGCACAGTTTAGAGGGGTTAGAAACGTAAAATTCTTCCTATTTAGACTAACAAAAATTTATGCATAGAATTGCTCCCCAACTTTTTTGCTTGATCCGGGAAAATTAGAGTACAAACTGAGTTAGCAACAGATATTATTAACACACTTAAATTGGATAAAAACAAGAAACCCTCTAAATAAATATTTAGAGGGTTTTAAGTCTTGTTTAGTCGGGATGGCAGGATTCGAACCTACGACCTCCTGCTCCCAAAGCAGGCGCGATACCGGGCTACGCTACATCCCGAACTTGGTATCTCCTTTTTAAATCCTTTTTTAAAGTGGATTTGAACTTTTGTCGGGATGGCAGGATTCGAACCTACGACCTCCTGCTCCCAAAGCAGGCGCGATACCGGGCTACGCTACATCCCGAACTTGGTATCTCCTTTTTTCCTTATTTCTAAGGGCTGCAAAGTAACGGATTTAAAATGATAATTCCATTTATTTTTGCAATTTTATTTTTCTTGCGGAGAGGGCGGGATTCGAACCCGCGGTACCGTTACCAGTACGACAGTTTAGCAAACTGTTCCTTTCGGCCTCTCAGGCACCTCTCCTATTCCTCTAAGTTTTTGTCCTACCGACGTTGTTTTGAGGTCTGCAAATATAGCAAAACAACCTATTCCACAAAAAAAAATTACAAAATTTGTTGATAATCTATTCGAACATGATAGATACTCATCAACATAGTCTTGAAAATCAATTTGATAGTCTCAATATCTTTTAATGTTAAATCGCAATTATCTAATTGATTTTGCTCCAATTTATAGTTAATTATCCGTTCAACTATGTCATTTATGTTCTGAGCATCGGGATTTTTCAGACTTCGGGAGGCAGCTTCTACCGAATCTGCTAACATTAGCACACCAGTTTCTTTACTAAAAGGTATCGGTCCTGGGTATCTAAAAATATTTTCATCGACAAATTTTTCGGGCGAATTTTTAAGAAATGACTGATAAAAATAATCGACTCTCGTATTTCCGTGGTGAGTTCTGATAAAATCGATAATCGCTTCGGGAATTTGATTCTTTCTTAAAATCTCAATTCCTTTATGAACATGCTGAATAATAATTTGAGCACTTTGCTCGTAAGGAAGCTTATCATGCGGGCTGACTGCCGTATTTTGATTCTCGATAAAATATTGTGGGTTATCTACCTTACCAATATCATGATACAAAGCACCAGCTCTAACCAGAACAGAGTTTCCACCTATTTTAAAGATAGCAGCTTCGGCTAGGTTTGCAACCTGCAGAGAGTGCTGAAACGTTCCAGGTGCTTTAAAAGCTAGCTCTCTTAACAATTTATTATTGGTATTAGTAAGTTCTATCAATGCAACATCAGACGTTATACCAAAAACTCGCTCGAAAATATAAATTAAAGGGTATGCTAAAAGAGAAAGTAAAACACTAAAAATAAAGGGAACAAAATTGATCCACTGAATTTCCCTGAAAGACCCTTCTCTTAATAAAGCAATCCCTACAAATGAAACAAAGTATGCTGAAAGTATAAAAAGTGCAGAAACCAAAAACCTTTCTCGTTTCACAAAGTTTTTAATACTAAAAATTGCAACCATCCCTGCCGTAACCTGGTAGAAAACAAATTCAAAGCTATTTGCAACAAAAAATCCAGCAATTAATATCACCAACATATGCAAATAAAGCGCAAGCCTGGTATCGAACAGAATTCTAATTATTATAGGAACAACACAAAAAGGAATATAATATAAGCTGGCAATATTCATTTTCAAAGCCCATGTTAGCGCCAGAAGCATTCCTGTTGTTACAATTAAAATTAAAGAGAGCTGTCTATTATCAGAAAAAATATCTCTACGGAAGAGATAAAGAAAAGACATCAATATAGAAAGAATAAAAGCAACCAAAACAACCTGCCCTAAGTACACTAAAGTCCTACTTCCTATAGTTTTGGTTTGAGCATCATAAGTAGCTTTATAAGATTCTAATTTTTGATAAATTTCATCGTCAATAACGTCGTTTTTTGCCACAATAAGTTCTCCCTTTTGCACCATTCCCCTAGTGGTTGATACATTACTTACTGTATTTTCGCGAATAACTTCGGTTAACCTTTCGTTAAAAACGATGTTTGGTGTAATATGATCTTCAGCTAAATTATCGACCAAATCTTGCATAACTTGATTAGGCGCCTTAAAATTGGCTTTAAAATATTTGAGTGCTGTTTCCGCTGTAAAAATATCTTGTGTATTTTTCTGTTTGGAAATATTATTATCGAGGAAAGAAAAATCGTAATTCTTTCCACTTGTTTGATGCTTAACATTTAAACCAATTATTCCTTTTTGATAAATACCTTCTAATATTTTAAAGGAAATATTTTTGAACAAAATCTTATCCTTTTCATCTAATTGCCCTGATCGCCATTTTATATCAAATTCATTTAAATAACCTTCAAGCGCATCATTTGTTACTTCTTTATCAACTTGATAAACGGGTAAAATATCACGTAGAGCATCTTTTTTATCGGTACTTACCTGCGGGTTAGTTTTTAAGATTGCAAATGGGAAAGGGGAAATCAAATCTTTATTCATCCAAACTTTCCCCTTTTCAAACTCATATCTGAAACGTGGTTGTTTAGGTAAAAAAAGTGTGATTACGAATACTGTAAACATCATCATTAAATATTTTAGATTCGATGAATACTTACGGTAAAAGATTTTGTGCGAATTTTTCTTGATTTTGGCCAAAACGATGTGGATATGTTGTTGTCAAAAATAACATTTTTATCTAATATACATTTTAACGATTTTGTTTGCAATTACCAAGTTTTATATTTTACTTTATGATATCAAATTAATATCAATTATGTATCAAGAAAAAATTATTAATCCACCATCGGGATATTTAACACTCGTTTTGTTTTTAGCACTATTGGGTGCTACCGTTTTTTGTTTTTTTACAGAAAATTTTGTTTTTGGTGGCTGCATTTTAGCTTTTAATTTTTTTCTGGTTTTACCTGGCTTAATCATTAATAATCCAAACGAATCGAAAGTTTTAACCCTTTTTGGCAAGTATGTTGGTACTGTTAAAACAGATGGTTTCTTTTGGGTAAATCCCTTAACCAGCAAAAGAAAAGTTTCTTTAAGGGCAAACAACTTAAATGGTCAGCAATTAAAAGTAAATGATAAGCTTGGTAATCCTATAGAAATTGCGGCTGTAGTGGTTTGGAAGGTTAATGAAACAGCAAAAGCAATTTTCTCTGTAGAAAACTACATGCAGTACGTAAACATTCAAAGTGAAGCAGCTGTAAGGCATTTGGCAAATATCTTTCCTTATGACCATGCCGAAGGAGAAGAAACAAGTATCACTTTAAAAGATGGCGCTGAAAAAGTAAGCGAGCTTTTAGAAAACGAATTAAATGAACGCTTATCGAGAGCGGGAATTGAAGTTTTGGAAGCCAGAATATCGCACTTGGCTTATGCTCCAGAAATTGCAAGTGCAATGCTACAGCGTCAACAAGCAACAGCCGTTATAGCGGCAAGAAAGCTAATTGTAGAAGGTGCTGTTGGAATGGTTGAAATGGCTTTAGAAAAATTATCGCAAAAAGGAATTGTAGAATTAGATGAAGAACGTAAAGCAGCAATGGTTAGTAACCTATTGGTTGTTTTGTGCGGAGATAGGCATGTGCAACCAGTTGTAAATACTGGAACACTATATAATTAAATAGAATACGGTATACAAGCAGTACAATAAGAATGGCGGAGAAAGATAAAAAGGCTTTTGTATTAAGAATTAGTCCTGCCCTATTAAAAGAGATTGAAACCTGGGCTGCTGATGAATTTAGAAGTACTAACGGACAAATTGAATTTCTATTAAATCAAGCAATTAAATCCAGAAAGAAGGGAAAATCGAAAGAAGAATAACTTCTAAAAAGCACAGGTAACAATACTTGTGCTTTTTTATTTTACGACCCGATTTATATATTTTGACAAAGCTTTGTGCTAAAATAGCTTTTACTGCGTTTATCCAATATCAAAAAATGCATAACTTAGCAGCCTAACCAAAAATTCATAAAATTTAGTTTACATGAGAGAAGTTGTAATTGTTTCGGCTGTAAGAACAGCTATTGGAAGTTTTGGCGGTTCATTAGCACAGTTTTCTGCTACTCAATTGGGTGGTTTTGCTATTAAAGCCGCGGTAGAGCAAGCAGGTTTAAAAGCCGAACAGATTCAGGAAGTTTATATGGGCAATGTACTTTCAGCTAACTTAGGTCAGGCGCCAGCTACGCAAGCAGCAAAATTTGCTGGCTTACCAGATTTACCTGCAACCACAATAAATAAAGTTTGCGCCTCGGGCACTAAAGCAATTATGCTTGCTGCACAAAGTATTGCCAATGGCGATAATGATATCATTATTGCTGGCGGCATGGAAAGCATGAGCAATGTTCCATATTATTTAGATAAAGCTCGAAATGGCTATCGTTTAGGGCATGGCCAGATTACTGATGGTTTAGTAAAAGACGGGCTTTGGGATGTATACAATGATTATCACATGGGCTCTGCTGCTGAACTTTGTGCTACAGATTGCAATATTAGTAGAGAAGCACAGGATAAATTTGCTATAGAATCTTATAAAAGGGCGCAAGCTGCTCAAACTTCAGGAAAATTTGCATCCGAAATTATTGCGATTGAAGTAAAGGATAGAAAAGGCGAAATAACCCTGGTGGATACTGATGATGAGCCAACGGCTGTTAAATTCGAGAAAATACCTGGATTAAAACCCGTATTTAAAAAGGATGGAACGATTACAGCAGCAAATGCTTCGACATTAAATGACGGAGCTGCAGCTTTAGTATTAATGAGCGCCGAGCGAGCTGAAGCTTTGGGAATTAAACCATTAGCAAAAATTTTAGGTTTTGCCGATGCTCAACAAGCGCCTGAATGGTTTACCACCGCACCTTCAAAAGCGATTCCTTTAGCTCTACAAAAAGCTAATATCGATATCAAAAATGTAGATTACTTTGAAATTAATGAGGCATTTTCTGTAGTTTCAATTGCGAATAATCAAATCTTAAACCTTAACGATAATCAGGTAAATGTTAATGGAGGGGCTGTTTCTTTAGGTCATCCACTTGGCGCTTCGGGCGCTAGAATTGTAGTTACCCTTTTATCTGTACTGAAACAAAATGATGGCAAAATCGGTGTTGCAGGCATCTGCAATGGCGGTGGCGGCGCAAGCGCTTTGGTAATCGAAAAATTATAAAATCTTTTTAATGAAAAACATCAAATTTTATTTAGCAATTTTAATAAGCCTTATAAGTTTTAAACTTCAGGCTCAGCAATCAACTAATAAACTTGATGTTTTTCAAGATAGTTTAATCAAAATATCGAATATAATTTATAAAACACAAAGTGATGAAAGCAAACTTACCGAAAATGGAAAGTTTGTTAAAACTTTGGTTGAAGCATTAAAAGAACCGAATTCTTTTAATTATTCGTTCGATTCGTTAAAAACGGTTTCGGTAATTAAATCTCCTGATCAGGTTTTTAGAACTCTTTCCTGGTATATTCAATTGGATAACGGAACTTACCGCTATTATGGTGCTATACAAATGAATAACAAAGGTGGATTAAAGTTATTTCCACTAATCGACCAAACGGATAATATCGGCGATTCGAACATTATTACAAATAACCAAAAATGGTTTGGGGCCAGATATTATGAAATCATTCCAGTTGTATCTTCAGGCAAATTGCCCTATTATGTTTTGTTAGGCTGGAAAGGAAATACAGCAGAAACGACTAAAAAAGTTATCGAAATTCTTTCTTTTAATAAAGACAACGCCAATTTTGGAATGCCTGTATTTGACGGAAAGGATTTTAAAGGCAAAAACCGTGTAATTTTCGAATATAATAAGCAAAATGCAATGGTTTTAAAAACAGATAAAAATGCGGGGCTTATTGTTTTTGACCATCTTGCTCCTTTTGATCCTGAAATGGTGGGTCGATTTCAATTTTATGGTTCTGATGGCGGCACCGATGCTTTCAAAGTAATTGGAGGCAAACTGAAATTTCAAGAAAATGTTATTTTAAAAAATGAGGCCAACCAAAGCGATGCATTATATGCAGACCCAAGTAAAAATGTTAAACCTATCAGAAAATTCTAATTTCTACTCGAACATAAATCCCTCATTACTTTGCACATAATTTAAAAATTTGTTAGAATGCGCACTCCTCACTATATTGCGAGCTGTTAAACTAACATAACAACACACAAATTCTGAATTCATAAACTAAAACAAACAAATGTTTTATGCAAACATCTATTCAAACTAAAGACGATTTCTTTAGCAGTAAGGTATTGGGTCATCCTGCAGGATTATTCGTGCTTTTCTTTACCGAAATGTGGGAAAGATTTTCGTACTATGGTATGCGGGCACTATTAGTTTTATTTCTTACATCTACTATTGCTGCTGGAGGTTGGGAATGGAGCAAGGCTGATGCTCTTTCTTTATATGGAACTTATACAATGGGCGTATATCTTACACCTGTTATTGGTGGTTTAATTGCCGATAGATTGTTAGGTTACCGATGGGCGGTAATTCTAGGTGCTTTAATTATGACTATTGGTCATGCAAGTATGGCGATAGAAACACCAACATTTTTATATATCGGTTTAGGCTGCTTAATGTTAGGTAATGGCTTATTTAAACCAAACATGACTTCAATTGTATCTAAAATTTACAAAGATCATCCAGAGAAGAAAGATGGAGCATACTCTATTTTTTATATGGGTGTTAATGCAGGTGCATTTTTAGGTATCATGATTTGTGGGTATATAGGTGAAAAAATTTCTTGGAGCTGGGGCTTTGGACTAGCAGGTATTTTCATGTTTTTAGGCATGCTGCAATTTTATTTCACAAAAAACATTTTTGGCAGTATTGGCTTACTTCCCAAAGAAGAAAAAAAATTACAGGCATTACAAAATGCTGATTCAACAGAAATTAAAGAAGAAAAACTTCCGTCCAATATTGTTAGAGATCGTTTAATAGTTGTATTTATATTCTCTATTTTTACCGTTTTCTTTTGGGCTGCTTTTGAACAGGCTGGTGGAAGTATGACGATTTTTGCAAAAGAAAATACCACAAGGATTTTAACAGGAAGCGCTGGCTTAACTTTTAAAATAGTTGATGCCCTTTTAACTATTGTTCCGTTAGGTATTATTTCTTATGTTTTGATTAAACTCTTTTCGCAAACTATTTCAAAATATAAACTCGGTAATTTAATACTAGCTACTAGTTTCATAATTATATGGGGTATTGTATTATGGAAAGTTGAACGTGAATTTTCTGCCAACACTACTGAAATTGCAGCTTCGTGGTTTAACATTTTAAACTCTTTGTTTATTATATGCTTTGCACCTGTATTTTCGAAATGGTGGGAAAGTAAATACAATCTTCCTGGTCCTTTAAAGTTTGGATTAGGTTTAGTATTACTTGGTATAGGATTTGGCTTTTTAGCTTACGGTTCAACTGCAATTACATCACCCGATATAAAAGTTAGCATGGCTTGGTTGGTATTTGCTTACCTGTTTCATACTCTAGGCGAGCTTTGTATTTCTCCTGTAGGACTTTCGTACGTTAGTAAACTTGTTCCTGCAAAATGGATAGGTTTTATGTTTGGCGTGTACTATTTGTTCCTTGCAATGGGTAATAAATTAGCTGGCGTATCTGGAAGTATGATTGAAGAAATTACTCATAAATATAGCTTAACAACATTTTTCTTAATATTTACTATCATTCCAATGGTTGCTGGTTTATTAATCGCAGCCTTACATCCAATTATTAAAAAACTAATGCACGGGGTTAAGTAAAATGAATCTAAATTCGGAAAAAGCAATTACAGTAGAAGAAATTCAGAATTTCGAAGGTAAATATCCAAAGCAACTATGGTATTTATCCTTAGTAGAAATGTGGGAACGTTTCTGTTTCTATGGAATGAGAGGTGTTTTAGCATTTTTCATGGTAGACCAATTAGGTTTAAGTGATCAGAAATCGAATTTGCAATATGGCGCAATTCAAGCTTTTGTTTACGCTTTTACATTTATTGGTGGAATATTTGCCGATAAGATTTTAGGTTTTAGAAAATCACTTTTCTGGGGCGGTTCTTTAATGATTATTGGAAATCTTATTCTGGCCTTTTCTCCTCACGATTTATTTTATATTGGTATAACGCTATCAATTATTGGTACTGGTTTTTTCAAACCGAATATTTCATCAATGGTTGGCGAATTGTATCACGAAAATGATAACAGAAGGGATGCTGGTTATGGGTTATTTTATGCGGGTATTAATGTTGGTGGCTTATTAGGTGGCGCATTATGCATTTATTTAGGTAAATATTATAGCTGGCATTTATGTTTCTTATCGGCTGCACTTGTAATGGCATTTGGTTTAGGAACATTTATTTTCACCAAAAAACACTTAGGTCCGATTGGTATCTCGCCACTTTTACACCTAGCAAAAACTAAACAAAAAACTTACGAAATAGCTACTTATGTTGGCTCATTGTTATGTATACCATTAATTTTTATAATGGTTAGAAATACAGCATACACCGATTATTTCATGTACACAATTGGTGTTGTAGCTTTAGTATATTTCTTATTTGAAACCATAAAAATAAAAGATAAAAAAGCACAATATAAACTATTAGCTGCTTTTGTTTTCATCTTTTGTTATTTCATTTTTATGGCTATATCCGAGCAAAGTGGCGGCTCATTGTCGCTTTTCGCAAAAGATAACCTTGACCATAAAATTCTATTCTTAAACATCGATCCTAATGTGGTTAACAATAGCGTAAACTCATTTTTCGTTATTGTATTCAGTCCGATTATTGGTATTTTGTGGTTAGGATTATATAAACGCAAGATCGAACCAAATACGGTTGTAAAATTTGGTTTGGGCTTCATTTTATTAGCAGCAAGCTTTTACGTTTTTTACGCCACAAGATTTTTTGCAAATCTGCAAGGTATCAGTTCTTTGAATGTTTTCACCTTCGCATATTTGTTGCTTACTTTAGGCGAGTTGTGTATCGGACCAATTGGAATGTCGATTATCACGAAACTTTCTCCAAAGAAAATGTTTGGTATGATGATGGGTTTGTGGTTTCTATTTAGTGCCTTCGGACAACTAGCAGCTGGTAAATTAGGCGCAGAAATGTCGAGTATCGACAATGCATCCTTGCCAACTAAGTTAATTGCCTATACAGAAGGTTACAAATCGCTTGCCTTGTATTCTTTAATTGCTGGCTTGGCTTTAATTATCTTTTCTCAATTGATTAAAAAATTAATGGCTGAAGTAAGATAAACGCCATTTTAACAGAATTTAACCCGTATCAAGCCTATTGATACGGGTTTTTTCACTTTAAATATTTACTTTCGTGCCACTTTAAGCGAAAAGCGAAGCGCACAAACAAATTAAATTTACATCACAACGTGTCCGATAGTTTAGTCATCATACCCACTTACAACGAAAAGGAAAATATTGAAAAAATTATCCGAAAGGTATTTTCTTTAACTCAACCTTTTCACGTTTTAATTATTGATGATGGATCGCCAGATGGCACTGCAGATATTGTAAAATCGTTACAAGCAGAATACTCTGGACATTTATTTATCCAGGAACGCTCTGGAAAACAAGGTTTAGGTACAGCCTACATTTATGGCTTCAACTGGGCTTTACAAAGAGATTATCCATATATTTTTGAAATGGATGCTGATTTTTCTCATAACCCAGATGATTTAGTTCGCTTAAGAGAAGCTTGTGTTAATGGTGCTGATGTGGCTGTTGGTTCTCGTTATGTTAAAGGAGTGAATGTTGTAAACTGGCCGATGGGCAGGGTATTAATGTCGTACTTTGCATCAATGTATGTTCGGTTAATTACCCGAATTAACATTCAGGATGCTACAGCAGGATTTAAATGTTACCGAAAAATAGTTTTAGAAACCATTCCTTTAAACAAAATTAAATTTGTGGGTTATGCCTTTCAAATTGAGATGAAGTTTACTGCAATAAAATTTGGTTTTAAAGTTGTAGAAGTTCCAATTATTTTCACAGATAGAACAGAAGGAACTTCAAAAATGAGCACTAAAATCTTCAGAGAAGCTTTTCTTGGTGTTATCCAAATGAAAGTTAATAGTTGGTTTAGAAATTATAAAAGATAATCACTTATTCGCTTTACTTTCTCTTATCATTGCACCAAAATCTTGCTTTTTATACATCGCAGTTACGGTCATGGCTAATCTTTTTGTTCTGGTTACTTCTGTTTTAGCCTCGTTAATCCATTTAATGAAATAATTTTGGTGCGATTTTGCAAATGATAAAAAAGTTGACATCAAATGCGCTTCGTCCATTAAGCACATTTCTAAATCTTCAGGCATATCAATTTTAAAATTCTTAACTTCTTCAAGATAGATTTCTACAGCAGCTCCCGCTTCTTTACCTAATTGCTTTCTCAGCTCGCTTCGAAGGGCAATTATAAAATCACCCTCTCCCATTGGCATCGTTGCCATTCCTGCGATTTCTACATCATCGATTTTGCCTTTAACCCTAAAGGATGTTTTACATTCTGGTTTAATTTGATTGGCTGTTGTTGCTGGAATAAAAACATAACTCCAGCCAGTTTTTTCGCCCATTTGCTCGAAACGTTCTATTTCTGCTTTAAAATGAATCATGCTTAAAAATAAAAAAATTAATCAAAAGCTACAGGGTTTAAATGGATGTCGAGTTTAGCGAATTTCAAAACCTCAATGCTTGGAAAACTAAAATCCTCAACCACTTTCCCCAGAATCAAATAACATCCTTTTCCTTTAAAAGGATACATAGGTGTTGTGTTCGGAAAATGTGTGGTGTCGAAAAAATCGCCATTTGCATCTAAAAAAGTACCGAACCACATCTTAGTATTTTTAATGGTGTGCACCGTTTTTTCGCATACATAATTGCCAACCATTTTTACGGTTTCGCCAACATGATTGTTTAAATCAGCAGCCATTACATTACCTCGATAACTTGTTTTCAAAAAATCGAACATATTAAAATTTAAAGGATAACCTAAAAGCTCTAACTCATTATAAGCATCTTCTATTTGTGAGTTTTCTAAATGTGGCAAACTATACGATTTGTGCTCGATGTTAAATAGCTCGGCATGGTTAAGTTTCTTCTGCTTATGGCCTAAATAAGTGTAAATATCCCACAACAATGTTTTTTTATCCTTTCCTGTAAACCTTAAAGCACCTAAACGAATTAACAGAATAGCCTGTTCCAAAGTAATTTGAGTACGCTTTACAAATTGCTCTAAATCCAGATAATTACCATTTCTTTCTCGTTCGGCTGGAATAATTTCGATGAACTTGCTTTCTAAACCTTGAATACCGATAAAACCCAAATAAGCTTCATCTCCCTTAATATTGACCACCACATCACTATTATTTACGCAAGGCAAATGTACCTTTGCACCAGTTTTTTGAAGTTCGTGAACATAAACCCATCGACTATAGAAGCCGCCATAATTATTTAATACGGCTACCATAAATTCTTTCGGATAGTATGTTTTAAGGTATAAACTTTGATAACTTTCTACCGCAAATGATGCGGAGTGTGCTTTCGAAAAACTGTAACCAGCAAAAGAAGAAATTTGCCGCCAAACCTCAGTAACCAACTCATGCGAATGGCCTTGTGCTCTTGCCGAAACAAAAAATTTATTTACTAGTTCATCAAAAGCCAATTTAGAGCGATATTTCCCACTCATCGCTTTGCGTAAAACGTCTGAATCGGCCAAATCTAAACCCGCAAAGTAATGGCAAACTTTAATCACATCTTCTTGATAAACCATAACACCATAAGTTTCCTTAAGTTGCTCTTTCATCTCTTCACATAAATACACAACCTTATCGGGCTCATGATAACGTTCTATAAAAGCTTTCATCATCCCTGAACTGGCAACTCCAGGACGTATAATGGAACTAGCTGCCACAAGCGTTAAATAGTTTTCGCATTTAAGTTTTTTAAGTAACTGGCGCATAGCTGGCGATTCTATGTAAAAACAGCCAATTGGCTGTCCTTCTTTTAAAATACCATTTAATTTCGGGTCTTCTTTAAATGTTTTAAAATCGTGTATATCAACAATATCGCCCTTATTTTTTGCGATCAACTGAACCGCTTCACGGATGTGCCCAATACCCCTTTGGCTTAAAATATCGAACTTTTCGTAACCAATTAATTCAGCCTCATACATATCCCATTGCACAGTTGGAAAACCTTTTGGTGGTAAATCTAAAGCAGTATAATAAGTTATCGGCTCTTCAGAAATTAGAATTCCACCAGCATGAATCGAACGCTGATTAGGCATTTCACGCATTCTGTTGTGTACATTTTTTATCTCCTTATAAGTTGGGTTTTGTAAATTCTGCCATTCTTTTGTCTGGTCGCTAAAACTATCTATCTCATCTTTTGCCAAACCTAAAACCTTACCAATTTCACGAATAATTGCCCGATCTTTAAACGTACTCATCGTACCCAAAAACGCAACATGCCAGTAGGGATACTTTTTAAAGATGTATTTCTGAATGGTCTCGCGTTCATCCCAAGAAAAATCGATATCAAAATCGGGTGGACTGGTTCTTTTTTCATGTAAAAACCGTTCGAAATACAAATCCAAATCAATTGGATCTACATCGGTTATACGCAGGCAATAAGCAACTATGCTATTTGCTCCAGAGCCACGACCAACATGATAAAATTTACACCGACCCATTGCATAACGAACAATATCGAAGGTGATTAAAAAGTAAGCGCAATATTTTTTGAATTCGATAATACGCAATTCTTTTTCCAAGCGCGCTAACGCAATGGTATTATCTTTTCCATACCGATAGACTAAGCCTTTATAAGCAATTCTTCGTAGTAAAACTTTATCAAATTCGGCACCTTCTTTTGTATAAGCAAAGCGATTTTTCGATTGAATTACAGGCTCAAAATATACTGACAAATCGCAATTATCAATAAGTTTCTGCGTATTTTCTAAAATGAATGGATAATCTTTAAAGCAAATCTTCAACTCATTTTCTGGAATCAAAAATTCATTTTTCGAACATTTAAAGTCATCGGGCACTTTGGTTAAAAGTGTGTTTAAATCTATTGCACGCAAGTATTCATGCAGTCTGTAGGTAATTTTATCAGACACAGTAACTGGGTGCCAGACAACTAATTTATGCTTCTGTTGAAGCAACGAGTGTTTGTAAAGATGGTTTAATTGAGTATTTCGGATGCCAACAAATTCGTTAGAAGCTAATTTCCGATTAAAATCTTTTGTAAAAGGATAAACAATAAATACATTCTTAAATTCTGGTGCGCTATAGGGCAAGGGAACATTATGAATATTATGGTAACTTAAAAATTCATTAAGCTCACGCATTCCCTCTTTATTACTGGCAATTCCAAAATAAAGTAGCTGATTATCTCTTCTAAATTCAATGCCAGCAACTGGCTTCAAGTTGTAAGGAATATTTCCTTCCTGCACATCATCAGCTTCTTTAAAAATACTTTGCTTTATACATTCTCTAATAAATTCTATAGCACCCGTAGAATTATTAATATCAGTTAATACCAATTGATGAATATTTAAAGCACGGGCTTGCGCTATTATGGATGCAATATTCATTGTACCATATTTTAAACTATACGATGAATGTACATTCAAAAACATTTAGCTATCGGTTGGTTTATTTACAGATGAAACATCGGAATTGATAAAAGTTCTGATTCTTGATTTTTTCCGTTCTTCTTCTTTATTATTTTCGTCTGCTCTTTTTTTACGAGGATTATATTTAATAACCTTTCCATTATCATCTCTTTGAGGTTTATTTACAATACAAGCCTTCACTACCGATTCTACACCATAACTCTGCCTCACTTTATCCATTGCCTGATATAAATCATACTCCTCCTCTGAAGTATGGTATAAACCAATTTGCTCGAAACCACTAACCAAATGAGAAAGTTTAACACCAATTAATCGCAGTAGCATTCGCTTACTATATAATTTTTTAAATAAATCATGAGCTTTCGTAATCAGAAAAGAATCTAATGCTGTATAAGGAATTCGGGCCTGTTGAGTTACCGTTTCGAAATTAGAATACCTAATAGTAACTGTAATACAGGCGGTGAGTTTCTGCTGGCTACGCAGTTCGAATGTTAAGTTAGTAACCATTCCCGTTAATATGGCTTTCATTTTATTAATATCCATACTATCGTTTTCAAAGGTAGTTTGTGTTCCTATCGATTTTCTTTCACGATAAGGAACAACAGGCGAAAAATCTATGCCATGCGCTTTTTGCAAAAGATTTAATCCATGATCACCCAAAATTTTAAACATTAATTCTTGAGGAATTTCGGCTAATGTTTCAATTTTCCGAACCCCCATTTCGCTTAACTTTCGATAAGTAGCCTGGCCGATACCTGGAATTTTATGTACAGATAAAGGATTTAAAAAAGGGCGAACTTCAGGAAAAGGAATTTCCATTTCTCCATTTGGCTTACATTCGTTAGTTACAACTTTAGCAACTGTTTTATTAACAGATAAGCCAAAAGAAATCGGTAATCCAGTTTCCTTAATAATGGTTTGCCTTAATTCTGACGCAAACTTCATACAACCAAAAAACTTATCCATGCCTGTCATATCGATATAATGCTCGTCGATGCTTGCCTTTTCAAATAGCGGAACACGTTGCGCTATGATTTCTGTAATTTCGTGAGAGGCTTTTGAATAATCATCCATATTACCTTTAACAAAGATCGCTTGCGGACACAATAGCTTTGCGGTTCGACCTGGCATAGCGGCGTGCACACCAAATTTTCGTGCTTCATAACTGCACGAAGTAACTACACCCCGATCAGAGTTACCGCCTACAATAACAGCTTTTCCAATAAGTTCTGGGTTTTTCTTTAACTCTACGGATACAAAGAAAGCATCCTGATCCATATGAATAATATGTTTATCCTGCTGCATAATCATCATAACTAACAAACAAATTTACTAAAATTATTAGTTTTTAATTTTGATTACTAATTATTTTATCAACAAAATACTAACATTTTTAGTTATAAAAACTTTTAAAGCTTCCAGATTGTTTATTCTAATAAAACACATCAGTTATGGAAAATAAAAATCATAAAAACGGGCAGGATAAAAAAACATCGGGAACCTCAAAAGAAAAGGCAACGTTTGATCAAAACGGTAAGGGTGCATCAGATAAGTTTGGTGAAGCAGGAAAAACACCCAATGAATCGGGAAAAGATGGTGCAGGAACTACGAACAAGAATAAAGAAAAATGATAATAAAATAAAAAAGAGCTTACTTTTGGTAAACTCTTTTTTATATAATTTAGGTGGAAATTATTTTTCGTAGATACTCATTTTTTCAGCTAATTCTATTATACTTTTAATTTTAAGTTTCTGAAAAAGCCTTAATTTGTATGTACTCACTGTACCCATTTGTAAACCCAATTGATTTGAAATCTCCAGAACGCCAATACCTTTGGTTAGCAATTCTGCAACCTCTAATTCTCTTCCAGATAATTTTGTGAAAGGATTATCTGCATCGTTTCCCAATATGCTATTAAACATATTTTCTTTTACATTTCTGCTTGAATATCTGCTTCCAGCTAAAATTGTAGTAATTGCTGTAACAATTTCAGATTCTTCAGCATTCTTAGTCAAATAACCAGATGCACCTGATTTTAAATAAGGAACGGCGTATATATTCTCATTAAGTGAAGAAAAAACTAAAATTTTAGCATTAGGTTGCACTAATTTAATTTGATCAATTACTTTTAAATTATTACCTCCAGGTAAGTTTACATCTATAATAATTAAACTTGGAGATTTTTCAACTTCGGTTAAAGCTTGCTCCATAGTAGAAGCGTTAAGAACCTGAACACCAGTCCAGTAGTCTGAAATAAGATTTTTCAAACCTCGGCGAATGATCTCATGATCATCAGCAATAAGTACAGAGAATGTACTTACAGTATTTTTTGTCTTCATTGTTTGGATATTGGGGATGAAATAGGCAATAGTTACATTATTACGACGCAGTAGTTTTCAATTTCGTAATCGGACTTTTTAGTTTCTTAAGTTTGTATTTGTAAATGTACATATATAATTAAATATGTTAAAAGCAATATCACTTTTTTAACATATAGAATATTAGAAAAGTTTTGACATTTGTCATAAAAAACAGCGTATAATCTATATCGAGATAGTCTCAGTTTTTGTAAAATCAAAGTAAGTTCTCTGATTATTTAAATTTCAATTGTAATATCGAGGATAACGCTAATATTTAGATTTATAAATGATTAATTCGCAATAAAAATCGTATTTACGATACTAAAACTCATATGCTCCGATTTTTAGAATAGCTTAAAAAGACAAAATGCAACAATTCTAACAAGATAGCCGATTAAAGAAAAAGAAGCTTACAGTTTAGCACGAATGCGACTTAAAGTTTCTAATCTTATAGCCAGAAAAGATGCAATATATTTTAAAGACACTCGATTGACCAAACCAGGAAAAGAAATTAAAAATCTTTTATACCTTTTCTCGGCAGAAGATATTCGACACAAATAAGCTCGTTCTTCAGCAGTTCTATAATATAATTCCATCATTTTACGCCCTACAATATTGGCCTCAGGGAAATTATCATACAAATAATCAGAAAGTGTATGTGGAATAGCAATTAAATCTACATCCTCTTTTGCCTGAAGATATTCTTCTGATCCTCCTTCAAGCCACAAGTTTCGAATTGTACCTACAACCTCGTTCTCTTTGGCCATCCAGGTGGTGATTTCTGTTTTATCATCTTTAATATAGCTGCGCACAACACCTTTCACAATTAAAAAGAGATAATTATTACGATCGACGGGTGAAACAAGAAATTTATTTCTTTTAAAACTTACTGGAAAGGTTTGCTCGTTAATAAGACGTTCAATTTCTCGATTTAGGGGATGAAATTGTTTAAATATTGAAATTAGAGGAGAAAAATTATTATAGTCCTTCCATCGATTTTCATCAGATAAATTAACTAGAATCATATTATTAAAATAGGGAGTGATCTAAAGTATTACATGTAAATATACTTACAATGCAGAAATAACGAAATGTAAAATAATGATCTATAATATTTTTTCTACACCTAAACCAAAAAGGGCAAAATCATATTTTACTGGATCACTATTATCAAATGACTTTAGATTATTAGTTAATTCTACAGCCGTAAGCCAATCAGTTTGCTTGCGGTTAATTAAGCCGAGCAAACGGCCTACCCGATCTACATGCACATCGCAAGGACAAATTAAATCGGATGGTTTTAAAATATTCCAAATACCAAAATCAACGCCTTTATCATCGGCTCGAACCATCCACCGTAAAAACATATTTAAACGTTTGCAGGTAGATTTTTGCTGCGGAGATGAAATATGTTTTTTTGTACGATGTGGAAAATCTTCAAGAGCGAAAAAATATTGCCTAAAATGATTTAAAGCCTGTTCGATAGTAAAACTAAACCCGGAAGACAAACAAACTTCAGAAGCAGCGACCATTGCATTAACACTCGAAGCAGACTCATAATAATCATTCAAAAAAACGCCGTTATTTGGAAGAAAGGCATTTTCCAAACTATCGTAATTTGTATAATGATATTTGAAAAAAGATATAAAGTACAGTAAATCTGTATCGTTAAAGGTTCTGTGTTTAAAATTCAATAACCGTTTTAAATCGTCATCTTTATGGTTCAGAACAAAATCGTAAGGTGCATTATCCATACGATTTAATAGCTCTTTACATTTATTAATGATGGTTTTACGCTGTCCCCAAGCTAAAATTGAAGCAAAGAAACCAGCTATTTCGATATCTTGTTTCTGGGTAAATAAATGTGGAATACAAATGGGATCGTTTTCAATAAAGTTGGGCTTATTATATTGCTCAACTTTAGCATCAAGAAAATTTTTAAGGTCTAAAAAGTCCATTTGTATTGAAAAAAATAATCCGATAATTAAACAGTAAAAACCATTTAATCATCGGATTTTAAGAAATTAATATTTTTATTTTAAAGCGTTTTCTAAATCTTCAAGCAAATCGTCGATATCTTCAACACCAACGCTTAAACGCAATAAGTTATCAGTAACACCAACTTTTTCACGTTCTTCTTTCGGAATAGAACCATGAGTCATAGTTGCGGGGTGATTAATTAACGACTCTACTCCACCTAAAGATTCGGCCAAAGTAAAAACTTTAAAATTTGATGAAATTCTAAAAGTTTCTTGTAAATCAGCTCCTTTTAAGGTAATCGAAATCATTCCACCGAAGCCACGCATTTGCTTTTTAGCAACATCGTGATTAGGGTGATCTTCAAAACCAGGCCAGTAAATTTTATCGACTTTTGGATGATTTTTTAAATAATGAGCTATTTTTTCTCCGTTTTCGCAATGTGCTTTCATACGAAGGTGCAATGTTTTAATACCTCTTAAAACCAAGAATGAATCTTGTGGCCCTGGCGTTGCGCCACACGCGTTGTAAATAAACCAAAGGTCTTTATACAATTGCTCATCGCTGGTAACTAAAGCACCCATAACCACATCCGAATGCCCGCCAATGTATTTTGTAACCGAATGCATTACAATGTCTGCACCTAAATCTATAGGGTTTTGCAAATATGGAGAAGCAAAAGTATTATCAACGGTTAAAATTAAATTTTTCTCTTTTGTGATTTTAGCAATACCTTCTATATCAATAATCTGCATGGTTGGGTTTGTTGGGGTTTCAATCCAAACCAATTTAGTTTTATCATTGATATATGGAAGCATATTTTCGGGCTTAGATAAATCTAAGAAATGAAATTTTATGCCGTATTTAGTGAAGATTTTAGTAAAAATCCTGTAAGAACCTCCATATAAATCGTTTCCAGTAATTACTTCATCGCCAGGTTGCAATAATTTTAAAACCGCATCTGTAGCACCCATTCCACTAGAAAATGCTAAACCATATTTTGCATTTTCAAGAGCAGCCAAACAATCTTCTAACGCTTTACGTGTTGGGTTTGTACCTCTTGAATATTCATAACCTTTATTATCGCCTGGCGATTTTTGCCAATAAGTAGAGGTTTGATATATCGGTGTCATTACTGCACCAGTTGTTGGATCAGGTTCCTGACCCGCGTGTATAGCTTTTGTTGCGAATTTCATTTTAATAAAATCAATGTGTGAATGTCAAGTATCGAGATAAGATTTTAAATCCTTTACCTTATCTCGACCTTTTTACATTAATATTTCAATTTATAGATCTAAAAAAACCAGCTCTTTTTTAGCGAAAGATGGTTAAAAATTATACTAATGCTTTTCTAAAATCTAGTAAGCTCGGGCAAATAATACGCGTTGAATTGAAGGTTTACCTGAATAAATGCAAACACCATCTTCCAGTTTATTATCTAACGGAATACAACGAATGGTAGCCTTAGTTTCTTCTTTTATTTTTTGCTCGGTTTCTGGCGTTCCATCCCAATGGGCAGATATGAAACCTGCTTTTTCATCAAGCAAAGTTTTAAACTCTTCATAACTATTTGCCTCAGTAATATGTTCATCTCTATAAGCTAAAGCTTTATTAAACATCGCTGTTTGAATATCTTCCAACAATTTAACAATGTAAATATCCAATCCCTCTTGTGGTATGGTTTGTTTTAATTTTGTATCTCTACGAGCTATTTCTACTGTTTTATTTTCTAAATCTCGGCCTCCAATAGCAATACGAACAGGAACACCTTTTAATTCATAATCTGCAAACTTAAATCCAGGGCGTTGTGTATCTCTATCATCATATTTAACCGAAACGCCTAAGCCTTTCAACCTCATCGTTAATTCGTTAACATAAGCTGTAATTTTGGCTAAATCTTCATCTCCTTTGTAAATAGGAACAATTACAACTTGTATTGGCGCTAATTTAGGTGGGATAATTAAACCAGAATCATCGCTGTGCGCCATAATTAAAGCCCCCATTAAGCGAGTAGAAACGCCCCATGAAGAAGCCCAAACATGATCTAATTTTCCATCCTTACCTGTAAATTTAACATCAAATGCCTTAGCAAAATTTTGACCTAAAAAGTGTGAAGTTCCAGCTTGTAATGCTTTACCGTCTTGCATTAAAGCTTCAATACAATAAGTATCTAATGCACCAGCAAAACGTTCGTTAGCAGTTTTTTTACCGCGAATTACAGGAACTGCTAGCCAGTTTTCGGCAAAATCTGCATAAATATGAAGCATACGTTCCGTTTCTTCAATAGCCTCTTGAGAGGTGGCATGGGCAGTATGTCCTTCCTGCCATAAAAACTCAGCAGTACGTAGAAATAATCGTGTACGCATTTCCCAACGAACAACATTAGCCCACTGATTGATTAAAATTGGCAAATCGCGATACGACTGAATCCACCCTCTATAAGTATTCCAAATAATGGTTTCAGAAGTTGGACGAACAATTAGCTCTTCTTCCAATTTTGCAGTTTCATCAACAACAATATTACCATTTCCATCATTTTTTAAACGATAGTGTGTTACAACTGCACACTCTGTTGCAAAGCCTTCTACATGAGATGCTTCTTTAGAAAAAAATGACTTAGGGATGAACAAAGGAAAGTAAGCATTTTGATGACCAGTATCTTTAAACATTTTATCTAAAACGGCCTGCATTTTTTCCCATATTGCGTAACCATTCGGCTTAATAACCATACAACCACGTACGGCAGAATGCTCTGCTAAATCGGCCTTTATTACGATATCATTGTACCATTGTGAATAATCTGCTGCTCTGCTTGTAATTTCTTTGCTCATGTTATGTATTTGGAACGTAAATTGTATGTTAAATAATGTGAAATTAAGCCACAAATTTATAAATTTATGCCTACAAAACGATTATCAACTCAAGTCATTAATTTGAAAACGATAATTATTAAAGGTTTTAACATTTTTTAAAAATGTTTTTATTAAAATTTAACACACACAACTAATTATAAACACAATGAAACCAATTAAATTTTTACCCATCGTAATGATAGCAGCCGCTGGGTTGGTTGCTTCATGTTCGACATCAAAATTGGCTCAAAGCAATGCTAATGATGATGTTTACAACACTGTGGCTAAAGCAAGAGAAGTAGAATACCGTGCTCCTGCCCCACAGCAACAACAATATGCTCAAAACGACCAGGAATATGACGAATATTATGGAACCAGTAATCCATATTACGATATGGACTATTCTTCCAGGATAAGTCGCTTTTCTAATGGATATAGTTGGAGAGGATATTACGATCCTTACTACGATAATTATTATTACGGCAATAGCTACGGAAATACAAACTTTTTAGGTTACGGCGCAGGTGGCTGGAATAACGGATACGGCTTAGGATGGAATAGTGGTTTTGGTTGGGGAGGTGGATTCGGTTGGGGCGGTGGCTTTGGCTATGGTAGCATCTGGAACAACCCATACAACTATGGATATTTTGGGTATAATCCTTGGTATTCTGGATGGGGAATAAATTCATACTACGACCGTTTTGGTTGGGGCGGTGGATTTTATGGTGGCGGTTATGGATACGGAGGTGGTTACTACGGTGGCGGCTTTGGTGGTTCATATACCAATAGAAACAGCAGACCAAGACCAAACAGAGATGGCGATAATCGTGGTTCTTATGGAAATAATGGATCCAGACCTTCTGGTATAAGTGGAAACTATGGAAGACCAGCAGTATCTACTAACAATTCTGGTAGACCAGAAAGATGGTCGAATGGTAATAATGGTGCTCCAGTTAATAATGGACAAGGTCGTGTAGGCGCAAGACCATCCAGAGATGATAGTTACAGACCACAACCTCAAACGCAACAGGTACAACCTTCTAGCAGACCTGATCGTGGTAGCTATAGCCCTCCTCCTCAATCATCAGGAAGTAGCGGTGGCGGTAGCTCTAGTGGCGGCGGAGGCGGCGGTGGAAGACCCACAAGAGGCGGCGGAAGATAATTAAGCACATACACACATTCTATAAAATGAAACTCAGATCAATTTTTATTGTGGCAGGGATAGTTCTTGCCAGCAATTCTTTATATGCCCAATATACCAGCGATGTATTACGTTTCTCGCAGCCTGAACAAGGAACAACAGCCCGTTTTAGAGGCTTAGGTGGGGCACAAACAGCATTAGGAGGAGATATTAGTTCTTTATCTGGTAATCCTGCAGGATTAGGTTTTTTCACAAAATCTGAATTTACTTTTACGCCAGAATTCAACAACTTTAAAGTTGGATCTGAATATTTAGGTAACAGCTTATCTGATAAGAAAAGTAAAGCGGGTATAAACCAGGTTGGTGCCGTTTTTTATTCGCCAGTAAATAAAGCAAAGGGTTCTAACCTTAATGATGGCTGGGTAAGTGTAAATTTTGGTATCGGTTATAACAAAACTAATAACTTTAACCAGAACATTACTTACGGAGGAAAAAATGCCAGCAGTTCGATGGCTGATTACTTTGCTAATATTGCAGGCAATACTGCGCCAGCTAATCTTACTCAAGGTTCGCTAGAAGATATGGCTTATAGCAATTTTTTGATAGAGTATGATCCTGCTGGTTATTTTCCTACTACAGCGTTAAATAATACTCAGCAAAATATTATTACTCGATCGGGTTCTCAATCTGAAGTAAACATTGGTATGGCTGGCAATTATGGCAACAAGTTATATCTGGGTGTATCTTTAGGATTAACCAATATTAATTACACTTCTGATATTGCTTTTACAGAGAGTGGAAATAATCTTACGTATGCAGGACAAGACCCTACTTTTTTAAATGGTACCTACAGTTTTGGCTATAACTCTATACAACAAACAAAAGGTAATGGTGTTAATGCTAAGTTTGGTTTAATCTATAAACCAGTTAACGAGTTGAGATTAGGATTAAATTTCACTACGCCAACCTGGTATAGTTTAACTGATAATTTCTCTGAAAACTTAAATACCAAATTTAAAAGAGCAGATGGGACGAACATTCCTGAATACACCAACCCATTATCAAATTACAATTCAGAATATAGCCTAAGAACACCATACAAAGTGAGTGGCGGTGCAGCTTACATTTTGGGTAACAGTGGTTTAATTACGGCTGATGTTGAGTATGTAGATTACAGTAGTATTCATTTCTCGTCTAATTTTACGAGCGAGGAAACTAATACCAATCGCGATATTGCTGCTCTTTATAAAGGAAACTTTAACTACAGAGCTGGTTTGGAATTAAAGGTTGTAGATCAATTTATGGTTAGGGGTGGATATTCATATTCAGGTTCTCCATATAAAAATTTAGATTTTACTACACAATCATATAGTGGGGGTTTAGGCTACCGTTTTGATAATTATTCTTTGGATGTTACTTACAGACACACAAAGTGGGATTCTACAAATTCTCCTTATACCATTTCTTCAGATTATCCTGATTTTAATTTCACAGGTGCTGGACCAACAGCCAATTTAAAAAATAGCGCAGATAATGTGTTTTTAACTTTTGGTGTTAGGTTTTAAAGAAAATCATATTAGTAAAAGGCTCTGATGAAAATCAGAGCTTTTTTTATGGCTTTTTAATACTGATTGTCTTTTCTCCATAAACTACACCATTTCCTGAAATACCTTGTATAATTAGACTGAAATCACCTGTTAAATCTCCTGTGGTAAATTTTAAAGGAACTTTTTCTTGCTTGTTTATTTGAAATTGATAATTCCAATATACAGTTGCAAAGTTTATAGGTTCATTTTTATTCGTTAAATCTGAAACGTAAAATTCTTTTGGCTCATTAATGTTTTTTAAAACAACAAAATTTGGTTTACTTTCAACTTCATTACAACCCGCATAAACAACCGTCCTTCCATTTGAAAAATAGCTTTTACCCTTAATGGGCATAGTTCCGATTCCGTGATTTTGACAATTTAATATATTAGCTACGCAAACATAATCTCCACATCGGTTAACACCAAAGGTTCCTTTTGCGAATCCAATATCATTATCCTTAGTTTTTTTAATTATTACTTCATTCAATTTTATGCCAGCCAAAGAATTAATGCCCTCCGAAATAGAAGGCATTACATTCATTTTACCCGAGTTTTCTTTATAACTCAGATTCTTTTGATATGATTTTATTTCTACTGAAGGATCATTTAACTTAACAGTATAATCGAGATAATTTTTCTCTCCCACATTAAGCCAAACCTTAACTTTATCTTCAGTTAAAAGCGCATTTGCGGGTAATGAAAAATGTCCAACGCTGTCGGTTTCAAAAGAATTGATGTTATTTGCAGCAATGGTATTAATCGAAACTGCTTTATTTAAAAGCTTTTTATTTTTGCTGATCTGACCAGAATATTCGTATTCAGAAATTTGCCTTTCATAATCTGAATTTGATTCCCTTTCTTCAGGCCATTTATATTTACGCCATCCTTTTATTAACAAAACATCTTCCAGGTAATTTACATCGCTATATTTTACGCCCAACAAATTTGGAGGCAGTGCATTTAATTCGTTTTCTAAAAAAGTATAATCAATAATATTTCTTTTATTGACAAGCGTTAATCTATTTCCCTGCACCAACGCAATAGAAACTAGCCCATTAAACAGTTCACCATCTTTTCCAAGAATCTTTAAGTCCAGATTAACACTATCTCTGGTTGTATATTCATCCTTGTCAGCATTAATTTGCAAACGACTTATATCATCGTAATGAGCAAAGAATATACGTTCGGCAATTGGTTTATATGTACTATCTAAAATTGTTATCGCGTTCAGCCCCTTAGGCACCGAATCTAATTTCAACAATACTCTTGTTGCTTTTTTATCTTCTAAATTTAATTCAGATGACAAAAAAACAGTTTCAAAGTTATGTACAACAACAAATACCTTGTTTTCAAGATTACTTTCTACAAGCATTCTTAATTCATCTGTCGCTAAAGCAGTATTTAATTTAAGATTTGTCCCTTTAATTAACGGCTTAGGTAGTTCGTAACGACCGATTAAATTATTAGTCTCGATTAATCTTACACCATAATTTAAGCCTTGTAAAGGTTTAATTGAAAAGCTTCCTATACCCGAAGAATTTGTGCTAATTGTATCCAAAATCTTATCATTAGCAAATAAAACAGCCTTAACACTGGTTGGAATTCCTTCAAGGTTTTTAACCTCCCACCCTATTTTATTTTTAATTGCTGAAATTAAATATCCACCTTCAGGATAAAATTTAACGGTGTAACGATTAGTGTTTTTTAATGGAATTTCGAATTTAGCGTATCTAACTTCACTATTCTTTTTTATAATTGCTGAAACTTCATTATTATCCTCATTAATTTTATCTGCTGGATAATCAATCATCAGTTCGCCAATTATGCTCGTTTTGGCTTTCCCAGTTTTTAAAATATTAGAATTTCGGCCAATAGTATAAGTTACATCTGCATCAGAAATAAAACGATTATCGCTTGATAAAGCTTTTAGTAGAATAGAACCATTTCCTGTTTGCTCGTCGTTTGCTTTAAATAACGATAAATTTGCAACTAATGGATTTATTGTTGTTGACTTAATCGTTACTGGCTGAAAAAATTCGACATCGGGTTTCCCATTTAACTTAATGTTTGTACTGGCAACAAACCTGTAATTTCCACTTTGAATAGAATCTGGCAAAGTCATGCTTCCAAAAACATAACCTTTATCAATTAGGAATTTTTGATGAACAACTACTGCGCTATCCTGGTTACTAATTAAAGATAAATATAAGGTGTTATATCGCTCTAAGCTTGTAATGGTTTTAAGCATATAGCCCGTAAACCAAACCTGATCGTTATTGGTGTAAATATTCTTATCGAAATGAATAAAGAGTTCGGAAGATTTATTTCTAGAAGCATAGTTAGTTAAGTTATTTGCAACACTATCCATTTTCGTAATCTGAGCTTTCAGATTAGTTGAACAGACAATCAGCAAAAATAAATTAAAAACAAACTTCAGTTTTGGTCGGGACATTTTGATATAGATGTCCTTAAAAATCAAAATATTATTTCAAATATCAAACTAAATCAAACCGAACAACGATCCACCCTCCTTTTTCATTTCATCAATTTTTTGTTCGACTGCTTCATTTTTAATCAATTCTGGCGCATGATGGGGCTTTTTCCTTGCATCAATAATTAGAGAACCTTTACATCCCCAGTGTTTGTTGTTTGTAAAATCATTAATACCATATATATCAGCCGCTGGATTACTTCTCGTGAAAGTTACCCAAACTAAATTGTTAATATTCTGTGCTGTAAAACTCGAATCATCACAAAGTATTATTAATGGCAAACCTGATAAATCAAAATCCATCAATGATATATTTAATGATGCAATTTCTGCAGCAGTTTTTTCAGCGTTTTTATAAGGCTTGGCTTGTAAAGTAAATATACCAGATATGGCTATTTGGGGGTTTGTAAATCCATCAGGAAAGTTTAAATTTTCTGGTAGTTTATCCCAAAGTGTTCTCTTTTTTTCTCCTGCTGCAGCTACCACAACTTTAGAACCACTGTTTAGTCCATCACCACTGTAATCTAAAGTATCAATTGTTGTGTTGGTATAAAAATGTAAATCCGTTTTAAAATCTATTCTTTCTAAAACATGTTGTAAAAAGTGTTCAATATTATGAGTACTTAAATTTTCATCATCCTCCTTAGCTGCGATAAATAGATACTTAGCTAAGCTCAGTTGATTTTTACCCAAAATATGATTGGCGATTGTTAAAATTTCTTGTGGTCTGCGTTCTTTTAGATACGGAGTATAACGCTCGCTACCTATTGCAAACAGCAAAGGATGTACGCCAGCCGCATCAACCGCGTGAACTTCTTTTAACCCATGTATTTCCTGCGGAATTGCAGAACCTGTAATTTCATGAATTAAAGCACCAAAACTGGTATCTTCTTGCGGTGGGCGGCCAACCACTGTGAAAGACCAGATTGCATCTTTTTTATGATAGACGTTATGAACCTTCATCAACGGAAAAGGATGCGTTAAACTATAATAACCTAAATGGTCGCCAAATGGTCCTTCTGGTTTATTTTCATTAGGATGGACTGTACCCGTAATAATAAAATCGGCATCAGCAGAGATGCAGAAACCTTCATCATCATAAAAATACCTAAACCTTCTATCGCCCAAAGCCCCTGCAAAAGTCATTTCAGATAATCCTTCAGGCAATGGCATAACTGCTGCTAAAGGATGTGACGGGGGACCGCCAACAAAAATACTCACTTTTAAAGGAATGCCTAAAGCATTTGCTTTTGATTGATGAACGCCTATTCCACGATGAATTTGGTAATGCAATCCAATTTCTTTATCCTGCACATATTCATTTCCGCCAAGCTGAATTCTGTACATCCCCAGGTTCGCATTTAAAACACCTGGTTTATCTACATCTTCGGTGTAAACTTGTGGCATTGTTACAAAAGGGCCACCATCCATCGGCCAGTTTACAATTTGAGGAAGTTTACTAATCGAAGTTTTTAAAAAATTATTTTTTGCTGACGGTGTTTTTAATGGCAAAGCCGATAAAGCAGACATTGCTGAGCCAACATATTTAAACGGGTTCTTTAAGGCTTTCATTGGGTCGTTACGCAACGAAACCAATTGTTGTACTTTTGGTAAAGTATCTCGAAAAATAAATTTAGACCGTTCTAGTGTGCCAAACAGATTTGAAACTGCTGGAAAAGGACTTCCTTTTACATTTTCGAAAAGTATGGCAGGCCCGTTATTTTCATAAATACGTAAATGAATTGCAGCCATTTCAAGGTATGGATCTACCTCTTCTTTTATACGAATCAAATGACCATGCTTTTCTAAATCACTAACACACTCTGCTAAACTTTTATATGCCATGCTCAAAGATATATATTTACTTAATTTGTAAAACAAAAAGCCGCAGATATGCAGATTTAAAATCTGCATATCTGCGGCTTTTTACATTTTGTAGATGATTATTTCTTCCCTGCAAAAGAACGCAACATCCAGGTATTTTTTTCTTTAAACTGCATAAAGCGATTAACCATATCGTTTGTACCATCATCGCCTGCTTTATCTGTAGCTTCTAAAAGGTCTCTTTCTAGTTCGATTAGTGTAGCCATGTCATCTAGAATGGCATCAACCATATCTAAATCTTTTAACCCAATTGTATCAATTTCTTTAATCTGAGATTCTTTAATATAATCAGCAAAACGGCTATGCGGTGGTTTACCAAGAGTTAAAACACGTTCAGCAATTTCATCAATAGTTAATTGTGCATTCGTGTATAATTCTTCAAACTTTATGTGAAGTGTAAAAAAGTTTTGTCCTTTAATATTCCAATGACAGCCTCTTAATTTTTGATAGTGAATATGATAGTTAGCCAAATAATCATTTAACAGATCTACAACTGGTTTAACTTCTTTCTCATTTAAGCTTATTTCTTTAGCGTCCATTTTTATTTGTTTTAGTAAATTAATATGCCTTCTAAACAACTATATAGCATAAAAGTTTTCCCAAAAAATCAATTTAAACAATACCTTATTTATCTATCCGTTTAATAGGGGTAGCTGCATAAATTAACATAAATGCAACTATTTGTTAACTAACAAAATATGGATAGCTTTTTACCAAAATCATCTTATAAAATTTAGTCTCCCTCATTCTGAGATTAAAAATTTTTATAATATTATTCGTATAATTGCTACCCCTCATAAAAAATTTAGATAAAAATAAATGTATAAAATAGGCTTAACTGCTGTTCTTCTACTTGCTTTAAACGTAGCAAGTGCTAAAGCTAACGCAGTAATCGACTCAATCGGAGTTGAAAATAATAACGGTAAAAAACTAATCGTTCATCAAACAGCTGCAAAAGACACTTACTATTCTATAGGAAGAAGATATAATGTTCCTCCCAAGGAAATTATGGCATATAACGACAATAAGTACCTTCAAATTGGTGTAATTGTTAAAGTACCAACAAACCTACCTTTTGCATCTTCAGGTAATACTACAACTACACAAACTGTTTCTACAGCAAATGTTACTGAGCATGTTGTTAAACCGAAAGACAATTTGAATATGCTTGCTGAGAAATATGGTACAACAATTAATGAATTAAAAGCATTAAATAATTTAACAAGTATTAATTTAAGCATTGGTCAGGTTTTAAAAATCCCTGTAAAAAGCGGTGAAATTGCTCAAAATACACCACAGGTGAGTACACCTGCAAATCCACCTGCTAAAGAAAAAGTAGTTCCTGTTACCGAATCTGTAGCATCGGCTAGCGAAACTATGATTGAACATACTGTTGAGCCAAAACAATTTTTAGGTAAAATTGCCGAGAAATACGGAACAACTGTTGAAGAGATAAAAAAAGCAAATAATCTTTCGGGAAATAATCTTCGAATTGGCCAGAAATTAAAAATTCCTGCTACTAAAAATATCGATCACGATAAAATAGTATCTGATACAGAAACGGCAGTAAGCACAACAGCTATAAAAGATGCAGTTGGAACACATACTGTAAAAAAAGGTGAAAGCATTTTTAATATTGCAAAACAATATAGTATAACTGCTTATCAAATTAGAAAAATGAATAATCTTTCGGATAACACATTATCCACAGGTCAGCTTTTAAAAATCCCTACTGATATTACGACTGAAATACCTGTTGTGAATGAAAAAGTTGCCGAGAAAATTGTTAAAGAAACTCAAAAAGAAGAAAGCCAAATTTATACTGTTAATTCTGGTGAATCGATTTTTAGTATTGCAAAGAAATTTAATTTAACCGCTTATCAAATAAGAACAGCAAATAAATTAAACGATAATACCATTACAAATGGACAAAAACTTATTATTCCAAAAGCTCCTGAACCTAAATCGGTTGCAGAATTAGCAAGGCAAGATCAAGAAGGAGAAACAGATAGTACTTCGTTTAAAGATCCGAAACTTCGTGGTGCACCAAGTCGCTATGGTTTGAGCCAGGTAGAAGAGAAAGGAACTGCAGTTTCTATTACTGATGCAGATCTAGATGCTTCAAAAATGCTCGTTTTACATCGTACTGCACCTATTGGAACCATTATTAAATTAACCAATCCAATGACCAACCGTACCGCATTGGCTAAAGTTGTTGGTAAATTTACTGAGAACGAATCCACAAAAGATGTTATAATTGTAATGACTAAAGCTGTAGCCGATTCATTGGGTGCTTTAGACAAAAGATTTTTTTGCAATTTAACGTACGGTGTGCATGAGCTTGAATAAAAAACCATTTATAATTGGAATTGCTGGGGGAAGTGGCTCGGGCAAGACTTTTTTTTTAAACTGTTTCCTTCATCATTTTAAACAAGATGAGGTAACACTTGTTTCTCAGGATGATTATTACATCCCAGCTGGCGAAATGTCGCAGGAGGAAAACAAGCTTTACAATTTTGATTTACCTTCTACAATTGATAGTCAGCAATTTTTAAAAGACATTAAACAACTGCTTGATGGAGAGGTTGTTTACAAAAAAGAATACAACTTCAATAACCCTCTGGCGGTTGTTAAAATTCTGGAGATTAAATCGGCTCCGATTATTATTGTTGAAGGACTTTTCATTCTTCACTTTAAAGAAATTGCCGCACTTTTAGATCACATGATTTTTGTTGATGCTGATGAGGAAATAGCTTTAGATAGACGTATAAAACGTGATGGTTTAGAACGTGGCTATCCTGAAGAAGATGTTTTATATAAATGGCATAATCATGTTTTGCCTGCTTATAAAGAATATCTATTGCCTTATAAAGAACAATGCCATAAAATTGTTGTCAACAATACAAACGAGGCAGAAGAAATTATCGCGATAACAGAAGAAATTTCAGTAGAACTAAGAAATACAGTTTTAAAAGATATATAACAAAAAAGGAAGGCTTAAGCCTTCCTTTTTTGTTATCAACCCTTAATCTAGTCGCATTTCTGGAATATCACCTTCTACAACTAAGCTTCCGAGCGTAGATTGTTTAATAAATTCGACACTTACTCCAGGCGCACGTTCTAGCAATTTAAAACCACCTTCAGGCAAAACATCTAAAACTGCTAATTCAGTAACTATTTTCTTGATACAATTAACACCTGTTAAAGGCAAAGTACATTTTGGCAATAACTTACTTTCGCCAGCTTTATTAACGTGCTGCATTGCTACAATTATATTTTTTGCTGATGCAACTAAATCCATTGCACCGCCCATCCCCTTCACCATTTTACCAGGAATTTTCCAATTGGCGATATCCCCGTTTTCTGAAACTTCCATTGCACCTAGAATAGTCAGATCCACCTTTTGTGCTCTAATCATCCCAAAACTCATGGCCGAATCAAAAATCGACGAACCTGGTAATGTAGTTATAGTTTGCTTTCCTGCATTAATTAAATCTGCATCTTCTTCTCCCTCAAAAGGGAAAGGTCCCATACCAAGCAAACCATTTTCAGATTGTAAAACAATATTTATTCCCTTTGGGATGTAATTAGCGACTAATGTTGGTATACCGATACCCAGGTTAACATAATAACCATCTTTTATTTCTTTAGCAATACGTTGTGCTATTTCTTCTTTTGAAAATGCCATAAATTAAAATGATCGCATTAATGAATTTTGTGTGATTGAATTGTGATGAATTCGGGAACTAATCAGCTTTTCTTACTGTTCGTTGTTCGATTCGCTTTTCATAATTTTTTCCCTGAAAAACTCGATGTACATAAATTCCAGGTGTATGAATATGGTCTGGGTCTAATGAGCCAGCTTCAACCAATTCCTCAACTTCTGCAATTGTTACTTTTCCCGCCATTGCCATTATTGGATTAAAATTCCGACTGGTAGAACGGAACACAAGATTTCCAGCGGTATCCCCTTTCCAGGCTTTTACGATGGCAAAATCTGCATCGAAAGCATACTCCATTAAATAGTCTTTTCCGTCAAAATTGCGAACTTCTTTTCCCTCGGCCACTTCTGTGCCCACACCCGCAGGTGTAAAAATAGCTGGCATTCCATATCCTGCTGCCAGGCATCGGGTTGCTAATGTACCTTGCGGAATTAAATCAACTTCCAGTTCACCACTTAAAAGCTGTCTTTCAAATTCAGCATTTTCGCCAACATAAGAAGAAATCATTTTTTTTACCTGGCGTTGTTTTAACATTAAGCCAATACCAAAATCATCTACTCCAGCATTATTAGAAATGCAGGTTAAATTTTTGGCTTTCTTATCAACCAAAGCATTTATACAATTTTCGGGAATGCCACAAAGACCGAAACCGCCTAACATAATCGTAGCGCCATCAGATATATCTCGGATAGCTTCTTCGGCTCCTGATACAACTTTATTTATCATTTTATGAATTTTTGGTTAGGATGCTAAAATACATAAAGCATATAGCTTTATAAAACTTTAGCCAGATTTAAGCGTTATCTAATTGAAAAAAACCTTTCAAGAATATTTATTTGAAATTGATCTAAATAACATTACCTTTGTAATCAGATGTTTAACGAAAGAGATAACGAGGATTTTATTATTCCAACAGACCCAGAATTTCAAAAAGGAATGGGTTTTATTTTAAGCTGTACAGCAGAACACAAAAAATGTTGCGAAAAATATAAAAAAGGCAAACGTTGTAAAAAATGTCCTGGACGGAGTAAAAAATAACTATTTAGATATCTCTATAATTTTATCGTCACTTCCGTTACTGGTACAAACAAATATTTTACCTTCGGGCGAAATACAAACATCTCTCATTCTGCCATAGGTATTTACATAAAAATCTTTGGTTCCTTCAATTTTCGTTTGTGCAGCATCCAGCTTTAGCTGCATTAATTTAGTATTCTTTAATACAGCAAGTAATAACGAATTTTTAAATTGAGGGATGTAATCTGAGTTGTAAAAGGCCATTCCGCTTGGTGCAATTGTTGGTGTCCAAACAATTAAAGGAACAGCAATATTATTTGCCGAACAAAAAGATTGTTCACCAGCTTCATCACAAAAACCTTTAATGTTTGGCCAGCCGTAATTTCTGCCTTTTTCAATAATGTTGATTTCGTCATCAGAGTCTGGTCCATGTTCTGAGGAAAAAATCTTATTTCCCACTTGAACCAATCCTTGCGGATTGCGGTGTCCGTAAGACCATAAAGGATTATTTGGATATGGGTTATCAGTAGGAATCGTTCCATCTAAATTTACTCTTAAAATTTTACCCGAGGTAGAATTTATATTCTGTGGAGTAGTTTGATCAGAAGCATCTCCTGTTGAAACAAAAAGTTTGCCACCGCTAATGAGCAATCTCGAGCCATTATGAACGGAAGATGCACCTATTTGATCTAAAATTATTATAGGGCTATTTAGTGTGCCTCCAGAATAAGTGTAACGCACAATTTTTTCTCTGTAATTACTTCCATAATTATAAGCAACATAAACCCATGGATTGGCAGAAAAATCAGGATTTAAAGCAATTCCTAATAATCCTCCTTCTCCATTAACACGTACTTCTGATATTGTTAAAAGAGGTGTTATTTGTCCAGATGTTGGATTTAATCGACTTATTTTTCCACTCTTTTCGGTAAACCAAATAAAGTTATCTGGACCGTAAACCATTCCCCATGGAAGAGTTAAGCCTGCCACAACTACTCTATTCTTTAATTCAACATCAGGCAAATTCCCTGTGCCATCACCATTATCATCACTTTTATTTTTCTTGCAGGTTGTAAACATTAACAACACAAAAATGCCTGTAATAATTGCTTTCATAATCGTAAGGTTTTCTAAATAACAATGTTTCAGCTATTTAGTTTTATAGCGAATGAGAATATTATGCTTTTTTTTTAATTCAAATAAACATAAGTTATTCCATCTCCTCCCCGATCTGCGTGTTCATCTTCCATCCTGTTAACCTGACTGTATTTGCGCAAATACTCTCGAATCATTTTTCTTAAGATTCCATCGCCCTTACCATGAATTAATTTTATTGATGGAAAACCAAGCATTATGGCTTTGTCTAAATATTTTTCCACTTCAAATAAAGCATCTTCAGTACGTTTTCCTCTTAAATCCAGCTCTGCCTTAAAACCTGAAACAGCTTCATTCATACGCCCAGCAAACGAACTGCTTGTACTTTGAGCAACTTTTTTAGCCTCTTTATTACTGATTTTCTGTACTCGGTTCTTTTTCACATTCGAACGCAAATCGCCAATTGCCAGAACCAGCTCATTACGATTTATTTCCAATACCAAAGCTGTTGTTTCGCTATCTGTAAACTTAACCCAATCGCCAATGGCTATTTCGCCACCTACCACAACCGGTACTGGTTTAGGTTTCTCTTTTGGGATTGTATTTTTAACTAATTCTTGCTGAAGATTTTGTCTAAGCTCTTTTGTAACTGCTTTATCGGCTTGTTTCTCTTTAATTTCTGCAATTGTATTTTCTACCAGTTTATTCGCATTTTTTATAATGGCTTGTGCTTCTTGCTTAGCTTCCTTTATTAAAACTCTACGATTTTCATCTAAAAAGGCTCGTAATTTTTCATTTTCAGCAACCAAATTTTTGGCTTTATTTTGCTGGTTTGCCAAACTAACTTTAGTATCGTAAATAGTCTTTTTTTCACGTTCTAAATCAACAAGCATTGTATCAACCCGATTTTGGTTAGAGCCAGTTTTCTTTCGGGCCAATTCGATAACTTCTTTAGGCAAACCAATATTCTGAGCAATTTCAAAAGCATAAGAACTACCTGGCTTACCCATCTCTAAAATGTAAAGTGGCTTCATTTTCGAGTTATCAAAAAGCATAGAGGCATTTTCCAAACCTTCGGTATTACCGGCAAAAAGCTTAAGGTTCGAATAGTGCGTAGTAATTACACCTCTAACTTTTTTGTTATTCAAAACCTCTAAAACAGCTTCAGCCATGGGGCCACCAAATTGCGGATCGGTTCCAGTACCAAACTCATCTATTAAAACCATAGTTTTTGGAGAAGCATGTTCAACAAAATATCGCATCTTTTTTAAATGCGCACTGTAAGTACTTAAATCGCTCTCAATAGACTGATCATCGCCGATATCTGCAAAAATATTTTCAAAAATACCAACCTCGCTATTTGCATCAACAGGAATTAATAATCCCGTTTGTAGCATAATCTGAAGTAAACCAACTGTTTTCATACAAACGGATTTACCGCCAGCATTTGGACCAGACACTAAAACTACCCTGGTTGAAGCATCAATATGAATATTTAATGGCGTAACAGTTTTCTTTTCTGCAGCAAATGAAAGTAATAATAATGGATGCCTTGCATTAATCAACTTTGTTTTTGGCTCTTTAAGCAAACCTGGCATTTCTGCCTCGATATCAATCGCAAACATAGCTTTGGCTCTTACAAAATCTAACTTTGTAAGGAAACCGTGATAAGACAATAATAGAGGAGAATATGGTCTTAATTCATCCGTTAAAGCAATCAGAATTTTAATAATCTCCCTTCGTTTATCAAATTCTAAATCGCGAAGCTTATTGTTTAAGGTAAAAACTTCTTCTGGCTCTATATAAACGGTTTGGCCAGTTGCCGATTCATCATGAACAAATCCTTTCAGTTTACGCTTATTTTCTGCTAAAACAGGGATACACATCCTTCCATCACGAATAGTTAAGCTACCATCGGCAACCCAGTTATTTGCAATTGCCTGCTTGTAAATAGAATCCATCCGCTTACGTACATCTTGTTCCGTTTTTGAAATAGAAGCCGTAATTTCTTGTAATTCTTTTGATGCGTTTGGTTTAATTTTACCTTTAGCATCTATAACATTTTCAATTTTCCTTAGGATATTTTTTTCAATCGGCAAGTGTTCAAATAAAGCTTCAAGCGTTGGATAAACCTCTGCTCTTTCTTCGAAAAACCTTAAAACAGAAAAAACTGTTTGTAAAGAAGTATAAATCTGAAACCATTCGTCTTCCAATAAATAAGTACCTTCTACTCTAATTTTTTCAATTAAAGATTTGAGGTCAAAAAAAGTATTAATTTGTAATGGTTCCTGATTTTGAATAATACTCTTAAACTCATTTGTTTGTTTAAGAAATTTATCAATCTGATCGAAACGATTCATCACCTGCATTTTCTGCACCATGTTTTGCCCCATCGGACTTAAACAATGCTTACTAATTAGCTGCCTGATTTCTATAAAGCCTAAACGCTCTAAACAATTTTCGGGATATAACATATTATTAAATTGTAGGAGCTTGTTTTAATCCTACAGGAGCCTGCTTTAATTTTGCTGGATTTTTTTTTAATGAATCTTTAGTTTTCTTTAACTTCTCTTTGTCTGCTTTAACTTTTTCTATTTTTGCCTTTTGTAGAGAATCAACTTTTTCAAGCGTCTTTTTCTGCGATTCTAATGTTTTAGATATGTTTTTATAAATCTTATCTAAATCTTTAGGATGTGCATAATAGTAATCCATACTCTTATTGTATTGAGTAGAATCTATTTCAAATTTCTTGTAAATACCTTTATAGTAAGCAGCAGCAACTTTTTTTGATGAATCTGGCAGTAATATCGTCGAAATATAGCCATCAGCAACATGTATGTCGTATAAAATTTTCTGCATTTTATCGGGTTCAATTATGTCTTTAGGTATTTTAGGCTTACAACCAAACAACATTATTGTTGCTGCTAAAGCCCATATTAATCTTCTCATTATTAATTAAAATATTATTTTTTGCCCAAATTGCGACAAGGTTATTAATTTTACGCAAAAATAGTTATAAATGAGCATAGCTGATAATCTTAAACAATATAAAAGCGAAGTAGAATCTGATGGAGTTAAATTAATTGCGGTTTCTAAAACGCAAACTAACGAAGCCATTTTAGAAGCCTATAACGCAGGACAACGAATTTTTGGAGAAAATCATGTTCAAGAATTGGTTGATAAACATGCCGAACTCCCGAACGACATCGAATGGCACATGATTGGTCATTTACAAACCAATAAAGTTAAATATATAGCACCTTTCGTTTCTTTAATTCATGGCGTTGATAGCCTGAAATTACTACAGGAAATTAACAAGCAAGCAGCAAAAAACAAACGCATTATTGATTGTTTAATACAGGTTTATATTGCCGAAGAAGATACTAAATTTGGATTAGGCTTTGATGAAGTGATAGAGCTTTTGCGCTCGGAGGAATACGAATCGTTAAATAATATTCGCATTGTAGGTTTAATGGCCATAGCTACAAATACTAAAAACGAAAAGCAAATAACCATCGAATTTAAAGAGTTACAAGTTCTTTTCGATGGTATTAAAGCTAGTTTTTTTCCTAACGATGAAAACTTTAAAGAAATCTCGACAGGCATGAGCGCTGATTATAAATTGGCAATTGAAGAAGGCAGTACCATGGTTAGAATTGGTAGTGGAATTTTCGGAAAAAGAGTTATCAAACATTTCAAAGCCAATATTACGGCTAATTAATTACCAAAAAAATGAACTTAGAAATAAGAACTGCAACTGCCGCAGATTGCCCAAGAATATTAGAATTAATTAATGAACTTGCTGTTTACGAACGTGCTCCAGAAGAAGTTACCGTAACGCTAGCACACTTCATTGATGCTGGTTTTGGCGAAAATCCTGTTTGGAAAGCATTTGTAGCAGAAGTTGATCAAAATATCGTGGGTTTTGCGCTTTATTATACACGTTATTCTACATGGAAAGGCTGTAGATTATACCTCGAAGATTTCATCGTAACAGAGGAATATAGAGGAAGAGGCGTTGGCAAAGTACTTTTCGAAAAAGTAATAGAAGAAACCAAAAAAGGAAATTATAGTGGTATGGTTTGGCAGGTTTTGGATTGGAATGAACCAGCAATTAACTTTTATAACAAATACAAAGCACAATTAGAAGAAGGCTGGCTAAATGCATCTTTTTCAAAAGAGCAGATTAAGGCATTTTAGATATGGATATTTTTAAGTTTGGTGGTGCTTCTGTTAAAGATGCTAATGGGGTAAAAAATCTTGCCAATATTGTTCGTGATTACAAGAAAGACGAATTGCTGATTGTGATTTCGGCAATGGGCAAAATAACAAATAAATTAGAAGAGCTTACAAAAGCATATCTTTCACAAAGTGATGATACTCATGCTATTTTCGATGAGATAAAACATTTTCACTTTAACATTATCGAAGAATTATTTCAAGGTAATGCAAACCCAGTTTATAATGAGGTTGCTAATACCTTTGTTGAAATTGATTGGTTAATTGAAGATGAACCCGATAGTAACTCAGATTATATTTATGATCAAATTGTTTCGATCGGCGAAGTTGTATCCACTAAAATTGTCGCTGCCTGGCTAAACAAAACCAACAACAAAGCACTTTGGGTTGATGCAAGAAATTACATCCAAACTGATAACACGTATCGCGAAGGAAAAGTAGATTGGGAAAAAACCAATCAAATTATCCAAAAAGAAATGGTGCCTTTAATAGCTAAAAATATTATCGTAACACAAGGTTTTATCGGTGGAACGAGTGAGAACTACACTACAACTTTAGGAAGAGAAGGCTCTGATTATTCTGCAGCAATATTTGCATCATGCCTAAATGCTACTGCCTTAACCATTTGGAAAGATGTTCCTGGTGTTTTAAACGCAGACCCAAAATGGTTTGATGAAACTGAAAAAATACCTCAATTATCCTATCATGATGCTATTGAACTTACTTATTACGGTGCAACGGTTATTCATCCAAAAACAATAAAACCGCTTCAAAATAAAGGTATTCCACTTTTTGTACGTTCTTTTATCCAACCAGAAGGCAGCGGAACCGCCATTACCAAAGATAGTAATCCATTACCTGTCCCATCATTTATCTTTAAGGTTAATCAAGCCCTGATCTCTATTTTCCCAAAAGATTATTCTTTTATTATTGAAGAAAATCTGAGCAATATATTCGAGCTTTTTCATCAGCATCGCATTAAAATCAATACGATGTTGAATTCTGCCATCAGTTTTTCAGTAAGTGTGGATGATAATGAAGAAAAAGTTAAAAAACTTATCGAATCATTATCAAATCAGTTTACAGTTAAATACAATAAAGGTTTGGAACTGGTAACAATTCGCTACTACAACCAGCAAACAATAGATCGAGTTACGGTTGATAAAGATATCTTGCTGGAAGTAAAAAGCCGACATACTTGCCAAATGCTGATGAAAAACAAAGCATAAAAGTTTTCATACAATTAGATTTTAGGATGAACAAAAGTATTTTAGATCAAGCTGTACAAGATTATATTGTTACGTATTTAAATACCGATTCGAATGAAATTGCTTTGGCTAAAAGTCCATTTTCCACTGTAAGCTCCGCTGAATTGGCAAATCAAATTTCAGCTAAAAAGAAATCAGAAAAAAAACTACCTACCTGGTATAACGCAGAAGGAATTTATTTCCCTCCTACTTTGTCTATTGAACAAACTTCATCAGAAGTTACAGCAAAATACAAATCTCAATTAACTAAAGGTAAAAATCTAGTCGATTTAGCTGGCGGATTTGGAATAGATTCTTTTTACTTCGCTAAAGTTTTAGATCAGGTTATACATTGCGAAATTAATGCCGAATTGTCTGAAATTGCCAGATCAAACGCTCAGGTTCTAAAAGCAAAGAATATTGATTTTAAAGCTATAGATGGCTTAGAGTATATCAAAAAAAGTAAAATTAAATTTGACAATATTTTCATCGATCCGGCCCGAAGAGCAACAAAAGGAAAGGTTTTCATGCTTAAAGATTGTACGCCTGATGTGGTTAGTAACCTTGATGAGCTGCTTGATAAATCAGAGCGAATTATTATTAAAACGGCACCTCTACTCGATTTAACTGCTGGTTTACAAGAATTAAAATTTGTTAGCGAAATCCATATTGTTAGTGTAAAAAACGAATGCAAAGAATTACTTTGGATAATTGACAAAAGTTTTTCTGGAGAACTTAAAATTACCGCTGCAGCAATTAACGAAGAAACGAAGCTTTTCAGCTTTTTAAAATCAGAAATAAATTCATCCTCGTATTTAGCTCAAGAAATTAATTCCTGTAACTACTTATACGAGCCTGATGCAGCGCTATTAAAATCTGGGGCTTTCAATTTAATCGGAAACAGATATCGTTTGCAAAAGCTTCATCACCAAACCCAACTTTATATCTCCGAAAATATTGATGTAAAGTTTCCTGGGAGAATATTTAAAATTAATGAAATAGTATCATCTGGAGATTTGAAGAAACAAAAATCTTTGGTTGGTAATGTTATCGTCAGAAATTATCCTGGTAAAGCAGAAGAACTGGTCAAAAAATTTAAAATTAAAAGTGATAATACACAGTTTTTAATTTTCACTAAAAATAGCAAGGAAGAAAATATTATAATAAGGGCTGAAATTTTGCAGCATTATTAAAAAAGCTTTCTGATGTATAACCAGAAAGCTTTTTTAGGGATGTACAATAATATCAATATCGCTTAAACTTTCTTAACGTTTACTGCTTGTAAACCTTTTTTGCCTTCAGCTACTTCAAATTCAACCTGATCGTTTTCTTTTAGACTATCAATTCCGCCTAAAACGTCTTTAAAATGTACAAATAAATCTTTATTGTCTTCTTGAACAATAAATCCAAAGCCCTTTTCTGTGTTAAACCACTTAACTTTTCCCGTAGCCATAAAAAAAATAAAAATATATAAAAAATTAAACCCTTATCGCTCTGTTTCTAACTTTTCTACAACCAATTGAAAATTTAATCAAATAAACAATCAGAATAAGCGCTAATTCAGAAACAAAACTATCAAATATAATAATTTACAGATATATTACAATTGATTTAGACATAAACTACTGTAATATATTTGTTTTTATCGCTTATTTATTCGGCTGAGGAGTAGTTCTCAAATATGGCTTAATAATTTTATGTCCTTTCGGAAATTTCGAAGGTATATCTTCAGTTTTAATACTATTTACAACAATAACATCTTCACCATCTTTCCAATCAGCTGGAGTTGCAACGCTATAGTTTGCTGTTAATTGTAGCGAATCGATAACCCTTAACACTTCGTTAAAATTTCTTCCTGTTGAGGCTGGGTAAGTTATAATTAATTTAACCTTTTTGTCTGGACTAATCACGAACAAAGATCTTACAGTTAATGTTTCTGATGCATTTGGATGAATCATATCGTAAAGGTTTGCAACAGTTTTATCGGGATCTGCAATAATCGGAAACTCAACAGAAGTGTTTTGAGTTTCATTAATATCGTTTATCCAGCCCTTGTGCGATTCAGCAGAATCTACACTTATTGCTAATACTTTTACATTGCGTTTTTCAAATTCGCCTTTTAACGCAGCTGTACGCCCAAGTTCGGTTGTACAAACTGGAGTATAATCTGCAGGGTGAGAAAAAAGTACACCCCAGCTATCGCCTAAGTATTCATAAAAATCAATCTCACCAATTGAGGTATTCGACTGGAAATTTGGTGCGGTATCACCTAATCTTATGCTCATAATAATATTTCTAATTTAAGTTGATTAAAACAAATTTAATAAATTGTATAGTAAATACATAGACAATATATTATTTAGACCTAGATATTATAAAAACATAAAAAAAACCTTGAAGGTTTTGACCAACAAGGTTTTTAGCATATTAATTTGTTTGGGTAAATTAATTATAAACTTTAATCATGAATACGTAATCCTGAAGTTTTTCGATTTGTTTAGCACGTTTCATACCTGAGAGAACACTTTTCTTATTTACAGATAATTTCTTACCCATCGAATCTTGAGGAATTGCTCTCATGGCTTCTAAAATATATTTCGATTTAATAGCGAACGAAGCACCTTCTGCAGAAGTTTCCTTCCCACTAATGATCCCAACTATATTACCGTTATTATCTAGCAAAGGGCCACCACTATTACCTGGGTTTAAAGGAATAGCAACTTGATATTGAGTTGTATCACCAATAAAACCACTTTTCGAACTTACATAACCTTCACCTAAAACAGCATCATCTTTCGGATAACCCCAAGTGTAAACGTTTTCGCCCACACCAGTGCTGTTTCTTTTAATTGTATAAGGTAATGCAGCTAAATTTTTAAAATTCTTGTCGTCGATTTTCAAAATAGCAATATCATATTCAGGATCTTTCAATACAACTTTAACTTTAAAAGATTCTCCTGTAGAATTTTGAATAAATACAGAATCTGCATCATTAATAACATGCAAATTGGTTGCGATATATCCGTTTGTAGAAACAGCAAAACCCGTACCGCCAAAATTACCAGGATTAGATTGCTTATTTGATGGTAAATTATTGGTACTTATTTTCCTGATTAAATTATTTTGTGTTTTTACCGCATTTGTTACGTTTTTACTTAACTGCACAAATTTATCGGCCTGTTGGCTATTATGTTGTATCGAATAAATAGATACAAACGATAAAACTATAAATGAAGCCGCTACAGCGATTGCAGATCTATGTCTACGCCATAACTGCACAACACGAGAAGGGTGTGGCCCCAACTCAGAAGCTAAAGTTTCAACATCTATCTCAGCATGAATACTTTCTAACTGCTCTTTTAAAAGCAATTGTTGAGCGTATTCCTCCATAGTGTGCAGAAAAACCTTGTGAGAAACCACTTTATGATCTATAGCTGCATCATTACGACGTAACTGTTCAAAAGCCTCAGTTTCTTGCGGGTTAAGTTTACCTAACAGATAATCTTCAATAATTGCATCTAACTCTAAATCGTTTCTCATTTCAATTATTAGTGTTGAAAAAATATTTTCTTTAACCTTTGCAGGCACTTATATTTTTGTGTTTTTGCGTTATCCGTATTGGTGTAACCAAACTTTTCACAAATATCCTGCATGGATAAATTATTAATATAAAAATCCTGAATAATGGTTTTGCATGGCTCTCCGAGATGTTCTAAAGCAGACTGCATTTTAACAAACGCTGCATCTTTCTCTTCATGATGCTCTACATCTTCATCTACAATAAGTATATCTTCATAATCCGTTATATTTCCAGTCTTCTTACTGTTATGCGTTAATTTCTTTAACCAAATTCGCCGACAAACTGAATATATATACGTTTTTAACTTACTGCTCAGTTCAAAATTTCCTTCTTTAACTTTATTATATAAAATAATTATAGCTTCTTGATAAACGTCTTTCGCATCATCTTCATTACCATTATTATTAAGGATAAATTGCAAAACCATCGCAAAATATTCTTTATATAACTTATTAAGTGTATCACTGGAGTTATTTAGAATACCTAAAATAAACTCTCTATCTGTTGTAACTGAACTCTTTAAACCGTTATTCACCAATTAATACGTTTTTCTGTAAATAGTAACCCAATATTAGATAAAAAAAATATTTATAGCTATTAACAATCCATTAATACTATCCACATTAAAACAGTAACCCAATTAGCCAAAAAATATTTTTTATTTTTTTTCAAAATAATCGGGTTACCTTTTTACCTTTGCGGCATTAACAGTAAATTAATTAATACTTAAAAAAATTCAAAAATGAAAAATGCATTCAAATTAGGCTTTTTAGCTTTAGCTTTATCTTTATCAGTTGTTGCTTGTAACTCAGAAAAAAAAGCTGAAGGTGCTGATTCAACTGCTGCTGATACTACATTAGCTGCTACTGCTGATTCTGCTGCTGCAACTGTTGATTCAGCTGCTGCTAAAGTTGATTCTGCTGCTGCTAAAGTTGATTCTGCTGCTAAAGCTCACTAGTCAATATTTTAGACACATAAAAAAGGCTTTTGAGTTTTCTCAAAGGCCTTTTTTAATTTTATAACTTTTTAAAATCATTAATTAAAATAATTTGTGTTATGAAAAATGTATTCAAATTTAGTTTTTTGACCCTGGTCATCTCTATTTCATTCATGGCTTGTAGTTCCGATAAAAAATCAGACGATATCGATACTACATTAGTTGATTCGTCAACAATTGCACCTGTAGCTCCAAAACCAGTCGATACAAACATTGCCGATTCTGTTAAAAAAGACACCACAATAAAATCATTAAATTAATTTTTTAATTATTTTTAAAATAACTGGGTTACCTTTTTAAATTACTGGTATTAACAGGTAATTAATTAATTAAAAAACTCAAAACGAAATTTAAAATGAAAAATGCATTCAAATTAGGCTTTTTAGCTTTAGCTTTATCTTTATCAGTTGTTGCTTGTTCAGAGAAAAAAGCTGAAGGTGCTGATTCTACAGCTGTTGATACTACAGTATCTGCTACAGCTGATTCTGCTGCTGCAACTATGGATTCTGCTGCTAAAACTGTTGATTCTGCTGCTGCTAAAGTTGACTCTGCTGCTAAAGCTCACTAGTTAATATTAAAAAAATTAAAAGGCCTTGAATTTATTTTCAAGGCCTTTTTTGTTTCCATACAATTCTTTACTTAACAAAGTCCTTAAAATCCATCAATTGTAGTAAATTTGCGGCAAAAATATATTCCGCATAATGAATTTAACCTCACTACAAGCAATTTCTCCTGTTGATGGTCGTTACAGAAAAACAACCGAAAGTTTAGCTGCTTATTTTTCAGAAGAAGCATTAATAAAATACCGTGTTTTTGTTGAAATAGAATACTTTATTGCGCTTTGCGAAATTAACCTTCCAGGTTTGGAAAAGTTTGATAGAAAGCTTTATACCGAATTAAGAAAAATCCATGAAAATTTCTCGGAAACAGATGCTTTAGAAATCAAGGAAACGGAAAAAGTAACCAATCATGATGTTAAAGCTGTAGAATATTTTATCAAAAATAAATTTGATGTTTTGTATCTTCAAGATTATAAGGAATTTATCCACTTCGGTTTAACCTCTCAGGATATTAACAATACCGCAATTCCTTATTCTATTAAACTGGCGCTTAACAAGAGCTATTATCCAGCAATTGAATTATTAATTGAAAAAATTAACGCTTTAGCTACAGAATGGAAAGATATTCCAATGTTAGCGCATACTCATGGGCAACCCGCCTCTCCTACTAAATTGGGAAAAGAGTTTTTGGTATTTGCAGAACGATTAAGCATCCAGCTTGAAGCACTAAAAGCTGTACCGAATAGTGCTAAATTTGGTGGCGCAACTGGAAATTTCAATGCACATCATATTGCTTATCCGCAGGTTAATTGGATTAATTTCTCTAACGAATTTGTGAATAAAACCTTAGGCTTAACACGTGCACAACATACCACACAAATTGAACATTACGATCAATTTGCGGCTCAATGTGATGCTTTAAAACGTATTAACAACATTATTATTGATTTAGATAGAGATATCTGGACTTATATTTCTAAAAATTATTTCAAACAAAAAATAAAAGCAGGTGAAATAGGCTCTTCTGCTATGCCTCATAAAGTTAATCCGATCGATTTTGAAAATGCAGAAGGAAACGCAGGAATTGCAAATGCTTTGTTTGAATTTTTTGCAGCTAAATTACCAATTTCTCGATTACAGCGAGATTTAACAGACTCAACTGTATTAAGAAATGTTGGAGTTCCGTTTGGTCATACTTTAATTGCTATTAACGCTACTTTGCGTGGCTTGAATAAGATTTTATTAAATGAAGCAGCTTTGCACGCAGATTTAGATGATAACTGGGCAGTGGTTGCAGAAGCAATTCAGACCGTTTTACGTAGAGAAAATTTTCCAAATCCTTACGAAGCTTTGAAAGAGTTAACCAGAACAAATACTAAAATTAATGCAACTAGTATCGCTGATTTTATAGAAGGTTTAGCTGTTGCAGAAAATGTTAAAGTTCAATTAAGAACAATTACACCATTTAATTACACTGGTGTTTTTTAAGCAAATTAAATTGACGATAAACAGACAGCATAGAAAAGCTTTATTAATCAGTATTTGTTAATTTTGTTTATTCAAAAAGATTAAGACATGACCATTAACGTATATACAGAACAAACTCCTAATCCAGCTACCATGAAATTTATGGTTAACAAGCTGTTAATTAATGGAAGTGAAGATTTTGCAACCAAAGAAAGTGCAGATCATTCACCTTTTGCAAAAGAGTTATTCAAATTCAACTTTGTTTCTGGTGTATTTTTCGCCAGTAACTTTGTTACAGTAACTAAAACAGACGATGCAGAATGGGCAGATATTGAAGCCATTTTGAAGGAATTTGTAAAAGGTGCTGTTGAATCAGAATTAAAAATTAAAGAAGATACTTCGGAAGAAGCGCCTACTTTTGAAGGTTCTGAGACTGAAATAAAGATTCAACAAATACTTCACGACTATGTTCGTCCAGCAGTTGAGCAAGATGGTGGTGCGATTACCTACAAATCTTTTGATGAAGGCGTTGTAACCGTTGAGCTTCGTGGCTCTTGCAGTGGTTGTCCTTCTTCTACAATTACATTAAAATCAGGCATTCAGAATTTATTACAAAGAATGGTTCCTGAAGTTACAGATGTAGTTTCGGAAGCATTATAATTGCGCATTTTTCAATTTAAATATAAAATGGCTAACCGATTTGGTTGGCCATTTTTCGTTTACGATATTTGTCTTATTTAATTCTCCCTGCTAATTACGGAGATTATCGCAGATATAATCATGCTCAACGGTGATAATTATGCTGAAATTATATCCGCATCGCTAATGAATAGCCGTCAGTTTTCTGCATTCGATAATGCAATGCGGTGGAGATTTAAGCAAAATGCCTTTTAATAGCTTCTAGTAATTCGGCACTAAGTTTTCCGTTGGTTGCAACAATTTCTCGTGTATTAAAAAAATCGTCACCACCAGAGAAGTTATAAACCTCTCCCCCAGCTTGCTGAACAATAAAACAACCTCCTGCAAAATCCCAAGGTTGCAAATTATATTCAAAAAAAGCATCAAAGCGCCCGCATGCTACGTAAATTAAATCGGTCGCTGCAGAACCCATTCTACGTAAACCATGGGTTTTTTGCATCATTTCTGACAATAATTGTAAGTATTGATTCTGTTTATCAAATTGATAATAAGGAAAACCAGTTGCCAATAAGCTCGATTTCAAATCAGGATTAACAGAAACCTGGATCTCTTTCTTATTCATAAAAGCAGGACCACCTTTATAAGAATAAAACATCTCACCCCGATTTAACTCATAAACAACGCCCAACACAGCCTTATCATCCTCGTATAAGGCAACACTAATTGCATAAGTAGGCAAACCATGAATAAAATTAGTTGTGCCGTCTAAAGGATCAATTATCCACTTGTAGGTTTTACCTTCGCGATTAATCGTTTTTTCTTCAGTTACAAACCCCGCATCAGGGATCAGTTTTTCCAGGTTTTGAACAAGTTTCTGTTCTGCAGTTTTATCTACATACGAAACCATATCATTTAAACCTTTGTACTCTATTTTATTAACATCAAATTGCATGGCTTCCTTACGGATAAAATTTCCTGTAAGCCTAACTATTGATATCACTTTATTGCATAGTAATTCGTAATTCATGGTTATTTAACAACAAAATATATTTTTGCTGACGTTTTAAATTGAATTTATTAAAAAAATTAGGCTAACTTATTTTTATTCCTCAAAGCATAAATACTCAATGCAATGCCGCCAACTACAAGGAAAGTAGAAATCATTTCTGCCTGTGTGAATGGCGGTAAGCCAAGAACGTGATATTTAGAGTTTACACGAATTAATTCGATACAAAAACGTTCTACACCATTTAAGATCATATAAATACCAAACATTAATCCTGGCGCTTTAATTCTATCTCTTATCTTCCAAAGGAAAGCGAATAAAATTAAGCAAACAATAACTTCATAAATTGGAGTTGGATAAACACCTTGAGCAAGTTCATTACAAAATTTTCCAGCACCACATCCTGGAATAGGAATTCCCTCACCCACTACATTATTAGGATATTTATAAGACCAAAGCCAATCTGGCAACCATGAAAACGGTTTTGGATTAGAATTTACAATTCCCCAATCGCCATCACCTGATAAATGACAACCAATGCGACCAACAGCGTACGCTAACATCATTCCTGGACCACCAACATCTAACATGTGCAATGGCTTAATTCCGTTTCGTTTAGCAATGATTAATACTGCTGCGCCTCCACAAATTAATCCGCCGTAAAAGGTTAAACCGCTGAAAGATAAAAGCCTTTCTATTGGATGTTGAACAAAATCATCCCAGTATTCTAAATTATCGAAAAACTTAGCGCCTAAAAAGCCCCAAACAGCAGCCCAAACAATTAAGTTACTCATTAATTGATATGGATGAACAGTTACCAGAGTTTCTTTTGGGGATGCTAATTTATGCTTATCCTTTTCTTTGTAATCCCAGTAAGCAAATAAACAACCCAGTAAAATACCGCCAATAACATTTCCTTTTGCAGACATTAGAACGGATTGCGCATCGTTCACAAAAAGTTTATAGTTTAAAAGCGCATAAATTAATTTGTAGCCAATTATAAAACCAAATAGTCCGTTTAACAGCATTTCGGACGTGGTTGCTTGCTTCCCAATTATAATTTTTTTCTTAAAAGGATGAAGAATGCCTAAAGCTTCTTTTCGTTTTAATTCTTGAGTAAATGCCCAGTAACCTGCAACAAATGCAAGCGCTACAAAAACACCGAAAGTATTAAAAGGAAGTGGCAAATTAATACCAAAAAGATATTCTAAAAAGTGCGAAACGGTAGGAAACATACAAATAATTTGAAGCGAAGATAGTAAAGAAAGCGTAAAGCAGAAAGCATTTTGGTGAAAGCTGGAAGACTAAAGATAAAAGGCCCTAGCTAAAATTGGATTAACCAGAATCTCTTTTATTTCAAAATGAATTCTTTTGAATTTTATTTATAATCCGCCTTATTACTCAATAATAATAAATATTAATGATGAGCATAAGTTGTTTCTAATTCAGCTACCTCAACTTCTCCATCGGCAGTCATCTCTAAAAGCTTAACTGCTTTAAGTTCGTTTACCATAATTGGGTCGTATTTTGCACGAACTTTTACATAATTTTTAGTAAAACCGTGCATATAACCCATTTTTTGATCAGCTTCGAAAAGTACTTCAGCTTCGCTACCAATTTGTGATTGATAAAAAGCTCTTCGTTTTTTATCAGATAAAATATGAAGCATTTTACTTCGCTCGTTGCGTTCGCTACCTGCAACAACGCCTTTCATTTCTGCAGCTGCTGTTAATTCGCGTTCAGAGTAAGTAAATACATGTAAATAGGAAATATCAAGTTGATTTAGGAATTGATAAGTATCTAAGAAATCTTCTTTCGTTTCGCCAGGGAAACCCACAATAACATCTACACCAATGCAGCAATTTGGCATTACTTCTTTAATTTTGGCAACACGCTCTACATATAAATCTCTGCGGTAACGACGACGCATTAAACCTAGAATTTTATCAGAACCAGATTGTAAAGGAATATGAAAATGTGGTACAAATCTTTTTGAAGTTGAGATAAATTCAATGATTTCGTTACTTAGAAGATTTGGCTCTATTGATGAAATACGGATTCTTTCAATACCTTCCACCTCATCAAGCGCTTTAACTAAATCGAAAAATTTATCTTCACGCTGACCGTTTCTTATACCGAAATCGCCAAGATTAACTCCTGTTAGCACAATTTCTTTAACCCCGCCTTCGGCTATCATTTTAGCCCGATTAACAACATTTTCAATTGTATCGCTACGGCTTGCCCCGCGAGCTAAAGGAATGGTACAATAAGTACAAGGATAATCGCATCCATCTTGAACTTTTAAGAAAGTTCGGGTTCTATCTCCAATTGAGTAAGAAGCAATAAAATTATGGTTAACCTTTTCTATATTTTGCTGATGAACAATAGCTTTAGGGTTTTTAGTTAAATCAGAAATATACTCAACAATTCTGAATTTTTCTGCGGCTCCCAAAACCATATCAACGCCTTCTATCTCGGCAATTTCTTGTGGTTTTAATTGTGCATAACAACCTACAATGGTTACGTAAGCATTTGGAGAATGCTTTAAAGCTTCTTTAACAACTTTACGGCACTTTTTATCGGCATGGTCGGTTACAGAACATGTATTAATAACATATACATCTGCAGCATCCTGAAATTCGACAACGGCATAACCTGCATCGGTGAATAAACGACCAATGGTAGATGTTTCAGAGAAATTTAATTTACAACCAAGTGTATAAAATGCGACCTTTTTCATTAGCCTGCAAAGATACAATTTTCACTTTAGATTGTTGATTTACGATTTTAGATTAAAATATACTTACAGTAAGATAACAATTGCGCTTTCGAAAACGCTAATTTTCATTCCAGCGATAGCTATCCTGCTCAAAACCTGCTAAATCTAAAACTCTGCTAACAACAGTTTTGGCTACTTCTTCTATCGATTTTGGTAAACTATAAAATGATGGATTAGCAGGACAAATAATTCCGCCAGCTTCCGTTACCGTTTTCATATTATTAATATGAATTAAACTAAAAGGTGTATCACGAACTACGGCAATTAACTTCCTGCGTTCTTTCAAAACAACATCTGCAGCTCTCGAAATTAAATCGTTAGAAATTCCATGGGCAATTCTACCTAAAGTACCCATAGAACAAGGCGCAATAATCATAGTATCATATTTTGCAGAACCAGAAGCAAATGGCGCATTAAAATCGTTTTTATTGTAAAACGTAAAGGCATTATAATCGAGATAGTTTTGGTTACCCAATTCGAACTGCCAAACTTCCTTGGCATTATCGCTCATTACAACTCCAACGGCTTCTATTTGATCAGAAAGTTTAACCAGCTCATCAAACAAAACCTTTGCATAAACCGAGCCGCTGGCACCTGTAATAGCAACAATTATTTTTTTCTTAATCATAACAAGCAAAAGTAAGATTAATTGAGCAGACAAAACAAAAAAGGGCCAGAACAAAGTTCTGACCCTACATCTACCTATGAAAAACATACCCTCGAAAGGGTAAGAACAAATATATATATTTTTTTAAAAAAAGATAATTGTTAAGTGTTAAATTGAGTAAAAGACACATTGAATGTTAAAACAACATTATAATACACTGTATATGAGCGTTATAAAAAAACCAAGACACACAATAGTTAAGCGGTAAAACAGCTAAAATTACACTAAGCGTATAGTATATGTAATTAAAAACACTTGTAAAAGTCTGCGTAGATATACTTTAAAAATAAAATCAAATCAATATTGAAATCTATAAACTTAATTTTTGAGGGCTTCGAAAGTAAAATTGAGGGTTTTGAGTAGCTTTTCTGACTAAATTAGAATTAACTATTTCTTGTGGATTTGACTAATTAACTACTCGATCAGATCATTCATCACCTTATCATTTTCGTATTCCGTGGGTAATCTTCCATTAACATACTCATTATAAAGCCAAGGGTGACCAATTGCTAAACATGTAAGATAATATCCTGATAAATTTTAGTCCAAATTTACTGCATAGAATATTTAAATGTTTTAAATCTGTATTTGCGCTATCGTTCGCCATAACAAAAATTACAGCCTAACTTAACTCAATTCGCTCATTTTAAGGGATATTAAAATATTCAAACTCATTTACATAATTGGATACTTGTTGTTTCAAAAAATATATTTCAAAATCATTACAATTAACATCTTGTACCAATAATTTTAAAAATGTCGAAAAAAAAGCCTCGAGTTAAATCGAGGCTTTTTTTTATTAATAATAACTATTGTTTCGGAGCATCCGTAGTTTTAGGTGCTTTACCGATTAATTCCATAAATTGATCTAATTTCGGAGTGATGATAATCTGAGTTCTTCTGTTTTTTGTTTTGCCTGCAGGCGTACTATTGTCTGCGATTGGATTAAACTCTCCTCTACCTCCTGCTGTCAATCTTTTCGGATCGACACCATACTTTGACTGCAGTGCCTGAACGACAGATGACGCTCTTAAAGCACTTAAATCCCAGTTATTTCTAATATTAACCTGGGTAATTGGAACATTATCTGTATTACCTTCAATTAATACATCATAAGTATCGTAATCTTTAATGATTTTGGCAATTTTGTTAAGTGTTTCATTTGCTTTATCAGAAACTTCGTAACTACCTGATTTATAAAGCATATTATCGGCTAATGAAATATAAACAACTCCCTTAAGCACCTGAACATCAACATCGCCCAGCTCTTCTCTACTTAAAGAACGTGTTAAATTATTTGTTAACACCATATTAAGCGAATCGCTTTTGCTTTTGGTATTTATTAATTGTTTGATGTACTGGTTAGAACTATTAATTTCATCAACTAACTTAGATATATTAACATTTCCTTGATTACTAGAACTTAAACATTTGTTTAATGCCTCTTGCAGGGCAACTCTGTTTGCCTTTTCAGAAGCTATTTGCTCTTCTAAACTTTTAGAACGGCTGTTTGCTCCAGAAAGCTCTCTTTGACTATCCTGATATTTATTACTAAGTTCTTGATTGCGCTCACGCAGCTTATCAAATGTTGATTGCAGTTCTGTGTATTTTTTATTACTTACACAACTTGAAATCAAAAGTATCGAGAGAAACATTAATGGGATTGATTTGTAAAGTTTCATAACTTCTTATTTATTTTAAGATTATAAATTTTTATATAATCAATTACAACAATCGGTCCCTTTTAAAGTTTTGATTAAAAAATTAAGCATTATTAACTTTAAATCAATCCATTAGTTAAAAAAAGTTAATTGTTATGAAAGGTTTTAATTTAGAAAGTTAATATGATGCCCGAAAACTTAACACGCTTAACTACAAAACAATTAAGTTATTTATAGGCTTGATTTATCTCCTTAAAAAAATTAACTTGCAGAATTTTACAACCTAAAACAAATTTACCTCTAATGACGAAACTCTTTGTCGGTGGGCTTAGGCCTGATGTAAGTGAAATGGACTTGGCAATGCTTATTGGCTTGTATTGCACTATTGAAACGATAAAAGTTGTTCGTGATCGGGCTACTCACAAATGTAAAGGATATGCTTTTGTAGAAATGCTGAAAGTTGAAGACGCACAAAAGGTTATTTCGAATCTTAATGGCGAAACATTTAAAGGAAATGTTTTAAATATTAAAATTTCGGAAGAAGAACCTCCCAAAAAACCTGGCTTCCAAAAGTTTGCTGCAAAGAGAACATCTAAGTAATTTTACATCTATTACAATATAAAATACACAATAACCATCTGTAATCTAATTATTTAGTTATAAAACAGAAAAATTCAGAATAAAACTTGTTCTGGATTTTTTTTTGCCTACTCTTAAATAGAATTAAAAATACTTTTGACGTAAGAAAATAAATACCTAAACTTACAATTCATTAATTATTGTTGAGAGACTCTGATTAATTGTTTGTTAAATGCAGGATATTAATTTATCCTGCATTTGTTGTTTATACCCTATCAGTAGTATTCTTAATTTCCATTTTTAGAGAAAATAGAATGAATTAGTTTATGCTGATTTTTTTTTTGCAAATACCGCAATCTAATATGGCCAAATTAACGGATACTGTTCACGTTAGATTGAAAAAAACCTTGACAAAGGTATTCATCATTCAGATCTTTAAACATTAAAATTATTTGGTAAGGGATTAAAAAAAATGTTTTGAAGAAAACATTTAAGGTAATTTATATCGAAGGATAAGCACGTAAGATACAGGAAGCTTTATACTTCCTGCAGGTATCATTTTGCTATTATTTGCTTAGAGAAGAGTACCAGTTTATTGGATGCGAGCGTAAATTCATTCCGTCACTTTCAATATGATAAAGAATAATTGGAATCGTAAAATCAACAAGTTTTTCTACCTTTTTAGATAAACTGCCTAAAAAATCGATGCTCGAAATACCTTCTTTTAGATGTATGTAAATAACAGTTGCTGTTTTAAATTCAAATCTTTCGATTTTCCCTGGCCATTCAGATTTAATTTTATTCAAGAAGGCCGTAATTTTCTTTTCGTCTTTCAAGTTTTCCATAAGCTTTAGGTTATTTTTAACGCTTTAAATTAGCAAAATATTTTGCGCTTGCGTAACCTGTAACAGATAGAATACATAAAGTTTACAGATGGCTTATTTACTTAATTTCTATCCAAACTGGGCCATGATCGCTGCTTTTCTCCCAACCGCGAACGTTTTTATCTACACCAGCAGAAACTAATCTATCTTTTAGTAAAGGACTTAACAAGAAATGATCAATACGTAAACCAGCATCTCTTCCATACGCATTGCGGAAGTAATCCCAAAAAGTGTAAATTGTTTCTGTCGGATAAATTTTTCGAATGGCATCCGTCCAACCTTGAGCAATCAAACTATTAAAAGCAGCCCTAACTTCTGGGCGAAAAAGCGCATCATCAACCCAACGCTCAGGTTTGTAAGCATCCAATTCTGTTGGAATTACATTGTAATCGCCACAAATAACAACTGGCAAGTTATATGTTAAAAGTTTGGCGGCGTGTGCGGTTAAACGCTCAAACCATGCAAGCTTATATTCTAACTTTGGCCCTGGCGCAGGATTACCGTTCGGCAGATACAGGCAAGCAACGACAACGTCATCAATCATAGCTTCTATATATCGGCTTTGTAAATCCTCATCATCGCCAGAAAGTCCGCGTTTCAATTCTTTGATTTCTTTGTTCTTCGCTAAAATAGCAACCCCGTTCCAGCTTTTCTGTCCGTGCCAAATGGCATTATACCCTGCAGCATTAATCGCTTCTATTGGAAATTTTTCATCTGGCGCTTTAAGTTCTTGTAAACAGGCAACATCGGGTTGGGTTTCGGCCAACCAACGAAGTAATACTGGAAGGCGACCATTAATTCCATTAACATTATAAGTTGCAATTTTCATTAGAATAGGCTTTAAAATTCAATACTTATAATGATAAAGAAATCGAAACAGAATGCAAAGAATTGCCAGTTATATTTTTTAGAAAAACACAATTAATGCTGTAGCATTATTTCTTTACGTATCGTTTTATATAAAAAACTGAATATGAAAAAGAAAACCATATTTGTACTTCAGGCAATTGTTTGCGTATTAATCATTGCTACAATTTTTCATGCCTTTAAAAATTAAGGCTTAGTTTTTTAAAAAACTAAGCCTTAATTTTATCCTCCCGATTTACTTCCGCTACTTTTCACATCATCGTTACTGATGCTTCTCTGACTCTTCTTAATTGAATCTTTCAGTTTCCCAAACTTCCAGTTTAAGCTCACATTAATCGAACGATTATAATTCTGTCCTCTGTAAGTTTGAGTAAAATTTGGGCCTTCTAAAAAGGTTTCATAATATCTGTATTTAGCAAATGGGTTATTAACGCCTGCTGATAAAGTCAGCTTATCCTTAATAATTTCTTTACTTCCGCTAAACGACATGAAATAATACTCACCCGATTTTCCTTGCAACAATACATCTGGAGCACTATAATTAAAACTTGCGTTTGCCCTCCACTGGTGCTCGAATTTGTAGCCTGTGTTTACATAAAAGTAACCAGTTACACCCTCGTTTTTGGTTAAAGCGCCATTAATTGCCCCTTCCAACCATTTGTAACCTAAATTGCCACTTAAGCTTAAATTCCATTTCGGCGTTAGCGGATAATTAACATTTAAATTGGCTATTAAGGTTTTGTCTTTACCAATGTTTGCAAAAGTGCTTCGGGTTATTTTATCTACATCGTTGTAAACTGCAATATTTTGAATTGTGTTATTCGCAAAATTATAACTTACGCCTACGTTAATCGAACCTTTTTTAAACTTGCTGTAAGTAAGTTCAAAGTTATTGCTTAAAACAGCTTCCAGGTCAGGATTTCCTGTTGATTCGTAATTTGGAGTAGATCGATCTACAAAAGGGTTCAAATTATCAATTCCTGGCCTTTCGATGCGTTGTGTATAACCAAAGTTTAAATTACTCTGATCTTTAAATTTACGATTTACAGAAAATGATGGGATAATATTAAAATAATCGTTGTTTACATTTGACGAGTTACTGATAAAGTCGGCTTTTACAAAAGTTTCTTCGATTCTAACGCCAGCCTTAAATCCCCAATTGGTTAAGTTGTAAGAATATGAATTGTAAGCACTAATCACATCTTGATTGTTGTTAAAAATATTTGTTCTAGTCGGATCTATTTCATAATTCCCAGCAATATTATTGAACCTACGATATTCAAAATTACTATTGTTATCTCTTAAAATCCCCTTAACACCACCTTCTATATTTAATTTTTTAACTGGATGAACATAATCTAATTGAATGGTTTGTTCTCTCGATCGGCTATCATTTTGCTGAATGTAATTTGGATCGTTATAATTTTGGCGATTACTAAAACTCAAATCGTTTTTTTGAGGATTATTGCCGTTACTATATTTGTAAGAAAAAGTTAATAACCTTTCTTTATTACTTTTAAAGCCCAATTGGTAATTTAGCGTCATATCTAAACCACTCCAATCGAATCGGTTTTGGCTAAGTAAATCGTAAGCAGTAACTGAAGCAGGACTTGCCAACCTAAATATTTGAGTATTGGTCGATTTATTATAGCCACTGTAAGGGTTAATTTCGGCAGTAATTAAATTTAAAGTATCAATTTCGAAACTCAATTCAGCACCACCATAACGATAATTATTATCGAATTTTCGGCGGCCTATATTTAATAATTCTGATGGATTTGAACCAGTCGTTAATCTCGAGTTTATATTTTCAGTTTCAGGCGAACTGTAAAACCCTGTCCCTCCGTAAGCTGTAACACCAAATTTACCCTGTTTTACAGTTACAAAACCACCAATACCTGGTCCGCCTACAGGAAATTGATGACGAAGATTTAAGCTTCCATTATAGCCATTATCAATCTTTTTATTGGTAATAATATTGATAATACCAGCAAGTCCTTCGCTATCATACTTAGCTGGTGGCGTTGTAATTACTTCAATTTTTTGAATAGATGAAGCAGGCATACTGCGAAGAACATCTTTTGGACTCCTGGCAACCATGCTGGATGGTTTTCCATTGATTAAGATTTTGTAATTACCACTTCCTTTTAGCTTAATATTATCGTCAGCATCAAGAGAGAGCAAAGGAACCTTACGCATCATATCTAATGCCGTTAAAACTTTGCTTTCAGGATCTGCCTGAATATCATAACTAATCCGATCAACTTCTTGCTTTATAATCGGTCGTAAAGCTGAAACAGAAACATCTGCCAAGTTATTGGTTTGAGAAGCAAGTGCAATTTGGCCCACACTAACAGCAACATTCCCCTCCTTAAGTTCGGCAGCAAATGTTTTCGAGGTATAACCAACTGCGATTGCTGTTAAAGTATACTTACCAAAAGGAATTTTTTCGAAAGTAAATTGTCCGTTTTCGGGTGTAATCGTGGTTTTAAATACCACACCATCCTTTTTCACCGCAACGGTAATAAATTCGATGGGTTTTTTAGAGGCTGAATCAATTACGCTTCCCTTAATTATGCCTGATGGGACCTGGGCTAGCGAAATAAATGGAAGAATACTTAAAAATAACAGCGTTGAGAACGTGTAGTAGATGGTTTTTCTCATAAAAGATAGGATTAGCAAATAATTTATTTTTTGTTTTTCATTGAGATGTAAGTAGCACTCATTTTCTATAAGACGAAAAACTATAGAATTAGTTGCACGATGAAATAAAGAATTCTAAATAAATTTATATCAACCTGATAATCAAAAAGAAACGAAAAGTAACAAAAACAGGATAAAGGAAAAAGCTAAAAAAAGTAATTTTTGTCAACCCAAAAAGTGACCGCTGTCACATCTTAAAACTTAGACTATACGTTATTTTGTTTCTAAAAATATCATGCCACATACTTTTCATATACCAGTTCTAGGTCTCGCCTACTCCATAGATACACCGTTAAAAGTTGCCAGATTTGGAATTTCATCAGTTGTATCAATCGTTGATGATGAACTTTGCGAACGAATGCGAAAATATCATTCAGACTTAAATAACGAGCCTTATGTTAACATTCATAAATCTGAAACCAATAGCCGAGCGAGAAGAATTACCGCCTACCTTAACCTGTTAAAAAAACTAATCGATAATCAAATTGAATTTATTAAAAAGCAAAGCTTTGAAGCTGGAACAGAATTAACCAAATATTTTGAGTTACTTGACGAAAACACCATTCAAAAAAAATTCTATAACAATATGCTCAAATTGCCGATCGGCAAAAAGCGAGAAAATTTAGAAAACCAGTTAAGAAACGAGGTAAAAGCTGGAAGTATTGATGTAAATATTATGGCAAAAGTAGATAAAGTAAATTTTGCTAACCACATCAATTTAGGAAACGAAAACACAGATGCACTTGCAGCATTAAGAGGTTTTGCAAATAGCGAACTTCAATCCGCGGTAGTTATTTCTGCTGGACTAAATCCACGGCTTTATAGCTACATAGAAGATTTTACAGATTTCTATCCAAATGCAGATTCCAATTTCTCAAAAAAAATAATTTTAAAAGTTAGCGAATACCGTTCTGCATTGATACAGGCAAAAATGCTTGCAAAAAAAGGATTATGGGTTTCAGAATTTAGAATCGAATCGGGCTTAAATTGTGGCGGCCACGCCTTTGCGACCGAGGGCTTTTTATTAGGACCTATTTTACAGGAATTCAAAAAAAATCGCAGCTTATTAGTTGAAGAATTATGGTCAATTTATGCTTCAGCTCTGCAACAAAAAAACATCAACATCAACGCAAAACCAAAACAGAAAATAACAGCACAAGGTGGAATTGGAACATCTGATGAGCATGATTATCTAATGCAGGCCTACGGACTTGATGCAACTGGCTGGGGAAGTCCGTTTTTATTGGTGGAAGAAGCTACAAATGTTGACGAAGAAACACTAAATCATTTAGCAGGAGCCACCGAAATTGACTTTTATCTAAGTAACTCTTCTCCGCTTGGTGTACCTTTTAACAACTTTAAAAAGAGTACCGCCGAAAAAGAAAGACTTTACCGAATTTCGAAAAACCGACCTGGAAGTCCTTGTACAAAGAAATACCTTTGCACCAATACCGAATTTACCGAACATCCAATTTGTACTGCTTCAAGGCAATATCAAAATCTTAAAATTAAAGCGCTAAAAGCCTTATCACTAACTGATGAAGAACTGAATAAACAAATTGATTTGGTTACCGAGAAAGTTTGTCTTTGCGAAGGCTTATGTGCCTCAATATATGTTAAAGATAAAATTTTAAAACCTAAAGAAAGTATGGCGGTTAGCATTTGTCCTGGCCCAAACCTCGCTTATTTTTCAAAAAAGTACAGTTTAAAAGAAATGGTAGACCATATTTATGGAAAAACAAATTTGCTTGAAGGTGTTAATCGTCCTAATTTATTTGTAAAAGAACTTGGTCTTTATATTGATTACCTAAAAAAGGAATTGCAGAATTTCAGCGATGAATTAAAAATAAATGTGGAGAACCTGAATCAGAAGAAACAGAATTATCTGAATAAATTTTATAATCAGCTGATGACTGGAATAGATTATTATCTTACAAATATTAAAGGAGTTGATGTTAATTTAAAAATCTGGAGTGATGAACAAATCATACTTTTTGAAAAAGCAGTGCTAAATATTAAAGGTATAAACCCACAATTATTAAATTTGAGCCAATTGAAATAAAATTTGGTTGAATACCCTACTCAATTTGATCAATATTACGTAACTGGTTATGGAAAGAGCAAAATTACTCAGTGCTATTATCGAAAATGCTATAGATGGCATCATCACTATTGATGATAAAGGCATCATTGAGCATGTTAATCCCGCAGCGCTAAAACTTTTTGGCTTCGAAATTAAAGAACTTGTTGGTAAAAATGTTTCGGCATTAATGCCGCAGCCAGATAAGGAACGACATGATGGCTACATTAAAAATTACGACAATACAGGCCAAAAAAGAATTATAGGAATTGGTCGAGAGGTTATTGGACAAAGAAAAGATGGATCAACCTTCCCTTTCAGACTTGGTGTAAGTGAGGTAAAATTTAGCGATAGAAAGATCTATACTGGTTTTATACACGATTTGAGTAAACATAAGGAAGATGAAGCCAGAATTAAAAGTTATACTGAAGAACTTGAAGATAAAATTAGAGATCGAACAAGAGATTTGGTAAAACTTGTAGCAGAATTAGAATCGGCGAAAGAACACGTAAATGCACTTTTCATAAAAGAAAAAGAACTAAATCAACTTAAAACAAGATTTGTTTCAATGGCATCACACGAATTTAGAACACCATTAAGTTCGATACAACTATCGGCTACTTTAATCGATAAGTACACGCCAAAACAAGATACCGAAAATATCGAAAAACATACTGGTAAAATTAAAAACGCTGTCGGAAATTTAACCACAATCCTAAACGATTTTCTTTCTCTCGAAAAACTGGAAGCAGGAAAGGTTGAAGTTCATCCGACATGGTTTAGCATTATTAATTTTGCTGAAGAAATTGTTGAGGAAATGCAGCTTATAAGCAAACAAGATCAGCATATTATATACGAACATAAAGGTATTTCTGCACAAGTCTTCCTTGATATTAATTTATTAAAAAACAGCGTAATCAATTTAATTTCTAATGCTATAAAATACTCTGGCGAAAACACAATGATTCAGTTTAACAGCACTTTAAAAGATGATGAACTTTTAATCGAAATAAAAGATAATGGCATTGGAATACCAGAAACCGATCTCCATAATCTTTTTGAGCCCTTTTTCAGAGCACATAATACAGGAAGCATTCCTGGAACAGGATTAGGTTTAAATATTGTGAAACGTTACGTAAGCTTAATGAACGGAAATGTTGCCTGCGAAAGTGCACAAAATATAGGTACAACCATAACTTTAAAATTCCCATTTACCAATAACTAATCCCCTTACCTCGCATGAGCAAGAAGATCTTAATTATAGAAGACAACGATGACATTAGAGAAAGCACTGCCGAAATTTTAGAGCTTGCAGGTTACGAAACATTTACAGCCGATAATGGAAAAATTGGAGTCGAACAGGCTACAAAACATCATCCTGACTTGATTCTTTGTGATATTATGATGCCAGAACTTGATGGTTATGGAGTGCTTTACTTATTACATAAAAATCCACAAACGGCAACTATTCCTTTTATTTTCATTACTGCAAAAAGCGAAAGAGCAGACATGCGTAAGGGAATGGAAATGGGTGCTGATGATTATTTAACTAAACCTTTTGATGATATAGAACTACTTAACGCTATTGAAGGCAGGCTTAAAAAAAACAAAACCAGTGGTAATTTTATCGGTAACGAAGTTGACACAAAATCTTTATTTATAGAGTTGGTAAAAAAAGGAAAAAGTCGTGTTTTAGCCAATAAGCAAATTATTTATGTAGAAGAAGATGAGCCCACACATGTATACTATGTAAAAAAAGGACAAGTAAAAACCTACAAAAGATTTAAAGATGGTAGAGAACTTTCCTCTGCACTATATCAAGCGGGCGATTTTTTTGGTTACGAAAGTCTCTTTACGGAATCTGATTACGAAGATAATGCTGCAACACTGGCAGATTGTGAATTGGTTTTAATTCCAAAAGCTGATTTTACCGATTACCTATACCAGCATCAACCGCTATCAGCGGCTTTTATTAGATTATTATCTGGGAGCATAAGAGATAAGGAAAATCAAATGCTTCAACTGGCCTACTTCTCCGTTAGAAAGCGTGTAGCCGATGCTTTGGTTCAAGTTGCAGAAAAATTCGGAAACATTGAAAATGATAGTTCAACCATAAAAATTTCACGAGACGATCTTGCCGCGATGGTAGGTACAGCAAGCGAAACAGTGAGTAGAATGCTTGCCGATTTTAAGGAAGAAAAACTTATCGAAAAAACTGGTAATGCAATTAAGATTTGTGCAATTTCAAAAATGAAAAACATTAAACAATAAGTCGATTTTGCATGAAAAAATACTTTAATCTGCATCACTAAGAAATTGATAACCAATAATATTACCGTAATAAATTAAAGTCACACCTCTACATTAGCTAATCTATCCAGTATTACAATATTTGATTAAGCAAAGTAATACATTACTTAAAATTCTAAGCTAAAATATTCTATTCCGAAATTTCCAGATAATAATCAAGTCCGACTCAAATCCGTGTGCAATCCATGGTCGCTTTAGGTTTGCTAGCTGGATGTTCAAACGATGACCCTAATCTGCTGCGCTAGTATTCCTTTTCAAGAGAATGCAATGCTCAAAAAGGTACAAGGCTCTAGGAGCAGTAAATTGATGGAAACAATGTTAAGTTATAACCATTATTAACTTTTCTCAGCGTTTAAACAAGTTTATCTGCTGGGGAAACAGATCTCTGACGAAAATCACTTTTTCAACTGATTAACCTCACGACACAGACTACCAACAAATTATAGTTTTGAGAACTAAAAATTTGTTTATGAAAGCAATTGCCTACAATATTAAGCCCGAAGAAAAAGAATGCCTGGTTCTGGCAAATCACAAAAAACACGATATCACAATTATTGCTAATAGTCTTTCTGCTGAAACCATTGCTTTTGCTGAAGGCAAAGAAACTCTACTTGTTTTCAACAACGATTCTGTAAACCAGGAGCTCATTAATAAACTTAAAGAACTGGGGGTAAAATATATTGCAACCTCCTCTTTCGAAACCAGTCATCTCGATTTAAAATCGGCTGCTACAGCAGGATTTAAAATTGCAAATGTACCCTTCAAGGATGGGCAAAGTGCATTAGACAGAATGTTGCAGGTAGTTAAAAATTTAGATAATTGGGCAGCTGGTAAATGCGTTGGAACCGCTTGCTGTTGTCAAAATAACTGTTCAGTTACCAAAACATTAAACAAAGCATAATGGATACCTTAGCACTGCTTAAGAAGTATAATGTTGCCGCACCACGCTACACCAGTTACCCTACCGTACCTTTTTGGGAAACAGATAAATTTAATCAAGAGCAATGGTTAATTTCTGTAAAAAACACTTTTGAAGATTATAAATCAGAGGGTATCAGTTTATATATTCACCTACCTTTTTGCGAAAATCTTTGTACTTATTGTGGCTGCAATACCCGAATCACCAAAAACCATGGGGTAGAACAGCCGTACATAAATGCCTTATTAAAGGAATGGGATATGTATCTGAATGTTTTGGGTACTAAACCTAAACTTAAAGAATTGCATCTTGGTGGTGGAACACCGACATTTTTCAGCGCTGCTAATCTTCAGAAACTAATCAATGGAATATTAGAACAGTGTGAAATTGCTCCTGATGCCGAGTTTTCTTTTGAAGCACATCCAGATAATACAACAAAGGAGCATCTAGTTACGCTTCATCAATTAGGTTTTAACCGATTAAGCTTTGGCATACAAGATTTTGATCCAAAAGTACAGTTAATGATCAATCGTTTTCAAACACCACAACAGGTTGAAAACATTACTGCTTTAGCAAGAAACATCGGTTATACTTCAGTTAACTTCGATCTAATTTACGGCCTTCCTTTTCAAACGGTTGATGGTTTAACAGAAACCTTAAAAAAAGTTATTAAAATGAATCCTGATCGGATTGCATTTTACAGTTATGCACATGTGCCCTGGTTAAAACCAGGACAACGCCGTTATACTGAAAAGGATTTGCCCGATAGTGAATCCAAATTCAATTTATGCAACTTGGGTAAAAATGCATTAATCGAAGCTGGGTACGAAGATATTGGCATGGATCATTTCGCCAGAAGACATGATAGTCTATTTACTGCTGTTCAAAAAAATGAACTGCACAGAAACTTTATGGGTTATACCCATCAACATACGCAATTACTTATCGGCCTTGGTGTTTCTTCAATAAGTGATAGTTATACGGCATTCGCCCAAAATATTAAAACTGTAGAATCCTATTTAAAATATATAGAAAAAGGCAATTTTCCTTTAGAAAAAGGCCATATTTTATCTCGTAAAGATTTAAAAATCCGCCAGCATATTCGAAATATTATGTGCGATGGTAAAAGCCTTTTTCACGATCAAATACCGAAAATGGCACATCATAAGCTAATTCCTCTAATTGAAGATGGATTGATTTCTCTAAAGGAAAATTTATTGAATGTAAATCCCAAAGGGAAACCCTTTTTAAGAAACATCTGCATGGCGCTTGATGACCGCCTTTGGACAAAGGAGCCAAAAAGTCAAATGTTCAGCTATTCTATCTAAAACCTTCGGGCTATGCAAAATCAAAATAAAATTGCTACAAAAGAACTTTGTTACCATTGCGGCGAACCTTTGGACGATATTAAGCTTAGTTTAGATGGTTACGATTTTTGTTGTACTGGCTGTAAAAGTGTTTATAAAATTCTATCTGAAAATAATCTATGCAATTACTACAGTTACAATGATTCACCTGGAAAAAGAACCCAAAATGCTAATCATTTTGAATATTTAGATGAACCTGGAATTATTAATCAGCTGCTGGATTACAAACACGATAAAGCCAGTATTGTAACGTTTTACATCCCTGCGATTCATTGTAGCTCCTGCATATGGCTTTTGGAACACCTTTATAAAATAAACGAAGCGATATTTTCTTCTAGGATAGACTTTCTTAAACGTCAGGTAACCATTAGTTTTAAACATGAAGAAATCTCGCTGCGTAAACTAGTCGAAATCCTGAACAATATTGGCTATGAGCCTTTGATCAGCTTGCAGGATGTGGTTAAAGAAAATAGCCACTCCATTAATAAATCGCTCATACAAAAAATTGCCGTTGCAGGTTTTTTAATGGGTAATGTGATGTTATTCAGCTTTCCCGAATATTTCGGATTAAACAGTTTAGAAAAACAATTTCAGCATCTTTTTGGCTGGCTTAATCTTGCATTTTCAATACCAGCAGCATTTTATTGCGGTAAAGATTATTTTATTTCTGCCGCGACAAGTTTAAAACATAGGCAAATTAACCTCGATACACCTTTGGCGCTAATTATTGCCATGTTATTTTTCAGAACTGCGTATGATGTAATTTTCATCAATGAACCTGGGTTTGCCGACACCTTAACAGGACTTGTTTTCCTTTTATTAATGGGCAAATGGGTTAAGCAGCGCACTTATCACCACATTTCATTCGATCGGGATTACCGCTCCTATTTTCCAATTGCAGTTACCACAATTAATAATGGTATAGAAAAACCAATCGCCATTGAAGAAATTAATATTGGAGATCGGCTTTGGATTAGAAATGGAGAAATCATTCCTGCCGACGCAATTTTAATGAAAGGCGATGCATGGATGGATATGAGTTTTGTAACTGGCGAAGCAGAACCTATACATAAGGTACTGGGTGAAATTATTTACGCTGGTGGTCGTCAAACCGCCGAAGCAATAGAATTGGAAGTGGTTAAACCTGTATCACAAAGTTATCTTACAGGGCTATGGAATAACGAAAATTATCAAACCGATTTAAAAAAGCAAAATTTTAACGATCGTAATGCAAAATATTTCAGCCTTGGTGTGTTCATCATTGCATTTTCAGCTACCATTTATTGGCTGTTTAACAACGATAATCATAAAGCATGGGCTGCATTTACAGCGGTTATTATTGTGGCTTGCCCATGTGTTCTGTCTTTAAGCACACCATTTACGCTTTCTGCCATTTTATCAATTTTTGATAAAAAAGGATTTTATGTAAAGAATACAGATGCTGTTGAAGCCTTGGCAGCCAGCGATACCATTATTTTTGATAAGACAGGAACGCTAACCTGCACAGAAAATGCGACACTCTCTTATACTGGCATTCTTGATCATTATGAACAAACACTGGTTGCATCTCTGATTAGAAACTCATCGCATCCACTAAGTCGCCAAATATTAAAGCATTTACACTACGAGGAGTTTTTACCTGTTACAACCTATTCCGAAATCCCAGGAAAAGGGATATCAGGCACAATTCATCATCAAAAAATTTATTTAGGAAACAGTTCTATCCTACCAAAAAATACAGCGATTAAAGAAAGTAACGGTACGCATATCGTTATCGATAATCAATATAAAGGAAGTTTTCAGGCGGTACAGCAATGGCGAAGCGGGTTGCCTCAGTTCATACAAAAACTGGCTAAAAAATTTCAGCTTCATGTTTTGTCTGGCGATACCGATCAGGAATATGCAGCACTAAAAAATATGTTTCCGACTAAAACCAAAATAAACTTTAGGCAAAGCCCGCATCAAAAGTTAGATTATATACTTCAGGAGCAAAGAAAAAACCGCAAGGTGATGATGCTTGGCGATGGATTAAACGATGCAGGCGCTTTAAAACAAAGTGATTTCGGTGTTGCGATAACGGATAACATCAACAATTTCACTCCAGGATGCGATGCCATTCTAACTGGAAACAGCCTTAATCTGCTTCCAAATTTTATAGCATTAAGTCGAGATGGCTTGAAAGTTGTAAAAATCAGTTTCGCCATAGCCATTATCTACAATTGCGTTGGAATTTATTTTGCTGTCCAGGGAACGCTTTATCCTTTAATTGCAGCTGTGCTGATGCCTATTAGCACCATAACCATTATCTCTTTCACCTCCATTGCTACTCATTATTTTGCTAAAAAAAACAAGCTATGAACATTTTATATTTTTTAGTGGGCTGCAGTGTATTAATGGCCTTAGTTTTTCTTGCAGCATTTTTCTGGGCTTCGAAAACAGGGCAACACGATGATGTTTACACACCTGGATTTAGAATACTTTTCGATGATGAAGAAAATAAAAGTGATGAAAATCACATTTCAAACAAACCACAATCATAATTACGTCTGGCATCCAGAGATACATTTGCCTTACAAAAACTAACAAATCCTTTCTTAATTATTATGCAGTTAGAGAAATTTACTTACGACAATAAGATTGTTCGAAACTTTGGTATTGCAACCATTGTTTGGGGTGTAATCGGTATGACGGTTGGCCTCATCGTAGCCATGCAGCTGATTAAACCAGGGATGAACATGGGTAATCAATACACCACTTTTGGCCGTATCCGTCCTTTACACACCAATGCTGTAATTTTTGCCTTCGTTGGAAATGCCATTTTCATGGGGGTTTATTATTCGCTTCAGCGTTTGCTAAAAGCCCGAATGTTTAGCGATCTTTTAAGTGCTATTCACTTTTGGGGTTGGCAGCTAATAATCTTATCGGCAGTAATTACGCTTCCGTTAGGCTTTACAACCTCACACGAATATGCCGAACTCGAATGGCCAATTGATATTGCCATAACCTTAATCTGGGTAGTTTTCGGTATTAATATGTTTGGTACCATTTTTAAAAGAAGAGAACGCCATTTATACGTTGCCATTTGGTTTTACATTGCCACGTTTGTAACCATTGCGGTTTTACACATTGTTAATTCGGTAGAATTGCCAATATCTTTTATGAAAAGCTATTATGTATATGCGGGCGTTCAAGATGCTTTGGTACAATGGTGGTATGGACATAATGCTGTAGCTTTTTTCTTAACCACGCCATATTTAGGAATGATGTATTATTTCCTTCCAAAAATGGCAGGCAGGCCTGTTTATTCTTATAAATTAAGTATTCTGCATTTCTGGTCGTTAATATTCATTTACATTTGGGCTGGCCCTCACCATCTGCTTTACTCCTCTTTGCCAGGTTGGGCACAATCTTTAGGTATTGTATTTTCTATCATGCTTATTGCACCAAGTTGGGGCGGGATGATTAATGGTTTGTTAACTTTAAGAGGTGCATGGGATAAAGTTCGCGATGATGTTACCTTAAAATTTATGGTTGTTGCCTTAACCTGTTACGGCATGGCTACTTTCGAAGGTCCGTTACTTTCTATAAAACAAATTAATGGTATTGCCCACTTTACCGATTGGATCGTGGCTCACGTACACGTTGGCGCATTAGGATGGAATGGATTTTTAACCTTTGGCGTTTTATACTGGATCATTCCTAAAATTTATAAAACCGAGCTTTACTCTAAAAAGCTGGCTGGTTTCCATTTTTGGATTGGCACTTTAGGAATTCTTTTTTATGCAATTCCGATGTATTGGGCTGGTTTTACCCAAGGTTTGATGTGGAAAGAATTTACCGAGGAAGGCTTATTAAAATACCCTAACTTTTTAGCGGTTACCCTACAAATAATTCCAATGCATGCTTTCCGTGCCGTTGGTGGTGCTTTCTATCTTATAGGCGCAATTGCGATGACCTTTAACCTGGCTAAAACCATGATAAAAGGGCGTTTAGTGGCAAACGAAGCTGCAGAAGCAATGCCATTGCCAGCGATGATTGTAGAAACCAATCCAATGGATAAAAAATGGCACAGAGTATTAGAACGCAAGCCAATGAAATTCATGGTGCTTTCGCTAATCATCATACTAATTGGCGGAATGGTAGAAATGATGCCAACTTTTACTATTAAATCAAACGTACCTACCATAAAAAGTGTAAAACCATACACTGCCCTCGAATTGCAAGGACGTGATTTATACATTCGTGAAGGCTGCGTAAACTGCCACTCGCAAATGGTTAGGCCATTTCGCTCAGAAACAGAACGTTATGGCGAATATAGTAAAGCAGGAGAATTTGTTTACGATCATCCGTTTTTATGGGGAAGTAAACGTACAGGACCAGATTTACACCGAGAAGGCGGAAAATATTCTGACGCCTGGCACTTTAATCACATGTTAGATCCTACATCAATGTCGCCAGGAAGTATTATGCCTCCATACCCATGGTTAATTGATCAGCAGCTTGACATCAGCACCACACCTAAAAAAATCAGGGCTATGCAAGCCTTAGGTGTTCCTTATCCAGATGGATTTGATAAAACGGCTAATGATGAATTAAAAGCGCAAGCCAATAAAATTGCCGCAGAGTTAAAGCAAAACAATATAACCGTAAAAAGCGACCGTGAAATTGTAGCCCTAATTGCCTATCTACAACGACTGGGGACTGATATTAAAGCAAACAAAGAAATAATTCCATCAAACCAATAGCCATGTTCGAACAACTTAAAAATTTAGCGGGCCGCGAATATTACCTGATTAGTTCGCTGCTATTGTTCCTAATATTCTTCATTATCGTAAGTATTTACCTAATCAAACTCAACAAAAATCATGTAAATGTGATGAGTGAATTACCATTAAAAGACTAGGAGATCATCATGAAAAAATTAAAAACTACACTCCTGTTTATTTGCTTAGCGATAACAGCATTTGCGGCGGATGAAAAAGTAGCTTCACCAATAGTAAGTTCAGAACCAAGTTTGCTCGGCACAAGCCAATCAGAAACTTTAATTCTGATATTACTTCTATTTGTATTAGTGTTACTTTTCGTATCCATCACTTTATTAAATGCTTTTAAAGTAATGTACAGGGAGCAAATTAATCCAACACCTTATATAATCCCTAAAAAGGAAGAAGTTTTAGATTATGATAGTTGGCTAAAAACAAAGAAAACCAAGCCATCAATTTGGAATAAGCTTCTGGGATTAAAACCAATTGAGGAAGAAAATGATTTAATTATCGAACATGCTTATGACGGCATTCACGAACTTAACAATCCAGTTCCTGGTTGGTTTAACTTTCTTTTTTATGGAACCATTCTGTTTGGCATTGGCTACCTTTTTTATTATTACATAGGTGGCTATGGCTTAAACCAAGACCAACTTTACCAGGCAGAAGTAACTAAATCAATTGAAGATAAAGCCATTTATTTAAAAAAATCGGCAAATGCTGTTGATGAAAGCAACGTAAAACTAGATAATTCTGCCCCAGTTATAGAATCGGGGAAAAGCATTTTTACAGGAAATTGTGTGGTTTGCCATGGCCCCACTGGTGGTGGTTTAATTGGGCCAAATTTAACCGACGAATTTTGGCTACATGGTGGTAGCATCAACAACGTTTTTAAAACTATAAAATATGGTGTTCCGGAAAAAGGAATGGTTAGCTGGGAGAAAACCTTAAGCCCTAAACAAATAAGTGATGTAACCAACTATATTCTCTCACTTCAGGGTACAAAACCTGCTGGTGCAAAGGCTTCACAAGGTGTAAAATACGAGCCTGCAAACCCGAAAGATCAAGAGGTAAAAGAAGATGTTACCAAAAAATAAAACTGAGCAAAAAAGTAAAGGCCGTAATTTTCTTTATCCAAAGAAACCATCTGGTAAATTATATACTTATCGAAAATGGGTAAGTTATGGCCTTTTAATAAGCTTATTTAGCGCTCCGTTTTTAAGGTATAAAGGCGAACAACTGGTTCTGCTTAATTTCCTCGAACGCAAATTTGTTTTCTTCGGATTAATCTTTACCCCGCAAGATTTTTATCTCTTCGCTTTTGCGATGTTGATTTTCATCTTATTTGTTATTTGCTTTACTGTGGTTTTGGGCAGGCTTTGGTGCGGTTGGGCTTGCCCGCAAACCATATTTATGGAAATGATTTTCCGCCGAATTGAATATTGGATTGAAGGTGATGCGGTTAGACAAAAAAAGTTAGACGCTCAAAGTTGGAATGCTGAAAAATTTATTAAAAAATCGAGTAAGCATTTCCTATTTATTCTGATCTCGTTTGCTATTGCAAATACTTTTTTAGCCTACCTGATTGGTTCTGACGTCCTTTACAAAATTATTACAGAACCCGTAGGCCAACACATTTCTGGCTTTATATCCATTTGCATATTTACTGCAATTTTCTACATCGTTTTTGCTTACGTACGTGAAGTAGTATGTACAGTTATTTGTCCTTATGGCAGATTGCAAGGTGTTTTACTAGATAATCAAAGTTTAATTGTTGCTTATGATGAAAAACGCGGAGAACCTCGGGGTAAAATCTCAAAAGATTTTAAAGATAGTTTAAAAGGCGATTGTGTGGATTGTGGACTTTGTGTACAAGTTTGTCCGACTGGAATTGATATCAGAAAAGGAACGCAGTTAGAATGTGTTAATTGTACAGCATGTATTGATGCCTGTGATGAAGTTATGCTAAAGTTAAGCAAACCAAAAAGGCTTATCGGATTTTACAATAATGATTATATAAAAGACGGGAAACCTTTTAAAGCGGGTTTAAAAGGTTATGGTTACGCTGTTGTTCTATTTATCGCTGTCGTATTGTTTTCATCGCTCATTTATAAAAGACAAAATGTAGAAACTACTGTGTTAAGGGCCAGCGGAACTCTATTTCAAACCAGACCAGACGGCACTGTAAGCAATTTATACAATGCAGAGCTAATCAACAAAACAAATAAAGCCATATACTTTAAGTTCAGGTCTGAAAACAAGGCTGATAGCGTTTTATTTATCCAAAGTCAAAAAGTACTCCCAAAAGAAGGAACAATCCACTTAACATTTTTCCTGATTAGAAAATCAGATAATACTAATAGTTATAAGAGCGAATTAAAATTTGAAGTTATTGCTGATGGAGAAATTATCAGCACGGCAAGCACAAGCTTTTTTGCAAATCCAAAATAAGATATGAATATGAACTGGGGAAAGAAAATCGTGTTGACAATGGCTGTATTTATGCTTTTTATTTTAGGCTTGGGTGCATATATGTTGAGTAAACAAGGCAACGATACTTTGGTAGAAAGCAATTATTATGAAAAAGGGCTCATTTATGATGAAGAGTATGATGCACTGGAAAATACTTTTTTAGAACACGCTGAACCTGTAATTACCATCAATCCGAACCAGTTGATTCTTCAATTAAAAGATAGTGCAAATTATTCGTTGGTATTAATGCGGCCATCAAATGCAAAAGCAGATCAACACTTCAGCGGAAAAACAATAGGCCTAAGCCATTTGATTTTACTGGAACGAAAAGCAAAAGATAAAGGCATTTGGTTGTTGGATCTGAAATGGAAAACCCACAACAAAAGTTATCAGTTTAAAAAAAGTATCACTTTGTGATCAATTATTTACCACTTGCTTTTTTAATGGGTTTATTCGGAAGTTTGCATTGTGCGGTAATGTGCGGGCCGCTAATGCTATCGTTACCAATTGAAAAAAGAAACATTTGGAATGCAGGTTTAAGTTTATTGCTTTATCAAACGGGCAGAATTTTAAGCTATACTTTAATGGGTGGTATTGCAGGTTGGTTTGGCAGTACATTTAGCCTCATTGCCAATCAAAAAACATTAAGCATAGTTATTGGCATTTTATTAATTGTTTTTACCCTATTACAGTTCAGTTCTTATTACAGTAAAAAGCTGAGTACATTTCAATTTAAGCTTATAAATCCGATAAGTAAATTAATGGGGAAACTTTTCGGCTTACCTTTATGGGAGTTTTTTGCGGGCATGCTAAATGGAATAATTCCCTGCGGGATGGTTTATCTCGCATTGGCTACGGCAGTTAATTCTGCTTCGGCAATAAATGGCTTACAGTTTATGTTTCTTTTTGGCCTAGGCACTTTACCGCTGTTAATGATGATTTCGCTTGGAGGGATTTACTTAAAGAAATACATTCGTTTTAATACGAAAAAACTGATTCCCTGGTTTATGCTATTTATGGGGATATTACTTTTACTTCGATCAGCAGAACTTGGCATTCCCTTTCTATCGCCAAATAGCGGTTTACATTTCGGCTCTACGGTTGATTGCAGATAATGTTTGTAGTATGGTAATGCTGAATAAATTCAGCATTTTAATAGCTTGCGAACTCCTGCAATAAAAGTTAATGAAGTTGCAGTATAAATTGAAGCTTAATAAACAGGAGAAATAAAAAATCGCATGGAATTTATCAAACACAAATCCCATGCAATTTTAAATGATTATCTATGCCGCATCAATTGCTTCGCGTAGTGCTTTTGCAGCTGCCGCTGGATCTTCAGCGCCATAAATTGCTGCCCCAGCTACGGCAACTTGTGCACCTGCCTTAATTACGGCAGTAACATTATCGATGTTTACACCACCAGCAATCGATACTGGAACACCTGCTCTTGCAGCTTCATCAATTAAAACCTGAATGGAATAACCAGCAGTCCACTGCTCGTCTAATCCTGCATGTAATTCTACAAATTCAACACCTAACTCGATAACTTCTTGCGCCCTTTTAACACGATCAGGATAGCCAATTGTATCTACAACCACGCCCTTTCCATGTGCTTTTGCAGCCTTAACTGCACCAATTATTGTTGCATTACCTGCAGCACCCATTACGGTAACTAAATCTGCGCCAGCTTTGAAAGCAATATCAGCTTCTAATTCACCTGCATCAGCTGTTTTTAAATCAGCAAATACCAATTTATCTGGATGTGCATTTTTCATTGCAGTTATAACTGATGAACCCATATTTTTAATTAATGGAGTTCCTAACTCAATGATATCAACATAAGGCGCAACTTTTGCTGCTAAAGCCAATGCTTCTTCTGTTGTTAATAAATCTATTGCTACTTGTAATTTTGCCATGATTGTATCTATTTATTATTTTAAAAGTTAAATTCTGTTATTCTAAATTTGCGTGTCGTTTCCATAATTCTTCAGCTGGGGTTTCATCTAATTTCCAAAGCGACTGAAAAACAGCGTCCATCAGCAGTAGTAAAAATTGTTCAAATAAACTTCCTGCGTATTGTTTTGATTTCCCGCCAGCATGATCTTCTTTTTCTGCCGCTGGAATTAAAACCACGTGATTAGCCAGTTTGGCTAAGGACGAAGATAGATTTGTTGTGAGTGCAACAACCTCTGCTCCAGCTAAAATTGCCTTTTCTGCAGCTCTAACAATTGTGGCTGTAGTACCAGAGCCCGAAGCAGAAATTAAAAGATCGCCTTTTTGAATAGCAGGTGTAGTCGTTTCGCCAACGAAATAAACTACAAGCCCCAAATGCATTAAGCGCATAGCAGTACAACGCATTGCAAATCCCGATCGGCCAGTGGCTATTATAAAAATGCGTTCTGATTTTTGTATAAAATTTATAAATGGGATTAGCGATTCTAAATCTATTTTTTTTGCCAGTTGAGTGTTTTCGTTTAATACCAAATCTAAATTGAGTTGTAAATCCCAAATCAGTTGCTGATTATCCAATATATCTTTCTCTACATTGTGCGTTTCCATACCTAATATTTTATGAAGCGAAGTTAGAAAGGACTTAATGCCGAAAGGTTATACAATTGGCTTATAATGTAGGATTATCTGGACAGCTTGGCTATAAAAAGTCATAATCAAATCATAAAAAAAGGTCTATTTCCGAATAGTCCTCCTTAATGTCCCAATTATCCAATCTGCTAATTATGTAGGTTATATATTTGCTTTCCATGAATCAGAACCCAACTTCCAATCTTGAAAAATCATTGCTGTACATCAGAAATCTTAATAATTGTCCACCCAGTTATTTAAACGATCCAGGGCGAAAAGACTTTTTTGAAGTTGTTTGGTTAAAGAATGAAGATCCACTTCACGGCATAAGCGATCCTGCTCTTGGCATAAAAGGAGATTGGATTTATTTAATTCCACCATATCGGGTGCACCAATTAAATAAAGCAGGAAAAAACGGCGAGCTTATATCTTTTAAAAGATCGATGCTTGAGGAAGAGGATAAAGATTTTTTACTTGATCTTTTTAGAATATTTAATGTACAAGGCGAATTTTCATGTTTAAGGCTTGATGATGCATCATCAAAAGAGCTGGGCGAAATTTATCACATTATTGAAACAGAATATAATCGCGAAAGCAACAGCTTTGTAATGCTTAAAGCTTTGCTAAAAGTTTTTTTATTAAAATTAATTACGGTAAAAGAACATGAATTTACCAATCATGATATTCACCAGAAAAGATTATATGAATTTTTAATGCTACTTGAAAGTAATTTCCAAACGGTTACGAATATCGATTTCTATGCAGGTAAATTGGGAATTAGCTCTAAACGGCTTAATCAAATTTTAAAGGAAAAATTGAATAAAACCGGCACTCAAATTATACACGACAGAATTATTTTAGAAGCAAAGCGAAAAATTATTCATAGTGATGTTACGATAAAAGAGATTGCTTACGACTTAGGTTTTACAGATAGACCATATTTTAGTCGATTTTTTAAAAAACAAACTGGAGAAACACCAGAAGAGTTTCAAAAGAAAGCAAAAGCACACATCGAATCCAAGTTTAACACCTTAGTATAATATTAAAATTAGCAAAAAGAATATTCGACTTAAAAAAAGATAGAAACTCCCGCTATTAAGACAGATTACAACCAAAAAATCATAATAATTTCTTTAAAGCTGCTAAATGCGGGCACATTTCATTCTATTCATAAAATGAACAGGAAAAATTCAATCATTTTTTGAAGTATTGATTATTTTTCACTATATTGTTGACATACAAGCATTAACAATACAGAATATTATGAAAAATATCCTACTATTTCTGCTTGCGTGTCTAGTTTCCGTAAGCGCAGTACTTTCTTCTTCGAGATTATCAGACCCAGAACTTGGTTTTGCAACAGCCGCCTTAGTTTGGGCTTTTTATGCATGGCTCCTGTTACCAAAGAAAGATCCCCAGCGAGATTTTCGCTAAAATAATCGATTAAACCTATTCAGTAATCAATTTACTTCCTGTTATTGCAACTGGTGGATTACTCAACGTATTTCCCGCATTTAGTTTTAAAGTTCCTGAGATTAGAACAGGTTTAAATGTAAACTTAATCGCTTCGTTCATTTCTACAAGTAGCATAATGGGAACACCTTTTTGACCGCAATAGAAACATTGATTTATTGGTAAAGGGGAAAACATAAAGCGGGTTTGTTTCATGCCATCTTTTATGGGCACGATGTAGCCTTCTATGGTGAATGGCTTATTTTGATATTTTTTAATATCAGGTTTAAAAACAGCGTAAATTTCGGTGGGTTTTACAGTTTTCATTGTAATTCCACCAATAAGATCCCATTCAAGCGAATCCATTTGATCGGATGGATCGTGTTGGGCGTAAGCAGAAAAACCTGCAAACAGAAAAAATATTAAAAAAAGGTTTTTAATCATTTAATAGATGTTATTAGTTACTGACAGCTTTCTTTGCGGACGTTTCGAGTGTTTTATTGCAATCTTCGCATATTCCAGTGGCTACTAGTTTCAATGCGTCAACCTTAAAACCTGCAGGAATTTTAATTTCAGGAATTCGTACTTTCTCCAGGCAGAAAATACGGTGGCAATTATCACAATTGAAATGCACATGTTCGTCATGATGGGCGTGCTCGCTACATCCGCCAGAACATATCGCATAATTTGCAGTACCCTGACTATCCAGTACCTTATGAATTATTCCTTTTTCTTCAAATACTCTTAATATTCGATAAAGTGTAACCCGATCAACATCCTTACCAACAACATGCTCCAGAAATGGCTGAGAAGTTGCCGAATCTCGCCCGCGAAGAATATCCAGAACCTGAAGTCTTGCTCCTGTACGTTTAAGTCCGTTTTGAGCTAGCAACTTTTCAAAATATGCTGTATTATTATCCATTACTACAAAAATAATTAATTAAATTACTACTACGGCATTTTTAATCGATATTGGCGGCGCATAACTTGCATCTTTGTGTTCGAGTTTTAAAATCCCTTTTACATGTATGGGCTTGTCAGTAAAGCTTACTGCATTATTCATTTCAATCATAATCATTACTGGAACGCCATTTTGCCCACAAAAGTAACATTGATTGATGGGCAAAGTTGCCAATAAAAATTTTTGTTGTTTTTGCCCGCTTTTTATTGGAATTAAATAACCTTTTAAATCAAACTCCTTATTCTCAAAACGCTTTATCGATTCGGAGAAAACGGGAAATAACTGATTCTTTTCCGTTAATTCAAATTGAACCGAACCAATAATATCCCAGTTTAAACTGCGAAGCTGATCGTTTGGGTTATGTTTTTGATTTTGGGCTGAGCAGTAAAAACCTCGAACAACAAAGAACAACAGAATTAGATATTTCATAATTGTATGGCATCGATTAAAAAGAATTCAGAGCGTGTATCGCCCGAATCATTGATGATAAGTTTACCACGAATTTTAATCGCCTTATCAGTCCAGGTTATTGGGCTTATCATTTTCACTTCCACCATCGAAGGAACATCTCCGCTCCCACAAAAAGGACAAGATTCGATAGGTACAATGGAAAGCATAAATGTTGAGAATTTATTTCCAACTTTCGTTGGAATAATATAACCAGGAAGTTCGATAACTTTATTATTAATTGCTTTTAGTTCTTTCGGAAAAACACTTCGCCATTGAAGTGGCTTGTATTGTTCTTCATACCGTAAACCAATTAAATTCCAGTTTACGGTGCGCATATCTTTATGTACAACGGCCTGTGCTTTTAAACCGAAGTAAAGGCACATCAGGATTAAAAAAACAGATAATTGCTTTAACATAACTTTATAATACTTTTGCATCAAGTAAGAAAAACTCACTCCTGTCATCTCCCGAATCATTAATAACAAAAGTGCCTTTTAAACGTATGGCTTTGGTGGTTATGGCTACAGCCCTGCTCATTTTAACCTCAATCATTGCTGGTATATCAGCCGTACCGCAGTACGGACAAGATTCAATCGGTACGATAGAAAACATAAACTCGGTAAATTTACTACCTACTTTGGTAGGAATTATATAACCAGGCAATTCAATTATTTTTCTGTTTAAAGATTTTAATGCCGCTGGATAAACACTACCCCACTTACCAGGCGTAAGTTCTTGATCATACCTAAGTCCGATAATGTTCCAGGTTGTGGTGCGCATATCCTTATGCACCTTCACCTGGGCCAAACAAATTGCAGATATAGCCATAAAAAGCACAAATAAAATCCCTGATATTTTCATTACAAATTAGTTAGTAATCAATTATCTATCTTTCGTTAGTGTATCGGCAATATCTACACGATAAGTTTGCAAAGCTGGAATTAACCCCGCTACAACACCAATTAATAATCCTGCAACTACCAGATAAAGTTCATCCATTACAAAAAACAAACCCGTTAATCGTGCCTGAGATGATTCTTGTCCGCTTCCAATTACTTCAAGCGCAAAGTGACCGACTAAAAGGCCTAAAATAGTGCCGATTACAGTTATTAAAAGTCCTTCGAGCATTACTAAAAAGAAAAGTTTTGACTTTGAAGCGCCAAGACATCGCATTATGGCCAGGTCGTATTTTTTCTCTTTCATAGAATTATACAAACTGATGAAAACACTTAATGCAGAAATGGCCATAATCAAAATAGCGAACCACTGTAAGGTATCTACACCTACTCCAATTAGTGAAAAAAGCCTTGCACTTTCCATTGCTGGCGATGCGGCCTGCATATTCGTACTCTGATTAACCATTCTTGGGAAAAGAACAACTGACATTGGAGACCGATACTGGATAAGTATGGAAGTTAATTCTTTATCATTAATTTCCTTTGATTCATTGTTCTTACCGTGTTTTTCATGTTCGTCTTCCGCTTCGTGCATTTTGTAAACACTTCCGATATTGGTTAAAATAAGATTATCAGTTACATTTCCCTGTGGCTTTAATATGCCGCTAACAACATAGGCATGTTGTTTATGCAAATCGCTATTTCCACTGAGGCCATGTGCACCGAAAAAACGATCTCCAACTTTAAGCTTAGCTTCTATTGCTACCGTATTACCAATAGTAGCTTCTAAATCTTTACTCCAAAATTTACCTTTATCAATTTGCAAGCCGTACATACCTAAAAAAGTGGTATCGGTACCCACAATACGATAACCATCATAATTATCACCAAGTGCTAAAGGTACTGCCCGCTTTACCAACGGGTTACGCATAAGTTCGTAAGCATCTTTTGCGGGGATATTTCCTGTCGGAAAATCGATGTGGTAAATGCTACTTAAAATTAATTGCAAAGGACTGCCTTTTGCCCCAACCACAAGATCGATATCTTTAGCATTACGTTCTAGCTTATTACCGATCTGCGTAGAGGCCAAAAACAAAATAGAAAGAATTCCAATTCCGAAGGCAACCAAAATTATATTGAGTATAGATGTTAGGCGGTTTCGGGAAAGGTTTTTATAACTGATTTTTAGTATGTTCATTACAGCGTGTATGTTTTTGAAATGTGCGACCTAACTCTGTTATCATGCGTAGCAATAATCAGCGCAGCACCATGATTACTGGCTTGCGAACTCAACATTTTTAAAACACGTTCAGCATTATCATTATCAAGACTCGAAGTTGGTTCATCGGCAATTAACAAATCTGGTTTATTTACTAAAGCACGAGCTACAGAAACCCTTTGAAGTTGCCCCTGACTAAGCTGATCGGGATAAATATTCGCTTTAGTTTCTAACCCAAGCTCTGCAAGCAACGCTAAATTTCTTTTTTTATCTACGGCAGTTCCAGCCATAGAAGCTACAATTTCCAGGTTCTCTAATACACTTAACGAACGAATAAGATGTGGCCTTTGGAAAACAATACCAATGTGCTGCCCTCTAAATCGATCCATTTTCTTATTTCCAAGACTATAAATGTCAGTCTGCTCGATAAAAACTTTTCCTTTTGATGGTTTGAGCAAGCCAGAAATATGGTTTAACAACGTACTTTTGCCACTGCCAGAAGCGCCAAGAAGTAGCCATTGTTCCATATCTCCTATTTCCCAATCTGGAAATTTCAGGCTTAATCCTTTCGGATAATTATGTTGTACTTTTTCTATTTTAATCATTGTTTAAATTTCGCTGAACCACTTTTTTAATGATTAGATTTTTAATGGCATACCGTCTGTAAAGCTCAATACCATCATTTGTTCCATGCTTGCAGGCTGGGTTTAGTGTACAAATCATTAATAAAGCTGATAAAAAAAATAACCTAATTTTCTTAGTCATAAAGCAAATATATAAATGAACAATAAATGCAACAATGTTGTATTAATAACATTACGTTAAACCTTTCTAATTATGCTTATGCGCTGATGGGCAAGTTTTAACCAGCCTTAAATTTATAAAATGTGCGGCGGCTATCGTAAAACCACCAAGTGGGATTAATATTGGTTCTAATTGTTCTAGACCTAAAAAATGGCCTGCAGCAATTAAAAAGAAGCCCGCTATTAAAACAATTGATGGTATAAGTTTTCGATGCAATTTGCGATAAGAACTACTCATCGACCATATGCCCAGGCAAAGAGAAAGCACAATCATACAAATTTCTACCCTTTCATCAGCCAAAAAACCTAATCCCCACAAGGGTAAAAATGTTAACAAAAGTGGAACAGCCGCACAATGGATAGCACATAACGTTGAGGCCGTTATCCCAAGTCGATCAAGGTTAATTTTAAAGGTTTTCATAATCAATAATTGAACACAAATATAAAAGCAATTATGTTGCGTTTATAAGATGCGATAATTATTTGCAACTAAATTGCATTAAAATGATAATGAGGTATTTCCTTAAGGGAAAAAGATATATGAGCTTGACTTGTTTGGATATAGGGATTTGCTTTAAATGAAATAAGCACGAACATCCATCCGCGCTTATTCTATCAACTAACCTAAACTTTTTAAATACTAACCAAATATTTAATGATACAAAGGTAATTGGATGCTATTAAGCCAATATTAAGAATTGGTTAAATGCTTATTTATTAATATTAAAGTTTAATTTTAACAAAGTATAAACGATTTCTATCTACCGAATTGGTAAGTGGAAGTATCTTTTGAGCAAATCCGCTGGCGCCATTATCTACAACACCAAAATCATCATCATTCGAGATTACAAGAATGTTTCCAGGTAATAAAGCAAGTCCTTCTGCTTTGTCGTGTGGATAAACCGATGGTAAATCTTTTAATAAATCTAAAACAAGTGTTTTAGTAACTGGAGAAATCCCAGCTGCTGTAAGACCAGCAAGATCGTTCAATTCTTCTACGGTTTTACCATTGTAAAGTTTTCCTGTTGCGCCGTTATTTGAATCAGAAATATCGGTTGCAGCGCTTAAATCGATTTTGAATACTTTTTTAAATGCAGCAGGATTAGTAGCTGCACCGCCATAAAGGCCATCGCGTTCAAGCGTTAAAAAAGTTGTCGAATTAACAGCTACGATATCGCTAACTCCAGTAAGCGTGGTATTATCCATCAAATAAGCATATTGTTTGGTTGCTCCTGTTGCAATATCGAAGGTTAATATTCTTAACACTACAGAATTTGCTACGGCATTTTTAGATGGATTATACATTGGAGATTGCATCATACCCACCAGTGTCTTTCCATCTGGCGTTATGGCTAATCCTTCCATTCCACGGTTTGCTCTTCTGTTTGCAAAAACTGCAGGAATTTTTCTGCCGCCAGTTCCCGTTCCAAAAGGATTTATGCGCTCGATTGTTTTTCCTGTGGCGTCGAAATGTGCAATATGTGGTCCATATTCATCACTAATCCAAAAAGAACCGTCAGCTGCTCTAACCAACCCTTCCGAATCTATTCCATCCGCACTTGGTACAATTACTTGTCCGTTTAAATCATAGGCTGTTTCTCCTGAAGCGCCCATACCAATCGGATTTGGTAAACCATTTAGTTTAACACCTGCTACGTTTTTGAGTTCAATGGTTTGCTCCAAAATAAGTTTACCATCTTTTAATCTAAATTTGCCGATTTGTGGGGCAAAATCTGGCTTTCCGATAATAATAGAGTTTGCTAACTGACCAGCTACATTTGAACCTCTGTCTGTAAGCATATAAAAAACATCAGGAGAATTTGGATCTACTGCAACTCCAGAACCAAAACCGCCATTGTAAACTTTTACACCCGATGCAGTCGTAAACAACACTGCCGATTCTGAAACTTCCGCGACATTAGGATATGTTGCACTTGTTGTTTCATCTGCATTCTTTTTACACGACACTATGCCAATTGATAGTGCTGTAGCTAACATTAAAGCCTGTTTATTCATTTACCTTTAAATTAATTTAGTTTTCACAAACAACCTGTTTAGCTATGAACATATTGTTAAGATTAAAACAACATTAGAGCGTTTGGGATTAAAACAAAAAAGGCCTGTCTAACGACAGGCCTGATAATTGGGTTTTAATAAGCTTTATATTAATGTTGATTACCTGTTCCATCAGTTTGGAAAGCACCAATGTCATTTCCAGGCGCAGTTATCGTAGCACCAAAGTTGCCTGTTGTTCTAACTAGAGCTAAAGGTGCAAAGTCAGTTTTAGATTTATTATGTGCAGGAGAAATTGCTTGCAAACCAAAATTAGAATTACCAATTGTAGTGATATAGGCTGGCATTAAAGAAGCTGTTATTGGGCCTGCATTTGCTGCGTAATCATATTGATCTAAATTATAACTGAAAAACAATGGATTTTTATCTTTAGCTGTTGCACTTTTAAGATCAGCCGTTTGGACTTTAGCGACACCATCACTTGCTAAAAACTGAGCCAGAATCGTAGCTGTACTACCATAGTAATATTGATTGTTATAAGCAATATTTGTTAAATCTGCATCGGTTGTCATACGAAGACCAAAACGGCAGTTTGCAATTAAATTGTTATAGATAAGACCTCTTGCACCCTGTTCGTAATTTATTGAACCACCACGACCCGTTTTAGTTTGACGGAAACCACAGTTAACCATTGTATTGTTATACATATTTACATTACATTGAACGGTTGTACCGCCTGAGTTGGAAGCCTTTAAAGCATTTGTTGCAGAACCGATTAACATATTATAGGCTAAATCACCAACGGTTCCACTTTTCATGTTAAAGCATTCGCCACCAGCTTTACCACAAAGTTCGAAGGTATTGCGCATGATCGATATTTTTCCACCAACAGTTCTGATACCATCATCTGTTGTACCGAATATCCAGCTATCTTCCAGAATAAAATCTTTTTCAATATTTGCGAAATAAATCCCATAACGAGGATCTCCATCTTTGTAAATTGCAGCGTCATTTCCATAAGATGCAGCACCTGGAAATTCTATGTGCGTCCACTTAATAATAACATCGCCTCCTTTTGGATTTGGTTTCGCTGCTGTAATTGGTGCAGGCGTTGCAACAATACCGCCCCAACTCCCTTTAAAAACGTTATCATACTTTGCTGTATTTGCTTCTGCATGATAAGTTGCTGCATTTTGAACAGTAATGAAGTTTGGTTTTTCTTTTGTACCTAAACTTATAAAAGTTCCGTGAACACTGATTTGTGGCGCTTTATCTTTTGTGCCATCGCCAACTGCAATTAGCGTAACACCGCTTTGCATTAACAAGGTATCGCCATCGTTTACCGTAATATCCTTATCAAAATAATAAGTTTTACCAGTCTGCATGGTACCTTTAATGCTTCCGCCAGCAAGGTTTTCTGATGTGATTAAAGATCCAGACTGTATTACTGGAACTGATAAAGTTAACACTTCTTCTTTATGGCAAGCGGCTAACGAAATAACCAATGCAATTAATGATAATGATTTTAAGATACTTTTCATATTCTTATAGTTTATAGCGTAAGCCAAGTAAATAGAATTGTTTGTATTCATCTTTTCGAACGAAAACGTTTTCTCCAACGGTTTGATTAGCCACATCTTGATTAATTGTTGATGCAGTAATTTGATAAGGTCTTCTAATTTCCAGCTCAGATGGTGTGTTTAAAAGGTTGTTTACTTTTATATAAACTGAAAAGTTTTTTGATATTTTCTTTTCTGCAGAAAGATCTAAAGTAATGGTTCCTTTTTGCCAGATATCGTTATCCAGATAAGGCGAAACGGTAAAGATTCTTGGTCCGGTGTAAACCGCAGCAAGCTGTGCATCAATACCAGATTTAGCATCTTTAAACAGTAAGGATAAGTTTCCGATATGTTTAGATTGACCTTGGAGCGGGCGAGTTTGCTCTTCGGTACGTTGCGTTAAACCTGTCGTAGCCGCATCTCTATATAAAACTGTTTTGGTTGTTGTAATTTTAGAGTTGGTAAAAGTATAGTTGGCACGGAAACCAAATTTGCTGATGTACTTGGTAAAATCGGCTTCGAAACCATAATTGGTTGCATTACCAAAGTTAGCCGCAGTGTAAAAAACACTTGTAGCCTGGTTAACTAAAGCAAACTCGATCGGATTTTTAATGTTTTTATAGAATACACCAACTAATAATTGATCAAGCTGTTTAGGAAAAAGCTCATATCTTAAATCGAAGTTATCTGATGTAATTCTTTTTAAATTCGGATTTCCAAGTTCCTGGTAATCTGCATCAGGATCGCCACCTGTATGTGGAATTAGCTCGTAAAAACCTGGTCTGCTTATGGCAGAATAGTAAGATAAGCGAAGATTTTCTTTATCACCAAGCGCATACTTAAAGTTTAAACTTGGTAAAAAGTCATCATATTTTTTCGAGCCTATCGCACCAATAATTTGATTAATATTTGCTGAAGTAACCCAATCTTGCTGCGTATTTTCGTAACGAACACCACCTAAAGTTTGTAGTTTTCCAACATTAAATTTAAACTGCGCATAAGCCGCAGCAATTTTTTCTTTAAAGTTATAATTTAAAGGATCGCTTGGCGAGCCACCAACTGTTTGCACCATAAAAGTGTTGTTGTTGATATTTCCATCATAAGTTTGAGTAGTGCTACCTGATAATCTTAAAGAATAATCATCATAACTACTGGTTCTTGTTTTATCACGATACATTCCACCAAAACTAAATTCAACCTTAGTATCTGCAATTTTTGGTTTGTAAATAAAGTTTAAATAAGCTGTTTTATCCTCGTCAGAGTTTTTTGCCCAAACATGAGATTGTGCTGCTCCTGTAGAGTTGAAAAGTATAGGATTTTGTGATGAACCAATTTTGTTTCCAGCTGCATCAAAAATTGCTGTTCTACCTGTTACAATGCTTAAACTTGCACGATCAGGCTCGTTTGCATCTGCTTTTGCATAAACTAACGACCAGTTCATATCGAAATTATCAGCCAGTTCATGTTCTCCATGTAAGTTTGTGCTAAAAATCTGCTGAACAACTCGGCTACTTCTGTAGTTATTACTTACACGTCCTGTCCCCATCCCAACTCGCCCTAAATTCAACGTTGTATCGCTTTGAAAGCGGAATTGATTTTGAGCAAGGTTCATGTAAGATGCATAAAGGTCTATCTTGTTTGCCTTGTTAAATTTGTAGTCTAATTTTGCATGTAAACCTGTACGCTCTTGCTGTATGCTGTATGCTCTGCTTTGAACACTTTTTAAAGCAGGTTCGTTTGTGGCTCTGTCAACATCTGTATCGTAAAAAATTGTTTTAGTGCCTCGGTAGGTATTTTGATAACTGATTGCAGCAAGTGCACCGAATTTTTTATCAGCAGATCTACCTCCTACACTTAAACCAAAAATGGTAGAAACTGGTGCTTTTTTAGTGCTGTAGTTAAATGGATTGTTAGGAAAATCGGCAAGTGTGGCGGAATAGCCATTTCCATTAGCAATTCTGGGCGAGCTTTTAGAACTTGCAGAATGATCAAACTTGGTATAATCCTGATCGAACAAAGAACCTGCCATACCAACAGCGGCATTGGCACGAACTGTAAAACGATTTGGTGCATCTTTTAATACCAAATTAATTCCACCGCCAATTGCATCACCTTCTAAATTTGGAGTTAGCGATTTATAAACCTCCATACGATCTACAATATCTGCCGGAAAAATATCTAAAGGCACATAGCGGTTTTTATTATCAGGACTTGGAATTTTTACCCCATTTACAAGCGTGTAATTATAGCGTTTATCCATACCACGAATAATTGCATACTGCCCTTCCCCGTTATTACTTCTTTCTATAGAAACACCTGAAACCCTTTGCGTAACATTGGCAATCGTTAAATCAGGCGAAACTTCTATCGCTCTTGCAGAAACCGCATTCAATACCTGATCTGATTTACGTTCTATTGAACGAGATTTATAATCGCTACCCTCATCAGATTTCCCAGAAATTTTTACTTCATCCAGGTTACTTGATTTGCTTTCGATATTAAGATTGATAATTTTAACTTCCCCAACTTTTAGTTCAAAGTCTTTATCTTCATCCTTATAGGTAACATATTTCGCTTCTACTTCATATTTTCCTTTAGGAACATTTCTAAAAGTATAGCTACCATCAAGCCCGGTGCTAACTGAAACCTTATAGGTTTTATTATCATTTTTTAGTGTTACGGTTGCACCAACTAAAGTTTCTTTCGAGTCTTTATCTGCTACAATTCCTTTAACTGTTCCCGTATTTTGGGCAATTGCCATAAGGCAAAGAATCACATTAAATAGTGTGAGTAAAAGTTTCTTCATTTACGATTTTATTTATCGCAAAGGAACTTCCTACAGTTTAACATAAACACGCAATCGTATTAAACTTATGTTAATTTTTTATTTTTATTTTATTAATGAATGATAGGTTACGAAAGGCATTATTTAACATTTAGTAAATACTTATGAGCATCATCCTGAAGGCCAAAATTTAACATTTTAAGCCTCTTTAAGTAAAAAGCACGTACCGAACTCCAGGTATAAAAAGGGAATGAATTGGTTGGCAGACCATTAATTACAGCTTCTTTTTCGTTAAGTAAAAACTTAACTAAATATTTCCCGTTAGATTTATTCTGATAAAAAATCCATTGAATATTTGCGCTAAAAGGAATTACATTTTCTGCTTTCCAATTCTGGTTAAACTTCATTACATCGTTCGCAGATTCTGATGCGCCCTTTATATTCATTATTGCGGCAAATGGTGCAATTGTTTCGGCATGAGAAAAACGTAAATCCGCACCAACTGGTTTAGATTTTAAGAAAGCATCAGTTGTATTAATAAAATCGGCTAGTAAGGGTGCTGCAATACGTACCTGTATTCCGTTATTATTCATACCTGGTCCTTTCGTTAAAAAATCCTCAGCATCGCCAAGTGTACCTAAAACGCTTAAATCTTCTATCGAAAAAAGCGATTTAAAGTCCAATTCCTTTGCGGTAAGTCCTGCCTGTTTAATCTCTGCGCCAACAGCATTAAGAATGGTATAAAAACCGTAAATATCTTCAGTAAAGGCAATTTTATCTTCCTGGGTTAGTTTATATAGGTAACCAGATTTGAAAAACTTTGAGGTAAACTTATTCGAAATGGTTTTTAGTTGTTTTGATTCGGCTAATTTTTGATAAGCTCCAATCCAGTTACCTTTTTCTTTAAACTCATCGTAAGTTTTAGAGAAATCGTAAAAACGCAAATGGTCATCATCAGCAAAATTAAAAGTTACTTTTTCGGTTGAAACTGGGTTTCTCGATTTTAACCCTTCTAAAAATGCTTCTGCACTTTCTTTAGTCCTGCCTTTTTTTGTTGTTGAAACTAAAATGGGCTTAGCAGGAACAAAAATCGATTTGTGGTGATCAAACATTCTTTCTGCAATACCTTTCAGTTCATCTTCTCCGCTCTTCGAAATTGATGCAACATGCCCTTCTTCCTCTTTGCCTAAATTAAGTATGAGTTGTTTTAAATATTTACCGTCAGCAGTTAACTCATTCAAACTATCGGCTGTAGAAACTCTTTTATAAGCACTAGAAATTTTAATATCTTTTGTCAAATGCCTGGCTCCGTGTCTGCCCACATAATTAATATAAACAGGTTCAAAACCTACAGGGGTTTTAGCATACTTCTTTTGCTTTGGTTGATAAAGCGTTTTTGTACCCAAAGATTCAGCTATTTTATCTTGCGAAAAGCAAAATAATGTAGTGATAGAAAGCAGCAGAAAAAGAATGGTTTTTTTCATAATCATTATAGCGCCAAAAGTATGCGTTGCAACATTAAGTTAATATTAAATAACCAGGCATCTTTAGAAAATATTAGCACAAAGTTATTTTTACGACTGTTTTATCTGCAAAGCGAAAACTTAACATTGAAACTATTTCTTTCGATTATAGTTCTTACTATCTTTAGTTTAATGTATTGGTATGAAGAAGAGGTTAAACAGCTTGAAAAATCACATCTTAAAGATAGAACAGACTGCGGAATTATTTTTTATGGAAGTTCTACAATAAGATTGTGGAACAATTTAAATAATGATTTTTCAGATTTAAAAGTAACAAACCTTGGTTTTGGTGGTTCTACACTTTCAGCTTGCGTTTGGTTTTTCGAGCGAATTATGAGCGATTTCAAACCTCAGGCGCTTGTTGTTTACGCTGGTGATAACGATTTGGGCGATGGAAGAAATCCTGAGGAAATTTTTATTTTCTTTCAGCAGTTAATGTTTAAAGCTAATTTAAAATTTGGCGATTTGCCCTGCTTCTTTGTTTCGCTCAAACCCAGTATTTCGAGATGGCAAATGGCCGATCAGTTTAGATACACAAATAATCTTATTGAAAGCGAAATTATCAAACTCAATAACAACTGGAAATTTATCGATATTTTCAAAAGGATGCTCGATAAATCGGGCAGGCCAAACCCGATATATTACGACCATGACGGACTTCATCTGAGCGAAGAAGGTTATCGTTTATGGAAGGAAATTATTCACGATCGATTGATTAAATCATTACCATTAATTAATACTTAAGTAATATCGTCTGATTATTTTTCCACTACAGATAACGTAAGATGAAAAGAGAATATCACAAGTGGTTTAGCAATAATCTCCAACGACATATGGAGCTTTTAATTTTTGGACATGGCGGAAGAGCAGTTCTTTTTTTCCCAACAAGAATGGCCAGATTTTACGATTATGAAAACTGGGGAATTATTGATTCGCTAGGCGAAGGAATTGAAAATGGAACCTTTCAAATATTTTGTGTAGATAGTGTTGATGGCGAAAGTTTTTATAATGATGATGTATTTCCGACGGTTCGTATCGAACGACATTTACAATACGAACAATATCTTTTAGAGGAAGTAATTCCACTTATCAAGCAAAAAAACAGTGAAAACTATATTGAGACTGCTGGTTGCAGCATGGGCGCTTATCATGCTATTAATCTGGCTATGAAGTACCCGAAAATATTTAAAAAGGCAGTTGGTATTAGCGGAAGATACGACCTTACCGATGCACCAGGAAATTTTAAAGATCTACTAAATGGCTTTCATGATGAAAAGGTTTACTACAATATGCCTGTGCAATACATTGCAAATTTAAATGAAAGCGAACATCTCGAAGCTGTTAGACAAATGCATATTATACTGGCTGTTGGAGAAACTGATCCTTTTCTAAGTAACAATCAATATTTAAGCAGTTTACTTTGGCAAAAAGGCATTGGTAACGAATTTCACACTTGGGAAAGCGACGCACATAAACCTTATTTTTGGAGAAAAATGGTGCCACTTTACATCTAAAAATTTCTTACAGATAATTTACATATTTCTCTTCAAAACTTCCATCGGCAAAAAGATCAATTAGTCCATAACCAGGCGCAGTTTCTCTCCTGTTCCCATTCCACCAGGCGCCAGAAACCGCACCATTACACAAATAAGTAACACCATTATACACAACCTTATCTTTCATGTGAAGGTGACCACTTAAGCATAACTTAACATTTGGGTGTTTGTAAAAAAGGCTTATTATTTTCGAGGTGTCAGTATGCATGTCGCCACCAAGCATCGTCCATTTATTTACAATATCATCTTCAATCATTAATAATGCCGTTAATATTGGTATATGAGACATAACCAAAACAGGCATTTCAGGATTAGTAGTTCTAAGCTCCGACTCCAGCCAGTTAAATTGCTCATCACCTAATTTGCCAATGTACCAGGTATGATCAATATCCAGATGAACACTATCTAAAACAATAAATTTCCAGCCATTTTGAATAAAACTATAATAAGGTTTAACTAAGTTTAACTTGTCCATCGAATATTTTTTCCCATAAAAAGTATCGGCCTTGCTATTCTCATTCCACCAGATATCGTGATTACCCAAACAATAACGAACTGGCAAACTACATTCGTTTTTCATTGTATTGTTTAATAACTGCCATTGCTTATCTATTGTCGAAATATTTTCTTTATTCATATCGAAAACTACATCCCCGCCATTTAAAACCAAATCTACTTTCGGATTTTGTTCTTGCAGATGATGGAGACATTTTGCAAATTTTGCTGGTGCACCCAACTCATCCTTTAAATGAACATCGGTAAGGTGAGCAATTCTTAAAACGGGTTTTTGGGTTTCTTTTGTAAAGCCTAAACTAACTGAAGGAAGCAAAAACAGGCCTCCAATATTTCTTAATGCGGTTCTTCTTTCCATAGGTGAATTTATCAAACAGATTTGCTGATGCAGGCCAAAATTAGTTTTACAATATTAACAAGAAGTTAAATATTGAAGCGATAATAAAAAGAGTGCTCAAATCCATCAATAAGAAATCGTTTCGTTACCGTTATCTAATTGTTAAAATAAAGATTATCAATAGGAAAAGAGTATTTTTGGTTATAGACAAAAAAGATATGAAACAAGGCTTATTAATAGATATGGATGGCGTAATTTACAGCGGTGAAGAATTAATCTTCGGTGCTGATAAATTTATCAAGAAACTTATAGACGAAGACATACCCTTTGCATTCATGACGAATAACAGTCAGCGAACACCCTTAGAAGTGGTTAGAAAACTTAAAGGATTAGGCATTAAAGTAGAAGAAAGCCATGTTTATACCAGTGCAATGGCTACAGGCAAATTCCTTGCAGACCAAAGTCCTAACGGAACAGCTTATGTGTTAGGCGAAGGTGGTTTGTTAAGTAGTCTTCATGCGCATGGAATAACGCTTGTGAATACCGACCCAGAATTTGTTGTGCTTGGTGAAGGCAGGAATTTCACTTTAGAAATGGTTCAAAGGGCTGTCGATATGATTTTGGCTGGCGCTAAATTTATAACAACAAACAGAGATCCATCGCCGAAAAAACCTGGATGGAATAACCTGGGGATTGCCGCAACAACAGCCATGATTGAGGAAGCAACAGGCAGAAAGGCTTTTGTAACTGGAAAACCAAGTCCGGTTATGATGCGTTCGGCGAGAAAATTTTTAGGTTTAGAAACCAGTGAAACTACAGTAATTGGCGATACGATGGAAACTGATATTCAAGGTGGCGTGCAAATGGGCTATAAAACCATATTGGTATTATCAGGAATTTCTACAAAAGATACCTTAGGACATTATGCTTTTAAACCCGATTTAATTTCGAGTTCTGTTGATGAAATTGCATTTCCACTTGCATGGTGGGATTCAAAATCTTAAATTAAAAAAGGGCGGTCAGAATCACCAGCACCGCCCCGTCCTTTTGCTCTGGCCAGATCGAACAAATAAAAGACGTAGTATATAAACAATAGTTGCATCAGTACACTACAAAAAAAGAAACCCAGGCATAGCCTGGGAATCTCGTATTTACCAACTAACGAAAACTATTGAGGATTCTGATTCAGATTGTCTAAAATCACTTCCCTTTGAGGAATAGGTAAAAGAATTTTATTTTGAGTTAATACATAAGCCCCTGAAGGATATTGAGCTGGAGCTTTTGCAATTTCTCTTTGTCCATGTGCGTTCATAACTTCTACAGCTTTTCCAGTGCGTACCAAATCAAACCAACGATGATTTTCGAATGCAAGCTCTACTTTACGTTCCTGATAAATTGCATCGCGGAAAGCAGCCTGAGAATTTACATTTAAGGTAGCAACAGGATTTCCAGAAGTTTTTGATGGAAGGCCAGCACGTGTTCTAATCGCATTTAACAAATTGAAAGCTTCGCCTCCAGCGGTAAACCCTTGTTCATTTAAACATTCTGCAATCATTAGCATTACATCAGCATAACGAATAATAGGAAAATTTACGTTTGTTTGCCCTGGCTGAACAAAACCTTGATTGTATTTTTTGATGTATGGTACAGCTACAAAACCTGCAGTTCCAGTAAATCCTTCAGCAAGCGAAACATCCTTACGTAAATCTCCAGCCTCGTAAGATGAAATTAAATCAGTAGTTGGTGTATTCCAGCCACTTGTAAAACTTAAGTTCGTTCCAGGATCTTGGGTAACAACAGTACCAGAATTAAATGGCGCAAACTGATACATAAAATTGCTAGATAAGTTTGTACCTGCAGTTGCATAATATTGAATCTCGAAAACCGATTCAGAATTATTTTTATTTGTTGTTAAAAAGATGCTGGAATAAGTCGGCATTAACGTGTAGCCTGTTACTTTTCTCAGCGCAATAAGTGCTTCAGGAAATCTTTTCAAGGTCATGTAAACCTCACCTAACAAGGCATTTGCAGATCCTTTTGAAACACGACCCTTATCTTCAGCAGGATAAGCACTTGCATCGGGTAAGCTGTTTCCAGCTTCGGTTAAATCGGCTATAATTTGAGTATAAACAGCCTCAACCGTAGCCCTGCCTTTTGATGGTGCATCTGCTGGTGCTTTGGTTACTTCCAAACGTAAAGGAACTCCTCCAAACTGCCTAACTAAGTTAAAGTAGTGGTAAGCTCTTAAAAACTTAACCTCTCCTATCGATTGTGCTTTCGAAGCAGCAGACATTGGAATATTATTCACTTTATCCAGTACATCATTACATCTGAAAATAGAAGTATAAGTATCTCTCCAGAAATCCTGCAACAATGTATTTGCAGAGTTTGCTAAAAACTGATCTACTTGTTCTCTGTTCTCTTGACCTCTTTGAGGTGCATTGTATTGAAAAGTTGTATTATCAGAACGCATTTCGCCAAAAAGCCAGAAACTGAATGTTCCTAAACCACGAAGTGAACTATAAGCGCCATTTACGCCTTGTTTTAAATCAGACTCTGTTTTCCAGAAATTAGCATCTGTTAAGCTTGATTCAGGTGCCTGATTTAAAAAATCTTTCTTACATCCTGAAATCGAAGAAGCCAGGATTAACAAAGCAATTGATATGTATTTTGATTGATTTTTCATGTTTTCTTATTCTTGATTAAAAGGTCATGTTAATACCAGCGGTAACAATTCTAGGCAGCGGATAGGCAGTAAAGTCACGTCCAGGAGTTAATGCCGAGAAACCATCGTTTGTACCAGCTTCAGGATTTGCACCACTATAATTGGTGAACGTATACAGGTTTTGCACACTAGCATACAGCCTTAATCCTTTAATAAATCTAGATGAACTAATAAATTTCTGATTGAAATTGTAGCCTAATGATATGTTCTGGATACGAACAAAACCCGCATCTTCAATCCATAGTGAACTTACCTCGCGATATAATGTTCTACCACCAACTGTTGTAGGTGCAAAACCATTACCTGGATTTGATGGAGAACGATATCGATCTAATACTTTACGATCTACGTTGAAAACCCCATCTGTGTTCGTTAGAAATTCATTACCAGTTTTCATAATCTGGCCGCCAACTGTACCAACTACAAGCACATTTAAGTCGAAATTTTTATACCCGAAAGTATTGGTTAAACCGAAGGTGAAGTCGGGCTGCGAATTTCCAATAACGGTAAAATCTTTTACTGCCTCGATAATGCCATTACCATCAATATCTTTATATCTTACCGAACCAACTACAGACGAACCGTCTTTAGGCTGACTGGCTAATTCAGCAGCATTTTGATAAAGGCCATCGAACTGGAAACCGAAGAATTGACCAATTGGCTTTCCAACTTCTGTTTTATGGGTAGAATAACCGCCACCACTTCTTCCACTGTAGATTGGCGCATTGTTATTGCCTGGATTTAGTTCTAAAACGATGTTGCGGTTAACACTAATATTTGCATTGGTATTCCATGTAAACTCACCAGTTAAGTTTTTAGAACTCACACCAATTTCGAAACCTCTGTTTCTAACTTTACCAAGATTGATGGTTGAAGAAGAAAATCCAGATGCCGAAGGTAATTCGGCATTAAGCAATAAATCACTTGTAATTCTATTATAGAAATCGAAAGTTAAGCTTAATCTGCTTTTAAATACAGATAAGTCAAAACCTAAATCAAGTTCATCAGCTTTTTCCCAGGTTAAATTCTCGTTTGCTATTGAACCTGAAACTCTTCCGCTTGCTAAAGCACCACCAAAAGAATAGTTTGAAGAACCTATACTTGATGCATATTGATAATTTGGAATATTAAAATTACCAGTTCTTCCATAACTTGCCCTGATTTTTAAATCGCTTAACCAGCGAGCATTCCTTAAAAATTCTTCTTGAGATGCTCTCCATGCAAATGCTGCCGAAGGGAAAGTTCCATAACGATAATTCGATCCAAAACGCGATGAACCATCAGACCTAACGGTTGCAGTTAACAAATATTTATCTTTAAAAGTATAATTTACCCTTGCCAGATAAGAAATTAACGACCATTTCTCTATACCTGCAGCAGCACCATTAAGTAAAGTTGATGCATTTATGGTTTGAATTAAGTTATCTGGATAGTTTGTTGCTCCAAATGAATAACCTTCATATCTTTCTTGCTGAGCCGTATAACCTGCAACAGCACTAATTTTATGATCTTTACCAAAACTTTTATCATAAGATAAAGTTAACTCCGATAGCCAGTTGGATGTGGTATTCTGTGCTGTACTTGAGGATGGAATTGACGGATTTGGATTCTGATTACCAGTTTCTCCGATAACAAATGTTGGATTAAATGAGAACGAGCTGTTGTTAGTATAGTCATAATTGAAAGCATACTTTGCTTTCAAGCCATCAATAATTCTATATTCGGCAAATGCAGTTCCAAGTCCTCTAAAATATTTAGCTTTTGTACCACCATACTCTAAAGTGTTTAATGGATTACCTGCACCAATTGCTCCTGGAGATGTAATAAAGAATGTTCTGTTGCCAGATGCATCGTTAATTGGCACAATTGGACTAAGCCACAATGTACGCGTTAAAATATCTCTTTGGCCAGATTCAAAGCCGTTTCTATTTTGAACACCACCACTTGGAGCAATACTTAAACCAACTTTAATTTTTTTACTGATGTCAGATTCGATGTTGAAATTAACAGAGTATCGTTTGTAATCGGTGTATCTAATTGTTCCTTGCTGCTCTAAACGACCAAGTGAAGCCGAATATCGGGTACTTTCAGATCCGCCACGAATGCTTGCATCAACATTGTTTTGCATGGCTGTTCTTAATACAGCATCATACCAATCTGTGCCTTCGCCATATTGCGCTGGGTTTCTAAACTGAACTGGAATATCAGCATCTGTAGCTGTCAATCCTCTCGATGCGAAATCATCGATAATCATTTCTTTTCTGAATTGTGCATATTCTGTACCATTAAGTACATCAGGGCGGCCTTTTTGTGGAACTTGCTGTGCACCGATATAGGAGTTTACACTAACTACTGGAGGACCAGTTTTTCCACGTTTAGTGGTAATCACTACTACCCCATTGGATCCTCTAGAACCATAAATAGCTGTTGATGATGCATCTTTTAAAATCGTAACCGATTCAATATCATCAGGACTAATCACATTTAAAGGATTATAAACCTGTCCGCCTGAATTCGATATAGCAAATCCATCTACTACAAATAGTGGATTATTACCCGCTGTAATAGAGCCCGTACCACGAATTTTAATATTTACGCCACCGCCTGGTGCACCAGTTGGAGCGCTAATTTGCACACCTGCAACCTGGCCTACCAATTTTTGATCGATAGAACTTACAGGCAAATCTTTAATCTGAGCTGCAGATACTGTAGAAACTGACCCCGTTAAATCTTTCTTCTGGGTCGTTCCGTAACCTACGACAACTACATCATTCAAATTATTTTCTGATTCATCTAGTTGAATAGCAGCTAAATTCCCTGAGGCTGAAATTTCCTTTTGTGTGTAACCTTGATAAGAAATTATAATAATATCTGTTGAGGCTACATCTTTTAAAATGAATCTACCCTCATTATCAGTCATTGTTGCCGCTTTACCGCTTTTTAATCTTACGGTAGCGCCTGGAATTGGTTGTCCTTGTTTATCGACTACCTTTCCAGTAACATCAGCTCTTTTAAGTTTTTTTGAAACCTTATCACTAATAAGATAATTCGGCATTTCACTTGCAAAAATTTCGGTTGCGGAAGTAGTTAATGCACATGTTAAGAGGAAGGCCGAAATCTTCCAGATAGATGCTTTTGCTTTACCGCAAGGCATTTTTTTTCTGTTTGAAGTATATTTTTCCATGTTTTAATTAGTTGCGTTTATTTGGTTTAGTAGTTTTTAATAATTTGGCCTTTCGCTGAATTTGGAAAAACCTAAAAATTATTCTGTTTCTCAATAAGTATTCTCAATTTTTAATGCTTAGTATATTTTATTTCATTGGCTTATGGTTTTGTTTTGAAACTGATGGATTAAAAATTCTAGCTGACAACTGCCAGCTAGAAAACATTACTAATCAAGCTATCCAATACCGCTATTGATAGTTTGTTTTTAATCAAGTTGCTACTTGTTATTCTTTAAAAATTTGGAGTATTGACGATAAAAATCAGGCATAACAATCCCATATAACCTTTTTTGGTAATTCAATTATGATTAATTGGACACTTAATTAATCAGCTTTAATACTTTGTTCTTTTGCTTATTCGATTAACAGATTATACTTTAGCTGAGTATTTTTTTCATCAGTAAAATTCTTTCCTCCATCTGTGCTTAAGGCCGAAACACCGCTATTATTATCTTTGGAAATACCAGAAGCAAAACCGTAACAACCCTGACTCGTTTTCGAGCTAAGAATTACAACATACTGCTTTCCTTTTGTAAGGTTAACCATAGGTTTTACGGTTTGATTTCTTGCCGACCATCCTATCGAATCTTGCGGAACGGTTATCGAAACCAAAGCTTTATTACCTGTAACTTTACCCATTTTTGATTCATAAAAATCTAGTATAAAATCTTGATTTGGATAACCGCTTTTAAGTGTTGTAATGGTAAAAGATTTTAAAACACCAGATTTGTCGGCAGTAAAGAACTGAGATCTTTGTTTTTCTTTTCCAATATCGCAACCAGCAGTAAATTCATCCAATGGTTGTATTTTGGTTTTTTTCATGCTAAAAGAACTTAGACATTCCATTGGTTTAATAGAGCCATCTTCGGCAAAAGTTAACGGAGCCCAGTAAAAGTTAGCTTGCGCTTCATTTTTTGCGGCGTTATTCCATAAGTCGCTTCCATATAAATAAATGGTTTCAGCGTTCACTTTCATTGTCGAAACAAAAGACGGCTGTCCGCCGCAAGAATTATCGCTAATCTTTTTTCCTTCCGACCAGGGACCTAAAGGAGATTTAGCAGTTTTGTAAGAGGTGCCTGTTCCAGCGCAGTAGCCACAATTCGGATCGGAATAAGTAATGTAGTATATGCCTTTGCGTTTAAAAAGTGCTGGCGCTTCAGTTTTACCAGAAGTAATTGAGTTTGCAACCTTTCCTGTTCCTGATAAGTAATCATCAGTTAGCTGCTCTACAACGATAGTACCTTTTGTTCTCCAATCGGTAAAAGCAAGATAACCAGTACCATCATCATCAATAAAAAGATCGTGATCGCCATTATTTAAACCTGCCGCAGGCATGTTGCTGTTAACCGCAATTTTTGGCTCTGCAACTTCGGTAAATGGGCCTATCGGAGATTTTCCAGTGAAAACACGATACCCACTCACGTTATCGTAAACATTTATCCACAACACATAATCTTTGCTCTTCTTATTATATACAACGTGCGGGCGAAAACATCCGTAAGTTTTACCATCACACCTCGATTGCCATAACGGAGTTTTAGCATCAAACATAAATCCTTCGTCTTTCCAATTAACCATATCTTTCGAAGAATACGTTTTGAACCCACAGAATGGCGCTGTTTTATTATTCCATTCGAAACCACAATCGTAGCTTGTTCCATACAGGTAATAGGTACCTTCAAAATATGCAATTTCACCATCGTGTGCATCTACTGCATTTCCCAAATTATCAAAACGCGTAATTTGCTTTCCATCAGCTGTGAAATTTTTAACCTGTGCTCTGCCCACAAAATTAAGGCATATCAAAAGCACTAATGTTGAATAAAATTTAATCATAAATTGGTTAGATATAGTTAAATAATTACGGTAATGAATTACTAAAACGTTTAACCAAAATTAAGCGATATTGCAAAGGAGCAGTTATACAATTTGATAATACTTTTGTACTTTATGACTTAATGCCTAACAAATTCTTCCCGTGGCACTTAATCTAAAATCGCTTGGTGCCAAACCCGTTTTTTCTTTAAATAATTTCGAGAAATAGAAATAAGATTCAAACTTAAGTTCGTAGGCAATTTCTTTGATTGGAATAGTATGATCGCTTAAAAGCTCTTTAGCTTTATCGATTTTTAATTTTATATAAAACTGCCCTGGCGACATGCCCGTTTGGGCTTTAAATAATTTTCTGAAGTAAGAATAACCAATCATAAGTTCGCAGGCTGCCTGTTCGGGTGTAAACGATTTCGATACATTAGAGCGGAATAACAATTTGGCTTTATTCACAATAGTTTCTTTCTCCTTATCAGGTGTTGCATTTTCTTTCTTAACAGCATGAATACAGCCTAATAAGTGCAAAATCTCTCCCGATATTTGTGGATGAAAAACATTGTCCCCTTTTTTAGTTTTATCGATTATTGAATTTAAAAGGTTAAATGCGTAATCACTGAATCCAAGATTAATACAAGGTTTTTCTGGTGTGAAAATTTTTCTACGCACCAAATCATCCATAATTTTACCTTCAAAACCTATCCAATATTCATCCCATCCCGTTTCTTCTGCAGGTTTATACCGATGTCTTTCTCCTGGAAAAAGTAAAATAATAGTGCCTGGAAAAATAGTGGTTTGTTCGAAACTATCAGACTCAAAAACGCCTGTACCACCTGTAACATAAATTAACTGATACTCGCTTAAAACACGACCAGTTTTCCAATTAAAAAAATACGAGTTTGGGTGATTATTTACAGGATAAACACTTGCTGCTTCTACGTGTGTATATCCAGCATTTAATACACTAAGACCCCAATTTTCCTCTTCATTAATTGCTGGCAGATAATTGATGTAGTTATTCATGATTATTTTATTTTAATTCTTCTCCAAAACAACCTGGTACACCATTTTAGATTCGTGATTGAATGACTTAATTACACTCAAAATATGCCCAACTTTGAGCAGCTAAAACCATTTAATAAATCGATTTACAATAGTTTCAGAAGTGTTTTATATTTGGTTACCTAATCAATTATAGATTTATTAAAGTGCATTTGCAAATTTAAAAAAAGTGCCTTTACGGTATTGCCATACAGGACACTACAGGACAGTTGGCCGAAAATCGACGGTTTTTTATAGTTTTAGGTGGTTATCATCTCTAAAGTAAAATCGCATAAATATTTGTAATATTTTTATTACATAGACTAATTATTTTTCACCTTCGAGGCATTTCGAATTTTGGCTATAATTTGTAGCAATCTAATCGTAAATAAATTCTGTGTAAAAGGCAAGCCCGAAGGCATTATATTATTTGTATCAAAAAGGATAATAAAAAAGCCAAATCGTATTAACTCCACGATTAAACAAATTATAAATTTGAGGCTTTAACCATGTATAATCTAAAGCATTTTTATGCTAAAAGGACGGGAAAATTTAAAAGTTAGGGTGTTTAACATCTAAGTTAAAGGCGGATTTAGTTGTACGTTGCGGTTTTATGGCCATGTAGATTGGACATATAGAATATTGCTAGTACGACATTACATACTAGGTAGCATATATATATGATGTCAGCTGTTGAAATTATAGTTTTTACAGATACTGAAGCGGGTTTCGCGAGAAAGATAGAAGATTACATAACATAGATTGAAAGGGATTTCGAAGTTAATTAGTTGAGGGTTCTCAAATTGACAAAAGGGAGCACCTGGATTATTACTTGCTTAATGGCTGGCTGATGATTTTTTTGGCTATGGTTAACAGGGTGATAACAGGGTGTAAACTCGGTCAGGACTCGGTTATAACAGGGTGCGTAACCCTGTATAAAGCCTGTGTTTACCCTGGCTAAATCCTGATGACAAATGGGGAATATCCCGCGAATGTTTTTAATAGCTACAAAAGGGTAGCACGGGGATTGGAGCCAACAGATTTTTTGGCTACTTGTTAGACAATAAGCGCTCAGAATGGCTTTTTGGATATAATAAGAATGCCAGTATCTGCAGCCGTGCAGCCTAGCCTTTGAAAGACGAGCCAGATTTAATTAAACCCGACCTAATGGAAAACCCGCAATAGCTGTTAAATAATCTTATAAATCTGCAAACTCTAATAATAACGCAAAAGCTATGTTTCAATCACGTAAAAAATTAAACTATAAAAAAACTTCTTTCATAATAGCTGTTATACTTAGTTTATTTCCAATTTTAAGTTTTTCATTGAATATCGAAAATGGAATTAAACATGATTTAAACACTAAAAGTATTTCCATTACATCGCCCGACAAAAATCTATCGCTTTTAATTGATTACAAAAAAGGTTGTGTTATCAAAATGCTAAACATTAAAGGGACAAACAAGCTTTCTAAAAATGGTGTAAATACAGGTTTTAATTTTAAAAACAAGGAGTTTAACTCTTCCAGTTCTTCCAAAGATATCAGCGTATCTAAAACTGCAAATAGCATAATAATTAATGGAATAAAATTCGGCGAAGCGCAAATTAGTGTAACGGAATCCTGGACTTTTAAAATAGAAGGACAAAGTATAATATGGGATATAAACAGAACATTTGACAATGATGCTGTTTTAGAAGACACTTCGTTTCCACAATGGAATTTTGCCGATTTGAATGTTTGGAAAGGTGGTATTTTAGATAATGGAGGTATGGTTTGGAGCAAATACCTTAAAGACATTAATGATACTTACGGCGTTCATACTGGCGGGGTAACATTTTGGAATGCAAAATCTGGAGATGCACTTCGAATCAGTACAGAAACTGAATCCAATAAATTTATTGCTTCAAAATTTTCTCAAAGTAAAAATCAAGAATTTACTTACACACAAATGGTTACAGATTTACCTCTTGAACAGCGCTATGATTTAAGTAGATTCAAGGCCCGCCATTTTGATGTTTTTTCAGCCTTTAGAGTAAAAAAAGGCAAAACTAATTTAAGGTTAAAGCTTCAATATGTAGATTATTTTAAAGAATATTCGAGGGGCATTTTACCTGGAATTGATGGCGTTGCGGTTAGAGAGCTTTTAAATACGACTGGACGTTATGGGGTTGTAGATAATAATATTGTTGGGGCAAATGGATGGCTCACCAATTGGAAATGTTTACACGAACCGTTTTTCGCTCAAATTGGCATGGCGCTTAACGATCCAAACTATACCAAAAATATGTCTTCTACACTAGATCAAGAGCGGGATTTAGCCATGCTCGAAAATGGAAGAGTATTATCTAGGTGGCATGACATTCCTGGTGATGAAATTAAAGACACATACAATTCAAAAACTGGTTATTACGAGGCAAAATGGGGCTATACCGTCGACTCACAAACTGGATATATAATTAATACGTCAGAGCAGTTTGATTTAAATGGAGACATTGGCTGGTTAAAATCGCATCAGAAAAGTGGCGAAAGCGCGTTAAACTGGCTTATAAAAAGAGATTCTGATGGAAACGGAATATTCGAAATGATGAATAATAATATCGCAGAAAAAAAAGCCAGCGATTGGCTGGATATAGTTTGGGCAGGGTACGAAAATGCCTTTGTAAATGCTCAGATGTACGAAGCCTTAACACTATGGGCAAACTGTGAACGCGTACTTGGTGCAACAGAGCAATCGGATTATTATTTAAAAGTTGCCGAAAAACTTAAAAATGCCTTTAATAAATCGATTAAAGAAGGGGGTTTTTGGTCTGAAGAAAAAAAACAGTACATATATTGGAGAGATAAAGATGGAAGTACGCATGGCGATAACCTGGTTACACCAGTTAATTTTGCTGCAATAGCTTTTGGTTTGTGTGACGATAAAGCAAGAATTACACAAATATTAGATGGAATTGAGCAACGAACATCGTCAGAAAAACTTTTCCATTGGCCACTGTGCTTCGATTCTTTCAAACGAGAAGAAGTAAGTCCTGGTAACTGGCCATTTCCCAAATACGAGAATGGCGATATTTTTCCAACCTGGGGTTATTTAGGAATACGGGCTTATGCAGCATACGATAAAAACATTGCTTTAAAATACATTAACAACTTGTTAGAGCAATATCATAAAGATGGCCTTTCTTCGCAAAGGTACAGCCGAAGTACACAATTAGGTCTCGGAGATGATATTCTTGCTGGAATATCGACAAGTATTACCGCTTTATATAGAGACATTTACGGCATAAGACCCAAGTGGAATAGAATGGGTTTAGAACCAAATATGAACAATAAACTTAACGGAACTATTTTTAATTATTCATTAAGGGGAAAAGATTACAAATTAAAATTAAGTGTGGGCGATTATCAGATGCAAACCAAAACATTTGTAATAAAAAGCAATGAAAGTTTTGGTGCGAATAGAAACGAAAATCAATTTGTTTATTTTCATGGCAATAAAGAAGAGCATAAAATCAAAATAATTTCAAAAGCAAAAATCAATCTCGAAATAAAGAAATGGGATAAAAAAGAGCTCTCTTTCAAGGCGAACAATTCTGGATCTTGTAGCTACCAAATGGAAGGCTTAGTATCAAACGCAAATTATAATCTTTCCATAAATGGAAAAATTAAATATTTAAATACCGATAATCTAGGAAATATTTCTTTCAGAACCAGTTCAAAAACAACCGAAAATATTAGGTTAATAAAAATATAGAAAGTTTACTTTGACGAGTTAAATAGCAGGATAAGTATTTGCCAACAAAAAACTTAAGGGAATGAGATGATTTCGATTTCAACAACGAGAAATTTTCTAAATGATAATGCTTAAATTGCATCATTCATCTTATTCCCGTTATGAAAGAAATTGCCGACATACTTAAAGCCTACCAAAAAGCAACAAAAGAAAACAAAAAAACGGCTCTTGCTACAGTAGTTAAGGTTGAGGGTTCATCTTACAGAAGACCTGGTGCAAGAATGCTCATTACCGAAGATGGTCAATTAACAGGTGCCATAAGTGGTGGATGTTTAGAAGGCGACGCTCTACGAAGAGCGCTTTCGGCTATACACCAGCAAGAAAACAAGTTAATTACATACGATACCAACGATGAAGATGACGCAAAGTTTGGTGTTCAGCTGGGTTGCAATGGCAAAATTCATATACTTTTCGAACCGATAAAAGAAGATGGGAACTTAAATCCAATTGAATTATTACAAGCAGCAAATCAACAAAGAAAGAATTGTGTAATTGCAACACTTTTTTCGTTAAACGATAAAAGTCAACCTGGTTCGATCATGTTATTTCGCGAAAATGAATGCCTGGAAAATTTACCACCAGAAATTTCGGGAGAGGTTAAAAATGATGCATTTGATGCCTTAATGTCCAAAATATCCAAATTTGAAACCTATTCGATCAATAGCATAGAAGTAGAAGGTTTTCTTGAATTTATTCCACCCCCTATTCAGTTAATTATTGCTGGTGCGGGAAATGATGCACAACCGCTTGCCGAAATGGCAAATATTCTGGGTTGGGAAATTGTTGTAGTTGACGGGCGACAAACCCATTCTACGCAACAGCGGTTTCCGAGCGCTAATCAAATTTTAGTTTCAAAACCAGAAGGGGTTTTATCTCAAATTAAAATAGATGAAAAAACTGCTTTTGTTTTGATGACACATAATTACAATTACGATACAGCGCTTTTAAACTTTTTACTCAGCACAAATGCGCCGTATATAGGCACCCTGGGGCCGAAAAAGAAGCTTATAAAAATGCTTGATGAACTTGGTTGTAATAATGTTGCTAACGAAGAAAGAGTACACGGCCCAATTGGTTTAGACATTGGTGCTGAAACTGCAGAAGAAATAGCCATTTCGATTATTGCAGAGATAAAATCAGTTTTTACAGGCGGATCTGCAATAAAACTGCGGGATAAGAAAAATCCAATTCATTTTTACGAAACTAAAAACGGCTGATGGAAACTGGCATCATTATATTGGCAGCAGGCAACTCGAGCAGGTTTGGCAGTCCTAAACAACTCCTTAATTATGAAGGAAAAACACTTCTGGAAAGGGTTAGTTTAGAAGCCTTGAAGACCAATCATAGGCCGATCATCGTTGTGTTAGGGGCTTATTTTAAAGAAATTGAGTTAAAACACAATCATTTGGATATTACGTATATTGTAAATGAAAGCTGGGAAAACGGAATGTCATCAAGCATTGTTAAAGGTTTATCAGCTATGCTTAATTTACAAAAAGATATAGAAAACATAACTATTGCTGTTTCTGATCAGGTTTTTATTACTGCTGAAATTTTCGAAAGCCTTATGCAAAAACAAATCAGTTCGAAAAAATGTATTATTTCGAGTGCTTATGCAAAAACAACAGGCACACCAACGCTATTTAATAAAAAGTATTTCGAACAACTTCTATCTTTGAGTGGTGCGAACGGTGCAAAAAAAATATTAGCAGAAAACATGAGCGATATGGCAACTATTTCTTTCGACAAGGGTTATGTTGATATCGATACCATTGATGATTATAACAATTTAATAAACAATAAATGATAGCTGATTCTTTTGGAAGGGTGCATGATTATTTGCGAATATCTTTAACCGATAATTGCAATTTTCGATGCTTTTATTGTATGCCAGAGGAAGATTACGATTTTACACCTGCATCGAGATTAATGCAGCCTGAAGAAATTTTAGAGCTTGCAAAAATCTTTGTTGAGCAAGGTGTAAAAAAAATAAGATTAACGGGTGGTGAACCGCTTGTTAGAAAAGATGCCGCTCAAATTATTGCTGCATTAGGCAAACTACCAGTAGAATTGGTTATTACAACCAACGGAACACGAATTGCAGAAATGCTTCCTGTTTTAATTGAGGCGGGCATAAAAACCATAAATATAAGTTTAGATACACTTCAATCCGAAAAGTTTTTGCTCATAACCCGAAGAGATCTTTTTCATCAAATCCGTAGCAATATCGAACTGCTGTTACAGCATAAAATTCAGGTAAAAATCAATATGGTGGTAATGAAAGGTCTTAACGATTCTGAAATAAAGGATTTTATAGACTGGACCAAACATAACCCAATACAAATCAGATTTATCGAATTTATGCCCTTCAGCGGTAATAAATGGACCAGTAATAAAATGTTTTCTCTTGATGAAATCCTCGCTGTAGTTGAAAAGGATTTTACAGTATTGCCGCTAAAAGGACAACCACATGATACGGCAAAAAGCTTTATGATTCCAGGACATGAAGGTTCTTTTGCAATTATTAGTACCATGACGGCTCCATTTTGCAGTACTTGTAATAGAATGCGACTTACAGCCGATGGAAAGCTAAAAAACTGCTTATTCTCAGACGGTGAAACGGATTTGCTTACCCCTTTACGTAATCAAGAGGACATTCTTCCACTAATTAAGGCTTCTATTTGGAGCAAGAAAAAGGAACTTGGAGGGCAGTTACTTACTCATTTTGAAAAGCTGGATGCAGATTCTATTAACAACAGAAGTATGATAACCATTGGAGGATAAGCTGTAATGATAACTGTTGAAGAAGCAAAAAAACTAATTAAAGAAAATACTCATTCGTTAACACCTGTAATATTAAGCTTAAATAAAGCTTCAGAACACATTTTAGCTGCTGATATTTATTCAAATTTCGATATTCCTACATTTCGTCAGTCATCAATGGATGGTTATGCCATTAAGTTTGAGGACAAAGAAGCCGAATTGATTTTGGTTGGAGAAATGGCTGCTGGAACGCAACAATCTATCACTTTAAAAAAAGGACAGGCAAGCCGCATATTTACTGGCGCACCGCTTCCAGAAGGTGCAGATACAGTAGTTATGCAAGAAAAAATTATCAGAACTGGCAATAATATTAAAGTTCAGGATGAACGACTTTCTTTTGGCATAAATGTGCGTGCAAAAGGTTCGGAAATTAAATCTGGTGAACTAGCGATGAATAAGGGTACATTGCTTAGTCCTGCGGCAATTGGTTTCCTGGCTGGTATTGGAATTACCGAAGTTGAGGTTTACCCAATGCCAAGAATTTCGATTATTTTAACAGGAAACGAACTCCAAAAACCAGGTTTACCATTAAATTTCGGGCAGGTTTACGAATCAAATTCCTATTCTCTTTCGGCTGCACTTCAAAAGGAAGGTATAGCTGATATAGAAATTTTAACCGCTGAAGATAACTTACAAACTTTAACTAAAGTAATTGAATCGGCATTAAAAAATAGTAATGTAGTTTTGCTGAATGGCGGTGTGAGTGTTGGCGATTACGATTTCGTAATAAAAGCTGCAAATGCCTGCGGAATTGAGCAAATATTTCATAAAGTAAAACAGAAACCTGGTAAACCTCTTTTCTTTGGCAAAAAAGGAAATCAATTAATTTTTGGGTTGCCAGGAAATCCATCTTCAGTTTTAAGTTGCTTTTACAATTATGTTCTTCCAGCGATAAAAATGTTATCAAATAAAGAACATAACCTAATTGAAATAAACGCAGAATTAACACATAGTTATAAAAAGCCGGCAGGCTTAACACATTTTTTAAAAGGACAGTATTCAAACGGAAAAGCAACACCGCTTAATGCACAAGAATCTTATCGATTAAGTTCGTTTGCGGTTGCAAATTGTTTAATCTGTTTAAATCAAGAGCAAGAAGATTTTGAAATTGGAGAAAATGTAAATATTTTATTAATACCAAACTAAATTATGCAAGAAAGCTTTATTCTTTTTTACTGTCTTCTTTTTATTGTCGCTTTTTTATATGCTTCCGTTGGGCATGGTGGTGCAAGTGGTTATCTGGCGTTGATGGCAATCTTCGCTATTTCTCCAGCCATAATGAAACCAACTGCATTACTTTTAAACTTGTTTGTATCCTCCACATCATTCATTCAATTTTACCGTGGCGGGCATTTTAAATGGAAAACTTTTTGGCCTTTCGCACTAGCTTCCATCCCACTCTCTTTTGTTGGCGGTACAATGGCAATCGAAAGCTCCATTTACAAAAAGATTTTAGGTGTATTGCTTCTTATACCTGTTGTAAGGTTTTTCTTTTTCAGTAATACCGATCCAAAGGATTTTAAGCCAACCAACATTCCGTTTTCTTTATTTGTTGGCGGTGTAATTGGCTTACTTTCAGGGATGATCGGTATTGGCGGTGGTATTATACTTTCGCCAGTATTACTGATGCTAAAATGGACAGACCAAAAGCAAACTGCAGCAATCAGTGCAGCCTTTATATTTGTAAATTCAGTTGCAGGTTTAGGCGGCCAATTGGTAAAGGGATTTGAATTTAACAGCCATATGCTGGCTTATGTTGGTGTTGCTTTTATTGGTGGAATTTGCGGTGCTTACTTTGGCGCTTTAAAATTTCCGCAAACTGTGTTAAAAAACGTACTCGCTTGCGTACTTGCATTAGCCGCTTACAAGTTATTATTTACTCATGCATAATATTTAACAAAATGGAAATTCAAATTATAAGTTTCGGAAAAATATCAGAGTTTATTAATAATCAAAATATTGATATTGACAGTATTAATGATACAGATGGACTAAAACTATATCTTGAGCAACTGTTTCCAAATCTTGTTGGAATGAAATATAAACTTGCCTTGAATAAAAATCTGGTTCAACATAATTCAGAAATTCACGATAGAGATACAATTGCAATCATGCCACCGTTTTCAGGAGGATAAAGATGGATAAAGAGCGATATCAAAGGCAAACAATTTTACCAGGATTTGGTGAAGAAGCGCAATTGCGTTTATCTAAGGCAAAGGTATTGGTTATCGGAGCGGGTGGACTTGGCTGTCCTGCGTTGCAATATCTTGTTGCTGCAGGGGTTGGCTACATTGGTATTGCTGATGATGATAAAGTAGAACTGTCGAATTTACAAAGACAGATATTATTTGGAGTAGCCGATATAGGTGAATTAAAAGTAAATGCTGCTTCAAAACGCTTACAGCAAATGAATCCAGATGTTCGATTGTTGCTCTACCCCTTCTCAATAAATAAAAAAAACATAATTAGCACTTTAAATGATTACGACATCATTTTTGATGGAACCGATAATTTCGAAACCAGGTATTTAGTTAACGATGCCTGCTCTTTGCTAAAAAAACCTTTAATATTTGCAGCTGTTTCGGGTTATGAAGGGCAGTTGGCGGCATTTAATATTCCTGATGATGCAGGCTTAACTACCAATTATCGAGATTTATTCCCCATTCAGCCAAAAGCTAAAGAAATTCCTAATTGTGCAGAAAATGGTATTTTGGGAGTAATTCCTGGCATAATTGGTACAATGGCGGCTGGAGAAATTATTAAAGTGATTACAGGAATTGGAAATACATTGGCAAATAAATTACTCCATTACAACCTGCTTAATCAGCAACAATACGAGATAAATATAAGCCCATCTGATGCTTACAAACCGATTAAAAGTGAAATTGATTTAATGGAAAGAGATTACAATTTAGAAAAAATAAAAGTTAATGGTTTTATAGAAATTGATGTTGATGCTATGCTGGAGCTTAATGATAAGGAATCGAGCATAATTGTGGATGTTAGAGAAAGACATGAATTCCCTAAACTTAACTCAAATATTTACAAGCAAATACCTATGTCTGAATTTAGTGATTTCGTCGAATCAGATATTGAGCAAACAACTATAATTCTGCTTTGCCAGCACGGGATAAGAAGTGTTGCAGCGGCAGAATTGCTCCATAAAAAATACGGAGAAGCTAAAAACATATACAGCTTAAAAGGTGGCATTGCAAAATGGAGAAATCATTTTTTAACAACATAAAATGAGCGAAAAGAAAATTAAAAATATTTTTATTAACGGCCCAATCAGTGCCGATTTTATCGCGAAAAGTATTGCTAACCACAGTTCGAAAACAGATATTGGCGGGCATAGCATTTTTTTAGGACAGATCAGGCAAGACCAAATTGATGAAAAATCTGTTTCGGCTATTGAATATACTGCTTTTGAAGAACTGGCTTTAACCAAAATGCATGAAATTAGAGAAGAAATTTTCGATAAATACCCATTAAGTTGTTTGCATATTCATCACAGTTTGGGCAAAATTAATATTGGCGAAATCTGCTTGTTTGTATTTACCTCATCAAAGCACCGAAAACCTGCAATTGATGCCTGCAATGAACTTGTTGAAAGAATAAAAACAGAAATTCCCATTTGGGGAAAAGAAATATTTGCTGATGATACCCATCAGTGGAAAGAAAATAGCTAAAAATGGTAAATATCACAAGAAAATCGAATACGTTAAGGAAAGCCATTGCAAGTGCTATTTTAAGTGTTTCTAAACAGGAAACAATAGATGCCGTTGTGCAAAGAAAAGTACCCAAAGGTGATGTTTTTGAGTTTGCCAGAGCGGCTGGGTTATTTGGCGTAAAAAAAACCAGCGATGTTATTCCCGATTGCCACCCTTTGCCCATTGAATTTACCTCTATCACTTTCGAAATAAATGGGTTAGACATTATCATTTCGGTCGAAGTACATACCATTTATAAAACTGGTGTAGAGGTAGAAGCCATGCATGGCGCATCTGTTACGGCTTTAACTATGTATGATATGCTTAAGCCCATTGACAAAGGCATTGAAATTAAAAACATAAAGCTTCTTGAAAAATCTGGTGGAAAATCTGATTTAAAGCATAAGAAATTCCCCGAACTTAAAGCCGCAGTTGTAGTATGCTCAGATTCTGTTTTCGATAGCAAAGCTGAAGATTATTCTGGAAAGCTGGCTATTTCCAGGCTAGAACAATTGGGGATCGCCACTTTAAAATATGAAATCGTTCCAGATGATATAAAAGCTATTCAAAATGTGGCAAAAGAACTTTGCAACTCTGAACATCAATTAGTTATATTTACTGGAGGAACAGGACTTTCTCCCAGAGATGTTACGCCAGAAGCAATTTTACCTTTAATTGAACGTAAAATTGATGGCATCATGGAAACTGCAAGAAGATACGGACAGGAAAGAATGCCATATGCGATGTTATCGAGAGGGATTGCTGGGTTTATTGGTGAAACATTAGTAATAACATTACCAGGCTCTAAAAATGGAGTCGCAGAAAGTATGGATGCTTTATTTCCGCAAGTGTTGCATCTTTTTAGCGTAAATAAAGGACAGAAACATTAGTTGTTTAGAATATGGAAGAAATCTCAAGACGCCACTTTATAAGAACCGCAAGTACCGCAGGCTTCGCGCTTTGGCTTGGTGTTTCTGCAAAAGGAAATCCCCTGAAATCATTGGATATAGCTTCAGCTAATTTCAGTCCTTATATACTTATTGAATCGAATGGATTGATCACCATTTATAACACAAAACCAGAAATGGGACAAGGAACGCTTCAATCTTTCCCTGCATTAATAGCAGAAGAATTGGAAGTTTCTATGGATCAGATTATCATAAAGCAATCAAACGGTGAAAAAGCGCTTGGAAATGGACAGCGTGCTGGTGGTAGTTCATCTATAAGATCGAATTATTTACCAATGCGAAAAGTTGGCGCTGCTGCAAGAGAAGTTTTAATTATGGCAGCAAGCCAAAGATGGACAGTAAATATTGCCGATTGTTATGCAGAAAACGGACGAGTAATACACCGACCAAGCAAAAAATCGCTTTCTTATGGAGAACTTATCGAAGAAGCTTCGAAACTAGAACTTCCAAAAGAGCCTAAACTAAAAGATCCAAAAGATTTCAAAATTTTGGGTAAAGTTTCAAGAAGACAAGATATTCCTTTAAAAACCTGTGGAAAGGCTGAATTCGGAATTGATGCAAAAGTAGAAAACATGCTTTATGCAGTTGTAGAAAGAAGTCCGGTTTTCGGTGGAACTTTAAAAAGCTTTGATGCTACAGAAGTTTTAAAAATTCCTGGAATTAAAAAAGTAGATCAGGTAGAGCGAATTGTTGGCATATATAAATACACTGGTATTGCAATAATTGGAAATAGTTACTGGACGGTTAGTCAGGCCCGAAAAAAACTAAAAGTAGAATGGGATAACAATGGCCATGATGTATTCAACACTGTTGATTATGAAAATCATTTGAGGAAGTTAGCGTCAGAACCTGGAGTAACCGATAAAAATATTGGCAATGTAGATTCCGTTAAAATTCTTCCTAAAAACACTTTCGAAGCCTTTTACGAAACTCCAATTATAGCCCATCATCCGCTCGAACCTATGAATTGTACAGCGCATATTGTTGGTGATAAACTCGAAATCTGGACGTCTACCCAAGTAGCCAGTTCAATTACGGGAAGTGCTGCTGGCGATTTGCATAAACAGGTTGGCTTTAGTCCCGATAACATCAAACTCCACAATAAATTTATTGGTGGCGGTTTCGGCAGAAGGCTTTATATCGATTATATTGTTGAAGCGGTAAATGTTGCCAAACTTGTTGATGTTCCTGTGAAAGTTATCTGGTCGAGAGAAGAAACTACTCAACAAGGTCCTTTCCGACCGATGACATTTTCAAAATTAACTGCAGGTTTTACTGAAGATGGAAAACTAAGCACTTTTCAACACAAGGTAATTAGTCCATCTTATTTTGAATCCATTCAACCAGATTTTGATAAAAAGAAGGTAGATAGTATTATGGTTGAGGGTATTGCTGAGCAGGCTTATGAAATCCCAAACCTTAGAACAACTTATGTACGAGCCAATCTGCATATTCCAGTTGCAGCTTGGCGCTCAGTTACAAGTTCTACATTAGCATTTGCACACGAGGGTTTTATAGATGAACTTGCGTATCAGGCAAAAAAAGACCCCATGGATTTCCGCTTGGAATTATTATCAAAGCAATCCGATAGTAAAAAGGTTCTTCTCAAATTAAAAGAGGTTTCGAACTGGGATAAAAAATTACCAAAGGGAAAAGGACGAGGCGTTGCCATCTGGGAGTTCTTTGCAGGGCTTGCTGGGCAAGTGGTCGAAGTAACACATAATAAAGATAAAACCATAACCATAGATAAAGTTATAGCTGTTATTGATTTGGGAGAAGTTGTTAATCCTGATAATGTTAATAATCAGGTAGAAGGTGCAATTATTATGGCTTTAGGAGCTGCAACAAAACCTGGAATTACTTTTAAAAATGGTAAAACTGTTGAACACAATTTTTACGACAATCCTTTAGTCAGAATTAATGAAACGCCAAAAATGGAAGTTCACATACTAACGGATGGTGGAAAGGTTAAAGGCGTTGGAGAACCTGGTCTTCCTCCCTTTGCCCCTGCTTTGGCTAATGCAATTTTTGCCGCAACAGGTAAACGTTTCAGAAAGATGCCATTTGATTTAAAAACGCTTTAAAGTAAATACGTTCAAATTTTTTATTTGAAAATAGTAACAAATTGTTTGAAAATTGTAGAAATTCAAATCCAAGCGCAGTTATATTTGAGTTAAGGCTTTGAATATTCTAGTGTTCAAACAAAAACTAACAAAACATAATGTTTTTTACTATGATCTCGTTAAATATTAACCAGAAGTTATATGAGGTAGATGCAGATCCTGAAATGCCGTTATTATGGGTGATCAGAGATTTAGTCGGCCTCACTGGTACAAAATATGGATGCGGTGTTGCTCAATGCGGCGCTTGTGTTGTTCACTTAAATGGTGAAGCTGTACGCTCGTGTATTACGAAGGTTAGCAGAGCCAGCGGACAGAAAATCACAACAATTGAAGGTTTATCCAAAGATAACGACCATCCTTTACAACTGGCCTGGAACGAAGAAAACGTGCCTCAGTGCGGCTATTGTCATTCTGGACAAATTATGTCGGCCGCTGTTTTACTAAGAGAGAATCCAACACCAACAGACGAAGATATTAACAATGCAATGGCTGGTAACATTTGCAGATGTGGTACTTATCCTCGGATAAGAAAGGCCATTCACTTAGCCGCTGAGATGCAGAAAAAGAAAGGTGCCGAAAAATGATGAATTTTAATTTAAAAAGAAAAGGCAAATTTTATCGCTCAGCAGCTATTCTAACTGTTTTGGTTTGCTTAGTTATGGTTATGGCATTTGGCTTAAACACCACACATCATGTAGCATCGTCAACAACTCCACTAATTATTAAAAAAGATAGTTTAGCTTCGGTTAAAGCTTTTAAAGAAGTATATCGGGTATTAAAAAGTCCGCGTTGTATGAATTGTCATCCATCAGGTGATATTCCTTTGCAAGGCGATGATAGTCATTTACATACCATGTCGCCAAAGCGTGGAGTTGAAGGTAAAGGATTATTTGCCATGAAATGTGCAAATTGCCATCAGCCACAAAATGCACCTGGTGTGCATACGCCACCAGGAAATCCTAACTGGCATTTACCACCTGCAGATATGAAAATGGTTTTTCAAGGTAAAACGCCTTACCAATTAGCAAAACAGCTTGTGAATCCAAAACAAAACGGCAACAAAAATATGCAGCAATTAATTGAGCATGCTGATGATGGATTGGTGCTATCAGGCTGGAATCCTGGCGAAGGCCGCACTTTACCTCCAATAAGTCATGCTGAATTTAAAAAAGCGTGGATAACCTGGATCAAAACTGGTGCATATGCACCGAAAAAATAACTTAAAAACAATTACTTTTTCCAAATGAAATCTTCTCTATTTCTTCTTTTATTTTTTTTCTCTCTCAGTAATTCTTTTGCTCAAAATGCAGAAGTATCGGTTGGCGGTGATGTTGGTAATCCTTTCAAAATAACCAAAGGAAATTTTGCATCACTTAAGCAAATAACGATAAAGGCAAAATCGAAAGATGGTAAAGAACACGAATATTCGGGGGTTAACTTATATGATATTATTACGAAAGCAGAAAGCATTCCTGGTAATATCCTTAGAGGTAAATCTTTAACAAAATACATCCTTGTATCGGCGACTGATGGCTATCAAATTGTAATTGCTTTACCCGAAATAGATCCTGATTTTACGGATAACACGATTATCCTGGCAAATAAAATGGACGGAAAAGACTTACCAGATGATGCAGGACCGTTTAGGATAATTGTTCCTTTAGATAAGAAACAAGCAAGAAGTATTATGCGGGTAATTAGTATTGATGTACTTACGGCAGAAAAACCTTAAGTTTAAGAGGTAAGGTTTTTAAAATAGACTGTACCATAACTAGTTTTTTCATTTTAAACTTGTCGAAGAACCTTTTATATTACGATTAAGGCGTTTCGACAAGTTTTGCATGTAATGTAAGAATGATACAGTCTAATTTTTACATTTTGCTTTTCGACATTTTGTCTTTGGACATTTTAGATTTCTCCATTTTGCCCTTTTGCATTGAATCGGCTTTCATTTTCGACATTTTAGATTTCTCCATCTTATCCATTTTTTTCTTGCCCATTTTATCCTGTTTCATTTTAGACATTTTTTCTTTTTCCTGTTGAGGAATAACAGAAGCGAAAGTTGCTAAAGAAAGACTGCTAACTAATAAAGTAGCAAGAAACAGCTTGCCTGCTGATTTTAAGATCTGGTTTTTCATGTTATCGTGTTTTGTTTAACCTTTAGTCGTGATAGGTTTGATAACCTTACATTTTTTTTAAAATAATTATCAAGAACACTTTTCCAGGTTTGTTACCGATTGTTTATTCAATTATTGATCAATTATTTAAGCTATATTGTATACACAAAAACCGTATTTCTTTTAAAAGATTGGCTTTTTATATCCATAGAATAAAATCAAATTATTTTGTAAGGATTTCTCGTTGGCAACGACTAAACACATAAAACAATGAAAAGAAAAATAGCAGCATTAGTTATTTTAGCCATGTGTTACATAACTTTAGCTTTTACTCAAAATAAAAACCAAAAAACTGTACAGAACGTTAAAGATAACGGATTTGCTGTTGTCGAACTATTTACTTCAGAAGGCTGTTCTAGCTGCCCTCCTGCCGATGCACTCGTGGCAAAAATACAGAGAGAAATAGTTAACAAACCAATCTATATACTTGCCTACCATGTAGATTACTGGGATCGATTAGGTTGGAAGGATAGTTTCAGTAATTCAAAATTCTCCGATCGACAAAATCAATATGCTAACTGGCTTAATTTGAAGAGCATTTATACACCGCAAATTGTGGTAAACGGAAATAAGGAATTTATTGGTTCAGAAGAAAATACCTTACGAAAAACCATTTCAGACGCACTAAAATCAGGCAACGAAAATAGCCTTGATATTACTTTACAAAAACAAAATGGCGAAGAGCTATCTTTAACTTATAATACCAATCAAAAAAATACTGGTTATAATTTAATTGTTGCCGCAGTTATCCCAAATGCTGTAAATCGCGTTTTAAAAGGAGAAAACAAAGGAAAAACGCTTGCTCATGTTCAAATTGTAGAGCAGTTTGAAACTATAAATTTAAATGATAAAGCTAACGGAACTTTTAAGCTTACCTTAAAGAAATTAAAAAACCAGACTGACATTACGTTAATTGCATTTTTACAAAACCAAAGTACTGGACAAATTATCGCCGCCACAAAACTGAAAGATAAAGTAATGCATGTTTAACCTCAAAACCGAATGAAAACTTTTTCCGTTAATGCTATATATAATTAGCCATGAAATCAATTAAAGAAAAGCACGCCTTTTTAATGCGATGGACTCATTGGGTAAATTTCCCCGTTCTGGCTATAATGATATGGAGTGGATTATTTATTTATTGGGCAAATGATGCATACGGGATTTCAATTTTTGGATACTCAATAATTAAATTTTTCCCTGAATGGTTTTATGATTATTTTCATATTCCACAACGTCTTGCCGAAGGCATGGCATTCCATTTTTTGTTTATGTGGTTTTTCTTTATAAATGGATTGATCTACATTATTTACACTATTTTTTCAGGTGCATGGAGAGAATTAATTCCTCAAAAAAATTCTTTTAAAGAAGCATGGCTCGTTTTGCTCCACGATTTACATATTCGAAAAACGATTCCACCGCAAAAAAAATATAATGCTGCACAGCGTATTGCTTATACTGCAATAATATTAATGGGATTTGGCTCTGTTGTTACAGGTTTAGCTATTTACAAGCCAGTTCAGTTTTATTGGATTTGCTGGTTATGTGGCGGTTATCACTTTGCCAGGATAATCCATTTTACGCTTACTGTAGGCTATGTTTTATTTTTTTTAATCCACATTGTGCAGGTAATTTTAGCTGGGTGGAACAATTTCCGTTCAGTAATTTCAGGATTTGAAGTTATAGAAACAACTCCTAAAATAGAAGAAACTTCATCAGATAAAAATCCAGATCAAGGCGATGGAAAACGAGCATAAAAAGAAAGTTAAAGTGCCATTAACAATTGAGCAAAAGATAAAAAGACGTAATTTTATTTCGTTTGGAACTTTTTTCGCATTGGGTGGCGGTGCAGTTGCAAGTTGGAAATGGCTTTTAAATGCACCAGAAGAAACTGCTGGAATTACAGCAGGAACCCGAGCTCCACTTAGACGAGCATTAAATAAAACCGAACTTTTCTTTAGAAATTTCTTCAGCAATAACCATTTAGTAAAAACATATCCAATAGAAAAAGCTGCAAAAACTGTTCGAGTAAATAGCTTAATTGGAATAGAAGAAGATGAAAATTTTGATATTCAGAAATGGAAACTTATTATTGATTTAGGCAATGGGAAAACTTTAAAGATAGGTTTGCAAGAAATCAAGACTTTACCAAAAACAGAAATTGTATATGATTTTAAATGTGTAGAAGGCTGGGATCAGATACAACATTGGGCTGGTGTAAAACTTAGTGATTTTCTTTTACATTATAAACTTCACGAACAATCTAACAAACAATATATGGGTTTAGAAACGCCAAACGAAGCCTATTATGTTGGTTTAGAAATGGAAAGTGCGCTTCATCCTCAAACCTTATTGGCCTATGAAATGAATGGAGTTGAATTAAGTAACGATCATGGCGCACCTTTAAGATTGATTATTCCTGTAAAATATGGAATCAAAAACCTGAAAAGGATTGGTAAAATGTCGTTTAGCAATAGCAGGCCAAAAGACTATTGGGCCGAACAAGGCTATGATTACTATTCAGGATTGTAAAAATCAGCTATAATTTGTGGCTTCAAATTATAGCTGATTTTTATTTCTTTTTAAATTCTGGTTTAAGGTATGCATTCATACTTGCTCTTAATTTCATAACTTTTGGTACTGAAACATTTTGAATATAAGAACTCCCTGGGTGAGTTTTGTAATATCCCTGATGATAATTCTCTGCAGGGTAAATCACTTTGAATGGTACAATCTGAGTAACAACAGGGTCGGCATAATGGTGGCTCTTATTTACTTTTTCGACGATGTCTTTCAGTGTTTTTTCTTCCTCTGGAGTTCTATAAAAAGCAACCGACCTATAGTCTTCACCCTCGTCTGGCCCTTGTCGATTCAAAGTGGTCGGATCATGAGCGTAAAAAAAAGCCTCTGCTAATTGAGTATAACTGATAACTTTTGGATCGTAATAAATTTGTACAGATTCTGCATGTCCAGTATTATCTGAGCAAACATCTTCATAAGTGGGATTTTTAACCGTACCACCTGCATAACCAGCCACTACTTTATCAACACCATTTAATTCGCTAAGTCCTTCACTTAAACTCCAGAAACAACCGCCCGCAAAAGTTGCCACCTTTTCATTTAACTCTGGCTTTGGCAAAACTGCAAAAGCGTTTTCATTCTTTTTAACCTGTCCGTTTGCACAGGCACCGAGAAATAGAATACCAAAAACTAATATTTTATACTTTTTCATAATTCTTCGATTTGATTATTTAGCAGGAATAAATTTTAACGCATACGAATTCATGCAATATCTTTTCCCAGTTGGCTCAGGCCCATCATCAAAAACATGACCTAAATGTAATCCCGTAGAAGCTTCTACCACTTCATCCCTAACCATACCATCAGAAGTATCGTTAACAACTTTAATCGCTTTTGCATCAATTGGTTTAAAAAAACTTGGCCAACCTGTTCCAGATTCAAACTTAGTATCAGAACTGAACAAAGGTTTTCCAGTTGCAGCGCTTACATAAATTCCTTTTTTATGGTTATTCCAATATGGATTTTTGTAAGGCACTTCGGTGCCGCTGTTTACCATAATATCATAAGCATTTGCAGAAAGCATATTTTTCCAATATGCATTCGGTTTAGCCATTGGATATAATTTTACACTTCTACCAGCATTTTCCATTTTATCTGCTGTATTAGAAGATTTATTTTGACTGCAGGCATTTAATGCTATAGCCATCAACGGTATCAATAATAATTTTAACTTTTTCATAATTCATTAGTCGAGTTGTGAAACAAATCCTTACAATAAAAAATCACCAGGAAAACTTTCCGTTTTCTTCATTCTATTATGTTTTAATTTACGCATAAATCATTTCAGCAGTTCTCAATCTCACTATAAGCAATGTGGTTATAGTGTAAAATCATTAACATTGAAGCAAGTGATATGGTGATGGAGATCAAGTTAAAATAATTACTACTTGTAATAGATGCTTTTAGTTGCACTTTTTTTACCTTTAAAACATGAATAAGTTTTACCTCTCTGAAATAAACATCTATCCTATAAAATCACTTGGAGGCATCAGCCTTAATGAAGCTGAAATAGAAGAAAAAGGCCTTCAGCATGATAGAAGATGGATGCTTATTGATGAAGAAGGTACATTTATAACGCAAAGAAAGCATTTCGAATTAGGGCTCCTTCAGGTTGATATAGCTGAAAATATAATGACAGTAAGTCATAAAAAAAATCTAAACCATGCTATATCTTTTTCTATAGATGAAGAAACTGGCGAAAGCATATCAGTAACTGTTTGGGATGATCGTTCGACTGGATTTGAAGTAAATACGAAAGTAAGTAACTGGTTTTCTGAGTTTTTAAAAATGAAAGTAAGGCTTGTTAAAATGGCTTCGGCAGACAGAAGACTTGTTGATCAGCGTTATGCATCAAATAATGAAACCGTTAGTTTTGCTGATGGTTATCCTTGCCTTTTAATTGGTCAGTCATCTTTAAATGGTTTAAATGAAAAACTTTCAATGCCTATCCGAATGGATAGATTTCGTCCTAACTTTGTATTCACTGGCGGAATACCGCATGTAGAAGACAATTTTAGCACATTTTTTTTAGGCGATGTTCTGTTTTCGGCCGTAAAACCCTGTGCCAGATGTGTACTTATAACTATAGATCAGCAAAATGGCCTTAAGGGACAAGAACCACTAAGAACATTAGCGGGTTATCGTACAGCAGGGAAAAAGATTTTATTCGGGCAGAACTTAATCCATAAAGGTTCTGGCATTATTCGTTTAGGAGATGAACTTCGTATTGAAGAATGGAAAGCAATGGCTAATATTACTGAGTAAATGCATCTAACAATTTCATTGTAATCAAAGCCTCTTCCCCACTGCATGGATTTGGTCTTTTGTTTAAAAAATATTTTACAACTTCCTCAATCATAGGCTGCTCTACATGCTTAAGTGGCTCAAAAATATAATCTTTACTTTGTCCTTCTACTGTAACACTAACGTTGTTTTTAAACATTGGAAAGCTAATCTTTCCTTTTGAGCCATAGATTTCGCAAATATCTGATTGCTGCGCCTCTGAAACCGTAAAACACCAGGTTCCATTAAAAATAATCCCATTTTCAAATAAAATTTGCCCACTTACCAGGTCATCTACTGGAGTTCCAGTGTGTTGCTTTACTGCAAAACCTACCGACTTTTCAATTGCGCCGAAAAAATAGCTCATTAAATCGAGTTGATGAGGTGCCAAATCGTGAAACAAACCTCCACCAGAAATAGCTGGATTTTTTCGCCAATCTTCATCCGTATTGGCAATAATATTGGTATTCAAAGGTTGTAGCATATTCAATTGTACAAACCTGATATTACCAATTATTTTATCATTTAAAAGTTCCCGAATTTTTAAAAACATGGGTTGCGCCCTACGATAATGAGCAACTGTAAGTTTAACACGATATTGATTAGAAGCCTCAATCATTCGCTTTGCAGCTTCAGCATTTAAGGTCATTGGTTTTTCTACATATACAGGTTTCCCTGCTGCCAGAGCTTCAATGGTATAGGCTTCGTGTTGTAGAGGTGGAGTTGCAATATAAATCGCATTAACTTCAGGATCGTTAATTAATTCGCTTGCATCGCTGTACCATTTCTCAACCTTGTGCCTTCTGGCATAATCAGCAGCTTTAACTGCATCACGCCTCATAACCGCTACAAGTTTCGAATTTGCCACTTTACTGAATGCTGGTCCACTTTTAACCTCAGTAACATCGCCGCAGCCAATAATGCCCCATTTAATTTCTTGCATAGTAAATTTATATCAGTGCAGTTTAGGTGCACTTTCATGCATTAAATATAGCCTTTGTAGTTAAAACTTAAAATTATTGATTTGTAAGTATTTACTTTAGTGCCTGACTAAATGCCGACATACAGATTGCATGTTTAAAATTATTCTGACAACGGATTAGATAATCGAAAGATTCTAAAGGTTTTGAGAATTCAACTACAGCATCAACGTCGAGCAAAAAACTTTGCTCCGAGTTTATGTCCTCTTTGAATTCAAGGTAATGACTTCGATTAATTATATTAATATGTTGCTCCATTGATGACCTTTATCGCTGTAAAGATGCCAAGCTAATGTTAATTTGATTTAAACGCCACATTAATTCGCTTTAGGTCACAAATATTTTGCAATCAGTCTGGGGATTTCGCTTACAAACTTGCGGTACAAAATTTAAGCAATGATTGTTTATCTAAAGAAAAAATATTGTTTGTAGTTTGATATAGAATCACATAGCAAAATCCAGAAAAGGCTTTAAAAGATTAAAAAGCGACATTTAATTTAATCTGATAAATTTCAGTCAAAAAAATGCCCTGATATAAAAATATCAGGGTATTACACAAAATGCAATCGTTTATTTGTCGCTATTTTTTTTTTCGGTTACTTCAGTTCTTATTTCTTGAGCTAAAGTTTTAAGGTCTTGCATTGCTTTACGTAATCTGGTACCAGCAGTTGCATTTCCTACCTTGTAAAATTTTGATGCATCTGATTCAGCTCTCAGAAAACGCGGTATGGTCATCAGCTTTCATAAGGTCTATCAATTCAATATCCTTATAAGTTTCCAATTGCTGCGTTAACATTCTTCGATTAAATAATTCACCCTTTTCAAAGCTACACAACCATTTTTAAATTAAAAAAATTGCTTTATAAAGGTTTTGCAAAAACCATTAAATTAAAAAAGAAACATTTAAAACGTTCCTTTTTTATCTTTTAGCCAGATTTTAAAATAATTTTTCTTGAGGTGGAGTAGCGCCCGCAAGGCGGATGTAAACTGTAGCTTGTCCTCTGTGATGTGTTTGGTGTTCGAATGCTTTACCCAATGCCTGTTCTTTGGTTAATTCAAATCTTCCGAATAGCTTTATTTGCTCTTTAATTTGAGCAGGTGAAAGTTTTTTTATTCCCTCGATTACAAAGTCGTAACTTGCCAAAACATCTTTAGTAACTGTTGCTTTGGTTTTATCTGTGCCTTTTTCAAGGCCTACTGTTCCTACAGGACTTTTTTCTCCTGTAGCTGCCGAAGAAAATGAATAGTTGGCATCAGCTAGGTGTAGCATTTGCTCTGCAAACGAACGCATTTGCGGCGTAGGTTTTAAAGAATACGAAGCTTCTGGCATTACATCAAGATATTCTTTTGTATAAGCTTTTGCTCTTTCCCAATCTTTAACAAGTTCGGTTGATGTACTTTGAGCCTTAACTGTTCCAGCCAACATTACAAGAAAAAAAAGGCTTATAATTAGTTTTAATTTTTTCATAATTAAATAGTTTTATTCACTACAAAAATAAGTTTTTTAGTGGTATAATTTGTTTTTAAGTTTTACTGTCATCAACAAAAATATACTTATAAAACTCGTGCTTGGAAAATTTAAATATTTAATAAATCTTTAACGTTTCGGCCTAATTTGTTATAATCAAACGGCTTAAACATAATTGCATCAGCATTACAAGGTATTTGATCAACCTGCGATTCGAGCATTGCTGTAATTAATATAACTGGTATTGATTTGGTTAAATTACTTGCTTTTAATTCGTTGCATAGTTTTCTTCCATCGTTCGTATCAAGAATTATATCCATTAAAATAAGATCTGGCTGGAAGCTTTTAATTGTAGGATTTAAAAGGTCGGATTTATGAATGCTTTCGACCACAAAATTATGGTTTTCCAGAACCAAAGTAATAGCTTCTGCATTACTTACATCATCATCAACAACGAGAATTTTTGACACGGCCATTTCATGCAAATTACAAAAAAACAAATACCATTCAAAATTAAGATTAATGAAAAATATCTTTGATGGAAGACACAAAGCACTGATTAACTGCCAAGTAAATATTCCAAATAACTATAAGCACTAATAATATGTCCAAATTGGCTATAAAAAATTCAAACGGCATTTCAGCTTGCAAAAATGATTAAACCAATAAGTTAATAAATTTAGCTGATTAGATTGTATTTTTAACGCTTGCATTATTTAGATAAGTCCTTGATTGTTTTATCTCTTCAATTGTTTAATTGAAAGCTTTAAGTGTTTTGGTACTCCCTAACTAAACAAATGAATAAAGCCAGGTTTAAAATCAGTTCGTTTCTTCCAGTATTTATTTTCATCTTTTTATGTGTCAAAAGTGAGGCACAAACGACCACAAAAAGATGGATAGCCTATACCTTATTGCTCGGGCGATCAATAATTCGGATTCGAGTTCTGTATTAATTAATAATCTTTTAAAAGAAACCAGGGCAAATAATTATGCCCGAGGCAAAATAAATCTTTTGCTTTTGAAGGCAGTTGGCTTATTTAATACAGGCAAATTTGATGAAACCATAAAATTTACTTACGCTATTGAAGATGAAGTTAGGGAGAGCGGACTTTACCCTAAAATATCGCATTTATTAGCCTTGCGAGCGAATAGCTATCAAAGTTTATTTTTTTTCAGCAAAAGTAATGAGAGCTTAAAGGAGTCGCAGTATTACGCAGAGAAAATTAAAGAGCCTGATTTTAAATATTTCGCTTTTGGAAGAATATACAGACTAAAATCCAACAACTTCGGAGCAAACAATAAGGAAGCTTATAATCCAGATTCTGTTATTTATTATTCAATAAAGAGCTTCACAATTCAAAATAAAATCGTTAATCCTCAAATGAGAAATGGTTTGAGTATTGATGCATATAATCTTGGAAATTTATTTTTAAATAATAAAAAAACAGATTCTGCAAAGCGTTATTTTCAAATTGCATATACAACAGCAAAAAAGATCAATCAATTAGCACTTATGGGCGAATCGATGATTGGACTTGGGCAGATCAAGGAGAAACAAAACCAACTCGACAGTGCATTATTTTATTATAATGCTGCTTTAAAAAATGCAAAGGAAGGAAAAAGGGCAACTAGCATTAAGCGTTGTCATGAATTACTAGCAGCCATATACAGCAAAATGGGTGATAGCAAAAATTCATTAACGCATACTCAAAAATATGCTGTAATTACCGATAGCATTGCTAATGCTGATAAAAAAGCAAGCAGTGTAACAGCTGGCCTTGTGATCAATGAAAAAGATCTAATAAGCTCAAGAAGTAAAAACAGATACCTCTTAATTATCTCAGGTTCTATTTGCTTTCTATTCATATTGATATTTGCAATAGTTAAACTCCGAAAGAAACATTCTGAGACAATTCTGTTTCATAAAGAAGAACAGAATCTGTTAAATAAGCAATTAAATGATTTAGTTGCTGATAAAATTACTGATGAAGTATTAAATGAACTGGTCGTAATGGTTGAAACAGATGATCCAGCCTTTTTTGTTAGGTTTAAAGAGTACCATCCTATTTTTATTCAAAAAATAACCCAGCTTTCGCCTGATATTTTGGTTACCGATTTAACGATTTGTGCTAAGCTACGTTTGGGGCTAAACACTAAGGAAATTGCTTACTTCAGCCGTTCATCATTAAGATCTGTAGAAAGTAGAAAATACCGAATCCGAAAGAAATTGAATTTCAAGGCGGAAGACGATTTAGCAACCTGGATTGTGAATTTGTAAAAAAGATTATTGAATTTTTGTCGCAAAAAAACAAATCATCCCTTTATCAATTACTCCTTGATAAAATTTAAACAACAATAAAAGGTAGTTTTTAAATCAAAAATACCTTTCATTGTTGTTTAGAATACTGAAATTTAGAATTATAAATAAGATAGTTTTACACCAAGATTTACCCATTTTGAGGGCAACGGAACAGCTCCAACTTCGTTATAGGTTGCATTGAAAATATTTTGTGCATCCATATAAAGTGTTACTCTATTAATTTTCTGACTTAGGCGCAAATCGTGAATCCAATAGGATGCTCCAGTTGCCCGCTCATTAAATCGCGTAGCGTAAAGAATACTAAAATGCTTGTAGCTAAAATCAACAGTATTGGTTACCTGATGTTTTAATGATGAAATTTGATACTTCGAGCTTACATTTTGTTTAACATCTTTAAATTCAGATGCCAGATAAGAGTAAGCCAGAACGAAATTTATTTTAGATTGTTCAGATAATTTAGTGAAATAACCCGAACGCATATTTAAGCCATTGGTATTTAAATCGCCAAAATTACCACTTTGAAATGGCTCTGCAGTTGTAGCACGTGTATAATCAATAAAGTCGGCTATGTTTCTGTGAAAATAATTTACGTTTACGGTAAATGCGTTTTTGTTAAATTTTATTCCAAATTCGCTTTGCAAAGCATTTTCTGGAGTAACATTCGGGTTTCCAATATTGCCTGGTCTTTGATCCAAATAAAGATCAGTAAATGATGGTAAACGTTGGCTCGTACCAATGTTTCCAACCAATACAAGTTCGTTTGTTAATGCATAGCTTAAATCTATGCCAGGATATATTTGCCAATTGTAATCCGAGTTGTAATTTAAATAAGCACCAATGTTAACATTTAGCTTTTCAAAAAAATATGTTCTATATTGTGCGTACATGCCAAGGTTATCTCTTCGGTGCTTGCCGATGTTAGAAGAATTAATCGCTTCTACCCTGCCTTCTGCTCCAAAACCCAACTCGCCTGTAGCCATTTTGTAAGCTGTATTAACTTCTGCGCTGAACGAATTTGTGTAATGCTGGCTTCTTCCTTTATCTAAAATAGATTCACTAAAATAACGATAGTCGTCGTAATTATATCTATAGCTTAAACTCGGCATTAATGTCCATTTCGGCGATAAACGATGTTTCGATTGAATTGAGGCTAAAGTGGTTTGCACTTCTTCATAAGAATTTTTATCGCCAGGTGCAGCATAAAAACCGTTAGCACCAAATCCATTATTTACATAACCCGCCGACGCCATAATTTCGTTTAAACTATCAATTTGGATATTTCCCTGATAGAAAATTTTACTATTTTCAAAACCAGTATTGAAACGATAACCGTTACTTTTATCTAGCGATGCAAAAAGAGAATGCTGTTGTTTTTCTTTACTCAAAGCACCGCCAATCTGCGTACCAGCATTGTAAAAGGTTTTTCCTGAACCTTCAGTATTTTTTTCAAAGTTGGAACCAGCATAAGAATTGAGTAGAGATCCAGTTTTAGTTGGCTTTTTGGTAACGATGTTAATGGCGCCTGTTAAGCTGTTAATACCATAAATTCTTGCCGCGGGTCCTCTAATTACTTCAATGCGCTCGATCATTTCAACAGGTATAGGTATGTTGAGCATATTATGCGAAGTTTGCGAGTCGATAATTTTTATACCGTTTAATAAAAGAACGGTCTGTTCGAAACTTCCACCATCAATACTAATATCAGCCTGGCTTCCAAAAGGTCCTCTCTGCCTGATATCTACTCCGTTTGCATACTGAAGGATTTCCTGTAAACTGCGACCAGGTAATTTTTCGATGGTAGCGCGATCAATTACATAAACATTTCTATTTTGTTTGGATATAGGCGTATTAAGGCGGTTTTCATTGATAATCACCTCATCCATTACGGTAACCGAATCTATCTTCGTTTGAGCGAAAATTTTTGTAGAACTAAGTATTAAAATTGCAAATAAATATTTTTTCATTCTGATTAATTTCTGCAAAAATACTACCTTGCCGTACCAGTATTCTATACCGGTTTTATAATAATGGATAGTCCGGTTCAAATTCCTTTTAAAAGTTTTATCAATCTCGATCCAAACGACAAGACGGCTTTGTATTTACAAATCGTTTTTGGGTTCATCAACAGTATCCAATTGGGGCATTTTCCCGAAGGCATTAAACTTCCTGGAACACGGATTTTGTGTAAGGTGTTTAATGTGAACAGAAATACGTTAATAAGAGCTTTTCATGATTTAGAATTACAAGGTTGGATTAAGATTTTACCCAATCAGGGCACATTTATTCTCAGCAACCAAACACATAAGCATAAAGCTGAATCAAAAATTAGTTCTAACCAAAATGCCAATACTAAAAATAGAGGCTTTTCTTTTAGCCATTCTACCGTGTTGGAAAACCCATTAGAAGAAAGTGATTTACCTTATCAATTTAACGATGGATTACCTGATATAAGGCTTTTACAAACTGATGTATTGGCAAGACTCTATCTATCAAAATTAAAGAACAAAACTAAATTTAAATCATGGGAACAGATAAAAGCACAATCTCATGCTGATATTAGAAATAATTTTTCCAACTTTCTAAACCTTACCCGCGGATTAAAAATATCCAGTTCAAGTTTACTCACAACCAGCAGCCACGAAATCAGCTTATACCTGGTTGCGAAATCGCTAATCAAATTTGGAGATAAGGTTGTTGTTGCTTCGCCAAGTTATTATAAATCTAACATGACTTTGTCGGATTGCGGAGCGCAAATTGTTTCTATTCCCATTGAAAAAGATGGAATTAGCATCAAACATTTAAAATCGGTTTGTAAAGCTCAACAAATAAAAGCGTTGTATTTAACCTCGAATTATCATTACCCAACTACAATTGCGCTGAGCGCAAAGAAAAGAATGGAAGTGCTTGAGTTGGCTAATGAGTTTGAGTTTGTAATTATCGAAGATGATTATGATTTTGATTTACACTACGATAATAATCCTGTTTTACCCTTAGCGGCTTTCGATATTTTTAAAAGAGTTATTTATATTGGTTCATTTGGTCGGTCATTGCCTTCGGGTTTCGGTTTTGGCTTTATTTCGGCCATACCCGAATTTATTTCCGAACTAGAGAAACATAAAAATATTTTAGAACCTGAGGTAGATGTTATTAAGGAACAAGCCTTAAACGATTGGATACAGGAAGGTGAAGTGCATCGGCTTTTCAAAAAAAACAGAAAAGTTTACGGCGCAAGAAGAGATGAATTTATCGCATTGCTAAATAAAAAGTTAAAAGGACGGATCAAATTCCAAGTTCCAGCAAGGGGTTTAGCGGTTTGGATAGAATGGCTTGAACAGTTTAGCCTAATTAAATTCAGAGATGAATGTGCTTCACAAGGTTTATTTTTACCAAAAACAATTTTACATCAAAATAAAAATTTTACAGCAACCCGATTGGGGTTTGGGCATTTTAATGTAGCTGAGATGGAAATTGTTGTAGAAATTTTACAAAAATCGCTCGATAAAATTTTGAGTTAAACTGCTCATCAAATAATTACGGCACCTCTTTACCTAGTTTTTTTCTTCTTTAAGCAAAAATGAGATGATTAAAATCGTCTGTTTATTGAAGATACCACTTGATCAACATTAATCAAATGGCACCATCATTCAAATCTGAATTTTAACTTCATTATAACTTCATAAATCTGTAGTTATTTCGTACCAGTATTAAATCAATAGGGTATGTTAAATTATTGAGTTCAATTGTATCAATTAATAAGATATAATCTTGATGAAACGAGTATCCTAAGAACTAGGAAAAAACAAATCAGATAACTATTCAAGAAAACAAAATGAAGAGAAATGTCATGTGCCTCGCTTTAGGTACTTTGCTTTACGTAACAGGTTGTACATCCAAAAAAGAAGAAAAAGAAGAAGTAGCAACTTATGCGGTTACCACACCGTTGAAAATGGATACATCTTTTACAAAGGAATATGTTTCGCAGATTAAATCTGTACGAAACATCGAAATTCGCGGACAAGAGAAAGGCTATTTGCAAAACATTTATGTAGATGAAGGTCAGCACGTTACTAAAGGGCAGCTGCTATTTAGAATTATGCCAAAAATGCTACAAGCCGAGCTTTTAAAAGCACAAGCAGAAACACAATCTGCAGAAATAGAACTTCAGAACACAAAGTTGCTTACCGATAAAAATGTGGTTTCTAAAAATGAACTCGCAATGGCTAAAGCTAAATTGCAAGCGGCTAATGCAGAAACATCGATGGCTAAAATGCATTTGGCATTTAGCGAAATCAGGGCTCCTTTTGATGGAACTATAGATCGTATTCCTTTAAAATTAGGAAGTTTAGTAGATGAAGGTGCATTGTTAACCAGTCTTTCTGACAACAGCCAGGTTTTCGCCTACTTTAACGTTTCTGAACCAGAATATCTTAATTATCAACAAGCCACAAAAGCGAAAGGACAACAAGAAGTTGGTTTATTGCTGGCCAACAATGAGCTACTAAAAACAAAAGGTAAAGTAGAACTTATTGAAAGTGAATTTGATAATGAAACGGGGAATATCGCTTTCCGTGCCAGATTTAACAACGCCGATAACTTACTAAGAAATGGTGAAACAGGTAAAATTCAAATGGTTGTCCCTTTGAAAAATGCTATTGTTATTCCTCAGAAAGCCACATACGATATTCAAGATAAAACCTATGTTTTTGTTGTTGACAAGAATAACAAAGTGCATTCTAGAGTAATTACAGTTGCCAGTGAATTGCCTGATTTATACGTAATCAGCGATGGTTTAACCTTAGATGATAAAATATTGCTGGAAGGTGTGCAGAAAGTTAAAGATGATGATAAGATTGCCTTTAAATTCCAAAAGCCTCAGGATGTTATCAAACAATTAAGATTGAAAACCGAATAATCTAAATCCCCGCTAATACTTATTATATGTTTAGTAAATTCATACAAAGGCCCGTCCTTTCTATAGTTATATCGCTTATAATTGTGTTTTTAGGTGTGCTAGCCATAAGCTATCTGCCAGTAACACAATTCCCCTCTATTTCCCCTCCTAAAGTAAATATTACTGCAGAATACCCTGGAGCAAATAACGAACTATTAATTAAATCGGTTGTAATACCACTAGAACGTGCGCTTAACGGCGTACCTGGCATGAAATATATTGCTTCGGATGCTGGTAACGACGGTGAAGCATCTATTCAGGTGGTATTTAATTTAGGTACCGACCCGAATCAAGCTTCACTAAACGTTCAAAACCGTGTAGCTGCTGTAACGAATAAACTTCCGCCCTTGGTTGTTCGAGAGGGTGTGAAAATCAGCCGTGAAGAGTCTAACATGTTGATGTATATCAACTTGTATAGCAAAGACCCTAAAATGAACCAAAACTTCCTATACAACTTTGCCGATATCAATTTACTTTCTGAATTGAAAAGGATTGATGGGGTTGGTTTTGCCGATATTTTGGGTGATAGAGATTATGCAATGCGTATCTGGTTAAAACCAGACAGAATGCAGGCTTATAAAATTTCTGTTGATGAAGTGATGAAATCACTTGATGAGCAAAGTTTAGAAGCTTCCCCAGGTAAAACAGGTGAAAGCTCTGGTAAAAGGTCGCAGGCATTTGAATATGTCTTAAAATATTCTGGTCGTTTCAATACAAAAGAAGGTTACGAAAACATAGTTTTAAGAGCAAATGCTAACGGCGAAATGCTGCGTTTAAAAGATGTTGCAGATGTTGATTTTAGTGCCGCAGCTTATAACTTATATTCTACTTTAAATGGAAAAGCATCGGCAGCAATCGTTCTGAAACAATCTTACGGTAGTAATGCAAGTCAAGTAATTAAAGATGTAAAGGCAAAAATGGCGGAGATTAAAGCCACCTCTTTCCCTAAAGGTTTAGATTACGAAGTAAGTTACGACGTATCTAAATTCCTGGATGCATCAATCGAAAAAGTAATTCACACCCTTGTAGAGGCATTTATACTGGTAGGTTTAGTTGTATTTCTCTTCCTTGGCGATTGGCGTTCAACAGTAATTCCAGCCATCGCTGTACCTGTTTCCTTAATTGGAACCTTTGTTTTCATGTCGTTCTTCGGTATTACACTGAATCTAATCACTTTGTTTGCGCTCGTACTCGCGATTGGAGTCGTGGTAGATGATGCGATTGTGGTTATTGAGGCGGTACACGCCAAGATGGAAAATGACCCGAAGCTATCGGTACTTAGGGCTACACAAGAGGCTATGAAAGAAATTAGCGGTGCAATTATCGCAATTACCTTTTTAATGGCTTCGGTATTTATCCCTGTAACTTTTATGTCAGGCCCGGTTGGTATTTTTTACCGTCAGTTCTCCATTACAATGGCAACGGCAATTATTCTTTCGGGTATTGTGGCCTTAACCCTTACTCCTGCTTTATGTGCCATTATGTTGAAAAACAATCATGGTCATGCTAAAAAGAAAACGATAGTTGACAAGTTTTTAGATGGCTTTAATAATGGTTTTGCTAAGCTTTCGGGTAAATATGAAATTGTATTAACCAAAGTGGTAAGCCGTAAAATATTGACTTTTGGTGTACTAATTTTATTTTGTTTAGGCATTTGGGGATTAAGTGGTAGTGTTCCATCTGGCTTTATTCCTAATGAAGATCAGGGAATGGTTTATGCGATTATTCAAACGCCTCCAGGTTCAACACTTGAGCGTACTGACCAGATTGCAGAAAAACTACAAAAAATGTGCGAAGGTATTGATGGCGTAAAATCAGTATCATCATTAGCTGGTTACGAAATTTTAACAGAAGGTACAGGCTCAAACTCCGGAACTTGTTTAATTAACCTGAAAGATTGGGATGAACGTAAAAACTCTGCTCAGGAAATTATCAAAGAACTTGAAGAGAAATCAAAATCAATTCCTGGAGCAACAATAGAGTTTTTCCAACCACCAGCAGTACCTGGTTATGGTGCAGCAGGCGGCTTCGAACTTCGTCTTTTGGATAAAGCAGGTAGTGGTGATTATAAAAAGATGGAAACCGTAGCTAATGATTTCGTTAGAGAACTTAACAAACGAAAAGAGTTATCATCGGTATTTACATTCTACAGTGCAAGTTTTCCTCAATATATGTTGAAGATCGACAATGATATTGCACAGCAAAAAGGAATAACAATTGATAATGCGATGAATACGCTTTCAACTTTTGTAGGTAGTAATTATGAAACGAGTTTTATTAAATACGACCGACAGTATAAAGTTATGGTACAAGCCTTGCCACAATATAGAGCCTTGCCAGAGGACATTCTAAAATTATCTGTTAAAAACGATAAAGATGAAATGGTTCCATTCTCTGCATTTATGAAAATGGAAAAGGTTTATGGTCTTTCGGAAATTACCAGACACAATATGTATAATGCTTCTGAGATCAGCGGTCAATCGGCACAGGGTTATAGTTCTGGTGAAGCAATTAACGCAATTACAGAAGTAGCTAAGAAAACACTACCAAGAGGTTTTGGTATCGATTGGGCTGGTATTTCTAAAGATGAGGTATCAAGAGGCAATGAGGCAATTTACATCTTTTTAATCTGTTTAGGTTTCGTTTACCTTGTGCTTGCAGCCCAATATGAAAGTTTTATATTGCCTTTATCGGTAATCCTTTCTTTACCTGTTGGTATTTTCGGGGCCTTCTTATTCTTAAAGCTTTTGGGCTTAGAGAACAACATTTATGCACAGGTTGCAATGGTCATGCTAATTGGTTTGCTCGGTAAAAACGCCGTACTAATTGTAGAGTTTGCAACGCAACGACATGCTCAGGGCGCGACCATAGTTAAAGCTGCTATGGAAGGTGCTAGTGTACGTTTCCGTCCGATTTTAATGACATCCTTCGCTTTTATTGCTGGTTTAATACCATTAATGATTGCTAGTGGACCAGGTAAAATTGGTAACAGGACTATTGGTTCAGCGGCAGCAGGTGGTATGCTTTTCGGTACCATTTTCGGAGTAATTATTATCCCGGGATTATACTATGTATTCGGAACAATAGCTGCCAGACATAAGCTTATTAAGATTGAAGAAGAACATCCGCTAACTGAAGAAATAGAAGATAATGTTTAAGAAAAATATTTATAAGTACGTTGGTTTAATGTTGATATGCGCTGCATACTCAGCATGTAAAGTACCTGAGTTTGCTCAACGTAGTGAAAATAAAAATGTACCTGCGAGTTTTAACAACTCGCAGGATAGCACAAATACCGCAAGCTTAAAATGGCGTAGTTTCTTTACTGATCCAAATTTGGTTAATTTGATTGATACTGCATTGAAAAATAATCAGGAGTTAAATATAACCTTACAGGAAATTGAAATTGCAAAAAACGACATAAGAGCTAAAAAAGGCGAACTTTTTCCAATGGTTGGTTATGGTGCTGGAGCAGGATTCGAAAAAGTTGGCCGTTATACCAGTTCGGGTGCGGGCGATGCTTCTACCGATATTACACCAGGCAAAGAAGTACCAGATATATTACCAGATTACAGATTTGGCTTGCAGGCTAATTGGGAAGCCGATATTTGGCATAAGTTAAGAAATGCTAAAAAAGCAGCTGTAACACGTTATTTATCTACAGTTGAAGGTAAAAACTTTGTTGTAACTAACCTGGTGGCCGAAGTTGCCAATTCCTATTATGAATTGCTTGCTTTAGATAATCAGTTTGATATTGTAAAGAAAAACATCGCTTTGCAAAGTAATGCTTTGGAACTTATGAAAGTTCAGAAGCAGGCCATGCGTACTACTGAATTAGCAGTAAGAAAATTTGAGGCAGAGGTTTTAAGTTCTAAAAGTTTAGAATTTGATATTCAACAAAATATAACAGAAACTGAAAACAAAATTAATTTCCTGTTAGGCCGTTATCCACAACCCATTCCAAGAGATAAAAGTAATTTTATCAATCTGGTTCCGCCTACCGTTCAGGTAGGTTTGCCAGCTCAGTTATTGGCTAATCGCCCTGACATTAAACAAGCTGAGCTTGATTTAACTGCAGCTAAACTTGATGTTAAAGTTGCAAAGGCGCAGTTTTACCCATCTTTAGGCATTTCTGCGACAATTGGTTATCAGGCTTTTAATCCATCTTACTTATTGAGAACGCCTGAATCTTTAGCCTATTCTTTGGCTGGAGATTTAGCTGGACCACTGATTAATCGTAACGCAATAAAAGCAGAGTATTTAACTGCTAATGCGAAACAGTTACAAGCTGTTTTTAATTACGAGAAAGCGATTTTAAATGGTTACGTTGAGGTTGCTAATCAATTATCGAACATCAACAACCTACAAAAAAGTTACGATTTGAAAGCGAAACAAGCCGAAGCACTTACGCAATCTATTGATATTTCTAATGATTTATTTAAAGCAACCAGAGCTGATTACTTTGAAGTTTTAATGACCCAACGCGATGCGCTTCAATCAAAATTAGAATTGATTGAAACTAAAAAACAGCAGTTAAATGCTGTGGTAAACATTTATCATGCTTTGGGTGGTGGCTGGAACTAATGTAATGCATTCGTCCCGACTGATTTAATATTCCTTTTTACGAAGAAAGCCTTTTAAGTAATCTTAAAAGGCTTTTCTTTTGTGTTTTATAGCTAATTAGCTTTTGATTTTTCTTTTGTAAAGTATGCAGTTAATTTAGTTTAAAGCAAATATTCAAAAGGAAAATCTTACTAGGCAAGTCTAACGTTTGTTGCAGTTGGACCTTTTTTACCTTGAGAAATTTCGAACTCTACTGTATCGTTTTCAGCGATTTCATCTACTAATCCAGTTACGTGAACGAATACTTCAGAACCGTTATCGATTGTTATAAATCCGAATCCTTTTTCCTTGTTGAAAAATTTTACTTTACCTTGTGCCATTTCTTTGATAGATTTTGTTTTTAATAATTTTCTCCCAAGATAGAATAAATAAGTACATCTTGCAAGTGAGTTAAAAAAGTTAATTATTTGATTTCAAATTCATAACTACCTGCTGATATTTCAGTCTTGTTTTGAATCGTTTTACCATTCAGATAAACCTTTTTGCCTTTCACATTAGGAATTTCCAAACTTGCCGTAGAGTTTGCTGGAATTTTAACATTATATTTTATTCCTTCTCCTACCCTTTTCCATGAGGAAAGAATTTTACCGTACGGACCATCATGACTTGCTGTAAAATGATCTAAACCTGCTACAAAATGAGGGTGCAGCAAAATGTTTTTAAAACCAGGGTGTTTTTCGTCGATTTTGATGCCGCCAATGCCTTTAAAAAACCATCCGCCAATTTCACCAAACATCATGTGGTTATCAGAAATATCTCTTTTTGCTTCCATATCCCAGTTTTCGTGCAAAGTTGTAGCGCCATTTGCAATCCACCATCCCCATCCTGGGTAAGTATCTTGTGCGGCAAGTTTGTAAGCTGTTTCTGCTTGTCCGTTATCGCTCAAAGCATTTAAAACCGCTTTTGCACCCAAAACGCCAACATCAATGTGCATACCATCTGCAACAACACGTTTTGCTAAATTTTCAGCAACTTTTTGTCTGTATTCATCAGCTACAATATTCCATTGTAAGGCCATACTTAATTCTGTTTGTACACCAGAACCATAAATAGCAGTTTCAGCATGAAAAAATTTAGCATTAATTGCCTTTTTAATTTTTTCAGCTAAAGCACTGTACAGCAAATAATCGTTCTGGTTACCAAATATTTTAGCGGTTTTTGCTAGAATATCTGCATCAACATAGAAATAAACGGATGAGGTATATTCCAAATTAGAAGTTGATTTAACAGGAACCCAATCTCCTCGACCAAAAGTAGTTAAACCATCTACGCTTATGCTGTTCACATAATTTACATATTGTTTTATGTTTTTGTAATTATCTGCCAATGCTTTTGTATCGCCATAAAACATATAAATATTCCATGGAATTATAGCAATTGTACTGGTCCAGTCTGTTCCGTTTGCTGTTCCATAACCCCAACCACCTGTCGGAATAATATCGGGCAATACTCCATTGGGCTGCTGTTCATCACGGTGGTCGCCCATCCATTTTTCATAAACTGTTATTCCATCGAAATTGTAAAAACCTGTTTCAACAGCAAAATGTCCGTCACCTGTCCAACCATTTTTTTCCCGTTGCGGGCAATCTGTTGGAAAACCAAAGAGATTGGATAGATAAGAGTTATTCGTTGCCGACCAAATTTTATCAATTAATGGGTTTGATGAGGATATTTTCCCCGCAGCTGGTACATCGCTATGCATAAAATATCCAGTAAGATTTTGAGCTTCAAGCTTTATCGGATTGCTTGTTGTTACTTCAACATATCTAAATCCTTTGTAATTAAAAAGCGGCATAAACTCTTCTGTTCCATTTCCGTTTAAAATGAAAATATCGGTTTGAAAAGGGTCAGTATCATCCTTCGGGCGGTAATAAACATCAATATTAGATAAATCTGCACGTCCGTTGGCGTATAAGCGCTCGGTATGTTTTAAACGGATTATAGTTCCTTTAGGTCCAGCAACTTTTATTTTAGATACGCCTGCAATATTTCTACCCAAATCAAAAAGATAGGTTGTATCATTAAATTTGCGCATATCCTTAACCTTTATTTCCTCTACATTGCGTATTGGATGCATGGTTTGTGAAACAATATTAGTTGAAGGTGTTGCCCTTAAACTAACACCACGCCATTTAGAATCGTCAAAATCGGCTTTGTTCCAGCCTTTTTGTTCTAATCTCGCATCATAATGTTCGGCAGTGTAAATATTATTTGAAACAATGGGACTTAAACTTGTTTTCCAATCGCCTCCAGAGGTAATAACTTCAGTTGAACCATCGGTATAAGTAATTCTTAAATCTAAGCAAAACGTGGGTCTTGCCCGCCATGGCGCCTTATCGAAGTTCCAAACAGCTAAGGCCTGGTGATTATACCAACCATTACCTAGTAAAACACCTACTGCATTTTTTCCCTGCTGAAGATTTGCAGTTACATCATAACTTACATACAAGTTTCGTCTGTCGAAACGAGTGTACATTGGGTCTAATCGGTGGTCGCCTACTTTTTTACCATTTAAATATAACTCATACAAACCTGCAGCCACAACGTAAGCTCTGGCAGATTTTATCTGTTTTACGGGTTCAAAAACTTTTCTAAAATAAGGAGCTGGTCGAGTGTTGATATCATTTCTATCGCTAATCCAGGTTCCTTTCCAATTCTCCATCCCCATCATCCCCGTTTCGAAACTTGATGTAGAAGCAGTTATGCTTTTGTTGTTTTTATCCCAAAGTTCAAGCTTCCAGAAATATTTAGTAAACGGTAATAATGCCCTGCCTTTATAGGTTATCAAATTATCACCCGAAGTAATTTTACCAGAATCCCATTGAATATCTTGCTTAGCAGATAACTGAGTGGAATCGGTACCAATTACAATTCGATATGCAAGCTGAAGAGCTCCTTTCCTGTCATCATCCATTATCCACGATAACCTTGGTTTTGGATTATCTATTCCAATTGGCCTGATTAAATGTTCGCATTTTAAACCAGTTATACCAATTGCCCAGGAAGATTTACCGCTGATAACAAGTAAAAAAGAAAGAAGGAAAAGTTTGAAGAAATTTGATTTGAATGTGTTCATGTTCTTGTATTAGCAATAATAAATTTGGTTATAGTGTGTTTTTACTTAATTATTTTGATACCCTTTGGTGCAGAAATATCACTTTGTATTGTTCCGTTTGCTATTTTGGTATGTTTTATTTTTACAATTCCTAATGGAGTGGGAAAGCTTCCTTCTACGAATTTTAAATCACCAAGATGAGGCTCGATTTTAATTATTCTGCAACCTGGAGCCATGATTTTAACGCCCAAAACATTTTCGGTAAGCCATGCCGTTGGGCCTGATGCCCATCCGTGTGCAAGACTATTACGATAACCTTTATAGCTATATGAACCATATTTTGCATGTAAATCGATTTTACCCTTAGGTACAAGCTCATCAATTCTGCCTGCATTTGAGATCCAATCCATATTAAAATCTTCCCAAAAGCTTGTTGCACCTAAGTTTAGCATAGCACCCCAAAACTCTCTTATGTTATCTATTCCACCCTTATAATTACCTGCCTTAGCCTTTGCTTTAAGCATGTAAAAGCCATAAAATGTAGAAAAATCTTTTACGCCTCCAGCAGATATTATTTTATCTGCTTCTTTAGGAGGTAACAAACCCGACAAGGATAATAATGAAGCAACTTGTTTAGAACCTCTAGAATCTGGAACATTCGTTTTAAGCCTTTTAACTGTTGCTAAACAGTTTTCAGCAGTTTTTTGATCACCTAGAATAATGCTTAATTCTGCGCCAGCTTCGAGTGTTATTAAAAGCATAGCTTGCAAACCTCCATGTATCGCTTCTGGATTATCACTTGTTGGCCAATCTAAAAAACGCCAACCTTTGGTTAGCTTTTCGCTATTTTTATCATCGATTTGTGCAGCAAAATGATTCAGCAAACCAGAAAGATATTGTTTTTGCTTTTTAAGATATTCTAAATCGCCATTGTGCATATACCAGTCTTTCTGAATAATTACCCACCACATCGAATAAGAAGATATACCATTCATATAATCGGGCAGAGGTGTTAAATCTCTAACTAAATCCAGGCTTTTGGGTACAACCTCATTATTGCCAAAAACAGCTGCAATTGTTGAGGTTTCAGGATGCATATCTCCTATCCATACTAATCTATCTCTTTTTATTCCATCCCATAAGTGCTCCTGCATATTCAAATGAGCGGTATAAGCCCCCGTCTGCCAGATTTTGTTTAGCAAAGTATCGTTACTTACAAAAGAACCCAAATATGGAATATCGCGAAAAACAGCAATTGCATTAACTTCTTTAAGTTTTAAAGCTACACCTGCTTCTAAAAGGTCTATACGAACAAATCGAAACCCCGTATTTCCAACTTCGAGTTTACCCAACCAAGGTAACATGGCTTCAAAATCACGCATAGCATGGTCATTTGTTGCGTTATACATAGAATCTATTTCTGACATAGCTTCGGCAGCAGATTCTCCGAAGCGTATTCTAACCTTTATAGGTTTATTTCCTTTATAAATTCCTGTAATTAATTGTAAGCCTCCATGAATCTCTTTTCCAAAATCTAGTAAAATGGCTGACTGAGAGCCGCCTTTATTTTCCATAGAACAAATAATATCTGAGGAAATTTCTGCTTGCCCGTTTCCTTGTTTTAGTAGCTTATCTTCATTTTTAACATCTCCGTTTTTCCATAAAATTCTTGTTGGTGTAACAAACCTTCTCACCATTTCTTCATTTCTAATAAGTTTGCTTTTTTCAAATGCTCGCTGTTGAGCACCTACTGGATTTAGATAAGCAATACCACACATTAAGAAAAAAGTGATGAGAAAAAACTTCATAAATTGTTTTTATTATTTGAGTTAGCTTAATTTATTAAACAAGTAAATCGTTTTATTAATTGTATAAATAAACAAGTGTTCGGATTTCATATTTCGTTAACTGTAAATAATAATGATTTTTTATGTTGTTTAATTACATGCAAAGCACGGCTTAATTTCTAGAAAAGTAATTAATACTGATTAGTTTTCAATATCATAATATTTTAAATTTTTCTGGCATCTGTAGCATTAATGTTTCTTATCAACTAAAATTCTTTTTCCTAAGCTCAAAAATATATTTCTCCAAAAAATAAAATTAGATTATTTTATTAATCTCGGTTTTAATTTTTTGGCAATTCGACTATACATTTTGATATTTAAATCAGCAGCTGAATTTCAAATCCCCTTGTCCAAAATATATATTTCATTTATCAAATTATCTATTTATAGCCTCGAGTGATTGCCATAGTTTTGATTTCAAAGTAAAACCAAATAATTAAATAATATGAGTAAAAACAACACCAGCATACACTTAAAAGTTAAAGTTGGTTTATTTGGCATTGGTCTTCAGGCTTACTGGGAACAATTCTCAGGTTTAAAAGATAGGTTAGCTGGTTATATAAATATTATTGCAAATGGGTTAGAAGCCTTTGATGCGGATATCATAAACCTTGGCTTAATTGACACGCCAGAGACGGCTTTCGAATCGGGTAATAAGTTTAAAGCGGAAGATGTGGATATCCTGTTTTTATATGTTTCTACTTATGCACTCTCTACAACAGTGTTACCCGTTGTAAAAAAAGCTAAGGTTCCTGTTATCGTATTAAATTTATCGCCAGAGGCGAGCATTGATTATAAAACTTTTAATAAGCTCGAAGACCGAACAAAGATGACTGGCGAATGGCTGGCTTATTGTTCCGCCTGTTCGGTTCCTGAAATTGCAAACGTTTTTAACCGATGTAAAATTCCCTTTTTCCAGATTACGGGTATGTTACATAACGACCCTCACGTTTGGAAAGAGATCGAAGAATGGGTTGAAGCCGCTAGAGTTGCTAAAATAATGTACTACAACCGATTGGGCATAATGGGCAATTATTATGGCGGCATGATGGATATTTATACCGATTTAACTTTACAAGCTGCAACATTTGGAGGCCACATGGAAGTTTTAGAAATCGACGAATTATCGCATTTATGTACTACGGTAACCAATCGAGAAACGGAGTTAAAACTTCAGGAAATACATAATCTATTTGATGTACAGGCAGATTGTGCCGAAGACGAACTTAACAGAGCCGCCGTAACTGCGGTTGCATTAGATAAACTTGTTGCAAAATATAACCTTGGTTCTTTAGCTTATTATCACAAGGGTACTGGAAACGAAGCCAACGAAAACACCGCGACTTCGGTAATTTTAGGCAATTCTATTTTAACAGGAAAACATATTCCAGTTGCTGGAGAATATGAAATTAAGAACGCACAGGCCATGAAAATTATGGATAGTTTTGGTGCAGGTGGTTCTTTTACCGAATATTATGCCATGGATTTTAATGATGATGTGGTATTAATGGGTCACGACGGGCCGTGCCACCCCCAAATAGCAGAAGGTAAAATAAAGGTTAAACCATTAAAAGTTTACCATGGCAAAGTTGGAAATGGTCTTTCAGTAGAAATGTCGGTAAGCCACGGGCCAGTTACCTTACTTTCGGTTGTTGAAACTGGAGATGGTGCCTTAAAATTATTAGTGGCAGAAGGAGAATCTGTTCAGGGCGATATATTAAAAATCGGAAATACAAATAGCAGATACAAATTTTCTCTCGGCGCACGTAATTTTGTAGAAGCCTGGAATAATGAAGGTCCTGCGCACCATTGTGCCATTGGTAAAGGTAATATCGCCTCAAAAATCCATAAACTTGGTAAAGTCTTAAGTATCAAAACGGTTCAGGTTTGTTAATCTAAACTGTTTCGCAGCAGATTATTACTTTAAATCATAATACATTTCATTAACCACAAAATACTAACATAATTAGTAAGAACAAAAGAAAGATTGTACTTTTGGGTTCAATTGCATAGGCTTTTATCTATGCTTAAATTCGATAGATTCCCATTTGATGCACGAACACCAGCTTATTCTTGATTTCTTAAAGTCGACCAATCAATCTATTTTTCTTACGGGAAAAGCAGGAACTGGAAAAACAACCCTGCTTAGACACATAAGAGAAACTACAAAAAAGAATTTTGCTGTTGTTGCGCCAACTGCTGTAGCCGCAATAAATGCAGGTGGAGTTACCTTACATTCCTTTTTTCAAATACCTTTTGGGCCTCTTATTCCAAATCCCGACGCTGGTGAAGCTATAAAATATTCTGCTGATAAAATAAAATTATTAAAGTGCCTTGAACTGCTAATTATTGATGAAATTAGTATGGTTAGAGCAGATATTTTGGATTTTATTGATCACGCATTAAGAAAAACCAAAGCATCTCAATTGCCATTTGGCGGTGTGCAGGTTTTAATGATTGGCGATTTATACCAGCTTTCGCCTATTGCGCACGATGCATGGCATATTCTTCGAAATTATTATACCAGTCCTTATTTTTTCGATAGTTTGGTAATCAAATCAAACAAGCTTACTACTTTTCAACTTGATAAAGTTTACCGTCAATCCGATCCAATATTTTTAGATATTTTAAACGGGATAAGAGAAAATACGCTTAGTGTTAATTTACTTGAAAAACTGAATGAACGCTACGATTCGGAAATGAATGAGGTTAATAAAGAAGAGTACATTACTTTAACCACGCATAATAATCTGGTTACGCAAATCAATCAAGAGTATTTAGAAAAACTTAATGGAGAAACCCATCTTTTCAATGCAAAAATTACAGGAGATTTCCCTAAAGATGCTTATCCGGTTGATGAAGTTTTAGAACTTAAAGTTGGTGCAAGAGTCATGTTTATCAAAAATGATTCTTCGGGTAAAAAGCTTTATTACAACGGTAAGGCCGCTGTAATTACAAAAATTAATAATGAAGGCATAAAGGTTCGTTTTAATGATGAACATAGCGATTTGGATGTAAATCAAGAAGAATGGCAAAATATAAAATATAACCTCAACCCTACCGATAATAAAATTAATGAACTAAATACAGGGAGTTTTGCTCAATACCCTTTCAAACTGGCATGGGCAATTACGGTTCATAAAAGTCAGGGTTTAACTTTTGATAAGGCAATCATTGATGTTAGTTCGTCTTTTACACATGGCCAGGCTTATGTGGCTTTGAGTCGTTGCAGAAGTTTGGAAGGTTTAATTCTGAAATCGCCAATTAAGGTAGAAAACATTATTACCGATGATAAGGTGATCAAGTTTACTAATGAGGCCATTTTTACAAAACCTGATGCTGTTGCTTTAGAAAATGCAACTCAAGCATATGAATGGAGTCTTATTCGTGATTTGTTAGATTTTGAATCTATAAGAAGAAACTGGATAATTTTAAAAAAATCGAGCTTTGGAAATAACCCCGGCAACACCGCATTTCAAGAAATTGTTGATAAAAGTGCTAAAATTTTGGAAGAAGAAATCATTAGTGTTGCTGCCAGATTCATTAAAAAAGAGTTAACAGGAGTTGTGAGAACCAAATCTGTTAATGAAGAAGAAGAGTTTAGAGACCGATTAACAAAGGCTTCAACCTATTTTATTCCGAAGTTAGAAACGGTTTTAAACGATATTGATAAATTTAATGAACTGAATGTTTATATCGACGAGCGCTCGGAAAAGATTTTAAACAGGATTACAGATTTATTAAATGAACTCACCATTAAACTCGCTCTATTTAAAATTCAGTGGAATGATTTTACTGTTGATGAATATACGAGAATCTATCATCGTGCTGGCAGCAGATATGAACCCGTTCAAACTGGACGGGCGCCAAAAGTTATTATTTCAGCTAAAGAAATCGCAAATTTAAAATTGTTTCTCGAGCTTACAGCTTTACGAAAAACAATAAGTGACCAAAGAAATGTTGCAGAGCACAATGTACTTTCTGATGTTGCGCTACAATCTATCGCAGCCAAATTACCTAAAACTACCGAGCAGCTTGCAGCAATTAAAGGCGTTGGCATCGGCAATGCAGTAGAAATCGGGAAAGAAATTTTAAAAGCAGTAAATAACTATCTAGGTACAAGCGAGTTGTTTTAAGTAAATAAGCCTTTTCTATTTTTCTCGATTAAATAGCATTAAGGCAAATTTCTTACAATTGGTATTTTTTGATGCTGAGCTTATTGAAAAGTACTTAATGTGAGGCATTTCGATAGGGCTCAATGTAGTAAAGAGAAATTTTTCAAAGATTCTCGAATATGTTCGAAATGGCGGTTTTCTTAAAACAACAATCGATAATTTATAGGCTTACCGAAGTATTTTAAACCCGGTAGAGCGGAAATACTTTTTGTTGCAAATACTTTAAAAAACCCATTTCCGATAATAAAAAGATTGAAGCGAATGGCGGGACTATCTGAACCGAAGAATTACTGGAACTGCTTTTCAAAAAAAATATAAATTTTTAAAAGAAATCTTTGAGTCAATAGATTAAACTCAAAGATTTCTCGGTTTCGCTAGAAATGATGGTTATGAAATCAACCTAAAAAGCATCAAACCAAAGTTTGGTGGTTAATAAATCAGCGCCTTGACTACCCACCGCGTTTTTGTAACTCTGTCCGTTTAGCGATTGCTCGGTACCTGGATAAATAAAGCGAACAGGAATTTGTCCGTTTAGCACCGTATTAACCGATGCAGTTAATTGTGGATAATCTAATCTTCTTCTCTCTGCCCAAGCTTCCAAACCTTGACCAAATAGTGCAAGCCATTTTTGTTCGCCAATAGATTTTTTATAGTTAGCGGCATCGTATTGAGCGGCTGGCTGCGCAACATAGGTATTTGCTAAGGCATCAGAAATGTTGTATTGTTTTAACGATGCTTTAATTGCCTGTTGATATAAATCTGCTGCGTTTTCTGTTGTGAAACCTCTGGCCGCTGCTTCTGCCCTATCGAAAAGTAACTCTGAATAACTAAAAATTACAGCTGGCGCCTGAGGCAATAAAAAGTAAGCGCCTGGTTTAGATGTTTTTGCAAAACCAAGAATACTAGCTTCGGAGTTGGTTAATCCATTAGGAACACCGATATATTCTTCGGGCGTAGCCGTTTGGGTTTTACTTGCGTAAATAGGAAGCCTCGGATCGTTTAAAGCAAAAAGCTTATCAACAATTGTTTTACTTATACGATAATCATCTCTGGTTTCGAACAAAGCACTCACGGGGTTTTGCTGTGGAGAAGTTAAGTACACAAGCTGTGCATTATCTGCATTATCGCTTATGTATGCATCACCTTCAGCTTTAATTTCATCTAAAACCTGCTTAGATTTTGCAGGCTCTTTATCGGCAATACGCAAAGCGATTCTAAGTCTTAAAGAGTTTGCAAGCTTCTTCCACCTGGCAATGTTACCATTATAAATTACATCGCCTAAAATAGCTTTCGAAGCAGGATCTAAAGTCAGTTTTGCTGTTTTTAAATCGTCTAATAAACCAAAATACACATCTTTTTGCTTATCGTAGGCAGGTGTTATAAATTCGCTAATTTTGCCAGCCTGCGAGTAAGGAATATCGCCATAAGCATCGGTAAGTAATAAAAAAACCCACGAACGTAACACCAAAGCCACACCTTTATAGTTTGGATTTGCCTGTGCATTTCCTAATTCAATAATTTTGTTGAAAGCAGTTATACTTTGAGAATATCCAGTAGACCAAAGTGCTGTAAAACTACTATTTGAATAGATAAATCGATCTTCTTCGGTATATTGAATTTTAGACCAGTGCTGTACAAACAACGAACTTGAATTCATTGTATTTGTTGTACTCCAATACGCATCTGTTGTATTTTTTATTGCACCTGTTAACAAATAATCGGGTTGTGCATTTTCGGTTGCATTTGGGTTAATATTAACCTTATCTAATTCTTTGCTGCAAGATGAAACTGCTAATGTTAAAATTGACAACAAGTATATTTTATAATTTTTCATGTTAAAAAGATTAAAATTTGATATTAAGGTTAAGACCATAACTGCGGGTTGTTGGATTTGAAAGACTTTCCAAACCTTGTCCGTTACCCGTGTTAAAGGCAACTTCCGGGTCAATATCTTCTACATTTCTATGAATAATCCAAAGGTTACGACCAACTAAAGAAACCGAAGCGCCCTGAAGGCTAAGAGAACGAATCCATTTAGACGGTAAATTGTAACTCAGTTTAACCTCACGAAGTTTTACATAAGAAGCATCAAAAATATTGGCTTCATCTATAGTACGAAACGACTTATAATATTGTTGAGCTGGTAATATTTTTTCATTGCGTTTTCCATCAGCAGTTACACCATCGAAAACAATACCATCATCATAAACGGTTACGCCTGCTGGGGCTGTTCCATTTACTCTAACCGTACCGTTTGCTTTTACATTTCCAGGATAGTAATAAGAAATACCTCCATATTCTGCAGCTCTGCCTGGCAGTGTTGAAGCAAGTACCCCAGTGTAAGTTCCTGTTGCATAAGTACCATTGTAAATAGAACCTCCAAAACTTGCATCAATTAAAACACCTAAACTCAAGCCTTTGTAACTAAATGTATTGTAAATGCCACCAATCCAATCGGGCGTATATTTACCTAAAACCCTTTTAGTTGGATCAGTTTGGGGCGCACCAGTTGCGTTAACTACAATATTGCCGTTTCCATCACGTAAAAAAGCATTGCCAAACAAAGTTCCATACGGCTGACCAACAGCTGCTATTACCTGAGCAGAGTTTGTTGCAACAACATAATTCTGCAGCAAACCAGCTTTATCTAACTCGATTACCTTGCTTCTGTTTGCCGCATAATTCACATCGATATCCCAGGTAAATTGCTTTTTAATTGGTGTTAAGCCCAATTGAATCTCAATTCCTTTGTTATTAATCTTTCCTGCATTTAAAAGTTTTGAACGGAAACCTGTTGACGGACTTACATCAACGCTTAAAATCTGATCGTAACTATTGGTATTGTATAAACTTAAGTCTAAACGTACTCTTTTACTAAAGAAGGTTGCTTCGGCTCCAAGCTCTGATGAAGTTGTTGTTTCGGGTTTTAAATTTGGATTTAAATCTGTTGTAGATGCCGTAAGTTGTGGATTTGAACCAAAAGGCGCACTAAAAACGTAAGTATTAACCGAACGATAAGGGTCTGCATCTTTACCAACCTTCGACCAGCCACCACGAATTTTTGCGTAATCAAGTACTTCGCTCTTAATATCTAATGCTTCAGTTAATATAAAACTTCCATTAAATGATGGATAGAAATAAGAACGATTTTGAGCCGCTAAAGTAGACGACCAATCATTACGAGCGGTAATGTTTGCGTATAAATAATTTCTAAAACCGATTTGTGCCGAAGCGTAAACACTATAAGATTTAAGCTTACTATAATTATTAGAAGAAATAAGCGGGTCTCTGGAATTACTCAAAGAATATAAGCCTGCTACGGCTAATCTTGGCGCACTTTGATCGTTTTGCTCGATGTAACGTGTACGAATGTTGCTACCTGCTAATGCCTCTAAGCTAAAATCTTTATTTAGTTGTTTGTTAAAATTCAAAGTTGCATCGGTGTTATTCTCACTAACTGTAAATGCACTTTCCGAATAAGAGCCAAATGGTGTTCCATTTGTACCATAAGCAATTTTTATTTTACGGCGATCGTTGTAATAATCTGTTCCCGAGCGGAAGTTAAATTCCAAGCCATCAATTATTTTATAGTTTAAACCTAAACTACCAATAATACGTCCACGCTGCTGAGAAACCGTATTTTCGTAGGCTACCCAATATGGATTGCTATAATAGCTATTATTCCAGTTAAAGGTATTTCCGTTTTCATCAAGGTAATTTTTTAATTGATTAATATCGACCTGACGACCAAACCAGGTAAACTGCAACATCGTACTGGTCGATCTTGAACCACCAGTTCCAGGCAAGTTATCGGAGTTTAGTTTGCTATAATTTGCGTTAGCTGTAACACTTAGTTTTGGCGTTACCCTTAAAGTTGTGTTTAGGGAGAAAGTATTTTTATCCTGACCAGAGTTTGGAACAATACCACCTTGTTGTAAATTATTGTATGATAAGCGGTAATCGAATTTTTCAGATGCATCAGCTATTGCAATGCCATTACTTAAAGAATATCCCGTTTCAAAAAAATCGCGAACATTATTTGGGTTTGCAACAAAAGGAACTGCTACACCTTTAGAGAAAAACTGAGGAATTAATCTACCATCCAATTTTGGTCCCCAACTTTCATCAACACCATCATTAATGCCTCCTCCTTTACCATCAACGTAACTAAATTTACCTTCAGAGCCTTGTCCGAAAGCATTTTGGTAAACTGGAAGTGTTAGCAAACTTTCTGCAACAATGTTCGAATTAAGGGTAATCCCTAATCCTTTTTTGTTTTTACCCGTTTTTGTTTTAATAATGATTACGCCAGCTGCTGCTCTCGAACCATACAAAGCGGCAGCATTTGGACCTTTTAATACACTTATCGATTCAATGTTATCTGCATTAATATCAGAAATTGTATTTGCATAATCTCTGGCTCCACCAGAATTTAATTGAGAATTATCTACTGGAATTCCATCGACTACGAAAAGTGGTTGATTATTACCTGAAATCGAAGTTTCTCCACGAATCACCACTCTCGACGAACCCATATCGCCCTGGCTATTGGTAACCCGAACACCAGCAATTTTACCTGCAAGAGCATTAACTAAATTAGATTCTTTTGCCTCTGCTAAATCCTGCCCTTTTAACTCCTGAACAGCATATCCTAAAGATTTTTTTTGTCTGGAAATACCCAAGGCGGTTACAACAACCTCGTTTAAGGCATTTTCGCTCGATTGAAGTGTAACAACTATAGCACCCGAATTTTTATTGATTTGAATTTCCTGCGTTTTAAAGCCTATGTAAGAAATAACCAATGTACTTTTATCTGGAGCATTAATCGAGAATGCACCTTTAGCATCAGTTGCAACAACTTGTTTGGTTTCTTTCAGTAAAACTGAAGCTCCAGGAATGCTTTCTCCAGATGTTTCTTTAACCGTTCCAGTTACAACTATATTTTGAGCTGCAAGTTTTTGCCCTATGAAAAGCAAAAATACAACCAGCGGTAGTTTTAAATTTTTAAACATATTTTTTTATTAATGAAGAGTTAATGTTCGTAATAATTAGGCATAGCAAGCCCAGCACAGTTTTAAACTGTATTTTTTTGATTAAAAATATTGAGGGCTATTAAGAGCGCCTGTTAAAAACTAAAAAGCTTTAACAGGGCTTACACATTCGGAAGAACCCGATATGTTTAATTGAAATGTTTTTTTTGAATTTGCGCTCGTCTGTTTTTTTCATTTGAATGGATTTTAATTAATACTACTTATCAGATTAGCGGGCAAAAAAAAAGCACCCCGTAAATCAGAAGTGCTCCACTTATTGTGTGGGTTTATCGCAACTGACTTAACTACCCGACATTCCTGCCAGATGGAATTAGCACCATTTCCTCATAGTAAGGATGGTTGCTAAGGTTTCGTAGGGCCATTCCCTCCACCTTTCTTGATAAGTATTTTAAAATAACTGGCGCAAAGATATAATTAATCACATATACTCTATAGTTTTTATAGATTTTTTTATAAATATTTTTTCTTTGGGAAATAGCTCCTTATATTTGTCGACTAAATTAGTAGATAAAAATATCCCAATGTATAATAAATCCCTATATATTCCCTTTGCAATTGCTTTTGCAATTCCATCGATTAGCTTTGCCCAAGGGCAAAAGGCCGAATCTATTGTTCATGCAGATGCACAAGCGCATAAAAATCAAAACCAAAAATCTGCCGCATTTTCGCCGAATGGAAACTGGAGGGGTGTATTTAAAATTAAACCCGACCTTGACATTCCATTTAATTTTGAGATAAAAGATAAAGACGGCCTGAAAAAACTGTATTTCAGAAATGCAGAAGAAAGCTTTGAAGGTGGAGTGATTAAGCAGACGGCAGATTCTATTTTTGTAAAAATTGATCAGTTTGATAACGAACTTGCACTTGGCATTAATGGCAATATCCTTAACGGCAGTTTAAGAAAACAAAATGGTACGGGCAAAGCCACACAAATTTCTGCTGAGAAAAAAGATTACCGTTTTGAGCCAAATGGTAAGGCTGCAGCGGGTAATTATTCTGGCAGTTACGATGTGATTTTTAAATCTCCCGATGGGAAAGAAGAGAAGACTGTTGGTTTGTTTAAGCAAACTGGCAATAAAATTACTGGAACTTTCCTACGTGTAACGGGCGATTCACGTTATTTGGAAGGAACTGTTCAGGGAAATGAATTCCAACTTTCAGCATTTATCGGCTCTTCCCCTTCTTATTACAAAGGAAAATTTGAATCGGATGGAACTCTAACTGGTGAAATTTTAAGCGCAAGAGGAAGTCAGCCATTTACGGGAGTTAAAAATAAAGATGCTGCGCTTCCAGATGCATACAAATTAACCTATCTGAAAGAAGGTTATAAAACTCTAGATTTTTCTTTACCTGATGTAAACGGGAAGAAAATTTCGTTGAAGGATGATAAGTATAAAAACAAAGTAGTTGTATTAACGATTACTGGCAGTTGGTGCCCAAATTGTATTGATGAAGCTGGTTTTATTGCACCTTGGTATAAAGAAAATAAAAAACGAGGCGTAGAAGTAATCGCTCTTCATTATGAGCGTCAAACCGATGCAGAATATGCTAAAAAAGCATTAACAAATTTCCGAAATCGTTTTGGAATTGAATATGACCAGGTAATTGCGGGCAAGGCTGATAAGCAAGCTGTTGCCGAGTCTCTTCCGGCTTTAAATTCATTTGTATCTTTTCCTACAACCATTTTTATTGATAAGAGTGGTAATGTAGCTAAAATACACACAGGCTATAATGGACCAGCAACGGGTAAGTTTTACGATGAGTTTGTCAAGGAATTTAACAGCGAAATTGATGAACTGCTGAAAAAGTAGCTGGTATAACCGCTAGCGATCATCTGTTTGTAATTCATCATTGCGAAGCACAAAAATCCTAATTTGATGGTTTTCCTTTTAAGAATGCTTCTAACCTTGCAATGACTAAAGTTTATCCATTTTGCTTGCACATTCAAATAAATTAAAAAGGTTTGTTTCGATATCGAAACAAACCTTTTTTATAAGCGTTAATTTATAAAATATTTTGAGAAACTATTTCTGATTAAGAAAGATGCTTTGATAAGTCTTCGATTTTTTCGCAGCCAACCTGATCCATTACTTGCTTAAGCTGAGTTTTAAGCATCGACATGGTATGATTTCCTCCTTTATCACCCAATGCACCAACTCCATACATAAAGGTTCTACCTAAAAAAGTAAATTCTGCACCAGCAGAAATTGTTCTGGCAATATCCGGACCTGAGCGAATTCCACTATCCATCATCACTTTAATTTTATCTTTATACTGCGATGCAATTTGAATTAACGGCTTAATAGCAGATTGGCCAGCATCTAATTGTCGGCCACCATGGTTGGAAACGATAATTCCATCCAAACCTAAATTAATCGCCATTTGTGTATCTTCCTCTGTTGCAACACCTTTCAAAACCAATTTACCTTTCCATTTATCTCTAATAGAAGCAATCCTGTCGGCATTTAATCTGCCCGAAAAGGTTCTATTCATATACAAACCAAGTTGTTTCATATTTAAACCTTTTGGCATATATGGTTTCATGGTTTCGAAAGCAGGTTGGCCATGAAATAAAGTTCTTAATGCCCATTCAGGTCTACCAACAATTTGCAACATATTTCTAACCGACATTTTTGGTGGCATAGCTAAGCCGTTACGAATATCCCTCGGTCTGAAACCAAAACTTGGTACATCACAAAGAATAACCAAAACCTTACAACCAGAAGCTTCTGCCCTATTAATTATATCATCTTTTATCAATTCTTCTGCTGGATGATATAACTGATACCAGGCATTACCTTCTGTAATTTCCATAATTCTTTCAATCGAAGCCGTACTAACCGTACTCAAAATGAAAGGAATGTTATGCTCAAAAGCAGCTTTTGCTAAAATTTCTGGTGCATTTGGCCATATTAAGCCTTGTAAACCTACAGGAGCAACACCAAAAGGGGCATCATAAGTATGCCCGAAAAGTTCTGTTTTTAACGATGCTTCTTTAAAATCTTTCAGATAATAAGGTAAAAGTTCTAAAGCTCTGATGTCATCTGTATTGCGAAACAGATTTACATCTTCATTACAACCACCATCCAAATATTCAAAAGCAAAACGTGGCATTTTCGATTTTGCTTTATTTCTTAAATCATCTACAGATGGGTAATCACTATTGTATATCCAACTCATGGGTATATTTATTATTTAGGCTTCAATACTTCGCTGCAAAGCGGAGTAGTATTTTAATTGAATAATATCACTCGGTGCAGGGTTTTCATTCCAGGCATCGTGAATGGCTAAAGCAGTACCTATTGAGGTAGCTTGCGATACCGAAGAAGCGTAAACTTCTATATCTGGGATTGCGGTTGCCAACAGATGCATGTAAATTGCATTTCTTCCAAATCCACCATCTACAAAAATTCTTTTTACACCTTGATTTAGAATTAGTTTTAAAGAGTAAACCTGTTGCTTTACTAAATCTAAAATTAATTGATGATAAGCTTCTTCGGCAGTTTTAAAAAGATTTAAATCTCGATCTGGAAATGCAGAATTAGCCGAAAATTCAGTCTGGATTACCGCATTTTCAGGGATTTTATTTGCGAGATTTAAAACTAAACCAGCGTTAAACTTTAAGTGCTTAAATAAATAAGCTGCCCGATCAAAATGCTCTGCAATTCTTTTCAATTGAACCTCATGCTCGTAACCTGCAAAAATCCTTGAGGCTTTAACTCCTTTTCCTTTAAAATGCATATAACAAAGGCAATCTTGCTTAAGTTCTTTTTCTGTTAAAACATCTTGATTAAAAGGATTTAAACTAATGCACCAAGTTCCGGTAGAAAGCAGAACAAATGGTGTTGTAAAATTTGCAAGATATGGTATTAAAGCTGCAGAACTATCGTGTAAACCTACACCAACATTAAATTCTTTACCTTCAAAAGTTGCTTTAACACTAGAATCAGCGGGTGTAAATTCTCCGAATTTTTCAATGAGTCCTTCAGCAGATACCCATTTATGGTACTCGTTTTTACCAAAATCCCATAGCTGCGTATGGCAACCAATACTGGTAATATCGCTCATACCTTTACCTGTAATCAGATAACTTAGATATTGTGGCAAATGAAGGGCATACTTTACCTTATCAAAAATTTCAGGTTTTTCCTTTTTTAAACGATAAAGCTGCATTCCTGAATTCAGACTACCTAAAATTGGCGATGCTGTTTCTAACGAAATTTTTTCTTCACCACCATAAGTAGAATAAAACTCTTTTTTTAATTCTTCGGGATACTCCTTTAAATAATTATAAAGCGGCGTAAGTGGTTCGCCTTTTTCATCAAGATAAACAAAACTAGCGCCGTAAGTAGAAAAATTAATCGCCTTAATATCGTATTCTTTAAGTTGTAAAACCTGATTTAAAGAATCGAAAACCGAAGAGCGAAGACTTTCCAAATTCTCGCAAACTTCTCCATCCTCATCTTTTGTTTCTACAAAACGGGCCGAACGCTCGTAAACGATGTTGTAATTTTCATCGATTAAAAACAATTTTTTGTTTGTTTTTCCTACATCAAATATAGCTACAACAGCTTTGGGCATCTTTATTTCTCCTAAATTATAATCCTGTTGCAATTGTATTTAAACCTCTTGTGTTAACTAAATTTTTTCTGCAATCTAAATCACGATATAAACTAATTGGCGATAATGCTGCTCCAGTTCTTAATCTAGCTTCGGCAACCAACGCTCTCAAATCGCTACGGAAAGTATTTTGAAGAATTTCTTGTGCAGCAGCAACATCGTTATTATCCTGAGCAGCATTTAAAGCTTTTCTATCAACCAATAATGCCTGTGCATAAGCAATCATAATCGCTTCTACCGATTGTAATAAATCTTCTAACGGATCTTTCACATTATGAGAAGCATCGATCATCCAGCCTAAATCTTTTGCATGATTCATTCCTTTTGCATCCATTCCCTCCACAAGTTCGTTAAAAATTAAGAACAATTGATAAGGCTTAATACTTCCAGCAGTTAAATCATCATCTCCGTATTTAGAATCGTTGAAATGGAAACCACCCAGTTTACCTTCCATTAAAAGTAACGATACGATCTGCTCGATATTTGCATTTGGTAAATGGTGACCTAAATCTACCAGCGTGTAAGCTTTTTTACCCAATTTATTTGCATAAAGTAACGATTGTCCCCAATCGCCAACAGTTGTAGAATAGAAGTTTGGTTCGAAAGCTTTATACTCGACAAACATTTTCCAGTCTTCTGGCAAAGCCGAATAAATTTCCTGTAAACTTTCTAAAGTATTTTCAAAAGCCTTGCGAAAATTTAATTGTCCTGGAAAACAAGAACCATCTGCTAACCAAACCGTTAAAGCATTTGACCCTAAAGCTACACCTTGTTTTATTACTTCGATATTGTGTTCAATTGCTTGTTTACGAACTGCTTTATTTACATTTTGAAGGGAGCCAAATTTATAGCTGTGTGCCGAACCCGCCTGATCCTGAAAAGTGTTGGAGTTCATGGCATCGAAGGTTAAACCATAACCTGAAGCTAAACTTTTTAAAGCATCGGCATTTTGAGGTATATCCCATGGAATATGTAAAGAAATTGCGCCACTTGCACCGTTTAAAGCATGAAGTAAACCTACATCCTCAATTTTTTCTTCTATGGTGCGCGGCTCGCCACCAGTAATGGCGAAGCGTCCAAAACGTGTTCCTCCAGTACCTAAAGCCCAGCTTGGTATCGCGATTTGAAAATCGACAAGTTTTTGAATTATGCTTTCTAAATCAACATGCGACCACTCTTCTTTTAAAAAATTAAGCTTACGCTGATGCGAACTTATAAGGGAATCGTTATGTTTTTCTAATTGGTTCTGTTCGATATTCATCGCAATATTTGGTTAATACAACTCGTAAAATACAAGCCGTGGTTAGGTAATTTATTCTTTTTTGTTTCGAAAATATTTCACTTTAAAAGTTATTTCGGCCCGCAATGAGCCACGGGCCAGTGAAACAACTTACTAAAACTAACTTTATTATCGTACAAATGCCATGGCTACACCGCCATCAACGTTTAAAACGTTTCCTGTCGATTTTTGAAGCAAACCGCCAACAAAAGCGAAACATGCATTTGCAATATCATCAGGTAAAATAATTTGATTTAACAAAGTACGCTTTGCATAATAAGCAGGTAATTCTGCAACGGTAATTCCATAAGCTTTGGCTCTACCTTCTGCCCATCCGCCAGCCCAGATGTTACTATCGCTAATGACGGCATCTGGATTTACAACATTAACACGAATATTATCTGCGCCTAATTCTGCAGCATTTAATCTACTTAAATGCAGTTGAGCTGCTTTTGCACTTCCGTAACCTGCATTATTAGGCCCGCTTACTAATGCGTTCTTACTTACAATATTAATAATATCGCCACCAATACTTTGCTTTTGCATCGTATTTGTTGCAGCCTGAGAGATAAAAAACTGACCTTTTACCAAAACATCGTATAATAAATCCCAATCTTTTTCGGTATGATCGCCAATGGTTTTAGAAATTGATAAGCCAGCATTATTTACAACAATATCAATGCCCCCAAAAGCTAAGGCGGCAGCATCAAAAGCTGCATTAATATCTTCCTGACTGGTTACATTTAAAATTGCTGTAGCGTAAGAATCTTTACCAAATTGAGCTTTAAACTCTTCTCCAGCCGCTTCTAAGCGTTCTGCATTCATGTCGTTTAAAATCACAACGCCACCTTCTGCAACAAACTTTTTAGCAATTGCTTTTCCAATTCCACCAGCACTGCCAGTAATTAAGGCAATTTTACCAGTTAAAGGTTTTGGTTTTGGCATACGCTGAAGTTTAGCTTCTTCGAGCAACCAATATTCGATATTAAAAGCCTCTTGATGCGGTAATGAAGTATATTCAGAAACAGCTTCTGCACCTTTCATTACATTAATTGCGTTTATGTAGAATTCTGCTGCAACTCTGGCTGTTTGTTTATCCTTTGAGAAAGTAAACATACCAATACCTGGATACAAAATTACAACAGGATTGGTATCGCGAATTGCTGGACTATTGGAATGTTTACAGGTTTCGTAATAGTCTGTATACATTTTACGGTAAGCCTCAAACGCAGGCTCCAAAGTTTCTTTTAACGATTGATTATCAGATAAATCTGCATCAGCAGCTAAAGTTAAAACTAATGGACTAATCTTAGTTCTTAAGAAATGATCAGGACAGCTGGTGCCCATTGGAGCCAAACGAGATAAATCATTTGAATTTATGAATTCTAAAACACGGCTATCATCAGTAAAATGACCAATCATATGCTGTTTTGAAGAACATAAACCACGTAAAACAGGTGCTAAAGTAGCCGCTTGTTTTTTACGTTTATCAGCTTCAGCACTTTCTATTTTTTGTCCGCCAAAAACCAAACCTTTTTTACCATAGTTTTCTTCCAGATAAGCCGAGCAAATCTCAATAACATCTAAAGTATTTACATAACTTTCGTAGGCTGTATTTCCCCAGGTAAATAAACCATGCGAACCTAACATAATACCACGAATGCCTGGATTTTCATCTAAACATTTCTTTAGCGTTAAACCTAATTCAAAACCAGGTTTCTTCCATTCTACCCAACCAATTGTACCACCAAACAACTCTTGCGTAATTTTCTTTCCGTCTTTTGCTGCTGCAATTGCAATAGCTGCATCAGGGTGCAAGTGGTCGATATGTGCAAATGGTAAAAATCCGTGTAACGGTGTATCAATTGAAGGTGCTTTTGAACTTAAATCGAAAATACAGTGATTAAATAATTCAACCATTTCATCTTCATGCTCAACACCTCTATAAATGTTTTTTAAACTACGAAGACGATCTACATAAAGTGCAGCTAACCCACTTTTCTTTAAAGTACCTAAATCGCCCCCCGAACCTTTAACCCACATTACTTCGGTTTCTGAACCTGTAAGCGGATCTTTTTCTAATAATTTACATGAGGTATTACCTCCGCCGTAATTGGTTAATCGTAAATCGGCACCTAATAAATTGGAGCGATAAATTAACAATGCAACTTCATCGCCAGCTAATTTTGCGGCCTCTTCTTCATCCCATAAGTAACTTACGTACTTATAATTTGTTTCTTTAACAGACATGTATATTAATATTTTACTTTTTTAAAATTATTTAATTGAATTGCCGTACCCAACAATAAGTACAGATACGATAATGGTTAAAATGCCCGCAAAAACGGTGTACATAGTTTTTTTCGACACGCCTTTCCACTCTTTTAAAATTAAACCCCATACGTTTGCAATTAAAATGATGAATGCCATGTGCAAAATCCAAGAACTGGCGCCATTACCCATTTTACTTTCGCCCATGCCGTAAAAGAAAAACTGTAAAAACCAGGTTGTACCAGCAAGTGCCGAAAAGATGTAATTTTTTAGGAGTGGCGTGCTCGATTTTGTATAATCGCCGAAGGTTTTATTACGGGCGTTAAGAATCATACACCAAATAAAATTAGTAGATAAACCACCCCAAAGAACAACAACATAAGTTACATTATTCTGAAAAAGAAAATTTCCAGTTTCCGAAGGATTAGCAGCCTTCCAGATTGCATTTGCAGCATCGGCCATTGGTTTACCCGCCTCAATACCGAAATTAAAACAAGCACTTAAAACACCTGATACGATTCCAACGAATAAGCCTAAACCAAATTTAAACTCGGTTTTCACTTCCATTCCATGTGGATCAGTAACGTCAGCTTTAATTTCTTTTTCTTTCATCATCCCTGCTTTTCCACAGATTATGATACCCAATACGCAAACAATAAGTCCGAGCATAACCATTCTTCCCCAATCTGTTTGCAAGAACATAGTGAAAGTATCTTTACCAGCTTGAGGAAAGAAATCGAAGTAAATTGATGGTAAAATAGAACCTAACACCATGCATAATCCTAAGATAATACTGCTTCCAAGGGATACACCAAGGTAACGAACACCTAAGCCATAGGTTAAACCACCTATTCCCCACAGTATCCCGAAGAAATAAGTTAATAATAAAATTTTGCCGTTTGTACTGGCTATTATATCTGTAAAGTTCGGAATGGTTAAAAATGCAGCTAAAGGGGGAACAATTAACCACGAGAATACGCCACCAACAATCCAATAGCTTTCCCAGGCCCAGCCTTTAACTTTTTTATACGGAATGTAGAAACTACCGGAGGCAAAACCGCCGATGAAATGAAAGATTACGCCTAAAATTGCTTGCATTATAATTGGTTTTATATTTGGTTTTCGAAAGTATCGATTGATTCAAACTTAACTGTTATGTACTGTCATGCTGCATAAGAAATGTGTTTTATTATATTTGAGAAATTTAATTCCTGAACCGTGAAGTCTGATAGTTTAATTAGCCATATCCTTATTGACGAATATTCTGCAACCCCAAAGTATAAGCAGCTGGTAAATGCAATTTTGTATGCTATTGAAACTGGAAAAATTGAGAAAGGAAATTTGCTCCCTTCAATAAATGAACTCAGTTTTGTTTTAGAAATATCAAGAGATACAGCTGAAAAAGGATATCGGAGATTGCGCAAGTTGGGTGTTATCGAATCCATTCCAGGCAAAGGCTATTTTGTAATCAACACCGATTTTTCGAGAAAATTAAAAATCTGTTTGCTTTTTAATAAGCTCAGTACCCATAAAAAAATCATTTATGATTCGTTTACAAAAGCAATTGGCGAGCAAGCCGCGATAGATTTATATGTTTATAATAACGACTTTTCACTTTTCAGAAGTTTATTAAATAATAAGAAAGACGACTATACGCACTATGTTATCATTCCTCATTTTAACGAGGGCGACGAAAAAGCACAGGATCTAATCAATGCAATACCAAGAGAAAAACTGGTTATTTTAGACAAATTACTTCCCGGGATTTCTGGAGATTATGCAGCTGTTTACGAAAATTTCGCATTAGACATTTACAATGCCTTAGAACAAGCACTTGTCCCGCTTTCTAAATACGATACATTAAAAATTATCTTCCCGAAAAGCAGTTATTTTCCTAAAGAAATATTAGACGGATTTTATAAATTTTGTCAACAATATGCCTTTAATCATCAAGTAGTAGATAAAATTATTGATGAAGAAATTAATAATGGTGAAGTTTATATCAGTTTAATGGAAGATGATTTAGTTACACTTATTGAGAAAATCATCTCGCTGGAGTTGGAAGTTGGTAAGGATGTTGGTGTAATATCATATAACGAAATACCTTTAAAAAGAATAATTCTTGATGGGATAACCACTATCTCTACAGATTTTGCAATGCTTGGAACGCAAGCTGCAAATTGTATTTTAAACAACATCACAGAAAAAATTCACGTTCCATTTTACTTGAATTTGAGGAAGTCGCTTTAGTTTCTCATAATTTCCAGCAGTTTTAAAATGATTTTCTTTCTTATCTGCGAAAATCTGCGTTCCCTATCTTTTTAATCTGCAAAAAACACCTTCAAACATCGCCCAAAATCATTGTTAAAAATTATAAACGTCAAAAACACGTTAAAATATTTTTTAATTCAAATAAATAAACGTTAATTAGACATTTATTTATTGTTAGTTATGAGCACAGCAAACTATGTAATCGGTGTAGATTACGGGACGGATTCTGTCCGCTCCGTTCTGGTAGATACCGCAAACGGAAAAGAAATTTCAGCTTCTGTATTCCTTTATCCTCGATGGCAAAAAGGTTTATATTGTAAACCTTCCCTTAACCAATTCAGGCAACATCCTTTAGATTATGTAGAAGGTTTAACCCATACAATTAAAGATTGTATTGCAAAAGCTGGCGGTGAGGCTATCGTTCCATTTATAAAAGGAATTTCTGTTGATACCACGGGTTCTAGCCCTGTTGCAGTTGATGAAACAGGAACACCACTTGCATTAAAGCCCGATTTCGCTGAAAATCCGAATGCAATGTTTGTGTTATGGAAAGATCACACAGCTGTTCAGGAAGCCGCAGAAATTAATAAACACGCCGAAAAATTTGAAGTAAATTACCTGAAGTATGTGGGTGGAATATATTCATCTGAATGGTTTTGGTCGAAATTGCTTCACATACTAAGGGTTGATACTCAAGTTAGAAAAAATACAGTTTCGTGGGTAGAACATTGCGATTGGATTCCCTTTTTACTTTCTGGTAAAACGGATGTTAAAGAAATGAAACGCAGTCGTTGTGCAGCTGGACATAAAGCTTTATGGGCAGAAGAATTTGACGGATTGCCTCCTGAAGAATTCTTTAAAACCTTAGATCCATTGTTGAAAGGATATAGAGATTTATTATTCAGAGATACTTATACATCTGATGTTTCTGCAGGAAACTTAAGCGCCGAATGGGCCGAAAAGCTTGGCCTTAATACCGACGTCGTTATTGGTGTTGGCGCTTTCGATGCACACATGGGCGCTGTTGGCGGCGAGATAGAACCCTATTATTTAAGTAAAGTAATGGGCACGAGTACTTGCGATATTTTAGTTGCTCCTAATAAAGACCTGGAAGGTAAATTAATTAACGGTATTTGCGGGCAAGTTGATGGTTCTGTTATTCCAGATATGGCTGGTTTAGAAGCTGGCCAGTCTGCGTTTGGTGATGTTTATGCCTGGTTTAAAAGTCTGATCAGCTGGCCAATCAATAATCTCTTATCAGAATCGACCATAATTGATGAGCATACCGCTAATGCTTTAAGAGAAGAACTTGAACACAAAATACTTGCAAATTTAGCTAAGCAAGCTTCAGAATTACCCGATGATGATTACTCGGAACTGGCTGTTGATTGGTTAAATGGTAGAAGAACACCCGATGCAAACCAAGAGCTAAAAGGTGCCATTACTGGTTTGGGCTTAGGTACCGATGCTCCAAGATTTTTCAGGGCGTTAGCCGCTGCAACTTGCTTTGGTGCTAAAGCAATTGTAGATCGGTTTAAGGAACAAGGCGTACCTGTTAAAGGTATTATTGGTATTGGAGGTGTGGCTAAAAAATCGCCATACATTATGCAAATGATGGCCGATGTTTTGGAAATGCCAATCCGCATACACCGTTTTGAGCACACTTGTGCTTTAGGTGCTGCCATGTTTGCGGCTGTTGTTGCAGGTATTTATCCAGATGTTGAAACGGCAATGAAAGCGATGGGAACCGGTTTCGAAAAAGAATATCATCCTAATATTAAAAAACAAAAACTTTATCGTCAGCACTATCAGCAATATTTAAGCTTGGGTAGATATTTAGAAAAGTTTAATAAAAAAGATGTAAAACCATATTTATCATGAGCAACTATCAGGATATAAAAGAGCAGGCTTATGCTGCTAATATGCAATTGCCAAAGTTAGGTTTAGTGCTTTTTACTTTTGGAAATGTAAGTGCTGCAGATAGAGAAAACGGTGTTTTTGCAATTAAACCAAGCGGAGTTCCTTATGATGAATTAACAGTTGATAGCATGGTGATTGTGGATTTCGATGGCAATACTGTTGAAGGAAACTTGCGTCCATCATCTGATACCAAAACCCACGCTGTGCTTTACAAAAACTGGGAAAACATCGGCGGTATTGTACATACACATTCTACTTATGGAACGGCTTGGGCCCAGGCACAAAGAGCCATTCCAATTTTTGGCACCACGCATGGCGACCATTTAACGGTAGATATTCCTTGTGCGCCGCCAATGGATGATGAAATGATTAAAGGAAATTATGAATATGAAACTGGTTTCCAGATTATGAATCATTTTGAGAGCCTTGGTTTAAGCTATAAAGAAGTGGAAATGATTTTAGTTGGCAACCACGCTCCTTTTACCTGGGGAAAAACAGCAGACAAAGCTGTTTACAATAGTGCTGTTTTAGAAGCAGTTGCGCAAATGGCCATACTTACCGAACAAATTAATGCGAATGCACCGAAGTTAAAGGACTCTTTAATAAAGAAACATTACGAGCGCAAACATGGCTCGGATGCTTATTACGGGCAGAAGTAGATTAGAAGTTTTTAGCACCATTTTAGGTTAAATAAACCTGATTGAAGTGAGCATGAAGGCTAATTTTTTATTAGCCGAATAAAACGAAAAGCAGGACTATCGGAACCGATAGAAAGCCGAAGCTTGCTTTTCAAATAAAATATAAAGATTATAACTAAAAATATAAGAGCAATGATTGATTTAAAAAAATTACAGGTTTGGTTTATTACGGGTACGCAGGATTTGTATGGTGAAGAAACTTTAAAACAAGTTGCGATTCATGCAGAGCAAGTTGCAAAATCGTTAAATAACAACCAAAAAATTTCAGTTTCGGTGGTTTTCAAACCAATTGTTAAAAATACCGATGAGATTTTTGAAACCCTACAAAGCGCTAATACCGATGAAAATTGTATTGGGGTTGTAACCTGGATGCACACTTTCTCGCCTGCTAAAATGTGGATTAGAGGTTTAAATGTTTTACGAAAGCCATTGCTTCATTTACATACTCAATTCAATCGCGATATTCCTTGGAATACCATTGATATGGATTTTATGAACTTAAACCAAAGTGCGCATGGCGATAGAGAATTTGGTTTTATGGTTACGCGGATGCGAAAAGATAGAAAAGTTGTTGTTGGCCATTGGGAAGATGAAGAAGTTGCTTCGCAAATTGATACCTGGTGCAGGGCTGCTGCTGGATGGCATGATTGGCAAGGCGCAAAATTTGCCCGTTTTGGTGATAATATGCGTTATGTTGCGGTAACGGATGGCGATAAGGTTGAGGCTGAAATGAAGTTTGGTTTCTCGGTAAATACTTATGGTATTGGCGATTTAGTTGCTGTAATTAATGCGGTAAGTGAAGATGATATCAAAGCTTTGGTACAAGAATACGAAGCGACTTATGATATGGCTGATGATTTGAAACCTGGTGGTGCAAGACATTCTTCAGTTTATGATGCCGCTAAAATTGAGTTAGGTTTAAGGAAATTTTTAAAAGATGGGAATTTTAAGGGTTTCTCGGATACTTTTGAAGATTTACATGGAATGATTCAGTTACCAGGAATTGCTGCGCAACGTTTAATGGCCGATGGTTATGGTTTCGCTGGTGAAGGCGATTGGAAAACTGCAGCTTTAGTTCGTGCTTGTAAAGTTATGGGCGCTGGCTTAGCAGGTGGAAATGCTTTTATGGAAGATTACACTTACCATTTCGATCCTGCAAACTCAATGGTTTTAGGTTCGCATATGTTAGAAGTTGATGCTTCGTTAGCAAAAGGTAAAGCAAGTTTAGAAGTTCATCCTTTAGGTATTGGTGGCAAGGCAGATCCAGCTCGTTTAGTTTTTAATGTTGCTGGCGGCGATGCTTTAAATGCGTCACTAATTGATATGGGCAATCGTTTCCGTTTATTGGTGAACGAAGTTAAAGCTGTTGAAGCCGAAAATGATTTACCAAACTTACCTGTAGCTCGTGTACTTTGGAAACCACTTCCTGATATGAAAACTGGTTGTGCAGCCTGGATTTATGCTGGTGGCGCGCATCACACAGCTTATAGCCAAAATTTAACAACTGAGCACTTATCTGATTTCGCAAATATTGCAGGTATTGAGTACATTAATATTGGCGCTGAAACCAAAATAAAACAATTTAGAAATGAGCTTCAATGGAACGAAGTTTTCTATAAATAATTAACTATAACCAAATTAAAACCAAATTATGAATAATTTTTCGACGGTTGATTACGCCGTTTTTATCTTTTACTTTATCCTAATCTCCAGTTATGGATTTTGGATATACAGTAAAAAGAAAAATAAAGGTACATCGGGAAGTCACGACTTCTTTCTTGCCGAAGGCTCTTTAACGTGGTGGGCCATTGGTGCCTCACTTATTGCGTCGAACATTTCTGCCGAACAATTTATTGGCATGAGTGGTCAGGGTTTTCAGGTGGGTATGGCGGTTGCAGCTTACGAATGGGTTGCCGCAATTGCATTAATTATTGTTGCAGTTTGGTTTATTCCAGTTTATCTGAAGAATAAAATCTTTACAATGCCTCAATTTTTGCAAACGAGGTATAACGAAACCGTGAGTTTAATTATGGCCATTTTCTGGTTATTCCTGTACATTTTTGTAAACCTTACCTCGATTTTATACTTAGGTTCGATTGCCATTAGCAGCATGATAGACCCTGCATATTTTAAATATATAGTTATCGGTTTGGCTGCATTCTCTTTAATTATTACGCTTGGCGGAATGAAGGTAATTGGTTTTACAGATGTAATTCAGGTTATTGTTTTAATTGCTGGCGGTTTGGTTACCACTTACATTGCCTTAACTATGGTAAGTGATCACTTTGGTTTAGGTAAAGATGCTATTGCAGGTTTTAAAATGCTGATGAAAGATTCTCCAGATCATTTTAAAATGATTTTAGACAAACCAACAGCAAACTCATCGCAAGAATATGTAAATAAATATTTAGCGCTTCCTGGTATTGCCATGTATTTTGCTGGTCAATGGATTGTGAATTTAAACTATTGGGGTTGCAACCAATACATTACACAAAGAGCGTTGGGTGCGGATTTAAAAACAGCCAGAACAGGTATTTTATTTGCAGGATTTTTAAAATTAGGTATGCCAATTATTGTAATGTTACCTGGTATTGCAGCTTATGTTTTACACAGAAATGGTGCATTGCAGCATGAAATGGCCCCAGATGGTAAAGTAATCGCAGATAATGCATACTCTGCGGTATTAACTTTTTTACCTAACGGATTAAAAGGTTTATCATTAGCAGCTTTAACAGCAGCCATTGTTGCCTCTTTAGCTGGTAAAGCAAATAGTATTTCTACAATTTGGACATTAGACATTTATAAAAAATACATCAATAAAAATGCAGACGAGAAAAAGTTAGTTGTTATTGGTCGGTTAAGCATTTTAGTGGCAATTGTAATGTCGGTAATTTTAACCTGGGATGATTTATTAGGTATAGGTGGCGAAGGTGGATTTACCTTTATCCAAAAATATACAGGCTTTATTAGCCCTGGTGTATTTGCAATGTTTCTTTTAGGGATGTTTTGGAAGCGTACTACAGGTACCGCAGCAATTGCAGGCTTAGTTACTGGATTCTTGCTTTCAGTAGTTTTCAATAATTATGCACCGATATGGTTCGGTCACGAAAACTTTTTATACACGGCTTATCTAAACAAAGATGGTATTTATGAAATTCCATTCTTAATCTGTATGGGCTTATCGTTCTTATTTACCATGATTGTAATGGTTGGATTAAGTTTATTAGGTCCTAAAGTAAATCCTAAAGCATTCGAATTAGATAAATCGATGTTTAAAGTTGCGCCATCTACACTTGTGTTGATTGTTGTAACCTTACTCTTAATTACACTCATTTATGTTAAGTTTTGGTAGCTTGTGATTAAAATAAAAAAAGGGCAATTTCTTCGTCAGAAATTGCCCTTTTTTATATATCCCAAAAGATGCTAAAATAAATCTAGCAAAAAGAAAAAAACTAATCCTCCATCTTAACCATCGCTTTAATTACACCATTTTTCGGATCTAACCAGCTTTCGAAGTTATCTTTCACTTTATCAAAATCTACCTTGTGGGTAATGTAAGTTGTAGGTTTTACTAAACCAGCTTTCATTGATTTAATTACATGCTCGAAATCTTCGATATTGGCATTTCTACTGCTCATTAAAGTCGATTCTCTTTTGTGAAACTCTGGATGATTAAATATTAAATCACCTTTTTGAAGGCCAATCAATACAAATCTTGCGCCATGAGCCATGTAGTTAATGGCATTGTTTATTGCTTTTTGATTTCCAGTTGCATCGATTACAACTGTTGGCATATCGCCATTTGTAATTTCACTTAATTGCTCGGTAACATCTGTAGATAAAGCATTTATGATATGCGCTACGCCTAATTTTTCTTTACAGAAAGCTAAACGGTCGTCGTTAATATCTAAGGCAATTACGTGTCCACCAGCAATTCTTGCGAATTCCATTGTGCCTAAACCAATCGGACCAGCACCTATTATTAATACAAACTCACCTGGCTGAATATCAGCTCTGCGAACACCATGAGCGCCGATAGCTAAAGGTTCTACTAAAGCTAATTCATCGTAACTTAAACCTTCGCCATGCAAAAGTGTTCTAGATGGAACTTGCAAATACTCACGCATTCCGCCATCGACATGTACGCCGCAAACTTGCATTTTTACGCAACAATTGGGTTTATTCATTCGGCAGGCAATACATTCGCCACAATTAAAATATGGAATGAATGTTACAGCCTCTCCTATTGAAAAACCATCAGCACCATCGGCTTCAACTAATTCGCCAGAAAGCTCATGACCTAAAACTCTTGGATAATTAAAGAAAGGTTGCGTGCCTTCGAAGGCATGTAAATCCGTTCCGCAAATGCCAATTCTTTTAATTTTTATAATGGCGTGGTCTTTTTTCAATTCAGGTTTATCAGTTTCTGAGTATTCAAAAGTTCCAGGTGTTGTACAGGTAAGGGTTTTCATTTTTTATCGTTTTTGTCAGCTTGATTTTTTTGATCATTGCGAGGCATGAAGCAATCTCCTTAGTTAAGTAAAAGGAGATTGCTTCCTGCCTCACCATCACGACAGCAGATTAAAGATTTACTAATTTATGCGTTTGCTAAAGCTCTATCTAAGTGAACATAACCACCATCAACATGGATAATTTGTCCTGTGGTATGGCTTGATTTATCAGACATTAAAAAAACCGTCATATTTGCAATTTCTTCAGCCGTAGTCATTCTGTTTTCCAACGGAATTTTTGAAGTTATTTCATCTAATTTGGCTTGAGCATCTGGTAAAGTTTCAATCCATGTTTCGTAAGCTGGCGTCCAGCATTCGGCTACAACCACTGCGTTTACACGAATTCCATATTTTAAAAGCTCAACTGCCCATTCGCGGGTTAAAGCATTTCGTCCTCCATTTGCCGCAGCATAGGCTGAAGTATTTCCTTGTCCTGTTTCCGCTGTTTTTGAAGTGATGTTTACAATTGCACCTTTACTTTTAATTAATTCTGGCAAAGCATGATGTGCCATTAAATAGTAATGCACTACATTTTTATGCAACGAAGCCATGAAATCTTCATAGTTTCCACTTTCTAAACCTACACCGTCGTTTACACCTGCATTGTTCACCAAACCATCAATCCTACCGAATTGGTTTATAATTTCAGCGACTACTTTTTTGCAATCATCAGGATTGGATAATTCTGCTACAAACTGAGCTGCCTTACCACCTTGTTCCTCAATTGCATCAACCACTTTCTGGTTATCGTTGGCTTTTCTTCCTACAATAACTGCAACAGCGTTTTCTTTTGCAAAAACCTCTGCAATGCTTCTACCAATGCCTTTTGCAGCGCCAGTAATTATGACAACCTTTTCTTTTAAATTTAAATCCATTTCAAAATATTTTTATTCTTTATCAATTCGTCTTCCTGCTCCCAAAGGGGATAAAAGATGCTAACCTTGCAGAGTTTTATTTCAATTCAATATCACAGATATGAGCACCAATTAGCAACAGATCCCTTTTTATCTGTGGTTAATTTATTTAATCATATTAATTACATCTGCCTTTCTTGATTCTGGCAATACTTTTAAATCTATTAATTTCCCATCTTTTAATGTTCCCTCAACCGTGGTTTTATAAGGTGCATGCAGTTTGAAATGCACATTCCAGTCTTTTGGCCATGCAGGGAAAAGAAAAATTTTCTTCCCATCAACCTGCATTAACATTTCCTGTAAGCCAATCATTCCAGAACCGCCCCAATTATGATCAGGTGTCCAATCGAAACCTGGCCCCCAAAATGCTGGAAATCTTCTACCTGAATCTTTTAATTTATCTGTTGTTAATTTTGCAGCATCTTCTGTTAAACCCAATCTAGCGGCAAAAATATTATCTTGTTTCCAACCTACATAACTTCTAAATTTAAGCACATCAGTATCATATTTAAAAGTATTAATTGCAGTATCTAGTCCTGGCTTTCCAAGGCCATAAATCCCCCATGGATAAACTGGGTACAACTGCGGACTTTCGGTATTATTAATCCGTTCCCATAATTTTGCAGGTGAAATTGTTGGTTTGCCATCAAAATTTCTAAAGCTAATTGATGGAATGGTTTTTAACATTTCAGCCCATTCTGTTTTCTTTTTTTGAGATAGATTAGGTTGTTCAATCAATCTTTGTAAAACCGTTTTTAAGGCAGCAATTGTAGATGTAGAATTATAAGCCATTTTATAAGTTTCAACGCCAGAACCTGGATATAAAACCAAATGACCATCTGCATCTAATGCTTTTGCACCGCGTTGCTTGGCTAAATATGTATAATGCTCTTTAAAAAAAGTAAGTGAACTTTCAATCAAAGGAAGATATTTTTCAATGTTTCGGTTGTCGTATCTTTCGGTTTCCAAAATCATCATACAAAATTCTAAAACCGTGTCCCACTCATATTCTAGCCAGGCATTATATTCCATGCCTTTGTTAAAATCAGCAGGTCGTTTCCAACCATATTCAGCAGGATTTGGTAAGCCAAAGTTTTCTAACTGTTCGGTGAAACTTGCACCTTTATGGCTCCAAGCAGCTTCCGTTCTAACTTCAGCATTTTTTAGTAAATCGAGATAGAAATCAAATTGGGGCTTCATCATATCGAAATCGCCACTTTTAAGCATTGGCCAATAAACCAAACGTTGATTTTGCGCAGTATGAGTTCCACCACCCCAGTTTCTAAAATCTGGTGTGTATTTTAAGGCCGAATCAGTTAATTGTGGATCGTAAGTAAATAAGCCACCGTTAAACTTTGTAGGATATTTACCAAAAGCGTTGCAACCCAACATGTAGCGAAACAACTGATAGTTTCTAGCTGATTGATCGGCAGCTTTATCATCAGAATTGATGTATATAAAGCTCTTCTTCCAGTAATCATTCCACCATTTTATACTGGCTTTTTGATTTGAATTTCTTTTTGATAGATTAGTTTCTCTTTCCCAATCTGCAACTGTTGCTGCTTTTCTCGCATTTAAACTTATCGTTATGTTTTGTGAGTGTGATGGCGATTTGCTTTTTAAAGCCCATGCTTTAAATGGTGTATTAAGATAAATGCCTGTGTAGTTTCCAGCCAAAACCATATTATCGCCTTGCATTAAACCGCCAAAAATTAGATTATTTAAAGGATTGAATAAATCTGATTTTCTGTCTTCTAAACCTTGTTGTTTCACAGCCACATCAAAAACGGTTTCTGTTTTATTTTGGTGGTAAAACTGAATACCATTATTTTTAAAAGCGATTTCATCTTTTAAAGTTTTCACAACACCTTGTGGTGCCCATTTATAAGAATTCTGGTTATTTTCTTTGCCTTTCGTAATTCGGTCTTCAAAACGCCAGGTTTCATAACTTGCTTCAGTTATAATTTTTTGACTTGAATTGATATCGATATGAATAACTGGATTGAAAACATCAACCCATACTTTAATTAGCGTATTTAAGTTACCATTTGAACCGCTGATTTGTGCAAAACCATCTTTTAAAATCAACTCTTGCTTAAATGTTTTGCCTTCGAACGGATTTGGGCTAAGTTTTAGTTTTACCCTACCCAACTTCAATAGCGTATTGTTTTCGTCAAAAGTGCCGCTTTTTGATAAATAAAAATAAACTTCTCCTTTTTCTACCCAAAGATTTAAGCCGATATCACCGCCACCAACTGGCATGGATTCAGATGAATTTTGGCTCTGGCTAGTCCACACAACGTTTTCTTGTGCTTGAGTTGTTGTGATAAACCATAAAGACAAAAAGAACACAACAAAGTTATTAGTTTTCAAAAAAGTCGACCATCTGAGACAACCAAGGACATTTAAGTTCTTGTTGTAAGTGATATGTGTCTTTGTGGTAAAAATCATTATTCTATTCTTCTAATTATCCCAGTTATCAGTTCTAAATGATGAAACTGGCAAGCCTTCATTTCCAAATAAATCACCAACAATAAAATCATTAAATGCGTAACGAACCGCAACTGGATTTTTTACTTGCTCTGAAGAAACATTAATACTGCTGCCTTTTATTATTGCTTTTGCAGGATAAAATTTCCTATCAGCGCCAGCAATTTCGAATAAAGATAATTCTCTACTAAATGAAGTTAAGCCATTTGGTACATCTTTAAATTTAACGACGGCTTCATTTTTTTCAATCGTAATCGATTCATAAAGCGGACTGGTTGCGCTAAATCCTTTAATGCCATAAGTTTTGGCCAATGCTAAATAAGCCAATCGTTCGCCACCTTGTTTTTTCTTTGAAGGATGAATCATATTTTCCTCGCCAATATCCATCAAAACAGCCATCGCCGAATTTGATATTTTAGATAATGATTTGCGTTGTGCATCTCTCAAAAATGCAGAATTGTATTTTCCACCTTTATGAAATGGTGCTAACTGAGCATAATTGTATGGTGCAATTTGTGCATAATAGAAAGGAAATTCACCATTATCCCAATTCTTTCTCCAGCTTGAAACCATCGCAGGAAATAAGCTCTCGTATTGGTCGGGGCGCTCGTAATTAGATTCCCCTTGATACCAAATAGCACCTTTTACGCTGTAGCCAATTACTGGATAAAGCATTCCATTATATAATGTTGTTGGGGTTCGGCTTACTTCTTTTATCGAATCGCCTTTTGAAGGAATTTTTATTTCTGGAAAGGATTTTAAATCTTCTGGCGACATCCAGGCTTCGATTGAGGAGCCGCTATAACTATCATTGATAATACCAACTGGAACATCTAAAATTTCGTTTAAAAGTGTACCAAAGTAATAAGCTGTTGCGCTGAAATTTGCTACAACTTCTGGCTCACTAAGTTTCCATTCTGATGGTTTGCTGTTTTCTTGTCTTTCTGTAATAGATGAACGCGGTACAGTGTATAATCTGATATTCGGATTTTTCGATTTTAAAATAGCCTCATTACTACCAATATTTGGCTGACCTTTATAACCTTTCATCGGCAATTCCATGTTCGATTGTCCGCCGCAAAACCAAACCTCGCCAATTAATATGTCAGATAAAATCAATTTCTCTCCATCATTAAATTCGATGTTGTAAGGTCCTCCAGCTGAAGGTGTAGCAACTTTAACCTTCCATTTGCCGTTTTGGTCTGTTGTAATCGAATAGTTTTCTTTATTCCAAGAAGTGATTATTTTTACTTTGGCTGATGGTTTTGCCCAACCCCAAATGGCCACATTACTTTGTTGTTGTAACACCATGTGGTCGGTAAAAATAGATGCAGGTTTAACCGTTGCATTTGCAGCAATAGCAAATACGATTAGTCCAAAAGTTAATATTTTTTTAAGAAATTTTACGTTCATTTTCTTCTTCTTTTAATGCTTTTCTTCTCCAATAATTAGCTAAGATTGAGCCCGAAATATTCATCCACGGACTAAAAACCGCAGCCGCTAAACCAACTGTGCCCAATTTACCCATTCCGCCTGCTAAGCCCGATGCCATTCCTCCGTTTTGTAAACCAACTTCAAAAGCAACTGTTCTGGCAGATTTTTTATCCAAACCAAATACACGACTGAGCATGTAGCCAAATAAATAACCAGCGCCATTATGAATAACCGAGGCTAAAAACAACAGAAAGCCGACTTTTAATAAATTATCTCTTCCAGCAGCGGTTGTTACCGTTGTAAAATACACAATGCCAAACATAGATACATAAGGCATTAAATCGTCGAGCGTTTTAATTTTCAGCGTAATTAGGTGATATAAAATTCCGACCAAAAATGCGCCTGTAAAAAAGCTAAAAATCTCTACAGAATGCATGGCATCTTCAGGTAGTTTTTGCTCCAAACTATTCCAAAGCCCAAATGGAAGTGCTAATAACCATGCTATGCAAAAAACAGCGATCACCTTAACAACCTTTACGCCCTTCGGAGTTGCTCTTTTTAAATAATCATGAATTAACGCCGCACCAATCGGAACGATAACGATTTTAATGATTTCCATCATCATGTTAATGAATTTGATTTCAATTAGAGTTCCAGCCAGTAACTTCATTAATAATGGCGTCATTATGGGCGCTACTAATGTTGCTATTGCCGTTACTGCAACCGATAAAACCAAATTTGCCCTCGCTATGTAAACCATTACATTCGAAGCCAAGCCACTAGAACAAGAACCAATTAAAATTATGCCTGCAGCAATTTCAGTTTCAAAATGGAACACTTTAACCAACAATAAACCCATTAAAGGCATAATTGAGAAATGACAAAGTAATCCGATGAGCACGCCTTTGCCACTATTTGCCAAACCTGCAAAATCTTTTAAGCCCATTTGTATGCCCATACCGAACATAACAAACTGTACAACCACCAAAATAAGCCACTTATTCCTTAAATCTACGCTACCCCATTTTAAAAATGCCGATGGATAAATCATACCTGCAACAACCGCAGTAATGATCCACGCGGTGTATTGATAGTTTTTCAAACTTTCTAAAGCACCAATACCAATGGCTAAACTTACCGCTAAGATTAAAGCTGCAGGTTGCCAGAGCGTTTGATTAGACACAAACAAACCTGCAAGTAAAACCAAAAAGGCGATACCTCCTACATATAAAAACAGCTTACGAATGTTTTTCATAGCCGTTTATTTTATAAGTTCGGCAATGTGCTGTATGGCCAAAGCAGGACTAGCTAATATTGGAATACGTTTTTCTGATTCCTGCAAACCATCCACCACACGCGACATAGATGCTTGCGCCAATACAATCACATCAACTTCTGTTGAGAGTTGCCTTAAAGCCGCTGCAACCATTTCATCATGCTTTTCAGGATTTCCACCCATTAGTGCCTCAAAAGCACCTTCGCACAATTTAGAAGTTAATTCAATTTCTTTTCCAGCAGCCGCTGCTCTACGCTTCACCAAATCACTTGTTGGGCCTAATGTGGTTGGTAAAGTTGCAATAACACCAATTTTTTTTCCCGTTTGTACTGCTAAATCTGCCATTGGTTGATCAACTCTTAAAACAGGAACGCCAGTTAACTCTGCGGCAGCTTCTACAGCCGAACCAATAGACGAGCAGGTTACTAAAATATAATCGGCACCAGCCAAAGCAGCCGAACCTACATGGTCTACCACTCTTCTTGCTGTTAACTTCGTTAATTCGTTACGCGTAATTACGTCTTTTATCAAGCTATCATCAACAATATTAAAAACGTTAACATTAGGCAAATGCGTTGCACATAACTGTTGAAAAACAGGAACTAATGTTGCAGAAGTATGAACAAGTCCAAGGGTTTTAGTTTTCATATTTAGTTTTTTACTGAGTTTATTTTATGTTAATTATATCTTTCGAGGCCTGAACAAAAAAATCTTGTTTTCCTACCTGACCACCTTTAAAAACAATGTGTAAATTATTTATATCTGAATTTGTTGAATGCACTTTGCATAGTGGAGCGCCTGCGGTTAACGGCGAAATCATCTCCATTGCTTCAATTCCCATCGCTCGTGCAGCATAACTTGATGTATCTCCTCCTGCAATAACAAGCCTTTCTAAATTGGTTTTTTCTGCAACTTTTTTAGCGATTTCGCCAAGCACTCGACCGTAAACAATTGATGCAGTTGATTTATTCAATTCATTGTTATTAAATATTTTATCGGATTCAACGACTCTTAAATCATCATTACCTAGACTGGTATGTATTAAAACATTTTTACCATCAGAAATAAATTTTACAACTTGCTCAACATAGATTGAAATAAGGTTTTCGTCGATATCAGAATCTGATGAATATCGATTAGCAAAAGCAACAGTATCGATTGCGATTTCAGCAAAACCATTATCCAAAGCATATTTAATTTGCGATGAAGTTACTGGAGAACAGCTACCAGAAATAACCAGAATCGGTTTCGAACATTTGATATTCCCCCAACCGAGTTTATCCTTAACAATGCCTTTTTCTTTCCAGTATGAACCTAAAGCCATTTCTATTCCTGATGAGCCGACCGAAAACACGATATGATCCTGTTTAGAAGACTGCGCTATTATTTCTCCAATTGGAATTAAGTCCTCTGCCTTTAAAGCATCAAAAAGAACGATTTCATGATCACCAAAATCTACATCGAAATGCTTTTCAGCATAGTGATGAAGAGCTGTAATGTTAAAAAGCCCTATCTTTTTATTGGTTTGTTTGCCCAAATGCAGGCGTAAGTCACTTTCATCAGCAGGTGTAACTGGATGTTTACTCATAGATGGATGCCTGTCTAAACGATAAATATCACCATCGCTTCCAATTCCCATCCTGGCAAATAAATTACCAAACAAACAATATCTTCCTAAAGCTGGCGCTGCTACTAACAATGGGACGTAAGTTCCTTTAAAAACGGATTGGGCAACATCTATAGCTTTTCCAATGCTTCCAATAGTTGGCGATGAATCAAAAGTTGAGCAGACTTTATAATGAACGTGCTGTGGTTTGAGCTCTTTCAATGCCTCAAATGTTGGCAAAAGTTCAGCTTCCATTTTAACTGGCGATAAAGCCCTGCTTACACCCGCCACACCAATGGCTTGCAAATCGGCATAGTTTAATAACTGCTCTTTTGTTGGAACATCAATAAATAAAACCGTTTTAACGCCTGCTTTACAGAGAAACTCCAGGGCATCAGTAGAGCCTGTAAAATCATCGCCATAAAAGGCCATTAATAAGCGGTTATTTTCTTTGTTCTCCATCTTATTTTTTCCCGAAAACGGAAACTGATTGATTAAATTCTGAATATTTTTTTGCCGTATCTTCCACAGATAAACCATCTACAGCCCCTTGCCATGCTTGTTGTAAAGCAATAACTCCACCAGCAGGACCACTTGGATGCGCCATTATACCTCCACCTGCCATATACAACAAATCGACGGTTTTAGTCCTTCTATAGGTTTCTACAGCTTGCCCGCCCCACTGACCAGAGGAAACAACTGGTAATACTGAGAAGCCCCTTAAAAACGGCTTTAAGCAAGATTCAATTGAAGTCACCACAGAATCATCAGATTCCCAGAATTTGTTTTGAATACCATTAACATGGATTTGGTCTACACCTGCCAAACGCCATAATTTTTGATAAGCAGGAAATTCAATCCCCAAAAGCGGATGTCTGTTTATCATTCCCCAACCATTTCTGTGTCCATGAATGGCCAGTTCGCGGTTATCGCAGATCTTTTTAACGCCAGCCAATCCAACACTATTTAGGCTAATCATTGCTGAAGTCCCGCCACTTTTAACAATCTTCTCGTAGTTGCGTTGCATTTGGTCAATCTCGTCGCTCAGGTTAAAAGCATACATCACTTTTTTACCAGTTTTATCAGCATGAGCATTAATTACATTCATAATCGCATCTACCCGTTTATCAAAAGGAGAATTTGCCGACGAACCTAACAATTCATCATCTTTGATAAAATCGATTCCAGCTTCTACTAACGTTTTCACCAATTCGGCTGTTTGTTCAGGGCTCATTCCAATACTAGGTTTAATGATTGTACCAATCAAAGGTCGTCCTTCAACATTGGTCAATTTTCTACATCCGCTAATTCCAAATTGTGGACCTTTAAATACATTAGCATAAGAATCTGGAAAATCAATATCCATTAACTTTAAGCCTGTAAATTGCGTTAATTCATATAAATTGCCTTGTAAAGTTGAAATAAGCACTGGCAAATTGTAGCCAAAATTTTCTATCGACCAGGAAACTTTTATAACTGCTCTTTGATAAATTCCAGGTTTTAATTTAACGCTTGGAATAGATGGTTCCGTTGAACTTTCTAATTTTTCAATTGACTCTACCCTTGCCGCAAATCTTGCTTTCAGCTCTTCCGTCTCTCCTGGAACAGCAATAAAAGTTCCTGAAGATTGTTCGCCCGCTAAAACCAGCGCCGATTTTTCTAAATCAAGCGGTGTTTCAATGTAATATGTTGCTGTAATTCTTTCCATTTTTATTTACTTACAGGTAACCAAACCGACATTTCTGAATGGCCACGATTCCCCCATGCAAAATAAGGCACTAGTTTAATTTCAGCTTCCTTACTGTTGTTATTAACTGGACGATACAACACGTTTTTCCAGCTATTTGGTTCTACAATTTTTGCATTCCCAACCAAACTCATCATATCAGCGCCATCGATGTTAATTGGTTTTGCTTCAAATTTTGTGGTTGTTGGGATAAAGGCATTGAAAATACTTTTACCTGGCAAATCAGTCGATTCTAAGCAATACACTATCGGCCCTCGCTTAACGGCAATTTGATTTCTATTTTCTTCAACCAAGGGATTTGCTTCAATCAAAGTTGCTTCCATTGGAAGATTCAATTCAATTACATCGCCTTTTTTCCAAATCCTGTTTATTTCTGCATAAGTTCCTGAAATCGCTTTGATATTTTCTGGTTTCCCGTTAATACTGATTTGAGCATTGTGAGTCCAGGCTGGGATTCTCAGAAAAACTGAATAGGGTTTATTTCCAATCTCTTTTACAGAGATTTTAATATTACCATCCCAAGGATAATTGGTTTCTTCTGATAAAGAAATTTTACTTCCATCAGCTAATTTAGTAGTTAAGTTATTACCACCATATAAATTGAACCACAATCCTTTATCAGAAACACTGTATGCGTAGTCACTAACCTCTGCAATAGTTCTAACTACATTTGGCGGGCAACAATTTGATAAACCAATGTAAGGCACTCTATCTTTCGACCAACGCTGTTTGAAAGGCAAATCATTCGATTGAGCTAGCGGATTAGTGTATAAAAAGTTCTTTCCATCAAGGCTAATTCCAGATAAAACACTGTTATGCAAAGCCAGTTCCATTACATCAGCGTATTTGGCATCGCCAGTAATTTGCAGCATTCTCCAGTTCCAAAGTACGTTACCGATGTTGGCGCAAGTTTCATTATGTGCAGTAAAGTTTGGCAATTGAAAATCGCGACCAAATGCCTGATGAATTTTCTGAACATCGGCAGGATTATAAGAAGTTCCATCAGGAGAGGTGCCATCATAAAGAGAACCGCAACCACCTGTGATGTACATTTTATGCTGATTTACATCATCCCACATCAAATTCAAAGTATTTAAAAGCGAGTCTTTTCCCGTTTCGGCATATAAATCAGCAACGCCTGCATAGAGATAATTGGCTCGTACCGCGTGTCCCATCGCTTTCGTTTGTTTTAAAAATGGAATTCTGTCCTGATTATCATCCGTTCCATCATCAATTTTACCTTTAATCGCGATTAAATGATTGGCTAGATCTAAATAACGAGGATCGTTGGTGGTGCGATACATTTCTACAACACCCATATAATGCGACGGGCAAATGGCGTTTCTAGCCAATGTTGGCGATGCTGATTTGTAAAAATTATACAAATAATCTGTTGCTTTCTTAGCGATATTAAGCAAAGTCGTTTTACCTGTTGCCCGATAGTGAATGCAACCAGCCGTCATTAAATGACCAATATTATAAGATTCAAAACTTAATCTGTCTTGAAATTGATTATTTGAACCCGTTTTACGTTGTTCAATCATAGCCTTGGTGTAGATATAACCATCCTCACGCTGCGATTTTCCAATTACAACGATGGCCTTATCCATCATCTCATTCAGCTTTGGATTTTTGGTCGAAGCATATAAACTGGCTACGGCCTCTAAGGTTTTATAATAATCTCCATCATGAAATGAAGGGCCAGAATGTGAGCCCGTATCTAATCCAGCAGCAATTTCAAAGTTTTTAAAGGCATGACTAATTTTTGGGTCGTTGTAAATTGCCCACATATTTGGCACCATGGTTTCAGTCGCAACCTTAAACCGATCGGCCCAAAAACCTTTAGTCCAGGTTACATCGCTCATGTTTACGCTATGCAGCTTAGCATACTTACTCTTCGAAGTATTAACAAGTGCCTTATCTTGTGCGTTTACGCATAACGATGACAGACAAATAGCAAGCAAACCAATATTAAATCTTTTCATATTCTATTTCTCCTCCAACTGTATTACAACTGGTCCAAATAAACCAGCTGGATTCAAAGGCTTTCCTTCCAACCTGAAAGGAGCCGTTGTTTTTGTAAGTCTTTTATTTTCAGGTAATATACTATCGCCAATTAAACGATTAGCCCAGGTATTCACGACCTCTATCGTAATTTTATTTTCGCCTTTTTTGATGGCTTTGCTAATATCCAATCTATGCGGAGCTGTCCATAAAGTGCCACAGCTAATGCCATTAATTTTAACTTCGGCCATACTCGAAAACCCACCCAAATCAATGCAGGCATTTTTTATATCTCCATTGTAAATGAAACCTTTTGAATAGATAGCGGTTCCAGAATAATATTTAATTAAACTATCTGAATGTTTAGTCCAATCGATTAGTTCATTAAAAACAACAGCCTTAGATGGGCCACCGTAAGCTGCATCGAATTGAACTTGCCAGTCTTTAGAGATATCCAAAATGGATTTAAACTTATTGGAATTTGGCCCAGTTTGTAGCTGAGTTAAATCTGTTTTCTCATTAAATATTACGAACACTGAGCCATTTGCTGGTAATTTAAAATTGAAATAAGTCCTTCCATCTTTAATCGACCAGCTTTTTAAAGCGAGCATATCATTGGTTACTGAGTTGTAGATTTTCGGCACCCTTCCATTTATCCTAAATGAAAAATTAAATTCTCTTTGTTTAGCTTCCTGATTTGATATGAAGTAAATATCTGAATCGCTAGTTTTTCTATGAGTGAATGTTATATTTTTCGTTGGCGGAATTACGGAGCTCAATAACATTCTCGATGTTTGAATTTCAGTTATAGCTAAATCCTTTTCCAACCCCAAACTATTGAAATCGTTCCCCTCAAAAGGTGCTCTATAAATTTGCCCTAAACCGAGTTTTTTTATATAGATCGGTTTGCCGCCACTTTTAAATGAATCAAAATTACCACCCCAAATCTCTTCAACCAAATCATCAAATTCTAATGATTTAGTTTGCTTTAAACCAGATTGGTATAATGGTTTATCTGCAACAATTACTTTAGCACCTTTTTTTACAAGTCCAGAAAGCTTTTTAACGGCTTCGAAACTCATGTATTGATAATTTGGGTTCATTTTCATCGCCCCTGGAATTACCAAAATTTTATAAGCTGCACCACTTTCAAACACAACTTCGCCATTTTTAACAGTGGCTGTACTTAATACATCGGGATTAAAACTATCGTAAGCATAACCTCGCAGTGGATTAACCCAGTTTTCAGGATCGGCCATGTTTGCTGAGTGCGTAACACCTGCAGGAATTTGCCTTAATGGTTCGCCAACATTGGCCAAACGTTTCTTTTCAGATTGTACTACATCTTCGCCAAAAATACCAGGTAAAGTTTCAACCAATCGATCTGGTAAAACCGAACGACGAGGCAATTCTTCGCCCGTAAAAACGGTAATATCAACAACTGGTTTTCCTTGCTGCAATAAGTTTTGTGTTCGCTCTGCGTAATCAACCCATGCTTTCCCAAGCTTCCACCAGGTTTGGTCACGTTGAAAATACAAACCCACTCCATCTAAGGTTACACCAGGTTTTCTATCTGTAAAAGGATTTTGAACGAAAACGTGATACACCAACTTGTTAATTCCCAATGCATAATTTCTATCCTGCAAGGTTTTCATATTTGCTGGACTTTCATTCCAATCCATGCGAACAGTAGTAAAAGCTTCTGCCTGAATAATGTTTTTGCCGTAAATATGTGCACCTGAAATGGCATCCAACATATCATTTGGTTTATCGTGTGTCGGGCTATTTAACCAAAACTCGCCCATCGGTACATCAACAGTTTTGTAATGCATTAAACCATCACTCATCATGGTTGGGGCGATACTTTCAGCTGTAAAAGTTACGCCTTGCTCTTTTGCTAACTTCGCCAAGGTTTTGTAAAACTGCTCGACAACCAACTCAGAAATTGTTTTTCTAACATCGTACAAGAAACCTTCAGACACTTGTGCGCTTTCTACAGGCAAGCCAGTCATAATAGGCAGATAAGGTGTTAAATCATAACCTCTGCGTTTTAAAAATTCGGCCTTAAACAAAGGCGACCAGTTCTGACTGCCGCATTCCCAGCTATCGACATGGAAAGCGCTTAACACTTTCTTTGCAATTTCGGGTCCGCCGTGTTTAATTGCTTCGCCATACCAACTGTTGAATTGTAATTTAACAGCTTCAGGATTAAACTTATCGCTCTCTAATCCTTTTCCACCACCTGCCGTTGCATTGGTATGCCCTGTTGTAGTATGCCCAACCCTTAAAACCGTCCAGTTTCCTTTTGGAGCTTTCCAGTTTAATGTTCCATCTGGATTTAATTTATCCGTTAGGTTGATAATTTTATTTAATGGAACACATAGATCTTTAGCGATTTGCTCATCTGTACTTCTTTTACTTATTCTCCACACTGAACCATTCTTGCCTTCGAACTGATTAATTTGTGCTTCTGAGGATAATTCGAGATTAACCAACTTTAAAGATGGCTTCCACTTTGCGGCATCTAAATCTTCTGCCCCTGGTTCAGAGTCCTTTTTATCGTAAATAAATCTAAAATACTTAGCTGTTGTCGGTTTAATAGAATGCGATACATCTTCATCGGTATCTTGCCAGCCATGGCGTGGCGCTTCTAATCTTCCAATGGAGCGAAAGTTTTTCCCATCATCGCTCACTTCGATTGCCAGTCGTTGTGCCTGGTAATTATTTCCACTAATTTTGATGGTTACTGTACGGCAAGTAAAAGGTTTTTCAAATTCGTATTGAATGTAACAAGGTTCATTTGAGCCGAAGCTTTTCTTATTTCCTAATTGAACCAATCCTGTTGCATCGGCACCGTTACTTGCTGTAATTTTAGGTACAATTGTTCGTGTCGAAATGCCATCCCCAATTGGCGATGGATAAGCATACACTGCAATATCTTTATAAAAATTTTCCTTATGTTCTGGTTTAGGTAAGTTTACTTTATTAATTGAATGATTGATATTTAACTTAGACCAAACTACTTTTTGCATAGAAAGTTCAGGTGTAATCCAAGGTCCACCAGCCAGTGCAAAACCATCGCTAACATGCATTCCAATCTTAAGGTTTAAACGTTTTGCTTCATCCATTGCAAACTCCACCAATTTCCACCATTCTGGCGTTAATTGAACTGCGGGTGGAGAATATACAGGCGTTTTATCAGGACCTTGAATACTCATTAAATAAGCGCCTGCAATTCCATTCGTTTTCATGGCTTCCAAATCAGCAGTAATACCTTCTTTAGATGCCGCACCCTTTACCCAATACCAAAACACCCAAGGTTTTGCATTTTCGCTCTGTTGCGCATTAAGCGTGAAGCTGAAAGCACTAAGCAGAAAGAAGAAGAAGAGTTTACAAAATATTGGTTTCATTGGTGTTCTTTTTTTATCATTCTTAGGTCCGAAGCAATGACGGAAATGTGCTAATTATTTATGGGCAATTTTATAACCTCTTAATCCGAAATAGAGAATAATTAAATAACAAACTAATGGAATACTGTAACCAATTTGTATGTTATCGCCATACATATCTATTAGTGAGCCCATTCCAAAAGGTAATATGGCACCGCCTACAATCGACATAATCAACCATGAAGAGCCTGGCTTAGTATCTTCTCCAATGCCATCTATTCCTAATGCAAAAATAGTAGGGAACATAATTGACATGAAGAAACCCAAACCACCGAGCGCATAGACGATCACTACACCACTTCCAGCAATGGCAACAATGCTCAATAAAACTGAAATGACTGCGTAGATAGCTAAAAGTTTATTTGACGCGATAAATTGTAAAAGTGCTGTACCTGCAAAACGGCCAACCGTAAATAACAATCCATAAATTGCTAAATATGATGCGGCTGTTTTCTCATCGAAACCACCACCTTGCTGCGCCATCCTGATAAAAAAGCTTGTTACACAAACCTGTGCACCAACATAGAAGAACTGAGCAATAACAGCCCACCTTAAATGCTTGTGGCGTAATGCTCCAAAAAAACTACCTTTCGCTTCGCCATCAACACTTTTCGTTTTGATTTCTGGCAAATGAATGAAATAAAATATCACCGCAATAACCAGCAAGATTATTCCAAGTGTAATATATGGGGTTTTAACAGATGCTGCCTCTTCCAAAAAATAACTGTTTCGGCTGGCTTCTGTCATTGCTGCGAGTTCTTCTTTGGTATGTGATTTTCCTGAAAGAATAAAAAGGCCACCAATCAGTGGTGCAACCATAGCGGCTAACCCGTTAAAAGATGCAGCCAGATTTAGTCGGCTAGTGGCTTTTGAAGGATTACCTAATACTGCAGCATAAGGATTGGCAGAAGTTTCCAGCATGGTTAATCCACAACCAATGATAAAAAGTGCAATTAAAAAGGTGATATACGATAGATTATTAGCTGCAGGAACAAAAAGAAATGCACCGAAAGCAAAAGCTAACAAACCAGAAATCATAGTCGCTTTATAACCCCATTTTTTCAAAATCATACCAGCAGGTATCGCCATTAAGAAGTAAGCAAAGAAAACAGAAGTATCAATTAATGTAGATTGACTATTGCTCAGGTTACACGCTTTCTTCAAGTGCGGGATTAGAATAGAATCTAAATTATGCGCCATTCCCCAAAGAAAAAATAAGCTTACCACTAAAATAAACGGCAATAAATACTTCTTTCCTGATGATGGGTCTCCTTCGGTAACGATTTCTGGTTGTGTGTTGTGGTTCATTATATTTGGTTTATTTTGGATTCATTAGTTCAATGGTCAATAGTTCATTGGTTAGATTAGGCATGTTGACTAATAAATAAGTGAACCAATGAACGATTGATCTATTTCTTCTTCACTACAAGTAAATGGTCGCATACTAAAACGACTTCTCCGTGCTGGTTAATGATTTCTACGTGTTCGGTAACCGTTCCGTATTCTGGTCTTTTGCTCTCTCCTTTTTCCGAAATCGTGATTTCTGAATGGATTGTATCGCCAATGAAAACAGGTTTTACAAAACGCAATTTGTCATAACCTTTCGACATTGCCTCTGGATTAATTTCTGATGCTGTCAGTCCGATTCCAATACTAAAAATCATGGTTCCGTGGGCAATACGTTGTTTAAAAGGCTGAGTTGCACACCATTCCGCATCCATGTGATGTGGAAAGAAATCACCTGTATGGCCTGCATGAACCACAAAATCAGTTTCTGTTATTGTCCGACCTAACGTTACACGTTTATCTTGTAATTGATAATCTTCAAAAAATGTTGATTTGAAATACATAATTTTAATTCTTTATAGCATGATATTTTGCAACCATTTATTCTTTTCATGTCTTAGCCAGACGGGCTTTTTTCTTTTGACCGCAAAAGAAACAAAACTCCCAGCTTAAAATTTTTCTATTGAAGGCAATGCTGTGGCTTTGACAATGCATCCCGAAAAATTTGTTAGGCTGGATTTTAGCAGAACGATTTTTAGTGCTTTGGCCTTTCAATTTGCAAATAGCGTGTGCACCAAAACTGTTGATTTTTAACTTTCAACTTTTAACCTTTAACTTTCAACTCAAAACCCGAAACCTTAACCCCTCCAATGTCACTCGATTTGTAAGCACTTTCTACGACCGCCATCGTCTGTATCACATCTTCCACGCTGGTATGTAGCCCAACATCACTTCCCTCGTTAAATCGCATTAAATTTGCCATTGTACCAATAAATGCTTCTGGAAACCACGAACCATCTAATTTTACCGTTTGCCATTCAGGCGATTTCCCTTCTTCAACAATACAGTATTCAAAAACATCAGGCACACCATGAGGATAATCCATTAACAAACCTATTTTAGCAATGATTGCACCTTTGGTTCCCTCCCATTTGATATAGCTTTCCTGATGGTTTGGACCGAAATCGTGATCGTGGTTGGTGTTAATGACCGCATGCATCGTATCGCCATAATCGAATAAAATCGTAGAACGGGATGATGATAGATTTTTCGCAGGATGTTTCAGCGTTTTTGCTAGAACACTTTGCGGATTACCCAAAAACGAACGAATTAGATCTACATAATGAATGCTATGGTACTGAATTTCCAACCTCGGATGGATAATCACGTGAGGGAAAATTTCCCAAGGCGTTTTGATCGTCACGCGAACTTCCATATCATACAATTCGCCGATTAAACCAAGATCAATCAAATATCTCGCAGCGCTTACAAATGGGGCAAAGCGTAATTGAAAATTTATGGCAGCTTTTAAATTTTTCTTCCTACACAGTTCCAAAATTTTATTTGCTTGTGCAAAATCATCCCCCATTGGCTTTTGAATTAAAACGGCACTTCCATCTGGCAATTGGTTTAAGGCATCAATGTATTGTGCAGGCATGGTTGTTAAATCATATACTGCATTTTCGGGGGCATTTGCTACAGCTTCAGCAACGGTATTAAATACATTCGGAATCCCAAAAGTATCGGCTAACTTTTGCGCTCTTTCCTTAGTTCTATTTACAATTCCGAAAACTTCAAAGCCCGCAATTTTATAAGCTGGCAAATGTGCATCAGCAACAATTCCTCCAGCACCAATAATAATGATTGGCTGGTTCGATTTTGGTAATTCTGGCTTATATTTTATATCAATACTCATTTATCAATTTCGTTAATTTGGTTTTGAGCAAGCTGAATAAGTTCTTCAGATGTTGTATCTGAATTAATCGCCTGCAAAACCATTTTATCAACTATTGCTGCAATTGCAGCCCAATTTTGTTTTTGAGGAAGTGTTCTCGCCACTTCATGAAGCTGTTCTAATTTATGATAGTAAGGGATGATTTCGTTGATTTCGGAATCTTTCCATGTCGAGATTCTGCAACCAATTCCACCCTCTAAGGTGAGCTGTTTATCTTGTTCTTCAGCTAACGCGAAGCGAAGAAAATCGTATGCAATTGTTTTGTTTTTGCTGCCTTTGGCGATGGTATAAAGCCAGTAAACATTTAAAGATGCGGAATTTTGACCAGTTCCCGATGGCAATAAATCAACATCAATTTTACCCTTAACTTTTGAATTCCCATCTACTTCGCACATGGCGGCAAAACCAAACCAGTTAATCATCATGGCTGCTTCGCCTTGCGAAAAAGCGATTCCTGCAGCTACAGATTCAAATTCAGAAGATTTTGGATGAACCGCAGTTTTATCGTTTACGATTGTTCGGTAAAAATTTAAGCCATCAACTGCGGCTTGAGTATTTATTTGTATGAAGCCGTCTTTATCGACCAAACCTCCACCTCTGGTCCATAATTGCAAACAAAAATCGAAAACCGCGTTATGCCCATCAGGGTAACAGGCAAAAATACTTCCATATAAATTATCCGCAGGGCGATTAAAAAATTGCGCTACCTGATGGAAATCTTCCCAGGTTTTTGGAACTTCTAAAGCTTTACCGAACTGTTCCTGATAACTTGCTTTTTCCTTTTCATTATCAAATAAATCTTTTCGGTAAATGAAACATTCAGGACCATCATGAAATGGAAATCCTACCACTTCCCAACCGAAGCGTTGCAAACCCAATAGCGACTTGCTCCATCCTTTGGGAAAATCTTGTGGCTTATTTTTATTGATGAAAGGATTTAAAACTTCAAAATCCTGATTGGAATAGCCTTCCAAAATCCAATCGGTGCTAATGTGGGCGATATCGAAATCGCCATTGGCCAGACCTTTTTGAGTGATGGTGCGATCGTAAAGTTCATGCAAATCCATCACAACCATTTCCAGTTTCAAGGTACAGCCACAAAATTCACAGTATTTGTCCCAAAATTTCTGCATGGCAGATTCAAATGGTGCAAATTTGCGAACGGCTATTTTGAAAGTTTCTATTTGGTTATGCATTTGCAATTGTATTCTGTGTGATGAATTCTTTTATAATCTTTTCATTATCCTGCCCTAATTTTGGCGAACCTTTTGATGAAGTAAGCAACTCGCCATCAATACGAATTGGGCATCTGGTGGTTTCATATTTGTAACCATCTACCATTTCCACTTCTTGTATCATATTCAAAACCTTGAAACCATCGTGAGCCATTAACGCATTCCAATTCAAAACATCTGCACACCAAATATCGGCTGGTTCTAATATAGAAAGCCAATTTTCGGTGGTGCTAGATAAAAGATGTTCAGCTAAAATTGCCTTAATTTCATCACGTTTATCAAATGCCTCACTTAATTCAACGTAGTCTTCCAATTTCTCACAACCTAATAATTTACCAAGCTGTGGAATTGAACCCATTGCCAAAGCTAAATATCCATTTTCTGTTTGATAAATACCATATGGAGCACCCAAATAAGCATTTGCATTGTTGTTTTTAGAACGTTCTGGCAATGCACCGCCGTCATTCATAAAAGTGGTAATGGTTTCAAATTGAAAATCGTAAGCCGATTCCATCATGCTCACTTGCACAAAGCCACCTTCATTTTTTATCGCTTTGCGATACAAACAAGCTAAAAGACCTTGTGCTAAATGTGCGCCAGCCAACATATCTACAATGGATAAACCCATTGCTACAGGGCCGCTATCGGCATTTCCAGTGAGCGAAGTCAAGCCTGTAACCGATTGGAGCAACAAATCCTGGCCAGGCTTATTTTTCCATTCGGTTTCCGTTCCATAGCCCGAAATTTCGCCGTAAATAATTGATGGATTTAGTGCAGTAACCGATTTATAATCGAAACCCAAACGTTCCATTACACCAGGTCGGAAATTGTGTATCATTACATCTGCTTTTTTGAGCAGCTCGCGAACCATTTCACAATCTTCTTCACTCTTTAAATCGACTTCAAAGCTTTCTTTATTTCTATTGATGGCATGAAAAACAGACGATTCGCCATTCATAATCAAGTTTGAAGTGTATAACGTTCGGCAAATATCGCCCACGCCCAAACGCTCAATTTTAATTACACGGGCACCCATATCGGCTAAGCGCAAACTCGCCGATGGCCCAGAAAGAAACTGGCTGAAATCGATAATTAAATAATCTTCAAGCGGTCTCATAATTTTATTTATTTCTATAATCTTGCTGTCATTCTGAGAACAACGAAGAATCTCTAGCCGAATAGCATACTATAATTATCACACACTATTCTGTGGTTTAATTAAGTTACTTTTTCATCGCTTGCAGATTCTCCACTGCGTTCAGAATGACAACTGTTTATAAATATTTTCTAATTCAATTCTCTATTAATATAAACCAATCGTCGCTGTGAACTCTTTCCAAAGGTTTACCTATTCTATTGCCCTTCTGTCTAAACGACGACCGAGTTTACTTCACTTTATCTTCAGGCTGGTCAAGGATATTTTCTTTGACTTAATGAAATGAGGATTTAAACCCTCAAAACAATCAATCGAGATTACAAATCTCGACTAACAACCTAGTTTAATTCAACAGGGATTACAAATCTCGACTAGCAACCTATTTTAATTCAAACTCTTTATTAATCTCTTCCGTATTAATACCTAATTTTGGTGCAGCTTTTGCCGCAAATAATTTCTCATGATCTAAGCGTATCGGACTAACCGTAGTCTTTATTTGCTTTCCATCACTCAACTCCAAATTCTGTTCAATTTGTAGTTTTTTATAAGTATTCAACTCCGTTGCAGCTTGATAATTTAATACTTCTGCACACCAAATCCCACTACTTTCTAAAAGATTAATCCAAACTTTAGTATCATCTTTCCTAAATGTTTCCGCTAAGCGAACAATCAATTTATCTCGATTCTCGAATGCCGAACCAGCTTCGACGTATAAATCACTAATGTCACAATTAATTATTGCACAAATATTTGGAAGATTTCCCATCGCCATTGCAATATAACCATCTTTGGTTTCGTACATCCCGTAAGGTGCACTCAGATACGCATGTGCGCTACCTTTTGCTCCGCTTCTATCGGGAAGTTTCCCTCCATCGTTCAGATAAGTTGTAATCACTTCAAACTGAACATCCAAAACAGATTCTAGCAAACTAACCTCAACAAGTACACTTTTATTGGTTTTTGCTCTTTTGATTAATGCCGCCATAATGCCTTGCGCCAAATGGTTTCCGCACATAATATCAGAAACTGATAAACCAAAAGGAACTGGTCCATCGGTATCAAGACCTGATAAAAAAGTTAAACCTGAAACGGCTTGTACCAACAAATCCTGACCAGGTTTATTTCGCCAAGGTCCTTCATTGCCATAACCCGTAACCATTCCATAAATAATTTTCGGATTGATTTGCTTAACATTTTCGTAGTCTAAGCCAATTTTCTCCATCACACCTGGACGAAAATTATGTGTCATTACATCAGCTTTGCTGATGAGCTTTTTCAATTTTTCTAAATCTTCAGGATTTTTTAAATCAGCAGCATAACTTTCTTTATTGCGATTGATAGTATGAAAAAGCAAACTATCTTCATCAACAAAAAGATTTTTGATGGATAATTGGCGACAAGCATCGCCAGTATTTGGTCGTTCGATTTTGATTACACGAGCACCTAAATCAGCTAATTTCAATCCAGCGGATGGGCCTGCCAAAAACTGGCAAAACTCTAAAACCAATAATCCTTCTAACGGTCTGTTCATGATAAAACCAAAGTTTTAGATTTCTTATATAATTCGTTCATTTGAGCTAAAACCTGAATTTCATCTCCGCCATCCATTAAATAATCTCGAACCACATCGCCTGCATGGTCTTGAAAATACATAGAACCATGGTAACGTGGACGAAGAAAAGCACGCTGTAAGGCGGGCAAAGTGTTTGCAAAATAATTCTGGCTTTGGCGATTTACTTCGTCGTTTTTCCAGGCGGCTAAATGCCCTGGTTGTCCGCCATTTTCGAAAAACAATGTTGATTGACAAGCTGGAGAACCCACAAATTCTACATATTTCGTAGCAACATCCATTTCTTCGCACTTAGAAGAAATAGCCAAACCTGTTCCGCCCAAAGTGCTTCTTAAATTGGTTTTTCCATCTAAAGAAATCATATCGTGAAAATGCAAAACCTTCCGGGCATAGCCATTTCTTGAATAATTTGAATAACCATAAGCAAAAGGACAATAAGCAATTTCATCCGTTATAGTCATCGACTCATAAACCTGAATTGGGTTTCTGTTGAAGTTTCCTTTATCCATTTTAGATGCCAGCTCACGGTACATTTTTAATACTTTAACACCTAACTCCTGCGAAACAACTTCTTCATCGTTTTGGCAAGGGTCTTCTCCTAACGAGCAGCAAAGTGTATAAAAGTTCATTAAAACATCTATCGGAATACCTGCGAATGCAACTAATCCTTGATCGGCAAGTGCTAATAAATCTTCAAAAGTTTTAGGTAATTGCAATCCTTTTTCTGCTAATAAATCTGGTCGAGATGCCGCCACAGGTGTTGCCGCATCAATTGGCAAGGCCCATAAATGTTCATCGTAAAAATAACTTTCATAGGATTGACCAACTGAATTTCGTTCCTGATCTTTCAAATAATCATCAGAAAGGTAAAAATCCAGCGCAACAATAGATTTTGTTTTCGAGGCAAAACCTGCCCAGGGGTGGTCGATAACCAACAAATCAAATCGCTCTGCTAATTCCTGAATGGAAAAATCGGCAAATTGCTGCAAACTTCTTTTCTCCCAGGTAATGTTAACATTTGGGTATAATTCAGAAAATCGCTGCGCTGTTGCCACCATCGGCAAAAGCCCACGACTGTGGTTCCATGTTATTCCTTTTAAATTAATCGTCTTCTCCACTTAATTTCCTTTTTTATTTATTGCTGTCATTCTGAACGCAGTGAAGAATCCCTGACCGATTCAACATAAGCTCGATTTGAGTTACTGCCATTTTAATGACTGCTTTTTATCGTTTACAGATTCTTCGTTCCTCAGAATGACAATACCTAAAATTTTATTCTTTTCATCTTATTACTAACTTCTTCCTTTTTACCATCAAAAGGGAAAAGATAAAAACTGTATTTATAATTTTTTGATGGAATTTGATATTGCGGCAATGGTGCTGCAACATCACTCCAACTATCGTTTCCACCAACGCCCATTTGAATTAAATCTACATTAACCGTTAAAAACCCTGCATCTTTTAATTTGTTAGTATGTTTTGCTGCTTGCACATTTTCATCGGTATAAGGACTAGCGCTCATGCTCAGCAAACTGTCTGCAACAAAAACTAAACCTTGGTTTTTTGCAGAGTTAGAAAAGTACATCCAACGTACATCGGTTCGGTTTCCATTCTCTTGCGGAACCGCATAGTGCTCCATAAAATCGTTAATTGGTTCGCTGTAAATTGCCACATCTGCACCATAATTTTTATCGATATAATTCTCCATCGGACCTTTACCATACCAAGAAATATTATCGTTTTTGCGTAGGATACCTAGCTGCATTCCAACTTTTGGAATATTTGGCAAACCTGATTTTACCTCTAAAGCATAATTAACTTTGATAATTCCGCTTGATGAAATTTGATAATTTACTTTAACCTTGGCACTATCGTTAATCAAACTATAATCGCTGGTAATTAACAATCCAGAACCATCTTTAGCATCAAATTTTCCAGCAGAGCTTGAAATGAATTTCAAGTCTTTAGCATACCATTGCTTTAATTTTTTGTTCGATTTCCAGCCACGTTTATCATTATCAGTTAACGGACGAGTAAAATTCGGCAACAGCGGAGCAAAAATTTGTTGTTCGCCTTTCCATTTATAAGAAACCAAAGCACCATTCTTTTTGCTGATGCCAATTTCGAAATTTTGACTTGAGTAAATATCTAATTCGGCATTACTTGTATATTTTGGTTGAGCAATCTTATCAACTGATTTAGCTTCTGCCAAACCTGTTAAAGCAAATTGGTTTGCTGCAACTTCGAAGCCTTTATTTGCCCAAAGTTCATCTTTACTCAAAGAGAAATGAATATCAGCCAAATATTCAGAACCAGATTCCATTTTTGGCAAATACTTGGAAATATTTAGCAAAGTATCCTTTCCTGCAGCTAAATTAATTGCTGGTAATACTTTCTGACTAACAACCATACCATCTTTCCGTACAATTAGAGTAACCGTATAATCATTTAAGTTTTTTACCGAATGGCGATTTGTAATTTTAATTATTGCTTTCGATTTATCGCTAAGCTCACTTTCTGCACCTTGATAAACACGTTTACATTCGAACATTGCGCCTTTTGGTTTACCGTCAGAATTTACAATGCCTTTAATGGTGAAATTATCGAAATACTTTTCACCAAAATCTCCGCCGTAGGCATAAAATTTATTTCCAGCACTATCTGTCTGTAAAATTCCCTGATCTTTAAATTCCCAAATCGCACCACCAATTATACGAGGCGTAGCACGAAAAACATCCCAAAAATCTTTCATATTCCCAACCGAATTACCCATCGCATGTGCATACTCGACAAAGAAAATAGGTCTATTATCACCATTCTTTTGCTCAGCTAGCATTTTCGGCGTGTAGATACTTGGATACATCCTGCTCACAATATCAATATAAGGTTGGTCTTGAGGATTTTGCAACCTGTGAGAATGGTCGTTAGCTTTTAAATAAGCTGGGTTGCTTGGATCCATATAGCCTTCTAAACGTGGATTACCCATTGCTGGTTCATAATGAACTGGCCTGGTGATATCAAAATCATGAATCCACGCTGCCATAGCTGCATGATTCGGTCCACTACCCGATTCATTTCCTAAACTCCAGATTATAATACTTGGATGGTTTTTATCACGCATCACCATTCTACTGCTGCGTTCTAAATAGGCAGAAGTCCAGGTTGGGTCGTTGCTTAATTTACCACCCAAACCATGTGTTTCCAGATTCGCTTCATCAATTACTAAAATTCCAAATTCATCGCATAAATCATACAAATAAGGATCCATTGGATAATGGCTTGTTCGAATGCAGTTAAAATTAAAACGTTTTATCGTTAAAACATCTTCCAAAATATCCTCTCTACTTAATGCTTTTCCTTTTGTTGGATGATGATCAGGGCGATTAATACCATATAAATAAGTTTCTTTTCCATTGATTAAAAGCTTTCCGTTTGTTTTAGAAAATTCGATGCTACGGAAACCAACTTTGGTACTTTTTACTTCTAAAACCTTTCCTAAACTATCTTCTAATGAAATGGTAAGCGTGTAAAGATTTGGAACTTCATCGCTCCATTTCAATGGATTTTTAACCTTCGTTTCAAGCAAACCAAATTTTACGTTATCTAATCGTGGCCAGATTTCATTTATAATGCTTTCTGCACTTCTTTCTAAAGGATTTGCAAAAACTTCCTTGCCATTTTTATCAAAAAGCGAAGCTTTAACTTTGTAGCCTTTCACTTCTTTACCAGTCAGGTTTTCAATTCGCGGACGAATGCTTAGCGTTGCATCTTTGTAATCCTTATCCAACTTAGTTTGAACAAAGAAATCTGCGATTCTAAGTTTTGGTTCTGCTAAAAGTATAACTTCTCTGTGGATGCCACTTAAACGCCAGTGATCTTGGTCTTCAAGAAAACTACCATCCGTCCAACGCATTACCTGTACCGATAATATATTTTCTCCAGCTTGTAAATAAGGTGTAATATTAAACTCAGAAGAAAGAAAACTATCTTCGGCATAACCTAAAAACTTACCGTTTAGCCAAACTTTATAGCCCGAACTTACCCCACCAAAATGCAGTGTAATGTTCATGTCTTTCCAATTTTCAGGAATAGAAAAAGTGCGTTGATAACTGCCCACTCCGTTATAATCCATCGGCGGATTTGGGGGATTAACTGGACGAAACGGATAAACGGCACTTTTATAAATTGGCTTATCATAACCTTTCATTTCCCAGTTTGAGGGCACTTCTATCTTTTTCCATCCGCTAACGCGTGATTTATAAAAATCAGTTGGCGCATCGGCAGGTTTTATCGCGAAATTGAAATCCCAATCGCCGTTTAAAGAAATCATTCTAGTTGATTTATCTCGATTGCCATTTTTTGCATCAGCTATGCTGGTAAAGGAATAAGCCGTTGCCCGAGATGCATCGCGATTTATTCCACTAACTAATTGGTCTTCCCAAGGTTCTTTGCTATAAATTTGAGGCGCTTTTTGAACGGCCGTTGGTGTTTTATCAACAAGCTGAGCAGACGCCGAAGTCGCTAGCAGGGTTAAGCATATTAATTCTAACCGTCTAAAATACTTAAGAACATCTAAGTTTCTCGAAACTGAAAAGCTTTTGCAAAAAGATTGCTTTGTCAAACTTCCTCTCAATGACGATAATGGGAACGTCATTGCAAGGCATGAAGCAATCTTTATATAACTAGGTTTCTTCATCATTTTTCAGTATTAATTGTAATTGATGAAGAAGATAAACCGTTAGATGTTGCAGTTAATTTAATATTCCCGCTTTTTTCTGTTGATTGAAGAATAGCCAGACACAAACCGTGAAATGCTTTGCGGTAATTGGCTTTAAAAGGCTCTAAACTCGCCTGAAAACCATTATCAACGCCTGCAACAAAACCATTTCCTTCTACCTTAAAATCAACTAAATTATCTGCATTAGGCACTAAATTTCCATTTTCATCTAAAATTCGAACAGTAATAAAAGATAAATCTTTACCATCAGCTTTAATATTTTTTCTATCAGCGATTAATTCAATTTTTGCAGGAGCTCCAGCTGTTTTTACTTCACGTACCAAAACTTCCTTGCCATTTTTTCTGGAGATCGCTTTCAATGTTCCAGGTTCAAAATTTACATTCCAAAGCACATGTAAATCATCGTTTTGCTTAGTTTTTTTACCTAAAGATTTTCCGTTTAGATAAAGTTCAACCTCATCAGCATTGTTGTAATAAGCCCAAACCTCAATTGATTTTCCTTGCTCCCAATTCCAATGTGGAAGTATATGCAAAACAGGTTTGTTTGTCCATTCACTTTGGTACATATAATAAGAATCCTTCGGGAAACCTGCTAAATCAACGATTCCGAAATACGAACTTCTGGCTGGCCAGGGATAAGGCAAAGGTTCGCCAAGGTAATCAAAACCTGTCCAAACAAATAAACCCGAAACATGGTCGTACTTTTTCGCTGCCGCCCAGGTTTCTTCATGTGTAGAACCCCAATAAGCAGAAACGTTATCGTAAGAAGATGCAGACCATTCTTTATTGCCCTCAACAAATTTTGTTTTACCATCTCGCGGCCAACGGCGAATGGTATCGGCTGTATCATAAAAACCTCTTGTTTGTAAGCCAGATGTTGTTTCTGTAGCCAGAAATTTCACACCAGGATAGTTTTTCTGGAAATCGGCGTATTTTTTATGGTTATAATTTAAGCCATAAATATCTAAAGCCTTAGCCTGATAAATAAAGTTTTTAGTCGAATCAGTTTCGGTTAAAGCCGAAATTACAGGACGAGAAGTATCCAAATTCTTAACAATTGAAACCAATTCTTTTGTAAGCGCAATACCTGTGCTGTCAAATTGTTCGCGAATTTCGTTTCCAATACTCCATAATATAATTGATGGATGATTTCTGTCACGAAGAACCATATCTTCTAAATCACGTTTGTGCCATTCTGGAAAGTTTAAGTGATAATCATTTTTGGTTTTTTTCTTCGCCCACATATCAAAAGCCTCATCCATTACCAGGAAACCCATTCTATCACATAAATCTAAAAACTCTGGCGCAGGTGGGTTGTGTGCAGTCCGTATGGCATTCACACCCATTTCTTTCATAATTTCCAGCTGACGTTCCATCGCTCGAACATTAACCGCAGCACCCAATGCGCCTAAATCGTGGTGTAAACAAACACCGTAAATTTTCATCGGTTTGCCATTTAAAGAAAAGCCTTTTGCCGCATCAAAGTTGAAAGAGCGAATTCCGAACTTGGTTTCGTAGGAATCGATTATTTTACCGTTTTGAAGAATCTGAGTAACCAATTTATACTGATTAGGATTTTCTACAGACCAAAGCATCGGATTTTTTAAATCGAATAGTTTGGTAAACATATCTTGTTCTTTGCCTAATTTTTTAACATTGTAAGTTGAATTGTTTACTAATTTACCGTTTGGGTCATATATTTTCTCAATCACATCAGCTGACTGAATCCTACCAGTTTCATTAATAATCTTTGTATTTATTTCAACAATAGCATGAGGATCTGGATAATGTACATCTTTTGCATTTGCTTTAACAAAATCAGCTCTTACGAATGTTCCCCATTTTGCTACAGCAATTTTAGCTGTTGAGGTTAACCAAACATTTCTATAAATACCTGAACCTGAATACCAACGGGAATCGGGCTGTGCAGAATTATCAACTTTAACGGCGATAATATTTTTTCCCGTTTTTAGATATTTGCCTATCTCGTAAGAAAACGATGAATATCCATACGGCCGTTTGCCTAAATATTTTCCGTTTATCCAAACTTCGCTGTTTTTGTAAACGCCATCAAATTCGATGGTTATTAATCTGCTTTGAAAATTAGCAGGTGCGATAAATTCTTTTCTATACCAACCAATTCCAGTTGGCAAACCGCCACCTTCGGGTTTTGCAGGGTTTTTCTCATCAAATTTCCCTTCAATACTCCAATCGTGTGGCAAAGTCAATTTTCTCCATTTTGCATCGGTAAATGCAGGAGATTTTGCACCAGGTTCATCGCCAAGGAAGAATTTCCAATCTTTGTTGAAGCTTGTTATAGAGCGAAATTCAGAAATCGTATTTACTGGAACAGTCGTCATTGCGAGGCACGAAGCAATCTTAATGCGGTTACTATTTAAACCCATAGTTGCTAGATTACTTCGTGCCTCGCAATGACGTGGTGCAAAAAACATCACGAACACCAAAAGTATCAAACCAAACATTCTATATTTAAACTGAGGCATCTTCATTTCTAATTATTGAACAAAATTCACTTTACTTTTACCTAAATCTTTCGACGTTGCAACGGCAATACCGCGTTGATCTTGCTTGTTAACAGCGCAATAGAAGTGATAAACTACTCCTTTATATTTAAGCACAAAAGATTTATGTGCATATAATTCATCGTATTTTTCTGATGATTCAATTAGGTTTTCTCCAGTCCAATCGGTCCAGTTTACCAAGTCTTTAGAAACCGCAAAGCGATTAAAAGACCCTTTTCTATCCTGCCAAAAAGCGCCAAAATAAAACATCACATAGTTTTTACCCATTTGCTGAATCACAGCATCGCCAGTAATTCCTACAGGATGATGAACAACTGGATCTTTCTGAAAACGATTCCAATTTATCATATCATCAGAAACCGCCATACCAATCCGCTCATACCAACGTGTTTTTTTATTATTAGTTAACGAATCGCCAACGGCATTGTAATACATCACAAATCGATGCCCTGTTAACCTCTTCTTATCTTCAATTACAGTGCTTTTGAAAAGTTTGTTGCGGTTTTCCCACCAGCGAACATCTGTATCTGAAGAACTTAAAACTGGCTTATCCAACCTTTCCCACTCCTGTACGACAGATGGGTGCTGGTTTGTAAAAGCCATCCCGATGGATAATGGTTCTACTTCGTAACCTTTCTCTTTTCCACCGAAATACGACATCCAATATTTTCCATCAAATGTTTTAGCTTGGTAACTTCCACCCCATTTCGTATCTAATAGTGCATTGTAACCCGCCTTTTGATTATCATCCCATTTACCAGATTCTTCAAAAGACATCAGTTTCCCAAGGTTTTCCCAATGCAGTAAATCACTGCTTTTTGATAACCAGGTTTCGTAACCACGACCGCTAAAAATCAGGTAAGTCATATACCAATCTTTACCTTTTCTAAAAATCGTCGGGCAATCCATTTTATGGTCTTTATCATCAGGAACCAAAACCAAACCATATTTGTAAGGCGTTTTTACTTCCTGATAAATTTTTTCCATTTCAGTTTGAGAAACAGGATTTTTAATCTCCTGAGCAAATGCGGAAAAGCTTAATAGCGCAACAAATACGTAGATCCAAATCGCTCTCATCTATTTCACATTAAATTTATAAGTGCCCGAACCTATTGAAATTTTTGTCTTTCCCTGCTCAGACCCAATCGTTTGGAAAGCGACATTGTTTATTTCGCTAACTTTTTGATTAACCGATACAGGAAGATAAACATCCGCGGTTGTATTTGCTGGAACATTTACTTCCAATGTAAATTCTTTACCTGTTTTTTTCCATGAAGAGGAAATTTCCCCGTAAGGAGAATTGTAACTTACATCAGCCGAAGTTAAATCGCCAACTATCTCAGGTTCAATTTTAATATTTTTAAAAGCCGTAGAATTTTCTGCTTGGCGAATACCACCGATGCCGCTATAAAGCCATTCCATTAAATGCCCGAGCATAAAATGATTATTTGACACGGTTGGAAGTGCGGCCCAACTTTCGGTTAAAGCTGTTGCACCTTTGGCTATTTGCATCCCATAACCTGGAACATCCGAACGACTGTTCATATCGAAAATCACATCAGATTTCCCTGCATCTTCCAACACACGCAAAACATAACGATAACCGATATCACCAGCTGTTAAACTATTTTTTCTATCTCTGATGTCTCTTACCAAATTATCAATTACGGCAACTTTATCTTTGTCTTCAACCAAACCCATATAAACAGCCATCGCATTTGCAGCTTGAGAACCTGTAGCATACTGGTTGGTTTTGCTATCGAAAAACTTATTATTGAATGATTTTCTAACTTCAACAGCTAATTTTGAATAAGTTATAGCATCTGCTTTTTTACCTAAAAGTGTAGCCATTTTTTCCAAAATCTTCAAATCATAATAATAAATCGCAGTTCCAGTAACACCCATCGGCGTTAATTGAGAAACGCCTGGTGGTTTCGGACCTAAATCGTACCAGTCGCCTAATCCTTGTGATAAAATATGATGGTCAGCTTTAGTGGCCAAATAGTTGATATAGCGTTGCATCATTGGGTAATAACCTACCATTGCCTGTTTATCTCCATACCACTGATACAAATACCAAGGCAATAAAATGCCACTACTGCCCCATTCAGGCGAATCGCGAAACATATCACCACCCCACTCAAATTTTACATACTCAGGTGCAATTTCAGGAATTAATCCGTTTGGCAATTGCGAGTTTTTCATATCCTGCAAAGCTTTTTTGAAAAGCGGTGCAGCATCGTAATTATAACCAACTGAGTTACCCATTAAATGCAATTGCTCTAACCAACCCAGTTTTTCGCGGTGCGGACAATCGGTAAAAACACTTACCATATTGCTTTTTATCGACCAATCTATCAGCTTAAAAGTTTTGTTAAATAACTCATTAGATGATGAAAATTTCCCCGCTGGCTCTGCTGCATTTCTTATATGCAATGCTCTTAAATCTTCAATTACGGCTTTGCCTGATGTATTTCCTTTTCCAGTTGGAACGCCACCTTTAACTTGTAAATAGCGAAAACCTGTATAAAAGAATTTTGGTCGCCAGGTTTCTAAACCATCGCCTTTTAAAATATAACTGAAGTAAGATGGACCACCTATATTTTTCTGTGTAACTGAACCATCTTCCTTTATTAATTCAGCTGGCGTAATTTTAATCGTATCGCCTTTTTTACCACGAACTTTTAATTCAATTATAGCCGATGAGTTTTGTCCTAAATCGTAAACCCATTCTCCATTAATTGTACTAGTAATATTTTTTGCAGAAAAATTATCGAAAATCTTAACAGGTTCTTCCTTTTGAGCATTCAATTTTGGCCCATCAACAATTAATGATGATTTCCAATTACCATCATTAAAACCTGATACATTCCATCCCTTTTGTTCGAGATTTGCGTTGTAATCTTCGCCTCCGTAAATGCTAGAAAAAGTTACGGGAGATTTATCGGTTTTCCAATTCTGATTGCTGATAACATTTTCAGATGTGCCATCAGCATATTCAACCAAAACTCTACAAATCATTTTTGGGTAACCATAAGCAACCTTTAATTTTCTGTATCTATCTTTTACTGGCGGAACGTAATAAAAGCCGTTACCAAGCATTACGCCAATGGCATTTCCGCCTTTTTTAACTTGTTTGGTTATATTGTAAGTAACATACAAAGCCTCCTTATCGTACTTCGTCCAGCCAGGAGCAAGAAAATCATCTCCAACTTTCGCTCCGTTCAAACTCATTTCGAAATGCCCTAAGCCAGAAATAAAAGCTGTAGCTTTTTTAATCGTTTTCGTTACCGAAAAATCTTTACGAAACATCGGCAAAACATTATTGGCATTGAACTTATCCTTCTTACCATCCGTTGGCAGGATATTTACATTTGAATCGGCTAATTTATCAAACGCAATCCATTTAGCACCTTTCCAATCTTCAGCATTTAACAAACCCATTTGCCAAAAAGCAGTTTTGCTCCAGGCAGATTCATTTTTATAATTATCCCAAACCCGAATTTTCCAATAATAGGTTTTAGTAGATAAAAGTTTTGCACCACTATATTTTACCTGAATCGATTGAGATGAATTTACTTTTTTAGTATCCCAAACATCACCAATATGCTTATCTAAATTAGCCTGACTGCTCGAAACCAAAATCTGGTAAGCGGTTTGCATCACATTGTGTTTTGATGATTCTAATTTCCAGCTCAAGTTTGGAGCAATAAAATCTACACCGATTGGATTTACCAAATACCCACACGTTAAACGATTTACGCTAATATCCTGAGCTAAAGCATTTTTGCTTGAAAATACCAGAAACATCAATACAAATAGCATTGATAAAGCTTGTTTAAACAAGTTTCTACAGGTAACTAAGGCAGATAATTTATTATAATATATTTGGTAGAGCATAGGCTTAACTACAAAAATAATGGAATGTAACGGGTGTTTTTTATATCAAATTAACCTTGTGTTGTAATATCTTATCATCAAGTTTTATTCAAAGCTGGAACTAATTATAATCCCAGCTCTGTATATATTTTAATAGTTTGGATTTTGAACCAACTTTGGATTGTTATCTAACTCTGATGCTGGAAACGGCAAAACATAATTTTTAGTTTCAAAAATCAGTGTCGTTCCTGCTGGTGTACGTAAAGTTGGTAGCTTTATATGTGCAATATTCCAGCGTTTTAGATCATTGTAGCGCTGACCTTCAAGTGCAAACTCAATTCGTCTTTCGTGGCGAATGTAGTTTCTAAGCGCAACTTGTGTACCGTATTTTGACTGATCGGTTAATGGCATTGCAATACCAACTCGCTGCCTAACATCATTAATTGCTTTGTAAACGGTTGCATCTGGTCCACTAACTTCATTTTGAGCTTCAGCATACATTAATAATATGTCTGCGTAACGTAGATGAATATAATCCTGATCTGTAAGGGTAGCTGTTGCAGATGTAATTGGAGCTCTCGATAAATCAACGTATTTCTCCATTAAAAACCCTGTAAAAGATTGCGTAAATCCATTCCAAATTACATTTGTAGAATTCCTCCAAATTTCGTTTGGCAATTTCATAGTTAAATCTAAACGAGGATCGCGATTTGCATAAGGATTTGCAGCACTGAATAGTGGCGATTCTGCGCTTGGTTTTCCATCGGTCATTTCATAATCATCAGCTAAATCTTTATATGGCTGAATTAAAGAAAACCACCCCAATTCAATATCCATTCCACCAGCACCAGGAGAGGTTCTTTGCGGATTTGTTGGAGCAAGATATTGGGTAGAAAACATAATTTCGGTATTAACAGCAGCAGTAGCTTGTCCGCTGGTTTTAAATAAAGCCGCATAATTGTTAGAAAGTGCAAATTTATTATCGGTCATAATTTCTTTCAAAACTGGAACTGCTTCTGCCCATTTCTGCTGCGTAATTAAAACCCTTGCCTTAATACCTTGTGCACTGCCTTTAACTGCGTGTCCATTATATTTTTCGTTAGGTAAGTTTGCGATTGCAAAGTCTAAATCTTGCTGTATAAATGCATAAACCTGCTCTTTAGTACTTTTCGGAATTTTAACTTCATCAACCGTTTTGGGATAATTAGTGTTAATTGGAACTCCACCAAAATTTTGAACCAAATCGAAATACGCTAAAGCCCTTATAAAACGAACTTCTGCTTTATAAACATTTTTCTTTGCTTCGGTAACAGGAGCGCGATCTACATTATCTAAAAAGTAATTACAAGAAGTAATCGCTCTATATGGAGATGAATAAAGATTTGGTAAAACACCTCCCAATCCAGGCGATATACTTCCTGTTGTCATTTCCAGTAAGTTTGCCTGATTGGTATTTTGATATGGGAAAGCATTATCACTCAAAGCATCTAAATACACCCTTTCGTAGCCTAGAAAGTTTTGTTGCAAGCGAGAATATACACCAGATAATGCGGTTTGAACATCAGTTTCTGATGCCCAAAAAATTTCAGAAGAAACACTATTTAATGGATTTTTATCTAAAAAATCTTTTTTGCAAGATCCGAATGTTAATAATCCGAATACAGCACACCATATTATATTTTTATTTTTCATGAGATACACCTTAGAATTTAACATTTAAACCAACATTAAAAATTTTCGTTTGCGGATATTGCGCAAGATTTCCTGTAGAACTTGCTCTTTCAGGATCACCTCCTTCATACTTTGTGATGGTGAATAAATTGTCGGCAGATACATAAACATTTAAATTTTTAATTCCTATTTTAGAAATAGCACTAACTGGTACATCGAAGCCAAGCATTACATTTTTTAGGCGTAAATAAGATGCGTCTTGTAAATAATAAGTAGATGCTGCATAAGGCGCAACTCCGCTATAACCAGCAACATAAATTGCAGGCACAGTATTACTCCTGTTTTCAGGTGTCCAGGCATTTAAAAACTTAGTGGTTGGCGCTGTACCTTGTTGAAAAGGATCGACACCCCAGTTGTTTACACGATTTTTTATGCCTTCAACTCCTTGAAAAAATGCACTGAAGCTAAATCTTTTATAACCTAAATTTAGACCGAAAGAATAGTTAAAATCAGGATAGGCGCCATCTACTACTACTCTATCGTTTGCATTTACAATTCCATCGCCATTAACATCCTTCATTTTTAAATCTCCAGCTTTTGGATTACGATTTAACTCATGTACAGGCACACTTGGATTGCCAATATCTTCAACCTGGAAAATACCATCCCATTCATATAAATAGAAAGAAGAATAAGGTAAACCAACTTCGTTTATTGTACTACCTTTAGCTGGCGTTCTAAGTTCAATTACTTTATTTTTGGCTGTAGAAATTAATGCATTTAAGCTGTATGTAAATTCACCAATTCGATTTTGGTGGGTTAAGGCTAACTCTACACCTTGACTCCTCATTTTTCCGTCGTTAACTGTTGATGCACCTAAACCTAAACTCAATGGAACGGTTGGTCTTGCTAAAATATCGAAGGTAGAACGTCTGAACCAATCGAAAGTAGCACCGAATAGTCCATTTTTAACGTTTAAATCAAAACCTACATCAATACTTCTGGTTGATTCCCATCTTAAACTAACATCTTTAAAATCGTTAATAACACCGCCTTGTTGTAATGCACCATTACCAAATGGATAATTTACGTTATTGATGATGATATTATCTTGGTATAAATAAGTACCGATATCCTGGTTACCAAGTGTACCGTATGAACCTCTAATTTTAAAACTACTTAACCAGCTTAATTTATCTTTCAAGAAACCTTCTTCTGAAACTAACCAGCCAGCAGAGAACGATGGAAATACACCCCATCTGTAATCAGGAGAAACTTTAGAAGTTCCGTCGTAACGTAAATTAGCTTCTAAGAGATATTTACCTTTATAATCGTAATTAATTCTTCCAAATAACGATCTCATTCCCCACTCAGATGGTGCAGCCAAAGATGGTAATCTTGGATGTGTAAAATATAGAGATTCGCCCGATGCAGAATAACCTGTAAGATCTTCTAAAACTGGAGCTACCGTACTAATTCTTCTTCCTCTTAAATTTTGATTTTTATAAGATAACTGTTCAAAACCAGCTAAAGCCTTCAGGTTATGACCTGTACCTAAAGTTTTCTCGTAAGTCAAAGTCGAATAAACGGTTGGATTTAAAACTTTCGAATACTGATCGGTAACACCTAAAATATCAGGACCAAAAGAGTTTGCAACATATTCATTTGTTACTGCTGCCCTATCCTGAAGTAAATACGCCGAATATGGATGCTGATACATTTTATAATATTCATCAACATAGTTAATAGCTACCTTCGAACTCCATGTTAAGCCTTTAAATGGTTTAATATCGATGTATGCCTGAGCGTTAACATTGTATTCCTTTGTGGTTTGCTCACCCATTGCATAAGCCTCTTGCGGATTCCGATTTCTACCTTCATTCGCATATGCTCTCGAAACAATTCTTCCACTTCCATCCGGTAAGAATGGACCATAAAGCGGACCAGCAGCGTAAACCAATAAAGCCATATTCTCACCAGTAAAAGGTGGTTCTTTACGGTCTTTATAAGTCATATTGATGATGGTACCAACACTTATACTTTTGGTTAGATTGTTGTTATAGTTTAGTAATGCATTATAACGTTTAAATTTATATCCTTCGAAAACAGCATTTTGATCTAAGTAACCAGCTGAAATATTAAATGTGCTTTTATCACTTCCACCAGAAATAGACAGGTTATGCTGCATCACATTTGCAGGATTAATATAATAATCCATATTATCAAAATCTGGATATTGTGCCTTATCTGGCGAATTTCTGTATAAATCAATATCTGCCTGTGGATATCTGAAAGCGATACCAGAACGAGCCGCGGCAGTATTATACATTTCCATATACTGCGCAGAATTAGTAATCAAATCTGGCAATGCAGTTGGCGTATGTCGGGCAAAATTTGTGCGGTAACTAAAAACCGTTTCGCCTTTTTTACCTTTTTTGGTAGTTACTAATATTACACCGTTAGCCGCTCTAGCTCCATAGATCGCAGCAGACGATGCATCTTTTAACACCGTTACATTCTCAATGTCATCTGGCGATAAATTATTAAACGAACCTGCAACACCATCAATTAATATTAATGGATCGGTACTACCACCATAAGTAGATCTTCCTCTAATTAAAAAATTTGGATTATCTCTTCCTGGTTCGCCCGAAGGCTGCGTAACTTGAACACCTGTAATACGCCCTTGTAGTAAATTAGCTGCATTAGGGGCGGGTCTTTCCGTTAAGGTTGCACCACTTACCGTTGCAACGGCACCAGTTAAGTTTATTTTCTTTTGTGTACCGTAACCCACAACAATTACCTCATCCAGGTCATTTTGCTCTTCAGCAATTTTTACATTAATGGTATTGCGATTGTTTACTTCTACTTCTTGAATGGTAAAACCCACAAAAGAATAAACTAAAGTTACATTACCCGAAGCAGCAGAAATTGAATATTTTCCGTCGTTATCTGTCGTCGCCCCAATACTTGTCCCTTTCACCTTAACGCTCACACCAGGTAATGTTTCGCCCTTTTGCGATGTCACTGTCCCTTTAATAATAAATGTACTCGGTAATGTCTGGGCATATCCAGAAACCGCGACAAACATCATAATAGTTAAGAGTTTGGCGATTAATACATAGCGTAGCCTAAATCGGCAATAGCTTTTGCGTTTAATTGGGTTCATAATCGAATTTTAATTTGGTTAGGTTATTTTTTGATAATCCTTAGAAGATTATCTGAGTTGTGTTTAAGAAAATAGTAATGATTAGTTAGGGTTAATATTTTGTTAACATCTTATCAGATATAGGACTTACCTCACAATTTGTGCAAGACTTAAGGCTCATACTCTTTTCCGAATATCTGATTAACTCAAATATAAATATATATTTCATATATGAATGTAACTTTTATAATGAACTTTCTATTCATATATAAATTATTTTTTTTCATCCAAATCATTAAGTTTGTTTAAATTACCTCCAATGAATAACGATACTAAATACCAGGCCCCAGCATTAGATAAGGGGTTAGATATACTTGAATATTTGTCTGCTCAGTCAGTTCCATTATCGCAAACCGAAATTGCTACAGGAATTGAAAAAACACCTAATGAAATTTATAGGATGTTGATGAGTTTAGAAAGCCGTGGTTATATTCTCCGTGATGAAGTTTCGGGTAAATACCGTTTATCACTTAAGCTTTTCTATCTTTCCCACCGTCACTCACCGATCGATGAATTAAGAAAAGCAGCACAATTTCCTTTAGAAGAGCTTGCAAATACCATTCGCCAGTCTTGTCATTTAAGTATTTTCTACATGAATCAGGTAATGGTAATTATCCATGCTAAAAGCCCTGGGCCAATTGCGCTTTCTATAGAAGAAGGAAATTTATTCCCTTTGCCTTTAACCGCATCTGGTAAGGTTTTATTGGCTTATATGCCCGAAAGTGAGCGAAGTACGGTTTTAAAAAACAACAGTATCTTCAAAAAATATGCTAAACAACAACAAGAAGATTTTTTAACTTCTTTGTCAGAAATACAACAAACAGGCTCATACTTTAAAAATAGCGACTCGGTATCAGGCGTAACAGATATTTCTGTTCCAATCGGTGTTGCCGATAAAAACGGAATCATAGCTTGTTTAACCATTTCTATGTTAAATGCCTTAAATGCAGATAAGGCAATTGAAAACGACGTAATTTTAGAAGAAGCCTACAAATGCGTTAAAAAAATTGAACAAAGAATTGGGGTTTAACCTTAATTCCTCAAGTTTTAAATTTATTTGAAAAGCAATAGCTATGCTAATCGGTTACAGCAGTCCCGCTTTTCGTTTCAATCTTTTAATAAAACTTCTGTCATGCTGAAGCACGAAGCATCTGCGATCGATGAAACAGATGCTTCGTGCCTCAGCATGACAGCATATTCAAGGTTGCTGCTATTTTAAAAGTATTTCTACTACAATCGGGTTTGTTTTAGTTAGGTTTGATTTTTCAAAATCCATTTCCTTTATAAAACTATCGTCATTGCGAGGTACAAAGCAATCTTACTACTAAGGTTTTCTATCTAGCGTTTTAAGATTGCTTCGTACCTCGCAATGACGGTAATAAGCTTCTAACCGCTGTACTTCACCAAATAATCCTTACCTTTTTCAATCGAAATTTCATAAACTCCTTTCGAAACTTCTTTAACCGTTGCACCTTTAACAACTGGTTTCGATTTACTTTTGATTTTCAATTTACCCGTCCCCACGGCCGAGCTAACTTTAATTTCCTTTTTGTTCATGGAAACAGAAATATCCCCGTTTGCAGTGGGCACTTTACCTTCCATCCATTCTAAACCACCTAAACTTGGTTCAATATTGTAAGTTTCATAGCCTGCGGTAGCAGGACTCACCCCTAAATAATATTTCCCTAATAAGTAAATCGGACTTGCGCCCCAGGCATGGCAAAGGCTTTTTCCATATGGGCGACCATACATTTCTAAATGCTCTACGCCTTTTTTATCAGGATTATATTCTTCCCAAAAGGAAGTGGCACCGAGTTTTAACATCCCACCCCAATAGCTTTTCATTTCTTTTAAAACATAGGATTGCTCGCCCATTGCACATAAGGCTTCGAGTTCATAAAAGCGCATGTATGGTGTAGTAATTTTTGCGATTTTATCATTTAAAAGCACATTTTCTTTTACAGCAATCTTTTGCTCTGGCGTAAAGTAATCGAAGAAAATACCAAACATATTGGCATAACGCGTTACATTATCTGTAGGCTTATCTTGAACACGGCTATGTACTAACGCCTGCTTATTTTGATTCCAGTATAATTCGAAAATCTTTGCTTTTAATGCCTTTGCTTCAACATCGTATTTAGCTGCATTTTCTGAATCATTTGCTAATTTAGCGCACAAAGCCATTGTTTCTAAACTTCTGGCGTATAATAATTGCTCAAAACTTACCTCTCCATCTTTACTTAATTTATCGGCCCAATCAATAAAAATCCAATCGCCTGGCATCCATTCTAATAAACCATTTTTATTTTTTCTACCATCAATGTAAGTCATAAGTGATTGCATGCGGGGATAAACATCCTGTACAAATTTTTTATCGCCAGTATATTTATAGTAATCGTAAATCCCTAAAAACCAATAGAAAGAATAATCCATAATGGTATTAATATGCGCTGTTACGGGGTCTTTACCGCGTTGGGCAAGCAATGTTCTTTTAACTGTTGGTGCATCGAAAAATGAATAATAATTCATTAAATAACTTTGATAAGCATCTCCGCTCCAAACCCAACGGTCGCGTTTTATGCCATCGATAAAAAACTCACGCGTGTTTAATTGGAAAGTATATTTAGCTACATCATAAATTTTATTTAACTCTGTATCAGATGATTTGAAACTTCCACGTTCGGTAACAGGCGCATACTCATAAAGCATTGAAATAGAATCTGCTGTAACGCCGTTTTCTGGTTGAAAATTCACATACCTGAAAGCTTTAGAGAGTGGCATGATGGAATCCTTTTTCTGCGCTAAATCTATATCCAAGAAATCTAGTGTTTCACATTTGTCAATTGATAAAGCCTCTTCTTTTGATTCTCCATAGTACAGGCTTAGTTTTCCCTTACCTTTTAAGCCATGTACTTTAATGAAACCAAAAGTTTCTTTACCAAAATCGGCAACATAACCCTTGCCTGCAATTTCTTTTTTAGTAGCAAAATGTGCTACCACTGGTAATTTAAATTTTGATGGCAAAACATTAGGGTCGGTTAAATTCCAAGAACCAGCAGTTACGAAAGTTGTACCCGATTTATCCGAAACCTTGCCACTTTGATCTATCCACTCCTTATCTTCAAAGGTAGTTAACCAGGTTTCATCAGAAACTACGGTTTTACCCTGTACAAAAATGGCGGGTACAGCTCCCTGACTATATACTTTTAAGCTCAATTTATGTTTTCCTGCAGGAATTTGAATGGTTTTTGGAAATCCCGAAATCGCCTGACCATCAATTTTTACATTGTAAGTTCCCTCTACAAAAAGCTTAACTTCTTCGGGTTGGCTAAGTGTAAATTCCTTATGGAAATCGACCAAAACATAATGACTATCCATTTTCCAAAACACTGGAAAAAACGAGCCACGTTCCGTTCTGCGATTTTGCATCACGTTGCTCATGTAAATATCAAAATCGCCGGGGTACCAAATCCATGATGCTTTTTGAGCAAAAATCGGATATGTTAAACAAGTAAAAATTGAGAGTAAAAGTATTTTTTTTAAGTTTTTCATAATGTTATTTAATCTAAATCTTTGAACTTGAAGTGAGCTAGATTCAAGGATTTCTCTATTCCGCTGCGCTTCAATCGAAATGACGACTTATCTTGTTACTTAGTTTATTTAATGTCCGTTAAAGAAAATGTAAAGCGCAACCATAACCACAGCAAGTGCGATCCACGAAATCCAGACTGCTTTATCGGGTTTTTCAATGTTAGATTGATGTTCCTCATTTATAGTGTAAATACTTGGGGTTCTATCTAATAAAGAAATCAGCATAGCGATGACCAATAATCCTGCAAAAATGAAAAAAGAAAGCATCAAATAATGTGGCCAAAATGGATACTTATCTGGAGGTAGAATCCATAAATAAGTTACGCCAACACCCAAACTTAAGATTGAACCGATTGAAAGTGTAAAGTTTACAGCCTTCCTTGTTGTTCTTTTCCAGAAAACAGTAAGTAAAAACACAACAGAAAGTGGCGGAGCAATAAAGCCTAAAACCGATTGAAAAACATCAAACAAATTCAAACCTTTGATATTATCGATAGCCAAAACGACAATTACTGCAAAGATGCAACCTGCTACAACTGCCCATCTTCCAATATTAATAATCTGTTTATTACTGGCTTGCGGATTAATTTTCTTTACATAAATATCCATCGTAAAAACGGTACTCAATGAGTTTAAAGATGAACCAATTGTACCTACCAAGACAGCAATGAGCACCACGATAACCAAGCCGTTCATTCCAGGGGGAAATAAATTGGTAACCATTGTCATATAAGCCTCATTTGGGTCTTTCAGGTTTGGAAAGAGCACGTAACAAAGTATTCCCGTCCCGATAAAAAGTGGTAAGGAGAGAATTTTTAGCCAACCAATAAAGCTCACGCCTAGCTGACCTTGCTTTAAATTTTTAGCGCCCAAAACCGACTGAACCATAGATTGGTCTGTACAGAAAAAAGCAACTGCAGCAACTGGATAACCTAGTAGAATTGCGTACCACGGATATTTCGGGTCGCTTGCTGGCTGAATTAAATTCCAAAAATGATGTGGCGTTTTTGCATACAGAGCCGAAATTCCTCCAACCTTATTTAACCCCAAGAGCATCAGCGAAAGCGAAACCGCAATCAGTAAAATCATCTGAAAAACATTCACTTTGGCAATGGCTTTTAAGCCACCGAAAAAAGTAAATAGACCAGCGAAAGCGACTAAAACTGTAACCGATTGCCACATTGGGATTCCTAAAATCTGCCGGACCAAAAAGCCTCCAGCAAATAAGCCAAGAGATAGCCAGGATATTAAAATCTTTACCAATGCATACCAGGCTAATATATTCTGGGTCGAATCGCCATAACGATTCCCCATAAACTCTGGCATGGTACTTACTTTTGCAGCTAGATACTTCGGTGCGAAAACTATCGCCAACAAAAACAAAAATATAAAAGCATACCAATCGAAATTTACAGCAACAATGCCTGTACTGTAACCAATACTAGCAAATGCAAGGAGCATAGATGGACCAACATTGGTACCCCACATATTAAAGCCAATGCTCGACCAGTTCAGGGATTTATTCGCTAAGAATAAGGTTTCATCTTCTCCTTTCTTCTTAGAGAAACTGGCTCGATACCCAATTATAATCAATATAACAAGGTAAGCGACGACTATAAAGTAATCTAAATTAGTTAAACGTTCTACAATATTATTCATTTATTAATTTGGTTAGTTTGGTTTAAGTTTCGCCACGGAAACACAGTATTCACGGAGCTATTTTTTATGCGCCCCTTCATTGCTTTGCAATAACTACTGTTTTATTATTACATCAATTCCGTGTTCCTCCGGGTTTCCGTGGCAAAAAATTATAGCCCGATCGATTCCCTTGTAATGTTATTGGCTTTCAAAATCTCATCAATTTTTACTGGCAAACCTATCTCCATTGATTTATCCATAGCTTGCAACAATGCAACCGTTCCAATTCCTTCTTTCAAATCTGGATAAGCTGTAAATTTATTGTTAATGCTATCGGCAAAGTAATCAAGGTAGTTTTGGTATTCGCCAGCATGATGGCTTTGGCCTTCGAAACGGAAATAATGTTTCAAGGTTGAATCGCCCCAGGTAATAATTTTTTCTTCGCCCGTTTTGGTGGTAACCGAATAACGTAATTCGTGGTAATCGGCCTGACTAGCGCCTTCTGTTCCACGTAGAATGCAACTCATTCCACTATCGCGACTTGCAGGCTGCGTTGGTCCTGTGTATGCTCCACTTACTCTCGCAATTCTGCCGTCTTTCGCTTTGAAAATAAAGTGCATGGTATCAACATTTTTTATCCCAGCTTTTAAACCGTTACTACTTAGCATGCCGTAACCCATTACTTCTTCAATATCGGGCATATACCAGCGGATAAAATCTACAGGATGGCTTAAACCGCCGTAAAGCCATTTGAAGGATTGTTTTAGCGACCAACCTTTTTCTAAAAACCAGCGATGGTCTGCATGATAGTGACTTTCTATTGTAATCAATTCGCCAATTAAACCTTTATCAAAATCCTTTTTTTGTCGCATCGCTGGCTCAAAAAAGCGTGAACTTTGACCTACGAAAATTTTCTTCCTTGATTTCTTTGCCAGTTCCAATAACTCATTTGCCTGAGCCAAATCATCAATAAAAGGTTTAGTACAAACCACATGTTTTCCATGTTGCAAAGCCAATTTGATATGCTCGAAATGCAAGTGATCTGGTGTATAAATCGCAATCATGTCGATTTTATCACTGGTTAACATGTCTTCATAACTGGTTGTCCAATTTTGGAAATCGAATTCCAAAGCACGTTCTTCACAAAGCTTTTTATTGGCATCGCAAATTTGAATGAGCTTAAATTTTTTGCTCGCCAATGATGCAGAAATTGTACTTCTGCCCTCTCCTAAACCTAAAATTCCTAATCTTAACATGATATTAATTTTTTATTTCTTAAGTCGTCATTGCGAGGTATGAAGCAATCTTAATTCGCAAAGAATACGATAATTGTAGGATTGCTTCGTGCCTCGTAATCACGAGTGTTTTATTTTATTCTATTGGTTTAAAATACACCCAAACCTCATCAGGTTTTGTACCTTCAATACCTTCCTGGTATTTTTTCATTATTGAATTCCATTCATCCACTTTCGGATTATTTAAGGTGGTTTTTGGATTTAAATCGTCTAATTTCTTTCCTTTCGGAATACTGATAATCAACATCAATTGCCTATTCTTTTTGAAAATTGCTAATCGCTGAAATTCAGCATTACAGAAGCCCTTAGATATTTCAGGCCACTTTTCAAACTGGGTTTTGTGATAATCCAGATACTCTTTTTGCATCTTCTCATCCTCGACCAAATTAGCAGATAAAATAATGTTATCCCATTCCGCTACAGGTTTGTTTCCACAGTTTTTTTCTCTGTTGAAATCATAAAACAGGTTATCATAAAGCTTTATTTCTTGCGCATTCAAGCGTTTCAAAGTTTGCTGTAAACTCTCTACTTTTAAGCTAGAAGTATAAATAACCAATCGATTATTCCATTTGTAAATAGAACTTGCTTTCAGATTGTTCTCTTTTGCAAAGTTTTCCAAATCTTTATTTCCTGGTATATTATCATTTTTGAAAATCAATTCAAAAACTACCGATTTATCTTCCGCTTGATTGATTCCACGATTTGAATAAACAGATTTCTCTTTTAACAAAATTTGAAAAGGTTTTTCCAAACCTGCCTGTTGCTTAATCCTTTCAGAAACTTTTGGTCCATTGTTTTCCCATAAATTATCTGGTCCGTTGGCATTTTGAAGATACTTTTCGGTTGGTGTCCAATTATTTTTTATGGTGAAATACGATGAACCTTCATCCGTATATAGATAAAACCAGTGCTTAGGAAGATGCGCATAAGGCGCTTTGTAAATACTATCAATTGCGTTTTCTGTGATAAAAGATTCTGGCTGCGCCGATAAAGTATAAATCCCTGCAACATCGTACATGTGTTTTCCGTAGTGATGGATTTTGTTAGCGCTTATGGTATTATTTTTCATCGCATTTTGGGTTTTGGTCCAGCCCCAACCCATGCTAATGCCCGAATAAGAAACATTGCTAATTTCGTTATGCAAAATTTTAATGCCTCTTACATAACCTGCGCCAATGCCAACTGCGCCCCAATCTTCATTGGTTATATCGGTAATTAAATTATTTTCTATCCTATCGTTTGTAGAAATCTCTCGCTTATCTGATGGATTGTAAGGTAAATGCACTTCAGTTGCTTCATCGGAAAATGTTCCAATCAAAATTGCCGATCCTCCAACATCTTTAAATAAATTACCCTGAATCAAATTATCAGATGTTCCTTTTTTGTAGTCTAACCCTGTCGAAGCCAAGTGTTCAAATCGACAATTTTCAAACGAAGTATGATTTGCGTAAGTAACTTCAACTGCTGATGTTGGTCGGCCAACCCAGGCCTGATTTTCCAAAGCAGCCTTGTCAGGCGTTCCTGGGGTTTTAAGTTTATAAGCATCGAGCATATACATACCTGCCTGATGCGGCACATGACCATGTTTTGATGGCCTTAACCAGGTAGAGTGCTCAAAAGAAATTCCTTTAAAGTTTACAAAAGAAACAGGATTGTCAACCGTTCCCTCAATTTTCAAAAGATTTTCAATTGCCGGCGCTATAACTTCTGCATTCAGCATATTTTCTGATGATTTTGGCCAATAATAGAGTTTGTGATTTTTCAAATCTTCGAACCATTCTCCAGGTTCATTTAAAAATTGAATGGCATTGGAAAGGTAAAACGCAGAATTTCCCGTTTGATCAGAAATCCATGGTGCAGGCCAGGGATGTTCGGATTGAATGCGGCTTTCTGGTTGCATGAAAGAAAGTTCTGCTTCATTTCCAACTACTTTTACAGATTTAACCCTCAAATTAGCAATTGCCCACCACTGATGAATAAGCATTTCCATGCCCTTAACATTGGCTAAATTAATACCTTTTTGCATTGGAATTTTACAGGTTTCAGTTTCTGTATTCCAGGATAAAATCCTTCCCATTGCATCGCCATTGTAATTTTTTGCACGAATGGCTTTATTTCCATTTACCCAAAGCTGTCTGAATTGCAAATCACTTCCATCAAAGTTTGGAACATCCGTTACCCAAACTTTTCCTATGGATTCTTTAGGCAAACCAACAACATTTCCGCTTAATTTTTTCCAGCCTTTGATTTTCACACCACCACTTAAAACAACTTTTTCATTCGCAATTATCTCTGTAGGACTATCTTTTGTACCTGAATCTTCAGGGCGAAGAACTAGGGGTTCATGAAGTTGGTAAATGCCTTTACCCATAATAATCTTGACTCCATCTTTTATGGAAGAATCATTCAAACGCCTTAATTCGCGGGCTTTTCTAATCGCAGCATGAAGTGTTGCTAAAGGTTTTTCTTTTGTACCTAAATTTGTATCTATGCCTTTTAAGGATACGTAAATATCTACAGCACTTGCTTTGAAGGATAATAAAAATAAAAGAATTGCAATGAAAAATGGTTTGTACCTATTGGTTCGTGAAGACACGAACCGAGGTAAGCGCACAAAGTCTTGGTAAGCATACCCAAAGCCATGGTAGTTGTCCTCACGTAACATTAAGTTGCAAAAGCCACACATTATGTTGAAACAGATTTTTAACCTATTCATAAATTATTTCATTTGAAAAACCTATTTACAAAGCCATGGTACGTGTCTTCACGTACCATTAAGTTACAAAAGCCATAAATTATGTTGAAACAGATTTTTAGCCTATTCATAAATTATTTCGTTTGAAAAATCGATTTCAGATAGCTTGTATTGGCACTGAAATTATATTTTACATTTGTTGGCTGACTTTCATCTCTACTTCTTTCCACCACTAGCCAACCTTTCCAACCCATATCGTCTAAGGTTTCCTTCACTTTGTTTAAGTCAATTTTCTTGTCATTTTGTAACCAAACACCGTCTTCATTAGTTGCATGAATTTGAATAATATTCTTCTTGCCCAAAATCCTAAGCTCCTGATGTAAATCTCTTCCATTTTTAATGGCATTGGAGAAATTGAAATAGCTTTTTACATATTTGGAACCAATTTCTTTCAATAACTTAAGTTCGCCTGCCGCATCTAAAGATGTTTCAATTCCAATGATAATACCCGTTTTTGAAGCCATCTTTCCAGCTATTTTCAACCTGTCAATAATAGATCCGCGTAACTCTGGGTTTTTAATCAAATCGCCCTGAACACCTAGCGGAAGAAACACCACTTTAACGTTCATTGCCTTCGCTGTATCCAAACAATCCTGAATCATTTTTTGATAAGTTGGTCGAGTAGCGAATGATTGCGCATAAAAGCCAGTCATTGCCAATGAGCAAATCTCCAAATTCAATTCTTTTGCTTTATCTAAATATTCTTGTCTAACTTTTGGGTCGGCCAGTTTATTATCAAAAGTTTCTCTGTTTCCCAAACCTCCCATATCAATTTCCAATCCGTCGGCACCAATTTCTTTCGCCAGCGGCAACGCACTAATTTTCTGACGTTTTAGAATCATCAAATCAATTACCGCAATTTTGTATGTGTTCTTTTTATCTGCTGCAAATAGGAATTGATCAGGAATCATTAATGCGCCAGTTAATAAAGCAACATGACCAATAAAAGCCCTTCTATTCTGATGTTTGTTCATCATTTTACTTCATCCCATTTATTGGAAATAACTTTTCTAAGTTCTCAAATCCCATCACAGCATTTTTAGGCAATTTTTCGCCCTTATCTCCGAAAACATACATTGCATTTTCCTTCTCGATGGTTACTTTACTTTCGTCGTATTTCCCTGTTTTATCTTTTACAGCAGTGCCATTAAGCTTGAAGTTTTTGATTAAAAAATCGTAAAGTGCAATGCGCTTGTTAATGCCGAAATCGTGTTTTTCATTAGGAAGATGCACATTCTCGACCTTATCTTTCACATCATAATAACCGTACATTTTTTGTAAGTAGGGAAAATCATGTTGTGGAGTATGAGCTGTCCAGTCGCCACCATCTGATACCAATAACTGTGGACGAGGAGCTGCCATTGCAGCCAGTTCTACGTTATCTGTTCCACCTCCACATTGATGGATTGGCATACCGCTTTCGCAAGGGCAACCGCCATAAAAATATGACGACATCGCTACAACGGGTGCACTCAACTTAATCCTGTCATCCATGGCCGTCATTAAAATTGAATGACTTCCAGCTCCAGAACCGCCGCTTATACCTATTCTACTTGTATCTGTTTCTTTTAAGGATGTGAAATAATCCAAAATTCTTATCCCACCTAAAGTTTGAACGGTTTGAGCTAAACTTCGGCGATGGTCTTCGTATTTAAACTGAAGCATCGATTCGCCCCACGCAAATAAATCATAACTAAATGCCATTGCCCCCATTCTGGCAATTGTAGCACAGCGAAGCTGACAATCGGCTCGGTAACGCTGCTTTTCCCAATGCCCATCGGGACTTAAAACCACTGGAATTTTACCCTTTGCATTTAATGGCTTGTACAACGAACCATTTATCCAAACACCTGGAAGTATTTCCAAGGCGATATTTTCTACTGAATATCCATCGAAAATCCGTTTTGCCGTAACAATTGGTTTCGAATTTATTTTTGCTGGTAATGGCGATAACATCAAAGCTTTGTAAAGCTCTGGCTTGATTTCCGCTTTGCGTTTTTCCCAGCTGGCTTGGTCAGTATATTTTGTACCCAACTCATCCAAATAGGCCCATCCATCCTGAACTTCCCAACGATAATATTCGTATTCTTTCAGTTTATAAACGCCTGGCTTTTCTTTGTTTACTTTCATATCCAAAGGTGTAAGCACATTGGCGAGTGTTTCATCTACATCAGCACGAAAACGCCAATCGGCGTAGTTTACCCACTTATCTTTTACCTGTGGCTCAGAATATTTAATCTGAACCTTAAAACGCGTTTGAATTTCTTTTAGAACATCAACAAGTGGTTTTTTATAAAATTTATCTGTGTTTTGGGTTTGGGCGGAGAGGTTTGTAAAAAGGAAGAATGAAAAAATTACTAAAGCAGATTTCATAAAAATCCCTCCCCCTACCCCCTCCAAAGGGGAATAGCATGATGCAGATAACGAACGTACGCCATTTTGAACTTGTTTTAGGGTCTTAAATGAATAGACATATTGCTTTAAAGATGCTGAGATAAATTCAGCAAGACGAATGCAAAAACCATTGCTAAAACATTTTTCCACTGCGGTCGAAATGACGGTTTGAAAAAATGAAGACTTTTCTAATCTCATGGTTCTTCGCTTTTAGTTTCTGTAATTACTGGTGCAGTGTAACCATTCAATTTTGGCCAAACACCATTTTTAATTTTCTTCAATTTCAACTTTGATGGATCGACAATCACATGCTTGATTTTTTCCCTTCTCCAGGTATAAATAAAGTGTAACATACCATCAGCAGTTTGAATTACAGCAGGGTAAGAATATTGGCTAATCGGCGAATCTTCTAAAATTAAGGCTGCGTACCATTCTTTTCCATCTTTAGAAATCGAAACATTCAGAGGAGTTCTTGCGCCTTTGGCTAAATCGCCTGGAGGCAAAACATGGTTATAAACCAATACATGTCGGCCATCTTTCATAGTTACGGCATCAGTCCCAGAGTTATTATTAGGTAAGGAGGTTTTGGTCATTGGCGTCCAGGTTTCTCCGTTATCCTCCGACCATGATTCTGCAATTGCTCGATTAGCAGTTCTGGCTAAAATCTGTAACTTCCCATTACCATGCTGCAGAATACTTGGTTGAATAGCTTTGATTCCGTTTTCAACCAACGGACCAACTGTTCTCCAGGTTTTACCGTTGTCTTTTGTCACCTCAAAATGAATTTTCCAGCCATCGCCCTCTTTACTTGATGGCGCAAAAAGATTTCCATTGCTTAATAAAACAGGTTTATTTTTAACAGGACCAATATTTCCATCTGGTAATTTTATAGCTTCCGACCAAGTTATTCCGCCATCTTTTGATGTTTTCATTAAGCCCCACCATTCTGATGGTTTGGGTCCGATTTTATAAAACAATACTAAATCTCCGCCAGGAACCTGATACAATACAGGATTCCAGGTTGGTAATCTTTTGCCATCTGGTTGAACACCATTTGCTACAGAAACTGGTGCTAACCACTTCCCATCAACAAAACGACTGATGTAAATTTCCACATCAGGGTTTCTTTCTTTTGTTCCACCAAAGAAAGAAGCTACTAAACCTGTCGAAGTTTCGGCAATGGTTGCAGAATGGCACGACGGAAATGGGGCTTTATCATATAGATATTCTTGTTTTACAACTCCAGTTTGCCATTTTTCTACCTGAGCCTTAGCGCTTGCTACAAGTGCAAAAGCAAGTCCTAATGTGATGTATATTTTTCTTTTTAACATAATTTTATTTAAATCAACTATCTATCAACGGTCGTCATTGCGAGGAACGAAGCAATCTTACTACTATAGTTGTAGCGACCGCTTTAGGATTGCTTCGTGCCTCGCAACGACGATAAGCTTAAGCAAAATGTTTACTGCTTTGCCTTATTTGCTTTCTCCTCTTTTATCTTTTTAGTGTAAGCACTGTAAAGCGCTCTCCAGCTGCGTCCGTTATTGTTCAGCATTTGCTCTGATTTCGTTTTATAGATTTCAAAAATTGCAGAAATTTGTTTCATATTTTTATAATCAACAGCCTGTTCTCTAGCTTGCTTCAAGAAAACTAAAATCTTAGCCTCTTCATCAGCCGTTAAATCTGGAACAATGGCTTTGTAACCTTTCATTGTAAATTCTACTTTCCCAATGGTGTATTTATCTAGGATAGTTTCAACTTGTTCTGGAGATAGATTCTGGTTCAAACCATCCATTAAAGCCTGATGAACACTTGAAGGCATGGCAGAATCGGCAATAATTTGCTTATCCAAATCACTTAATTTATTTCCAGTAACAGGGTTTATCCCGTCAGGAACGGTTGATGATGGATGTTCGTTATGCCAATCTCTTATTGTTGTTAAATGAACTGCAATAGCATTTTCTGCTGCAGTCTTTTTCTTAGCATCTGTTAAATTTAACGCACCAACCCATTCTTTTGCTTTAGTTAGTATTTCCTCGGGCACTACCACATCTTTTGTTTGACTAAAGACATTCACTGTGGTTAGCAGCAAAGTCAGTAACATTAGTGGCTTTAAAAACTTTCTCATAATTGTATTTCCATTTAGGTTTATCAAATATTTTTAAACGTTTTATATAAACGGTCGTCATTGCGAGGTACGAAGCAATCCTAATGCTGTCGTTGTAAGATTGCTTCGTACCTCGCAATGACGATGAAACGAAACAAATCATTACTCCTTCCCCATCATTTCCACCATGGTGGAGAAATCTTTTAACCTTATTCAAATGATTTCCCTGCTTTGATCCAGGTGTCTGAGTGCAACGAAGAATCTGCAACCGATTAGCACTTAGAGCACTCTTCCATCGCTTGGAGATTCTTCACTATGTTCAGAATTACAAAGCAAATTACTTCCCTTCCACAACAAAAGAATAATCTCCCGAGCCAACCTCATAAATTGCGCTGTTATCTTCCATTTTTATAAATTTTAGATCCTTAACTGATTTCAATTTCTCTGTAACTTCATTTTTATTAGCCGCAGGAATGTAAAGCAAAGCTGTAGTATTTGGTGGAATGGTAACATTCCAGTTAAATGCTTTTGCTGTTTTACTATAACTGCTTTTTATTGTTCCATAAACTGAATTATAGCTTGCATTCACCGAACTCAAACTGTTTATCATTTCAGGCTTCATGATAATTTTTTTAAAAGCTGCGCTTTCTGATTTAATTCCCGCGAGGTTTTCGTAATACCAGATTAACAAATCGCCGAGCATCATTACATGGTTTTGTGAATTCATTTTCGGGTCGGCAGTATTGCCATTCCATAATTCCCAAATCGTTGTTGCACCATTATCAACCATATATCCCCAACTTGGATAAGTTTTTTGAGTCGCAACCGTGTAAGCCAAATCTGGTCTGCCATAGTCATTCAAACAACGCATTAGCCACTGAATACCAACCAAACCATTGCTCAAATGTCCTTTATTGGTAACCTCAACTGTGTATGTAATATTTTTAAAAACTTCCTCAACTTTATCTTTCGGAACCATGCCAAAATAAAGCGGGATAATGTTATCCGTTAAAGCATTGGAAGCATAATAACCTTTATCGTTATAATATTTCTGATTGAAAGCCTCCTTAATTTTGTTTCCCAAAGCCTGATAATTCTTTACATCCTCTTCATTTCCAATTGCTTGTGCAAACTGAATCATCAACTGTGTAAAATGATAATAATAAGCTGTAGAAATTAATGCGGATGGATATTTTTTATCGGCACTTTTCCCTCGACCGAATTCAATGGTAATTGGAGGCATGCACCAATCGCCATAACTATCCTTAGTTAAAATATAATCTTGCATGTAGCGGCTCTGCATGTAAGCAAGCCATTTTTTCATCGCTGGATAATTATCCCGCACCGCAGAAATATCTCCCGTTTGCTTGTAAACCATTTCGGTAACCAAAAGCATTGCACCAGGCCACGTCATATTATCGCTGTAGTAACGCCAGAAAGCTGGTGCAACATCTGGAATAGCGCCATCTTCCTTTTGCGAATTTCTGATATCCTGTAACCATTTGGTATAAAACCGTCCGTTATCAAAAACAAAACTTTCGCCGTAAGCCACCGCACCTCGATCTCCCAACCAAGGCATACGCTCGTTTCTTTGCGGACAATCGATTGGAATTCCCTTGTAATTCCCTGCAATGCCCCACCAGGCGTTTTTGAAAATCTGGTCAGTTAAGGCATCAGAAGTTTCGAAAGTTCCAACAGTTTTAATGTTATCGTAAATCATTTTTCCTACAAAATCATTTACAGAAGGTTGATAAGTGTAACCCGAAAGTTCTACATATCTGAAACCACGATAGGCAAAAGTCGGTTCCCAGGTTTCTTGTTCGCCACCTTTTAGAGTGTATAAATCCGTACATTTTGCGTTGCGAAGATTGGCTGTAAAAAGTTCGCCATTATCTTGTAACGATTCTGCAAAACGCAGTTTAATTTGCTTTCCTTTTAAGCCTTTTACTTTGATTTGCAACCAACCGACCATGTTCTGACCCATATCAAGAATGTATTTATCGCCAGAAAGTTTTTTAATTGAAACAGGTTTCAACGTATTCATTACACGCATATTTTCATTCATCTGTGCTTCAATCACTCCTGTAGGCTCCTGAACAAATTCTGCCTTTGCCCATTTGCTATCATCAAAACCAACATTATTCCAACCTGATACCTCTTTCATTGCATCATATTCTTCGCCATCATATTCATTGTTGGTTCTGATTGGCCCATCTGCTGTGCCCTTCCAACTGTCATCCGTATCAATGTTGGCAGTTGTTCCATCGGTATAAACAATATTGATGTTCATCAGCATCTTCGGAAAACCAAATGTTTTAATTTTATAAGGTTTTTCATTTTGGCGCATGGCGAAAAACCGACCATTACCTAATATCGTTCCAACTGCATTTTTACCGCCTTTGATATAAGATGTTACATCATAAGTATTGTATTTTACATTTTTAGTGTAATCTGTTGGCGATGGAGATAAAACATCCTCCCCAACTTTTTTCCCATTGATATAAAGTTCGTACAAACCCAACCCTATGATGGATGCCGTGGCAGATTTTACAGTTTTCGTACTTTGAAATTCCTTTCTAAAATATCTTGCAGATAAGCGGGAATCCGTTTTAATATTATCCCATGGGAAAGCCCTTTCGAAACCAATCCAACCTTTCGGCCAATCTTTATAGTACAACAAACCCATCGAAAAGTAGTTATTAGCCGACCACTCGCTTGGCCCAGCGGTGGTCCAAACTTTAACTTTCCAATAAGCCTTTAATCTGCTTTTAAGTTCTTTTCCAGTATAATTTACATGAATCGATTCGGCAGAATTTACCTTTTCAGAATCCCACAAATCGCCTTCATTGGCATTTAATTTCTCTATCGATGAAGACACCAAAACCTGATAAGCAGTTTGCATCACATTTCGTTCTTTTGAAATGATATGCCAGGCAAAACGTGGCTTTTGAACATCAATCCCTAAAGGATTTGTTAGCATCTCGCAGGTGGTATTTTGCAACGAGACTTGCGCCACCACTTTGGTAAGCGGCAGTAGCCAGATGCTGATTATTGCTATGTAGATTTTAATGTTCATTTACTTTTAATTGAGGGAATAGAAAGTAAGAAATAGGAAATTGACATTCAAATTAAAGCCTATTAACCATTTCCTATTTTCTATTCACAATTCTCTATTTTCAATTCCCTATTCTCTATCTTACCGAAAAATCAAAATACAAAGTCATATCCAACGCCCTACTCGGAGCTTTATCAAAATCATAATAAATATTTTTCATTCCCATCGGACCAGTTGTTTCTGGCTTTTGTGTTTTAGTTCCAATTGCCGAAATTCCATTCATAAACGATATATCGCCAGTTGGAAATGTCGGACTCATATTATCATACTCTGTATCTTTCGATTTCTTTGGCGTAAATAGCCTTAAAAAAACATCTTCTCTATCCGTTACTACTTTGAAATTCTGCGATTTGCCTATAAATTCGCACCAATACATATTTGAGTGGTAACCTTTAAATTCTGGATATTGCCAAGCTGGTTCACCAGTTGCAGAATCGTTGTAATCCTTTTTCCAAATCCCGAATTCAGTACCTTTCATACGATTTTTCCAAACACGGTAAGGCCCGTTTCCCTTGTATTCAACACTTTTAATTTCCGTTTCGGGATATGAAAAATTCAATCCTACGAATGTGGTAAAGTATTCAGAGGGGAAATATTTTACCTCCATTTTTAACCATCCCGATGGATAAATCGTCCACTGCAAAGTATTCCAGCTTTCTTTTTTATCGAATTTGGATGAAATAATTAGATTTTCGCCATCCATTTTAGTTGTAAAGTTTTTGAAATTATTTACGCCTTCTTGTAAAACAGGACCATTAGAAAAAGGAATTACACCTTTCGCATTTTTAGCTTGTTGTAATAATCCAGTAGTTTTATCGAATGTTAAATCGATGCCATTTGCCAAAACCTGATAAACCTTTGCATCTTCTTTTAAAATCACTTTTGATGAGGCTGTTTTCACGACAATTTTATCTGCATCAGCAGCAGGCAATACAATTGGAAAGCTCCAGGTAAATAATTCTTTCCCATAAACATCCTTTACAGTTAAATATAAGGCATCAAAACTTTTCCAATCTGCGGGAAGATCAACTTGTAATTTTCCTTTTTCGAAAGGTTTAATATTTGGTGCATCGGCTTTACCTGCTTTAAATTCTGCATCAGCGCCTGCTTTAAGTTTCTTCAATCTCCACTCGAAAGTGCATTGGTTAAGGTTTGTAAAAGCATAACGATTTTCCAATAAAAATGAGCCATCAAAACCAGCGGTAATTTCTCGCTTCTCTATAAAAACAGGACTCCAAACCTCTTTAATGGTATAAAAACTTCCTTCTTTTTCATGATAAGGACCAACAATTCCATCTGGACCGTGATTTCCGTCGGTGTCCAGCTCGCCATTTTTATCGGTACGTACCACGGCCTGGTCGGCAAAATCCCAAAGAAAACCACCTGCAGAAAGCGGATTATTCCACATGGCATTCCAGTAATCTTCAATACCTGCACCGTGGCCACCATCCCACATACCATGTAAAAATTCAGTAGGCATTAAAATATTATGACCGTGATCGTAATTTCCAATTCCGTAATTAAATTCACGATAATGCGTTGTTTCAAATCCTCCAAAAATTTCCCAGGGATGAATTAAAGGACGTTTTTGAATATCATTATCTGTAAAAAGATGGTCAAGTTCAGTATTATGGCCACCTTCATTTCCATTCGCCCAGAATATGATTGATGGATGATTTTCATCATTTACCATCATTTCTTTAAACAATTTCGTTCCTGTTTGCGTATCGTAATTTCCGTGCCACCCAGCCAATTCATCCATCACGAATAAACCTAATGAATCGCAAACATCCAAAAAGTGTCCATCTGGCGGATAGTGCGACATACGCACAGCGTTCATATTCATCTCTTTCATCAGCTCAACATCAGCTATGCTGATCTTTTTGCTTGTTGTTCTGCCAGATGTTGGATAAAAAGAATGTCGGTTTACACCTTTGAATTTCATTTTTATGCCATTCACGTAAACACCGTCACGTTCTTTAACTTCAACCGTTCTGAACCCTATTTTTTTAGAAACCTGATGAATTGGTTTTCCGTTTTTACTTAAGGTAAAAGTTGCAGTATAAAGGTTTGGAAACTCCGACGACCAAAGTGATGGACTCTTAAACTGTTGTTCGATTTTGGTTAAACCCGATGTAATTTTCGCGGTAAAGTCATTGCCAAATTTCTTACCATTTTTATCTGTTAATTCAATCGAAATTTTATCAGCCTGACCTTTAATGAAAACATTAGCCGTTAAAACACCATTTGCTTTAGCATCAAGTTGTACCCGATCGATGTGAGTTTGGGGCAAAGCTTCCAGATAAACAGGTCTGAAAATACCTCCAAAAACCCAGAAATCGGCTTTCCGTTCTGCTTCATTAACCGATTGATTAGCTGAATGTTTAGAGACTTTTACTTCAAGCAAATTTTCTCCCAGCTTTAATAGTTTAGAAATATCATATTTAAACACATAAAATGAACCTTGATGAATTTCCCCCGCTAATTTTCCGTTAATTTTAACTTCAGTATCCGTCATCGAACCCTCAAAAACAATATTGATTTTTTGGTTTTTCCAATCAGATGGAACGGAGAATTTGTATTTATAAAGTCCTTGTTCCTTGCCTTTATTTGCTTCTTTATTGAAACCGTAATTGTACTTTCCAAAACCTTGTAATTCCCAGTTTGACGGCACAGGAATGGTTGTCCATCTGCCAGAATTCATTCCTTCGGTACAAAAGAAATCCCAGTTAACGGTGTTGTCATTTCCCGTTCCCGATAGATATAATTTTTGCGTTTGCTGTGCTTTTACAAAGCAGAACATCGTTATTAAACACAAGAAAAGTATAAATCTGCGTTTCATTAATTGGTTTTAAATTGGTTGGTTAATGGATTATCAGTACGGAAAGGCAAAGCTGGCAAGCCATTGTAATAAAAATTTCCCATTGGATTTTCTGTCCAGTTGTAACGTACGGCTTTTGGTTCTGCAATTTCTTTTGAGGAAACGATAACCTTTCCATCCTTCAAAATCGCATCTGCATTAACGAACTTGCCGTCTTTTGAGGCAATTGTGAAGCCTGTTAATGAAGATGAATTACCTGAATCTGTATAATCAAAATCAAGGAAAGCTTTACCATCTTTAAAGGAAACAGCTTTGTAAATCGGTCCAGAGAATGCTATTTTTTGATGGTAAGTTTTACCTAAAGCCAAAAGTGCCAATCTTCTCCCCACTTCCCATTTATAGGTTGGGTGCAAATCTCCACCGTTATCGTTCAAATCATTGGTCGATATCATTCCCGTATTTGGCAAGCGTAAAACTTGTTGCTGCGCTTCCCAAAAGTTAGGTTGCGTGTCGGTTGTTAGCACAACTTTGTCACTCTTCTGTTTGCTGTAATCGAAAGGAGCAATCTGCACATAATAAAATGGCAATTGTTCTCCCCAAGCTTTGCGCCACAGGTTTACCAATGTTTTTAGTTTGTAAGAATAACTAATAGTCTCATTTAAAAAGCAGTTTGTTTCGCCTTGATACCATAAAAAGCCTTTTATCTTAAATTTCGAAAGTGGCTCAATCATTGGCGTATAAAACTTGCCTGGGTCGTTGCTTACTTTTATATTTTTGAAATAGGGCTCTTGTGCAAATGCATCTGGAGCAACCCAAGGCTCAATTGCACTCCCAGAAACCGAAGAAGAAATCATGCCGACCGGAATGCCCAGTTTTTGCTGAAGTTCTTTCGCGAAAAAATAACCAACAGCAGAAAAAGCCTTCAATGCTGAATCTTGCGCTACCGCCCAACTTTTATGAGTAGAATCTGGTTTTGCCAACTGTTTACGATTAACCAGGAAAATCCTGATTTGTGTATTTTTTGCTTTCTCTACCTCATCCGCAGGAAAACCTAATTTTTCATTTTTTGGTTTAGGGATTTTCGCCAGCTTCCGCATTTGATACTCCATGTTCGATTGACCTGAGCACACCCAAACTTCGCCAACCAAAATATTGGTTAATTCTATTTTATTAGAACCAGCAATAATCATTGTTTGTGGCTTCGCTGATGTTTTCAAAGGCACCAAAATCACCGACCAATTTCCGTTTTTATCGGCCACTGTTTGCTTTTTCTGACCAGCAAAAGAAACTTCGACTTTTTCACCAGCTGAAGCGAAACCCCAAATATTTATCGGTTTCTCACGCTGTAAAACCATATTGTTTGATAAAATTTGAGGCAAAAGAATTTTGGCATTGGCAGAGAATCCAATCAACAATAACAATATAACAAGTTGGAACTTAATATTTCTAACCATCCTAAAACCCCTCCGTTTTTAAATATTTAATCGAATAAACGGCTTCCTTTTTCTCAGATTCCCCTGCGTTTTTCAAATCGTAAGTTTGGTCTGCTGGCGTATCCACATTAGGAAAACGACGAACCGATCCAGTACGAAAAACAATGCGGGAAACATCAGCAACTGGCTGAAAAGCTAAACTTAATGAAGTTTCTTTTCCGTTAACTGTAAGCGAATAGAATCTGGTGTGCGCATCTAATTTCAATTTAATATCATAGCTTTTTCCAGCCTCATATTTCATGAAGTTCTTATAACGGGCACCAGCTTTTCCACTTAAATTGCCAGCGGAATCAAATGTCAAACGAACACTTGCCATTCCTTTTGCATCCTGCAATTCAATTTCCAGTAAACCGAAATCGTTTTGCTTTGGCGTAACCGAAAATGAAGTAATTATTTTTTTAGATACAGGAAATAAGCGCTCTGCTTTTGCATAATCAAACGGATCTTTGTCTCTTAAAACCAAAGCACCATTTTCAACTTTTACAGGTGCCCACAGCGGACTGTAAATGTTCCAATTTTCTAGTGCTTTTTCTTTAGGAAGTTTATCGAAATCATCGTTAACATGTTTTGTAGCCAAATCATTAACAGGCAAAGGAACCGAAGAAACCCAGATATCTTCCTTATTCATACTGTAGGTTACCCATAATTTGCCATCGGCAGGTTTCCCATTTCCTTCGATAATACCACGAACATATTGCGGACCATAAGATTTATAATTGCCGCCATAACGCATCGGCGTGATTTCCCCATTGATCAATAATAAATTAGTGTAATCTAAACCGTTTTTACTGGTTGAAATGGCTAATGGCCATCTGTATTCTGAAGGATTATAAACCGTTGCGTAATTTCCATCAGCAGTTTTTTGTCCCCAAATTTTTGCATTGCTATTTACGAAACCTGGAGCACGAAAAGCACTCTCTGGCCAGCTTTTTCCATTATCGGTGCTAATTGCCGTTAAAGCATTTTTCCATAATCCCACAACTCTTCCATCAGGTAAATGGTAATAACTGAAAGCTTTATATTGTTTCTGCAAAGTGATTAGTGGGTCTTTTCTATCCGCTTCTTCATTCCATTGCTGCGTCATCAATTTATTAGCTAACAATTCATTACAAGCAGCAATAAATGCTTTATTTTTGCTTTTTGTGAAGTATGGATATCTTGTATTTTTTTCTGAATAACCTGGATTGTAGTGAATAAAATAAATTGGACCGTATTTTCCATCTGCCTGAATTTCACGAACCGCTCTACCAATTCCATGACCATCATTCGGATCGTCCTTTGCATCGAAGCTGATGGCGTAGAAACCTAAAACGAGAAATACATTTTTCGTGGAAACGTAAAATCCCATACGTTGGTGCATTACGGCATCTAAATCTTTAGCTACATCGGTTCTGCCTTCTTTAGTTGTACCATCCGCAATTCTATAAATAGGAAAAATCACATCAGGTTTAGTCCAATTATAGCCATCAGGCGATGACTGCAATAAGGTTTGTCCTGGCGGGATGCTTTCTCCCACCTTATCACTCAAATATTCTACATAAAACTTATTATTCCAATAGGCTAACATTGGAGCATGGTTATAAGTCCAGCCAAAGTTTTCTGCCAATTCTGGATGTTCCCTGTTTGCCCTAAAAGTTTGGATATTATGCACCCCCATTACTGGCGAAAGCTGCCCGTGATGATAATCGGCATTAACCAAAGTTTTGCCTGTATAACGAACCGTATCCTGTGCCTGCGAAGTTGATATCGCAAGTGTAAGTGGTAGTGTTAAACAAAGTATTTTAAATATTTTCATTTTATTATGCATTTCGTCATTGCGAGGCACGAAGCAATCTTACAACTATAGTTTTGCCTTTCGTTCGCATTAAGATTGCTTCGTGCCTCGCAATGACGATTTATTGATTTATTTATTATTTCTTCAACCCTTCAATCACTTTTCTTTTAACTTTTATAATTGTTCCATGCTTGTGCCCTTCAGGTATCGAAACTTCAGCAGTCACATCTTTAAAACTTTTAAAATCGGAAGTTTTATAAGCTGAATAAATCTTCTGCCCATAAGCATCGAAATAAATCAACCAGTCATTTTTCACTTTTACAACAGTTGGTCCTTCGGTCAACTTCGGACTAAAAGTGTCTGAAACGTTTTTATACGGCCCCAAAGCATCCTCCCCAAAAGCGACTTTCAAATTTCTGTTCGGGCGGGTATTATCTTTTAAAACCAACACAAAATCTTTCGCTGCTCTTTTCACAATCACTGCATCTATTACGCTGAAACCAGGATCTAAGAATAATTTTGGTTCAGAAAAAGTTGCAAAATCTTTCGTCGTTATCGAATACATTCGATGGTTGTTTTCTTCCTCTTCTATTCCTTTCGCAAAACGAAATGGAATGGTTGATGCCCAGATAATTACGAATTCTTTTTTCTCATCATCGTAAAAAATTTCTGGTGCCCAAACATTTACCGTTTTGGGCTCGTTTTCCATCACTGGAAGAAATTTTTGTTCACTCCAAGTAATTAAATCTTTAGAACTTGCATAACCAAAGCCTTTATCGCCTTTCCAGCTGCACGTCCAAACCAAATGAAATGTTCCATCAGGTCCTTGAACAATAGATGGGTCACGCATTACTTTCTGTGTTCCAACTGCTGGCTTTAAGAAAGTTTTGTTTAAATCAGTCCAATGATAGGCATCGTAACTGTATAAAAATCTCAATCCTTCTGTTGCGGGTTCATGAAATGAGGTAAATAAATAAGCTTGTTTCGAGCAAGATGTTAATCCGCAGAAAGCCAAGCAAATAATGGCTAAACGAAATAACGATATGAATTTTGCTTTTAACATTTGTTCTTTCTTAATTAACTCCCCAACCTGTGGTTAACCTCTGAAAAAGGAAATCGCCCCTCACAGCTTTTTATCACTCATGTTTTTATCCACCCAACATTCCCCTCTTTCAGAGGGGTGCCTAAAAGGCGAGGTGTTGATTCCCTTAAACTTTATCCAACACCAATACCCAATCGTTACCATTTGTAGGTTCGCCTGGCGGATTAAATTCTTTAACCCCTTTGTTTTCAAACTTCCCTATGATATTATATTTTCCTGTTCTCGGATCAAACCAGGACGCTTTAACTTCATCGCCATCGGTTTTACCTAATTGTACACTAAAATTCCGTCCTGTATAAGTATAAAACATTGCATAATCTTCGCCGCGGGTGGCTAAAATTCTATCGTATTTTTCTCCATTTGAACCAGCAACCAAAGTTTGATCTGGAACGCGGTCAAAATATGAGCGAGAAAGCATTAAATCTTTCAGGTAATGCATTTGAACTGCACCAGGAGCATTTATTGCCGTAATCCACTGGTCTTTTGGACCATAGGCAGGTTTTAAATCGGTCTTTTTGTACATCTGCATCACAGAGTTATGCCCGTATGTGTACCCGAAAGCACCTGCAAAAACCGACCAATAACCATATCGTCTTACATCTGCATCATTCCATCGTGGCTGTGTTGTATCATGCAAACCTTGGGGAATATCTTCGTACGATGGTTCTCCATCAATAGTAGGTTTTGTAGGTTTTAATTTATAATCAGATTCAATATATTTCCAATTATCTTCTCCGTAATGTAATTTCTCCTTTGCCGAAGTATCTTGATCATAACGGCGATGCCCAGATTGAATCATATCAAAATCACTCCATTTCGAATTATGAAACCATTGTGAACCAGCCGTTCTTCCGCGTGGATGGAAAGTGATTAAGTGATTGGGGTCATTTGCTCTTAGCGTTTCACCAATAGCATTCCAAACTTTTAAACCGTCGCTGCCTTTAATATCGCCACCATTTAACCAGATGATGTTCCATTTATCTTTATATCGATCAGCTAAAAACTTTGCGTAAACTTTAGCTTGGGCTTCTTTAACTTTACCATTCTTCACATTAGTTCCCCAAACAGGTACCAAAGCCATGTAAAGTCCTTTTTCTGCTGCCTTATCAACCACGTAATCGATATGATCCCAATAATCGTAAGCAGTAGAATCTTTAGGATTGTTGCCTGGCGTAATCATTGGTTTTGAAACATCAGCGTTTACAAGCGATGAATCTAAGTACACATTTCTAGATGGCACATCATGTAAAACCATTACCTGAATCACGTTAAAGCCTTTTTGCTTTCTATCTTCCAAATATGTATTGGTTTCCTCGCGATTTAAGCGACTAAATAATAACCAACCCGTATCACCTAACCAGAAAAATGGTTTACCGTCTCCAGTAGTAACATATCTGCCGTTTTCAGAAACCAAAAGACTTTTATCGCCAAAATGAGGTTTGTCCTTACAACCAAAGGCAAGAATTGAAACTACAGCAAGTAGAAATATTTTAGATTTTAAATTCATGTATTAAATTTTATTGATAATGATTACCTCATCTCCAGTTCCAACTTTATTTATTTTTGCAATAGTATTACCGTTAATTTTTTCTTCTTTGATGATGGCTCCAGTTTTACTATTTAATATTTTCACAACGAATTTCCCTGCCGTTTTGGTCAAATCTAAACTAATGGCTTCTGCCGATGCATTGTAAAAAAGGTATGTTTTTCCTGCGTTTTCTAAACCATATTGCTGTTTTTTATCGTTTGAGATAATTGGTTTTAAAGTTGAAATTGCATTTGATATTGATTTATCAAGATTTTGAACATTTGATAAGGAACCTCCAGCCATTAAAACTGCCCAACCAAAAGCATCAAAATTATCTCCAGAGTAAATCACTGCTTTTTCTGGAAATTTGGTTTTATATTCAGAAACGGCGTGATAAACTTCTTCAAAAGATGTTTTCTTTGGCTTTAACAAACGGGCATGTTGGCGAGGTGCCAGGCTCTGCCCGCCTTGTGGCGCATAAGCAGTTCCATCTGCCTGATAATGCCAATATCTGATATCGATTAAATCAACAACATCAGCCCTTTGTTTGTCAGCTAAAATTGCATCCTGAACATCTTTAGTAACACTTAAACCAATAATTGGATGTTTGCCAGTTTCCTTCTCCCAATCTTTAATGGTATCAATCCAAAACTGAACGAAATGCAACGGACCAGTAAATTCGGCACCAATCAGTTGAATTACTCCAGAGTTTCCATCGAAATTCTCCAAACATTTTCTAATGTAGGCTTTGTGTATCGCCTTGCGGTTTTCATTGCTGATATCGTAAAATTGCTCAGCCATAAAAATACGTTTATCGCCAGCATAAGGTACAGGTTCTGGAAAACCTGTGTTGTTGATGTTGTTTGCCGTTCGCCAGGGAAAATCGGCATAATGTGCTCCTGCTTCAATAATATTGTGCTGAAAATAATTCTCGTGGATTAAAACCAAGCCTTTTTGGTCTGCGAGGTTTGCGAATTGTTTTAACCTATCCCAATACCAAAGATTATACTTTGTAATGTCGTATTTGCTCAATCCATCCCATGCTTTATCTTTTCCGCTACGGGCAAAAGGCAGCTCATAAAACGGTGCCCAAACCTCGCCATCCATTCTGCGAATGCGTTCGTGGTCATCTCTCCTTCTGTCGTACCAAAGGCCATAGTTGTGATCAAGAATCTTTACCGAACTATTTTTCATCGAATCGGTAATTTCTTCCAAACCATCGGTTAAGCCATTGCCTTCGCGACCTGGAACAAATCTAGTTACATGAAATTTAGTTTTCTTTAAACCATACGGGCGAGCACTTCCATTCCACCATGGCACATCCTGACGATTGCCGACCACGATTTCGTTTCCGCGAACCAACCAACCATTTTTAATGGTCATTGCATCGGCTGTTGCTGGTTGAGTAACTTTATCTAATCCAATTTTATCGATACTTTTTGCTTCTTTCGATTCTGTTGATATTTTGTTTCGATCTGAAGCCACATCAATATATTCGGAAACCGTTAGAGCAGGTTTGTAAGCAAGTTTGGTTAACTTTTGTGCAACATCAACAGGCGGACTGCTTGACGCTTCCGTTTCCACAGGTAAAACAAAAGCTCTGGAATCAATTTCATTTCCCAATCTATCTTTTAGCTGAGCATAATACAAACTCCGCGGTTGGATTTGCTCATTCGACATATCCCAATAACCATTTCCTGAAAATTGCGCCCAGGTACCAAAAGCCCAGTTTTGCGCTGTTGGTGGCTGTGGATTATCGACCCTTGCCGCACTGCACTGCCAAAAAACACTATTTGCCGCACTCCAACCCGCACCTTGCCCATCCTGACCACGGTTTAAATAACTTAAAGCTTGTCCATCCACATTTACAATATCAAACAAAACGCCAGATGCCCAGCTATCAATTGTACCGCTGAAACTGAATGGCAAATATGATTGGCATTGCACAAAAACGTTTGGTCCAGGTGCACAAAAACCTACCGCGAAATCGTGGTAACCGTATTCTGAATATAACCTTTGAAAAAGTGTTTGTTGTCCTGTAGTATAGAAAGTATTCCGACGTTCGCCACCGATTTCAGAAATTGGAGCAAGCGACTTACAATCTTCAACAGTAATTCTTTTTGCTGTTTCTAAAACATTAACCGCAGAACCTGCAAAATGTTCAAAAACAACCTGACGAACCCATGCATCTTCCACATTTTCTAAAGAAATGGCGGTCCAGCGGTGGTATTCATCTTTAATATTTTCTTTGTGATAATCTGACTCAAGTTTTAAATTTTCAACACCAGATTGGGAGATTCTTCCATCCCATTGATATTTTGATACTGTTGCGCCCCCAAATTTAGCGTCTAAAGCAGTTGTGAGTGGCGCATCGAACGTTACGGTATTGCCGTTGACTGCTACAATTTTTCTATCAAAATGAATGTCCCTGGTTCCAGGTTTCCAACCCAAAGCACTTTCGCCTCCACCAAACTCAACTGTTTTTAGTGTTTCAATCCATTCTTTTGTAGAAGGACGGTGGATGACGATGTTATCTCCAACTTTGAAACCATTTGCATTAGAAACAGTAATTTTATTCGAATTAACAGGAACATAAGTATCGCTGATAGCAACTGTTGGAAATTCAACTTTATTATTCTTGCCTAAAATTCTGATTACTCCAATTCGATCCAAACCCGTAGCAAAGATTTTGGTTCCATTGTCTCCCATTCCACTGCCACGAAGCACAACACCAGATGCAGAAATTTTTAAAGTTCCTGCCACTTCATAAGTGCCTTTTTCTAGTAAAACCGTACCACGTAAGCCATCTTTTCCAATAGGTAATTTTGAAACGTAGTTGATGGCAGATTGAATTCTTAAAGTAGCATCGCCTTTTGAAACTGGAACAATAACTTTAATTAAAGCGTTTGGAATAGCTTTTTCTCCAGCCATATAACCTGCATAAGAAAAATCAGGAATGCGATTTCCTTGTTCATCCGCTGTGTAAGCCAATTTACCATCCTTACCTTTAAATATAGGTTTGGGTGGTTCGACTGGCTTTGTTTTCTGAGCGAAAGAAAAGTTTGTAACCAAAGAAAGGAATGCCAAAATCGGCAGTACTTTAATTTTATATATGTGGTTAGTTTTTGGCATTGGTGTTTATTTCATTTTGTAAGCAATATACGAAGGGTCGTCTTACCGAATTCATTTCAGGGTTTTTATTGCATGAAAGATGCTGAAATAAATTAGCAAGATGAGAGGAGATAGCTTTCGCATTAGGATTGCTTCGCGCCTCGCAATGACGATAGCGCAAGTATAATGATTAGTACCTTCCGCTTTAATCTTTCCGCTTTAATCTTTCCGCTTTGGTCTTTCAACTTTTCACTTTCAACTTTTCACTTTCAACTCTTAAGGTCTTACTTTACTTACATCCACTAAACTATTTAAATAACCTTCAATATTCGAATAGCCAGATTTAGTAATTTTACCCGCATCTGTAGAATCTTTAGGATTTAACCCATGTTTAGTTTCATAAGTATCTGGAATACCATCATTATCTGAATCTAGGTAAGGCTTTCCTTTATATTCTGGATAACCACCGACTTGTGCAATGTCTGAAATAATACCTTGTTTATAAGAATCAGCTGGTAAACGACGTTTTACATAACTTTGCTTCGCAGGCAACTTTCCATCTGCTACATGTTCTATTTTTCCTGTAGTAACTTGTTTAATAATGCGTTGATCCACAGCATCGCGAACGGGTAAACTTGCACCTGCATTTGCTAAAACATAATCGTAAGCTTTTTTAGTGTCGATAATTGAAATCTTCGCCATTGGTAAAGGTTTATCAGTACGAATGGAATCTAGTAACTTTTGTTTATCACGCTTGCTTTCTGGTTGCACACCCCCATCCCAATTATTACTGGTTACTTTTTCATTGCCTTCAATAATGTTTCCAGTTACATAAGCTCTGCCAAATTCATTTCTAAATTTAATGTCTCTGCCAGATTCTGGCTTTAAAATACGATAAGAAATGGGCTCGCCAGCAGGAGTTATTGGTCCAGGTTTGTAATAGTTATTTATAAAACTATAAAATGATGCATTATCGCCACCATCGGCACTTCTATTCCACCAGTTAAAAATAACGTTATTGGCGAAACCAAAATCGCCATACATGCCTACTGAAGGATTACGACTAATATTGGATGCCCAAAGATTACGCATGAAAGTAGAGTTCAATCCACCGATTGTACTTCCGAAGGCATGGTTGTAAGTATCCAGCGCCTCAGAGAAAATGGAGTTTTGAATGGTTACATTTACTGTAGGTAATTTCTCTGGTTTAGAACCATCTTTTTTATCATAAACATGGCGATAAATCGACATATTTTCGTCTAATCCCCAACTTGCAGAAACGTGGTCTATAATGATATTTCCTACAGGATTGCCGCCAATGGCATCATCTCTACGGGTTACATCAGTTTCTCCACGACGGAAACGCATATAACGAATCACAACATCGTGGGTATTAATCCAAACCGATTCTCCTGCTACACAGATACCATCGCCAGGTGCACTTTGACCTGCAATTGTAATATATGGAGCACGAATAATTAATGGCGATTTTAACCTAATGATTCCTGATACATTGAAAACAATTGTTCTTGCGCCACCCTGTTCACATGCTTCACGCAAAGTTCCTTTGCCTGAATCATCAAGATTATTTACCACATAAACCTTTCCGCCTCGGCCGCCAAAAGCATACGCTCCACCGCCCTCAGCACCAGGAAAGGCAACTAATTTGGATTGAGGTAAATCGCTTGGCTTTGCTGCCCATGGAATATATGGTTTACCTTGTTTGGCTTCCGCATCAACAATAGGCTTTACCTTTAAAAATTGTAATTCAGATTTCTCTTCAATACTTTTTAATAAAGAATCGGCCTTTTTCTCCATCGCTTCTGGAATAACAGGATATTGCGCATAGGCAATATTTCCAATTCCACAAAGCGCAATTATGCTCAAAAAAGAATTCCAGTTCCGCATATTAGTTAGGTTTTACTATAGAAACAGGAACCACACTATTTAAATACACCTCGATGTTTGAGTAACCACTTTTAGTAATTTTCGTAGCATCAGATGCATCCTTCGGATTCAATCCATTTTTAAGTTCGTAAGCATCTGGCATACCGTCATCGTCTGAATCTTTGTAAGGTGTGCCTTTATATTCTGGATAACCACCAACCTGTGAAACCTCTGTAATAATGCCAAGTTTGTAAGAATCGCCAGGTAATCTACGGTGCTCAAATTGAAATGCAGATGGTTTAGCATCAGGATGAACCTCAATTTTTCCTGTAGTTACTTGTTTAATTACACGAGTATCAACAGGATCTCTTTTTGGTAAGGTTGCACCCACATTTGCCAAAACAAAATCTTTTGCCTGCAGAGTTGGGATAATTGAAATCTTAGGCATTGGGAAAGGTTTTTTAGCTTTCATAGCTGCAAAATATGGACTTGCCTGTTCGAATGACATTAGTCTGCCTTTTTTATCTTCTACCTGAACGCCGCCATCCCAGTTATTTGCTGTAACTTTTTGATTGCCATCAATAATATTTCCATCTACATAGGCTCTGCCAAAAACCACGTAAGGCAATTTACTACGTCCAGATTCTGGCTTTAAAATTCGGTAACTAATTGGGTCTTTTAAATCGGTAACCGGACCTGGTTTATAGTAGTTATTTATAATATTGTATTGAGCAGTATAATCACCACCATCTGTAGAACGGTTATTCCAGTTAAAAACCACATTATTGGCGAAATTAAAGATTCCGTTCCAGCCAATTGAAGGATTACGGGCACCGTTATCTGCCCAAAGATTACGAACAAAAGCACAATTTTCGCCCCCTAAAGTACTTCCGAAAGCATGATTCCAATAATCTAAAGCTTCAGAAAAAATCGAATTTTGAATCGTAATGTTAACCGTTCCTAATTTGTCTTCGATTTTACCTGTACTATCGTTGTACATGTGACGATACATCGACATATTTTCGTCTAAACCCCAGCTTGCCGAAACGTGATCAATCATGATATTTCCTACTGGATTACCACCAATTGCATCATCGCGACGACCAACAAAAGTTTCTCCTCTTCTAAAACGCATGAAACGAACAATCACATCATGTGTATTTAACCAAACGGATTCGCCAGCAACGCAAACACCATCACCAGGAGCAGTTTGACCCGCAATAGTAATATAAGGTGCACGAACAATTAATGGCGTTTTTAATCTGATGATACCTGCAACATTGAAAACTACAATTCTTGCTCCACCCTGCTCGCAAGCATCCCGTAACGAACCTGGACCACTATCGTTTAAGTTTTTTACAACGATAACCCTGCCACCACGACCACCGAAGCTGTAAGCACCTCCACCCTCGGCTCCTGGAAAAGCTAACAATTCTGATTGAGGCAAATCATTTGGCCTGCCTGCCCATGGTATATAAGGTTTTCCTTGTTTAGCTTCTTGCTCCATGATGGGTTTAGCCTTTTCCCAGGCAATATCTGAATGCCGAGTTGCTGCCTTCATCATAGAATCTGATGTTTTTTGAACATCTAATGGGATTTTTGGATATTGTGCAAAAGCTGATCCAGCTGAGAGAATTAATGCTGATGAAAATAGCAGATTTAAAAAGTTCTTTTTCATTTGTGTTTTGCTCGTTAAAGAAGCAAAAGAAATTAAGCAAATATTTCGGATAGTAAAAAATTTTGGCTCAATTCTATTGGTATCTTTTGGTTAAAGTTTGGTTAGAAAGTATATTATCTTTCAAATTTGCAATCAAAATAAGGCTATTTACTGTATAATTTTCGCTATCTTTTGTACAATATTATCAATTGAAAAAATTAAGCGTAACAATGTAAATTCATTATATCAACGACGTTACAAGATATATATAAAATTCATATATAAATGTAACATTCTTAAATAAAAAAAGGAAGCAATAAATTGCTTCCTTTAAACCAAATATACTTAATAATTCAGGTGTTGAGATTCACCTGTTTGAGAGCGGTTAAATCTTCTATTTCAATGGATCGAATGTTCCTGCTCCTTTTAAACTATTCCAACCAGTTGTTTGTTCCAAATATGGAGATGAACTCAAAATATTTTCATTTAATCCGAAGAAATAATATTCAGGATACCACTTAAATTTCCAGTCTGCAGGATTGGTTTTATCCAAATCATCTTTAACAGTTATTACAAAAACATTATCATATAGATAATCTAGATAAGCAGCATAATTGGCGCTTCCGTTTGCTGTAGGATAAGTTGCCGGATCGCGATCTAAAATTGGCGCATTACCTGTTGCTGGTTTCAATAAAGGATCGGCAGTACCAACATATTTAACGCCCGCAACAGATTTTACCGTAATAAAATAGCCTGTTCTGCGAGTGCCATTTAAAGGTTTTATGCCTAAACGAGCAGCCGTTGGAGAATTTTCTTCAAATAACATCCAACGTCTTAAATCGAAAAAGCGTTTCCCTTCATAAGCAAATTCTATATTTCTTTCATTTAACACAGCTGCAAATAATTGATCTCTGCTTGCAGCACCAGCCAATCCGTAAGAACCATCAAGATTTTCTACACCTGCACGCTCGCGTATTGATTTAATGCCTTCCAAACCTTCAGCTAATTTGTTAGAACCAATTGCAGATTCTGCTAGGTTTAAAACAACTTCAGCAAAACGAAGTTCCATAAAATCCATACCGCTTTGACTAAAGTTTCCGTTAGCATTACTTGCATTCGGATCTGTAGCTTTCGAAATATAAATAGCACTCGCATTAGCACCTTTAAGCTCAGTTGTTAAGCTTGGCGTTGTTTCTGCTGCTGTTCTATACCATTTATAAGTCCATTGTTTAAAGGTTGTAGATTCTTTGTAAGGCCAGATTGCACCATTGTAAACGAAAGTTTTGTAAAAACGTGGGTCTCTGTTTTTATAGAATTTTTTAGCATCATAAATATAAGTTGAAGCACCTGCCATTTTACCATCTTTCATAGGGAAAGCGTCTACAATTTCCTTTGTAGGAGATAAAGAACCGCCACCGTTGATTTCTTTCGAGCGTGCAGCTTGTTCCCATCCGCTATTTTTAGTTGTATTACCACCAATTGCCAGGTTGTTAAAGCCGTAAACAATAACTGCCTCAGGGTTATTTACTTCTGTAAACCACATATTACCCCAAGCAGTTGCATTTGCAGTTCCGCCTGTTTTGAATAAGCCAAAACCATTTGCTTCTAACAAAGTTTTAGCGGCTAAATTCGCTTTATATGCATCTTCCCAACGAGTTAAATCGTCGGTACGATTAAATAAAGGGCTCGCCCAAGTTAATAAAACACGCCCTTTTAATGCAGCAGCACCGCCGCTTGTAATTCTACCCCAATCTGCAGAAGCCCATTTACCTGGAAGTAATGTCATTGCTAAATCTAAATCTGCGGTGATTTGTTTTATGCAAGCAGATGAAGATGACCGAGGAATTTGCAAATCATTGCCATCAGCAAGAATCGGATCCTGAGGAGTTAAAGCCAAAGGAACACCTCCATACAAACGAACAAGATCAAAATATTGCCACGCCCTCCAGAAAAGCATTTGGCCTTTTAATTTATTACGAACATCTTCAGGCAAACCATACTTATCTATTTCTGCAATGAAAATATTTATTTGTTTTAACCTGGTGTAAGGGTTATTCACAATACTCGTTGTTAACCTTGCACCTAAATAGTTTAAAGCATGCGTGTTAGTATAACTTATAGATGTCCAGATTTTATTAAAATCCGTTTCTCCTGCAAATTCATCAGTAGTTTTTGCGAAAGTATCGTTATTTGTGGCAATATTCCAGGATAGCGATTGCGCATTATTTGCAGGCAAGAATAAGCCATAAACATAATCAACATATCCCTGAGCAAGAGCAGCATCTTTAAACACTTCCTCATTGTATCCCGCCAAATCTCTTTTCTCCTCAAGAAAAGCATCTTTACAGCTAGCCATTATGATAACTAATGCTGTAATTAAGTATAATATTTTATTTCTTTTCATCTTTTTATAGATTATTGAATTTACATTTTTTTATCCTTGCTTACAAGGTTACATTTAATCCGAATGAAATTGTTCTTAAATTTGGATAAGCATCCCATGCACCATCAGGACCTTTATAAGTATATGGGTTATATAGGTTTGCAGGGTTTAAAGCTGAAACGAAAACTCTTGCATTATTAATTCTTAATTTTTCTACTAAACTTTTCGATAAGGTATAGTTTATATTAAAACTTGGGATTCTTAACCTAAACGAACTTACCTTATAGAAATTAGATGTTGGCGTAAGGTTGATATCTGCAAAGTTAGGGTTTGGCATTGTGCCGCTAGGATTAATAATAGGATCATAAATATTACCCCAGATATTTGGTAAACTGGTAAAGTTTCTGGCAATAGATACATTTAATGCTTTTCGCTCATCAATTTCCGACCATCCGCCGAATGAACCTGCAAGTACTGCATCAACACTAAAACCTTTATAACCTGCTTTTAATGTTATTCCGAAACCGTAGTGATTACTTGCTTTTTTAGTTAATTGAACCTGGTCATTTTCGTCAATAATTCCATCAGGGCCAGCAAAAGTTCCGTTACTTTGTAATGGACCTCTAACATCTCTGTAATACAATGTACCTGGTTTTAATTGCGCTGCAGGCGTACCGAAAACCTGAGTAATTTTATACTGATTTACATAGTTTGTAACCTCATCGGCAGTTTTAAACATACCTAAATTGTCATATCCCCATTTTCCGTTATCAGAAGATGCTCCTGGTTTAGGGTTCCATGGTTTTAAGATATCATTATCGTTAAAGTTACCTACCAATACCTTGTCATCGCTCCAACCAAAACGAACGCCAACACCGTATCTGAATTCTTCGCCGATTTTATCATCCCAGTTTAAACCTAGTTCATAACCGTAATAGTTTGCCGAGCCAAAATTTTCTGATGCACTGGTACCGCCAACGCTAAAAGGAATATTTGCTGTTCTCTCTAATAAAATATTTCTGGCTGCGTTGAAGTAAGCTTCAACATTAAATGATAAACGATTATTTAAAACTCTGCCATCGATACCTAAGTTGTTCTTATATTCGGTACTCCAGCTTGCATCTCTGTTTGGCGATGCTTCCATTTTTAAACCAGTTGAACTTGCTGTGTTACCACCAAATACAGCACCTTTACCATCTTGTGTAGTATATCTTTGTCTCCATAACCAAGGTTTAGTCTGGTCATTACCGAGCACACCTGCGGCATATCTGATTTTTAAATAGTTAATAGCAGGAACTTTGAAAAAACTTTCTTCTGATACAACCCAACCAATTGAACCTGAATAAAATTGACCCCAGTAGTTTTCAGGAGCAAATTTTGTTGATGCATCCGTTCTGAATAAAAATTCAGCTAAATATTTATTAGCATAAGCATAGTTAGCTCTACCTACATAAGATAATGTACCTGCTTCGTTTGCTGATGTAGAACCATCAATTGCACCGAAAGCAGAACTGAACTGACCATTTGTTGCCGCTATCGGACTGGCTTTAAAAACAACCTGATTTTGATTGCTCGATTCAGAACGCTCTACTGTAAATAAACCGCTAACAGAATGTTTACCAAAATCTCTGGCATAATTTACCACAAAGTTAGTTTGCTCGCTTTTCGCATTTGTATTAGAATAATACAATCTATCTCCATTGGTTACCCTTAAAGAACTTAATACGGTTGCGCCTTCATAAATATGTTTATTCTCTCCTAAACGATTAAACTCGTAAAGTGTATAAAAAGTACCTACCTGGCTACCAACAGAGTTACTTGTGTTTCTTGCGTAAGCTAATCTTGCTTTTAATCCTTTTATAAATGGAAGCTCATATTCGGCGTAACCATTAACTGTATATTGATTACTTTCTGTAGTTGCAAGGTTATTTAATCTGTCTATTTCACCAAAGTGATATTTAGATAAATCACTAGTTGTTCCTGGTAATTTTACAGGTAAACCGTTAATATAATCAGGTACGTATCTTGGTGCTAACAATAAATTTTTATAATCGTCTTCTACGCCTTCACCCGATACCTTATTAAAAGTTTTAACCAAATTACCATTGTTACCCGACACCTGTAAACCTACTTTGAAATTTGTAGCAACGGTTACATCAGTTCCTGCTCTAAAATTCCACCTGTTATAATTAAGGGTGGCTAAATTACCATCTTGTTTATTGTATGATACATTGGCAAAATAAGTTGCACGTTCTGCACCACCACTTACACTTAGCGTTTGTCTGAAATCGTAAGATGATTTCCACGCTTCTTCCAGACGATCGTAATCAATATTTTTAAAATGCTCTAACTCATCATTTGTAAAGAAGTTATCTACGCCTGCAGCTTTATTACCGCCGTTTGGTCCGTTCATTATATTAAAATATTGTCCGAACTCATAAGCACTCATCATTTTAGTACGATAAGCCTCATCATTTAAAGCATAGTTAGTACTTACACTAATTCTTGGCTTACCAATTTTACCACGCTTGGTTGTTACTAAAACAACTCCGTTACCACCTCTTGTACCATAAATGGCTGCAGATGCATCTTTTAGAAATGATAAACTTTCAATTTCGGAAGCATCAAGATTTCCAAACTGTGTTGCATCAGGTTTTCCTTGTCCGTCAACCTGTATCACACCGTCTATAACATATAGAGGGTCTGTTGAGCCACCATCTTTAGAGAAAATCGTATTCGGATTTCTAATTGTGATTTTAGCAGGCGAACCAGGGCGAGAAATACCACCACTAACACCCACACCTAACAATCTGCCAGCTAATGCTGCAGCTACGTTGGTTCCTGGTAAATCTTCAACTTCCGAAGCTTTAATATCAACAACAGCACCAGTTAAACTTGTCCTTTTCTGAGTTCCATAACCAACAACAACTACGTCGTCAAGGTTTTTGTTATCTGAAACCAACTTTACATTAATATTAGTTTGTGTGCCAACAGTAATTTGCTGTCTAACAAACCCAATGTAAGAAAACACCAGTACATCGGTATTAGACTTTACCTGAATCGTAAATACACCGTCTGCGTTGGTGCTAACATTACTAGGCAATCCTTTGATACTCACATTCACACCTGGTATTGAAGATCCGTCAGACTGATCGACTACTTTACCCGTAACCTTTCGATCCTGAGCAAAGAGAATTGTACTTGCTAATAACATTAGTAGCAAAGACAATGAAAATTTGCGTAAAAATTTTAAGTTCATATTTATTTATTTGGTTAGTTTTTAATCTTGGTTAGTTAGTTTTTGCTTTTCTTCGTTTCTCCCATTCTATCCCCTCTTTTTTTAAATCGTAGCCTGCGGCTGATAAGTAATTGTTTATTCTGCCTTTATATTTACCGAACCAGGCATGTTTCTTATCCGATGATTCCGCATCAATAGCTCTTTCTCTTGCCTCGGTAAGCCAAATCAAAATTTGTTTTTTTTGATCTGCTGTTAAGGTTAAAATTTCTTCCTGATAAGCCTTATAAGTAATTGGAAGGATATTGTATGTCATTCCGTTTTTAACGCCCTCAATCTGTTCGTTATTTAAACTTGATGATAACTTCGAAACATATTTTTTATGGAGTTTGGCCAATGCAGCATCTGTACTACGATTTTGTTTAGCGATTGCCGAGTCTCGTTCTACTTTATTATCAGCATTTTTTTCTTTGATCTCTTTTATTTTTGAATCGCGAACCGTGTAAAAATCATTCAGACTGCTATATTGATCTCTTATTATATTTCTAACTTTTTCTGCTTTACTTGCATCGGCAATGTTAAGTGGAGTTACAATTTTATCTGCACGTTCGGTTATTACTTTTAAATATTTTGCCTTATCCTCGTCAGATACGGCATTATTCTGCGCAAAAGTTCCTGCAATATTCGAGAGTATTAGAAACAGAATTGTAATTGATAATTTCATTATATTATAGTTTAATTAATTTCTTTTTTTTATCAGTTTAACATCTCCGCAAAAATGAACCTTTAAGCCCAATTCATCCATGGCAGCAGCTTTAATTCTGCAAGCTTCGTGTGCGTTGGCTTCATAATTTGTGTACACTACATGAATGTGGTTGGCTTTATGTCTGGCCATCATCTGATCTCTGCTGATTCCTTTTAAAACCGCATGCATAATTGGCCATTCTGGAGTTGTACTATTCCAGCGTTTTTCTGTTTCATTCTTTGGCAAACTTACCACTTCGCCAATGCCTAAATCGCAATGTAATTCATTATCCATTACGTAAACCCGACTCCAAACAATAAAACCTGGTTTGCTAATTCCTTTAAGTGAGCCACCACCTAAACGAAAATACATTGGTGGCTGCCTATCGCTACTTGCTCCTTCATAACCTCCAATAAAATGAGCGGGTGGCGCTGCACCAGAAATTAAGAAGAGCCAAACAAAATCGTCAATTCCTTCTCCTTTATAATGTGCACCCCAGCGAATATCGTGTAAAGTATTTTCGCCGGTCATTCCTAGTTCTTTCCAAAGGCAATAGGTTAATAAAGCATCTAATCCAGCACATTCATCTACTTCATTAAAATGAGGAAGTGCATGGTTGGCATATAATTCTTTACCCGTTTTTGAAAATGCAGGTGGTCTATCCTCGTTATTTAATAACCCTTCTACCAAATCGCTGGCAACGGTTAAATCTTTAAGTCCTTGTTGATATTGTATGCCAATGGTATCGCAACTAAAATCATCTGCAATACGCAATGCAGCGATGTACATTTTGCATTGCTCTAAAGTTTGTGCTTTGGTTAACTCGGTTTCTTCATTGGTTCCCCAATTAAACTGCATTCCTTTGTTCAGCAACCAGTTTAAAATAGCTTCTGCTTCTTTATTAGTAACCTGCAACATTTCGGCGTAAAGTGCCGATTGACTTAAGCGTTCTTTAAAAAATCCAGTTTTGTGTAGTAATTCATCAGGAATGATAGCATTGTACATACCCATGCAACCTTCATCAAAAACGCCCATGATTACTTTACGCTCTTTTAACGCCCGTGCAAATGCCCTACCCTTTTTTTCATCCGTTAAAGGAATCTTACTCAAGGCAAAATCTTTAACATGGCTTTGATCGTAACTTATTTTTTCTGTTGATAACCATTCCTGAAGTCCTTCTGTGAAGAAGTCATCGGTAAAGTTTTCACTCCATAAACTGCTGTACGAAATACCTGCCTTAGTTAGGCAACCATTTAAATTTAACATACCAACTAAACCTGGCCATTGTCCGCTCCAGTTGGCCACAGTTAAAATCGGACCTTGATGTGTAGTTAAACCTGCAAGTACATGATGAGAGTATTGCCAAACACTTTCGGCAACAATTAATGGTTGCTTTGGGTCGATATTACGAAAGATATCCATACCCATTCTTTGAGAATCTATGAAGCCGTGTTTTTTCGTCGAATTATAGGGATGAGCACGTTTAACTTTCCAGCCAAATTTCTCAATTGCTGCTGTTAATTTCGTTTCCATTTCGAGTTGAGCAGCCCAGCAATTTTGATTTGCAGAAAGCCTTAAATCTCCACTCGAAACCAATAGAATTTCGCTTGTTTTACCCTGTATCATAATTCATTACTGAACAAATTATTTATATAAAAATAATTTGTCGGTTTATATTTTGGTTATAGCCCATAGAGCCATATACAAAACTCAACAAACAATATAGTTAATTACTAATAGTTTTTAGCAAATTAATATAGGATATTATCATAAATAAACTTAGCTTTAGCCCTGCAACGCTTATGATTTACCAAACATAATGCGGAAACATAACCAAATATTTATAGATTAACCATGAAACCTCATTTTCATAAAGTCCCGGTAACGCTGCAAAGCTCTTTCAGTATTCGACATGATATTAAGCCCGATTTCGGTAACATTTGGCACTATCATCCAGAATTAGAATTGCACTACGTGATCAAGGGAGAAGGCGTTCGTTTTATAGGCGATAACATCAGCAACTTTGCTCCTGATGAAATGATTCTTTTGGGCGAAAACCTACCCCATACCTGGCGATGTAAAGATGAGTATTTCCAGAATAATTCTGATCTGCATACGGAAGCCATGGTTGTTCATTTTTTGCCCGATTGCCTTGGGAAATATTTAATCAATTTACCAGAAGCTTATCTAATTCCTAAACTATTCGAAAAAGCTAAAAGTGGTATGATTATTCATGGAAAGGCAAAAGAAAAATTAATTGATTTAATGAGGCTTGCGGTTGACGCAACAAACCTCGAAAGAATAATTATTTTACTTTCTATTTTAAAAACACTTGCCGAAACCGACGAATTCGAGACCGTTGTAACCAGTAAAAACACCTTTTATCAATCTAACGAATCGGAAACCCTTCGGATAAATAAAATATGCACTTACACTTTAACCAATTACAAGAAAGATATTACCCTTGAGGAAGTTGCATCGTTAAGTAACCTGAGTGTAACCTCATTTTGCCGATATTTTAAACTCATGACAAAGAAAACCTATTACGATTTTTTAATTGAAATAAGGGTTAGCCATGCATGCAGGTTTTTGATTGAAAACAAGTTACCTACTGAAATGATTTGTTTTGATTGTGGCTTTAATAATGTATCGAATTTTTACAGGCACTTTAAAAAAGTTACAGGAATGACACCACTGGATTACAAAAGGAAGTATTTGAATTAATAAGCAGCATAGATCATTATCTTTTAATCTATATTATATATAAATTCTTTTAGAATTCACTTTACGCTTTAGCCAAAAGCAAGTAGCCCATTACCTGTTAAATTCTTGGCTCACAACTAGTATATACTTGGCTTAATGTTGGTAACCATTTGGGTCCTACATCCGAAATACATCCGAGGAGTAACCGAGTAAGTACCGTACAGAACAGCTATAGGGAAGAAATTTGAATGGCTAAATTCAGAAGAATGGTTGTTGTTTTATAAAACCTGTGTTTTAGAAATCAACATTAACTAAAATAAAAATTGACGGGAAAATGGCTAATATGATGCGTCAAAAACGTGCAAATGTGTACAAAAACGACAAAAACGTCTTTTTACGATATCGGTTTCCAGCTTATGTTTTAATTTTAATAAAAAACTATGGCACAGCAAGTTGGCACAATTAAACTTAAGGGGAAAGTCGGGGATTTATCCTTTTATGAACGCAATAACACTTATCAGGCAAGGGCTAAAGGTGGAGTAGATGCAAAGCGTATAAAAAACGACATCGCCTTTGAACGCACCAGGGAAAACAATTCGGAATTTGCCAAAGCTTCGCAAGCTGCGAAAAAGTTACGACAGTTATTTCGAATAATACTTTTGCAAGTACCAGATCCAAAGATGAATTTTAATTTAACAAGTCGCTTCTTAAGAATTGTTAAAGCAGATCAGATTAATAATCGTGGCAGCAGGAATGTTCTGACAGAAAATTACAGGTTACTCCAAAACTTTCAATTTAATTCAAACAATCATCTATACAATACTTTTCTGGAAGATATAGCTAGTTCCATAAACTTAGTCGATCAGTATGTTGAGATTAAAACTCCCGCTATCCATCCGGAAATTTCTATTGTTGCGCCTGGTGAGGTTACACATTTCAGGCTTATTACTTCGGCTGCTTCAATCGGCACTGAAAACGAATGCGCTTCCCTGCTCGATTCAGAAATTCTGAATATAAATGATGCGACGGAATCACAGACTTTTAAGATAAACCTCGTCGTAAAACCACAAGAGCCTATAATTATTCTTTTTGGAATTACTTTTTTTACTACCTCTCTAAATTGCATTGTTCCCTTACAGAATGGGGATTTAAATACTCTTGGAGTGATTAAGATATATTAAAACTCCTTCGCATTATTGATGATACCTCGCAGATTAGAATGCAAGGTATCATTGTCATTATATATCTAAATATAAACCTGAATATTTAAATCGCTTCTTAAAGCCGTGTAATCATCAAATAATTTTTCAACTTCTTTGATCACATTTGGTGTAAAAGTGCCCACCTTTCTTCTTGTAAAAGTAGATATATCCAATCCTCGCTTTTGCAAAAAGTATTTTGATACAATTGGGTAAACATTATGCATTACATCCATATTATCGATTAAAAATTGTTGCACAACATTCACTTCATTTACAAGCGAGGGATCGTTGTAATGATCACATAACCAGACGATTAATTCGGGAAAGTAATTACCTTGAATGCAAGATAAACCCGAAGCGCCAGCCTTTAAAGATTCTACTGCATGAACGATGTAAGCATCATATAAACCAAATTTATGTCCTTCGGTAAGCTTTAGTTTTTCCTTAATCTGCGTTAAATCCAAACAAGTATCCTTATGATAAATTACTCTTCCGGTCGAAACGAAATCGCTTAATTGCTGAGGCTTTAAAATTCTTTTATAGGGCACCGGGCACTCGTAAAACCCAATTGGAATATTTTCTGTTTGCTTTAATAAATCAAACACCCGCTCATTAAATATATCATCAGATTCTGCTTCATCAGCAAGCAAACTTGTAATCGCAATTACGGCCTCCACGCCTGTATCATTAACTTTTTTAACAAAATCGGCCTGTTTAGAAATTGGCCCGCCAAAAGTTCCTGTAGCTACAACTGGTACTGCACCATCTACAACTTTTATAACATGATTAATGGCCTGGATTCTTTCACTATCTGTTAATTCGAACATTTCACTCGATAAACAATTAGCAAATAAGCCTGACGATCCTGCTTGCAAATAAATCTCTGTGAGCTGGGTAAGCGCTGGATAATCGATGTTTCCATTGTCCAAAAAAGGCGTAAGCATGACCGGGATGAACCCTTTTTGTGAGTTTTCCATATTTAAAAAGATATGTAATAAGGTTATTTAATAATTGCCTGAATAGTTCTTATCGAACTTAATTGGCTGATTTTAATTTTCTATTTTTAATTTTCGTAATAAAAATGCCTGTTAAAAAAATGGTTAATGTGCCTACCACGATAATCATATTTTTATGCAAAGGATTTCTGAAAGCTTCGTATGCCGGAGGAAGCATAGCGGAAAAAGTCATCCAAATTATAACTGCTATCCCAATCATAGTTGCGATAATGGCTTCGTGGTTTTTAGTTTGCTTACTTACAATTCCGAGTAAAAACAACCCAAGCATCCCCGCTGCAAATATTCCTGATAGCTCCCACCATACATCCAAAATACTTTTAACACCAATCATTGCAATTCCTGCAATCATACCCAGTAAACCAAACCCTACAGTTGCAATGTGCAGGAGTGATAAATTTTGTTTTTCAGAAATATCTGGCTTAATGTACCGCTTATAAATATCAACCGAAAATACTGTTGCAGAAGCATTCATTCCTGAACTTATGGTGCTCATTGCCGCAGATAAAATAGCCGACACAATTAGCCCAACTAAACCAACAGGAATTTTTGTTACCATAAAATGAGGCATAATCTTATCGCCATAGTCTGCAGGCTTTAAGGTACTTTCTAACTTTAAAATTTCGGCAGCGGTAGAATGAATGGGTAATCGCTCAATCGCAACCTGGTGTTTAATAGACTGAACCAAATCGGGGTTAACCTCATAGTAGGCATACAAGCAAGATCCTATAACAAAAAACAACAGCGATGCTGGAATATAAAGCCATACACAGAGCCAAATTGATTTGGAAGCTGCTTTAGTTGATGATGCAGTATGGTAACGCTGAATGTAATTTTGATCCATTCCAAAATTATTCAGGTTAATAAAAAACCCATATAAAAGCACAACCCAAAAGGATGAACTAACGAAATCGGGTGAAAAGGTACCTAAACTAAATTTGTGATCTGCTTTTCCAATTTCTATTACTTTTGAAACACCTCCTGGCATATTTGTTATGATTAAATAGAGGATTAACAATGCTCCAAATGTCTTAATCACAGCCTGTACAACTTCTGTCCATATTACCGCCTCAATGCCACCTAAAACAGTATAAAATATGATGCAAATGCCCATTACGATCATAATCATTTGCATAGAGTAACCAGTTAGAGCTTGTAAGCTCAAGGCTATTCCGAAAAAGATAGATCCCATTCGGGCCAGTTGAGTAAGTAAAAAGCAAACTACAGCGTACACTCTTGCCCAGGCGCCGAAACGTTTTTCTAAATGAGTGTAGGCCGATATTTCTCCAGTATTACGATAAAATGGAACAAAGTATTTTGAGGCAATCCATGCTGCTAAAGGCATCGATATACTAAAAACAAATGCATTCCAGTTTCCTCCAAAAGCTTTACCAGGCACACCTAGAAATGTATTACTGCTTAGAAAAGTTGCATAAATTGATAAACCTATTGCCCATCCAGGAATGAGGCCCGAAGCTTTTGTAAATTGCTCGGAATTTTTATTTTTTCGCGAAAAATAAATCCCAACTAATATCATTCCAACAAGATATATGAAGATTATAGCAAGATCGAATACAGGTAGACCCTTCATTATCGGTTGGCTCGTTTATTAATTTGGTTAAAACAAATATGCATTTCTAAATATCAGTATTAATATAAGATTTTGGCTATATATTGTACCATATTATCCTATTGAACATCAAGTGCGTCAAAGGTTAAATCTTTAGCATCGGTTGCTATAATTCTTAATTTGTAAGCACCTGCATTAATCATGCTACCAGTAGTTGTGTTATAGTAATTCCACTTACCTTCTTTAGCTGGAACAAAATCGGCATTTTCGGTTCTCATTAATGTTCCATCGGCAGCTAAAAATTCCAATTTAGCTTTTAAGTTTTTTTGCAATGGATTGTGGTATTTAATAGTAAGCGAATAAGTATCAGCAACACCAACGGCAATCGAAAACTCTAAAATGCCGCCAGTTTGAGCTTTAAAACTAACTCTTTGTTTCCCCATCAAATCTTCTCTAACAATACTTTGTCCTTTTAAAACGGCATCTGTCGCTTTGTAGCTGGTTAACTTTTTTAAATCGTAGGCTGGCTCTAAATTACTTGGCGGAACAAGAGCAACAGTTGATACTTTATTACCCAAAGTGATCTGTGCTCCTTTTGAAAATCTCTTTCTGTAAACCTTAAAACTTTGGCCAGCATTATTTTCAATACTGGTTTTGGTATCTTCAAAAGACTTAAGCTGTTCTGGCAAACTTTTTATACTGGCATTTACCGCAGCAAAAACATCAGCTTCATCGTTTAAATTAAAGTTTATATTCTGGTGCTTTTCAGCAGTTTGAATCCATTCTGCACCGTATAAATTTGGCGGCAAGGAAGTGAACTCAAAATTACCATCCAAAAATTGTTTGTCGCCAATATCCATCCACGAATTTGATTTAAATTCGGTACTTGAGGCAGCATCGGCAATCGAATTAGATTGCACACCAACTTTTATTGTTTTATCCAAACTTGCGATGGCAATTGCAGAAATAATGGCCTGACCAACTTTTACCTGCGGAAACGAAATAGATAATCGACCAGCTTTGCTATAAATCTTTACAGTTTTTTTAAGGATGGTATTTGTACCAACCTCTTTCCAGATATCCAAATCTTTGATTACGGTTTTATTGTTAATGGCAACATCGAATAAACGCATTTTTTCTGCATTCATGCCACCTCCAATACCCAACCAGGGTTCTATAAAATATAGTTCAACTAAATATTCACCATCTTTTGGAACCTGAAAATTAAAGTTTAACTGCTCTCTTCCGTAGCGAAATGATTGAAACAGTTTCCAATCGGATGCGCCACTAATCGGCGAAAATGTTCTTCTTTGACTAGCAAAAAAAGCGGGAATACCAGAGAAAGCCGAAGTCCATGAAGATGAACCGTAGTTTTTATTATTACTGTTTAATTGTTGATCTTTTAACCAGACCGCTCCATACTTATCGGTATAATCAGGTCCGCCACAATTTAATCTGTACAGGTAATTATAATCTTTTGCGGGTTTATTTACGGCCCCATCATTAGTTAATTTATCAAAATTCGGAGATTCTGGTAAGTTATTTAATACGATGTAATCTTTAGCAACAGCTTTTCCATCTACATAGCCAACTGCATAAAGCACATTATATTTAACATTGGGTTTATTCCACTGAAAATGAGTTCCGATTTTGCCCTTGGTTTTTTTTCCAAAAGATTGTCCGTCCACATCATTAAATAACTCTACTTCATCACAATTTGAATAAACCACAATGCTATCCTTTACGCCAGAAGTTGACCATCGATTAGGCCAGGTATGGGATACAACGTAAACCATTGGTTCCGTTTCTTTTGGAGCATAGTTACTTCTAAACATATAAAAAACATCGGTTGGTTCTTCCCAGGGAGTAAACATACCTTTATAATTTACTGGCCCGATTCTATCTAAATCGCGTAATCCCTCCCCCCCCTGAACCCTTCCAGGATTATCATGGGAGCTATATAACCAAAAGAAATGACCTGCAGTCTTGTCTTTAACAGATTCTGCCAAACGAACTTTAGTTTCCATCAAATTGGTCATATTGTTTTCGGTATAACCTTTACCTGCAGAATCTAAATTATGTAAGTCGATGGTTCTCCAGGCGCCATATTCACCAACTAAAACCTGTCTTTGTAAATCTTCGCCGTAGGTTAACGGATTGCCGCCATAAGTACCAGTCCAGTTTTGAGGCACATCCCAATCGGTACCTTTTCCACCATTACATGTGGTTACTTTGCGTTGTGATGAGGCAGTAGGATCTAATTTTCTAATTAGCTCAGTACATTCCTTTGCGAAATCCTCTGGCAAAGTACTTTCGTTTTCTAAACCCCAAAGCACAACCGCCGGACTATTTCTACGCTCTTTTACCCAATCAGTTAACAGCGTTTTAAAGTTCTTTCTGAACGCAGGGGTATCATACCAAATATGAGCCGCCATTTGTGTCCAGCAAAGTATTCCAAGTTTATCCCAATAATCAGAATATAAAAGATTGTGAGGCTGATGCGCATCTCTAAAAGCATTAAAACCAGCTGCTTTGATTTGCATTACGCGAGAATGAATTTGCTCCTTACTAAAAGCATGGCTTTGCCCGATTAAATGTTCGTATTCTGCAATTCCATTGATAAAGACAGGTTTTCCATTTAGAAAGAATTGTTTTTGGTTGGCTTTATCGCCAATTGGCCAACTAATCCAACGAATACCATAGGGTGTTGTAACTTCATCGACAAGCTTTCCATTTTCTATAATGGCGGTTTTTACCGTATAGAGGTAAGGATTTTCTAACGACCAAAGTTTAGGATTGATCAGCTCATCTGTTTTTTGGCTTACAACGATCTGTTTTCCCGACTGAATATTTATTGTCTTTTTAAGCGCCTTTTCAATATTCCCTTCAGCATCGAACAATTGAGTATAAATTGTAATCGATTTTGCTTTGGCCGAATAATTTTTAACGGTAGTAGTAAAGTTTAATACTGCCGACTGTTCTGAGATTTTATCATCGTTCCAAATGTGAATGCCAAAAGGTTGAATTCTTGCATCGTTGGTAACAATTAAATGTACTGGCCTGAAAATACCCATTGGCTGAGAACCTTCAGAAAAACCTCGTTCGGTTGAACACCCTCCATCTACCCAGGGCAAATCCTGAATATTAGCTGGATGGTCTGCTCTGACTGCTAAAATATTCTGTTCGTTATTTAGCTTAATTACTGACGTAACATCAAAGGTAAAAGTGGTTCTTCCACCAGCGTGATAGCCAATTTTTTTACCATTGAGCCAAACAGTTGCATAAGAACCAACACCTTCAAAATATAGAAAAAACCTTTTTCCCACTTTAACTTCATTGCTTTTAAATGTTTTACGATACCAGGCATAACCATGTTTATTTCCATGAAGTTTCCTTTGATAACCTTCGTATTGATCCCAATTGTGCGGAACGTTTACTTTTTTCCAACTGGCAGGCTTATAACTAACCAACTCGAAACCATTAAAAGCATTTATATTTTTCTCATCAACAATGCTTACCCAATCGGCATTTAACGAAATATCTTTTCTGATTGTGTTTTGTGCTGAAACTACTTTAAAGTTTACGAGCAATAAAATGATGAAAATTAACTTCAAAAACCTACTCATAATACCTTCAAATCTCCATTAAGTTTATAGCTTTCTCCAGCTTTAGTTACAATTTCTTTTTCTTTACCCTGATATTTGATTTTGCAAACACCACCGACTTTCGATTTTATTTCGAGCATTGTTAATTTGGATTGATCCCAATTTATATTTAACTCAAAACCGCCTCTTGCTTTTAACCCTTTAATTTCACCAAAAGGGATTTCGGCAGGTAAAGCAGGCAAAATATCTAAATAGCCTTGCTGACTTTGAACAATCATTTCGGCTATTCCTGCGGCACCACCAAAGTTTCCATCAATTTGAAATGGTGGGTGGGCATCAAATAAATTTACATAAGAACCTGCGCCACCATTTGCTGGTTTCAATAACATTTTAATCAATTTCATTGCATGGTCGCCATCCTTAAACCTTGCCCAAAAGTTAATTTTCCAAGCCAGGCTCCAACCAGTAGCATCGTCGCCACGATACAATAAAGATTGTTTAGCGGCATTCATCATTTTTTTATCGGCATCCCAGTTAATATCATTCCCTGGATAAACACCCCATAAATGAGAAACATGGCGATGTTTATTCGTTGTATCATCTTTGTCTTCTAGCCATTCTTGTAACTGTCCGTATTTCCCGATTTGATTTGGCGCAATCTGCACTACTTTTTCCTCCAGCGATTTTCTAAAGGCTACATCTATTCCCAGAATTTTTGATGCCTCAATGCAATTTCTAAATAACGTTCTGATAATCTGATGATCCATTGTTGGCCCTGCAACTAAACCTCCGTTTTCTGGAGAATTTGATGGCGTACTGATTAGCCAGCCCGTTTTTGGGTCTTTAATCAAGAAATCTTCAAAGAACAGAGCCGCTTCTTTCATCAATGGGTAGCCTTCAGTTTGTAGAAACTTTTTATCATTGTTAAATAAATAATGTTCCCACAAATGCTGACTTAACCATCCACCGCCCGAAACCCAAATACCATGATTGGAAGCATTAATTGGAGCTGTACCATTCCATAAATCTGTATTATGGTGTAAAACCCAACCTTTTGCGTTATAATATTCCTTTGCGGTTTCTTTTCCTGAAACAGATAAGCCTTTTATCTTTTTAAATAGCGGTTCATTAAGAGCCGATAAATTCAAGATTTCAGTTGGCCAGTAGTTCATCTCAAAATTAATATTTGTGGTATACTTACTTCCCCAGGGAGGACTGAGCAGATCATTCCAAATTCCTTGCAAATTTGCTGGCTGTGTTCCTGGTCTTGAACTCGAAATCAATAAATACCTTCCATATTGCATATAAAGTGCCGTAAAGGCAGCATCTTTTGATGTGCCGAACTTTTCTAATCGCTGATCGGTAGGTAAATTCTCATTTTCAGATTGACCAAAGTTTACACTAAATGTGTTGTAATAAGTTTGATATTCTTTAATGTGGCTGGCTTTAAGATCTTCGTAAGGCGTGCCTAATAGACCATGAACAGCGCTAGAATTTTTTAGTTTTGGATTTCCAGAAACATCGTTTGCATTTACAAAATTAGTTGCGGCTGTCAAAAAGAGTGTTGCCTCATCTGCACCAGTAATAACAATTTTATTGTTGATTATTTTTATTGTACCTTTTTTTACTGCAGCAGTCAGTGTGGCCTCACCTTTTAAAGCACCATCTTTTACTTGCACATTTAGCACAATCGAATTTTTATCTAAACTTTTAATCTCAGTTTTCTGATGAACACTCGACAAAACTGCTTCAAAAGCTATAGAGCCAGTTTTATCTGCCGATAAATGAATAACTACAGCTTGATTTGGCTGACTTGCAAAATATGTTCTCTGATATTTAACACCATCCAACGTATAAGTTGTTTTTGAAATTGCGGTATTTAAATCGAGGGAGCGCTTATAATTAGTAACTGTTGATTTTCCCTTTTTGAAATACAAATTCAAATCGCCAAACGGTTGATAGCTGGCCTGATATTGAGCAACCTCTGGTGGGTTTTCATCCTGAATTTTATACTTCCACAATTTTACAAGCGAAACGCCTTGTTCAACATTCGATCCTTCAGGATAAATTCCAATTTTCTTCTTTGTATCCTTATAACCTGCCAGGCCACCTTTATCAAAGTAATTTAAAACCTGAATGGCAATTACATTTTTACCTTTTTTTATCAGCTTTGCTGGAATTGTATATTTTCGAGGCTCGAGGTTATCTGTATTGCCAACCAATTTCCCATTGATGAAAGTAAAATCCTGATCGCGAATTCGGTTTAAATCTAAAACCAGATTTTTACCCAGCCAATTTTCAGGGACATCAAAAGTGGTTCTAAACCAAACTGCACCATCTAAATTTGCTAAACCAACAGCTTCCCAACCTTCATAAGATGGAACCTGAATTGTTTTCCAAAGTTTATCATCAAAATTTTCTAATGCTGGCTTTCCAACAAGGCCCTTGCCTGATTGCATTTCCTTAACCCATTTAGTTCGGTCTCCATTTTCACTTTGAAGCCCCATAAATTGCTTTTGAGCTAAATCTTCAGCTTCTTTTTGTTTTCCCTCGAAAAGTAGTGTTCTGATTTGAGCTAAATATGCTGATGCGCCTTTGCGGTTGTAATTTCTTGGTTTGCCTGTCCAAAGGGTTTCCTCGTTAAACTGAATATGATCTATTTCTACACCGCCATAAATCATGGCGCCTATTCGTCCGTTTCCAATTGGTAAAGCATCTGTCCATTTTTCAGCAGGTTTGTTATACCACAACTGATTGTTTTGCGCAAAAATGAGATTACTATTTATAAAAATGATAATAAACAATAAAAGAACGGTACACTTATTTAAATTTCTCATCTATTGGTTAGTATGTAGTTTATAGTCTCTCAAACGCCTTTGAAAGCAGTCTTTATATGTCCTTCAACAGGCTCAGGATGACAGTTATTTATATCTTCAACCCTTGTCACAGTGAGCTTATCGAAACACACTTAATATAGTTTTTATTAGTCTCTCGACAGGCTCAGGATGACAGTTATACTTATCAGATTACCTGAACTATCGATTATTTATCGCCTGAGATCACTTCAATATTTTCAGTTACATCATTTTCCTTAATAACGCCATTCTTAGCATTTTTAAAGCTATTGTTCCCTAAAATTACGTTTTTAGTTTTCTCGCCACTAAGCTTTAAGTAAGTTGTGGTTCCTTTAACAGGAAATGCGTTATATAAAAACACATCACTTGTATTTTTTAAATCGATAACAGGAGATTTAACTAATGGAGTATAGCTTTTTAAATTATCAATCGTCAGGTAATTTACATTTGAAGCGGAAACTGATGGACCAATTTCTGTATTGACCTGAACATTATGAAATTCTATTTTATTGGAAAAACCGATACTAAAACCTGTTTTTGCATCCATGTTAATATCGCTAAACGTAATATTTTCGATCGGCATTTCTTCCAAGCCATTTAAATAGGCAGCCTGATTCACCTGACCAGTGATGTTACTAAAATGAATATTTCTGAATTTTGGCGTACGCTCTGAAACAGGCTCTACATTCGTTTTAGCGTACTGCATATCCAAAACAATTGCCTGTTGGCCAATATTCTTCATAATGATATTACTTACTCTAATCTCTTCTACTATTCCGCCCCGCCCTCTAGCTGTTTTAATACGAATGCCTCGATCTGTTCCATCAAAAACGCAATTCGAAATAACAATCTTACGTACATCGCCCGACATTTCACTGCCGATTACAACACCACCGTGGCCAGATAACATAGTACAATTTGTAATGGTGTAATTCTCTGCAGGCACAGCCATTTTTCTGCCTGGCGCATCTTTACCCGATTTTATAGTAATACAATCGTCTCCAACGCTGATGTGGCAATCAGAAATGTGAACATTTTTACAAGATTCTGGATTAATCCCATCGGTATTTGGCGAATGCGGATTGTTTATAGTTACTGCATGAATTTTAACATTCTCACAAAACTCGGGGTTTACCGTCCAGAAAGGAGAGTTTTTAATTGTTATCCCATCTATTAGAACATTTTTACAAAACATAGTTTGTATAAACGGTGGGCGAAGAAATCCGCGTTTCATTTGTTTTGGATCATCTGGCAAAATAATATCCTTATTCAACCCATCAAACATAGTTTGCCATTTAGAACGAGCTTGCCCCTCTTTATAGCCTTCTACAAAATCCCACCATTTTTTTCCGTGTCCATCAATTAAACCCCTGCCAATTATCGAAATATTCTCGGCTTTATAAGCATAGAAAAGAGGCGAAAACGAAGTCACATCTACACCTTCATATCTGCTTTTAACCATTGGCAAATAATCATCGAAATTATCACTAAAATGAAGTTCAGCACCTGCATCGATTAGAATTGTGATGTTACTTTTAAGATGAATTGAACCCGTTAAGTATTTTCCAGCGGGAAAGTAAACCGTACCGCCACCTGCTTTTGACGCAGCATCTATAGCATTTTTAATGGCCAATGAAGCCAGCTTGCTACTATCGTTTTTTGCGCCATACTTTAAAACATTATAATAATTTTGTGCTTTTACGTTTAACCCAAAGATTAACATACAGGCAAACAAAAAAGATACTTTCAAGCGATTATTTAATTTCATTTTATTGTTTTAAAATTAGTTCATTTGAACTTTAACAGGTTTTAAATCTTTGCCCTTGTAAATTTCTTTACCATTAACATAGATATAAAAACCTTTTCCTTTATTGTATTTATTTCCAGTTTTATCCCAAACAAGTTTAACCGTTTTATTATGATAGGATAAATTATCAAGTGTAAACCAATCCCATTTTCCTTTCGGGATAAGCGGAAAAACTTCTAAAACATCATCAATTCGAGGTTTAATACCAATTAAATCGCTGATCAGTAAATCGCAAAAAGTAGAATGATTGTAAAAGCTGCTTCTAGGATTATCGCCTTTTAGCCATTCACCATTTTTTTCATCCTGGTATTCGCCTAAATAAGGTTTACCATTTTTGGTATGCGATTTTGCATAAGTATAAAGCTCATCGTAAAATACTTCTGCAGTCATTTTACCCTGATTTTTATAGTTGGTTAACAGATTAGATAACCCCTTTAGGGTCTGGGAGCTGGCAAACGGCCAAAGCGCACCATCCCATTCGCAGCTATGTCCTGTGCCGCGGGTTCTAAAAGTTGGTGTTCTACGTTCGGCGGTAGTTAAACCCCAGGGTGCATTAAATCCAGCGGTATCTAACAATTGATCCCAGGCTTTTGCATAAACAGATTTATCATCTGGCAAATTGAAATCCCAAGGTGTAAAACCAATCGCTTCGCGAACATTTGCCAAGCCTTTTTTGGGAAATTTGGTTTCGAAAAATGCAGAAGACGAATTCCACAAGCTATCCTGAACCAATTTTTTAAGTTGAGCAGCTTTACCTTGATATTTTGTTTGAAGGTCTTTATCATTCAGCAATGAGGCTATAACACCTAATGCTTTCGCATTTCCGTACATATAGCTATTAATTGTTGGTCGCCTGTTTTCATCTTTTCTCGAACCGCTAACTGATTCTTCCATTCCATCCTTTACATCGTGTTGCCAAAACAAACCACTTGCAAGCTGGCGTTCACGCTCCCATTGTTGGTAGTCTGCATCGAGTGCTGGAAGAATACTTTTCAAAAAGGTTGCATCAGGTTTTACCTTATAATTTTCTAAAACAGCATCATCTACCCAACTACTAAATTGATGAAATCGGGGTTTAGTTTGTCCAACATCTGCTTTGTAGAGCCAAAAATTAATATATTCCTTAAGATAATCGTTGTTTTTTAGCCACCTGCCTTCGTAAATATGGTGCCCCAAAGCGCAACTGATTGAATTGTATTTACCTGCATGTTTAACAGGTTCGATAAATTCGGTAAAAATAAAACCATCGGGTGTTTTAACCAGGTGCTTACGAAACGACCACCAACGGTAGTAGTAATTTTGTTCGATTATATTATCAGGGCATTCAAGTAAGGGAATATTTTCCTCCAACCAATTATAAGAATTTGCATTCGGAACAAAATTTTTGACCGCCTCTGTATCAATAGAATTAAAATATTCTACATAATTCTTCAACTTCGCTTTTAGCGGAATAACTTTTTCTTGTGAAAAACCTGAAAATGCGATGAACAAACCTATCGCTGTAATGGAAATCTTTTTATTTATCATTATTCAAATAACCAATCTATATCCTTACCCCTACCATCTAAACCTGCATTAAAAATCCTTAATTCTTGTTTATCATCAATAAAACCCAATATTAAACAAGCGCCTTTTCCTAAATTTAAAGTATGTGTACCTGCTGCAAAAGAATAAGCATGTACATTTAAAGGCGAAAAGCCATCGACAACTATTGCATTCGAAATCTTTATTTCAGATTGTCCGTAATTATTTGCGCTTGCATCAGTTTCTAATTGAGGTGGAGGCAAAGTATTACCATCTTTAATATTAAAATAGCCAACCAATAATTTAACAGCTTTCTTTGTAGAAAACTTAATTTCAGTGCCTTTTTTAATCTGCTCGTTTTTAGAAAACCTTAAGCCGTTCAAGCCAATCAATTGTTCTGTAATCTCTTTAATTTTAGTTGTTGTATCTGCAAAAACCTTCGCATTTTTATCTAAAACATAACTTTCTACGTCAGGCGAGATTATTTTTACCTCGGCATTTAGGTAAGGAATTACTTTGGCAACCTTTCCAGGCTCAATCGCTTTCAGCGAATCGATACTCTTTTTAAAATGATTAAATTCTTTAGTGTAAACTGGCAGCATTTCTTTCCAGGTGATGAAAGTTTTATCTACACCACGCATTGGAATTTTGCGTTGTTTAGTTTGCATGCTGTTTGCATACAAGTATTCATTTTCTGTCAGTTTTACTAAATTAGTGTAATATTCTAGACTTTTTTGAAGTAACGGCAAAGCCTTTTCTAAATCGGCAACATCGTTCGAATATTTATACCTTAAAATCCATAAAGCAGCTTTAACTTTTTCGGCATACGAATTCGCCATTGCATCATAGCAATACATATCATTTCTTAACCGCCTGAATTCTGCAGTATCCTTTGTAACTAAAGGCGTAGCCAAATTTATAGATGCAATTGCTTTTTTCCCATGCGCAACAACTTCCTGGGCAATTTGTAATGGTGTTTCGCCAATATGCGACTGCTTTTTCCAATCCTTTTCTGCATAATCGATGATCATTTCGCCCTCTGGTGCTTCAGATTCGTACAATAAAGTAAATAAACCATAACGATAGGGATTTATTAATTGTGTCATCAACATTCCTAAAGTTAATGTTTGTCTATTCCCATCGGTAATTCCATATCTACGCAAAAGCTTTGGCGAAATCTCTCCAGATTCTTCGTAGGCATTAAGTATGGCCTTACCAGCATTTAAATCGGTACCATATTTATTTGCCAGTTCATTACCCCAGTAATTAATTTCACCGTTTCGATCGCGACCACTATTCCAAGCATAGCGAGCCCATTCCTTATACCAAATCCAATCCCGATCAATCTGCAATTCCCTGGTTTTTGTTTTATCGGCAGTATAAGGCCAATCCCAATAGCTTGCCTGCGGGTATAAATGCAAGCCTTTTGCGCCATAAATTTTATTCATAGCCTGAACAGATTTTTGAATAAAATCTGCAGAACCATACCTAAAAGGTTCTAGATTTGCCAAAATATGAACATTCGAAATATTCATGCTTCCGATTGTAGCCAGTTTCTTATTTAATTCTGCCCATGCGCCACGAGGTTCGTAAGTAGTTAATGCTTCACCATTAAACTTATTTTCAGTATATAAATTTTTATAAAGTGGTAATGCAGCTTTCATTACGGCGGGTGCATCAGTATCATGCGCCCGTAATACAATTGGTGGTTCTTCTGTAATTCCAGCAGCCTTTAAACCATCTTTTACACCTGGAATGATTGTTTTAGTAAACCAATCAATATCATCCTGCCCAACACCTTCCATAGCCTCGCCTAAAGCAACCATTAACCCAACATTTGGATATTTTTCTACAAAAGCTGCTATAGATTTTCTTGTATAATCAGAAATTATAGGAATTATCGGGCGATTTCTATCCTGGGTTTTTAATCCATGTTTATCAGCAAATGGTTTCGGAATAATAATGTTATAAAACATTTGAATTACCCAAATTCCGCGTTTATCGGCCTCTTTCGCTAAAAAACGATACATTTCTTCGTTCTTTTTAAAAGTTGCTTCATCAACTTCTAGCGCATAAGGGTAATCCTTTAATTTTACCAGAGATGAAAAAGGATGTCCATTCCATAGATACAAAGAGTTGTAACGATTATCAACCATCATATCCAAGTACTTAATCCAAAGCGCTTTATCGTACAACCATGGAAAAGTTTCGGGTGTATATGGATATTCGTAAACATCGTGCCCAGGTAAATAATCTGTTTTTTGCAAACCAATACAAGTACCACGCATTACCATTTCAGGCCGATCGGTTAAAGCGATTTGCGTAGGGATTTTACCGCTTTTCTTGATCTGTTCAGCCAATTCTAAACAACCATATAATGCACCAGATGCATCGAAACCGATAATGTATAGGTTACCATCTTTGCCATAAGATAAAGAAAAACCCTCTTTACCAATATCTTTAGTTTGTTTCTTTAAAACTTCTGGCAACTGATTTTGAATAATTTTATCGCCAAGTTCTGTAACAATTATTAAACTCTTTGTTGATGGAATTTTTTGCTGAACGGATATTGTTTTTAAAGTTGTTTGTGCCCCAACCTGATTTATAGCTTTCAAAAGTTTTTCTACTCCAAAACTAACACGAACATTGTGCTCCGACGAAACAATTACGGTTGTATTTTTTTCAGCATTAATTACATCAGCTTCTGAAAATAAAGGAAATAAAAATATACAGGAAATAAAAATCAGGAAAGTTCTCATTCAAAAATTGCTCTAACGCACAAACTCCTTTTAAAAGGAATTTGACGCACATTTGGTTAAAATATTATTTAAATATAAAAATATTATTCAAATATAAGTAATATAGCCAATCGGTTATGTAAAATTTATGCAAGGTAAAGTTCGATTTAAGACTGTGAAATTGGTTATGATAACATTAGATAATATTTAGGTAATAAGCTAAAATATTTAATCAACAAAATCTGTTTAATTTGTATGTTGATAGAGATAAGAATATAAAAATATAGTTTTGATATCTTCTTGTTACATCATTAACCACCAATTTAACCAAATTATCTATAATTTAAACCCATACAAAAATATATGTTTTCATTACAAAATAAACGAGCGGTAGTTACAGGTGGCGGAAGCGGAATTGGCAAAGCCATTGCAACAATTTTGGCAAAACAAGGTGCAGAAGTTCACATTATCGAACTTGGTTTAGAGCAAGCAGAATCTACTTTACAAGAAATAAAAGCAGATGGAAATAGCGCATTTAGTTATGCCTGCGATGTTGCAGACCACGCCGCGGTTGCTTCGGTATTTAATCAGATTGGAAAAATCAACATTTTGGTAAATAATGCGGGAATTGCACATATTGGCAAAGCCGATACCACTGATGAGACCGACTTTGACCGTGTAATGCGTGTAAACGTAAAGGGTGTTTATAATTGCCTAAATGCTGCTATTCCGCAAATAAAATTATCGGGCGGTGGCGTTATTATTAATATGGCATCTATTGCTGCATTAATTGGTTTACCCGATCGATTTGCATACAGCACTGCAAAGGGGGCAGTAAAAGCAATGACTATGAGTGTTGCCAAAGATTACATTAACGAAAACATCCGTTGTAATTCGATTTCTCCCGCCCGTGTGCATACTCCTTTTGTTGATGGTTTCTTGCAGAAAAACTATCCCGACAACATCGATGAAATGTTCGAAAAGCTTTCAAAAACCCAACCGATTGGCAGAATGGCAAAGCCCGAAGAAGTGGGCGCTTTAGCATTATATTTATGTAGCGATGAAGCATCATTTATAACTGGATGCGATTATCCTATTGACGGCGGATTTACAACCTTAAACAATTAAAATTTAAAACGAAATAAATTTACAATGAAATTAATACGATTTGGCGAGCCAGGTTCAGAAAAACCAGGATTAATTATAGAGGATAAATATTATGATGTTTCATCGCTTGTTAGCGATTATAATGAAGCTTTTTTTGGTAACGATGGTTTAGAAAAACTTAGTGAAGCCGTAAAAACAGCAAATCTACCAGAAATCGATAAAAATGTTCGTCTTGGAGCTGCACTTGCCCGTCCGTCGAAAATTATTTGTGTTGGGTTAAATTACAAAGACCATGCAGCTGAAACCAATGCTGCGATTCCAACTGAACCAATCTTATTTTTCAAAGCTACATCAGCAATTGTAGGTCCGAATGATGATTTAATTATCCCAAAAAATAGCAAAAAAACGGACTGGGAAGTTGAATTGGCAATCGTAATTGGTAAAAAAGCAAGTTATGTTTCTGAGGAAAAAGCATTAGAGCATATCGCTGGTTATGTTTTACATAATGATTACAGCGAACGCGAGTTTCAAATAGAAAGAAACGGACAATGGGTGAAGGGAAAAAGCTGCGATACGTTTGCCCCTATCGGTCCATTTATTGCAACTCCAGATGAAATCAGCGATGTTCATAATTTACGTTTGTGGCTAACTGTAAATGGCAAAACGTTACAAGATGGCAATACTTCAAACCTGATTTTCAATGTACCTTTTATGGTCTCATACATCAGTCAATTTATGACACTTTTGCCTGGCGATGTTATTACAACAGGTACCCCTGCAGGCGTTGGATTAGGACAAAAGCCTGAACCCTGGTATTTAAAACCTGGTGATGTAGTAGAACTTGGTATTGATGGCTTAGGAAGTAGCAAACAAACTGCTAAAGCTTACACCGAAAATGTATAATGGAAAGACACTGCCTTACACTCGATTTAATTGATGATGAAAAGCTTATAGCAGCTTACAAGCAATACCATAAATCGGTTTGGCCAGAAATTAAAGAAAGTATAAAACAAGCAGGTGTTAACGAGTTAGAAATTTACTTATTCGGAAACCGCTTGTTTATGATTATGGATGTAAACGATTCGTTTTCTTTCGAAGCAAAAGCAAAAGCTGATTTGGAAAATGAGAAAGTTCAGGAATGGGAAACCTTAATGTGGAATTATCAAAAAGCCATGCCCGGAGCAAAACCAGGAGAAAAATGGATGTTAATGGAAAACCTTTTTAAACTTTAAACTTAATTATTATGATTGATACGCATGTACATTTTTGGAACTTCGACCCGATCAGAGATGAATGGATAACGGAAGATATGAATGCCATTCGTAAAGATTTTACGCCCAAAAATTTAATCAGAACTTATAACGAGTTACATATAACTGGGTGCGTTGCGGTTCAGGCAAATCAATCAGAAGAAGAAAATAATTTCTTGTTATCACTTGCCGAGCAAAGCGAAATTATTAAGGGTATTGTTGGCTGGGTAGATTTGCGGCATAAAAATTTAGACGAAAGACTTAAATACTGGAGCTCTTTCAAAAAGATTAAAGGTTGGCGCCATGTGCTTCAGGCAGAAAATGCAGGTTTTATTTTAGATAAGAACTTCATCAATGGCATTAAATTATTAAAGAAATACGGTTATACTTACGATCTTTTATGTTACCACGATCAATTGCCCCACATTATTAAACTAGTTGATAGTGTTTCGAATCAGCCTTTTGTTTTAGATCATTGTGGTAAACCCGATGTTAAAAAACAAGAGTTAAAAACCTGGTCGGCAAATATTAAAACACTAGCACAAAACCCTAATGTTTATTGTAAACTTTCGGCTTTATTGGTTGAGGCCGACTGGCATAACTGGAAAGAAATTGAGATTTTTAATTGCTTCGATGTAATTTTCGAGCATTTCGGAACAGATCGGGTAATGTATGGTAGCGATTGGCCTGTTGTTTTATTGAGCAGGCCTTATGCTGATTGGTTTAACCTTGTAAATAAATATGCTTCAAAATTCAGCATTCAGGAAAAGGACAACCTCTTCCTGAATACTGGTTCTAAATTCTATAGTTTAGAAAATTTCAATTTACTTTAAGAATTTATAAGTGGTTGAAGTTTTGTAAACCTGACCAGGTTTAAGTTCTGTAGATGCAAAGTTTGGATGATTTGGCGCATCAGGAAAGTGTTGAGTTTCTAAACAAATTGCAGAACGGTGCGGGTATGATTTGCCACCTTTTCCATCTTTATCTGCGCCTGTTAAAAAGTTCCCACTGTAAAATTGTAAGCCTGGTTCAGTGGTGTAAACTTCCATAGAAATACCCGTAACGAGGCTTTTTACAACTGCAATTGCTTTTTTATCATCATGTGCATTTAAAGCAAAATTATGGTCGTACCCTTTACCAAATTTTAACTGTTCATCAGCATCTTCGATGTTTTTGCCAATTGCCTTAGCCTTATTAAAATCGAATGCCGTTCCAGCAACATCAGTTAATTTTCCTGTCGGGATAAGAGTCGAATCAACTGGCGTGTAAGCTTTTGCATCAATATATAATTCTAAATCAAGAATGGTTTTATTGCCTTCGCCATTTAAATTAAAGTATGCATGATTGGTTAAATTAACTACAGTAGCCTTATCGGTAGTTGCCTCATAATCGATTTTTAAAGCATTATCCTCCGTTAAAGTATAAATAACTTTAACATCGAGTTTACCAGGATACCCAGCTTCACCATCCTTAGAACTGTAGGTTAATTCTAGCTTTTGTCCGTCAATTTGTTTGGCATCCCAAACTTTCGAGAAAAATCCGTCAGTTCCGCCATGTAAGGTATTTTGTCCGTCGTTTAATTGCAAACTATACTGCTCACCATTTAAAGTAAACTTTCCTTTGGCAATTCGGTTTCCATAACGACCAATTAATGCACCAAAAAATGGCTCATCTTTTTTGCGATAAGAACCAATACTATCGTACCCTAAAACAACATCGGTTGGTTTATTGTCCTTATCAGGAACGATAAGCGAAACAATTCTTCCACCATAATTTGTAATCGAAACTGAAGCCCCTGCTTTATTTTTTAAAGTAAAAAGTGTAACCGATTTTCCATCAATTGTTGAAGTATATCTTGTAGAATCGCTTACCACCGAAGATTTCTGTTCGGTAGGCGAATTACAAGAAAAAAGTAATGCACTTAAACATACTGTGGCTATTGATACGCCTTGGAGAATATTTTTTTTCATGAAGATTTAATTTGGTTAATGCTAAAGTAGAAAAATAATTAGCGTTATTGTAACGATAATTATTTTTATTTGCTTTATACTTGGGCTCAACTTTCAAAAAGTTTAAAAAACACCTAATTTCGGATTTATTGAAAAAACAGTAATCCAATTTTAAAAATGCTTTTCTAATGATGCCAAAATACATAAACCAACAACCTGTTTTAGTTGCTATAGATTGCATAATTTTTGGTTACGATGGCGAGCATCTTAAACTTTTGGTTATTAAAAGAGCAATTGAACCTGTTAAAGATCAATGGAGTTTAATGGGTGGTTTTATTGGTACCCAAGAAGATTTGGATGGTGCAGCGAAACGAATTTTGTTACAATTAACTGGTTTACATGATGTTTACCTGGAACAATTACATGCTTACGGACAACCAGATCGAGATCCGATAGAAAGAACTATATCTGTTGTTTACTTTGCTTTAATTGATATTAATAAGTACAACAAGCAAATAAACGATCAATATCACCCTGAATGGTTTAAAGTTAACGAAGTACCTGAGTTAATTTTCGACCACAATATTATGGTAAAAGCAGCAATGGATAAAATAAGGTATCAGGCAGCTTTACATCCGATTTTGTTTGAGTTGCTCCCAAAAAAGTTTACCATTCCACAGCTTCAAAATTTATACGAACAGGTTTACGATTCGCCAATAGACAACCGCAACTTTATTAGAAAAATTTCGGCAAGTGGTTTACTAATTAAGCAAACAGAGAAAGATAAATCGAGTTCGAGAAGAGGCGCTTTCTACTTTAAATTAGATAAGCAGAAACATAAGGCGCAGTTTCAATCTTTCTTAAGCTTTATTTCAAAACCTAAATAGTTAATATGTTTTTCGAAACTCTATTGCCGAAACGCCCTTAGAACGTTTAAAGCTACTTGCAAAAGAATTTGATTGCTCGAAGCCGAGTATTTCTGCAATCATAGATACCGAATAATCTGTATGAATAAGTAATTCTTCTGCCTCTCTTATAAGCCTTGCAAATAATAAATCGGGTAAGTTTTTAGTAAAGGCTTTTTTCAAAAATGCATTAAGTCTTCTCGAGCTCATGCCCATTCCTGCAGCGTAAAATTCTGTAGAACGCTCGGTTTTAAAATACTGTTCTAAAATTGCTCTAAAACGTAAAACCTGTTGCAATTCATCTACGGATAAATCCATCAACTCGGCATTTAAAACCGCAGAGAAACCCAAAAGTAATGATAGATATTGAGCGAGATAAGAAACATCTCTCTTAGCTAAAATTTCTCTTTTAAGTTGCTCCAACAAGCTAAAAGCCTTTTTAGCCTGCATACTATTCAAATCTTTAAAAGATAAAGTCATGAATAGGTTTCGGGATTGGGCATCCGTATGTTGCAGTAAAAACTCAGAATACAAAAGGGTGCTAAAGCTTAACCAGTATGCAGAGGTTATTTCTCCCTCTAAACGAATTATTCCTTCCTCTGGAATAAAAAAGACACGTCCTGGAGCCAAAACATAATCGCCCGAATTCATACACAGTAAACCCGATGCTTCTTTAATGATCAATACCCGAATTGGGTATTCAGCGTGAATTGCTTTATCTCTTTTAAATCTTCCCTTGATATCTTCAAGTTGTATCATTTTACATCAAAGTATCTTGTTCTTAATAAGACAACATAACATCTATTTGCTGTTACATCACAAATTAAGCATTTTTGTTTAACAATCGCAATATATAATAATTTAAGAGCGAGAACCATCATCATACATTAAATAAACGTGTTTTTTTAATTAATTGTAGTTAAAAAAAAACTCATCAAACAGTTGAAATTAAGATAATGCATTCTATTTTGACAATCAAATTAATCAACAAAAAACCATAAATAAATAATTATTAATACTACAGAATTAAAACTATTTGTATAAAATTTCAAAACTTTAAGCCTGTTATACTGTTGTTACATCAACATGAAAAATAATATCTATATTGCATTCTTTTGTTTGTTTTTTTTAGCTTGTAAAAAAGACATTCCTGCACCAGATGTTATTAAGCTGGAGGTTTACAGTACAAAAATTAAATACACTAACCATAACGAGCCTGATATACTTTACTGGTATCTAAGATCGGCAACTAAAGGTGGATATTTCTACATAACCTCTACCAGAGATATTAAAGATTTCACGCCTTACAAGTTCACTTATTCTACCCAACTTCCAAATGATTTAAGAAATAAATCAGTAATCAAGACCATTGTTGTTTGGATAAACCAATTAAACGGCGATATGTTTTCGGATATTACTGGAAAAAATCCGACTGATAACATACAAGAATAATAGCTTCGGTTAATTATTTTTTTTATACTTTCGCAACCCGATTTAAAAACACCCGATAATTTTATTTCAACCGTGATGAGTAAGTTTTTGTATGGAATTGACTTTGGAACAACCAATTCTGCCCTATCTATATTTGATGAAGAAAAAAGTGAAATCATTTCTACGATTTCTATTCCATCCTTAATCTATTTTAAACATGCACAAACATCGGCAGACGATGAAAATTACGTAGTCGGCGAAAAAGCTATTGAAGAATATTTGAATGATGGCATGAAAGGTCGTTTTATAAAATCCATCAAACAAATTTTATCGCGAACTACATTTACTGAAACCCGTATCCAAAACCGCAGATACAATGCATCGGATTTGGTTACTTTAATTTTAAAAGATCTTAAAGAAACCGCCGATAAAATTACGGGCTTTAATTGCACGAAGGCAATTATTGGTCGGCCAGTTTTCTTTGATGATGATAACACCCAAAAAGATACGCTGGCTCAAACCAGATTAAAAAAAGCTGCAGAAAATGCTGGTTTTACAGATGTTCGCTTTCAATTTGAGCCAATTGGGGCCGCTTTTGCTTATGAGAAAACCATTACTAAAAAGGAAAAAGTGCTTGTTGCCGATTTAGGTGGAGGAACAACAGATTTTACTTATCTGGTATTAGACCCAGAAAAAGTTGGAAGCAAAGACCGAAAAAATGATATGATTGCTTCGGGTGGTATTTATATTGGCGGCGATAGTTTAGACTCGGCCTTTATGTGGGAAAAAGGAACACCATATTTTGGGAAAAACACTCAATATGAAGCAACCAGAGGCCAAATTTTAAATGTTCCAAAATCGCTTTTCGCTAATATCTGCTCATGGGATAAAATGAATTTTTTCAATGGTCAAAGAATTCAAAAAGATATAGAAGATTATTACTATTTTTCTGGTAACGACAGGAAATTCAAAAACCTGATTACCCTTATCGATCATAACCTTGGCTATTCAGTATTTCAATCTATCGAGAAAACCAAAATTGAGTTATCGGACAAACAATCTTCTGATTTTGTTTATAATAACATGGGAATTGAAATTGATGAAGCGGTATCATTAATTCAATATAACGAAGTAATTGAAAAAGATGTTCAAAGAATTAGCGAATACCTGGATAAATTCTTAACAACCTATAATATAAATCCGACGGATATAGATTGTCTTTTCCTTACTGGAGGAACTTCTATGGTGTCTGCTATTCAACATTTATTTAAAACCAAATTCCCACATATTCCAATGAATTCGGGAGATAATTTTAAAAGTGTAGCCAAAGGATTGGCTTATAGTGGTTATTTATTTGAAGAATAAATGATAAAACTAAAAAAGTCGGGGAGTAAAAACCTACCCGACTTTTCAATTATGATCATATCTTGACTAAACATTTACAGCCTGCATACCAGATGCATCATATCGAGTTCCTGCAGTTTTGCCAATCGGAATAATCGATTCCAACTTGATTTTTTCTTCTGCAGTTAAAATCACATCAGCCGCGGCGGCATTTTCTTCAATGTATTTTATTCTTTTGGTACCTGGAATAGCGACGATTCCATTCGAGATTACCCAGGCTAAAGCCAATTGCGAAGGTGTAATTCCTTTACTTTCTGCGATAGTTTGAATCTGTTTTAACAATTCCAGATTCTTATAAAAGTTTTCGCCTTGATAGCGTGGAATACTTCTTCGGAAATCATTTTCTTCGAAATCATCAGGACTTTTAATTTCTCCAGTAATAAAACCCCTTCCAAGTGGAGAATAGGCAACAAATCCAATCCCCAGTTCATTTAACACATCTAAAATTCCATTCTCTTCAGGCTCACGTTCGAAAAGCGAGTATTCAGTTTGAATTGCTGTAATTGGATGTATTTGATGTGCTTTTTTAATTGTATTTGCAGAAACTTCTGATAAGCCAATATATTTCACCTTACCCGATTGCACCAGTTCTGCCATTGCGCCAACTGTATCTTCAATCGGTGTATTCGGATCTAAACGATGTAAATAATAAAGATCGATGTAATCGGTTCCGAGGTTTTTCAATGAACGGTCGATTGCCTTATGTACATACTCAGGTTTACCGTTAAATGCCCAGGTTAGTTGTTCATTATCATCAACTTCGAAGCCAAATTTAGTTGCAATGGTATATCTGTCGCGATTTCCTTTTATAGCTTTTGAAATTAAGCGTTCGTTTAAAAGTGGTCCATACAAATCGGCAGTATCTAGAAAATTAACACCTAATTCTAAAGCCCTATGAATTGTGGCAATCGATTCTTTTTCATCGGCTTTGCCATAAATATTACCCCCAGCAATGGTTGTCATACCCATACAACCTAAACCTTCCACAGGGACTTCCAATCCTTGACTTCCTAATTTTATCGTTTTCATTTTTGATTCTTTTAGTTTAACTGTTCTGAATTAAGACAAAGTTATGCGTACTACAGTTTCAAAAATTATACAAATCAAAGTATTCGTTAAACAAATCAACTAATCGAAATTAATTACCAGTTCTAAACTTCATTGGTGTTATGCCAGTATGTTTTTTAAAGAAGTTATTAAAATAGGATGCATACTCAAAACCTAAACTAAATGCGATTTCAGCAGCATTCCAATCGGTGTGAATCAGTAAAGATTTTGCCTCTACAATAATACCTTCGTTAATGTGCGCTGTTGTCGTTTTACCTGTAATCTCCTGAACTGCTGCATTTAAATGATTTACATGAACGGCTAACTTTTCAGCATAATCGCCTGCCTTTTTCAATTTTAAAGGACTTTGGGCAGAATCTACAGGAAACTGCCGCTCTAATAAACTAAGAAATAATTTGGCAATCCGAGAAGCGGCATTTGGTGGATCGAAATAGGCAACAGCAGGCTGCATCTTTATAGCCTCGTGAATAATTAAATTAACATGATTTCGAATTAACTCGTACTTATAGATATATTCGCTATCGCTTTCGGATCTTATGCGACTAAAAATGTCGATTAGATACTTTACCTGTTCCTCCTCTAAAAGATAAACAGGATGACCATCAGCTTTGTACAACGATGATTCCTGAAGGCTCTCCATGCGGCCGCCACTGTGTAAGAATTCCTCTGTAAAAGCACAGAAATAACCCTCGTACTCATCATCAGGAACATAACCATCCCAGGAATAAGGCACTAAAGGATTTGTAAAAACCAAAGCAGGTTTATTAATTTCTATATCCCGATTGGCATAAAGCAAACGGCTCGTACCTTTCGTTATTAAAGAAATCTTATAAAAATCTCTACGATTGTAAGACGACAGCTGACATTTATTCTCGTTCAATTTAGAAACTCTAAACTGAGCAGAAACGGGCTGAACACCTTTAAACTGTTTAGTTTTTTTATCTGTTAACTCCTGTTGTTGCATTTACAAAATTAAACATTTCAAAGAGAAATATCTAAAACGTATTAGCCCTTTTTTCCGCCGCCAAATATTACGCAGAAAACGCTGAAACCACCTGCGATGAATACAACGCCAAGTATAAAATTAAGTGTATCGCCCATTCTGTAAGGTATATGTAATAAATGACATTAAAAAGACTTTAACAATATTTAGCATTCCGTTTTAGAGTAAAGCACTCTAGTGGTACCGCATTTGCAACAATTTATTTTTTAATTAATCATTTTATGTATATGCCGTTAAGATTAACGTACACAACGCCTCTTAATATTTTAGAAAACATTAAGATTGGAGACTTAATATCTGATATATATCAGATGATGGGAAAAGTAATTAAAATTGAAAAAATTACATTAAGAACTAACATTCAATTTATTTTTACGCTAGACAATTACGAGAGCATTTTAATCCTCAGATAGTTTAAATTTAAATAACAGAAATTTATACGAAATTATTAAATTGCGGTGTAACCAAATAACACTTCAATGAAAATTAAGGCACTTATCCTTCTTGCATCGGTATGTTTTGTTGCTTGTAATGGCACAGAAAGCAAAGTTGATGTTACTCCTTCAAAGCTAAACGGAACCTGGCAACTAAAATCGAGCGCTGCAATTACAAATGGCGACACTGTAAACACTAGCCCTGCTAAAGGTATCGAAACCATTAAGATTTTTAACGATACCCATTTTGCCTTTTTTAGTCACGATTTAAATCAAGGTAAAGACTCTTCTGCTGTTTATAGTTCGGGCAGCGGAACTTACACGCTTATTGGCGACAACTATGAAGAACACTTAGCATTTTGTACAGCTCGTGCCTGGGAAAACCACAATTTTAAATTTAAGCTATCGCTAGATAATGATACCTTACAGCAAAAAGGAATTGAAAAAATAGATAGCTTAAAAATCAATAGAGAAATTATTGAAACTTACGTTCGCAAGCGAAAATAACTTTACTGTACAGGTATTTTTAAGGTAAAATTAGTTTGTTGATCTGTTGATGAAACCTCTATTTTACCGTTATGCGCTCGAGCAATTTCTGAAGCAATAAATAACCCTAACCCTAAGCCTTTTTGATTAGGTTCTACATCGCCACGCGAAAAAGGTTGAAATAATCTTTCCATTGCTGCATCAGAAATTTGCTTTCCTTTATTGGTTATTGATAAATGAAATTCTCCGTTTTGGGTTAAGGCGTTTACTACAACTGGCTCTCCTTTATCGCCATAACTCAATGCGTTTCCTAAAATATTCGAAAATAACTGAGCTATTCTTTTTGCATCGCAATCTATGGATTCGGTTATCTCAAACCGAACATCTATTTTCCGATCTGGCCAATTCGATTCCAATTCGGAAACAATTTGTTGGAGTGAACCATCCAACGATTCTTCCTTATTTTTATAGAGTTTAATACCTTCGCCCAATCTACCACTTGCAAAATCGAGCATATTTTCTATCAAACCATTTATTCTTAAAGATGATTTTTGAATAATATCACTCAACTTATAAATTCGTTGGTCTTCTGTTAATCTTTTTAAAAGTTGTGCACTATTTAATATCGCATTAAGCGGATTACGTAAATCGTGACCCAAAACAGCGATGAAATATTCCCTAAATTCGGCAATATGACGTTCTTCAATTAATTTTTTTTCTGAAAGCTCTACCCTATCGATTGCATCAAGATGAAAGGCAATTAACTCTGCAAATAAATTAAACATGCCGATTATTTCGGGTGTATCAATCTTAGCTGGCCTAGGATCAATTGCACAAAGTGTTCCGAAAAACTCTCCCGATTTTAATATTATTGGAATTGAAATATAGCTTTGAAACCCATACATTAAAGGCGTATGATGAATTGCAAAATTCTTATCTTCTGCTACGTGATTGATAATTACTGGCTTATGATTTTGACGAATTTCATTGCAAATTGTAGTCTGCAATTTAAGCTCTCCACCAGGCTTAAGACCGAAATTTATTTTATCAACAAGGCTACATGCCACCCATTTATCATCGGTTACCCGAGCAACGGCAGCAAAGCCCATACCTGTAGTATTGCAAACAACATTAAGAATATTTGCCACAGAAGGAATTCGATTAATTGCTTCAATATCGGCCAGGATGTTAGATTCTAAAGGCAATGATTTAGTTTTTAGTGTTTAATTCGAAATAAATAAAAAATCGCAATATTTTTATTTATATGCCGTAAAGATATTGTTATAATCTTAACTATTTATTATTTAAATATTGAGTTAATAATAAATAAATTACAAGCTTATTGTGAATATTGTACAATTTGGATGAATTGTTTTCAGGGAGAATTCAAAACCATGGTTTAACAGAATTTCACGAACCAAGGTTAAACCGATACCTTGTCCATCTTTTTTGGTACTGTAAAACGGGCTAAATAATTGTTCAGCATTTTCTTCTGAAATGCCTTTTCCGCTATCAGTTATGGTTAATTTATGTTTAACAATGTCCAACTCCAAATGAATAATACCATTAATATCGATGGCTTCGATTGCGTTTTTAACAATATTAATTAGTGCCTGTTCAATTTGTCCAGCATCTGCCAATATAAAATATGACTCATCGGGCAAGTTTAATTCGAAATTTATATTTTTTTCCTTTGCTGGAAACTGCATCAATTCAGAAACCGAAACTACCAGAAAAACTAAATCCATCTGTTTACGATTTGCTTCTGGTAACTTAACTAGATCAGCAAAATTGCGCATAAAAACGTTAAGGTTTTGATTTCGATCGACTGCAACTTTCATGGCACTCTTTAACGCAACATCCTTATCGGGTAACCAAAAATTTTGGTTAGAAAGCGCTGTATTAATAATCGAATTTACAGGCCCAATCGTATTGTTTACTTCGTGGGCCATCATTCTAATCACTTTGCTGTACACGTTTTTTTCTGCCTGAAAAATCTCGGCGGTTACCTCTTCCATCATTATAAAAACACGCTCGAAACCTCTATCCATAAATCTAGATTTTTGGATCTTATATGTTTGTAAACCATCAATCCTAAGTGTTTTGGAACTTCCAGTTTTCATATCCAACAACTGATTCATCAAGTGCTCAGGATTAGAGCTTAAAATTTCAGTAGCCTTAGGATTAATTTGTTTTATTTGCTTATCGTAATCCAGAATAATTATTCCTGTTGGGGAAGTTTGAACTAATTTTTCGAGAAAAAAATGCTGCTCTTGTTGTTTGGTTCGCTCGGTTCTTAATTCATCAATCATCCGATTATAAACATCAACTAATTCATCTACCTCTTTTTTACCTGTTGCTAAAAATTTAACGTTAAAATCTTTATCCTTTATGGCCGAAATACCTTGCCTTAAATAGTTAAGCGGACTGATTAGTTGATTATAAAGATTTATCGAAATTAGTATTGAAATAATAATAAATACTTCGGCAACCATGAAAATGACTTTATTCTTCTCAAAAATAAAATAGCTCATCACCAGGCAAATCAGATGAAGTAATACCAGAAACAGAATATATTTAGTCTTCAGCTTCATTAAAAGGAATTTGATATTTTTCTAAACGACGGTAAAGCGCATTTCGGGTAATCCCTAAAGAGGCCGCAGCTTTGGTAATTCTATTTTTATGGAAATTCATTGCCTGCTTAACCATTTCCGATTCCATTTGATCTAACGTCATCGTGCCAACTCCAGGTAGTTTAACTTTATTATTTTTTACCGCTGGCAAGTTTAACTGAGATTGAAAATCGTCTATCTCTAATTCATCATTATGGCTAATTAAAACGGTTCGTTCTACTAAATTTTTTAACTGGCGGATATTTCCTGGTAAAGGTAACTTTTGCAACCAACGCATGGCTGATGCGGAAACCGATAAATCTGGTCTGCTGTAAATTTCTTTCATATTATTGATAAAGAAATTAACCAGCAAAGGAATATCAGATGGGCGTTCTCTTAGCGATGGCAAGTGAATGGTAATCAGGTTTATCCTGTAAAGTAAATCTTCTCTGAATAAACCAGATGCAACCATTTCGTTAAGATTTTTATTGGTTGCACAAACAACCCTCGTATCTACCGTTTTGGTTCGGCTGCTACCTAAAACTTCATAAGTTCGATCTTGTAAAACACGCAACAATTTTACCTGGCTAGATGCCTCCAGATCCCCAATTTCATCTAAAAAGATAGTGCCTTTATTTGCCATTTCAAAACGACCAGTTCTATCAAATCGAGCATCGGTAAATGCACCACGAACATGCCCAAACATTTCGCTTTCAAATAACGACGATGAAATTCCACCGAGATTTACCTTAACAAAAGGTTTTGAAATACGGGGACTATTTTCGTGTATGGCTTCTGCAATTAATTCTTTACCTGTACCGCTTTCGCCAGTTATTAAAACCGAAGCATTTGTAGAAGCAACACGGCCAATGGTTTCCAGAATGGTTAATAAACCAGAATCTTCACCAATAATTTGTTCGAAACTGTATTTTTTATCGAGTTCTTTCCTCCCTCTGGAAGAAACTTTTTTTGCATTAAGTTGCAGCAAAGTTTCTACCGATTGAATTAAATAATTGTTATCCCAGGGTTTATTGATAAAATCGTTTGCACCTAATTTCATACCCTGAACAGCAAGTTCTATACTTGCCCAGCCTGTTATTAAAACAACAGGAATAGCGGCGTCAAAAGCTTTAATTTTTTTCAGCAAAGTCATACCCTCTTTGCCCGAGGTATCAATCGAAAAGTTTAAGTCTAAAATAACAAGTTCAGGCTTTTGGGTTTTAACAACCTCAAAAGCCTGAACAGCATTATCTGCGGTAATAATTTCATTTCCAACACTTTTTAACAGCAAGGAAAGTGAAGTTCTTACCGCAATATCATCGTCAACAATTAATATCATATTCAAAGTTAAGATAAGTATTATTCTTCGTGCAATGCAATTGCAGGATGTATGCCCGCAGCTTGTTTACCGGGGTACAAAGAACACGCAAAAACCAAAATATAGATAAACATTGCCGATAAAAGCATTGCAATAATGTAAACGCCTGCTTCTATGTTATATACATTTAATAATGGAAACTGGATGGCAAAAAAACATCCAACAACGATTGCCATGGTAGCCAAAATCATAGATTCTGTAACAAGTTGAGCAGAAACTGCATTACCACTTGCCCCAATTGCCCTTCTTAAACCAATTTCGCCCTTTCGTTTATTTATGTTGTACCACAAAACGCCAAATAGACCCAGTGCCACGTTAATGATCAGGAAACTTGCAATAATGACAAAAATAACCATCGGAATAATAGTTTCTTCATTCCTCGAATCCCTCATTTCATCAACGTGTTGAATTTCTATTGCACTACGCATATTAACGGCCATAAACTTATATAATTTGCTTTCAAAAGTTGCATTGGCAGTTTCTCTTACTTTTATTAAAACCGTACTAGTATATTTTAAATAACCTGTATCTAGCTGGGCAAATACACCATTATTACCAGGAATGAAATCTCCATTTGCTTTAATATCTTTTACAACGCCAATAATTTTAAGTTTTTCTTTATCATCAAAATCGCCTATAATTTTCCCTGTTGCTTTTTCGTTGCCAAACATTTCTTTACTAAATGTTTCGTTGATAATAATACTTTTGTTTTTACCGACGTTATCTTCTGGCAAAAACCATCTCCCATCTATTAACGAAATGTTCCATACCTTTTGATAATCGGCCCCTACCTTATAATCGCTTATATTGCTATATTCTTTTCCCTTATGTACTAAACCTCTGCTCATAAAACTATCAGAATATGGATAATTTGGACTGGTAAAGGAAGCTTCCTCAATCTCAGGCATTGCTCTAAGCGATTTGATAAGATTTTCGTATATGATACTTAAAGAATCTCGATTTTTAGTGAGTTGCCCATTACTATATGTAATTGCCCAAACTTTTTGATAACTGAACCCTAAAGGCTTAGTATAATTTTTATAGTAGTAAGTTAAGTATGAAAAAACTGCAAATATTACAAGGAAAGAAACTAAGATTTCGGATAGGAAAAGGAAATTCTGTTTCCTTTTATTCCATATTAATTTGAATAAGTGTTTAAACATGATAATATCGTTTAATAATAATTAATTATGCTTTAAGTGCTTTAACTACATTTAGTTTCGACATTCGCCATGCTGGATATACGCCTGAAATTAAACCAAAAAGTAAGCAGGCAATTAAACTGTAAAACAACACGCTGAAATTCATTGTTAAGCGCATATTTGAAACCAAATTTGCTCCGTTTATCAAGTAAATAACAATCATCGAAAGTACTAAGCCAATAATTCCTCCAAGAAAAGTAAGAATCATATTTTCTACAACGAATTGATAAACTAAAGTTTTTGAGGATGCCCCAAATGCTTTACGAACTCCAATTTCTGATGAACGCTCCATAATTCTGGTAATGTTTATATTAACAAGATTGATAGTTGGCAGCAACAGGAATAAGAGAATTAAAACGCCCAACATAGATACAACTTTTGTGACACCTGTATTGGTCGAATTGCCACCAATTCTTCTGGTTAAACTGGTAAAATGTGGGTCGGCATTGCAGTAAACTTTATCAAAGTCTGCTGGTATTGGTACCTTTTTCATCATTTTATCAAACTCATTTTTCATTTTAGGAACATCTTGCTTAGTTTTCGCCAATAGAACGGCGTTATATATCCCCATTAAGCCATTATCATTATCTTGCTGTTTTGAGATTGTGTAAGGCAAAAACATATCGCCACTAAAATTTCGGAGCGTTTTCGATACATTTTCTACAACTCCAATAACTCTGTAATTAATATTATCGGCAGAAATGTATTTACCAACAACCGATTTCTCATCTCCAAAATAATCTTCTTTTGTTTCTTTTGAAATTACAGCAACCAACTCCGCGTTATCAATTTCCTTTTGAGAAAATGCTTTCCCTTCGATAAATTTATAGTCGAGTACATTCCAATAATCGGCATTGGTATATTTATATTCTATAACCAGTTTTTTATTGTTCACATAGGCGTTTGAAGCCTTTGGCGAAGATGAAATCGCCATTTTTTCTACATTTTTTAAGGTTGATACGTATTGCTTTAAAAAATGAAGGGAAACATTACCCATATTTACCCAACCCTCTTTAGAGTTTCTGATCTCAATTCTATCTACATATAAAGAACGATCTCTCTTTAAATCAGGATAATCGGGGCTTAAAACTTTATCCATAAAAGCAGTTGCAACCATTAAAATGGTGAGTGTAAAACTGATTCCGAATAAGCTGATGAAGGTGAAAAATTTTCTCCTTCTTAATACAGCTATGGCGATTTTGAAGTAATTTTTTAGCATAGTTGTATATTATTGAACTTGAGAACCATCGAAAAGACGAACTAATCTGTGCGTTTTATGCGCCATACTTTCATCGTGAGTTACCATTACAATTGTAGTTCCTTCGTTTTGGTTGAGGCTGATCAGTATATCCATAATCTCATTTCCCATTGCGCTATCCAGATTCCCTGTTGGCTCATCGGCCAAAATAATTTGTGGATTACCTACAATGGCTCTTGCTATAGCTACACGTTGACGCTGACCACCAGAAAGTTGAGTTGGAAAATGTTTTAAACGATTACTTAAACCCACTTTTTCTAAGGCTGCTGTTGCAAGCGCCTTACGTTCTCTTGCTGATAAGTTACGATATAGCAAAGGCAACTCTACATTGTCCAGAACTTGTAAATCGTTTATCAGGTGATAACTTTGGAAGATAAATCCTAATTTTTCGTTACGAAACTGGGCAAGTTTTTTATCTGAAAAACGACTGATATCCTGACTATCGATATTGATATTCCCTTTAGATGGTTCATCTAACAAGCCCATAATATTTAGCAATGTGCTTTTTCCGCAACCAGATGGCCCCATAATGGATAGAAACTCGCCTTTAGCAATATCTAAACTAATGCCGTTAACAGCCAGTGTTTCTACTGTATCGGTTCGGTAAACTTTTTCAATGTTTTGTAAGCGTATCATAATTTGTAATTTAATATAAAGTGGATTATGAGTGATGTAATATGGTTAATTTGTGTTTATTTTTTGTTCGTTATCCAAATTAAGAGAACCAGAGCAGCTGAAAAGAATCTTAACAATTAAACTAATTTAGCCTTGGTGGAGCAGCCACAGGCTCAGTTCTCTTAATCAGGTTTTATATTTTCAATAGGTAATTTTTACATTTTTTTCAAAATCGTATAACGATAAATAGCGAAGCTGGTAATAAGCGCCCCAAAAATCGCGAAGCGATGAAACATAATCGCGTTTGGCTCTATCATTTTCTTGAAAAGCAATACTTAAATCAGTAATACTTAAATTGCCCAAAACGTAGCGTTCGCTTGCTATTTTATACTTTTCAGCTGCGATTTTTTCTGCTTCATCGGTTAACTGGATTTGTTCTTTCATCATATTAAAAAGTGTTACCTGCGTTACAATTTGCTGTTTAAAAGTTTGCTTATCCTGTTCTACTGCATAAGTAATAAATTGCTCATTTGCCTGGGCCGTTTTTGTTCTCGATTTCGATCTGCCCCAATCCATAACTGGAATAGAAAGTTGAAGTTGAACCGATTGTTGGTTTTTTGGATTTCTGTAAACATCGAAAGCTGTATTTGCAGCATTAGAAAAACCAAGATTTGCACTTAACGTTGCTTTTAAGCCATTTTCGCCTTTAGCCTTTGCAACATCTCTCCTTGCTTCTGCCAGTCGTCTTACAAAAGCAATTGCATCAGATCGATTTTCGAAAGCCTCGGTCAGCACTTTTTCGGTTGCCACACTCATTTGGGCAACCACAGCTGGCATATCTAACTTAATACGGTCGTTGCCTTCAATACCTGTGTAACTTCTTAAATTTAGCGTGGCAATTTCTACATCGCGTTTTGATGTACCAACAGCTTTTTGCGAGTTTAAAACCTCTAATTGAAGCTGAAGAATTTCATTTTTAGATATTTTGCCTAATTCGAATTTGGTATCGGCAATGGTTAAAATCCTTTTAGTATTTGCATAGTTTAGTTCTGCAATATTTAGGTTTACCTGAGCCAGTAACAAATCGAAAAAATACTCGGTAACCGTTATCGATATTTTTTCCTGAGTTTCGATGAAAGCCTGCTTGCTTTCGTTAAACTTTAATGGTTCTATTTTCTTATCCCACTTTAAACTATTAAACTGGAGCAATGGCTGTGTATAGCCGAGCCCATACGGAATACCATTGTACAGTACGTTATTTCGGTCGAAATCATCAAAACGTTGTAACTGCGTTGTACCATAAATTGTTCCGCCAGTTGCCGCTATACTCTGACTAAAATTTAGCGTTAACGACGAATTATCGTAATGAACTGGCTGAAAAATTATACTTCCATTGGGTTGCTGAACTTGAGTATAAGTTTTAGTATAGCCAGGCAAAATTCCTTCTAACGCTAATTGCGGTTGATAATTAGATTTAAAAGTTCGCCATTTCCAATATTCGGTTTCTTTTACTGTTACAGCTTGTTTCGCTGCAATGGAGTTTGCTTTAGCCATTTCTACAACTTGAGGCAGATTAAGTTTGAGTGTATCTGTTTTTGCGATTGCCAATGCACCAAAACTGATCCTACATAATAAAACGATAATTAAAAATTTCTTTATCATCATCTTAATTACTAATGGTTACAGTTTTAGATTTTTTGTAATCACCCATATCAGAGGTAATCACTTCATCGCCTGCTTTTAAACCGCTTAAAATTTCTACATAATCGAAATTGCTTAAACCAGTTTTTACCGTTCTACGTTCGGCTATGCCATTTTTTAAAACGAAGATTTCTTGCAGGTTAGAACCATTAAATGCAGGTCCGTTTGCAATTCTTAAAACATTGTTTCGGGTTGCGGTAACGAGTAAAACATCAACCTTTTGGTTAGGCCTTAACTCTTTGCTATCCTTTTGATTAAGCTGAATATCAAACGATACAATTGCATTACTTACCGCTGGAGATATGTTTACAATTGAGCCTCTAAGCTGCGTGTTGCCAATACGAATAATGGCGATCATATTATTATGAATTTTATCGAGTAGATTATCAGACATGCTACCTGCTACCTTAAAACCGCTTAAATCAGCAATTTTTACTAAAGCATCGCCTTCGTGTACCGCAGAACCAATATTTTTATTTACCCAAGTAATTACACCAGGTCTTGTTGCAATTAAATCAGCCAAATCGAGTTTACGCTTTAAAGCATCTAAATCATTTCGTTGAATGGCTAAAGCAATTTCAGCTTCCCTAATTTCAATTTTCATGGTTTGCTGCTTGCTTTTAATTTCATTTTCGAGCTGAAGTTTTTCCAGCTCTGCAACTTTTAATTCCAACTCTGCATGTTCTACATCTTCCTTAGTTCCTCCGCCTGCTTTTAGTAATCGTTTAGCCGATGAAACGGCATCTTTTAAATTACTGATACGAAGTTGCTTAATGCTATTATTAGATTTTATATCAAAGAAGCTTTTCTCTAAATCGAGTTTCAGTTTACGGATTTCATTTTCTTTTGATTCCATTTGAAACTGAAGTTTTCCATAATCGGTTTGGCTTACCGATTTATCGAGTTCTAAAATAGATTGGCCTTTATTTACTTTGTTTCCAGCATCCATTAAAACTTTTTTTATCGAAGCATTAATCGGACTGGTTAATACTTCTTCAAATTCGGGCAAAACTTCGCCAGTTGCATTTATTGTATTTTCGATAATACCTGTATCTACCTTAGCCGTTGTAATATCTGAATTTGTTAAAGTTGGTTTGAAATAAAACCTGATAAACCAAATACTAGCAAAAACTATTACGATAATTATAAAAATGATGAGGTAATTTTTCTTCTTTCTTTTTGCAGAAACTTCTTCTTCGATGGGTTTGTCCATTAAAATATTTTACATCAGCCTTTACAAGCAAAATGCCAATATTAAATACTTGTAAATCAGTAATTTAACTTAATTCAAAAAATAAAAAATGCCCGATATCGAACGTTTTGTTTGTTATCGGGCAGAATTTAATATTATCCAAGTTGAGAGAGATTTTAATCTGTTTTAAATCTAGATTTTTACCTATATTTATTTCATTAGAATTGTATTGTAAAATATTATACTCACTACATGATCAAATTAGATTGTGTAAAAAGGCTTAACAGAATTGTTTTGCCTGTAAATGTGTATTGATAATTTTTTACAAGAAACAATGATTCAAAATATAAAAATAGCCGTTTTAGGTGGCGGCGGCAGAACTGGAAAATACCTTGTTAACGAATTAATAGCAAAAGGATATAGTGTTAAACTCTTACTCCGAAATCCTGAAAACTTCCAAATAAAAAGCCCTTTAATTGAAATAATTCATGGAGATGCAATTGACTTTGTAGCAGTAAACAGTCTTTTAAAAAACTGTCAGGCTGTAATAAGTACGATTGGTCAGCGTCCTGGCGAACCATTAGTTGCTGAACAGGCAACTAAAAATGTTCTGGAAGCGATGTCACGAAATGGCATTAACCGATATATTTTATTAGCCGGCATTAATGTCGATACTCCTTTCGATAAAAAAGGGCCAGAAACAATTAACGCCACCAATTGGATGAAATCAAACTTCCCAATCATTCAAGAGGATAGACAAAAATCATATTCACTTTTAGTTAATAGCTCAATTAACTGGACTTTATTGCGTGTACCATTTATTGATTTTAATCAGGCTAAATGTAAAATGGGTATAAGTTTGTACGATTGTTTGGGGAATAAAATAGATGCTGGCAGTATCGCAACTTTTCTTACATTACAACTCGAAGATTGTACTTATTACAATAAAGCTCCATTTATTTACAACGCTTAATAGAATAAAGTATGTGTCGATTGAATGGCTATATTTTATGCATTTAACTACTTAACTTATTATTTTATTAGAACTAAGTTTACCTTTACACAATGAAAAGACTGAACAGCGATACATCAAATGAAGAATTGCAAGATGTTAAAAAAGGAGATTTAGTAACTGATACCTTTAGCAAAACTGGTTTGGTAGAAAGTATTGAGGTTACGGATGATGCTTTGTATAGAACTTACCAATTCCACCTCGTAACAGGGCGAGTAATTACGGTTAAGAAATAAAAAAAGAGGGGCTTAAAGGCCCCTCTCAAAATTGCATTGAAGTGTACCATTAGTGGTAATGATAAACCTCTAGCAATCAAAATAATGTAATTACCATAGTTTAGTTTGCACCTGGTTTTCAGTTAATACCACAATTGCAGGCACCTTATGTATTACATCGTTTTTAAACAAAAACAATTATTATTCCAGTTTTAGTTTAAGGCCCTATTATTCGTAAATTAGAATAATTTTATAATTTATCGATTTTATTTATCGCAGCAGTCATATTTCCTGAGCCTGTTTTCGCAATAATATGTTTCCTATGACTTTTAACAGTTTCTATACAGAGATATAATTTTTCGGCAATTTCCTTACTTGTATATCCTTTTCTGGCCAGTTCTAAAACTTCCATTTCTCGTTTCGATAATGTGTGGTGAGAATCGGAAAACTCTGTTTCATGACAAAGCACATATATTCCAGACGGAGAAAGCTTATGAATTGCTAAATTTATGCTACTCGTAAATCGGTATTGGGTAATATCAGTACAATTTATATACTCTAATGCTGGTTTTCCATCATCAGTAAAACTTAAAAAATTACTTTGCCGTAAAATGGTAACATAGCTATTATCTGCGGCTTTGATCCTTAAATTATAGCTAAATCGAAGCTTCCCCCGTTGTTCGTTTGGCGTGTTGTAGTAATAATTAAAAATTTCTATATGGATATTTCTTAACAACAACAAATCTGTAGGGTGAACAATACTTAAAGCAAAATTGATCCCTCTTAGAAGAAATACATCTTTATCGTATCCCAAAATTTTCTTAATGGATGTGCTCATGCTAATATATTGCATGTTCGACCAATTGAAAACTCCCTGGTAGCCAGTATGGGTTTGTTTCTCGAAATTTTCTACCTCGAGGTTAAAATAAGGTATATGAATATTTTCCTTGCTGGTTTTTTTTGAATAACCAGCAATTCGGTATAACTCGCCAGTTGAGAGTATATCCAGGAGATTCATAGTAATTGAATTATAGGGTGATTAAAATTAACAAAATAACTCAACATTTAACAGCCTTAAAATCACTCTTTTGAGGGATAAATCCCCTAAAAATAAGGTCAACCAACGTTTATAAACTTATATTTATAGAATGATAATTTCGATTGATAAAAATATACCTACATCAAATTTGTTAAACGTTAAAGTTGGTTCAATTATTACTGATAACATTTTACGTGGAACAGTGAAAGATATTCAGATAACTGATACGGATGAGTTTTGGTTATTTATTTTCTACTTGGAAGAAGGAAATCAAATTGAGATTAAAAAAATTAAAAACATTTGTTAAAAAGAAATTTAGAAAAAGCTGAAAAGTGTTATCTATCAAATTGCTACACACATATACCCGATCCAATTGATTATCTACTTTAACAGCAGAATAAAAAAACCAAAACGTATCTTTAAAATATAGTGGTGAACTATTATTCATCATTCTTTTTTTGACCCTCCATCTTACCTTCAGTTAAGCCAAATCTTTGTATGATTTGGCTTAATCACTTAAAAAAGGTTCTGAAATATTTACCTAAATACTATTATAAAAACCTTTTTATTAAGGATATTTGCAGCAAATTGAAAAACTATGCAGAACTTTAAAAACATCATTTTTGATTACGGAAACGTTATTTTCGATATAGATTTTAGAATTGCTCAAGCCTCATTCGAAAAGTTAGGTGTAAACGATATCGAAAATTTCTTTGCACATAAAAGTCATAATCAGCTGTTTGATGATTTAGAAACTGCTGCAATTTCGCCAGCAGAGTTTAGAGCAGGTATTAGAAAAGCTGCAAATAAACCTGAACTTACTGATGAAGAAATTGATAATGCCTGGAATAGCTTATTAATTGGAACCATCCAGGAAAATCATGATTTACTACTAAAGGTTAAAGAAAAATACCGCACTTTCTTGCTCAGTAATAACAACGAAATTCATTACGATTGGATTATTAACTATTTGAAAACGACTTTTAAAATCAATAATTACGATGATTATTTCGAAAAGGCATACTTTTCGCAACACATGAAATTGCGTAAACCAAACATTAATATTTTTGAGCAGGTTTTAAAAGAAAACAATTTAAATCCAGCTGAAACCTTGTTTATAGATGATAGTCCGCAGCATATTGAAGGCGCTAAAAAAGTAGGTTTACATACATTGTTGATGACGGAAAAACCTGCAAATCTGGAATCATTTTTAAAATCAAACGGAATTTTATAAATTGTTTTATGGCTGAAAAAAAATTTAAATCGCTTAAAGAATTTTATCCTTATTATTTAACTGAACACGTTAATACCACTTCGCGAATATTGCACTTTATTGGTACAGGCTTAGTTGCCCTGGCTTTTATTACAGGTTTTTTATTTCACGATTGGCGATTTTTTCTGGCTATGCCGATTGTAGGTTATGGCTTTGCCTGGGTTGGCCATTATTTTTTCGAAAAAAATAAACCTGCTACTTTTAAATACCCTGGTTATAGTTTAGTTAGCGATTTTATTTTATTTTACGATTTACTTACGGGCAAACAAGGTTTTGTAGCGAAGAAAGATTAAGTTTTTTTTAAACCCATTGGTTGAATTGGTAAGCAAATTGCAGACAAGGCTTTCGAATGGCTCAAACTAGCAACTAACTTTGTTTGTAAACCCGATTGACGGGGAAAGCGCCCTATTCTTCATCGGGCCTTGTACCAAAAAGCGGGGCTGAATAATCCGAAAAATTACTGAATGTTCGTTTTCAAATAATTACAATACCGCTTTTTTTATTTAACCCCAGGTTGTTTAAGTGAGTAACCAGTTTTGGCTTTCTCTGCTTTAACCATTTCTTTAACCTCCTCTAAAAGTTTTTTGGCATCGTAAACAATGCCATCTTTTATGGTATATTTTACGCCTCCAGCACGAATTACTTCGTTATTGGCATTCAACTTTATGGCACCAGTACCGTATAAAACCTGTAAATTAGCGAGTGGATTCTCTGCTACAATTACGAAATCGGCAAGTTTACCAATTTCGACACTGCCTAAATCTTTATCTACACCTAATGCTTCGGCCCCATTTAGTGTTGCGGCCTTAATTACTTCTAAAGGATGAAAGCCAGATTCTCGTAAAAGTTCCATCTCTCTCACGTACGAAAATCCAAATAATTGATAAATAAAACCTGCATCGGTACCAACCGTTACTCTGCCTCCACGGTTCTTATATTCGTTTATAAATTTCATCCAAAGCTGATAATTTTCTTTCCAATCTACCTCTTGCTCAGTACCCCACGAATGCCAGTAAGAACCATGAGAATTCCAACTTGGGCTATAAAAATCCCACAATTTAGGCATGGTATAATCGGCATGCCACTCTGCCGTTCTAGCCCGCATTAAATCGCGGTTTGCCTCATAAATATCCATTGTTGGTGTTAGGGTAAAATTTAAAGCGATTAATTCATTCATCACCTTATTCCACCTTTCTGAATAAGGTGCCGCTGCTTGTTTCCATAATGTTCCAGCTTCGCCAAAGCGATCTTGCTCATTTTGATAATTATAATCATTAGAATAATGCTGAATGGTTCGATCGGTAAACATGGCTTCGGGTAAACCATACCAATGCTCTAAGGAAGTTAATCCAGCTTTTGCGCTGTTCATGGCATTCCATCTACCAACATCGGTTTGTGCATGGTGCGCCATGGCTCTTAAACCAAGTTTCTTATTTTCATCAATCGCGGCAGCAATAATATTTGGTGCAACACCGAAAAACTTGATACCATCTGAACCTTTTTTGGCGTTTTCTCTAACCCAATTTCTGGCTTGCTCTGGAGTAGATATTGGGGTTTTACTTCCCTGACCAAACACGGTATAGGCATAAATTCTTGGTGCAGTAATTTCGTTTTTAGCACTTTTGGCCTTTTGATCGAGTGTCCAATCAATACCATTCATGCTGCCCGGTTCGCGAATTGTAGTAATTCCATGTGCCATCCATAATTTAAAAACATAATCGGCATCGGTACCTTTATTTGCGCCACCAATATGCGCATGCATATCAATAAAACCAGGCATTAAAAACATACCTTCTGCGTTTAATTCCTTACCGCCACTTATCAGTTTTGGTCTTCTAGCTGCATTTATCGGCTGATTTGGAGTTCCTACAACCGATATTTGAGCGATCCGATTATTTTCGACAACGATATCAACTGGGCCTAAGGGTGGCGAACCTGTACTATTTATTAAAGTTACGCCTCTAATAATTAACTGGGTATATGGGCCATCACCTTCTTTTCGAGGTTCGGCTTTTTTTACACCGTTTTGCTGCGCAAAAACCTGAATAACTAAACATAAGCAGGCGATTAACAGGTTTATATTTTTCTTCATCGATTATTTAGTTTTGAAGCATTTAATGATTTAAAACTGCTAATTAAATAATTTACCAGGTTGAATTTTTAAGGCCGCTCTTTTATTAAGCAACTCTGTAACTTTATCTGTTTTATTTAAAGCTTGATATTGACTTATCAGATATTTGTAAACACTAAATTGATAAGGATTATTTTTTAAAACCTGTTCGTATGCTAATAACGCTTGTTCTTGATTACCTCCATTTTCGAAAACCTTAGCTTTAGTATAATCTAAATCTGCTTGTAAAAACGGATCGGATTTAACCACTAAAGAATTAAGCAATTTTGAGGCTTCTTCGTTATTTTTTTGAGCAGATAGTAAACGAATAAGTCTTAATTTATCAGCATCTCGCAATTGATTGGTTTTTGATTTCGCTAAGTTAGAATAATGGGTTACACTATCATTTTGCTTTGTATTACTGTAAAACTCGGCCAAACGGAGATTATAATCGGCTCGATCATTACCCGAAGCTGCTAAAATTCTTTGCGCTTGTTTTATGGTTTCAATTGCAGTTTTATAATCGCCGTGAATGGCTAAAGCATCAGCATACAAATTTCGGTATTCGTAATTTTGCGGTTTTTGCGCAACTAAGTTTTTTAAAACATTAATAGATTCGGCATTACCTATGCCAGCTTTTAAAGAGGCTGAAAATGCTTTTGCATCATCTTTTCGATCTCTCAGATAGGTAGAAACTGTAGCTCCGTTCTTTCCATAATCATCAGCGGCTTCAATAGCTTCAGGAATTAATGCATTTTTCTTATACATTTCTCTTAACAAAATATTTACCCGAGCCAGTTCCTGATAATCATCTTCCAGCTTGTAAGACTTTTTTAATTGTTCCGCCTGTTGCTTTACTGCTGTTTCATTTTCTATGATATTATTTAATTGCTTTGCGCCAATTAAATCGGCATAAGCAGCATAAGTTGGTGCATAATCAGGGCTAATTTCTTCTGCTTTTTTTAGCCAAATTTCTGCAGCTTCAAAGTTCTTTTTACCAGTATTAATTTTTGAATAGGCTAAAATGGCAGGCAAATACTTGCTATCATAAGTTAAAGCAGTATCTAAATATTTGGCAGCCAAATCTGCATTTGTTCTAGATCTGTTGCTTAAATTTAGGTATATGTTAGCCCAGTTACTGGCCATGGCGCTCTTATCGCCAGCCAGGTAAGCCTTTTCTTTTTTAACCAGTTGTTCTAAAAATTTATACATTTCTGGATCTTTAGATTTCAAATCGGCTGTTGTATTCATCGATTTAAAATCAAGTGGATGCACTTTTACAGGCTCAAAAAAAGCAGGGTAAGTTTGTGCAAAATATTCGCTTTCATTATTTTGAGAATAATAATCGAGCGTTCTCCCTTCTTTCATTGCGTTATAATAAAGCTTTCTAATTTTGCGACTTTCTTCATCTGTTAGCACTCTTCCATGAAAAAGATGAACATATTCGTGCAGGATTACATTTCGTTCTAAATAAGCGCCACGTTCTACGTATTCAATGGCCGCAGCACCACTACCTACACCTCTTATATCCATCCATTGTCTGTTATCGAAGGTGGTGTTTGTTCTAAAACTTGGCGCATTCATAACAGTCGCCAAATCCTGGTGTAAAGGTGGGATTCTAAAAACATTGTCTCCTTTTGATAAAAAAGGGAAATAAACCACTGATGTAAACAATTGATTCCAAACCATTGCTTTGGCAATTTCACCAGGATAGTAAGACACATCGGGAAACACTTTTGTAAAATTAACCATATCGGTAATTTTGGTAGTGTTTAATTTGTTGGTTATAGAATCGTACATGGATAGATAGGGAATTCGCTTAGATTTTATAACTGCTGATAATCCGTTGTGAGCAGGACCATAATGTTTTTTTTGAGTTAGAATTTGTTTAAAAATCTTTTCAGCAGAATCTAATCTAAGTTTTCTGTTCATATCGAAAGCAGCATAATATAGTGAGCCGCGATGCAGTTTAGGAATTACAGAATTTGGATATTTTTTTTCGATTGTGCGTGTATAATCTATCGCCTCTTGAATCTTATTTGCCTTAAATAATTCATCAGCTTTTTCTAAAGCTTTTCTAACTTCATCATCGTTTTTTTCGGCATAATCTGCATATGTTAAATTGGTATGCCCATTACCCCAATGCCAATGCGTTGGGAAATGCAATGGATTAACCGCCAAAGCAATTTCCCATTGGGCCGCCATTGCATTTAACTGTGTAGCATCTACCCTTCTCCAAATGGCATATCCATAACTAAATCTGGCATCGGCATTGAAAGGATTAATTTCTAAAGATTTTTTTAAAGGCGCTTCGGCCAATTGGGGTTTTTGATCCCAGAAATATACATCTGCTTCTAACTGAAAAGCCTGTGCATCTTTCGGATCATTTTTTTGAACTTCTTTAGCCAATTCTAAAGTTTTAACGTAATCTTTTTGAAGCAGTTTAATTTTACCAAGCATCAATTTTAATTCATTTGATGGATTGGTTTTCAGCGCCTGCTCGCATATTTGGGCTGCTTGTGGCAATCTCCACGCTTGCATTTGGAGATAAGCGTTATACAATATTACTTTCGGATTTTTAGGTTGTAACTTATTTAGTTCGCTAACAATTTTTTCTGCTGATTTAAAATTATTATTCAATAGGAGGTAATCTACTTCCAGTATTTTACGTTCGAAAGAGCCTTGCTTTAACTTATTCATTTCTAGCAAAGCCTTATCCCACATACCTAAATCAAACATTTTTTCTATAACAGGTGCTTTATTTGGCTTGGTCACATCAATTAACAATTGTTTTCTGGCCTGTTCTAATTTTGTAAAAGCTAGGGCAGTATTGTCGGGATCAGTGGTTTGAGCCGAAACTTGAATAGCGCCAATTAATGCTAAAAATCCGAAAGAAAATATTTTTTTTCTCATTTGTTATTTACTTTTTATGGCTACAGAATTTATTTCTTTAACAACCTCATCGTAAAGTTTATCTGCATCAACTTTTGTTTGAATTAATGATGGCTTATGAATGTAAATCATATGACCAGCTTCGTAGTAGGTAAAGTTTACATTTTTACGTTGCTCTGGCCTCAAGCCCATTGTGTTGAAAGTATATTCTGACGCAAAATAAGGTGTTGCCAAATCGTAATAACCGCAAAGTACCCAAACTTTTAAATGAGGATTGTTGGACATCGCAGTTCTTAAATCTTCAGCAACGTTTAAATATCGGTTTTGAACATTATTGTAATTCCATGGATTTACTCTCCCTCCCAAAATCTCGTAGGGCAAATCGTTTTTATATTTCAGTTCTGCCCTTACATAGTGATTTATAGCTGCGCTGTATGGGCCTGAAATTGTTCCTGTATTACTTGGGTCGAATTCGGGCGTTACACCCACATCATTATAATCTCTTCCAGTAAAGCGACTGTCCAATCTACCAACGGTTAAACCTTCCGTTCTGCGCAATTCTTTATCAAATTTATGAATATCGATACGAAGATTGGTTTGACGAATATATTCTTTAGTTAAGCCAGTATATCGACTTAGTTTATTTACTATATTTTCATAATCTTGGCCCGTCAATTCAGAGCCTTTCATTAAGGCAATATTGTATTCCTCTATAGCAAAATCTTCTACTTCTTTTAAAAATGACTTCAAATCTTTTTGCTGTAAATCGGCAGGTAATTTTTTATGATACCAAGCTGTTGCAGCATAAGTTGGCAGAAAAAGTGGGAATGGATAATCGTTACCCACATCAAATCTGGCGGTTTGCATATTTAAAATAGAGCTGATTAAAATTACACCGTTAAGGTAAAACTTGTGTCTGCTTTGCAGATAGTCTGACAATCCAGCTGCTCGCGTGGTACCATAACTTTCGCCAGCCAAAAATTTAGGAGAGCTCCATCTTTCATATTTCGAGCTAAAAAGCTGAATAGCATCGCCCATGCTTTGAAGATCTTCTACATAACCGTGAAATTGTTTATCGCTTTCCCCGGTAACCGCTCTGCTATAGCCTGTAGTTACTGGATCAAGAAAAACCAAATCAGTTTTATCTAGCCACGAATATTCGTTATTAACGTAACTATATGGCGGAGGCAAAACATCGCCTTTATCAGTCATAACTACACGTTTTGGCCCTAAAAGCCCCATGTGCAACCATACCGATGAAGAACCTGGGCCACCATTAAAAGTATAGGTAATTGGTCTTTTGCTTTTATCGCTCACTCCATCTTTAGTGTATGCAGTAAAAAATATATTGGCTTTAGGTTTTCCATCTTCGTTTTTTAATTGAAGATAACCTGTAGTAGCGGTATAATTTATTACTTGCCCTTTAATGGTTACACTATGTTTCGTAATTACAGGCGGTGGAATATTTGGAGAATTGGATACAATATAACCTGTTGGATCTACTGGTAAAGCTACAGCAGGTGTTTTAGAATCCGTTGGTGGTATTACCGCCGCCTGACCTTGTTGCTGGCGATTACCACCAGGCTGGGCAACAACGTTTAGTGCCAGAAATGTTAGTACTACAGCGATAGCAACACATTTTTTATTTCTTATATATGTCATATCAATAACTATTTAATTTCTTTTAGGGTTTTAGCATAAAATGAATCGGCATCTATTTTCATTTGTTTTAAAGATGGCATGTGAATGTATATCATATGACCAGCTTCATAGTAGGTAAAATCGATGTTTTTTTGTTGCTCTGGTCTTAACCCCATGTGGTTAATTACATATTTCGAAGCAAAATAAGGGGTGGCAAAATCATAATAGCCGCCTAAAACCCAAACTTTAAGTGTTGGACTAACCGACATGGCTTTTCTTAAAGATTCAGCTACGTTTAAATACTTATTCTGAACATTACTATAATTCCACCTTCCAATTCCGCCGCCTAATGTATAATAGGTTAAATCGTTTGTATAATTTAATTCCTTACCTAAATAGTTTAATAATCCATGTGTGTAAGGACCCGAAATTGTTCCTGTATTACTTGGATCGTATTCCGTAGAAGAACCTGTATCATTGTAATCAGTGCCTGTAAATCTCGAATCTAAACGACCAACGGTTTTTCCATCACTACGCAGGAGTTCTTTATTATATTGAGCCAGATTTATTCTCAAATTAGTTTGTCTGATAAACGTTTCGGATAAGCCAGTATATTTTGCTAGTTTACTAACTACCGCATCATATTGTGCTTTGGGTAGTTTATCGCCTTTCATTAAAGCCGTTGCATATTCTGTAATCGCAAATTGCTCTACCTCTTGTGTAAGCGTTTTAAGATCTTTTGATTGATACTCAGGACTTAACTTTTTATAATACCAGGATGTTGATGCATAACTTGGTAAATACAAAGGGTAAGGCAAATCATTACCTACCACAAATTGAATGGTTTGAAAGTTTAAAACTGCAGAAATCAATACAATACCATTTACATACATCTTATAGGCACTTTGCAGATATTCTGATAAGCCTGATGCTCTTGTTGTGCCATAACTTTCTCCAGCTAAAAACTTAGGGGAACCCCACCTTTTGTTTTTTGAAGTGTAAACCTTTATAAACTCGCCTACCGATTGAATGTCTTCTGTATAACCTTGGAATTCTGCTTTATCTACCCCAGGTGCTGCTCTCGAAAAACCAGTTCCAACAGGATCAATAAAAACTAAATCGGTTTGATCTAACCACGAAAATTCATTTTCGGTGTAAGAATATGGAGCGGTTAAGGCATCACCTTTTTCTGACATTACAATACGCTTTGGCCCAATTACCCCCATGTGTAACCAAATTGAAGCCGAACCAGGACCTCCATTGAAAGTATAAGTAATTGGTCTTTTATCTAAGTCGCTTACATTATCTTTTGTGTACGCCACAAAAAAGATGTTTGCCCTTACCTTACCATCTTCCGATTTCATAGGCATGTAACCTGTAGTTGCGGTATAACTTACAGATTTGCCATTAATGGTAACAGAGCCTTTGGTTTTTACTACACCATCGGCTGTCTTTATAATTTCCTGAGCAGCTGGAAGTGCTGCATCAGGATCTTTTTTCTGAGCAAATGTAAATTGCATACTCAGAGACAGGAGAAAAACGATTATTAATTTCATTTTATATATGTTTATTAATACTAAAACTATTACGGACGTGTGTCCCAAAATACTCTTCCAAGCATATCAGCTCTGGCTGGAACATTAGGATTGCTATTACGCTCCAGTTGAGGGTAAACCAACGTTCTTGGAATTTTATCGTAAACAGCAACAGATATTGGTAATGCAGTAATATTAGGATAACCCGTTCTTCTCCAATCGCTCCAAGGCTCCATTACTACTCCAAAATTAGCGATGTATTTTTCGGTGATAATTTGCTCTAATTTCTGAGCATTTGTGCCTGCTAAAGTTCCGTTAGCCGTAAGATAGGTGGTAATATTTGCTGCAGCTACTCCAGCATCTTCCATAGAAGCTCTTATGCCAGCCTGATAAAATGCTTGCGCATCTCCAGGACTACTTAAATTTAAAGCCGCTTCAGCACGAATAAAATTATATTCGGCAAAAGTTAATAATCGTGAAGGTCCATCACCGCTCCAAGTAATAGAATTATCTGTAACAGTACCATCACTATTTACTACAACTGTATTAAGCGTTGCAGCACCTTTTAAGAAAGTATTTAGCCTTGAGTAGGCCACAGTTGCAGCCTCAGTAGCATTACCGCCTTTATATGTTGCTGGCGATGAGTTGTAAGGAAAGGGGATAAAATAAGAAGGCCTTCTAGGATCTGCCTTACCATTCATCATATCTACAATGGTTTTATTAGGAAAAAATGCATTTCTAAATTGCCCACCTTCGATACTTACATTCGGAGTTCTACGACCAGCTTCTGTAGAAAACTTCATGATAAAGTTATCCGTATTTGAGGTCATAAACTGTGCACCGCTACTTATTAAAGCATTAATTTTCGAACTTGCAAAAGCAGCATCTTTAGCTGTATAATGTAGGTAAATTCTTAATTTAAGCGTGTTGCCGAATCTAATCCATTGTTGCTTTACAGTATTCCAGTTATCTCCTGGATAAATTGTTGTATTTTTTGTTGGGCTTAATACCGATGTTGTACTATTAACATCAGCAATACCCTCATCAATTAAGCGAATTAAATCGGTGTAAATATCTTCTGCTTTATCAAATTTCGGGGTTAAATTATCTAAAAACTTACCAGATTCTGAATACGGAATATCACCCCAGGCATCAACCGTAATTTGAAAGGTATAAGCCTTTAACAACTTGGCAACGCCTGCATAATGTGGGCTACCGCCTTCTTTTGCTAATGGTATTAATTTTTCAATATCAGCCAAAATGCCTGAATAAATATTTGTCCATTGGTTATTAACATCAGAGTTGTTGATATTATACCTTTCGTACAGTTTAAAGGTTTCTGATAAATTTGTTGTGTTCCCTGTAAATTGTTGCATGATTAATCCGCTGTAGCGGTATAAATCGCTGGAACCGATGTATCCGATTCCGACCGTAACAGATGGCAATAACTGATCGATTGGCGCAACGGTAATGTTATTCGGACTTTCGTTTACATCATAAAACTTCTTACATGATTGAAACGTAGAGACCAACATTACAATCCCTGCGCAAGCTATAATTTTATTGATTTTCATAATTATATGTCTTGAATTTCTTAATCTTGTTAATTAAAAAGTGGCTCTTAAAGTTGCGCCGTATATTTTAGATACTGGTGTTATACCAAACTCTAAACCTCTAGCATTTGAAATCCCTAATAAATTCTGCTCTGGATCTAAATCAGGAAAATTCGGAGCGTAAGTCCATAAATTTCTTCCATAGATAGAAAACTGTAGTTTGCTTATGAATTTACTTTTAGCCAATAATGCTTTTGGAAAATCGTAGGTAAAGGTTGCTTCCCTTAATTTCAAGAAAGTTGCATCTAATACATATCCTTCCCACGCAACATATTTACCAGCCAATCCCCAGTAATCTTGTGCGGTAACATAGGTATTATTCGGAGTACCATCCGCTAGTACACCTGGAAACAAATACGGCTTAGACACAGTTCCATCGGCATTAAATCTGTCAAATTCTGCTGTTTCGGCAGCTACACCATTTATTCTTAAATCACCAATTGTGCGTGATAACAAATCGCCTTTGTATTTAAAGTCGAGTAAGAAAGAGAAACTAAATGCTTTGTATTTAAATGAATTTGTTAAGCCTGCTGTAAATTTAGGGTTCGGATTACCAACTACACCAACATCACTTGTTGCTTGCGGTAAACCATTTGCTTTAATAATCATATCGCCTTGTGCATTACGCAGGTAACGATTAGAGTAAATTAAGCCATATTCCTGACCCGCAACCGCCTGAATATTCGGCGAGGTAAAACCACCTAAAGAAATTAATTCTACGCCAGGTGCCAGTTCTTTAACTATAGATTTAAACTTAGTGAAGTTTAATGATGCTTCCCAAGTAAAATTCTCAGTTTTAACTGGTACACCGCTTAGTAAAAACTCTAAACCTTTGGTCGATAATTTCCCTGCATTAGCCACCTTACTGGTAAAACCAGATGAACGTGCAACGGGAACATCAAAAATTAAATTTCTCGAATCGCGTTGATAAACAGAAAAATCTAAAGTTAAGCGATTGTTAAACATAGCCAGGTCTGTGCCCAACTCAAACTCTCTGGTAAACTCTGGTAATAATAATGGATTACCAGCACCGTTCGAATAGGTAAAACCAGCCAATCCATTAAATGGAAAGTTTACAGCAGTTGAGCTAAATCCATCGGCAGAACCAGCTATTCCATAATAGGTTCCTGTTTCATACGGCGAACCACCTTTTCCAACTTCTCCCCCATTTACTCTAATTTTTAACGAGTTTAATGTTTTGCTTTTTAAGCTTGGCCAAGCCTCTGTTGGCACAAAACTTACTGCAACAGCAGGATAGAAAATTGATCTGTTTTCGGAAGTTAAGGTAGAAGAATAATCGTTACGTGCTTTAACGTTTACATTTAACCACGACTTATATTGAACCGATAAATCGCCAAAGTAACCCATCAAACGATTTTTACTATACGAATCGGTAGAATTAAATGTGGTAAAGTTACTCAGGTTCATAAAACCAGGAATCGTTATAGATCGGCCAGTTGTCGATAAGTTATTGGTATAGTTTGAGATAATCTCGTTACCAAGAGTCATCGATAAATTAAAATCGCCGTAAGTTTTATTACCAGTTAAAGTAAAATAACTATTTAAGTTACGTCGCATGTTGCGAGATTGAATTAAACCACCAGCACCACCCGAGCTTGTATTAGCGTTACTTCTTACACCTTTATCATCAAAACCTGTATTAATAATGCTAAATACGTCTGCTCCAACTTTCAAATCGGCTTGTAGCCAGGTTGTAAAATCATATTTCAAGTTTAGGTTACCGTAAAAGCGATTTAACTCTTCCGTACGTTTAATATGATCGATTGACCAATAAGGATGTTCTTCGGAAGTTGAATGCCAAATTTGATTTCCTGCAGCATCTGTAACTGGCAATCCTTGAATATCGTAAGAACGTGGTGTATAGATAGCTCTCCATAGTGGATTAGCACCTTGATTACCTGCCTGAGTACGATCTGAGATATTACTTACATAAGAAAACGATGTGCTGATTTTAAACTTATCGGTAATATTTGTCCCTGCATTTACAGTTAAGTTATTTCGGTATAATTTATTTCCTGGCACTAATGCATTTGTTGTACTGTTACCATATGAAACACGATAATTAAATTTATCAGAAGCACCTGAAAAATTAAGACTATTATCAACACCTAATGAATTTTGCAGAATATCTCTAACATTATCTGGATAAGCCTGTAAAGCCACCTGTTGCCCAATTATATTGGTAACCTGCTGTCCAGCAATTCGTGGTCCCCACGAAGTTGAACGAGCTGTCCATGCGAAAGGATTCGCTGCTGTTCCGTAGATTCCATTTGTACCTTGTGCATAATCATTTTGGAATTCAGGAAAAATATTAATTGAACCAATATTAGCACTTGAAGTAAAAGAAACTTGTGTTTTGGTACCCAATTTACCTTTTTTGGTGGTAATTAATATTACACCCGAAGCTGCTCTAGAACCATACAACACTGTTGCAGCTGCACCTTTTAAAACGCTCATCGATTCGACATCTTCAGGGTTAATATCAGAGCCACGATTTGATGTTGATGACCCAGCATTAACGGAGTTTCCGCCGCCACCATTATCGATAGGCACACCATCTATTACATACAATGGCTGATTACTTCTCGTGATAGATGAAAAACCTCGAATGGTAATATTAGAACTATTAAAAGCACCACCCGAACCCGATACCTGAACACCAGCTACTTTTCCAGCCAGAGCATTAGAAACATCGGGTGTTGGTGCTTGAGTTAACTTTTCGGCTGTTACCGTACTTACACCATATCCAATAGTTTTTTTATCTCTCTGAATACCAAATGAAGTAATAACAACATCATCTAACGATTTCGCTTCATCCTCCATAGCAACTTGAAAACTTATTTTATCTCCAACACTAATTTTCTGTGTAACGTAGCCAACCGAGCTGAAAACTAATATTGCATTTTTTGGAACTGTAAGCGAAAATTGACCTTTAGGATCAGAAGTTATTCCAATCGAAGTACCTTCTACCTTGATGGAAATACCAGGTATTGGTAACTTATCATTCTTTCCGGTTACCGTTCCGCTAATTTTTTTATCCTGTGCGTAAGAAACAGCATAAACAGAAATTAGCAAGAAAAAGAGAAGTAAGACTTTTTTCATAATTTGTTTAGTTTGATTTAGTTGAATTGATAAATAATGAAGCTTTTAAGACCTCAACTCATCGAGTAAACAAATTTATATTCGAGAAAAAAGATAACTTGACCGTTATTGTCCCTTCGTTATCAAAAATTATCCATTATCATTTAAAACATTAACAATACTGCTACAATTCAGTATTATTCGGATAAACAAAAACTTAATATCAGAGCCTAATTATCCAACATTTGGCAGGCTGTAAGAGGCATGTTTAAATCTGTATAACCTCAAATAATCTTTCGGAGACATAGAGGTGATTTTCTTAAAAACTCGATTAAAAGTGATTACACTATTAAAGCCAGTTGAATAAGCTATATCGTACAAATGTTCAAAATCAGAATTTATTATTTTTTTACAGGCCTCGTTAATCCGAACCTCATTTAAAAAAGTGTAATAAGTTTTTTGAGTGTGTTTTTTATAAAACTTGCAAAACGAATGCAAAGTTATACAAGCAATCGAGGCTACTTTTTCAAGACTAATATCTTCTGCATAATGCTCTAAAGTGTATTGATGAACCTCATTTAATCTAAAGTTTTCTGTTTCAGGAATGCTGTGTTTAACAAAACCAGTCGACAGTGATTTAAACTCGCTTATATTTTTTTCGCAATATTGAAATATCTTTATAAGATTAATTAACCGATCCAATCCATCAATATTTTTAATATTGAGGATATATTCTGAAATTAAAAAACTCTGCTTTGTAGGAACCTGCAGGCCTTTGTAGCTGCTTTCTATTATCTTTTTAACACCATCCAGCTCTGGTAGGTTTAACAAGTGCGTTAATTTTTTAAGGTCGAAAAACAAATGCACGGCATGAGCTTCTTCCTCTTTTTCGCTATAGGTTGAATTGAAAATATGTGGTTGATTCGGCCCAATAAAATAAATATCTCCAGCCTTAAACAATTGATTGTAATTCCCTACAATAACATTGCCTTCTCCTTTTAGGATAAGTGTTATCTGATATTCTTTATGGTAATGTAAATAGTTGTAAAATTTAGGTAATAAATCTTCCTGAACAATTACAGAATTGTTTGAAGTTGATTGTAGCACAAAGTTTATGGCTTTCATGGCAATAGATTTTGTTAAATAAAAACACAATTACGCTCGAAATTTTTTCACTGATGCCTAAAGACTTCAGTTATTATTAAAGGTGGTTTTTCATAAAAAAAGCTTGACTTTTTTATCTTTAAATTTTTTTCGTAAAACTTTGGGAATAGACTTTACTGGGGAGAATCTTGGATTTGTTAGGATAGTTACAATCATAATGCTTAGTTTTTTGGTTTACTTAAGCAAATAAGAAGCATACAAAATTAAATCAGAGGTTATTGATTTTTATTTTAAACATCAATTACAATAAAAATAATTTGTTTAATGGATTAAAATTATTGGTTAATTAATTCTAATTCGAAACTATTTTTATGCAATTAAATTTCGACTTATCTGCCTGGCAATTATTAGTTATTCCGGTACTAATGTTGTTTCCAATTTATTAAATTTAATTCAGCTATATATCATTTATAACAAGAATTTTATAAACTAATTATCATCACCTAACAAACTCACCAAAACGAAAAAAGGAATTGCCAAATGGCAATTCCTTTCAAAACGTTGAGATAAGAAACAGTTAGTAATTTATAACAGAGTTTCTCTACAAAAAACTAGCTTTTTAATTAAAGCTTTCTTCTTTTCAATTCTCTTTCAATCAAACCAAGTTCTCTACCTGTTTGGCCAGCAACTGAAGTATTTTCTTGTGCTCTTCTAAATAAATATGGCATTACAGCTTTAATAGGCCCATACGGCACGTATTTTGCAACATTGTAATTGGCATCGGCAAGGTTAAAGCTTAAATTATCGCTCATACCCAGCAACTGCGCAAAATATACATGCTGATGGTTATGTGCTACTTTTTTCTCATCTAAAAGATAAGTTAACAAGCGACTGCTTTCTTCGTTATGGGTACCACAAACAATGGCAATTTCTTCAATATGATCTACGCAGTAACGCAACGATTCGTTATAATCTTTGTCTGTTGATTCTTTATCTTTTTGAATTGGCGATGGATAACCCATTTCATCGGCACGTTTACGTTCTTTTTCCATATATGCACCACGAACCATTTTTACACCTAAAATAAAGCCTGCAGCTTTGGCAATTAAATGGTCGGCTTTCATATCGGCCAGTTTATCGTGGCGATACATCTGATAAGTATTATAAACAATAATGCATTCCTGATTAAATTTACGCATCATATCTAAAGCTAATTCATCAATTGTATCCTGAATCCAGGTTTCTTCAGCATCAATCATAATTGGTACCGCTTTCTCAAAAGCAGTTCTGCAAATCATTTCGCAACGTAATTTTACTTTATCAAACTCCGCTTGTTCATCGGCCGTTAAAGTTTGTTTTGCATCTATTTTCTCTAACAACGCAAAGCGACCAATACCTGTAATTTTGAAAACCGTTATTGGAATATTTTTATCGCCATCGGCACGAAGAATGGTACGTATAATTTCCTGACAAGTTTCATCGAACACGACTTCCTCTTCTTCACCCTCCACCGAATAATCTAAAATGGTTCCTACGCCACCTTTTGCAAGTTGTGCAATGGCCGTATCGCATTCGGCAATGGTTTCGCCACCACAAAATTGTTGGAAAATTGTTGCTTTAATAGCTCCTTGAATCGGCAAGCCAATATTCAAAAAGAAATTGGTAATTGGCGGGCCAACCTTCGTTAAGAAATTGCTACCAATCATTTTAAAAAGCCAATAAGCTTTTTTCAGTTCGGTATTTGTTTTCTGGCGGAAAGCTACTTCCGTGTTGTCGAAATTAGGTTGTTTGTTGGGGGATAAATCCATTTGTTAGCTAAGTAATAAGTCAGAATGGTGCAAAATTATAAATTCCATCCATTGTTAAAACTAAAAAGCTGTAAATAATCGTATTTTTGCAGCAAAATGATACAATTCAAATTAGAAGGCGAATTTATTCCATTAATCCAATTGCTAAAAGCGACTGGTTTGGTTGGAACAGGCGGAGATGCCCAGGCTGCCGTTATGGACGGTTTAGTAAAATGTAATGGCGAAGTCGAGTTTCGCAAGCGATACAAAGTTAGAATTGGTGATATCATTACTTTTGAACAAGATAAAATCGAAGTAATTTAATGGAAACCTTAACTAGCGCAGGCCATTCGCTTTATTTCGAAAGCAATTTAGATGCCTTAAAAACACTTATAGAAAGCAATAAATACAGCAAAGTTTTTATTCTTGCTGATGAACATACAAGCGAAATATGCTTGCCTGTTTTTCAAGCCCTAATGGATGATTTTTCAGATTTCGATTTAATTGAAACTTCGGCGGGTGAAGAAAATAAAAACATCGATTTCTGTATCGGCATTTGGAAAACCCTTTTGGATTTTGAGGCCGACCGCAAAAGCTTGATGATAAATTTAGGTGGTGGCGTAATTACCGATATGGGTGGTTTTATTGCTTCAACGTATAAACGTGGTATCGATTTTATTAATGTTCCCACAACCCTACTTTCGCAGGTTGATGCATCGGTTGGTGGTAAAACAGGTATCGATATTGATAACGTAAAAAACATGGTTGGTACTTTTACTTTACCGCAAATGGTTTTTATCGAAACTGAATTTTTAAAAACTTTGCCACAACGTGAGCTTTTATCGGGCTTTGCCGAAATGATTAAGCATGGTTTAATTTACGATAAAGCTTACTATGAAAAGTTAAAAACGACTGATTATTTAACACCATCGGCAGAAGATATTTACCGTTCGGTAGAAATTAAAAACGAAGTGGTAACCATCGACCCGCATGAAAAGAATCTGCGTAAAATTTTAAATTTCGGTCATACCATTGGTCATGCTGTAGAAAGTTATTCTTTAGCAAACGATGAAAATCCATTAACGCATGGCGAAGCAATAGCCATTGGTTTTGTTTGTGAAGCAGCTTTATCGATTAAAAATAGTGGTTTAACAAAAGAAGAACTGAAAGACATTAGCGATTATATTATTTCGTTATACCCAAAATACGAGATTAAAAAAGAAAGTTTTGATACGATTTTGGAGTTAATGAAAAGCGACAAAAAGAATGAAGATGGCAACATTTTGTTCTCGTTATTAGAAACAACTGGCAAATGCACGTTTAACTGCCGTGTTAGCACAGCTGATATTTTAAGCAGTTTAGATTATTATAATAGTTTATAAAATGAAATACACTGGAAGTGATATTTCTGTAGGCGCATTATTTGGCTTTGTAATCGTTTTAACTTTGGTTGAAATGTATTTCAGCTATGCCCACGACAGAAAATTATACACCAAACGCGATACCTGGACCAATATTTACTTAATGGTTTCGGCAATCGTAATTAACCTTGGCATGAAAACAGCAACATTCTTTCTCTTAGAATATTGCTACCAATTTAGATTATTCCAAATTTCTAATATTTGGATTTATTGGACGGTTTTAATTCTTGCCCAAGATTTCCTTTATTGGTTTTTGCATACGGTTGGTCATTACGTGCGCTTCTTTTGGGCCATGCATGTAACGCATCATTCATCTGAGCATTTTAACCTAACTACAGGTTTCCGTTCAACCGTTTTCGAACCACTATACCGCGTATTCTTCTATTTACCATTAGCATTTATGGGTTTTACAGCAATGGATATCCTTTTTGCTTATCTGGTGACACAGATTTACGGTAATTTGGTTCATACGCAGTATAAAATTAATTTTCCAAAATGGTACGAATATATATTTGTTACGCCATCGCACCATCGTGTTCACCACGCCAGCAATGTTCGTTATCTAGATAAAAACATGGGCATGGTTTTAATTCTTTGGGATAGAATGTTTGGCACTTTTCAGGCAGAATTAGAAGAAGATAAAATTAAGTATGGATTAACTACTCAACCAACTGATACGGGAGCTGTTAACATTATTTTCCACGAATTTATTGCTTTAACTGCCGATGTTAAAAAGGCACCAACTTTTATGGATAAGATTAAATACATTATTAATCCTCCAGGCTGGAGTCATGATGGCAGCACAAAAATTGCTAAAATTATGCAGCAAGAGCTACATGAAGCGGAGGCCCTAAAAAAACAAGGCAATGCTCATAATAAAATTAAGGACATAAATGACCAACAAGCATTAAGTTCAACAGGATAATATTAACGGTCTGTATTTTACAGACCGTTTTTTGTTTAAGTATATTTAAAAAAAATGCATGTTCTATTCCCATTAAAATCAAAGCATTATGATGTTGCAATTTTCAGAAATAAAGCTTAAATTTAATATACAAGTAGAATAGAACAGCTAGAGTAAAAGGTACGTGAAAATTTGAGTTGTCGTTGTAATTCCTCCATAAAGCCTTATAAATATCTTTAGAATAAGGTTAAGCATCCATTTAAGAATTTGTTTATAACATTCAATAAATTATTGGGCTATGGAAACTAATGAAATTAACCAAAATCTAGAAAACACTGAACCAGAAATGAAACGAAACGATGAAAGAAAACACATTTACAAGTTTATTCTTTCTCCTTTTTCATTCGAATCTTCCAATCATTTTAACAAAATCCATAAAAGAAGATTTCATTCTTTTGGATGCATTCATGAGTTGGGAAAACTTCCTGGAGCAATGTTTTAATTAAAATACGTTTTATGTTAAATGCTTAAGTTCTTCTATTAGATTAGAAGAGTTGGGTTTACTTCGATTAATTTTTAAAGCTATTCCCAAAACATCTATCGAAAACAATATTATTTTTTGCTTGTTTCTATCATACATCAATTTACAAATATCATGGAAACAAATAAAGAAAAAGGTAAAGTTGTAGAGAACGATTTGCTAAATAAAACTGCAGAAGATATCAAAGATGATCGAAAATTGGATGAAAATAAATCATCGAAGATTACAACTAATTTATTTAATAAAGATAAAGACCGCAAAAATAATCCCTTAGGACCAGGCCATGAACCAGGTACAACACCAGGTTCAGGAATATAATTTTCGAGCGTAATATTCGAGCAAAAATTATTAAATTTAAGCCATAGCATTTGCTGTGGCTTTTTAAATTAACCCCAAAATGGAAAGAAGAAATTTCATTAAAAATTCGGCTTTGGCACTTGCCATGCTTTCTTTATATAAAACAGATGTTTTTGCTCAAAATGAATTATTAAGAGCTTATAATTTCAAACCCTTACGCAATAACGTAGGCATATTCACAGAGCAAGGCGGCACAATCGGCTGGCTAAATTCGTCGAATGGTTTTGCTGTTGTAGATGCACAATTTCCTACATCTGCACCTCACGTTATTGAAGAGTTGAAAAAACTTGGCGAAAAACCTTTCAAATATTTAATTAATACACACCATCACGGTGACCACACCGCAGGCAACATTGCTTTTAAAGGGCTGGCTGAAAAAGTAGTTGCACATCAAAATTCATTGGTTAATCAGAAAAAAACTGCTGAAAAAGCTAATAATTTAGATAAGCAATTACTACCAGATACAACTTTTGGTACAGGCTGGAAAGCTCCAGTTGGTGATGAAAAAATCAGCGCCTATTATTATGGTTCTGGCCATACTAATGGCGATGCAGTTTATCATTTTGAAAATGCAAACATTGTTCATGTAGGTGATTTAGTTTTCAATCGTAGATTCCCATATATTGATAAAGAAAATGGCGCACATATTGGTAATTGGATTACGGCTCTTGATAAAATTCAAAATCAGTTTGATAAGGACACGCTGTTTATCTGGGGACATAGCTTAGATCCTGAAAAAGTAACAGGAAATAAAGCAGATGTAAAAGCTTTTCAAAATTATTTACAGAATTTACTGAAATTGGTTTCAGGTGAGATTACTGCAGGTAAATCAAAAGAAGATATTTTAAAAATTACAACAATCCCAAATGCGCCAGAATGGCAAGGCGATGGAATTCAAAGAAGTTTAGGTGCAGCTTACGATGAGCTTAAAGGGGTTTAAGTACAATGGAAGGCTAATAACAAAAGTATCTTACATATTTCTACTTAAATTTCAGTTAACCAGCTAAATATCTATGCTTAGGTGTAGATATTTTCCAAATATTTTTTCAATTTATAAACGTTCTATATTTGAAATAATTCTAGGCAACAATAGCAAAATCAATATAACTAAACCCTTATCTGCTATATTTGTGTTACACAAAATCCACAATCAGATATGGATGATTTTATTGCAGCCCGTTCGCAAATGGCCTTATCATTAGGCTTCCACATTATTTTTTCCTGTATTGGTATGGTTATGCCTTTTTTTATGGCTGTATCGCATTACAAATGGCTCAAAACAAATGATGAAGTTTATAAAAATCTAACCAAAGCCTGGAGCAAGGGTGTAGCTATCTTTTTCGCTACAGGTGCCGTTTCTGGCACAATGTTATCGTTTGAACTTGGTTTACTGTGGCCTAAATTTATGGAACATGCTGGGCCTATATTTGGAATGCCATTTTCTTTAGAAGGAACGGCATTTTTTATCGAAGCAATTGCTTTAGGTTTCTTTCTTTATGGGTGGAACAAACTAAATAAATGGTTTCACTGGTTTACAGGAATGGTTGTTGGCGTAAGCGGGCTGGCCTCAGGGATATTGGTTGTGGCTGCAAACGCCTGGATGAACAGTCCAGCAGGATTCGATTTTGTAAACGGTAAATACCTTAACATCGATCCAATACAAGCTATGTTTAACAAAGCATGGTTTTCGCAAGCATTACATATGTGTTTAGCTGCATTTACAGCTACGGGGTTCGCTGTCGCGGGTGTTCATGCTTTAATGATTTTGAGAAATCAAAACAAAGAATTCCACCTAAAAGCATTTAAAATTGCGGCAATATTTGCTTGTATTGGCGCTTTGCTTCAACCATTAAGTGGCGATATTTCGGCAAAAGACGTTGCTAAAAGGCAACCAGCAAAGCTTGCAGCAATGGAAGCGCTTTACAAAACCGAAAAACCTGCACCACTGTTAATTGGCGGAATTGTAAACGAAAAAAATAAAACAGTAAAAGGAGCTATTAAAATTCCTGGGGCGTTAAGTTTTCTTGCACATGGCGATTTTAATGCCGAAGTAAAGGGATTAGATCAAATCCCTGAAAACGAGCATCCGCCAGTTGCAATAACCCATTATGCATTTCAAATTATGGTTGGCATTGGAACTTTGTTACTGCTGATTTCGCTAATATACTTCTTCAATTTAATTAAGAAAAAATCACTTTTAGAGAAACCCTGGCTACTTAAACTATTTGTTTTTGCAATTCCGTTGGGTTATGTGGCTTTAGAGGCAGGTTGGGTAGTTACCGAAGTTGGCCGACAACCCTGGATAATTTACGGAATTATGCGAACCAAAGACGCTGTAACACCAATGCCTGGAATTGCATATTCCTTTTATATATTTTCGGCAATTTATGTTTCGCTAAGTATTGTTGTTACGTTTTTACTTTACAGGCAAATAAAAATGGTACCCGTGTTATACAGTAAACCTAAATCAAATAGTTAAATATCCACAGGAGAATGTAAAACAGCCTTATCAGCAAAAAATCTCTGAGCGTTTTTTCTCATCCTTGGTAAAAAAATAAATATGGAATACGTTGTAATCACCTTCTTATGTTTAGGAATATTGCTTTACTTCCTTTTAGGTGGAGCAGATTTTGGTGCAGGGATAATCGAGCTTTTTACCTCTGCAAAAAACAGAAGCAAAACCCGAAAAACTATGTATCAGGCTATTGGTCCAGTTTGGGAGGCCAACCACATGTGGTTAATTATTGCAATTGTAATTTTATTTGTAGGCTTTCCTCGAATTTATACCACCATGTCGGTTTACCTGCATATTCCTTTGCTAATTATGCTTATTGGTATTATTGCCCGTGGTACGGCTTTCGTATTTCGTCATTATGATGCCGTAAAAGATGATATGCAGTGGCTGTACAATCGAATATTCAGGTATTCAAGTTTCGTTACAGCGCTTTTCTTAGGCATTATTGCAGGCAGTTTAATTTCAGGCCATATCGATACACAAGCCAACGATTTTTTGTCGGCATACGTTTGGGGCTGGTTAAACTGGTTTTCCGTAGCTGTGGGCTTTTTTACAGTTTCACTATGTGGCTTTTTAGCGGCTATTTATCTTATTGGCGAAACCAATGAAGAACATGATAAACGTCGTTTTATCAAAAAGGCCGAGTTTATGAATATTGCAGCTGTTGTATTTGGAGCAATGGTTTTTATCGCCGCACAACGAGATAAAATTCCACTTATCGATTGGGTATTTAAAAACACGATTGGCCTTTCGGCTATTATTCTAGCAACTTTATCGCTGGTTTTACTTTGGTATTTATTAATAAAAGGTAAAACAAAAATTTTACGCGTACTGGCTGGTTTCCAGGTTACCATGATTTTATTAGCCATTAGTTATGCGCACTTTCCAAACTTTATCCGATTAAAAAACGGAAATACCATTTCCCTTTTCGAAACCGTTGGACCTGAGAAAACCATTTACAGCTTAGGTTTAGCTTTGCTATTAGGTAGTGTCTTAATTCTTCCCTTTCTTGGATATTTGTTTTACAAGTTTCAGAAAAAAGAAGAGTAAGGGCTTTTCATCATTGCCACGTACGACGCAATCTATATGGAAATAGAAATTAAAAAAGTTATTTGAAAAGCAATGGCAGTAGTTCTTTGCTTACGAAAGTCCCGCTCTCGTTCCAATCTTTTTTAAACCTCAGTCATTATGAGGAACAAACAATCTGTTTCATCGCTTGCAGATACTTCGTTTAAAGTTGCTACAATCAAAAAAGTATTTCCACTTTATCGGGTTTATTTTGGGTAAGACAGATCTAGAAACTAAAACAAATGCATAAAAAAGAGCACCTGTTTCCAAGTGCTCCTTTTAAATCTATAAAACGCTTTATTTACATACCACCTTTTCTATTCGATTTTGTTTGAACTGGCCAGGTTGCTTGTTTTCCAGTACGTTCATTTACAGGTAAATCAGTCGATTTTTCTGTAGAGGTTTTTTCAGGATCTTCACTAGCCATATAAACCATAATTGCGGCTAAAATTACATTGCTTCTAATCTCGTCGAAAACTAATTTATCGTAGCTATCGCGGTTGGTGTGCCAAGTATAGGTTCCATAATCCCAACTGGTAGAACTTAAAGAATAACCCAAAGCACCAGCAGCTACAAAAGAAGCAAAATCAGAACCACCAGCGCCTGGTGTACCAGGGAAATTGGTTTTAATTTGATTTTTAATCGTATCAGGCACTTTAGCCAACCAACGTGTGATATAATCTTTCGATTTAGCAAAACCTTGTCCGCCTACATTAACCACACGGCCTGTACCGTTATCCTGGTTAAATAAAGCTTGTAAATTGCTTACAATTTCAGGATGATCTTCTACAAAAGCTCTTGAGCCATTTAAACCTTGTTCTTCACTTCCCCAATGGCCAACCAAAATTGTTCTTTTAGGGTTTGGATAGAATTTCTTTAAAATGCGCATGGCTTCCATCATCATAATTGTACCAGAGCCATTATCTGTTGCACCACTTGCACCATCCCACGAATCGAAGTGAGCCGATAACATTACATATTCGTTTGGTTTTTCTTTACCTTTTATTTCGGCAATGGTATTAAAAGTTGGTACAGCACCTAATTTTTTAGATTCAGATTCGATCTTTAACATCGGTTTATTACCATTTAAAGCCAAACGGTAAACTAAACCATAATCCTCAACCGATAAATCCAGTGTTGGAACTTTGGTTGTGTTTGCACCAAATATTTTATCAACACCAAAACCTTGCGACCAGTTATTAATTACCACTGCAACTGCACCAGCATTTTCTAAAGCTACAGGAAGTGTTTTTGCATTATAACCCGTTTTAGCTATACCTGCAGTATATGCTTTTAATGCTTCAGCCTTTTCTTTTTTAAATTTTTCGAATAAATCTTTTGTTGCAAATTCTTCCCAGTTTTTTTCTGGTCGGCCAGAAAGCTGATTCAAAGAAATTAATACAACCTTACCTTTTACACTTGGTAACCATTTCTGAAAAGCAACAGAATCGGTAATTGTTGGAAGAATAATGGCTTCAGCGTTAATCGCTTTTCCATTTGTAGATGGACTCCATGCCAATTGTGTACCTTCTAATGTTCTTACTCTCGGGCTTACTAAATCAATATGAGTAACACCTCGCTCCCAGCCTGCCCATTCGCCCCATTTTTCGTTTTTCGCAGAGATTCCCCAGTCACTGTATTTTTTAACTGCCCAATCATTTGCTTGTTTCATTTGTGGCGAGCCAACTAAGCGTGGTCCAACAACATCTAATAGCTCGTGAGCCAGTTTTTCTAGCTGAGAGTTTTCATTTACTTCTTTTACAATATTATTTACCACTTTATCTTGTGCAAAAACAAAAGAGGAAGTAAATAAAAGCAAAGTTGGGAAGAGTAGTTTTTTATTCATAATAAGGGTTAGTTTTAATTGATGGAGCTAATTTAAAGATTAAGTAGTTTTAAAAAGGATATTAATAGAAATGTTGCAGTACCAGTTCAACCTTACATTTCTATAAAGACGAAAACTTTAAGATTTTTAAAAAAACTTTAAGCAAACGATATGTATGGATGACTACAATCTCTCGATTTTCATCTCGATAAAACTAAAGGTTAAATTGAATAAACCGAGGAGCGTTAAAAATAATTTCACAAAAAAAAAGTCTTGATTTTCATCAAGACTTTATATTTAAATTGTATTTACTTAAAAAGAAAAATCGTCGTTTGCTTTTGTGCTGTGCTCACCATTTTCAGAATATTCGTAGCGTTTTTCAACAACATCCTGGTGAGTTTTAATATATTCAACAGTTTCTGTAAGGCCTTCTGCAAATTTTTCGAAATCTTCTTTGTATAAAAAGATTTTATGTTTTACGAACACACCGTCTTCTAATCTTTTCTTGCTCTCGGTAACTGTTAAGTAATAATCACCTGAACGAGTAGCCTTCACGTCGAAAAAATAAGTTCTCTTACCTGCTCTTACTTTCTTTGAAAAAACTTCTTCTCTCTCTTTATTGTCGAATTCTCCCATGGTTGGTATTGATGTTGGTTTTTGGTTTCGGTAAATATAAAGCAAATATTTAAAGTTCAAAATAGAATTTAACACAAATTAACTTGTTCGGCTTTCTTCTTCTAAAAGCTGATTATTGTAAAGCTCCGTATAACTACCATTTAAGCTAAGCAATTCATTATGTGTACCTTGTTCAATAATTCTTCCATCATCCAATACCAATATTTTATCTGCGTTTTTTATGGTCGATATTCGGTGCGCAATCAAAATACTGGTCTTCCCCTTCATAATCTTTCCAAGATTTTGAAGTATCTCTTCTTCTGTTTTGGTATCAACGGCCGAAAGGCAATCATCGAAGATCAAAATTTTCGGAGATTTAATTAAAGCTCTTGCAATGGATACGCGTTGTTTTTGTCCGCCAGAAAGGGTAATTCCACGTTCTCCGAGCATAGTTTCAAACTTTTCTTCGAAATCGATAATGTTATTATACACCGACGCATTTTTTGCAGCATCGTAAACTTCGTCATCCGTTACGGTATCTAAACCGAAAGCAATATTGTTCTTAATGGAATCAGAAAAAAGAAAAACCTCTTGTGGCACAAAACCAATCTGACCTCTATAGTTTTTTAAGTTTAACGACTTCAAATCTCGTCCATCAATAGCAATTGAACCATTTTCTACGTCATACATTCGCATAATAAGATTCGCAAGTGTCGATTTTCCTGATCCTGTTTTACCAATTATGGCAACAAATTCGCCGCTATTAATTTCGAAACTTACATTTTTTAATGCTTGTATTCCTGTATCTGCATAAGTAAAACTGACATCGTTAAAGCTTAAATTCCCTTTTAATACATGTTCTTCTTTATTGGTCGATTGAATATCCGATGGAATATCTAAAAATTCGTTAATTCTTTTTTGTGATGCAGCCGCTCTTTGAATGAGAGAAGTTACCCAGCCTAACATGGTTACCGGAAAAGTAAGTTGATTAATATAAATGATAAATTCTGCAATATTCCCTGGCGTTATGCTCCCATTCATTACCTGTACACCACCAATGTATATGGTTAAAATAGTACTTAAACCGATAAGTAAAAGCATTGTTGGGTAAAACAAAGCAGAAACCTTTACTAAACTCATCGAATCTTTTTTATACTCGTTGCTCTGAATCTCGAACATATTACGAGTATAATCTTCCCTTACGTAAGATTTTATTATTCTGATTCCTGAAAAACGTTCTTGTACAAAACTTGAAAGCTGGGATAAACGTTCCTGAATTTTTCCACTCTTTTTGAAAATTAAAGTATTTACATAATAAATAATAATAACCAAAAACGGAAGCGGTAAAAGGCAATAAATAGCGAGTTTAGAATTTACATCAAACATCGACCATATAATTAATACAGATAAAACAAAAGTGTTTATTGTGTACATTATAGCAGGCCCAACGTACATTCGAACACGATTTACATCCTCAGTAGCCCGATTCATTAAATCGCCAGTATTATTTCTGCGGTAAAACCCTAAACTCAGTTTTTGATAATGCTGATAAATATCGTTCTTCATATCGAATTCAATATGCCTCGACATTAAAATTATGGTTTGCCGCATGAAAAATAGAAATAGTCCTCTTAGTAGGTATAAAGCGATAATTAGCAAACCAAAAAACAGCAAGGTTTGGCTAAAAATATCGTAGATAATTTGCTGACGGTTAAAACCATTAAACAAACTATAAACCTGTATATTTTCTGTAATTAAATCTACTGCATAACCAATAACCTGAGCAGGTACAACTCCAAAAATGTTAGATATTACAACGAAAATACTTCCAGGAATAATCCACCATTTATATTTTAGAAAGTATTTATTTAATCGACTCAGGTGTTTCATACTGTACAAACTTAGCCAAAGCGCAACAAATTTTGTTATAGTTTAGTTAAAATCGTGTAATAATGGTTTTTTATTTTAATTTTGCAGCAGGTTTACCTAACGTTCATTATGCCAGCAAATTTTTCATCAGATTCATCCATTTTAGAGCAATTAAGTGCTTACGGGCACAAAAAGTTGGTTTTCTGTAATGATCCCGACTCTGGTTTAAAAGCAATTATAGCCATTCATGATACCACTTTGGGTCCCGCTTTGGGCGGAACACGCATGTGGAGTTATGTTACTGAAGCTGAAGCTTTGGAAGATGCTCTACGTTTATCACGCGGCATGACTTATAAATCGGCAATTACAGGCTTAAATTTGGGTGGCGGAAAAGGTGTTATCATCGGCGACTCTAGAAAAGACAAAACAGAAAGTTTAATGCGTAGCTATGGTAGGTTTATTAAAAACCTAAATGGTGAGTTTATAACTGCTGAAGAAATGGGCACTAACACACGTGACATGGAATATATCCGTATGGAAACCAATCACGTTACAGGCGTACCAGAATCAATTGGTGGCGCTGGAAACCCTGCTCCTTTTACCGCTCAAGGTGTTTATTTAGGGATTAAAGCAAGTGTTAAAGAAGTTTTTGGCACGGATATGCTTGCAGGCAGAACAGTCGTAGTACAAGGAATTGGCAACGTTGGCGAACATTTGGTTGCTTTACTTAGAAAGGAAAATGCCGAAGTTTTAATCAGCGATATTAACCAGGATCAATTAACCTATGTAGCTCGTAAATACAAGGCAAAACCAATAGAAGCAGATCGAATTTTTGGTATAGATGCTGATGTTTATGCCCCTTGCGCAATGGGTGCAACGGTTAACAATAAAACTATCGAGCGTATGAATTTTGCAATTATTGCAGGATCAGCTAATAATCAATTAAAAGATGAAGTTTTAGATAGCGAGTTACTACTGAAAAAAGGCATATTATTTGCGCCAGATTATCTTATAAACGCAGGCGGATTGATTTCTTGTTATTCTGAGTTAACGGGCTTTGGAAAAAAACGTACCGTTCAGCTTACTGAAAATATTTACGATGCTACCAGAAATGTAATTAAACTAAGTAAAGCTGAAAAAATACCGACTAACATTGCAGCAAATCGTATTGCTGAAAAACGCATTGCAGATATTAAAAAAATTAAATCAACATATTAAATATTTATTAATCGGTTTAACAAACCACACTCGTTCTTACATTCATGTTAAATAGAAGGCACTTAAGAATTAAAGCTTTGCAAAATATTTTTGCTTGGCAAATGGCAGACAAAAAAGACATTAAAGGTGATTTAAAAACTTTAATGCAGAGTATCGATAGTGTGTACGAAATGTACATCTGGATGCTTTCGTTAATGGTAGAAGTTACAGAGTTTACAGCCAACGATGCTGCAGAGCGTGCAAATAAGCACCTAAAAACTGCAGAGGATATGAATCCAAACATGAAATTGTTGCATAACAAGTTTAGTGTTTTAATGCAGCAAAACCCCGAATACATTTCGGCGGTTAAAAAATACAAGGTAGATTGGGGCTTCGATCCAGAAATCCGCAAAACAGTTTACAACTCTTTAAAAGCATCTAAAGAATATGCTGAATATCTTGCAGATACAAACGAAAGTTTAGAATCATCAAAAGATATTATCAAATACATTTTCAGAAAGATTATCCTTAAAAACCAGGCTATTATTCAGGTTTTCGAAGAGAAGTTTATAAACTGGCAGGTTGATCATGAAGTGATGAAAGGCATGGTTGCAAAAACGCTTAAAAACTTTACCTCTGATGATCCATTTAAAAATAAGCTAACTGAAATAAGTGCAGATTGGATTGAAGACAGCAAGTTTGTTCAAGATTTATTCCTTCATACTTTACAAAATGATGTAAAATATCAGGAAATGATTGCCGAACGGACAAAGAACTGGGAATCGGAACGTATTGCCTTAATGGATACTATTTTAATGAAAATGGCGATCTGCGAATTGCTTAATTTCCCTTCAATCCCTGTAAAAGTTACTATTAATGAGTACCTGGAGTTATCAAAAGATTACAGTACACCGAAAAGTAATTCATTTATAAACGGTATTTTAGACAAAATTTTAGGCGATCTTAAGAAAACAAATACCATTAAAAAGCTTGGTCGCGGATTAATTGAAGAATAAAATGAGAAAAATATTCATCCTTGCTATTACTACTCTATCTTTTGCAGCTTGCCGTAATGCAAACAACAGCACTGCAGAAACTTCAACTGCTGCAGTAGAAAATTCAACTTCGGCAATAGCACCTGCAGATGCGGCTGTTATTACCTTTGAACGTGATATTTTCGATTTCGAAAAAATTGAAGAAGGCGCAAGTGTAGAACACGAATTTAAGTTTAAAAATACGGGTAAAAGTCCTTTAATTATTTCGAATGCAACGGCAACTTGTGGCTGTACAATCCCAGAAACACCTAAAGAGCCTATATTACCAGGTAAAGAAGGCGTAATTAAAGTAATTTTTAACAGCTTAGGTAAAGCTGGTATGCAAGATAAGGTGGTGACTGTAACATCAAATGCAAACCCAAATATAAATACAGTACACTTGGTTGGCGAAGTGTTAGCTAAAAAATAAAAAAATTAAACAACACAAATAAATTAAGAAATGACATCAACAGTAATTTTACAAGCAGCAGGTGGTGGTATGTTAGGTACAATTGTACCAATGGTACTAATCATGGTAGTTTTCTACTTTTTCATGATTCGCCCGCAAGTTAAAAAGGCAAAAGATCATAAAAAACTAGTAGCTGAATTAGGTAAAGGCGACAAGGTAATTACAACTGCAGGTATGCACGGTAAAATTATCGATATGAACGATACTACATTTGTAATTGAATCTGAATTTGGAGCTAAATTTCGTTTCGACAAATCAGCTGTTTCTTTAGATGCTACAAAGGCAGTAATTGCTCCAGCAAAAGCTTAAAAAAAAAACAAATAATATAAAGAGCAGTCCCGAAAACTTTCGGGACTGTTTTTGTTTTATTACATTTGGGATGTAGCGTTTTGCATTGGTTTTCCTTTTCAAAACCATTTTTATATTTATTATGCCCTTTATTAGATTAACAAAAATAGAGAGAAGACGTGTACTGAGCTTGTTAGCCTGCCTATTGTTGGCAATAGCAGCATGGCTTTTTATGGCGCTAAATAATAAATATGTTTATACGGCAAAAACAGTTCTTATTTATAAGAATTTTCCTCAAAATCGTGCTTTTCATCCTTTGCAATCTGACACTGTCGACTTACAAGTTGAAGGAACAGGCTGGCAATTACTTTTTGCCAGGTTAAGGATTAGCCCTCAATCTATTTCTGTAAATTTAAACCAATTGAGCAATAGAGATTTTATTGTTTTTTCAGACCAGCTTTATAACGTTAATAAACAACTCGAAAGTGCGCAAAAGGTAATTTCAGTTAAACCAGATACATTGTATTTCGATTTTACAAAAAGAACAGTAAAAAAAGTGCAGATAAGATTGGTTAAAAAGATAGAATTTGTAAAACAGTATGGAGTTTCCAGTGAAATAAAACTGAATCCAAAATATGTTACTGTTACTGGGCCACTTGAAGAACTTGATCGAATTAAAGAGTGGTTAACAGACACCTTAAAATTGAGCAAAGTACAGAATAGTGCTACAGCTCGAGTAACGATGCAGCATAGTACACACAAAAATGTGAGCATTTTCCCCTCAAGCGTAGAAGTTAAGTTACCTGTTGATGAATTTACTGAAAAAACTGTTTCAGTGCCCCTCAAAATTAAGAACAATAAAAATTACAATAGTATAAAATTGTACCCTAAAAAAGTAAATGTTACTTTTTTAGTTGCTTTAAATTATTACAATCAGGTTGATGAAAATTTCATTACTGCAACCGTTGATGCAGAAGATTGGCTGAATTTACACCACAGTCAATTAACAGTTACACTTACCGAATTTCCAGATTACTGCAAACTAGTAAAAATTGTTCCTTCTAAAGTAGATTTCGTAGTAGAAAAATAATGTATAAAGTTGGTATAACAGGTGGTATTGGCAGCGGTAAAACTACCGTTTGTAAAGTTTTCGAAGTTTTAGGCATCCCAGTATTTTATGCAGATACTGTTGCTAAAGAAATCATGGTTAAGGATAACATACTTATCAGGGGAATAAAATCAACCTTTGGTGAGAAAAGCTACTTTGCAGATGGAAAATTGAACAATAAACATATCGCATCAATTGTATTTAATAACGAAACTGAATTAACAAAACTGAATGCTTTGGTTCATCCTGCAGTATTTAGAGCTTTTGATACCTGGGAAGAAAGCATTTCAAACGAGTTTCCTTACACCTTAAAAGAAGCTGCCTTACTTTTTGAAAGTGGATCTTATAAAATGTGTAATACGACCATTTTAGTAACCGCCCCTATCGACCTAAAATTGAAAAGAGTAATGCAACGTGATGGTGTTACAGCTGAACAGGTAAAAGCCCGAATGGATAAGCAACTGAGCGATGAAGAGAAAGCTAAGATGGCTAATAATTTTATCACCAACGATGAAGAGTATTCAATTATCGAGCAAGTGTTAGTTTTACACAAAAAGTTTTTAGAAGTTGCTTCAAATAAGAAGTAATTCTCGAAATAATCGTCTAACTAATTATGCTTAATCGTCTAAAATCCTGCCTTATATTTAAATCCTACAAATCTTGCCCATGATTTTAGAAAACTTTATTACCATAACTCCAACGGGATTATACTGTGTTTATGGCGATTTTTACCTCGATCCACAGCAGCCTGTTAAAGATGCAGTGGTTTCTCACGCTCACGGCGACCACGCAATTGGTGGAAGCCAGAATGTATATTGCACAGCAGCCACTGAAACTTTCATGAAGCATCGCTATCGTAAATTTGCAGCTGTTGATTTTCATATAAAAGCTTACCACCAGTCATTTAAGATAAAAGATGTAACGATTACTTTCTATTCTGCTGGACATATTCTGGGTTCTGCACAAGTTTTAATGGAATACAATGGTATAAAATATCTTTACACTGGTGATTATAAAATTGAGCCAGACTCGACCTGCGAACCTTTTGAATTTGTTGAGGCTGATGTTTTAATTACAGAAAGTACCTTTGCTAATCCCGATACCAAGCACCCATCGCCGATTGAAGAAATAGAAAAACTAAATGAAACCAATGCAAATATTATGCTTGGTGCTTATGCGTTGGGTAAAAGTCAGCGGATTATTCAGTTGCTAAATGAGCATTGCCCCACTAAAAATATTATGGTTCACCATAGTATTATGCCCTTTGTGAAAATTTACGAAGATTATGGTATGAAATTGGGAGCGTATAAAATGTACGATAGAAAGGTGATGAAAAATAACCTGGAGCATCAAGTTTACATAGTGCCACCAATGGTTTTTCACAGCTATCACAAAGCGATAAATGTTGTCAGGGCTTTTGCTTCTGGCTGGAAAAACTTGCAGCAGCAAAACGGTATTTCCCTTTACATTTCCGATCATGCTGATTGGGCAGCAATTTTAGAAACCATAGAAAAGGTAAAACCTAAACAAGTTTGGACATTACACGGCGACGGAAGGCAACTTAAAGATTATTTTAAAGATAAACTAGAAGTTAAAATCCTGAATTAAGGACTCGTACTTTCACCATAAATCGTTGTAAATAACAATATATCAATTCAGCAATCAAAAATTCACTCATTTAAGATGAAAGAGGGCGAAGATTTCTATTTTAATGAAGATGGTTTCATGGTTTTTACCGAAGCGTATCATTTAAAGCGTGGTTACTGCTGCAAAAATAAGTGCAAGCATTGTCCTTGGGGCTATGGAAAAAAGAAGGATAAAAAGTAATTCGATTTAGATTACGGCTTTTAAGCAAAAAAACTAGTGTCCTGCAAAGAAACCAATTAAAGCAACCCCAATCCCCAATAAAACGGCAACCATTTTACGCGTATTAATTTTATGGTCGGCGCTCGATTCGAATAAAATTGTAGTGGAAATATGTAAGAAAATACCTATTACGATGCCCATTATTTTATTGAAATAGGCTTCCACCCCACCAATTGTTCCATTACTTAAGCCAAAGCTTACATAAAACCCAAGTGGCGCCATAACAGCAAATAAAACCAGATACATCAAAATACTCTGCTTTTTAAAATGATTTTGCATTAAAATGCTAGCCAAGGCAAAAGCTGCTGGAATGTGATGTAACGCAATGCCGAAAATTAACTCATTGTGTTGATCTTTAGCCAAAGGCATCCCTTCTAAAAAGGCATGTAAACATAAACTTATCATTATGCCAAATGGAAAAACATGACCATCGTGATGTTTGTGGATGTGACCGTGTTCCACGCCTTCAGAAAATTGCTCTAAAAATACCTGCAGTAAGAAACCAATCAGAATAAAAATACCAATTTCACTTTTATCTGGTCCGCTAAAGGCATCGGGTATTAAATGTAAAACAGTTATAGCGAAAAGATAAGCACCACTAAAAGATAAAATAAGTTTCAGCAGCTTAGATTTATCGCTTTTAACCAAAAAAATAGATGCTCCACCTAAAAAAGCACAAAGAAATAGCACACAAATTTTCCAGATTTCCATAGCTTAAAAATCAGGTTGTAGTTTTTTAAAAATTCTGGAACAGAAAAAACCGATTAACGTTCCAAGTAATGCACCAGTAATTACATCGACTGGGTAATGTACACCAACGTAAACTTGCGCAAAGCTGATAATAGCAGCCCAAAATATACCAATTGGCAAAATTGGTTTCCAACGACTATAAAAAAGGCAAATTAAAAATACTGCGATTGCGAAATGATTTGTTGCGTGTGCTGATGGAAAACTTAAACCACTTCCGCACGGAACACGATGAATAATGTTGTTTGCAAGGCTAAAATCATTACACGGACGAACTCTCGAGACTAATGGCTTCACAACTCTAGAGGCAATTAAATCGCCCAAAGCAAAAGTAAAAAGCACCATTGCAATTATGTAATAACCTTGCTTTTTATATTGTTTTATGCAAAATATTATGATAAAAAGATAAAGTGGCGACCAGAAAAATCGGTTACGCATTAACGGCATCAGCCAATCGAAAAAGCCGTTCGAAAGTCCGCGATGGATTTTCAGAAACAATTCTACATCAAATTGCTGAATGCTTTCTATCATGCTTTTTTACAAATTAAAATTAACCTGTCAGATGTAGATTCGTCGAAATCATCTAAAGCATAACTTCCAAAAGTTTTTTCTATCACCATACCTGCTTTAGTTAGCATCCGTTCAAAATCCGTAAAACTGAAAGCCTGAACCCGTTCTTCGAAATTATAAATTTTGCCTTCATCTTCGAAATGTATTTTCTTAATGATTTTTCCTTCTACAACATTTTTGGTAATGTTGAAGTTAATACCATCAAGTGATTTTGTTTCGCAGGAATTTAAATTTCTGACTATTTTTTCGGTGTTGAAATAATCTAACACTAAGATTCCATTAGCTTTTAAACACTTTCTAAATGTTTTTAAAGCGTTAACGTGGTCTTTCTCGGTATCGAAATAGCCAAAACTAGTAAACAGATTTAACGCAATATCGAAATAGTTGATATAGAACAACCTACGCATATCGTGTACCAAAAAATGCAGTTTGTTATTTTCGAATTGCTTGGCATATTTTATGCTCTGCTCGGATAAATCGATTCCAGTTACATCAAAACCTTTTTTGTTGAGGTAAATAGAATGTCGGCCTTTTCCGCAAGCAATGTCGAGCATTTTTGCTTCTTGCTGTGGTTTTAGAAAATCTGTTAATTTATCGATAAAAAACTCGGCTTCGGCATCGTTTCTTTGTTGATAAAGAATGTGATAATATGGCGAATTAAACCAATACTGAAACCATTTGCGTTGCATAGAAAGCCGTTTGTATAATAAAAAGATGCAAATATAAGATTTTAGCTTAGCATGAGAAGAGAGCGATATACTTTTATGCAACAATATTGCAATATTAAAGTGCAATTAGAAAGGCACCGTAAATAAATGCATTAAAATTGCTTGCTAAACCCGACCGAAGTGAGAAAGCCCGCAATCCCGATTTTTCATCGGGAGCGGACTTGAAACGTGGGCGGGACTGCAGAAACCGAAAGGCGTTGAAATTGCTTTTCTAAGCTACTTTATAACAAACGATTGATTAAATATTTCTACTAAATACATGGTATAAATAGATATAAGAACAATGTAAATTAAGTTCGCAAATTGCTTAGAATTACCTTCTATCTTGTTTTTTTTCTTATTTTTGAAATCTATATAATATAAAATAAGTGACTTTAATAAAATCGATTTCAGGAATAAGAGGAACTATTGGCGGACAGGCAGGAAACGGCCTAACACCGATAGACATAGTAAAATTTACAGCTGCTTTTGGAAGCTGGGTAGTTCAAAAAACGGGTAATAAAAGAATTGTTTTAGGCCGAGATGCTCGTATTTCGGGCGAAATGGTTAATAATTTAGTTATTGGCACCTTGCAAGGTTTGGGTATTGAGGTTATTGATTTAGGATTATCGACTACCCCAACTGTAGAAGTAGCCGTACCAGATGAAAATGCTGGTGGTGGCATTATTTTAACTGCAAGCCATAACCCAAAACAATGGAATGCTTTAAAATTACTAAATGCTGATGGCGAATTTATTAGCGATTTAGATGGTAAAGAAGTTTTAGATTTAGCAGAAAGTGCTGCTTTCGAATTTGCCGAGGTAGATAAATTGGGTAAGGTTATTAAAAACGATACCTACCTGCAAAAGCATATTGATAAAGTTTTAGCATTGCCTTTAGTTGATGTTGAAGCCATTAAAAAAGCTGATTTTAAAGTTGTAATTGACTGTGTAAATTCGACTGGTGGCATTTTTATTCCAGCGCTTTTAAAAGCATTGGGGGTAACTAAAGTTACCGAATTATATTGCACACCTGATGGTCATTTCCCTCATAATCCAGAACCGCTTCCTGAGAATTTAACTGAAATCTCTAAAGAAGTTCAAAAACAAAATGCCGATTTAGGTATTGTTGTAGATCCAGATGTTGACCGTTTATGTTTCGTAAACGAAGATGGCAGCATGTTTGGCGAAGAGTATACTTTGGTTGCAGTTGCTGATTACGTATTGAAAAATACGCCAGGTAATACGGTTTCAAATCTTTCCTCTACCCGTGCTTTACGCGATGTTACTGAAAAAGCTGGTTCGGAATATAATGCTTCGGCAGTTGGCGAAGTAAATGCGGTAAATAAAATGAAAGAAACCAATGCAATTATTGGTGGCGAGGGCAATGGCGGTATTATTTATCCTGAATCGCATTATGGCAGAGATGCTTTAGTTGGAATTGCTTTGTTTTTAACACATTTAGCTAAGTTTGGCAAATCTATTTCGGTATTAAGAAGCAGTTATCCTCAATATTATATCTCGAAAAATAAGATAACGTTAACGCCAGAAATGGATATCGATAAATTATTGAAACAGGTTGAGGAAAAATACAAAAACCAACCCTACAGTACAATTGATGGTTTGAAAATCGAATTTGACAAAACCTGGGTGCATTTACGCCGTTCGAACACCGAGCCTATTATTCGTATTTACAGTGAGGCTGAAAATGAAACGATTGCAGAGAATCTGGCCAATAAAATCATCGCTGATATAAAAGAAATACTGCACCTTTAATTAAGGGAAGCAAAAAGATTTAATGAACGAAATCACCTTGATTGGTGTAATCAATATAATATGAAAAAGGTTTATTTAGATAATGCGGCTACCACGCCATTGGATAAGGAAGTAATTGCAGAAATGACTAACGTGATGGAGAATTATTTCGGAAACCCATCTGCTATTCATGCGCTTGGTCGTGAGGTACGAACGTTGGTAGAGAAAGCTCGTAAAACGGTTTCAGGTCTGCTAAATGCATCTCCATCTGAAGTATTTTTTACTTCTGGCGGTACTGAGGCAGATAATACAGCTATCCGTTGCGGTATTGCAGCTTATGGTATTAAGCATGCTATTACATCTAAAATCGAACATCACGCAGTTGAGCATACTTTAAATACAATGCTTAAGAACGGCGAAATTGATAAACTTAGCTTTGTTAATATTGATGAAAAAGGCAATGTTGATTACGCACATTTAGAAGAACTTTTGCAAAATAACGAACGTACTTTTGTATCCTTAATGCATGCAAATAACGAATTAGGAACGCTTACCGATATGATTAAGGTTGGCGATATTTGCGAAAAATATAATGCAATTTATCATGCAGATACTGTTCAAACAATGGGACATTATCGACATAATGTTCGCGAATTGAAAGCGCATTTTATTGTTTGTGCGGCACACAAACTGCATGGCCCTAAAGGTGTTGGTTTTTTATATGTTAACAGTAACGTTAAAATACCGCCAATGATTTACGGCGGTGCACAAGAACGTAATATGCGTGGAGGTACAGAAAATGTTTATGGCATTGTTGGTTTAGCAAAAGCCTTAGAAATTGCTTACGCCGAAATGGAAGAACACCAGACGTATATTCAAGGCTTAAAAGATTATTTAAAAGCACAATTAATTGCTGAAATTCCAGGTATTGCTTTTAACGGAGAAACGGATGCAGATAAAAGCCTTTATACAGTGTTAAATGTATCTTTTCCTGAAATGGATATGGCAGATATGTTATTATTTAATTTAGATATTAACGGAATTTGTGCTTCTGGCGGCAGTGCTTGTTCATCAGGCTCTAACATTGGTTCGCATGTGTTAAATGGCATTAATGCTGATCCAAATCGCCCATCAGTTCGTTTTTCTTTTAGTAAATATACAACTAAAGAAGAACTAGATTACGTGATCGATAAAGTTAAAATGGTGGTTAAACAAAATGCGTTAGCCTAAAAAATATCATTAACCAAATAGGAAGAGTCTCGATGAAAATCGGGACTTTTTTTTATTTAAATTCGACAAAGAAAAACACATCATTATGAAAAAAATTATTTTCTCGTTATTTATAATCTTGTTCACAATTGGGTTATCTGCTCAGGAAAAAGTAGATCAAAAACTACAGCAAAAATTAAACGATTTGGTGAAAGGTTTTAATGGTGATGTAGGCATTTATGTAAAAAATTTAAAAACTGGTAAAATAGCTTCAGTTAATGCCGATACTATTTTTCCGACCGCAAGTATGATTAAAGTACCGATAACTTGTGGTGTATTTAATAAAATTGAGAAGGGAGAATTAGATTATCATGCATCTTTAACGTATTGCGATAGTTTATTATATGCTGGCGAAGATATTTTAGGTTCTTTTAAAGACAGTGAAAAAATCGCTCTGAGCAAAGTGTTAATGCTTATGATTACAACAAGTGATAATACGGCAAGCTTATGGTCGCAACTTTTAGCAGGAACCGGTACAGCAATTAACGAAGTTATGGCTAACAATGGCCTAAAAGATACCCGAGTAAACTCCCGTACACCTGGAAGAAGAGAAAATCAAAAGCAATTTGGCTGGGGACAAACCACTCCAAAAGAAATGGCTACTTTGTTAACTTTAATTCGAGATGGAAAAATGATTAGTCCAGCAGCTTCAGAAAGAATTTACAGAAACTTAATTCGTATTTATTGGGATACTGAAGCACTTTCTCAAATTCCGCCAACAGTACAAGTTGCTTCAAAATCGGGTGCTGTAGATGCGGCTCGCTCCGAAGTTTTATTAGTAAATGCGCCACATGGTGATTACGTATTTTGTATTACCACAAAAAATCAAAAAGATATTTCTTGGAACTACACCAACGAAGGCTGGACTATGATTAGAAATCTAAGTAATCTTTTGTGGAATTATTATGAGCCAAATTTTGGATGGAAACAACCAGAAGGCATGCAAAAATATTTCAAGTAATTATTTTACAGCCATACCTGCTGCAAACAGCATTACAAACAGAAAATAGCAAACCATAATTACAATGGTAAATATCCCCCAGAATTTGAATAACGATTTCATATTCATCATTGCATCGTTCATACTTTCCTGATCGCCATATAATACGCCTTGTTTTCCTTTGTTCGAAAATCTAAAAAGCAGTAAGCTCGGGTAGAAATACATTAAAGCCAAAATTAAATAGAATATAGTAATTGCAATACCACCAGCCCCAGCCAATGGTCCTAATTGCGCCAACATAGAAGGATTAGCGCTAATTGCAGCACCGATCCCAAAAGAACCAATGATTAAAAATGCAGACAGGATAAATCCAACAATAGATAAGAATCTTGCCCATTTTGCTATTTCATAAATATAGCTTCTCATTTCTTCGGTAACAATTAATTTTACTTCGGCAGGCACTTGTTGTTCTAAATCTTCCATGATGATAATCTGTAATTTTCGCTAAACTAGATAAAATATCTATCTGCAACAAATACAGCCTTTAAATAAAGGTTTAAAAGCTTATCTTTGCGGCCTGAAAAGGTGAATTCGTAAATCGTAAAATCAAGATAATATAAATGGCATTACAATGTGGTATTGTTGGATTACCAAATGTGGGTAAATCGACTCTTTTTAACTGTTTATCAAATGCAAAAGCACAAGCTGCAAACTTTCCTTTTTGTACTATTGAGCCAAACGTTGGCGTAATTACTGTACCTGATGAAAGATTGACTAAACTTGCCGAATTGGTTAAACCTAATAAAGTACAACCAAATACAATTGAGATTGTAGATATTGCTGGTTTGGTTAAAGGTGCGTCGAAAGGAGAAGGCTTGGGCAATCAATTCTTAGGAAATATTCGCGCTACAAATGCAATTATACATGTTTTACGCTGTTTTGATGATGGAAACGTAATTCATGTTGATGGATCTGTTGATCCAATTCGTGATAGAGAAATTATCGATACAGAATTACAGCTTAAAGATTTGGATACAGTTGATAAACGTATTCAAAAGGTAGAAAAAATGGCTAAAACTGGTGGCGATAAAGATGCTAAACGTACTTATGAAATTTTAACTGTTGTTAAAGCTCATTTAGAAAGTGGAAAATCTATCCGGACAGCTTCTTTAGCTCAGGAAGATTTCGATTTTATCGAAGATTTAGGTTTGCTTACCCAAAAGCCAGTAATGTACGTTTGTAATGTTGATGAGGCTTCGGTTATTAATGGAAACAAATACGTTGACTTAGTTAAAGCGAATGTTGCAGATGAAAATGCCGAAGTATTGGTTATTTCTGCTAAAATTGAATCGGAAATTGCTGAATTAGAAAGTTATGAAGAACGTCAGGAGTTTTTAGCTGATTTAGGCTTAACCGAATCTGGTGTAAACAAATTGATTCGTGCAGCTTATAAATTATTAAACCTTTACACCTACTTTACTGCTGGTGTGCAAGAAGTTAGAGCCTGGACGATTACAAAAGGTTTTACAGCTCCACAAGCTGCTGGTGTAATCCATACCGATTTTGAAAAAGGTTTTATCCGTGCTGAGGTAATTAAATATGCAGATTTCGTAGCTTTAGGTTCGGAAAATGCTTGTAAAGATGCTGGAAAACTGGGTGTTGAAGGCAAAACCTACGTTGTTGAAGATGGCGATATTATGCACTTCAGATTTAACGTTTAAGATTTAAAAAAATTAGTGATCCAAAATATAAAAGCAACCCGAAAAGGTTGCTTTTTTTTTTGATTCATTCTTACCTCTTCATTATCACGAGGTAAGCAACAACGGTGGCATTTAAGATTGCAATTATATCAAGCCGTAAAGTTTGTGGAAAAAATATACGATATTAAATATCGCCACGAAAATACAAAATACATTGATTTTTTTTAATTCGTTAATCCAATATAAACTCAAATTCTTCAGTTTTAATTAATAAAACCTGAAGATTATGCCTCTTTTCATTAAAGAATTAAAGCCTTTTAAAACCGTGTATTATTCATACTAATTAAAAAAAAATTAAAATAATTTTGATTATATGTAGTTAACTACGTAGTTTTGTTTTAAATAAAATTTTTAACAAAATGGAAATACAAATCGATTCTATATCTAATGAAAGTTCTAAAGCAATTATTGATATTATTTTACCAATACAGCAAAAAGAGTTTAATGTTCAGATAACTCTTGAAGACCAGCCAGATCTTTTAGATATAGAAAATTTTTATCATTTAAAAGGTGGTGGTTTTTGGGGGGCTAAAATTAATGGCGAGCTTGTTGGCACAATTGCTTTAATTAAGTTTGATAACGATTCTGCCGCAATTAGAAAGATGTTTGTAAAAAAAGAATTCAGAGGAAAAGAACTGGGAATTGCTCAGAAATTACTCGAAAAGCTTATAGATTACAGCAATAAAAGCAATCTAAAAAATCTTTATTTAGGCACGGTAACCGTTTTACAAGCTGCACTTAGATTTTACGAAAAAAATGGGTTTATCCATATTGCAAAAGAAAATTTACCTTCCAAATTTCCTTTAATGAATGCTGATAATGTATTTTGCGAATTAACTTTAAAAAAATGAATGTAATTGACGAGTCGGGCATACTTGCCCTATCAACAAGACTACAAAGGCTTAGCGAACAACTTAGAAAAGATGGTGCACAGCTTTATAAAACGTTTGACATTGATTTTGAGCCGAAATGGTTTCCTATAATTTATACTTTACACCATAAAGAAGTATTGAGTGTAGTCGAAATTTCTTCAGAAATAGGCTACACGCATCCATCTACAATCAGCTTATTAAAAGAACTAGAAAAACAAAAGCTCATAAAATCAAAAAAAGATAAAAATGATGAACGTAAAAGGCTTATTTCACTTACCGATAAAGGAACCGATCTCATTATTAAAATGAAACCAGTATGGGCTATAATGATTAAAATACTTAGCGAAATAGCCAATAATGAAAATAATTTATTGATGGCGATTAACGAAGCTGAGGAAAAATTAAAACTTCAGGGATTTTTACAGCGAGCGTTAGAACTTAAAAGTATGGGATACCAAAGTTAAACTTCCAGTCCGTAAGCAGCCAATTGTGCCTTAGTGTCTTCGTAAGTAGTATGGTAAATCCCTTTTAAACCTAAACCTTCTGCAACCTGTACAAAAAGCATTCTGTCATCAATATATAAACTCGTTTCAACATCACTTTGCGAAATATCTATAGCAACCTTAAAGATATCTGCATCGGGTTTCCGAAAATGAACAAAACTCGAAGACACGAAGAAATCAACAAATTCATTTAATTTAAAAGTATTAATTCGGTATTGATTTAACTCTCTTCCTTCGTTACTAATTACTGCAACTTTAAGATTATATTTCTTTTTTAAATCGCAAATCAATTGAATCATTTCAGGATATGGCAATGATTTTTTAAACATAAACGTTTTAAAATCATCGTAAGTAAACGAGCGTTCTTCGAAAAACACAATCCTTTCCAAGTATTCATCAAGCGTTAATTTGCCAACTTCATAGGTATCGAAAGTTAAGTGATGCCTTTCTTCCAAATCCACAGAATCTAAATTAAAAAGAACCGCAGCCTCACCCCTAGCTTTTCTATCCCATCCATTAGTTAATAAAACACCACCAATATCCGTAAAAAGAGTTGTAATTTTTTTCATAATTTTTAACTTAAAGTAACACGCCTTTTAAAAACAAAACAGCAAAACTGAAATATATTATCAAACCAGTAACATCAACCAGTGTGGCAACAAAAGGAGCCGAAGATGTTGCAGGGTCTGCACCAAGCTTTTTAAGCAAAATAGGTAACATAGAGCCACTTAACGAGCCCCAAAGCACCACAAAAACTAACGAAACACTAATGGTAAATGCAATTAATAACCAATGTTCGCCGTACGTATTTGGCCAAGCAACATGCCAAAGAAAAATACGAAGAAAACCAATTAGGCCCAGGCAAAAGCCTAAAAGAAAACCCGACGTAAGTTCTCTGTTCATAACCCGCCACCAATCTTTAATCGTTACCTCGCCCAAAGCCATTGCCTGAATAATTAATGTTGATGCCTGCGAACCACTGTTACCTCCGCAAGAAATAATTAATGGAATAAACAATGCAAGTACTGTTGCTTTATGAATTTGGCCTTCGAAAAAACCCATTGCTGTAGCGGTAAGCATTTCGCCAAGCATTAAAATAGCCAACCAACCAACGCGTTTTCTTACCAAATTAAAAATAGATGTGTCGAGATAAGGTTCATCTAATGCCTCGGTACCACCTATTTTATGCATATCTTCGGTATATTCTTCGTTCGCAATCCAAAGAATATCATCAACCGTTACAATTCCTAAAAGGATATTATTTTCATCAACTACGGGTAAAGCTACGCGATTATTCATCCTGAAAATACTAATTGCATCTTCTTGCGGGTCGTTGGCTTTTAAAGAGATAATACGTTTATCTGTTAACTCACCAATAATTGCTTCGGGGTCAGCTAATAATACTTCTCTAATTCGAATATCATCCAGCAAAGTACCATCTTTATCAATCACATAAACCACATCAATGGTTTCTGAGTTCTTACCGTAACGCCTAATATGCGCTAAAACCCTTGTAACCGACCATTCTGGCTTCACCGCAATATAGTCGGGCGTCATTAAACGACCAATACTATCTTCTTTATAACCTAACAGTGCGAGCGATTCTTTACGTTCTTCGGGAGGTAAAAGGGTAATCATTTTCTTTACCACATCGCCCTTTAACTCACTAAATAATGCTGTACGATCATCAGGAGGCAAATCTTTTATAATTTGATTTAGCTTATTGCCCGAAAGTTTTTTAATTATACGTTCTTGAGTAGGAAAATCAAGAATACGAAAAACATTTACCGCACGGTTTAAGGATATGGTTTCGATAAATTTAGCTGCACATTGTGGAAGTTCATCAATCAGTTCTTCAACATCAGAGATATTCAGTTCATCAAGATAACGCTTTAATGCTTTATCATCTTCTTTTTCAAGCAATTCCCGAACCTCTTCTACAACCAATTCTTCCATAAACGACTAAATAATTTTGTTACATGCCTAAACCTCTATTAACGGTTCGCAAAGGTGCGTTTTTATTTTTAAAAAAGCCAATTTTGGTATTAACAGGGCATTAATTTTTAGTAAAGCAAATGCAATAATACTTCGGTTGCTGCAGTCCATCTTTCCGCTAAATCTTTTTCACAAAAAGTTCAAAAGGATATCGCTTCAATATGGTTTATTTAACCCAATTAAATTTTTCATGGCAAAAAGGCACCTTTTCCAATTAAAGCAAATAGCTAAATCCGCTAAAGATTTTCGTTGGCACAAAACTATCTCGATTTTAACCTACATATTACAATAAACTAACATTTTGATTTTCTATATTTGCAGCCGCCTGCTCCCGTAGTTCAATGGATAGAATTATGGTTTCCGGTACCATCGATATGAGTTCGAATCTCGTCGGGAGCACAAATTAAAAAAGTTGATTATGCATTCATGATCAACTTTTTTTCATTTATCATCTTTACAATTAATTTCTCCGTAGTTTTTGAAAATCGTTTTTCTTACCACAATGTTTGCCGTCAAAAATCTTCTTCGGCTTAAAATAGAACTTCTTGATCGCAAAAAATTATTATTCTAATACGGTTTTAATTTAATTATAACATTTTAGTTATTTGTTTATTAACGGCCTCAAATTTGACTTTTAGATGAGTTGTAACCCGAATTAGAGCAAGACTCGAACCTATATTTGCAGCCTTATGATGCGGATATTACGGAACGATTACTTAAAAAATATTTTCAGTGGCATATTGTTATGTATGCTAGTTGTTAAAATTTTTTCTGTTGCAATTTCTTCGTTTAGTTTGGGTAATGAAGCTTCTGCTTATGAAAAAAGTATAGGCGATAATAAGGATAAGGAAGAAGAAGAATCAGTTGAAAAAGGAAAGAAAAAACTCCTGATTTATGAGTCTTATTCCGTAGATCAAAATTATGTTGTATTTACAAATAGTGTTTTAGTTCACTCCTACTTCCTTCGGATAATATTAGATAATTTCCCATCCAAAAACATTCCCACTCCCCCTCCCGATTATTGTGCTTAAAAATATCTAAAGCCGAATGAATAATTCAGGTACGAAGCATTATAATAATTTCTAAATTTTAAAAATACAAATGAAAAATCATCAGATTGTCGGTGCTCCAACGCCCTGGCAAAGATTAGTACGTTTGCTCCATTTGGAGCGTCGAACCATTAATTACATCTTAATATACGCCATGTTGATTGGATTAATAGGCCTTTCATTACCTCTCGGTACCAGTGCCGTTTTTAATCTACTATCTAACGGCGCCATGTATAGTTCTACTTATATTCTAATTGCAGTAATTCTTGCAGGAATTGTTATTGGCGGCATATTGCTTATCGGGCAACTCACTTTAGTAGAGTTTTTGGAGCAAAAAATATTTACAAAGGCTGCTTTAGAGTTCGCCTTTCGTTTACCACGTATTAAGAAAAAAGCATTAGAAGGCGAAAATCCATCAGAACTTATTAATAGATTCTTCGACATTCTAACAATTCAAAAAGGATTGACCAAGCTGCTTGTAGACATTGTTGCAGCTGCTGTTCAAATATTCTTCAGCGTGATTTTATTATCTTTCTACCATCCGGTTTTTATGGTATTTGGCACTTTTGTATTGATTGTGATAATCGTGATTTTAGCCTTGTATTATCGTCAAGGTGTACAAACCAGTATCGAAGAATCGGGCTTTAAATATGAAGTTGTTGGTTATCTGGAAGAAATTGCCGCAGATTTAGATACCTATCGCCAAAGCAGCAGTAAAAGAAAAGAGATTATTAATCGTACCGATGAGATTACGGCAAATTACATTCAGGCTCGGAACCAACATTTCGGTGTATTAAAAAAGTTCTTTGTTACCGCTGTTGCTATGCGAACTATTTTGATGGGCGCCTTGCTCCTTTTAGGTTCTTATTTTGTTTTTGAGAGACAAATGACTTTTGGGCAATTCGTAGCCGCAGAGGTAATTATCGTACAAATTAGTTATGCTATCGAAAAACTGATGACTAATTTAAATACTGTATTTGATATGGTTACAGGTAGCGAAAAACTTGCTGTAGTAACAGATCTTGAATTAGAGGAAGGAGATGTACACCATGGGTAAGATAAGTAACAATTTGGCGCAGCTAAAAAATTGGGAAGAGCTTTCTGTACATGCTAACAGTAGAATTATCGATGCTAAAGGACCAAAAAGATTAGGCAGAATATTACTTTTCATTTTTGCCTTTTTCTTAGTCCTACTTTTTCTTCCTTATCGCCAAACTATACCAGGACGTGGAACAGTAACCGCTTTGCGACCAGAAGACAGACCTCAAACTGTTCAAAACCAGATTGGAGGCAGAATAGAACATTGGGCGGTAAGCGAAGGCCAGGAAGTAAAAAAGGGTGATACAATTTTAGTGATTTCAGAAACCAGTCAGTCGTATTTCGATCCTGAACTACCTACCCGATTAACTGAACAACTCGATGCAAAACGAGGAAATGAAATTGCGGCTATACAGAAAATAGATGCCACTAAAGCGCAGATGAGCGCTATGAATAGTGGTTTAAATTTTCAGATGAAAGCCGCGGAGAATAAAGTTAAACAGGCAAAAAATTACGTTAGTATAGATAGTGCAGAACTTTTATCAGTACAAAAATTTTACGAAACTACTAAAGTGCGTTTAGAACGGTATGAAACTGGTTATAAAAATGGTCTTTTTTCGTTAACGGATATTGAAACTCGCAGACTTAAACTTCAGGAAGATAATGCAAAAGTAATCAGTCAACAGAATAAGCTTAGTAATTCAAATCAGAATTTATTAAACGCATCGATCGAACTGGATAATATCAGAGCTAAATATCAAGAATCAATTTCAAAGGCGCAATCCGATATGAGTTCGGCAGTTTCTAGTCGTGCAAGTGCGCAGGGAGATATTGCGAAATTGCGCAACGACATTTCCAATGTCAATATCAGACGAGGCCTATATGTAATTAGGGCACCACAAAGTGGATTTATTGTTAAAACCCTAAAGGCGGGTATTGGTGAAAACATTAAAGAAGGCGAATCAGTAGCAACCTTACAACCCAAATCGCCAATGGTTGCGGCAGAAATATATGTTAGAGCAATGGATGTTCCATTAATTTTAGACACCAGTGATGTACGTTTACAGTTTGAAGGTTGGCCATCGGTTCAATTTTCGGGTTGGCCATCGGTAGCTGTCGGTACTTTTGCCGGCAAGGTATTTTCTATCGATCGGGTAAGCAGTGTAGGCGGAAAATACCGTTTACTAATTAGTCAAACTAATCCACTACCATCAAAAGATGAACCATGGCCGCCACAACTTAGACAAGGATCGGGTGTTTACGGGCGAATAATCTTAAGATCGGTACCGCTATGGTACGAAATATGGAGGCAGCTTAATGGTTTTCCTCCAAGCTTGGAACGAGAACCAGCAAGCGGAATAAAGGATAAAAAATAAATGGGGAGGTTATCAATGAATATTAAGTTAAAACACCTCTGTTTATTTTTTCTGCTTACATTTCTCTTTAAAAAAAATGGTTTTGCGTACGATAAAAGAAAAGAAATATCAGGTATTGACACAGCTAAAGTTTTTACGCTTGAGGATTTACAGTTAATGGTTTTCAGGTTTCATCCAATTATAAAACAGACTGCGTTATTAAGCGAATCAGCACAAGCAAATGTGTTGCAATCGTTAGGTTATTTTGATCCAGCTTTGAAATCGACTTTTGGCCAAAAATTATTTGGCAATACAGATTACTACAATAAATGGAGTTCTGAACTTAAAATCCCTTTATGGCTTGCAGGTGCCGATTTAAAGGTTGGTTATGATAGAAATGTTGGCAATTACGTAAATCCTGAAAGCCGAACAAATTCACAAGGTTTATCAGCCATTGGTTTAAGCATACCGCTAGGCCAGGGATTAATAATTGATGCCCGCCGGAGCACTTTGCGCCAATCGAAGATTATGGTACAATATGCCCAAGCCGATCAGCTAAAGCAGATTAACAGCATCTGGTACAATATGGTAAAAGATTACTGGAATTGGTACTATGCTTATAAGCAATTTGAATTAATAAAAGAAGGATTGGATTTGGCTCAACGACGGTTTAAAGCATTGAGTACTCAAACGTTGTTAGGTGATAAACCTGCAATCGATTCTGTGGAGGCTTATATAACCGTTCAGGAACGCATGATTCAAAGGGAAAAAACGGCAATAGAGTTGCAAAATGCCAGGCTTGTTTTATCAAATCATCTTTGGAACGAAACTGGGAAACCATTAGAACTTCCCGAAGAGGCTTTACCTCAAAATATAAATGCGGTAAAGTTGCCTGGCAAACTATTGCTCGACAGCCTTTTGACTCAAAGTAATAGCCAACATCCTGAATTACTTAAACTAAAAAGTAAAAGTGCTCAGCTGGCGATTGAAAAAAGTTATCGCCAGGAAATGCTCAAACCAAAATTAAATTTAAGCGGAACGTTAATTTCAAACCGAACAAATTTTACCAATAACATTCCAGGCTATTATGATTTTAATTGGGGCAACTATAAGCTGGGTGTAGAATTCGCGTTTCCACTTTTTCTGAGATCGGAACGAGGGAAACTTCGCGAAGTAAAAATTAAGCAGCAAGAATTGAATTATGAATTCCAGCAATCTGGTCGGGAAATCAGGAATAACATCCTTTCTTCTTACAACGATTTGTCTGCCTATTCTTCTCAATTATCGCTGCAGCAAAAAAGCATTCAAAACCAACAGTTTTTAGTTAATGGCGAAAACCAGAAGTTTGCTCTTGGTGAAAGCACGCTTTTCTTAATCAACAGCAGGGAAACTAAGCTGATAGATATGAAAATTAAACAAGAAAGTATGGCAGCTGGTTATCAGAAAACATTGGCTGAGCTATTTTATAAAGCGGGTACAAAGCAGCAAATAAATTAAATTCATAAAAAACCTTTCCTTCAAAAGGAGCAAATAACATCCTCAAATCTGGCGATGAGGATGTTATCTTATTTGTAAAAAATAAATTTCACTAGTGATTCGTATATCACCAAGTTAAAAAGTATAACAATACATTTATTCATTTTCAAAATGGATAAGGAATGATAATCAATTGTAAAAAGGCAACTAAGGCTCAAATAGATATTCGACTAACACGAAAAAAGAAATATCAAAAGCAGCATTAAACCTTTTCAATATCCTCCAATGAAAGAATTTTAAATATTAACAAAAAATTGAATTAGCTTTGCAACATTAAATTCTAACTGATTATCATCCCTATCAATCATATTTTTCTAAAACTCAAAATATTCTTATTTCGCTGGTTTTACAGCGAATACTTTACTGATGCGCTTCGTAATACACTAACAATTGTATTACCTGTTATTCTATTCTTTTTCCTTGGCGATAAAAGCAGAGCAATCGGCATTGGAGTTGGTGCCTTACTAATAAGTCTAACCGATTTACCAGGTAACAGGGGGAATAAATTCAGAACAGCATGGCTAAGCGTAATATTTTTTATACTTTCTTCTGTTCTTATCACGATAAGTTTAAACAATCCTTTAGCACTCGGAATAGTTATCGTTGTGCTTACTTTTTTGTTTTCAATGTTTGCCATTTTTGGATTCAGAATGGCATTGATTGGCTTAATGAGTACGGTACTAGGCATCTTTATTCTTGGTTTACGCCCTGCAAATCCGATTATTTTAATTACAAATATCTTAATTGGCGGAATTTGGTATTACATAATAAGTTTATTACAGGTTTGGATTTGGCCTTACCGTTCCATTCATCATGCCATATACGAGTGTTTATCAGGTACAGCATCCCTACTTGCTCTTAGAGCTAAAGCATATGATGAATTATTAAAACCAAAAGATTTTGATGCTCAAAACATTGTTTTACACCTTAAACTAAATGCCAAACAGGAATTAATGCGTGACTTGCTTATTGGCGATAAACAAGCCATGCGTAAAGGAAATTTAAAAGGAAACCGACTTTTAGCCATCGGTACCGATGTTATCGACCTTTATGAACAGGTAACAGCTATTCATCAGGGTTATGAGCTTTTACAAAAAGAATTAAAAGAAATTGATGCTTTAAAACACGTTCAATACCTAGTAAAAACGCTTTCGATTGCCCTTTACAAATGCAGTGGCCGATTTTTGGGAAAGGCTGGGTTATCCAAAACACTAATACTTGGCGATAAATTTGCGGCAGACCTCAATCACCTTATTCAAGTAACACATTCAAGTTCGCAATCTTTGCCAAAAAAAGTGGCAACTAACATTCAATCAATTGCTAAATTAATTCGAAATATCGATTCAGATATAGAAACGAACAATAAAACTGAATTTAAAAAGGTTGAATACATAGATTTCTTATCTAAGCAGTCACTAAGTATTAACGATATTAAGAATCAGTTTTCGATACATGCTCCAGTTTTTCGTTTTGCCCTTAGACTTTCTATTTTAAGCTTGATTGCAATGAGTATTAATTACTGGATACCCGAGCAGCATTATACATATTGGTTTTTATTAACGATCATGATTGTTAATCGCCCAAGTTTCGGGCTTACCAGAAAAAGAAATTCAGAACGTCTTAAAGGAACTGTAATTGGGCTTGTATTAAGCTTTATGCTGATACAACTGTCATTACCAATCTGGCTTCAGCTTACATTATCTGTTTTATCATTACTAGGTTTCTTTGCTTTTAATAGAATCAAATATCTTTTTAGCGTTTTTTGTATTACCGTTATGGTTATACTTTGCCTAAATCTGTATCACGGGAGTCCGCTGTTATTAATTGGCGACAGACTTATTTTTACGCTTATGGGATGCGGACTTTCATTTGTTGCTGCTTATATTTTCCCAATTTGGGAAACGCCAAGAATAAAGATGTTAATTTCTGAAACCATTGGTGCTAACCGCGATTACCTTTTTAGTGTTTTGAATTTTAAGAATGGGAATGGCAATTTGCACCAAACCAGGCTTGCCAGAAAAGTTAGTTATTTAAAGTTTGCTAGTTTTACCGAGGCAATAGAATCGCTGAAAAAAGAACCACAATCTAAAAAATTAGATATGGCAGGATTATTAAACATCCAGGTTCTTTGTTATCAAATCAATGGGCATATTGCGGGCATATTTGCATCTACCGATTTAGCCGATTCAAATAACTCTAATTCGGAAGTTTTAGCAACTTTAGATTATTGCAAAAAAGAAAGTCTAAACTTGGATATTACAGCGATAAAGAAAGGCTTTCATAACAACAACGAATCTTCACCGCTTTTATCTAAACTTGTTTTTCAGCTGAAACAACATTTCAGCTAGCAAATACAAAGCGATTAATTTATTTCTTAAATAACGAGATAATCTTTTTAACTAAAGTTACAATCGCAACAACAATTAATCCAGCAACTAATCCAAACGCAGCCTCTTTAATTATAGGTGTTATTTGTGGAAATAAATGATGTAAATAATCTATGTTGTGTACAAAAATACCGCCAGATACTAAAATCAAGGCGAATGTTCCGACAACGCTCAAAAATCTTATAATAAGTGGAAGCGACTTAACCAATAAATGCCCAAGTTTAGCAAAGAAACCTTTGTCGTTAGTGCTTTTAATCAGTTTATAACCAGCATCATCCATTCTAACAATAAGGGCAACAATACCATAAACACCAATTGTAGCCAATAATGCAACAATTGAAACTGTTAAAATTTGGATGGTTAAACTTTTATCTAAAACAGTTCCTAGTGCAATAATTACGATTTCTACTGATAATATAAAATCTGTAGTAATTGCAGATTTTACTTTTGTCTTTTCCGCATCTGCACCATCTTCTTCCTTTTCTTCTACAACTTCTTTACCTGTTTTTTGGCGGTGAAAAAGATACTCGACTATTTTTTCGACACCTTCGTAAGCCAGGTAAAATCCGCCAAGAATTAAAACAAATTTAATTGCGATTGGAAAAAACACATTTAATAATAAAGCTATAGGAACTATTATTATTTTGTTAACTAAAGAGCCTTTAGTAATCGACCACAGTACAGGAAGTTCTCTTGATGATAAAAAGCCTGTAGCCTTTTCTGCATTTACTGCCAAATCATCGCCTAATATACCCGCTGTTTTTGTTGTGGCTACTTTTGCTGTTACAGCAACATCGTCCATTAAAGCAGCTATATCATCTAAAATCGCAAAAATACCTGAGGCCATACTTATCTAATTTATGAGGCCGCAAATTATAAATTCAGTTTTAAATTTTATCATAAAAGATGATATAAACTGATTGCTTTATATTATAAAAGCTTAATTATAAATTTTAGTAAAACTTTATTCAATTTTTTAGCTTCTTAATTTCGAATCCTACGTTTTAAATGTAACTTTGTTGCATTGAATAATTGGACTCATAAATATCGTTATACAATTTTTGCCCGTATTTGGGCGATTTTGCTATTGGCAATTTTTATAAACGCCACATTAATCGAAAGTCTACATCATCATGAATTTGAGCGTGTTTCTGCCTCAAAGCAAAAAGTAAATGTGATAACACATCACGAACAATTAAAAAATTCGGTATTAAAATGTAAACTATGTGATTTAGTTAAACATCACAATCATTTTTATACACTACCTACACCCAATCCATCTGGTTTTATTTCGGCAAAGCCTGAAGAAAAATCTTCTATTTTTATTTTAGCAAAATCTTCCGCTTTTGTGCTCCTTAGCTCTAACAAAGGGCCACCAAGCGTTAAAGCCTAGTTTCTAAAGGGATTTTTTCCTTTCATAATCTTTAATTTTTTTCTGTTCAATGTCGCAGCCCGATTTGGCATGCGCTAACAAGACTATATTTATATGCTTCAAGCTATCTCATTATCTAAAAACTATCAATCGCATCAGGCTTTAAATCAACTGGATTTAACTGTAAACCAAGGTGAAGTATTTTGTTTACTCGGCCAAAATGGAGCTGGAAAAACAACAACAATTAATTTATTTTTAGGCTTTATCTTACCAAGTTCGGGCAAAATTCTCATCAATAACGAAGAAATAATCGCTACCAGTGATCAGCGGAGAAAACACATTGCCTATATACCAGAAGTGGTAATGCTTTATGGAAACTTAACTGCTTTAGAGAATCTTGATTACTTTTCTAAACTTGCTGGATTTAACTATTCATCACATTCTTTGGTAGAATTCCTTAATGAATGTGGCCTGCAAAATGAAGCGCATAATAAGCATTTATCAGGTTTTAGTAAAGGCATGCGCCAAAAGGTTGGTATTGCCATTGCTCTCGCAAAAGATGCAAAAATTTTTCTAATGGATGAACCCACAAGCGGACTCGACCCTAAAGCAACTGAAGAATTTACTCAATTGGTAAAAAAACTGGCCGGCGAAGGAAAATCTATTTTAATGGCCACCCACGATATTTTTAATGCCGTAAATGTAGCTACAAACATCGGCATTATGAGGCAAGGTAAACTTGTTCACACCATTAAAGCCAGCGAAATAACCGCAGCCGATTTGCAAAAACTTTACCTCCAAACTATTTAAGAAATCAAAATGAAATCACCCAGTAATTATCCTATATTTTTAAAATCATTCTTTGCAATCTTATTATTATCTATAACTATTAATAATGTTTTCGCACAGGTAAAAGTTAATGGCAAAATAACAGATACACAAAATCGGCCAATTGCGCAGGCGACAATCAAATTAAAAAATGGCAAAAACCAACTAAATACCCATTCAGATTCTGCTGGAAATTTTTCAATTACAGCTCCAGATACAGCAACATATTCGCTCAGCGTTAGCGCAATTGGTTTTACCAGTTATAGTTCGATTTTACCAATAAACAAATCCGCTGATTTAAACATCCAAACCATTGTGCTCCTGGTTGCTGACGAAGAATTACAAACCGTGGAAGTTGTAGGCACAAATGGGAAGAAATATTATGGAAATTATTCATTTTCTGCCACCAAAACAGCGGCTTTAAATAAAGATATTCCGCAATCTATCTCTTCTGTTTCGAAAGAATTAATAGCTGATAGACAAGCAGCTGTTTTATCCGATGCAGTAAAAAACGTAACAAGTGTTTCGCAAAGTAGTTATTACAATCAATTCTCCATCCGCGGCATTAATCAGAATGAAGAAGGTGCAATTATAAATGGTATGCGCACCAGGCAATATTACTTTAATCAGCCGTTAACGAATAACCTGGAAAGAATAGAGGTAATCAAAGGTCCTGCAAGCGCAACATTTTCTAGTGTAGATCCTGGCGGAAGCATTAATTTGGTTACCAAAAAGCCACTTGCAGAAGATCGTAAAGAAATCAGTATTTCGGCGGGGAGCTTTAGTACCGTTCGTGGCGCTCTTGATTTTACTGGACCATTAAACGATGATAAAACCTTGCTTTACAGATTAAACATCGGTTATGAGGATAGCAAAAGCTTTAGGGATTTACAATATCGAAAAGGTTATCTCATTTCGCCATCCATTTCTTATATCCCAAATGATAAAACCAGCCTAAATGTAGAAGTTGTTATGAATAACAGCAATTCTCGATTAGACAGAGGGCAGGCAATATTTGGTGCAATTGCAGGTAAAACGGATTTGCAGAGCACTCCGATTACTTTTAATATGGGTGCCAGTAACGATCGTTTCAACAGTCAGGATTTAATGCTAATGGCAAGTTTTTCTCATGCTTTAACAAAAAATATTACCTTCAATGTGGCGTATATGAAGCAAAACTGGACGGAAGATTTGCTAGAACACAGAACGACCAATGCATTTGCAGTAGACGAAAATAACCAGCCCATACCAACATTAGCCGCAATGAGAGCAGTACAAAGGCAGCAAAAATGGGGTACCGATAATTTGAGTACTTATTTGAGTATTAATGGGAACACTTTGAGATTGAAACATAAAATTATTGTTGGTTACGACAGATTAAACACACAAAAATTTAAAGGTGGCGGAGAAAATTCGGCACAAGGATACCGATTAAAGGATGGCACAATTGCCGCTAGATATGAGGTAACTAAAAAAGACCTTTATTTATTCAAATTGGTTAATGGTGTTAATGCACCTGTTCCGAATGTGGAGCATTTTAACTTATCTAATCCAACCTACACCATCAAAAATTTAAGTGATTATGTTTTTACTAAAACTGAAATTCCACCAGCATATTATCTTGTTAATGGGATTTACCTTCAAGATCAAATTAAATACGAAAGGTTAACATTAACGCTTGGTTTAAGGCAAGAATGGTATCAGGATTATAGCAATTATCAGTTAGTCAACGAAAAGAAAATTAAACAACATAAACTTTTACCAAGAGCTGGAATTACCTATGCGGTAACTTCAAATATTAACCTTTACGGCACTTATTTACAAGGTTATCAGCCACAAGGAAATACTTCATCCTTAGTTATTGTTCCTCCTCCTGCTGGCGCAAATTTTAAACCTTTAGAAAGTGATTTAAAAGAGATTGGCGCAAAATCTGAATGGTTAAACAAAAAGTTGATGGTAAATATTTCGCTGTTTGAAATCAACCAAAAAAACCTTTTAATGAATGCCAACGATCCTTTGGATGTAAACCGATTAATTGAGCGTGGTGCTCAAAGAAGCCGAGGATTGGAAATCGAAGCGTCTGGATTTTTACGACCAAATTGGCAGTTCAATGCAGGTTATAGCTATGTTGATGCAATAATTAAAGACGATTTTAATCCAGATTTAATTGGACAAAGAGTACAAAATACCCCAAAAAATAGCGCAAGTTTTTGGAGTAGATATGATTTTAAAGGAGCAGGAACACTAAAAGATATTGGATTAGGAGCTGGCGTACAATATAGTGGTACAAAACTTCCACTTTATATCAGAGATTTTGTGCTTCCTTCTTACACATTGGTCGATGCCGCTTTGTATTACGGTCCATCAGGCAAAAAAGTACAGCTTGCAGTAAATATGAACAATATTTTAAACAAAACATACTGGGTTGGTGCACAAAACTACCTGCGTCTTTTCCCAGGTATACCAAGAAATGTAATGTTTAACGTAACCTATAGAATATAATGCGAAATACAATTATCATCATAGCCAGGCAAACTTTTAAATCGGCTGTTGCCAACAAAGCCACACTAACGTTTACAATTTTGCTGGGCTTATCGCTTTGCTTAGCAACTTATGTTGGTTGGCAAAATTTCAGACAACAAAATAATCAACGTTTACATTATAAGGAAGTTGTGAGAGCGCAATGGCTTGCCAAGCCTGATAAACACCCACACAGAATGGCGCATTACGGTTATCTTGCTTTTCGAGAGAAGCATGAACTTAGTTTTTTCGATTTCGGAATAGAGAGTTTTGCTGGTGTTTCTGTTTTTTTAGAAGCGCATAAGCAAAATACAGTAAATTTTAGTGAAGCTGGTTTTTCTAATGGCATGCTTCGCTTCGGCGAAATTAGTGTTGCCATTGTACTTCAACTGCTTGTTCCGCTACTTATTTTCTTTTTAGGTTACAATAGTATTTCCGCAGAGCGGGAATCAGGAACGCTAAAAATACTTTTGTGTCAAAATGTGAGCTGGAAGCAGTTGCTTTGGGGCAAAACTTTAGGCATTATTTCCGTATGCCTGTCTATCTTCATTCCAATAATATTGCTTACCATTTTACTTTGGGCATCACTAAGCAACTGGCAAATTACTTTAGATGCGACATTGCGGTTATTAATCCTGATTTTAAGCTATGCAGTGTATTTTTTCGTGGCTTCAGCGATAACAGTTTTAGTTTCAGCATTTCAGCGAAATTCGAAATCTGCACTTATTATACTATTATCTTGCTGGATATTTTTTATGATTATTATGCCTAGGATTACTCAGGCAATTGGCGTAAAAATGCACTCTACACCATCAAAAATAGAATTTGCAGATGCCGTTGCCAACGATATTGAGAAACAAGGTGATAGCCACAACCCTGATGATGCACACTACGCTTCGATAAAAGATTCTTTGTTAAAAGCTTATCGAGTTGATGATGTAAAAAAACTTCCGTTTAACTATAGTGGCTATATAATGGCCGAAGGCGAGAAAATCACTTCTGCAATTTATAGTTTGCATCAAAAAAGACTTAATCAAACTTTTGAGAAACAGAATGGCGTTACTACTATAGCAGGCTTTCTAAATCCTTACCTGACGCTTAAAAACATTTCTATGGCACTTACGGGTTCTGATTTTAGAACTTACGTAGATTTCCAAAATCAGGCTGAACTTTATAGATATGGACTGGCTCAAAAAATGAACAAACTGCAGATTGATAAAATCAGTAATATCTCTCCTGCATCAAATGGTAAACCGCTTGCAATAAGCAAGTCCAACTGGGCACAACAACCAGATTTTAATTATCATTTTAACACGGTAAGTACAGTTTTAGTTAATGAACTGTTGCCTTTAATTTCACAGCTCTGTTGGTTACTTGCTGCAATTCTATTCCTTCAATACTCATCAAATTGGGTTAAAACAATTTAAAAACATGAGAAATAGCATATATAAACTAGAATTTAAATTATTTTTCAGAAATCCTTCGTCGCTAATTGGTATTGCAGTACTACTTTTATCAGGTTTTATTGGGCTTTATCTTGGCAAAACATTTATTCAGAAACAAGAACTGGTAATTGAGAAAGCATCTGCTCTGCAAAAGAAAAACACCTTAACCAATGTAGAACATTTCGGAGATGAACTCGGGCTCTTGCTCTTCCACAATAAGTTTTCAATAGCTAATGTTCCTAATCCATGGGCTGCATTTGCAAACGGACAAAGAGATGTAAATCCTTACCTAATTTCGGTAACAATGCTTGGACTTGAAGGTCAAATTTATGATACTGACATTAACAATCCAGTAACCTTGCTCTTAGGTAATATGGATTTAAGTTTTGTATTTATTTTTCTGTTTCCTCTCGTAATTATTGCATTTAATTATAACCTGCTTTCAGCTCAAAAAGAAAGCGGCGTTTGGTCATTACTAAGGTCACAGTCTGATAAATCGCTAGGTATTATTTGGAAGAAAATGTTGGTTAGAATTGCTGTAATATTTTCAGTTGCCTTTCTATTAATTATTTCAGCAATAATTTATCTTGGATTACCAATTGATTTTACCTTAGCAATCACCTGTATATTAATTATACTTTATTTAACCTTTTGGTTTGGAGTTTCATTTTTATTTATCTCGTTTAATAAGTCTTCAAACTTTAATGCATCTGGATTGGTTGCAGTTTGGGTTATGCTTTGCATCGTAATTCCTGCATCTGTAAATCTGTTTTTAACGCAGAAGTTCCCTGTGCCAGAAGCTTTACAAAATGTAATTAATCAACGTGAAGGGTATCATGAGAAATGGGATAAGGCAAAAGAAGTGACAATGAAACCATTTTTTGAACATTATCCTCAGTTGAAAAAATATCCTTTTCCAGAAGAAAAAGCATTTAGCTGGTATTGGTATTATGCCATGCAGCAAATGGGCGACGATCAGGCTTTTGAAAGTAGAAAAGCTGTTGAGCGTAAACTTCAATCAAGACAAGATTTTACCAGAATTATTGCGCTTTTCTTTCCATCAATTCAAACCCAAATTGCGATGAATGAATTGGCTAGTTCTGATTTAAATGCGCATTTGAACTTTCAAAATTCGGTTAGAAAATACCATGAGCTAATAAGATTAAACTTCTACCCGAGCATTTTTCAGGAAAAATTGGTAAGATCGACAAACCTCTTAGATTATAAATTACAAAAGTATAATCCAAAGCAAATCAGAACGGTATGGTCGGGTCTTTTTTCGATTTTAAATTCGATAATTTTGCTATTCAGTATTGCTTATCTTAATTTTAAAAGAGGGAAATTTATAGATTAAAGTATAAAAAAAGAAAAAAGCCCTCGGATACTAAGAGGGCACTGAAAAAGTCCTTGTTAAAAATGTCGTATTAAATATTGAGAAAAAATGGTAGATAAGGCCTCTTAGAATCCTCTAAATGGAAAATAGAATTTAAGAGATTGCGAATATCATAAAGAAAAGGGCTTATGAATGTTTTATTCCATAAGCCCTTTTTAAATGGCTAGTTTTTCAGTGCCCTCGATACTAATTCGAAGGCTTTTTTCGTAAAAATTATTTTTAGAATTTATACGATAAGGTAGTCATAAACTGGCGTGGAGGAATTGGATTCACACTGTAGTTTTCATGTACGAAATAGTTTAATTCGTTTGTGATATTTGCAACTTTGGCAAGTAATGAAACTTTTTTCCAGGTATATCCTGCAGAAAAATCAAACGTCGTAAACGAATTTAAAGGAATCAATCTGCTATAGGCTTGGATTTTAGTATCATTGTACCCACCATTACGATCGCCTGTATAATAGGCTGAAGCGCCAAGTTTTAAACCTTTAATACTACCTTCTTGAAAGGTATAAAATAAAGTTCCATTGGCTGTATTTTTTGTAGATCCCACTAACCTTTGTCCTTCAATAGTACCACCAACAGTTACAGATCTTGTTGCGTTAGGGTTTGTGGCTGTAGGTGCAGGTACGGTAAGAATTGTTCGATCACGAGTTTCGGTGTAGCGGATAAAATTGTAGCTATAACCAGCAATAAAATTTAGTCCTTTAACAATTGTTCCAGTAATATCTAGTTCCAAACCATCGCTTAAGGTTTTTCCGTTAAGTTCTTTAATTGTAGCATCAACATTTGGAGTTCCTTGAGCATTAATAAGTGCTTGCTGTGCAAATTTATCATTAGAAATTCTGTACCAGGTTAAGTTAACAGATAATCTGCCTTTAAAAAGATCGTTTTTAACTCCAGCTTCGTACTGATCAACAGTTGATGGATCAAGCGGTGCTAAATTAATATCGGTTCCAGTATTTTGAATAAAATTACTAGCGTAACTTGCATAAATTGAAGTTGTTTTTAATGGCTGATAAATTAAACCGAATTTCGGGGTGAAAGCACTTTCAACTTTTGATTTATCTAAACTATTTACACTTAAGCTTTGCACACCAGTTGCCAGATTGGTGGTAACTGTTCTTGGAGTTTTTTGGAAAGTATAACGAACACCTGCAAGAACTTTAAATTGATCCGTTATCGAAATTAAATCTTGTACAAATGCTCCCATACGATAAAGTGGCGCAAAAGTTTGAGTGGTCATAGTTGCGCTTGGCTCAATACCGCTTCCAAAATAACTAGATGGATCGAGTAAATTTACGTTCCCGTAGTTAAAGGCAGTAAGGTTATTATTAAAAGTAAAAGTACCGCTTGTTGTTTTAGATTGATCTGCATCTGCACCAACCAATAAGGTATGCGATATAGAACCCGTTTTAAATGATCCGTTTAAATTAATTTGCTCGTTATAAGTAAATTCTTTTGACTTAGAACGTGTAACATTACGTTGCGCAATACCATAAGGAAGTGCCGTTGCAGCAAGCTGATCAGCAAAAGGACGTTCAGCACTAAAGTAATTACGATTGTAGGATTGAATGTTAGCTAATACATTTATTTTCCACGAATCATTAAATTTATGATTAATACTTAATTGAGAAGTAACGGTATTTGTTTGATTATAAGCCCAAGGCGCATTTACGAAGGCGCCGCGACCGATATCAATTATTTGATTATTAACTGTACCTATACCAAAATCTGGTGTCATATCACTTTTCAAATAATCACCTTGTAGTAAAATATCAGTTTTCTCGCTAATTTTGTATAACAAAGATGGGTTAACATAAATTCTGTTAGATTTAACTGAATTTCTGAAACTTCCTGCATTTTCATAAGTCCCGATAGCCCGGAATGCCAGCTTCTTAGAAATCGGGCCATAAAGATCTAATGTTGGTTTGTATAGGTCATAGCTTCCGCCTCTCATCGAAACCTCGCCACCGTACTCGAATTTAGGTTTTTTAGTTACCAAATTTACAACAGCACCACCAGTAACACCACCATATAATAGCGCTGCACTACCTTTTAAAACCTCAACAGATTCTAATGTACTTGTTTCTGGCATGCCACCACTTGTTGCACGAGAACCATTTTTAAATATGTTATTTGCACCTAAACTGTATCCACGTGCAAAAAAAGTTTCACCACTTACCGAACCACGGTTTTCGCCAAAAGCAACGCCATTAACGTTTTTTAATACATCGCTCAAACGATTTGCTTGTTGATCAGTTATAACCTGATTGCCAATAATCTGAACTGATTGAGGCAAATCCATTGGAGTAATAGCTATTTTACCCAAATTAACAGGTTTTTTATTTGGAGTTCTGTAACCGTTTATCGCAACTTCATCTAATTGAGACGAAGATTCCGTTGTAGAGAAAGTAATTTGAGAAACTTGATTCGCTGTAACGGCAACTTGTTTTTCTTGTACAGAAACTCCTATAGCAGATATTTTGATAATATATGATCCAGGCGCAACATTCTTGATTAAAAAATTTCCTTTCTCATCTGTTTGTGTTGTTTTTCCTGTGTTTTTCAAACCAACGCTTACATAAGCAGCTGGATTTCCATCACTCGTTTTGATTGTTCCAGATACCGATCCGTTCTGCGATTGTGCACTTACAGTTCCTGCAAAAAACAGGCACAGTAATAGACAATTAAAAATTTGGGTAAATTTTTTATACATCTTATTTATATTAATTCTTAGTTGGCGCAAAGAAATGATTAAATTTTTGAAACAACAAATTATTTTTAATTATTCTAAATAAAAATTAAATACGTACAAATGAGCGTTGTATTAATGTTCCTTTGTTAACTTTGCCAATAATTATGAAGTATTCTCTTTTGAAAATTAGTTTAATTACCTCATTTCTGTTTTTATTTTCTATATGCCATGGGCAAGTATTGAGAAACAGAACTACTCTTTTGATGGGCAGCCGATTTGATATTACAATTGTTGATAAAGATTCTTTATCAGCAGAAAATAATATTGATACGGTTATTGCCGAAATTAGCCGAATCGAGTTTTTAATTTCTGATTGGAAACCGAGTTCTCAGATTTCGGAGGTTAACAGAAATGCAGGCGAAAAGCCAGTTAAGGTTGATAAAGAAGTTTTAGAACTCACTAAAAGAGCTTTAAATCTTTCTAAAATTACAGGCGGTGCATTTGATATCAGCTTTGCTGCAATGGATAAAATTTGGAAATTTGATGGCTCTATGACGGCAATGCCAACTCCCGATGCCATAAAAAAATCTGTGGAAAAAGTTGGCTATAAAAATATCATTCTGGATAGCATTAACTCAACCATATTTTTAAAATTTAAAGGCATGAAAATTGGTTTTGGTGCTTTAGGCGAAGGTTATGCTGCTGATCAGTGTAGAGATATGATGTTAAAAAGAGGTATAAAAGCTGGCATTGTTAATGGTTCTGGCGATATGAGTACCTGGGGCAAAAATCCGAACGGCCAAAACTGGACTGTTGGTTTAACCAATCCTTTTCATAAAGATAAACTTTTTGCTGCCGTTCCATTACACAATAGTGCCGTGGTAACGTCTGGTAGTTATGAAAAATTTGTTGTTTTTAACGGCAAGCGCTATTCCCACATCATTAATCCAGTAACGGGCTACCCAGCAACGGGTTTAACTAGCGTAACTGTTTTTGGTCCTGATGCAGAAGTTGCCAATGGCTTTAGCACTTCGATAATGGTGTTGGGAAAAGAAGCAGGATTAAAGTTTATTAATAGCTTCCCTAAATTTAGTTGTATAATGTTTGGCGATGATGGTAAAGTTATCTTATCGAAAAACTTAAGCAAAAAAACGGTAGGCAGCTGGAAGAAATTGTTATAAAATTTTTCCCTAAAATGCCGCTTCGAATATTACAAGAAAACATTTTAGTAAAGAAATTCTTAGGTGAGTCAAAATAAAGGATTTATCTTTTCCGCTGCATTTCAATAGAAATGACGATAACCATTTTCTTAATAACAATCCATTAAAACCTGTCCATGCGATTGGTAATAACTAATGCTCCTGTTTTCTTCTCGTTGGCATAAAATTTCCAACCATTCTATGATATCATTTTGCATACTCAAAGAACCGCAAAGCATAATAACTCCGTCACTTTTCAAGGCTTTTAAAACTAACGCTGCATCTTTAGTTAATAAGTCTTTTACATATTGTTTTTCACCTTCTCTCGAATATGCTACATTTAACTTAGTTAATTTATCCAGTTCAGTTTTTAAAGCATTTTCATAAAGTTCGAAAGATAATTTATTTCTAAAACCGCAATAAAGGTGAATATTTCTTCCTTTACTATGTTGATCGAGCATCCCTAAAAATGGTGCAATGCCTGTTCCATTGGATATCATGATTACAGTTTTTGCCTTCGATGGGAAATGGAAATGTTCGTTCTTTATAATAGATGCGTTAAGCACCTGTCCTATTTCTAATCTATGTAGAAATCCAGAACCTAAACCTCCAGCGTGTAGTTTAACACTTAACTGAACATCTTTCCCCATTCTGCCAATCGAATATTGGCGTTCTCTGTAGTCGTTTGCAGGATAAATTGCAAGCAAATCTCCAGATGTAAATCGCATTCTCTTTTTCGGGCTTAAACGAATAATAAATGAAGTTTCAGCATTTGTAGAAACTGTTTTTTCTACAACTGAGAATTGCTGCATTTTTACAGGTTTCGTTTCTAATAGTTTAGATAACGATGTTAATTCTACATCACATGTTTGTGCCCATAAAGTTGCCCATTTAGTAAATTCTTCTGGCGAACGATCGTTAACGGTATGAATTTCCAATAAAGGTTTTGCCCAATCCTGATGAGATAAGGCATTATTAACTTCGTAGCCAAATTTGCAAAAATCGGGATAAGCATGAGAGCCAAAAGCAACAACAGAAAACTGTACGGAATTTAATTGTTTGTATTTCTCCAGTAGCGAAATAAATTTAGATGAATTTGTTGGTGCATCGCCCAAACCATAAGTTGCTGTTAAAACGATTAACTGTTTTGCTTTAGGAAAAACCTTGTAATTATTTAATTGCCCAATAAAAGAAGTCTTTCCGCTTTTTAACAACTGTTGATGAATGGCTTTGGCAAAACGAAAAGTAGTGCCATTTTCTGAACCAACTAAAATAATGAATTCTGCCTGGTCGAATTTGTATTTATTTTTAACCTGACTAGATCGCCTTTTCCACCAGATTACAAAACCCGAATAAATGAAAAACAAAATATTTGCGGAAGCTATTGCTAAAATGATTGCCCAAATTGAATTGGTTCTGCCTGTGTGCAAATCCATGCTTAAAGTAGTTAACAGTTTTGCTTTCGAATAAGGTTTTTCAGTTAAAACCTCGCCCGTAAGTTGATTAACAGTAATTTCCTTGTCGCTTAGTTTAAGGGTAAAATAGTCTTCAACATCTTCAGAAAAAGGAAATTCTATAGATTGAACATCAGCAAGCTTTGTATTTTTAAAAACATCAAAATCAGTAACTTTTTTTTCAGGATTTGATTTTATCGCATCGAAATCAATCTTATGGGAAATCTTTTGTTCTTTAATAACTTCGAAAGTTTTTAAGGACATTATTGTTCCAGTAACCGAAATAACGATAATGGGAATTAACAAAAGTCGACCTAAAACAACATGATAGTACTGAGCGAAATTATCTTTTACAATTTTCGAAAAAAATCTTTTCAAACTTCGCTGGCGCTGAATAATCAGAACCGTACCTGAAGTCGCAATAAGGAATAACAGGAATGAGGTTAAACCAACGAAAAATCGACCTAACTGATGCAAAAAAAGCGATCGATGAAGCGAAGTAATCCATTGAAAAAACTCATTCTCCTTCGCTACTTTACCTAAAGATTTTCCAGTAAGCGGATCGATATAAAATTTACCAGAATTATCGTTCAGGTCAGTTGCATCAACAACCATAAATTGGTTATAATCTACACTAACCTCAATAATATCTGTATAGTTTTTTGTTAAGGCCGGAACAACTTGCGCAATAGTAAGTTGATTAAAATTTTTAGCCTTGTAGGATTGCGTTTTTTCGGTAATTGGTTTAAATGAAAGGATAATTCCAGTTACTGATGCCAGGGTTATAAAAAGAAAAGAAGATACGGCCAGTGCTAAGTGGCTGTATCTCCAAATTGAAATTGTCATTTATAAAATTTATTAGTTCGCACTTAAACGAACATATCTGATGTAACCAGTTCCTTCAGTTTTAGCAGCAAGCCCTTCTGTTGTTAAAGGCACTTCTAAATCTTTAACGTAGTATTTTTTATCTTCCACCGCCGATTCGAAACGTAAAGTATAACCTTTATTAATTTTCGAATCTTCGATTTCAAATGTTGTTACGCTTCTATCGCCACCAGTTACCGATGCACCTGTAATTGCACTAATATTTGTAGGTTTTTTCTTGAAAAACTTATCCCATTCTTTAAAATCTGGATACCACTTTTTATCAGAACCCATTATATATAATGTTTTTTCATATGCACCTTTAGCATCAACCAAAGAAACTACAATGTAAGCACCCTCACCCATGTAATTAGTCATCTGCAACATGCATTTGTATTTTGTAGCTTTTTGAGCCATTGATGCATAAGAAGTAGAAAATATCAAACCTAACCCAAGGCATATTTTATAAAAATTGTTCATTATTTTATTTTAAAAAGTCTATTGCTATTTTGTTCTTAGATAAAAATTCGTTTTCTGTAGCTAAATCAAAAGGTGTTTCTTTAAATTCTGTAGTAATGTCTTTTTTAGCTCCGATAGAAATCAAATATTTCATTAATGCTGTGTCTTTCGCCGTCATTGCTGCTTTATGCAATGCAGTATAACCTTCTTTATTTTTAAGGTTTACATCAACGTTTAAAGGTTCGATACGTTTTAAAAGCGCTAAATCATTTTTAGCAACTGCTAAGTGGTATAAAGAATTCCCATTTGGTTGAACAGCTTTTACATCAAAGCCTTTATCGGTAAGTAGTTTAAATTTAGCTTCAAAATCTTCCATACCACGTGGATTGTAGGCTTGCAAAAGATATGCAGAAATGTTATCGCCACTTTTATCTACAATATTAATATTTGCTCCTTTATCTAATAAAAACTTAACAACATCAGCTGAATTACCACGAACGGCTAATGCCAACGCAGAAACACCTTTTACATTTACTTGGTTAATGTTTTTAACGCTTTTAGATAATAATTCTAGCGTAGGTAAATCTCTGTTAGAACCAGCAGCAACCATAAAGGCTGAATTACCTTCTTTATCAGCAAGATTAATATCTACGCCTTTAGAGATAAAATAATTGATAATTTCTTCTTGTTTTGGTTTGCGGGCAATATAGTAAAGCGCATTTTCGCCATTTGTGCCAATTGCTGTGGGTTTAATTTTTAACCCTTCTAAATATTTAAAAACGTCTAACGAATTAGAAGTACCTCGACCACCTTGTGCAGCCATAATCATTGCATTATCATTATACTTAACACCTTTTTGAATTAATTTATTCATCAATTCGATGTTGCCGCTTTTTGCAGCATAATTAAAAGCAGTGTTACCAGTAGCGTCTTTGCTGTTAAGATCTAGGCCTTTAGAAACGAAATAATCAGTAAGCGCAAAATCTTTATCATTTGCGATAGCAATTAACAATGCATTTGCTCCGTCATGATTAAGATCTTTTTTAATGTCTGCTCCTTTTTGAATTAATAAATCGTACACTTTTGTGTTTTGCTGACCAGCTGCAGCAGCAAAAGTTAAGGCAGTATATCCATGACTATCCTGAATATCTACTTTAGATCCATTTTTTAAAAGGTACTCCATTACTGGAACATTCCCCCGTTGAGCCGCCCAAATAAGGTATGTTCTGCTATCGTGTGTTATTTTGTTTACATCATTTCCAGGCTGAGCCAGAAGAAATAAAATAGATTCTTGTGGCGCGTTACTGTTAATTGCATAAACAACTGCATCAAATGATGATGCATTAAGTTCTGATGGATTGCTTCCTTTAGCAATTTCTGCCTTAATAGAAGCCAAATCTGTATTTCCTTTCCAGAATGCCTGATCGAAAAAAGTGTTTTTTTGAGCCTGTGCACTCAAAGAAGCTATTGTCAGAATAGCCAGGATGATTTTTTTCATTTTAGAGCTAAGTATTTTGTGATTTATAATTCGATAGTCTATATAATTATTTAATAACAAACTAAAAGAATTTCGGCTAAGTTAACAAGAATCATTCTAAATAATAAACGTTATGAGCTTTTTATTTAAATTAATTAAAAATTACTCGTTTTGTATCAAAAAAAATAAACCGTTGAATGTTTGGTCAACGGTTTAAATCCATTATAAAAAGTTATTTGTCCCACCAAATTTTATCTACAGTAACTTGGTCGCTACCCTGCTTACTGGCTTCAGCGTTGTTGGTTTGTCTTTCCGATTCGGGATACATTAAACGCAGCGGTCTTGCTGTTGCAGAAGGCGCAAGTAGAGAATTTGGAATTGCAGGTAAACTTAATCTTCTGTAATCGCTCCAGGCTTCAATCCCACTAATGCTGTTCATAGAAAGCCATTTTTGAGTTATAATTGCACTTATTTTATCGGTAGCTTGATCTAAATTTACAGTTGCCTGAGCATTGTAAGCTGCAAAACTTGCTGCTGGAACTTCAGTATAAGCAAATGAAGCTTGAATACCTTGCTCGTAAAAAGTTTTTGCACTTCCTGTAATCCAGCCACGCTGAGCTGCTTCTGCCTGTAAAAACAAACTTTCGAAAGCACCCATTAAAACTAAGGGTTGCAAAGCATTCTTCAATAAACCAGCTGCTGCACTTGCATTTTCTTGTGGTCCACGAAGTGCCGATGTTGCCGCTCTGTTATACTCTCCCGCAGCATTTGGATTTCCGAATAATACGCCTTTATAATCTCCAGCAGCAAGCTGATAAACTTTAGCCATACGCGGATCGTTACGTTGTTTGTATTGATCGATTAAGAAAACTGTTGGCCGTAAATTATCGAAAGCAGCAGTTGTTGCTCCTTGAACGTTGCGGTAATAAGTATCCCAGAATGGATTAATTTTGCCAGCTGTGTTTTCATAGCCTGGTTTTAGCGTAACATTTTGAGTTAATTCTAAGTAACCACTTCCTTCTGCTACTATTTTCTGAATTTCAGCCGTAATATAAGTGTTGTTATTGGTTTCACTTTGGCGGATAAGTGCTCGTAATTTTATTGTATTTCCAAATTTAGCCCACAATTGTTTCGAGCCTCCAAAAATAACATCTGCTCTGGCAATTGATGGATCAGCAGCGGCTGCTTTAACTTCGTTGATTCCTTCTGTTATCAGATTTACAGATTTTTGATAAACAACTTGCCCACTTTCATAACGTGGGGTTGGAAATTTTGTTCCCTGCAAAGCATCATCGAAAGGAATGTTATTGTAGATATCAACCAATCTTAAAAAGTGCCATCCTTGCATAATTTTAGATATTCCTGTATAATATCCTGCACCTTCAGCTTGCCCTTGCTCTTTAATTAATTGATAATAAAGTAAGTTTTGAAAACCGTTTTCCCAAATTGGAATACCATCTCTTTGGTGCCTGATAGAAGGACCATCATAACTTTTTTCTTTAAAATACTGGTTAATGCCTTCACTGTTTGTTCCCCAATAACCGCCCCAAAAGGAGCCCAATTGATTAAGTTGAATCGCTTCTTGATTCACTGTACTTAAAAGAGCAGCAGGTAATTTAGAACTCAATGGCAAATTTTGGTTTACTGGATTATTTGGATCATCATTTACATCCAAAAACTTTTCGCAAGAACTTAATCCAACAGTGATTAATGCTGCGAACAGATATATATTTAAATTTCTTTTCATTTTTATTTCTTTAAAATACCACGTTAACATTAAACCCAAAAGTTCTGTATGGAGGAACTTGTCTAAAACTTATATACCCATCTGTATCATTGTATAAATACTCTGGATCGCCATAGGTATTACCTTTATGTCTGATTAAAAATAAATTGTTTGCAATAAAACTGATTCTTGCTTCTTTGATTACGTTTTGTTTTGCCAATAATTTTGCTGGCAAATTATAGGTAACGTTAAGCTCACGCATTTTAAAATAGTCAGATTTTGCAGCAGTATTACTTTGAACAGCTCCTTGAGCTTGCCAAAAAGCCTTATCGCCTCTTGATAATACAGTTGTATTTGGTGTAAAAACACCTGGAGCCGTTTCTATTACCGAATTTGGGTAAATAAAAGGCTGGCGATTAAATTCTACAGTTGCTGGATGGGTACCTGCAGTGTACATTCTTGGTACAATCTCAGAGTATAACCATCCGCCCATTCTCCAATCGAATTGTGCACCTAAACTGATATTTTTATAAGTTAATGTTGTATTTAAGCCCATTTGATGGGGTGGTACCATTGTTCCCAAATGCACTGGATCTGTAGCTACAATTGGGTTTCCGTTTGCAGGATTGATTACGACATTGCCATTCCCATCTCTTTTGTAATCGCTAACTTGTAAGCTTGGGTAAGCCTGCCCTATATTGGCGTAAGATTGACGGAAAATATTAAACGACTCTAATCCCTGGAATAATTCTTTAACCTGATTATTTATATAGGTATAGTTAAAACCTAAGTTCCACTTAAAGGTGGCATTACGAACAACATCTCCATTCAGATTTAATTCGATAACACTGTTAGTTAATCTACCTGCATTTACCCTTGCACTCGCATAACCTGTGGCACGAGAAGTGGTTGCATTAAAAATCTGACCTTTCGAATCAGAGAATACATAAGCACCTTCAAAGTTTAAACGATTATTAAATAAACCCAATTGAATTCCAGCTTCGTAAGAGGTAACAAATTCGGGTTCGATATTTGGATTTGGAAAAGTTGATCCTGGAAGGAAACCAACTAAATTTCCAAATGGAAAACCATTTACTTGCGAATAAGGATTGTTTAATGAATATGGATTTAAGGTATTATTTCCTGTTTTGTTATACGATGCATAAACCTTACCAAAAGATAGTGTTTTGCTATTTTTTAACCCTTTAATGGCTTCAGAAAATACAAATGATGTACTTACTCCTGGGTAGAAATAAGAACGATTTTCTTTACTCAACGTAGAAACCCAATCGTTTCTTCCTGTTAAGGTTAAGAATAAATAGTTGTTATAACCCGCAGTAAACTCTCCGTAAGTTGCTAAAGATCTGTATTCGGTAATCGTGCTTCTTCCTGCCAATTGCCCTAATGCACTTCCTTGATTAAACAAATCGGGAAAAAGAAGATTTGCCGAACTTAAGTTATGGGCTTTTGTGTAATCGCTTCTTAAATTCTGGCCTACTAATAAACGAGTCGTAAATTTTCCAAAATCCTTATTAAAGTTTAAAATTAAGTCGCTGTTAACCTTTCTAAAATTATCAGAACCATCATTTACAGAACCATTTACATTTCTTTGTCCTGTTGATTCGAATTTACCAACTGTACTTCTGGTTTCGGCAGCAGTTGAGTAATATCCAAAGCGGTATAAAGCTTTAAACCACAAGGTAAATTGATAATCCAATTCAATTTTTCCTGTTAAAGTTTGTTGTTTGGTATCATCTCGATAATTATCAATCTGGAAATAAGGATTTTTTTGCTGATCCGTAAAGAAATTAGCTGGATTAGCTGTAGAACTTCTATCCTGCCAGTTTTTCATGCTAGTATAGTCGAAATTTGCAGGCAATTGATATGCTGTTATCCAAGGTCCATCAGGTGTAGTATTTTTATTAAACAGCACGTAGTTTACAGCGTACGATGTATTTAATTTACCAAATTTTCTGGTTCCATTAAATCTCGCACCTGTTCTTCTACTTTCATCTTCAGGAATTATACCTTTTATCGATACATCTTGAACAGAGAAAAAATAAGTCGTTTTATCATCCCCCCCAGAAAAGGAAAGGTCGTTTTGCATATTTAAACCAGTATCGAAAAGATTTAATCGGGCATCCTGATCTGGTGCTGCGTATAACGCTTGTGGCTGAGTTCCATTTGGCAAAACAGCACCAAAGTTTTTCATTGTACCATCAAATGCTGGGCCCCAGCTTTCGTATTGTGTAGGCACATAAGCTCCATTTACCCCTTGCCCAAAAGTATTCTGAGCTGGTGGTAACATCATCACTTTAGAAAACGTTGTGGTGTTAGAAAAAGTAACTCTTCCTTTACCTTTAGCCCCTTGCTTAGTCGTAATCATAATCGCACCGTTAACACCTTCCGAACCATAAAGTGCGGCCGCATTAGCACCTTTTAAAACGGTAATTTCTTCAATATCGTTAGGATTAATTCTGCCAATTGTTGGTACAGGAACACCATCTAAAACATAAATTGGTTCGTTTTTAGTTCGGTTTAAAGATCTCGAACCACGCATAACAATCTGAATTTGTGGATCGACCTTACTATCGTACATATTTACACGTAAACCTGAAACCTTACTGGTTAAACCAGTTAAAGGATTTATAGCTTTCCCCTGATTCAGGTAATCGTTCTTTAAGCTCTGCGTACTTGTACCCAACTCTCTTGCCGAGCGTTTAATACCTAAAGCACCAGTAACTACAAGTTCAGCCAATTGGTTTTCTTCGGTAGTTAAAGTTATAAAAAGTGGTGTGTTTGCGTTGTTTAAAGCAATAACCTGTCTTTTATAACCAATATAAGCTATAGATAACTTATCCCCAGAATCGGCTGAAATTGAGAATTCTCCTTGACTATTGGCATAAACACTTTCGTTTTTACCTTCTACAAATATTGTTGCACCAGCCAAAGGCTTCCGCTCTGCATCTGTTACTTTTCCCTTGAACATGATTTTCTGAGCATTGGCATATAGAGAGAATGCGAATACACAGAAAAGCATAAGTAAACTTTTCTTCATATATTTTTTGTCAATTAATGATTTTATTACTAATATTATTTATAAGCAGTCTAAATAAATACTAGATTTGTGGCAAAAGTATCATTTACAAAAACCTCAAAATGCCCGATAAAGGAAATTTTATAACCGAATACGGAAATAATAAAAACGGATGTAATAAAGATGCTTCCGTGCATAAAATGGATAAAGAATCGAAGCAATTTGAATTGAAGATTAATGGCGCTTTAATTAGAAAAATAAATATTAAGTCTGGTGGCTTCTATCTTCATAAAATGGATGTAGAACCAGATGAATTTTATATAATTTTAAGTAATAACACTACTATAAAAGTTGATGGCGATAATCATAAAACGCTATTACTTCCCGATAGATACCTGATTATTTGCGAAAAGAATAAAACCAGCTATCGTTTCTTTATCAACTATGTTGATGATAATGAGGCTATTTATTTCTTGCGGCTAAACAAAACCAGATACAAACTATTTACTGATTTAATTGCTTTCAATGCAGAGCTTTATGCAGATTTAAACATTACAGATATACTGTTTAATATGTTTAGTTGCAATTATGAAGAAGAATTAAAAGCAAATTATCTGGAAGCCAAAACAATGGAATTATTGTGTGCATTGGAATATCAGATAAAAAATCTGGAAACAAATTCTGACACAGTTGAGGTTCCAGAACAGATGAATCAGGCTATACATTTGGCTCGTGAAATAATGATTGAGGATTTAAAAACTCCGATTTCTCTTATAAGTTTGGCTAGAAAAATTGGCACCAATGAAAATTATCTGAAAAAGTATTTTAAAATTGTTTTCGGACAAACAGTTTTCAGTTTTTTAAACGAGTACAAGATGAAAACCGCTAAAAGAATGCTGCTTAAAGATAAAATGCAGATTAGCCAGGTTGCTGCAGACTTAGGTTATAAAAACTCATCAAATTTTAGTGCTAACTTTTTTAAATATTATGGTTTTTTACCTAAAAAGTTAAAATCAGCAAAACTTTACCTGCTTTTATTTATCGAAGAACTAATTGTGGTATTTCAAAATATAATTGCTGTTTAACATGCTTTCAAACAATATAAATATTCATTTTTAAAATATTAATATTCCAAAAATTACTTGCCTAAACCCAATCAAATTCTCGAAAATATAAGTTCTTTAAAAAAGTATCGTTATAGCTTTAATCAATTAGTACGTATTTTACTTGAATACAAAATTAATTCCTAAAACAAATTTTGAAACATGAACATTACTAAAAATCTTTTATTTACTGCACTTATCGGAATGGCAACTTTAACAATGTATTCTTGCAAAGCAAAAAAAATGATTGCTAAGCCAGATCCAGCGCCTGTTGCTAAACCTACCCCTCCTGTTGAAGAAAAAAAGCCTACTCCTGAACCTGTAAAAGAAGCTGAAACGCCTAAACCCGCAGACAAACCAAATTTTAGTTTAGATAATATTCAGTTTGAATTTAATTCTGCAGTATTAAAAACTTCATCTTTCTCTATTTTAGATAAAGCAGTTGCAGAAATGAAAAAATCACCTGATAAGAAATTTGTTTTAAATGGTCACTCATCAGCCGAAGGTACACCCGATCATAATATGTCTTTATCTATAGATAGAGCAAATTCTGTAAAGTCTTATTTGGTTAATGCTGGATTAAATGCATCGAACTTTAGAATTGTTGGCCATGGCGAAAAAGAGCCTGTAAGTTCTAATAATAGTGAAGAAGGTAGGATGTTGAACAGAAGAACTGAAATTAAGATAGATAATTAAATCCTTGATAAAAAAAACGGGCTTGAATTTGAATTCAAGCCCGTTTTTTTTAATCTATTTATAGCGGTAATATTTTATTAAACTTTGATATAGTAGACACTGGTCCATCTGCGGGATAAGTAATGTGGTTAATCGTAAGAATAGATAGATAAGTTATTAAAAACTTACCATTTTCGTATAACTTAGTATTAACTGTTGTTTTTAGCATTGAACCATTCGCTTGTCTTTCGGTCTGCTCTGTAATCGAAACTTTTAAATTATCACCTTCAATTGTGTACTTCCCGCTTAAAGTTGTTAATAAACCTTCTTTATCAGAAGCCTTAAGCGAAAAACCTCCTCCTGGTTCAAAAACAACAAGTCGGGCGAAGCCACCAGTTAATCCACTTTCTTGCCAAGCGCCAGTAAGAACATCATTTTTACCGTCAGGCTCGGTTCTATCTTTTTTGCACGAAATCATAACTACAGAAAGCAAAAATAGCAATCCATAGGTTTTTAGTAATTTGTTTATCATCGTTTAAAGGTTTCTAGGTAAAACGTATGAATTTTACAAAACGCTACAATTAACCAAAGTCTTCGTTTTCTGAGCCAGTTTCTAAGCGCTTAAGTTCTGCATCCATATCTAGCATAGCCATTTCTTGCTTCGCAATAAGTTCTCGGCAAGCAGTAAGTTGGCTCCGTAATTCAAAAATTTCTTTTTGAAGTTCAATCATGCTTTTGCCAGTTTCTTCTTGCGCTTTTTTAAGCTCAAGTCTGGCCATAAATCCGCCTTCGTTTAAAAAAATCTCTAAACCCGATTGTTTGCCTATAAGTGCAGGAAGTGGGTGTCCGTGAACCTCACCGATTAGTATAATTAAGTTTAATTGATTTAATAACTGGAGGTATTCTGAAGCTAAAATGGCATTTCCACGAAAAATACTCAATACTCTTTCTGTTTTAATATATTCTTCGTGTTTAAATTCTTGAAGAATTCTATCAAGCAATTCGCACTTAGCCGAAGTTAGATTAATTGGAAACCTATCCATTACAGATTATTTTGGGATGATTAAAACTCAGAGATGTAAACCGATTTACATGAATAAATATATAAAATATTTACTAATGGCATAAAGTTTTTGACTTTAAGTCCTTACTCCAAAAAACTCTAATTTTAAATCAACACGCAAATAGCAAAAATTTAAAATTTTTGGCTTTAATCCTCATAAAACTGTAATATAAAATAGTTACTGCCTTTCGTAAGTAACCTCAACACCATCAGCAGCTATAACCCCTATAAAAATAGTTAGTTTATTGCCCGATAAATTGGTATAATATTTTTCTGCCGAGGTACTAAAAGTTATAGCAGAATTAGCTTGGTTGTTATTAATATCCTTACGTTCTGTCGACATTACAAATGTACCCGATTGGATAAGTTTCCCTTGGCTATATCGTTCAAAGTTCTGATTATTAAAAACATAAATATCGCCATTTCCTTTTTTGTAATTAGGATCTGCACCAGCAATCATGCCGCCAGCTACATGGCGCAACTCCCAGGTTCCATTTATACCTTTTTCTAAAGATTTCTTTTTGCACGCTGAAAAAATAAAAAGTATAGATAATACCAGTGTTAATTTTAGAATGTTTTTCATGGTTAGTTTTTCTTCATTAAACGTGTATCAATATAAAAACGCTACAAGAATTAAGGTTCAGCATTTAATTTTTTTACTAACCAAGGTAAACTTAATCCTTGCCCAATTAATGTAAAAAGTACAACAACAACGGATATAAAAATAATAACATTACGTTCAGGAAATGGTGTTCCATCACTAAGTTTTTCGGGCAAACCGATGGCAATTGCTAAAGAAACAATGCCTCTCATCCCCGACCAGCTAATAATTAAGCTATTTTTAAAATCGAGCAAAGCAAATTCTGTAATCCTTCCTTTTCCTTTATCAAAAGCCTTTTGTAAATTCGATTTTTGCCAAAAAACCCTAACCATTCTTAATGCCAACGTAATTATTGTAATGATAAAAGCATAACCTATATATTGCCATACCATAACCTTACTAATACTTTTAATTACATACGGAAACTGCAAACCAATTAAGATAAAAATTAATCCGTTTAATAGAAAAATCACGATATCCCAAATAGATTTAGATTGTTCTTTTAATTTTTGGGGAAACATTTTAACACTAAATCGTGCAATTCCTAAACCTAAAACCACAACTGCAATCACACCCGAAACATGAACGTGCTCGGCGATTAAGTAAGTTAAAAATGGTGTTAGTAACAAAAAACTAAGAATTACAAGTTGGTTTCGATCTACTTTTCTGATAATCCAACCCAATATTTTACTCATCAACATGCCAACCAAAATACCACCTGCCATTAAAATCAAAAATTCTAAACCAGCACGCCAAAATACAAATGCCGAACCAGTAACCGCAGCAACAGCAAATCGATAAGCAACCAAAGCCGAAGCATCGTTAATTAAACTTTCTCCTTCTAAAATAGTATTGGTTTTATGCGAAAGCCCTAATCCCTTGGTAATACTCATAGCTGCAACAGCATCGGTTGCCGAAAGTATGGCACCTAAAACAAAAGAAAGCGGCCAGGTCATATTTGGTATTAAATAATGAGCTACCACAGCAATACCCACCGCCGTTAAAAAAACTAACGAAATAGAAAGTGTGCCAATTGTATTAATATTGGTTTTAAACTCTTTAAATGATATGTTAAAAGCTGCATCGTAAAGTAGTGGCGGTAGGAAAATTAAAAATATAATTTCTGGATTTAATGAAACTGGTGGAATTGATGGAATAAAACCTATTGAAATACCCGCAATAATTAGCAAAACAGGATACGGAAGTTTAATCTGATCGGCAATTGCCGAAAGACCAATCATTATCGTAAGAATTAAAATAACTACACTATAATTTTCCATAAGTTATACTTTGCGAAGCCCTATACCAATCCGTTTTGAAAAGTAAATATACAAACTCATCATTACAAGCTATTTCTAACAAAAATGCCACCGAACGAATTGCAATCATCTATTATCTTTAAATTGTTACAGCATTTCGATTGATTAGTATAAAACAATTCTCAATATTCGATACATTAGCTATCTTAATTATTCTTGCATGAAAAAACTTTTTACGATCGTACTTTTTACTGGTTTTGCCTTTTCAGTTAAGGCACAAACTATTGTTAATCGCCACACCGATATAGATAAGATGGTTAAATCTGTTAATGCAGATTCCTTAAAATCTTATATAACAAAAATGGTTTCTTTTGGAACCAGAAGTACTATAAGTGATATAAAAAGTAAAACAAAAGGTATTGGCGCAGCAAGAAATTGGGTGGTTAGTAAATTTGATCAATTTGCAAAGCAAAGCGATGGCAGACTAACTGCTTTTTTAGATACAACAACAATTAAGCCCGATGGTAAACGTGTTGACCAAACAATTTTACTGGGCAATGCAGTCGCCATTTTAAAAGGAACTGATGTTAACGATAAACGCGTTTTCGTTGTAAGTGGGCACTTGGATAGCCGTGTAACCGATGTAATGAATCGCGTAAGTGATGCACCTGGTGCAAACGACGATGGTAGCGGTGTTGCTGGCGTTATTGAAGCAGCAAGAATAATGAGCAAGTATAAATTCTCTGCAACCGTAATTTTTGTAGCCGTTAGCGGCGAAGAACAATCTTTATTAGGTTCGGGGTTTATGGCTGCTAAAGCAAAAAAAGAAGCATGGAACATTGAAGCCATGCTAAACAATGATATGATTGGAAGCAACAATGCAAGTGAAACTCAAATTATAGATAACACAAAACTTCGCGTTTTTAGCGAGGGTTTACCTGCTTTCGAATTAGATAAAAACGCAAAAAATATTCGACAATTTGGCTTAGAAAATGATGGAAAAAGCAGACAATTGGCTCGTTATGTAAAAGAGATCGGCGAACGCTATGTTGATCAGCTTGAGGTTAAATTAATTTATCGCAACGATAGATTTCTTCGTGGTGGCGACCATACACCTTTCGTGGAAAATGGTTTTACAGCAGTTAGAATCACCGAAATGAACGAGAACTTCGAACATCAGCATCAAGATTTAAGAACCGAAAAAGGTGTAAAGTACGGGGATTTAATTGAGTTTATGGATTTTGAATACCTGCGAAAAAACACAGCTGTAAACATCGCCGTTTTAGCTAATTTGGCTAAGGCTCCATCAATGCCAACAGAAGTTAAAGTTGACGTTAAAAACCTGAGCAACTCTACTTTTCTGTACTGGAAAGCACCTGTAAATGGCACCACAAAAGGGTATTACATTTTAATGCGTGAAACTAGTAGCCCTGTTTGGCAGAAGAAATTTTTTACTACAGCAACTGAATTACGTTTACCTTACAGCAAAGACAATTATTTATTTGCGGTTCAAAGTATTGGAAACGAAGACAATGAAAGTTTACCAGTTGTACCAACAGTTGGCAGATAGAAAAACATTTAGGTTTTATGCTTGTTTAAACTGAAATTAGTGACATGAAATTTAAACCAGTAGCTTTAATTATTAATATTGCCATAACGCTTGGAGTTGGAGCTTTAGGTGGTTGGGCAACAGCAAAATCAGTTCAAACCTGGTACCCAACCCTAAATAAGCCATCATTTAATCCACCAAATTGGCTATTTGCACCAGTTTGGACAAGCCTTTACGTTTTAATCGGAATTGCAGCCTATTTGGTGTGGATTAGGAGAGATAAAATTGTACACTTTCCAAGAACCGTTGCGATTTACTTTATTCAATTAATATTAAATCTGGCCTGGTCTTTTATATTTTTCTATCTCCACGAAGTTGGGTTTGCTCTCGCAGAAATTATTCTACTGTTAATAGTTATAGTTGTTAATGCCTCCATGTTCTATAAAATTAATAAATGGGCAGGTTTAATTTTCATTCCATACTTCTTATGGGTAAGTTTTGCATCATTTTTAACTTATAACATCTTCATACTAAACTAATTTCTAAAAGAAAATCTTATTTTTAGAGGGTGGTAACTTTTAAAAGATTTTTGCTGATGCTTTTCGTTTTGTGCTGTACCCAGTTACAGGCGCAGAAAATTGGACTTGTTTTTAGTGGCGGTGGTGCCAAAGGTCTCGCTCACATTGGCACTTTAAAAGCCTTAGAAGAAAATCACATTCCCATCGATTACATTACAGGAACCTCAATGGGTGGTATTGTTGGTGCAATGTACGCCGCTGGTTACTCTCCTTCTCAAATAGAAAAAATTGCCCTTAGCGATGAATTTCAAAACTGGGTTAATGGCAGATATACCAGCGATTACACTTATTTCTTCGAAAAAAATGCGCCAAATGCATCCATGCTTGCTGCAAAAGTCGCTATTGATACAGGATTTCATTTGAGTTTTCGTTCTAATTTAATAAATGACATTCCTTTAAATTTTGCCTTTCTCGAACTTTTCTCTCAGGCATCAGCCGTTTCAAAAGATAATTTCGATAATTTGTTTGTCCCTTATCGTTGTATGGTTGCTGATGTGTTATCGCAAAAAAGTATTACAGTAAACAAAGGCAGTTTAGCCGAAGCGGTAAGAGCAACCATGACCGTTCCAATAATTTATCGCCCGATAAAATTAGATGGCAAATATGTTTTCGACGGGGGTTTATACAATAACTTCCCTGCCGATGTTATGCAAAAAGAATTTAACCCAGATTTTATTATTGGAGCGAATGTTTCATCAAAAACATATAACGAATACCCAAAAAACAACGATGACAGGTTAATGAATCGCTTTTTGGTTTTTATGTTCTTATCAAAATCCGATTCGACAATGGTTGGTAAAAACGGCATTTATATCCAACCTGATTTAACAGGTTACAGCGTTACAAATTTCTCGCCAGCAAAAGAACTTATAAAAAAAGGCTATGATGCTACAATGGCCGAAATGGAAAAAATAAAAAACGCTATTAGCCGAAGAGTTACCGATGAAGATTTAGGAAAAAGAAGAGCTAGGTTTAATGACCAAAAACGCGATTTCGTGTTTAATAACATAACTGTTTCAGGTGTAAATGAACAACAAAAAAGATACGTCGAACGTCTTTTTAAAAGTGATAAGAAAACATTCAATCTGCAAGACATAAAACGTGGCTATTATAAGCTCGTGGCCGATCAAACCTTCGAAACCATATATCCTAAAATTGCTTATCAACCTACAACCGATAGTTATACATTTGAAGTAGTTGCGCAACCTAAAAAAAGTTTTAAACTTGATATAGGCGGAAATATCTCGTCGAGGCCAATTAGTAATGTTTTTTTAGGCGCACAATACAATTATCTAAATCGTAAGGCATATACATTTGGTACAAGTTTTTATTCAGGTCGTTTTTACGAATCGGTTCAGGTTAGTGGCCGAGTAGATTACCCAACGAAACTACCATTATTTGTTGGGGCAGAATTAACTTACAATCACTGGAATTTTTATAATACAAGCCAAATTTTTATAGAAAACCCGCATCCAATTTATATCGAACAATCTGATAGAAAAATAGATTTGATGATGGGTGTTCCCTTAAACTATAATACTAAAATTGTATTGCACTCGTCATTTATTAATAATCAAGATGAGTATAGCCCAAACAGTACTTTTGCAGTGGGCGATTTATTAGACCAAACCATTTTTAATGGATTTAAAGCTTCATTAAACCTGGAAAAAAATTCTTTAAACAGAAAACAATACGCCACCCGAGGACAAAGCTTTTTGTTGAGTTTTAATTTTACTACAGGTCGTGAAAACTATAATCCGGGCAATATTTTCCGAAACGTTGTACCAGCCAATACATTTTTACCATCGAACCATTTAAGGCAATGGATTGGTGTAAAGCTATCACAGGAAAACTATTTTCTACATTTAAAGAAATATACTTTAGGCTACATTGTTGAAGGCGTAATCTCTAATCAGCCATTATTTAACAACTACTATTCTACCCTATTGGTAGCACCAGCATTTTATCCTTTACAAGATAGTCGGTCGTTATTTTTGGATAAATTTAGAGCATCTACCTACGCTGCAGGCGGAATTAAAAATATTTTCAGTGTTAGAAAAAATTTAGATCTTAGATTAGAAGGTTACTTATTTTTACCCCACAAAGAATACGAATTAAACAATTTACAGGATGTAGCTTATGCAAAAGCCATTACAAAAATCCGCTATGCAGCTACTGCAGGCTTGGTTTATCAAACGCCAGTTGGCCCTGTTAGTTTAAGTTATAATTTATATAACGACGCGATTAAAAGAAATGGTGTATTATTGCATATCGGTTATTTAATTTACAATAAACGTTCTATAGAATGAAACTAGGCTTTATCTTATTTTTCCTTTGCTTAATCAGCTTTTTCGGTTTTGCACAAACTTCAGAAATTAATAACTTTCTTGTTAAAGAAAACTTATTGAAAAACAATAAACTAGCCATTATTGCAGCCGATTCATTAGATAATCCAAACGAAAACATAAACGGAATTTACACCTTTAGTGTTAGTGGTTTTACCCAAAGCCTTAAATTTAATGATGGGATTGCGGTACTTCCATTACCCATCGAGCGCTCTACTTTTATTTACTTAAAACACCAAAACGATTCGGGTACACACAGCAAACTGGTATATGTTTATAAAAAAGAAAACGACTTAAGTCCGCACGCTATTAATAGTTTATGGCTTTTCATAATCCCTGTACTACTGGTAATTATTGCCTTTGCATTTAGAAAACTAATCATTTTTGCAGTTATTATTTTTCTGGTGTTCGTATATTTTAACCACAGCAGCGGCCTAAACCTGGCTACTTTTTTCGAGAGTATATTTGATGGACTTAAAAATCTATTCTAATTTAGAAAAACCGTTTAAATATTGCTAATTTTTTTAGTAAATTTGAGTATGGAAAATCTATTTTTAGTTTGTTTAATTCCATCTTTATCAATAATGGAAGATGTAGATGTTATTAGAAATGAAATTTCTGATAAATACAAAGTTTACGAATCGTTAAAGCGCCCTGTTCATATTACGCTTTATAATCCAGTAAAGATTTCATCCTTAGAAAAGGAAAAAAGTTTTTTTAAAGCTTTGGAAAGTGCCTCTTTTTCTGAAAGTTTTTCGCAGGTTTTAAAAGGTTTCGGTTCCTTTGCTCCGCACACCATATTTATTGATGTTGATCGAAACGCACACATTATGCAATTGCAAGCTCAAATAAAATTGGCGCTTAAGCCTTTATCTTTGATAAATGAAAAAGACAGCTTTAAATTTAATCCTCATCTTACCATTGCTTTTAAAGATGTGAAACCTGAAACTTACGCTTCAATTATGGATGAGTATAAAGACAAGAATTTTAAGCGTGAGTTTTTTGTCGACAGATTTTGGGTTTACAAACACATAGATAAAAGATGGCAGCCTTATAAAGAGTTTTTATTTAAAAACCCAAAAGACGAACCTAAACCATTAAGCCTTTTTGATTAAATTAAAACGGCATTCCAATACCGAAATTATATTGTAAAAAGCGGTAAGTATCTGGCGCATGCGTTGCGTTAAAGTTGTTTCTAAAATCTCGTCCGCCCGATAAAAATTTACTAACTACCCATTGGTCTGACCCTGAAAACTGTGGATCTTTAAGTTTTAATCCAACATCAAATCTGAATACAAAATACTGTACGTCATATCTTAAGCCTAAACCCGCTCCAATAGCAAGTTGCTGTACAACTTTGTTTAATTTCAACATGCCTTCCTCACCATTATCAGCATTTAAATTCCAGATATTTCCTGCATCAACAAAAGCTGCACCCTTTAAAACACCACCAAAAAACTTTCTTAAAACCATGTAACGATATTCGAAGTTGGTTTCGATACGCAAATCTCCTAATTGATCTAAACCAAAAACAGCTCTTCTCAAAGTATCATTGCCTAAAGTTTCTCTGTTGTAATTTCCTGGGCCTAAAGTTCTGGCTTGCCAGGCTCTTATTCCGCTCGATCCGCCAGCAAAGAACCTTTTCTCAAAGTTCATAAAAACCGAATTTCCGTATGCGTAACCTAAACCAGCATTCATACGTGCAATAAATTGCCTGTCGCCACCCAAATGTTTGTACCAGCGTATATCGACCTCTGGGCGAACATATTGATTGTAAGGTAAGCCCAATATTTTACCATAATCCCTAACAAGCGAATCGCCATCGATAAAATTATTAGGATTATGTTTAGCACCAGTTAAATTCGATATGGCTTGAAGCATATTGCCCGCAATATCAATTCCAGCCCTTAAATAAACAAAACTCCTTAATTGATTAAGTTTGTTGGCATTTAAGGTATAAGTATACTTCATACCTAATGTTAAATCTTTTCGAGCTAATAAGGTGGAGTAGTAAAGGTTATTTAGAACTGTATTTTGATCTACACTTGGATCTAAACTCCCAAATCTGTATTCGAAATTTAAGGGCGTAAAAGAGTGCAACTTTGATTTCGTTTCTACCCAATCGTAGGTAACTGAATTAATAAATATATTCCTTACCGAAACATCTTTCTGTAAAGCATAAATATAACTCGAAGAGAAAGTAGTATGCGGCATGCCATTACCGCCTAATTCTGGTTTGTAAAATGGAATAATTAAACGAGGTACCGATATGCTTGCGCTCACCGAAAAATCTTTTTGATAAATATCGCGAAATGGCGAAGTTCCGTTTCCAATTCTTGATTGCAAACCACCTTTTACCTGCAACTCAAATCTTTCTGCACCACGAAATAAATTATTATTGGTATAGGTATTACTTAAGTTGAAGCCCACCGTACCGCCGTTAAAAGGAATTTCTCCTTCTACCCGATTACTCATCACCTTTTGTGGTGTTAACAGAATTATCGGACTTATTTTATTTGAAGTACTATCTCGTCTGAAATATTCAATTTTAACATTTTTAAATACATTTAACTCGTACAGCCTGTCAAACGTTAAACTTTCATTTCTAATATCGTATAATTCGCCCTGCTTTAAAAAATCGTAACGGGTTATAGGGTTTCTTCTATATCTTTTTGATAAATCTGTAAACGAAATTCCGCGAGTTGTATCTCGGCTTACATAGTTTCTTAACGAATCTGGAAATCCATCAGGACTTGGGGCAATAACCATGTAAGTTGTACCAATGTTATATTGTTTGTGATCGCCTGCTGGCGGATTGGTAATATTCAATTTCAAATCTACCTTTTTTACATCTCTGGTTTCTATAACATCGAAATTTACATAAGGTCTTAAAAAATAAAAATATCCATTTTCTTTCATTACCCTGTTTACTTGCTCACGTTCGTAAGCTAACGAATCTGCATCGTACTGCATCCCTTCGTGTAAGTGCGTAAAAGTTGGCTTGGTAGAATTGTATATGCTTTTAACACTTTTAGTTGCAATAGAGTCGCTTAACTTTCCAATAAACGATGGAGGACCTGGTTGAGCCTTAAAATTAACTTCTGCTTTTTTATCTTTTACATTTATATCGGCAGTAACTTTGGCTTGAAAATAACCTTTTCCTTTTAAAAATTTTTCTATTTGATTTCTGGAAATCTCGACCAAAGCACTATCCAAAATTGCTGGTGGCGAACCAAAAGGTTTTATATCAGTTGTTTTGTAACGGCCATCTTTAGTATTAAATAAATTATACAATGGTACGTTTATGCCAAAGGCAGATGATGGCCTGATATCTTTCTGAACGTAGTTATAAGCCTGCTCTTCAAATTTCTTATCAACACTATCAATAGTAACCTTTTTAACTATTGATTGATAATCGGGAATGTATTTAGTTGATGAACAAGCCTGCATTAAAACAATAATTAATAGTAATATTGCAGGGCTTTTCAGTTTAGAATATTTAAAGGATTTGTATGCTTTCAAAATCTCAGATTAGTTTTATTAAATCGTTACATCAAAAAAAATACCGTAAAGAAACTGGGTTATTCCTTGTTGAAGGTATAAAATCTATTAAAGAATTTATACAAGCTCCATACCAGATTCATTCCATATTTTACATTGGCGAACAGTATAACTTGTTACCCAAATTACCCGCAAATATAAACTTATTTGAAGTAAACAACGCTGAATTAAGTAAGATTAGTACTTTACAAACACCACAAGGTTTTTTAGCTGTCATTCATATTCCTGAAACGAATACAATTCATTTAAAAAACTTAAAAAATCAGTTTACATTGATTTTGGATGGCGTGCAAGACCCTGGTAATATGGGCACAATTATACGCACTGCCGATTGGTTTGGTTTTAAAAACATAATCTGCTCAGAAGATTGTGTAGAGGCTTATAATCCAAAAACTGTGCAGGCAACAATGGGTTCGCTAGCCAGGGTAAATATTTATTACGAGAACTTATTTACGCTGTTAACAGATAACGAAATCCCTGTATTTGGAGCATTACTCGATGGAAATTCTATCTACAAAACCAATTGGGGCAACGAAGGATTAATTATTTTAGGAAACGAAGGAAAAGGTATTACCAAAGAAGTTATAGCCAAAATTAATCAGCCTGTTACTATACCAAGATTTGGCGAAGCAGAATCACTAAATGTAGCAGTAAGTGCCGCAATTTTTTGTTCGGAAATAGCACGGACAAAAAATTAATATGATTAATTGTGAATTTATATTTGCGAGCTAACTAATAATTGCTATTTTTGCAACCTTGAATTTCAAGGTCGAGTGGCCGAGTGGCTAGGCAGAGGTCTGCAAAACCTTCTACAGCGGTTCGAATCCGCTCTCGACCTCCATTTGTACAAATAAAAATAATAAAAGGTTATTACCATGGCAGTTACCAGATTAAAAAGAAAAGACAGAAGAAATAAAAACTTTGCACAACAAGATGTAGATTTTTTAAAGAGAGCTACTAACATCGAGTTAGGAAGCCGCTCTGCACAACCTAAAAACGATCAATTAGCAAAAAACAATGCTGTTTTAGCTGGTTTGGCAAAATAGTTTTTAGAATCTTCTAAAAAAATTAAAAGCATCCTTCTGATCAAAGGATGCTTTTTTTTGCTTGTATTTTTACTTGTTAGAAATCGAGCGGACTTTGTACTTTCCTTTTAACTACATCGGTAATATGCGTATAAATTTGCGTAGTATTTAAACTATTGTGTCCAAGCAGTTGTTGTATATACCTAATATCTGTTCCGTTTTCTAATAAATGTGTAGCGAAACTATGTCGTAATATATGTGGCGAAACATCTTTAATTATTTTTGCTTTCGCTGCAGCATCTTTTAATATAACTTGCACACTTCGAGAAGAATATTGATACCCAGATTGCCCCTCAAACAAATAAACTTTTGGGCGATACAATTTAAAATAAGCCCCTAGTAACGGCAAAACGGCTTGCGGAAGCATTACCTGCCTATCTTTTTTTCCTTTTGCCTGATTAATATTGATTACGCCATTATTGGAATCAATGTTATTTATTTGCAGGTTTATTACTTCGCTTAATCTTAAACCGCAACCGTACAGTAAACTCAAAATTGCTTTATGCTTTAAATTTTCTACTACTGCAAGAATTTTCTTAACCTCTTCCCTATTGAGGTATTTAGGCAACTTTTGTTCCGTTCTTTTAGGAAAAAGGTAATCGATTTTTAGCGTTTGATCGAAAACCATTTTATAGAATAGTTTTAAACTCCCTATTAAATGCTTTTGATACGCAGCCGAAATATTCTTCTCTCTAATGATTTGATATAGATATTTTTCGATAATTTGTTCATCTACATTTTCTATACCCGTGCTGCTATTTTCTTTAAAAAAGCTAGCAAGAGCAGCTGTGTAAGATTTTATTGTTGATTCACCATACCTGGCAATCTGCATTTTTTGTTTAAAAATTTCTGAATATTTCATATTTGCCTGAAAAGGTGTAACATTCGTAAATCCAAAAAACATAATCGCAAACAACAGGGGTTAATCATCTGAAGATAAACAAAATAGGAATAAAAGAGAGACGAGAAAAATTTTTATTTGCGAATGTTAATTAATTTGGCTTTGCGAAATGCGTAAGTTTAGGTGTTACATGTAAACGTAAAAAACCTACAAACGTCATAAAACCGACCTATGAGAGAATTTAGTCAGGAAGAAATTGTAAAATCGCTATAAGATGACGAACTCCATATGACCATTGCTTCCAGTTTGTTTCTGAAAGACATCAAGAAAATTGAACAAGACTTACAAGAACGAAATCGGAGCTCACTTGCACAGCTCATTACATCGAGTTTAATTCCGACAGCAGTTAGTGAATTGACTGCAAAAAACGTTATTGAGAATAATGACTGACAAACATTGGGTTGGCACATGTTCATGTTTTTCTACAGGAGTATCATTTAGCTAAACAGATGGAGCTTTCAGGAAATATTCCAGCAAGCGAGAAGGTTAACGACACAAAAGAGACCGAGGATGAAGAGAATGAAATGAAAGCTATTATTTATTTATCCTTATCCAAGTTTGACATCAAAGAAATTACACAGTTATTTAACGACAGAAAGGAAAAGATATTAACCTACTACCTAGCAAAAAACATGAATGATGCTGGTATTAAGAAGTTATTGAAATACAAAATAGTGACTTTACAAAACACTATTACAGACTTAGGTTGGAAGGAAATTGAAAACTATATAAAGATAACTGGCGGAGATGTTGTAAACAAGCAAAAAGTTTCAGAAGTTAGGAACGCTGAACAAAAACACAAGAAATGGTGGGAGTTTTGGAAATAGCTTTGATAACCACCTCATTAAAAACATCAACAGGTAACAGCAGTTTGGCAAAATGGCGGATTTAGTGCTAAATTCAACGGCAGTTCTTCGATTGAACTATTGTGCAAAATCGAAGATTTGCGCTTCAACTGCCCAACCCGAACGCCAAGCCCCGAAACGTTAGCAGAAAGCCTATGACAGAACAATGCGACATAAAAACATTTGACGATTTGAGTGAAAAATATTCGACTTGGATAATCAAGTATTGTCCGACAAGTTTTGAAAGTTCTTTATTTTTAGTTTGGTATACTGATACAGACGAAAATAGCACAGACAGGCTTTTGACCTTCAAAAGTGGGGAAATATTTGCAGTTACATCGCTGACAAAGTTAAAAGCAACAATTTTATCTTCGGTTGACAAACTAATAGAATTTGAAAATCTTAATTCTTGGCTTGAGAATTTCAACGATTTAGAAGTTACAGAATATTGTAGTTACGACATCGCCAAAATCTTGGGAGAAATTGATAAAAGCAATTTGGACATCGAAACGGTTGAAGACTTTGCAAACTTCGTGAACTTATTTGGCGACTTTATTAATCAAGACGAAAGAAATTTCAATCTTCAAGTTTTTGCTGACAATGAATTAATAAAAGAAGTGTGGAACTACTTCTATGATTTTATCTTTTGGCCAAGGCTCAACGACAAAGAAAAATTTGAAACGTGGGACAGACCGAAATTAGAAATTGACACAAAAGAATTATTTGTAAAATTAAACGATATAGTAAAAATATTTGATAACAATATTAGACAGACAGAAAAGGCCATCTGCTAACAAGGGTTTTGCAATAGTGGGGCGAAACAGCAAAGTTCAACGGCAGTTCTTCGATTGAACTGTTGTGCAAAATCGAAGATTTGCGCTTAACTGCCCCACCCGAACGCCAAGCCCCGAAACGTTGGCTGGTAGGTGTCCGAACCGCTCAACCAAAACAAATCTGAACAATAAAGAAACAACGAAATGTCCAACGCACAAAATATCATAGCTGAAATCGACACTTTTTTAGATAAGTCAATGTTGAAGAAATCTAAAATAACAAAACAGGAATTAATCAACTTTATAGAACAAAAATGGCAAGAAGCAGATAAAGAAAAGTACAACATTCATCAAGGAAGTATATTTATTGGAAGAATGATAAATGAATATATCAACATAAATGATTTTGAAAATATGATGAGATGGATTGTGGAGATGGATGCACATTCACTTTCAAAAAAACATCCGGCCTATATAAATAATTATTACAACGGAGAATGTTGTTTAGAATGTGGAAATGAGGAAAAAGCTCTCGAATTTTTTAAATTATGTTATGCCGAAAACAAAGATTACATTTTTACAAGAGCTCCATTTTGTTATCAATTTTTCAATAAACATCTTGAAAATCCAAAAGAGCCGACTAATAAAAAAGATAGTGATGAAGAAGGTTTTGACATCATATTTGAATTAAAATATTGGCAGGATTTCTTCAAGGAAAATGAAAAATTGTATTATAATTTGCTTGATGAAGATGGCGAAATTGTCGGAAAGCCAACCACAGAGCAACAAAACGGTTTAGAGTATTTACAAAAAAATCAAGAGATAATTTTAAGAAACTTACTCAATGAACTCTTGAAAAAATATCCTGACCTACAGAACATCTATAACTATTCGGAAGAAAACAAACAAGATTTTATGCCTGATTTAAAAGGCATTCAGGATTTTGCAAACTTGTTAACACCGATTAATTTTTATGTTACATCTGTAATTAAAGAAGGCTATCCGTACATAGGTTTTGGCTTTTCTTGTTCGTGGGACAGCGAACACGGTTTGGGAGTAATGACACACAAAGACAGAATTATAGAAATAGCAGGTGCAGACATAGCATTTGGCACCTGGACAGCAGAGAAAGATTTAAAATAAAGGCAGAACTAAATCCACACATCAGCTTGTCAATATGGAGAGCGAAACTGCAAAATTCAACGGCAGTCCTTCGATTGAACCCTAGTAATAATATCAACTTTTCTGCTTTGAAATCCCGCCCGAAAGCAAAGCCCTGAAACGTTGGCGGCAAGCATAAACCTAAACTACACAGACAAATGACACGAATAGCATTCATTTTAATTTTTCTAATTTCAAAATCTGCATTTTGTCAGACAACATTTGTCGTTGACAATTTTTCAAAAGATTATTTAGGCAAATTATATATTGCAGACACAACAGAAGTTTTTAGCAAAGGTTGGGTTGCAGTCTTCGACAAGAAAACTAAGAAACAACTTATTAAAATCAGTTCGGACGAATTAACCTTTACCCTTCATAAAGGAAAAGTTCTTGCCAACGTAAAAGAAATGCCCTATGGAGAACAAAGTTCAATTTTATACGAGGATTTCAATTTTGACGGATTAAAAGACTTTGCAATTATGGATGGTCAAAATAGTTGTTACCACGGACCATCTTTCCAAATCTATTTGGCTACAAACAATGGATTTAAACAGAATCCTGAATTTACTGAACTTGCACAAGATTATTGCGGAATGTTTGACATTGACTACAAGACAAAAACAATCCGCACAATGACAAAAAGCGGCTGCTGTTGGCACCAGTATTCAAATTATAAAGTAAAAAATAACAGCCCTTATCCAATAAAAATAGTTGAAGAAGGATTTAGTCCTGCAGGAATTACCTGGGATATGGAAGAACAGAATTTGATTAAAGGAAAAATGGTATTATCTAAATATCAAATTTTTGCAGTAGAGGAAAATAAAGACAAAATTTTGCTTTCTTTTGGATTTTAAAATAAGAAAAAAATGCACGTTTTTAAAACAGAATCTATTTTGTATTATGCTTTTACTGACGCAAACGACAGAATAGAATTACTTTATAACGATACATTCAAATATTCAAATGGTGAAAACACTTTGTCATTTATAAATCGTAACACAGAGTATATCATTTATGAAGACAAAATAATAGCAAAAACATCTAACAACACATACGAATTGAAAGCTGTTAGCAACACAAAATTTGGAACATTGACAAAGTTGAAAAACTTAAAAATTGAAAACGTAATAAATTGAAAATGCTAGCCGCTAGCAGGGGTTTGCCAAAAGCGGGGGCTGAACAGCCTCGATTGAACATTTGTGCACGGTTCGATAACAGTAATTCTATTGAAGTTTTGTGCTTTTATTGCCCGCCCGAACCTAAAGCCTCGAAACGTTAGCTGTAATTTTAAAAAACAATGAAAAAAATTGACACGCTTGAAAAAGTAACATTTGAAGAAATAGCAGAGACATTTAATTCTGCTTTTTCTGATTACCTTTTGCCAATTACATTTAGCAGGAAACAGCTTGAAGCTAAATTTTTGAGTGAAGGTGGAAGATTAGATTTATCTGTCGGTGTTTTTGACAACAGCAATCTGATAGCATTTATCTTACATTTCATCAATAGTTCAGACGGAAAAATAATAAACTATAATGGCGGAACAGGAGTAATTCCAAGTTTTAGAGGAAATAATCTGACTTCGAAAATGTATGACTACATATTACCTAAATTAAAAGAAAACAAAGTAGAAGAAATGATTTTGGAAGTATTGACAGAGAACATACCTGCAATAAAAACATACCAAAAACAAGGATTCAATATTATCAGAGAGCTTAATTGTTTCAAAGGAAAATTGAAATTCAAAGCATCAAAAAACATTGACGAAGATTACAAAATCATTAGGCTAAAAGATTTGAATTGGAATTTGCTCCAAACATTTTGGGATTATACACCAACTTGGCAAAATTCGATTACAACGATTAATAACTTGCAAGACCAAAACATTTGTTTCGGAATAACCAAAAATGATAAAATACTTGGCTATATCATTTTTAATACAAAAATCAAAAGAATACATCAATTAGCGATTGATAAAAAATTCAGAAAGATTGGCTTAGGAAGTCTATTGCTGAATTCAGTGTTTGAAATCGAATCGGAAGAAATTTCTTTTATCAATATTGACTCAAGATTTGATGGGTTTGGCAATTTTCTCGAAGGCAGAGGAATGAAAAATTACACAAATCAATATGAAATGAAACGTAAAATATAAAAACTGCAATCAACAAAGGTTTCACAATAGTGGAGCAAAACTGCAAAGTTTAATTTTTAGTTCTTTCATTCGATTTTTTTTTGCAAAATTGAAGATTCTTTATTTATATAAAAGATTAAAATTAAGCCAACATACAATGATAGACAACATTAAGATATTAGATTCTAAAGTTCTTTCTGACAATTGGTATGTACTTCGAAAAATAACTTACGAATACACCAAAAAAGACGGAAAGAAACTGATTCAAAGTAGAGAAGCTTACGATAGAGGCAATGGTGCAACAATTTTACTCTACAACCTGGAACAAAAATCAGTAATCCTTACCAGGCAATTTCGTCTTCCAACATTTGTAAACGGAAATGAAACAGGGATGTTAATTGAAGCCTGCGCAGGTTTATTAGACAAAGACAATGCTGAAGATTGTATCAAAAGAGAAACCGAAGAAGAAACGGGTTACAAAATAACCGATGTTCGTAAAATATTTGAAGCCTATATGTCGCCAGGTTCAGTGACAGAAATTTTATACTTCTTTATTGCCGAATATGCAAAAGAAATGAAGGTTAATGAGGGCGGCGGACTTGAGCACGAAGAAGAAAATATAGAGGTTTTAGAAATTGATATTTCGGAAGCAATGAAAATGGTAGAAAGCGGCGAAATTAAAGATGGAAAAACAATAATGCTTCTTCAATACATAAAGCTTAACAACATATTGTAACACAAAGAATTATTTAAAATTAAGACGAAATGAAAAACAAAATAGGTTTCAATCCAATTTTTGCATTACTTGCGTTTCCAATAGGACTAGCATTGTTTCGAGAATTTGACTTTCAAAATTTCGAATTTAAAAAACCTGCTCTAGGTATTCTTTACCTTCTTACGTTCATTACTTGCATTATTTTAATGTTAAAAAAAAATAAAACAGTAAACTGAAAAGCAAAAAATACCATTAATAAAGGTTTGCGAAATAAATATTTTGAGTATTATAATTTGTAGATTATGAATTTTACCGAAACACTTTCAACATTACAATCGCTTGGCGACGAAAAAGTACGCAAGCAACATATAAAAAATGGTGCTCGTGAAAATCTTTACGGGGTTAAAATGGGTGATATCAGATTACTGGCAAAAAAGATTAAAACAGATCATAATTTAGCTCTTGAACTCTGGAAAACAGACAACATTGACGCAAGAATGTTGGCGATTTTGATTCTTAACCCGAAGGAATTAACTGCAGCAGAAATTGAGGAAATGGTATCATCAGAGCAATTTGCATGGGCCGCAGATTGGTTTTACAATTATATCGTGAAAGAATATCCTGCTAAGGAAGAATTTAGAGAAAAATGGATGAATTCGAACGATATAATGCTGGCCCGCGCTGGCTGGAGTTTAACTGCAGGGAGAATTACTAGAAATCATGAAGGAGTGAATATCGCTGCTATTCTGGATAGAATTGAAAAAGAAATGCCTAAAGCAGCCAAAGAAACGCAATGGACAATTAATACCACACTTGCCCAAATTGGTATTAACCACCCAGAATACAGGGAAAGAGCATTAGCTATTGGAGAGAAACTCGGAGTTTTTCGCGATTATCCTGTATCAAAAGGCTGCACCTCACCCTTCGCTCCTATTTGGATTAACGAAATGGTGAGCAGACAAAAATAATTCAACAATAAAGCAGGTACCGAAATTTTATCAGGGAAAATTCCAGGATAAAAAGGAATGCAAACTAAAAAAGCTGGAGCATTTAATCTTTCCGCTTTTTTATTTAACCAACGATTTACAGATCGATTTAATTAAGCCTGGTCCTTCGTAAATAAAACCAGTATATAATTGAACTAAGCAAGCGCCAGCATCTAATTTATCTTGTGCATCTTTTGCCGAATGAATCCCACCAACCCCGATAATTGGAAAGGCTTTATTTGATTGCTCTGAAAGGTACTTAATTACTTCTGTAGAGCGCTCTTTAACAGGTTTACCGCTTAAGCCACCCATTTCTCCAGCTAAAACTTTTTCTGTAGCCAGGTTGTCTCGGCTAATAGTGGTATTGGTTGCAATAATCCCAGCAATTTTAGTCTCTGCTACAATTTCAATAATATCATCTAGTTGTGCATTGGTTAAATCTGGTGCAATTTTCAATAAAATCGGGCGAGAAATATCGTTTTTACGATTACGCTGTTGCAGCGTATTCAAAATATTTTTAAGTGGCTCTTTTTCTTGTAATTCGCGTAAGCCAGGTGTATTCGGAGAACTTACATTAACTACGAAATAATCTACAACATCAAAAAGCCTGTCGAAGCATTTAATGTAATCACTTACCGCATCTTCGTTTGGCGTGGCTTTATTTTTTCCAATATTTCCACCAACAACTATATCAGGATGTTTATCCTTAAGCAGACGTAAACGTTCTGCCATCACATCAACACCTTTATTATTGAAACCCATGCGGTTAATCAAAGCTTCATCATTCGGCAAGCGAAACATTCGAGGCTTGTCATTTCCAGGCTGTGGCATTGGTGTTACCGTTCCTACTTCAATAAAACCAAATCCTAAATTACTTAGTGCCTCTACATATTCGCCGTTTTTATCAAAACCAGCGGCTAATCCGACAGGATTTCTGAATTTGATTCCAAAAACTTCTTTTTCTAAACCTTTAATGTGAATATCAAAACTGCTGCGGATAATGGTTTTTCCTAATGGAAATTTATCATTAAACCATTTTAACCGCTTAACTACGAAATAATGTACGTTTTCGGGATCAAATTTGAAGAAAATTGGTTTAATAAGGCGATACATGATGCGAAGATAAATAAAATATGGAAAATAATGGAAAATGTAAGATGGAGGAGAAATAATTGAAAATAGGAAAACCTATCGCCTGGTTTATGCCCAATCATGTCTGTTATTCTTACATCTCCATCTTACATCACACACATCTTCGATCTCTCATGAAACTAGTATGCCGCAGTAAATTGCTCTTGATGATGTGCATTGTTTTCCAATTCATCAGCCAAAACAATTGACAGATCTTCTACTGATAAAATTGAACGGCCTTCTTCATTAAAAACTGGAGAAGTTTTACCTAAACGATATTTACCAGTGCGACCAATTGTAATACCTGGATGCATTTCGATTGCAGGACTGAAAAACAACCAATCCAATTCTTTTTCTTCTTTCAGCGTATTAAAATAATCTCTTACAGCCGATGCACCAGGATAAATTTCTTTTGGAAATTGCGGACCATCGACCAATTGATTTCCATCAATTTGCAAAGTTCCTGCACCACCAATAAAAATATAACGTTTAACACCAGATGCTTTAACCGCTTTCTGGATGGCTTCTGCACCAGCAACAGTATCATCGTAAAGGTTCGGGTTAGTCCATCCTGCATTAAATGCACTTATAACGGAATCTGCACCTTTCAAAGCTTCTGCTAATTTTTCTGTGTCCAATACATCAACAGCAACTTTGGTTACTTTTGCATCCGAGTTTTCAATTTTATTTGTATTACGGGCAATTGCAATTACATCATTACCACGGCTTACTAATTCGTTTAAAAGGGCTTTACCTACAAATCCTGAGGCGCCTATTAATGCTACTTTCATGTTATTTAATTTTTAATGAGTGAATTTTGAATAATTAAATGCTTATTGTAATATATTTTATTACAGTTTTGAGCAAAAAAACTTATTTAAACTTAGATGCAAAATCCGCCAATGTCTGTTTTGATAAATTTTCTATCAAAGCTTTTTCAGCATCGCTATAAAGTGTATTTAAATGTTGATTAATTTGTTTACCAATCGGGCATTTTGGGTTGGGTTCGTTTTTACTTTGGCCTAAAATTCTGCTGTTATTAATGGCTTTATAAACTTCTCCTAAATTAATATCTGACGCATTTTTAGCTAAAAAGGAACCGCCACCTTTCCCCTCTTTACTATCAACAAATCCATATTTTCTTAAATTCATAATTTCTTTACGAACCAAAACTGGATTAATATTAATGCTCCCAGCCAAGTATTCCGAACTCACAAGCGTACCTTTTGCATCATCGAGCAAGGTTAGTATGTGTAGCGAAATAGAAAATCGGCTGTTATTCATTCTGTAATAATTTAAATTACAGTACAAATGTATGTAAAAAATCAATACATCAAAAAAATGTTAAATTTTTATTTCAAATTAATCTAAAGCAGGAAAGAGAATTGGGAAGTAAATTTACGCTATGAAATAATAAGTATAGATTTTTTGTAAATTGGTTATAAAGCTGCCGATACAATTAGACACAACAAACAGCACTTTCATACCCATCTTTAAAACAGCCTAAATCAAACAAAATTAAATTTTATTAAAAATAATTTCGATTTCCTATTGACAAATTAAATTTTGTTATTACATTTGGCTCATTCAAAAGAAAAAATGAAACAATTCAACACATATTACTTTGGTTACTTTTACTATTTTAGTAAGAGCCGGGGCTAATATGCAAAAAGATATATAACAATATTAAAATGTATAAAAAAGTCCCGGCAAACAGCCGGGACTTTTTTTGTTTACGCAAAAATGGAAACGACAAAACGAGTAGCAATTCAAGGTATTAAAGCATCTTTTCATGAAGAAGCAGCCTACAAATTCTTTGGTAAAAACATCGAAACTGTAGAATGTAATTCATTTAAAGAAACATGTGATAAGCTAGAGAAAAACGATGCAGATTTCGTAGTAATGGCCATCGAAAATTCTATTGCTGGCAGCTTATTACCAAACTACACATTAATCAGAGATTACGGTTTCTCGGTAGTTGGCGAAGTTTATTTACCAATTCAATTACACTTAATGGCGTTGCCAGGCGTAAAATTTGAGGATATTAAAGTTGTAACCTCTCATCCTATTGCAATCCGTCAGTGTATCGATTTCTTTTACGATTACCCACACATCAAAATTGTAGAAAGCAACGATACTGCTGCTTGCGCAAAACGTATTCAGGAAGAAAAATTAACGGATACAATGGCTATTGCAAATAGTTTAGCCGCAGAACTTTACGAATTAAACATTTTAGAGCGTCGCGTAGAATCAAACAAAAAAAACTACACTCGTTTCCTTATCCTTAAAAAGGATAAAACCGATGAGGGTAATAAAATAAATAAGGCATCAATCTGTTTTCAGGTTGGGCACAAAGCAGGTTCGCTGGCAACTGTATTAAACATCTTCGCAGAGCAAGAAGTAAGCTTAACAAAAATACAATCTATGCCAGTGTTAGGTAAGCGAAACGAATATTATTTTTATGTCGATCTAGAATGGCCAAGTACCGAAAAATACGACAAAGCTGTTAGAAAAGCATTAAAGTACACTTCGAACTTTAACATCCTCGGAGAATATCAAAAGAACGATAAAGTATAAGTGAATTACGAATTAGGAAAAACAAAGCAATACAAAAATTAAACAATCGAATTATAAAATATTACAAGCCATAAATCATGAAACTTAATTTAAACATCCAACCTTTAAACACTTGGTTAAACGTTAACAACGAGCCATTAATTATCTCTGGACCATGCAGTGCAGAAACTGAGGAACAATTATTAACTACAGCACACTTATTAGCTGCAACTGGCAAAGTATCAGTTTTAAGAGCTGGTATCTGGAAACCACGTACTCGTCCGGGAGAATTCGAAGGTATCGGAAGTATTGGTTTAGAATGGTTAAAACGTGCTAAAGCAGAAACTGGTTTACCAACAGCTGTTGAAGTTGCAAATGCAAAACATGTTGAAGAAGCTTTAGCTGCAGGTGTTGATATCCTTTGGATTGGCGCACGCTCTACAGTAAACCCATTCACAGTTCAGGAAATTGCTGATGCTTTAAGAGGTCACGATGTTCCAGTATTAATAAAAAACCCGGTTAACCCTGATTTACAATTATGGATTGGTGCAATCGAGCGTATTAACGGTGCTGGAATTACTAAAATTGGTGCAATTCACCGTGGTTTCTCATCATTCGAAAAAAGCTCTTTCCGTAACGAACCAATGTGGGAAATGGCTATTCAATTGAAAACTTTATGCCCTGAATTGCCAATCATTAACGATCCAAGTCATATTTGTGGTAACCGTGAATTAATTCCTTACATCTCGCAAAAAGCTTTGGATTTAGATATGCAAGGTTTAATGATTGAATCTCACGTAGATCCATCAGTTGCTTGGACAGATGCTAAACAACAAGTTACACCTGCAGCTTTGGCAGAATTGGTAGATCGTTTAACGGTTCGTGAACCAGAAGCACCAAATGAAGCTTTTGCTGATAAATTAGCTGATTTACGTAAAAACATCGATAAAATTGATGACACTTTATTACAAAAATTAGCGGAACGTATGTCTATTGTAGAAAAAATCGGCGAATTCAAACGCGATAATCAAGTTACAATTTTACAAGTTAACCGTTGGGATGCAATCATTAAAAAAGGTCACGCTTTTGCAAAAGCTTTAAAGTTAGACTTAAATTTTACTGAAAAATTCTTAGAATTGATGCACGGCGAATCTATCCGTAAACAAACGGAGATTATGAATGCTGGTAAAGCTGCAGAAGGAATTGCTGCTGAACAACATACTGAAGTTAAAGCTTAGTAGAGCGAAAAGCCTAGAGCAGAAAGACTTAAGCGAAAGCAATGTCCAAAGCTCCACGTCATTGCGAGGAACGAAGTAATTTTAATGCAAAAGCATTTGATTTATTTCTTCTCGCAATAACGATTTATAAATGTAGTGGTACTGTATTTACAACTTGTCATTCTGAGCTTGTCGAAGAACATTTAATATTGTTTCGACAGGCTCAGCATAATAATGTTTGAAATCGGCTCATTGAGAATAAAACCAGAATAAAATGTCAAAAAACGCCTTAGTTTCTTTTAAAGGAACCAAGAATATTAATACGGAAATCCAATTAACTGGCTCGAAAAGCGAATGTAACAGAGCCTTAATTATAAGCGCTTTAAGCAAGAAATTGGTTAAGGTAGAAAACTTGTCGAACGCAGCTGATACAGTAACCCTTAATGGCATCCTTAATAATCTTGAAGAAGAGTTAGAAGTAGAAATCCAGGAATCTAAAACAGTTGATGTTGGCCCTGCAGGAACGGCGATGCGTTTTCTTTCAGCTTATCTTTCTGCTAAAAACGGGAATTTCTTATTAACAGGAACTGAAAGAATGAAACAACGCCCGATTGGTATTTTAGCTGAGGCTTTAAAAACTATTGGTGCAGATATTTCTTACGCAGAATCTGAAGGCTTTCCTCCGTTAAGCATAGTTGGCCCGTTAAATCAAAAAACTGCTGAAGTTAAAATTAAAGGCGATGTGAGCAGTCAGTATATTTCAGCTTTGCTGATGATTGCCCCTATCCTGCCTAAAGGTTTAACGCTAGAAATTGAGGGCGAACTAACTTCTAAGCCGTATGTAGATATGACTTTGGATATGCTGGCTGAAGTTGGCATTGAACACACCTGGAATGGTAATTCGATTTCGATAAAACCACAAGCCTTTAAACCTGGAACATTGGTTGTAGAGCCTGATTGGAGCGCTGCATCTTATTGGTATAGCATTGCAGCATTAACGGATGAAGCTGAAATCAGCTTACCTGCCTTAAAGGAAAAGAGTTTGCAAGGCGACAGTCAGATTCAAAAAATTATGAAAATTTTCGGTATTGCAACGACTAAAACTGAAAAAGGAATTTCAATAAGTAATCTAGGTTTATCTTTAGAAACCAACCAAATCTTAGACTTAAAAACCTGCCCTGATTTAGCGCAAACCATTGTGGTTATTGCGGCTGCATTGGGTAAAAACATGTCATTTACAGGCCTAGAAACTTTAAAAATTAAAGAAACAGATAGAATTGCAGCGCTTCAGAATGAACTCGCGAAAATTGGCGCGACTTTAACCGAAGATAATTTGGTTTATACTTTAAATACTGATGAACTTCATTTCCCTGAAAAAATTACCATTGCAACTTACGAGGACCACCGCATGGCCATGGCCTTTGCGCCACTTGCATTATTAATAAACGAAGTTGAAATTGAAGAAATGCAGGTAGTAGAAAAATCTTACCCTTATTTTTGGGAGGATTTGAAAAAGGCAGGCTTTGACATTAGTATAAAGTAGCGAGAATCAAGTTTCAAGATTAAAAACACAACCCAAAAAATCGTAATTCCAAAATCATCAATCTAAAATAATCATGGCAGGGAACTCATTCGGACAATTATTTCGCATAACCACCTTTGGCGAATCTCACGGCGTAGCCATTGGGGTAATTATTGATGGCTGTCCGGCGCAATTGGAAATAGATATGGATTTTATTCAATCTGAATTGGATAAACGTAAACCAGGTCAATCGAAAATTACAACACAAAGAAAAGAAAGCGATACCGTTCAAATTTTATCAGGCGTTTTCGAAGGCAAAAGTACAGGAACGCCAATTGCATTGTTAATTCCTAACGAAGACCAACGATCGAAAGATTATGGCCATAACGTTGATGTTTATCGCCCAAGTCATGCCGATTATGTTTATGATGCAAAATATGGCATTCGCGATCATCGTGGAGGCGGACGTTCATCTGCTCGTGAAACCGCTGCTCGCGTAGCTGCAGGGGCAATTGCAAAATTGTTCTTAAAACAGCAAGGTATTGAGATTTTTGCTCACGTAACCGCCGTTGGAAGGATCGAAGCTCCGAATTTAGAAAGCAACGATTTATCAGCTTTGCTAAATATTAGAGAAGAAAATATTGTACGTTGTGCTGACCCCGCAACTGCTCACGAAATGATTGAGTTTATCGATTCAATTAGAAAAGATGGCGATACCGTTGGTGGTAAAATTGGTTGTGTAATTAAAGGTTGTCCTGCTGGTTTGGGCGAACCCGTGTTTGATAAATTACATGCCGATTTAGGTAAAGCAATGTTAAGTATTAATGCTGTTCATGGCTTCGAATATGGCTCTGGTTTTGCTGGAAGCGAATTGAGAGGATCTCAACATAATGATATTCCTCAACCTAAAGCCACTGACTCTAAAGCATTTAAAACAACTACAAATTTTGCAGGCGGTATTTTAGGTGGGATTTCTAACGGAATGGATATTACTTTTAAAGTAGCTTTTAAACCAGTCGCAACCATTATGCACAATCAGCAAACCATAAATGCTGCTGGCGAAGCTGCAGAAATTAAAGGAAAAGGTCGCCACGACCCTTGCGTAGTACCAAGAGCTGTAGTAATTGTTGAGGCGATGGCTGCTTTAGTTTTAGCCGATCAGTTTTTAAGAAATAAAGCGAGTGTGATATAGATGTAATCCGTCATTTCGACCGCAGTGGAGAAATCTTGGGATAATAACTTGATTCCAGGATTTCTCCCTTTCGTAACACTCTACTCGAAAGCACTTAAAAATTCTTCGACAAGCTCAGACTGACAACATATATTAAACTTAGATATGATAAAACTCCTCCCTATCCTATTTCTTTTCTTTGGTTTAAATTCTCTTGCACAAAGCTATTCAGATCAAATTGCAAAGCATCGCGAAGGCTATAAACAAGATTTTATAAAGGAATCTAATTCTCCGTTGAAAGAAAACGATCTTCAAAATCTTCATTTTTATGATGCAGACAGTACCTACAAAGTAGTAGCAACAGTCGAAATCCTTAAAAACGAAAAGGTTTTTAAAATGCCAACTTACGATGGAACAAGTAAAGAGTTTTATCGCTATGCAAAAATCACCTTCAATTTAAATGATAATCAAACTGCCATGACTTTATATAAAAGTATTGCTTTGGCCAATAATCCAGTTTATAAAGATTTACTTTTTTTGCCTTTTACCGATGAAACTAATTCAAATGAAACTTACGGAGGTGGCAGATATATCGATCTAAGCTCAAAAGAAATTGTAAATAACAAAATTGAAATCGATTTTAATAAAGCATATAACCCATATTGCGCATACAGTGATGGCTACCGCTGCCCTGTTCCGCCAGAAGAAAATGATTTGCAACTAGAAATTAAAGCTGGAGAAAAGCTTTATACGGGCGAAAAAAAGCACAAAAAATAATAATTACCCAGTGGCGTTAAAAAAAATCTACCTTTAAGTAAAACCATTGTTACAAATATGTTGTTTACACCTTTACTAAATTAATCTTTAATGACATATAGTTGCCTAATTGTAGACGATAATGAGATAGAACGTGATGCGATAGAAATGCACGTAAATAAAATTCCATCTCTAAAAATCGTTGCTGTATGTAAAGATGGTATGGAAGCATTTTCTATACTAAATAACACGGCTGTAGATATTATTTTCTCTGATATTGACATGCCAGAAATTTCTGGCACTACACTTTTAAAAACCTTAAAAAACAAACCATTATTTATTTTTATAACTTCTCACAGCCAATACGCGGCCGAAAGTTTCGAGTTGGATGCCTTGGATTTCATTGTTAAGCCAGCAACTTTCGAACGCTTATTGAAAGCGGCAAATAAAGCCATCGAGTACATAGAACTTAAAAAATTAGTTAAACAAACGCCCGAAGAACCATCGAAAGAGTTAGATAAAGAGGATGATTATTTCTTTTTCAAAGAAACTAAAGGCATTACAAAATTAAAGTATAGCGATGTGATCTACATCGAAAGTATGGGCGATTTTTCTAAAATTTATACGGGTTCAGACAAACATGTAATTTTGGTAGGTTTAAAAAATCTCGAAAAACAGCTTCCCGATTTTTTCTCACGAGTTCATAAACAATACATCATTAATGTAAATCATATCTCAACAATAACCGCTCACGAACTTCATCTTAACCACAATTTTATTGTTCCGATTAGCGCAATTAATAGACAAGATCTGTTAGATAGAGTTATTGATAAGAAAACATTATCAAGATTTAAAAAGTAACAAATCAGGCTTTTATCAGCCAAAGTGTAAACTGGGTTCCTTTATTTTTGGCTGAACTAACAGTTATTTTGCTATCCATAAGTCCCATAAAAGTTCTGCAAAGTAATAAACCCAAACCAGTTCCTTTTTCTTTATTTGTACCTGGCGTACTTACACCTGCACCCTGATATTCAGATTTATTAAAATGGCTAACAAATTCTTCGGGCATACCAACACCTGTATCACTGATTGTAATTTGTAACTGTTCACTGTTTGCTTCTGTTGACAAGGTAATAATTCCTTTCTCGGGCGTAAATTTTATCGAGTTACCAATTAAGTTGCGCAAAACGAGAGAAAGCATGTTAAAATCAGCCTTACATTCGGCGCCCTGATTTATGTTATTATGAATCTCAATCTGCTTCAAATCTGCTACACTTTGAAGCGAATTTATAACTTCTATACTTAAACTATGAGCATCTATAGTTTCCAAATATGGGTTAAATCCCTGCATTTGACTTGCCGCCCAATTCAGCAAATTCTCCATCATAGAAGAAGTATAGGTTAAATTATTCTTTAATGATGCTGCGTAGCGATTAAGCTTTATTTGTTCGATATTACCCTCCTCTAGAAGTTGAATAAAAGAGATAAGTGAATTTACAGGCGTGCGCATATCATGGCTAACTACACTAAAAATTCTATCTTTAACCCTACTTAACTGCTCGAGTTCGCGTTTTTGCTTATTTATAATCTTATTAAGTTTTGTTGTTTTTCGCTGGTTAAAATAAATTAAACCTGCTGTAAATAATACCAAAGCAATTGCTACAGATAGGAAGATTTTCACTTTACCATCATATTTTATTTGTTGCTTTTGATCCGAAATTTGTCTGTTTTTTTCTAAGGCTTCGTTTCTGGAGATTAATTTAGATCTTTCAAAATCGCTACCTTGAACTCTTTTCTCGGCCTCTAAATCTTTTTGTTTTTGAAGAAATTTTAAACGTTGAAGTATTTTTTCCTTATCACTCAACGCTAATTCCTGTTGCCTTAAAATAAGTTTTTGCTGCTGTTGTTTAGCCAGCAAAACCTGCTGCTGAAGTTCTCCAGTCGTAATCTGCTGCTTTAATTGATAATCTTTTTCTTTAACACCGAAATCAAGCTGCATTTGTCTACGTGTAATTTCACGTTCTTTTTCTTCATTAAAAATCTCATCTTTAACTAAAACGTATTGCTTGTAAAAAGCCAAAGATTCATCATATTTTTTTAGCTTATCATAAGCTTCGCTAAGCACCAGGTTCGCGTCTCGCTCAATATCTAAAAACTTATTTTGCTGAGCAATATTTAAAGTTTGGGTAAGCAATCTAACGGCGTTTGAGTAATCTCGTTGGTTGTTATAAAAATTACCCAACGCCTGAAGACTCTCTGCATAATCTCTTTTAGCATTTGATTTTTTAGTGATATCTATAGAGCTTTGATATGATTTAAAGGCTAAATCATTTTGGCCCATTTTCTCATAAACCAAACCAATATTGATTTTATTTCCGCTCACTATATCATCATTATCCTCAATGTGTTCAGCTATTTTTAAGGATTTATTAAAGTTTTCAAGCGCTACACTTAATTTTTGATTAGGCAGAATATCCATAGAAATAAGCTCTGCAGGTGTTGCTTTAAAATACGCCAAGCCGATACCTTCATAAGCCAAAGCTTGTCCTCGAATATCATCGTTTTTTATAAAAAACTTTAAGGCCATTCTTACATATTCTAATGCTTGCTTATGCTGCCCTAAATCCTGGTATATTTCTGAAATATTAATGTAACAGTTCGATAATTCGTCATCGCTATTAGTTTTTTGATAAATGTTAACCGCTTTTTGATTCATTTCTAAAGCTTTTCCATAATCAGGAATAGAAATATACAGAGCACCCAAACTCATATATAATCCTGCAACCTTGTTTTGATTTCCGATTAAAAGGTACTCCTTTAAAGATTTTTTGTAGTTTTCTTCTGCTTTTTGGTAATTACTAACGCCATGATAAAATAGGCCCACTCGATTATAAGTAAATGCTGCAAGATTTTTAGACCCTAATTTATTTGATAACTGCAAGCTTTTTAGAGCGTACTCTTCAACCTTATCAGTATTGTTTAAACGACCATATAATCTTAAAATATCGGTCAATAAGACGCCCTTAACAGAATCTTGCTTAATATATTTTTGATTTAAAAGTAGTAAGCTATCTAATTTTTGTTGCGAGGTTTTAGTTTGAGCAATAGCATCAAATCCGAAAATTAAAAAAGCAATACAAGCTACAAAGCTTTTATTCACTTTTAAGTTTAATGAATGTACAACAGATTTAAAACACCAATAGTTCATCAGATCCATCTCAGTTGGCAGGAAATAATTTAGGTTTTATTAAGCAATCAAAAGGTAAAACAAAGAATAATCCAAGATTAATCTAAAAGTTATGGCAATTAATAAATAGGTTTTATCGATCTCTTAATTAAGACGTAATATAATTTTTTTTATTTGATTAAGATAATCATCAATACATTTTGCACAATAATTGTCTTATAAAAAAGGCTAAAACCAATTCCCACAACCATTAGTTGTAAAAATCAGTTTTAGCCTATGAAATTAGTGGTTTATAGTTTAGAAAATTGCAGGATATTTCGCAGAATTCGCATCATGCATCATTTTATAAATCATCTCCACAACATCATCTACCGAAGGCTTACTGAAATAATCTCCGTCAGAACCAAAAGGTGGACGATGAGCTTTCGCAGATAATGTTTTAGGTTGGCCATCTAAGTGAAAGTAACCTTTTTGATCTTCTAAAATTTGTTGTAAAATATATGCCGAAGCACCCCCTGGTACATCCTCATCTACAACCAAAAGTTTATTGGTTTTCTTTAAAGAAGTAGCGCAAACATGATTAATATCAAAAGGTAGCAAAGTTTGAGGATCTACAATTTCTACAGAAATTCCAAATGTTGCCAATTCTTCTGCCGCTTCTTGCACAATTCTTAAACTCGAACCATAAGAAACTACAGTAATATCATTTCCTTCTTCTAAAACTTCTGCCTTGCCCAAAGGCACAGTAAAGTCACCTACATTATTTGGTAATTTTTCCTTCAATCGATACCCATTTAGGCATTCGATTACGACAGCTGGCTCATCGGCTCTAAAAAGCGTATTATACATGCCTGCGGCCTGGGTCATGTTTCGTGGCACACATAAATGTAAGCCTCTTAGCGAGCCTAAAAGCATGCTTATTGGTGAGCCAGAATGCCAGATACCTTCTAAGCGATGGCCTCTGGTTCTTACAATAACTGGTGCCTTTTGAATACCTTTTGTACGATATGATAATGACGCCAAATCATCACTTAAAACATTTAAAGCAAATATTAAGTAATCTAAGTACTGTATTTCGGCAATGGGTTTTAAACCACGCATCGCAAGGCCAATACCTTGCCCCATAATCGTCATTTCACGAATACCTGTATCAGTAACCCGTAATTCTCCGTATTTAGCTTGTAAGCCTGCAAAGCCTTGGTTCACATCCCCGATATTCCCTAAATCCTCACCAAAAGCCACTAAACGTGGATCACGTGAAAAATTTTCGTTAAAACAAGCGTTTAAAACCTCACGACCATCAACCATTTTCGATGATTCATCATACACAGCATCAGTTATCTGAATATTTTCAGGTGATTCATTTCCGTTGGTATGAAGTTTGGAATTGTATCTATCGTAATTTAATTCTTCTTGATTTTTATACCAGTTAAGCAATTCATCGCGTTCGGGCGAAAGATTTTTTGCAGATACACGTATTGCTTTGCGGGCTGCTACGAATATTTCGCGACGTTGAGCATCAGCCGTAGAAGCCAATTGAGCAGATATTTTAGAAAGTTCTGGTTGATTTTGAGCCATTGCCGAAATTAAATCGACAACTTGTTTTTGCTCCGACTTCATGCTATCTAAAAATTCATTCCAGGCTTCCTTTTGAGCATTACGAACTAAGATTTTTGCCGCTTTTTCAAGCTCAGCAATTTCTTCCTCAGTTACAATTGCCGATTCCAGCATCCACTCCCGCATTTTTAAAATACAATCGTGTTCTGCCTCCCAGGTTAACCTATCTTTCGATTTATATCTTTCGTGAGAACCAGAGGTACTATGACCTTGTGGCTGAGTAAGTTCGGTAACATGAATTAAAACTGGCACATGTTCATCACGACAAATATTTATAGCTTTTTCATAAACCTCGCACAAGGCTGGGTAATCCCAACCTTTAACTTTGTAAATCTCGTAACCAGCTGCATCATCCGCTCGCTGAAAGCCTTTTAAAACCTCTGAAATATCTTCTTTGGTTGTTTGAAATTTAGCAGGAACGGAAATCCCATAAGCATCATCCCAAATGGAAATTGCCATTGGAATTTGCAAAACTCCCGCCGCATTTATGGCTTCGAAAAACACACCTTCCGAAGTAGAAGCATTGCCAATGGTACCAAAAGCAACTTCGTTTCCATTTACAGAAAAGTGTTTTAAGTAATCTAATTCTTTATTTTCTCTAAATAATTTTGAGGCATACGCTAAACCAACCAAACGAGCCATTTGACCACCCGTTGGGGAAATATCTGACGAACTGTTTTTAATTTCTGTTAAATCATTCCAGCTTCCATCCTCATTAATAGATTTTGTGGCAAAATGGCAATTCATTTGTCGGCCGCCTGAAAAAGGATCAGCTCCCTCTGTTGGGTTTGCGTATAATTGAGCAAAAAACTCCTTAATTGTTGAAATTCCCGCCGCAAAGGCAAAAGTTTGGTCGCGATAATAACCCGAACGCCAATCTCCTTTCTTAAATGCTTTAGCCATGGCAATTTGAGGAACCTCTTTACCATCACCAAAAATGCCAAATTTAGCCTTCCCTGTTAATACCTCTCTACGGCCTAAAACACTGGCCTGCCTGCTTTCGTAGGCTATTTTATAATCGTTTATAACAATTAATTTAAAATCGTTAAAACTTAATTCAGAAGTATCAATAGAGTTAGTATTCAATTTTTCATTCTGCATCGTAATCAAATATTGGTTGCGACAAATATATACAAAATTAAAAGTTTGCCTTTATCCTTGAATGTAAAATTATATATGGACTTGTAAAATAAACTTGGAATAGTTTTTGTTTTAATTTATAAATATTAAATTTGATTTATAATTTTTAAACAACTATTTATAACACATAAACATGAAAAAATTATTTGTATTATTCGCTTTTGTAATGGGTTTCGGTGTAATGGCTAATGCACAAACTGCAGCGAAGCCTGCTGAGTTTAAATTTGAAGCTGAAACTCATGATTTCGGTAAAATTACGGTAAACAAGCCTGTAACTTACGATTTCAAATACACCAATGTTGGCGAAGAGCCGTTAATAATTTCTAAAGCTGAAGCAAGTTGTGGTTGTACTGTTCCAAAATATACTACGGTTCCTTTGAAAAAAGGCGAAACAGGTATAATTTCTGTAACTTTTAATGCAGCAGGAGCAGCTCAACCTTTTACTAAAACAGTAACAGTTACTTCAAATGCTAAAACGCCTGTAAAAGTACTTTACATTAAAGGCGAAACTGTAGCTGCAGCTTCTAAGTAATTTTTTAATCGATAATATTTTAAAAGTCCCGATTTTCATTGGGACTTTTTTTATTTTTGCACCATGCCAAAAATTTCACAAAAAGGCCTGCAGATGCCTGCATCGCCAATCAGAAAGTTAACTCCATTTGCTGATAAAGCAAAGCAAGACGGTAAAAAGGTCTTTCACTTAAATATTGGTCAACCTGATATTGAAACTCCTGAGGGAATGTTAAATGCGATTAAGAATATCGATTTCGATGTTTGGGCATATACACCATCTGAAGGTACTTTAGCTTATCGCTTAAAATTAACAGAATACTACAATAAATTAGGTTACAACATTAAGCCCGAAAATATCCTGGTAACTGTTGGTGGTTCTGAAGCCATTACCATTGCCATGCAAACTTGTGTAAATGAAGGAGATGAGATCATCATCCCTGAACCTTTTTATGCGAACTATAATGGCTTTGCATGCATGAGCAATGTAGTGGTTAAGCCTATTTTATCTTATATAGAAAATGGTTTTGCCCTTCCTCCTATTGCAGAATTCGAAAAATTGATAACTGAAAAAACCAAAGCAATCATTATCTGTAATCCGAATAATCCAACAGGTTATTTATATTCGAGAGAAGAATTAGAAGCTTTAAAAACTCTTTGTATTAAATACGATTTATTTTTATTCTCTGATGAAGCTTATCGTGAATTCTGTTATGATGGACGTGAATTTATCTCCCCTATGCATTTAGATGGCTTAGATGAAAATGTTGTAATTATGGATACTGTTTCTAAACGTTACAGTGCTTGCGGTGCTCGTTTAGGTTGTTTAATTACAAAAAATGCAGAAGTAATTGCTTCGGGATTAAAATTTGCACAAGCAAGATTAAGCCCTGGAATGGTAGAACAAATAGCAGGAGCTGCAGCAGTTGATACGCCAGATAGTTATTTTGAAAAAGTTAACACGGAATATACTTTACGTAGAGATACATTAGTAAGTCGATTGAATAATATTGAAGGTGTTTTCTGTCCAAATCCTGGAGGTGCATTTTATGTTGTTGCTAAATTCCCAATTGATGATGCAGATAAATTTTGTCAGTGGATTTTAGAAGATTTTGAACACAACAACCAAACCGTTATGATGGCTCCAGCAACAGGGTTCTACTCTACGGCAGGTTCTGGAAAACAGGAAGTTCGTATGGCCTATGTTTTAAATACAGATGATTTGAATTCGGCAATGGATTGTTTAGAAATTGCATTACAACAATATCCTGGACGAACCATTTAATAATACTAAGATTTGACAAGAAAGCCACTAATTTTTGAATTAGTGGCTTTCTTGTTTCTGAATTTGATTGCTTGCTTACCATTAATTAAAGTACAGTTTTACAGCTTATTAAAACGACAATAAATTAATATTGGCAGTAAATTGTATTTTGCACAAATAGTTTATAAAATGGCTTTTCAGAACGAAACATTTTCTGCGACTGTTTACAGATATAAGATGAAATACATAAACTGAAAATAAGAATAGAAAACCATGATCGATTTTTTGAAACAACCTTGGCCTTGGTATGTGGCAGGCCCATTAATTGGATTAACTGTTCCAACGTTACTAATTTTAGGGAACAAATCTTTTGGGATCAGCTCCTCATTACGCCATATATGTGCAGCTTGTATTCCTGCAAACATTACTTTTTTTAAGTACGATTGGAAAAAAGAAGCTTGGAATTTATTTTTCGTTTTTGGAATATTCTTAGGTGGTGTAATCGCAATTAACCTGCTTCCAAACCTAAACCCTGTTGTAGTTAATCCAAAACTGACTGCAGAATTGGCGGGCTATGGTATAACCAATTACCAAGATCTAATTCCAGTTGATGTAATGAGTTGGTCTTCTTTACTAACACTTCGCGGTTTTGTACTCATGGTTGTTGGCGGCTTTTTGGTTGGTTTTGGAACCCGATACGCTGGAGGCTGCACGAGTGGCCATTCTATTATGGGTTTATCAAATTTACAATGGCCTTCTTTAGTAGCTACCATTTGCTTCATGGTTGGTGGTTTAATTATGGCTAATGTAATTTTGCCTTACATCTTAGCGCTTTAATCAAAATGCAAAAACATCCTAATTCAGATTTTAAAGTATCCTCAACAGATACAGCTATAAATAAAAACCATACATCACAAGAATGGTATAATAACCTTAAATACCTTGCAGTTGGCATACTTTTCGGCATTATATTCGTAAAATCAGAAGTCGTAAGCTGGTTTCGGATTCAAGAAATGTTTCGGTTACAATCTTTTCATATGTATGGCATAATAGGTAGCGCAATAATCGTAGGCATGATATCTATTTTTATCATTAAAAAATTTAATATTAAAACCATTCATGGTGAGACCATCGAATTTCATCCTAAAAAGTTTAACAAAGGCCAAATTTATGGCGGTTTACTATTTGGATTAGGCTGGGCTATAACTGGAGCCTGCCCAGGGCCACTATTTGCTCAAATAGGCACTGGTGCAACGGTAATTTTGGTTACACTATTAAGCGCAATTGCTGGAACCTGGTGTTATGGCTTAATTAGAGATAAGTTGCCGCACTAAAAATTTTAAAGCCTAAACCAATATCTTTAGCTATAATAAGATTACACCATCAACTCAACGTTAATAATGTAATCTTACTTAGAATAAGCTTAGGCTAAGATAAATTCTAAAATATCTTTATTAATTGTTGCAGCTTGTGTAGTTGGCATACCATGAGGGAAGCCAGGGTAAGTAATCAACTTTCCGTTTTTCAATAATTTGATAGACTTTAAGGCCGCATTTTGGTAAGGAACAATCTGGTCATCTTCACCATGCAACACTAATACAGGAAGCTCTACAGCTTTTAAATCTTCGGTAAAATCAGTTTCTGAAAAAGCTTTAATTCCATCGTAATGCGCAACAATGCCACCCATCATGCCTTGTCTCCACCAGTTTCTCTGTACACCTTCTTTCACATCTGCACCTTCCCTGTTGTATCCGTAAAAAGGAATCGTTAAATCGATATAAAACTGCTGTCTGTTGTTCAACGTTTGCGCTCTGATACCATCAAAAACTGAAATTGGAACACCATCAGGATTGCTTTCGCTTGCAACCATAATTGGAGGAACTGCACTTATTAAAATTGCTTTTTTTGCTCTTCCTTTAGCATATTTGTTTACATAACGAATCACTTCGCCACCACCTGTAGAGTGGCCGATGTGTACCACATCTTTAAGGTCAAGAAATTCAACCAATTCAGCTGCATCAGAAGCGTATTGCTCAATTGTATGATTATAAATATCTTGACTAGAACGGCCGTGCCCTCTTCTATCGTGCGTTACAACTCTGTAACCTTTTTGCAGGAAGAAAATTACCTGCGCATCCCAATCATCTGATGATAAAGGCCATCCGTGATGAAACATCAATGTTGGTCCTTGTCCTTGATCTTTGTAGAAAATTTCTGTTCCGTCTTTTAATTTTAGTGAGCTCATGATTTTAGGGTTTAGTTTTTAGGATTAATTTATTTTGAAATCGTTGTCTTTATTCTTGATCAAATGTAGTGGTGTGAAATTCAATCCGTCTTATCCTAAGATAATTTCGTTTAATTAGGAAAAAAATAATTCTTAGCAAATGCGTGCTTTATTGAAAAATATAATCCTGATGGAAAAAAAACATTTTAAAAACACCAAAAATAAAGGTGAATTTTCATTAAATTACCTTAAACCTTTTTATGGATCTGCTAAAAGAGATCTTCAAGGAAATAGAAACTAAAAATGTTATCTAGAGCGTTGCAATATGGAGATAAACAAGCTAATCAGCTGAACGGTTCCCAATACAAAACTTGTTAATGTTGAATACGCAGTTAGCCCACATGGAGAAACGCTCCTGCCTTTTATTTATAAGATTATTAAATGGAACTTAACTATCGCAATAAAACATTATTGAATTGACTATTATAAATAATACAATTTATACAGTTATCAAGGGAATTGAAAAATAGAAACTAGCTCCATTGCCGATCTCACTTTCTGCCCATATCTTACCATTATGTCTTTCGATAATTTCTGCAGAAAGATACAAACCGATTCCAAAACCTGCCACAGTAGCTGTTTTCAGGTTTTCTACTCTATAAAATCTATCGAATAACCTCGGAAGATCACTTTGACTGATGCCCATTCCCTGATCTGTAATTTTAAATACTGCACTTTGCTCATCGATAAAACAATCGATAAATATTTCAGTATTAATTGGAGAATACTTCATTGCATTACTAACCAGATTGTTAACAACCTGACCAAGTTTATCCCTGTCAGCCATAATGAATAATTCATTACAGTAATTTTGAACAAGGTGATGACTGTTAGCCGTTGTTGCGTATTCATCAACAACTTCACTTACTAATTTTGTCAGTTCAACTTTTGCAAAATCCATTCCGATTTTTCCAGACTCAAGTCTGGCAACATTCAGGAAGCCATTAATCATCTTCGTCATCTTGCCAATTTGTCTGTCTGCACCCTCTAACGCCTTGTTTGCAAAATCAAGGTTATCTTTTTTAGCCTTCATTTGCAATACCTGAATATAACCCTTCATCGAAGTTAACGGCGTTTTTAACTCATGGCTCACCATTGCAATGAAATCATTTTTCCGCTGCTCATCTTGCTTTTGGTCGGTTACATCCATAAGCACAGCATAAACGCCTACAAAGTTTCCCGAATGATCTTTTTTACATTTACCAACTACCCTCATCCATCTTCTTTCACCAGTTAGAATGTGTTTTATTGGATAGGTGCTATCAACAGGAGTACCACTTTTTATGCATTTTTGTAGCACTTCATTAAGCTCATTAATATAGCCTGGATCAACCGCTGAAAGAACCATTTCCCAGTTAATCTCTCCAGCTATAGGAAGTCCATAAAGTTCACGGAATTTTTCAGACATTTCAGCTCTACCTGTTTTTAAATCCAAACTGCAACTTCCCAGTTCACCAGCATTAAAGGCAGAATGCAGATTATCTTCACTCTCTTTTAAATCATTAAGCGCAGTAATCAGTTCATTATTTTTTGCTTCTAGTTCTAGGGTTCTATTCTGAACAAGAAATTCCAGGTTTTCATTAAGCTCTTCAGCGATTTTTCTCGCTTTCTCGAGCTCTTCGTTTTTTGTTTGTAAAAGAAACTGAGATTTCTTAAGGTCTGTAAGATCCGTTATAATTACACTCAGTGAAACCCCTTCATCAAGTCTCAACTGCTTAATTGAAAGCTGAACGGCAATTTTATCGCCATTTGCGTTTCTTAAAAAGAGTTCAGCTTTAGTATCAACTTCCCAGGCGCTATCAATTATTTCCTTAGCGAAAACTTTATAATCGTCATCAACAAAAATTAGGAAATCTTTTCCAATTACACTTTCCAGTGGAGCTTGGCAAAGTGCTGCAAATTGTGAGTTACTGTATAAAATTAGTCCTGTTTGATCTAGTGTAATTGCACTTTCGATCATCTGCTCAATAAATATCCGATAAGAATGATCGGCACTTTTCAAGGTAAAAAGTTGGTGCCCGTCTTTTCCGTTAACAACCAAGGCGTCAACTTCTCCAGTTCGGATGGCATCTACAATATCATTTGCCTCCTCTAACTGAATCTGAAGTTCACGGTAAGCCTCCTCAAGTTTAATATGTTCGATAGATTTCTCCATAAACTAACTCCTAATTCCCAATCCAAGTAAAACTTTTTCACGATCAGAAAAATCGCCAATCAAACGCTTTTTAGGACCTGGATTTTTTTTAATTAGCATAGGTAAAGCCGTAACATTCTCTTCCTTTACCAGTTCTGGTTGCTGGTGGGCATCAATGATTTCGAGTATGTATTTGTCTTTAAGAAATTCTTCACAGATGTGGCGAAGATTCGTAATAGCCCTTGCAGATATTGGTGAGGAACCGGCAATAAAAAGCCGTAAAATATAATGCTCAACTATATCTTCTCTGGGATTCAAATGATCGCTTTCTTCTATCATTAATTGGTTGTTCTTGGACGAATATCTAGCCCAACTAATACTTTTTCAACGTTGGATAAATCTCCAATAATTTTACGTACAGGTTCTGGTACTTTTTTAACCAAAGTCGGAATAGCAAGTATTTGATCACCTTCGGCAAGCTGAGGTCTTTCAAGCAAATCGATTACCTCAATGCTATACTGACCCTTCAAATGTTCCTCGCAAATTTTCTTAAGGTTTTCTAAAGCCACAACCGATTTTGATGTTTTACCGGCAACATACAGCCTCAACTCATATAATTTAGCCACTATTTATTCGTTTTTTTAGTTTTGGATTTAACAGGAGCCGAAATATCAGCCCGACGAAGATCAGTTATTTTTGATATTGTATCGCCCATAATTTGCTTTTTCAACGCTTCCTCTACATATACTTTATTTAATTCTTCTTCTGCCGATTCATATTCAGATCTTAGACTATCAATTTTAGATTCGAGCACTTTTCGCTTACGAATAAGCTCGCGGTCTTTTCTGCTTACTGCCTGTTCATGAATAATTTCTCCTGTCTGCTGCAGTAATAATCTTGCTTCTCTGGCCGAACCTGTGAGCACGCCATCTTCCGTTAAGAATACATCAACCAAATCCAAACCTTTATCGGTAATCACAAATTCTCTGATTTGATTAGAATGTTTCATACCTCGTGATTTCATGATATACAATCCACGGTTCCGCTCTCCATTATTTTCGATATCTCGGATTTGCAACCAGGCATCAACTAAAGAAGAAACCCCCTCATCGGTTTGTTCGTTAACCACATTATTTAGGGTTAATGCAGTAAACATAACCGTTATCTGCTGAATCTGCAGAAAATCGATCAGGCGTACCAACATTGTTTTCACCTCGCTAACCGAGCCAATCGTTATCAGATTTGTAATTGGATCAAGAATAACTGCATCAGGTTTAAATTTATGGATGGCTTTATGTATGGCTACTAAATGCATCTCGAGCCCAAACAATGTAGGTCGGGATGCATAAAACTGAAGATACTTATCATCAACATGTTTTTGCAGATCCATACCAATCGATCTCATATTACGGATAATCTGTTTTGGAGATTCTTCAAAAGCAAAGAATAAACATTTCTCTTTTCTTAGGCATGTTGCATTGGCGAAACTGGCTGCGATACTGGTTTTCCCTGTACCAGCGGTGCCAGATGCTAAGATACTGCTCCCTCTATAGAAACCTGCATTACCCAACATTTTATCGAGTGCCTTAACGCCCGAAGAAATGCTTTCAGATGAAACCTCTTTATTTAGTTCCAGTGAAGTTATTGGCAGTACCGATATACCCTCATCATCAATTAAAAAAGGATATTCATTTGTGCCATGAACAGAACCTCGGTATTTCACAATCCTTAATCTGCGGGTAGAGATTTGATTAATAATTCGGTGATCCAAAAGAATCACGCAGTCCGATACATATTCTTCTAATCCTTGGCGAGTCAGGCTTTTTTCTCCACGCTCACCAGTAATAATCGCGGTTACGCCCTTCGATTTTAGAAACTGAAATAACCTGCGAATTTCAGCACGTAATATTCCTTCATTTTTAAGTCCTGAGAAAAGATTTTCAATCGTATCCAGCACAACACGCTTGGCGCCTATACTGTCGATAGCATAATTCAAACGTATAAATAGGCCTTCAAGATCATACTCGCCAGTTTCTTCTATCTCGGCACGATCAATATGGATATAATCTATACGTATTTTTTTTTCATGTTCTAGCTTTTCAAGATCGAATCCTAAAGAAGCAACGTTCGTTTTAAGTTCATCTGCCTTTTCTTCAAAAGCCATAAATACGCCAGGTTCACCATAATCAAGGGCACCTCTAACAATAAATTCAATCGAAAAAAGTGTTTTTCCAGAACCTGCCTCTCCGCAGATCAAGGTAGGGCGACCCGAAGGAAGGCCTCCAAGGGTAATTTCGTCTAATCCAGCAATTCCAGTAAGTGTTTTTGAGATCGCTACAGGCGAGGGCTGTTTGTTCAATTTAGCCATTAATTAAAATTTAATTATTAAAGCTATTAAAAATAGTACAAATTGCAACTTCCACCCTACTCAAACAAGGAATAGTATAAAAGGTTTTAATCCTAAAAATTAAAAACCAATAATTAAGCAATTGCGGAATAGGTATTTACCTAATTGCACAACATATAACTATAAATTAAAAAAAATGTAAAAACTGGAACGTTATCAAGAATCGAATGGCTTTTAGGAAGCTTGTTTATAATAAAACTTGACAGCTATAACCAGATATGGGTAATTCTAATTTCAGAATTTAATCCTTTTAAACTAGCTGAGTTAAAAAACGCTCTACTTTATACGCACAAATGCAGGTTATGCAATATTTTCCAAATACCTAAGCACCTCTTCCTTTTTCCTGCTAGATACGATAATACTTTTCTTGTTTTCCATTTGTAAATAACCTTCTCGATAGTATTTTTTAACGTATTTAAAATTTACCAAATACGATTGATGACACCTTAGGAAACCAAAAGGAGTAAGCAAACTTTCATATTCTTTTAATCCTTTCGAAACCAAAATATCATGACCATTATTTAAATAAAATGTCGTGTATCCTTTATCACTTTTGCAATACATAATATCTTCTATGGATACCACTTCAATAAATTCGACACTTTTTAAGGCGATGCGTTTGCTTGCACCTAAGCCTTGAGCCAGATAATAATCTCTGGAAACAGCCAGTTGCTGCTGCTCAAATTTTTCGTGTTCCCGATGGTGAAAACATTTGTGTAATAAAGCGGTAAGCGATACTTCCTCGATCGGTTTTAATAAATAACCAAATGCGCCTAAATTAAGTGCCTGTATTGCATATTGATCGTAGGCTGTTAAAAATACCACCTGAAAATCGTTAATACCGATTTCATGAAAGAGATGAAAACTGTCCCCATCCTTTAACCGAATATCAGCTAAAATAATATCAGGTTTCAAGGCTGGTATTTCTTTAGCTGCAACAGCAATTTCGGCAGATGAGCCAATTACTTCCAGGTAATCAATTCGATTTACGATCTGAAGAATGTGTTGTAAAATTCGAATTTCATCTTCTAAAATATACAGTTTCATAGCTTTCATATTAGTTGTTTATTATAGGCATAATAATCTCAACAAGTACGCCTTTTGCATCAGCTCCTACTTTATCAGCGACCTTAAAATGGGCTTTTTGCTTGCGTGAGGTAAATAATAAATCGAAGCGTTCTTTTAAAATAATTTGAGCAAGCGATTGTTTTTTCTGCTTATCATCGGCCTTTTTGGTCAAACCACAACCATTATCATCAATAGTAATCACCAAATATTCACCATCAATCTTAAAAGAAATTTTTAATAAACCTTTGTATGTAATGTTTCTAAAACCGTGTTCTATCGTGTTTTCAACAAAAGGTTGAATCAACATCGGCGGAATAAGAATTTCGTCAAGATCTAAATCATCTCCGACAGTAATTTCATAATTAAAAACATCTGCATAGCGCATTTGTTGCAGTTGTATGTAGTTATTTAAGGAAGTAATTTCCTCTTTAATTTCTATAAAATCTTTTCGGTTTTGCTCTAAAATACCACGTAATAAACCAGAGAAAGATTGCAGGTAACGAACGGATTCAGTTGTATCGCCAGTAGCGACTAAACCTTGCAGATTAGAAATGGCATTAAAAATAAAGTGTGGATTTAACTGAACCTGAAGCAACTTCTGCTCCATAGTTAATCTTTGGTTTTCAGACTTTAATAAGGTGTTTTTTTCTCGTAAACGCTGTTGCCTGTAAACAATATAAAATAAAGCCACCATTACTATGAAAATAATTACAATCAAAAACATCGACCAACGTTGCTGTTTAATTATGGTTTCATTAAGCTTGTTTCTGCTTTTTAATTGGAGTATGTTTTGGTCTTTCTTCTCAGTTTCATATTTCTCATGCATTTCTGCAACTTTTACGGTTTCAATTGCCTTATTATTGCGTAATTCAATGCTGTGAGCAGAATCTAAAGCTGCAAATGCTTTAGCAAAATCGCCTTTCATTTTATAAGCTTCTACCAAACCTAAATAATATATCCTTTTCTGCTTTCCAGATAAATCTTTGTGTTCCAACGCCATACCCGCCTTGTAATAAAAAATAGCAGAATCTGCCTGCTTATTTAATATAAAAGACGTTGCCAGGTTATTGTAAGCTATATCGTTTAAGTCGTTGGTTTTCTTTAAATAGTTAAAATAGATCCTGCTTGATGCCAGCGCCTTATTGTATTGCATTTGCGCACTGTAAATTTGCGATTCATTATCATACGTACGGGCAATTGCCAAACTATCGCCTAATTTTTTAGCTAAAGTGCGGGCCTGAGCATTATAATATGCCATTTTCTTAAAATCGCCTAACCGAGATGCTAAAAGAAAAGAAATATCAAAATATCTTTGTTTAACAATTGCATGCGAATTAAATGGATGGTTTTTGAAATACAGGGCTGCGTACAATAAAGATTTTTCTTCATTATGGTTTTGATAGTAAGCCCTTGCCAGTAAATCGTAAAAACGATAAGTTAGTTTACTTTTCACACGTTCGCCATTTTCAATTAAAGAGAAAATGCGTTTTACCAAAACAGATTCTACCATCGAACCATTACCAAGCGCTAAATCTAATTGATGATATTTCTTAAGTAACTCAATAGGATCAGCTACTTTTTCACCCTTCATTTTATTAAATTCAATTAGAGCACTGTCGCGTTTTTTCTCAATGCTATATTTCCTTCCTTTAAAATAATGATAAAAAGGATTTTCTTCTCGGTTAGCTTGTTGGTATAGTAAGCTATCTTCTACGTAAACCATTTTTTTTACCGTAGCTGAAGCAAGCGTATCAAACGAAATAATCAGGTTTAAATAGTCTTTCTGCGTCGAAACTACCGCTTTAGCATTTTCTATTTTCGAAGTACTTTTTTCGTGATTACAAGAGATTACCAATAATGTAAATAAACTAATGTAAAAAGTTATAGCTGTTTTTATTTCCTTGTTACGCATTAATGAATTTAGATTATCAATTTGATTAAATATCGGCTAAATATAGATACAGAAAACCTCAATTAGTAAGGCTATCGAATATTCGTTACGCTTTAATCCATATTCGTATCTGATAAATAATTATTTGAAAGCACATCAATTTTTAATAATCAGCAAAGCGCAGTCGATAACCTAATAATTCTAGAAATAGTTGGTTAAAACGAATAGAAGTTAATAATAAACGAATATTTATTCAACCCTGTCGTATATCAACTACATGTTGCAATCCAATTTTGCTGTATTGAGATTTAGGTTAATAAAAAACCTAAACGCCAGGGTACGTTGGCGAAAACTCAATTAAAATTTTATGTATTATGAAAACAAACAGAAGCTTGTTTGAAAAAAGAATCGATTTAAAAAGTTGTCAAATTAATGGAGGGAGATTGGCTGAAGAAGTTACCCAAAAGGAAAGTTCTACTTCTACAAATTCCAATGGTTGTACAGACACTAAGTACACAACAAAATCAGACAAAGGTGGTACAATAAAAACCTGCACAGACTTTGACTGTCCTAATTAACAAAGTATTTAATAAACCGATTTTAAAAATTTAAACACAAAAACATGAAAAACAACAAAAGTTTATTCGAGAAAAGAATTGATTTATCAAGCTGCCAAATCAACGGAGGAAGACTAGCTACAACTTATCATGAATGTTCAAGCGCAACGAAAACCCCTCATTGCTCTGATACTTACACAACAACTTTCGATGATGGTGGTAAACAGACGGGATCGAACATGGATTTTTACGATTGTAGCCCTTGCTAATTAGGTAGAAATAATTTACATAAAAGCGGAGGCTTTGCCCTCCGTTTTTAAAATTCTTAATAAAAGTTGCATTTATAAGCTTATGATTTTAATTTTTTCCATTAATGATGATTATTCCACAAGCCGAGTTATTAATTGGCTAATACATCTGAAAAAAGAATTTATTCGAATAAACGAAAATACCAATGTAAAGTTAATATCACTTACAGAACAAGATTTCATATTGAATATAGATGGTAAAATATTGAAAAGCACTGAGATAACCAAAATATGGTACAGAAGAGGCGATTTATATTTGATGAATAATTTTAAAAGCGAGCATATTAACAATTATTTATCTTCAGAAAATACATGCTTAATGGAATATATGCATTATGCTTTTGATAAAAATAATTGCTTAAATAATTTTAAAACCAGCGACATAAATAAACTCTACCTTTTAGATTTATGTAAAAGATTTAATGTACTTGCTCCAAATTTTATAGTTACAAGTTGCAAAAATGTACTAATGGATTTTTACAACAGAGAAAAAAATATCATCTCAAAACCTTTGAATGCACCGTTTTCTACCTACGATTCGGATAGTTCGCTTCATATGGCATACACCTCAGAAATTGTACTCGAAGACATTCGCAGTTTACCAAATGAATTTGTGCCTACATTTTTTCAGAAAAATATTATTAAGGCTTACGAATTAAGATGCTTCTACTTAGATGGAAGTTTTTATGCAATGGCTATTTTTTCGCAGAATAATAATAAAACCAAAGTAGATTTTAGAAATTACGATAATTCAAAGCCCAATAGGATTACACCATATCAATTCCCAAAATCTTACCAACGAAAAATAAAAAAATTACTTGATGCTATAGGCTTAAACTGCGCTTCGTTCGATGTTGTTTATTCAAAAGAAGATCAGCAATATTATTTTTTAGACCTAAATCCAATTGGTCAATTCGGAATGGTTTCTACGCCATGCAACTACAATTTAGAAAAGGAAATCGCTTTAACGCTATGATATGAAAAACATCCAACTCGAAATACTTAGCGGAAATGCTCCTATTCATTTAAAATCTTTAATTAAAAAAGACAGACCTAAATATTTGGTAAAAACCAGGCACTCAAAAATTTTTACAACCAGTAGTTTGCAGTTAGACTTTCTTTATAAATCGCCAATATGAACAATCTATTTTTAAGAAATCAATTATGTGTACCCGTAAAGGGATACAACCGAGCCATTATATATGATATTCTTCGAAAAGATTATTTTCTTATTCCAAAAGAACATTGTGCTATTCTGGATACAAATGATTTTATACAATTTGATAAAATTGAAGATGTTGAAGAGCGAGAAGAACTTATCGATTTCTTGGTTAATGAAGAAATCATATTTCAACTTTCAACTAGCGAACAAAAAAAGCATTTCAAAAGTTTAAATAGGAATTTTGAAAATCCTAACCCACTAACTAATGTTATTATTCATTCGAATATAGATTTTCGCTTCTTAGATTTAATTAAAGATCAATACCTTTTAAACCTATCAATTATATCTCAAGAAATAGACGACAATTTACTTGCGATTTTGCAAAAAGTCAGTGACTTTGAGTTAGATAGTATCTATCTATATATCGAAAATTCTAACATTGAAAAATTGGATGAATATAAAAAGCTATTTGCAAATTACAGTTTAATTTTTTCAGTGAATTTCTTTAATTCGAAAAAAATTATAGATAAAACGCAACTATCTCAAAACATATATTATAACTTTTTTGAAGAAGAATTTTCAACCTATAAAAGAACGCTCAGTATCGATAAATTGGCTATTAATGCCGAACATTTTTTAGAAGCCTACAATTTTCACTCTTACTACTTTGCTAAAGTTTATATCGATGAAAATGGAAATATAAAAAATGGTTTAAATAATTCGGAGAATTTTGGTTGTGTAAAATCGGTAACCTCATCACAATTTAAGGAAATAATCTCATCATCAAACTTCAAGGAATTAGGCGCCATTAAAAAAAAGGAAACGCTTGTGTGCTGTGATTGTGAATATAGGTACATGTGTGTAGATAGTCGAGTTCCTTCAAAGGGTAAAAAGCATTGGTTTCATCAATTTGAATGTGTTTATAATCCATATTTATCAAAATGGAGTAATGAAGAGGGTTACTTAAATCTGGAAGAATCTGGAGTGTATATATCTGCATCAGGTTGCACCATAGATCAGGAAAAGTTATCCGAAAACTTTGATAAAATCTGGAATACTTAGTATGAAAAAATTCCCCTTTTACAAACAACCAGATGCTAAAGATTGTGGTCCTACTTGCTTACGCATTATAGCTAAACACTATAATAAAAGCATTCCGTTACAACACTTAAGAACACTTTCTGAAACCAACAGAGCAGGGAGCGGCTTGCTTGGACTTAGTAATGCTGCAGAAACTTTAGGCTTTAGAACTTTAGGGGTTAAAATAGACTTTAATACGCTGGTTGCTGATGCGCTATTGCCTTGCATTGCACACTGGAATAAAAACCATTATGTAGTAGTTTATAAAATTGATAAGGCCAATAATGTTTACATTTCCGACCCGAGTTATGGGTTAATATCTTACACAAAGGAAGATTTTATTAAACATTGGATTGGTGAAAATGCCCACGACAATACCGAAGAAGGTATTGCACTCATTTTAGAAACCAGCCCGTCTTTTTACAAAAACGACTTTGACGAAGAAGAAAGCAAAACAAGTTTCTCTTTCCTCTCCAGATATTTATTGAAGTACAAATCGCTTGTGATCCAACTGGCTATTGGCCTTTTAGCGGGCAGTTTACTGTCACTTATTTTCCCTTTTCTTACCCAAAGCATTGTTGATGTTGGCATACAAAACCAGGATATTAACTTTATCTACCTTGTTTTATTGGCTCAGGTAATGCTTTTTATTGGTAAAATGGGAATCGAAATAATACGAAGCTGGATTTTATTACATCTCTCTACCCGTATTAATATCTCCATAATCTCCGATTTCTTTATCAAGTTGATGAAACTTCCCATCAGTTTCTTCGATACCAGAATGACTGGAGATATTATGCAACGAATAAACGATCATCATAGAATAGAGCAGCTCTTAACCAATTCTTCTTTGAATACCTTATTCTCGATGGTGAACCTGATAATTTTTAGTGTTGTACTACTCGTTTACGATTATCGGTTATTTTTCGTTTATATAATAGGTGCCGTATTATATGTGGCTTGGATTAGCTTTTTTCTGAAAAAAAGAAAAGAATTAGACTACAAAATGTTCTCGCAGATAGCTCAAGAACAAAGCACCGTAATCGAATTAATTAATGGCATGCAAGAAATTAAAATGCATAATGCCGAAAAACAAAAACGTTGGGGTTGGGAATTTTTACAGGTCAAGCTATTTAAAATTAAAATTAAAGCCCTTTCGTTAGAGCAATGGCAATCAGTTGGTGGTGGGTTTATTAATCAGATAAAGGATATTTTAGTAAGTTTTCTGGCGGCAAAATTGGTATTAAGCGGAAACTTAACGCTGGGCATGATGCTTTCTGTACAATATATCATTGGCCAGCTCAATAGTCCGCTGCTCCAATTAATAGATTTTATTAAACAAACACAAGATGCCAAAATTTCACTCGAACGATTAGGCGAAATCCACAATAAGGAAGAGGAAGAAAACAACGATAAACAGTATGCTACAGAAATTGCAGAAAAAGATATAGAATTAAATAATGTTTCTTTCAGATATACTGGCGCAAGTTCATCTGTTTTTCAGGATTTGAATCTCGTTATCCCCTATCAAAAAACTACGGCAATAGTTGGCGCAAGCGGTAGTGGAAAAACAACTTTACTTAAACTACTCACAAAATTCTACGACCCAGATACAGGCGAAATCAAAATTGGAAGTACGGATATGAAGAGTATTTCGCCAAGGTATTGGAGAAATCATTGCGGTGTGGTGATGCAGGAAAGTTATGTATTTAACGATACGATAGCAAATAATATCGCCATTGGCGAAGACACCATTGATAAGCAAAAACTAAGAAAAGCAATAGATATTGCTAATATACAGGAGTTTATCGAAAGCTTGCCGTTAAATTACAATACTAAAATTGGCAACGAAGGCGTGGGCGTTAGCGGCGGACAAAAGCAAAGATTGTTTATTGCCAGAGCTGTTTATAAATCGCCAGAATATATCTTTTTTGATGAAGCCACCAGTGCTTTAGATGCAAACAACGAAAAGGTAATTATCGAGAATCTTGAACAATTTTTTAAGGGTAAAACCGCAGTAGTTATTGCACATAGATTATCAACAGTTAAGCATGCAGATAAAATTATTGTACTTGATAAAGGAACTGTTGTTGAAGAAGGCAACCATGCAGAATTGGTAGCCAAAAAAGGAGAATACTATAAATTAATAAAAAACCAGCTCGAACTTGGAAACTAAAAGAGATAAATTGGATGAGGTTGAACTTCGCTCAGATGGTGTGCAGGATATTTTGGCAGAACCGCCACATTGGATGTTTCGCTGGGGTAATGTAGTGATATTGGGGATAATTTTAATGATTCTACTGATGAGTTATTTCATTAAATACCCAGAATTTGTGCCCGCAACCATCGTTGTCACTTCTCAAAATCCACCCGAAAAACTACAATTTAGAATCGATTCTAAAATTGAAAAGATATTTATAAGGGATAATCAAGAGGTAAAAAAAGATGAAATTTTAATGGTTTTGCAATCGACCGCAAATTATAGAGATGTTTTACAGCTCAAGAAAATAACAGATGCCGCCACAAATAATCAGCTGGCTTCCTTTCCTCTGGATAAAATTTCAGGCTTTAAACTTGGCGAAGTGCAGAGCGATTATAATAATTTTGCCAAGGCATTTCAGGACGAAAAACTATTTACTCGCCTAAAACCCTATGCGCCAGAAAATTTAGCAACTGATCAAAATATAATAACAAACAAAAGCAGGATAATTACGCTTAAAAGACAAAAAACCTTCGAACTCGCAAAATACGATCTTGTAAAGAAAAATTACCAGCGTGCGCAACAACTGCTTAATCAAAAGGTAATTTCGACGTTTGAATTCGAAAGTGAAAAAATTAAATTTTTACAGGCGCAGCAGAGCTTAGAAGATCTAGAGATTTCTTTATCTCAAACAAAGGAAGCCATTTCTAACCTCGATAAAACAAAAAGCGGCACGACCATTAATGCAGAAAAAGACAAAATCAATTTCGCTTCGCAAACCCTGCAATTGTTTGAGCAACTGAGGCGCTCGTTAAGAGCCTGGGAACAAAATTACCTGGTTGTTTCTTCAATTGATGGCATTGCCAGTTTTCAGCAGTTTTGGGGCGAAAATCAGTTTGTAAAACGAGGAGAACCAATACTTTCCATTTTACCTTTAGATAAAAAAGCACTAATAGGAAAAATGTTGGTTCCGTCAGCTAATTCTGGAAAGATAGCCAAAGGAGAAAAGGTCCTGATTAAGTTAGATAACTATCGATTTCAGGAATATGGTGTTGTTGAAGGTAGGGTTCAGAATATTTCTTTTACACCCGATGAAAAGGGAAACTACTATGTTGATGTAACGCTTCCAAAAGGGTTAAAAACTTCATATAAAAAAGTGTTACCTTTTGATAAGGAACTTAAAGGCAATGCCGAAATTGTAACACAGGATTTAAGGTTAATTGAACGATTTTTTTACCAGATTAGAAAACTAACAGGCTACCAAGAATAATGCATGCACTTATTACAACAGTTTGCGATTGATAACTACTCAATCATCGCAGCATTATTTCGCCTTAAAACCTGATTAATGGTTTCTAAAAATTTTGGAAAATAAACAGGTTTGGTTAAATATTTATCTCCACCAACTTGAAATGCATTTAACGCAAATTCATCGTAAGCCGTCATAAAAACTATAAATTTTACCTTGTCTCTTAATAGCCTGGCAACATCTATACCCGAAACATCCATTCTAATATCCAGAAAAAGAAAGTCGATATTATCGTCATCATTAATTTCTTTAATAGCAGAAATCCCCGAATCATAACTTTTAAGCAAGCTAAGCTTCGGTATTTGTCTGATATAGGTCGTCACCAAATCCAGGAAAGTACGATCATCATCTACAACTACACAGCGATATAATTTAGAGTTTTTCATTAATGATTGAAACACGCTAAATCACAAATTGTTCAGAAATAATAATAAAAGTATAATAAATAATACAACCAGAAGTACTAAACGTAATTACAGCCATTTATTCCTCGTACTGCCAGGTTAAGCCACCATCAACAAAGTAACTCGAACCAGTTACATAATCAGCATCGCTTGAGGCTAAAAAAGATACAATTCCTGCAACATCCTCAGGTTTCCCTAAGCGCTTTAGCGGAATATTTTTCAACACCTTATTTAGTTTTTTCTTATTAGCTAAAAGTGATTTATTTATCGGCGTTTCGATAGCTCCTGGGGCAACATTATTTATTCTAATATTAAAGTCAGCAAGTTCAATAGCCAGATTCCTGCAAAGCATTTTAACCGCACCCTTGCTTGCACAGTAAGCGGCATAACCTGGGAAAGGTATCTCTTCGTGCACAGAACTTACATTTACAATTACACCAGCAATTTTTTGTTTTATACAATAGTTTGTAAAGGCCTGTATTCCGAAAAACAAACCCTTAAAATTGGTATTCATTACATCATCATATTCTTCTTCAGTAATTTTCCAAAACGGATTCTTAATTTCCATGCCCGCATTATTAACTAGAACATCGAGGCCGCCAAATGCCTTAACAGCTTGAGCAATTAATTTCTCAACACCTTTTTTACGACTAATATCGGCTTCGATAAAAACTGCCTTTCTCCCCATCTGCTCTACCTCACTTATAAGTTTTTCACCCCGCTCATCAAACTTATGCCCGTTAAAAATTACATTAGCACCTTCTTGTGCAAATCTTATTGCACATGCTGCTCCAATTCCCTGACTGCTTCCTGTTACTAAAACAGTTTTATTTTCAAATCGATTCATAAGTGATTAATAAAGCTTTAAAGATTAAGGTTTACAAAGCTTTTTTGTTTTAAATAAAATCGATTGATAAAACATTCATCAATTCAAAAAATGAACTTTATCGCATTCTTAAAAAACGAAAATGAATTTCCTGTCCAGGAAAACGTCTGATAACAAAGCAACATCAAATTTATTGCTAACCCAGAACTCTACTATTTAGGCTATTGTCTTCTATTTAAGAATTATTTACAAAATTTACATTTTTATTTACAATACAAATCACTCGGTTCGATCAATATCATAATAGCTTTGCTTAATCAATTTGAAAAGGTTATGAAAAATTTAAAAAGAATCACTTACGTACTGATCTTGCCACTGGTTGTGGTGAGCGGATTAGTTTTTGCCAACCGCGACGTTAAAAGTAAACAATCGCCAAAACCTTCGTCAAACTCCGAGCAGAAAGCCCGCCAGGTAGAAGACAGGAAAAACTGGGAGGCTTCTGCCGACGGCATAAAGTACAAAAAATGGGAGATTTCCCCTGAAGGTAAAAAAGTGCATGCCAGTCATGATAAAATAAGGAAACACATCAAAGATTTCACCAATATGGAGGCTGTCATAACATCCGTTACCTTCCAGCGCCCAAATGCGAATTCATCAGCTCCAAAATGGCTGATCGTGAGAATTGATGGCGAAGAATATATGATGCAGTTTAATGCAAAGGAGTTTGAGCAGCTAAACAGCCTGAAGGTAAACGACAAAATAATTGTTAGAAGCCATAGCGCAGGATATTCGCCTAATCATCCGTACTTAATTGTATCAGGCGATTATATAGAACAAAACAATAAGTTGCTCTTTAAACGTGACTTTAACAAATATAACCTTTGCTAAGGGTTAGGATTGTATGTTCCTTCATTTATCAATCGTAGAAATTTGGAATAAGTAAATATAAGAGTCTGGCGAATGCACCAGACTCTTATATACTAAATGAAGATTACTTTGAAAACTTCAGTTCCTCCTGCTCCTGTAAAAAATCTTCGCAAATATTAAACATTGGGCTGGTAATTAAAAGTCTCAAAAATTATGAGCTTAATTATCGCCAGCCTAGTCCTGGGGCTACATGTTCTAATATGGAAGACAGCACATGCACGTTATAATCCACACCTAGGGTATTCGGGATCGTCAAAAGTACAGTATCCGCTTCCTGAATCCCCTCATCCTGGGCTAATTCCTTAATCAGCTGATCGGGTTCCGCTGCATAACCCTTACCGAAGACCGCCCTCTGGGTAGGCTCGATATAACCAAAGCTGTCAGCTCCTTTACCTTGCTGTCCGAAATAATACCTATCCTGATCGTTCATCAGCGCAAAAATCGAACGACTTACCGATACTCGGCCCTCACGCTGGTGCCCTGCTTTCTTCCAGGCTTCTTTATATAACCTGATCTGTTCTGCCTGCTGGATATGGAAAGGCTTTCCGTTCTCGTCAAACTTCAAAGTAGAACTTTGCAGATTCATTCCGTTTTCCGCTGCCCATATCGCTGTTGCATTGGAAGCAGCTCCCCACCAGATGCGTTCGCGAAGCCCTTCCGAATGAGGCTCAAGGCGAAGCAGTCCAGGAGGATTTGGAAACATTGGATTTGGATTGGGCTGTGCAAAGCCTTCTCCACTTAAGCCATTCAAAAACTCAATTGCTTTTTCCCTGCCCATATCTGCATCATTTTTGCCCACTTTTGGTTCATAACCGAAATGGCGCCAGCCTTCGATTACCTGCTCGGGCGAACCTCTGCTGATGCCAAGTTGTAACCTGCCGCCAGAGATCAGATCGGCCGCACCTGCATCCTCAACCATATAAAGCGGATTTTCATAACGCATATCGATTACCCCAGTTCCAATTTCTATTTTATTGGTTTTAGCGCCAATCGCTGAAAGTAACGGAAATGGAGAGGCAAGTTGCCTTGCAAAATGATGCACCCTAAAATATGCACCATCCAAACCAATTTCTTCGGCGGCAACAGCAAGATCGATGGATTGCAATAGTGTATCGCCTGCGGTACGGGTGAGGTATGATGGATGGTCGGACCAGTGGCCAAATGATAAGAATCCTATTTTTTTCATACTGTAAAAATTGAAACCAAATTTACCAATATGACAAAAGAACCCAGGTCACCAGGTAGTCATATCAATTGCAAATTCAATAAATCTGAGAGCCTGGTCATCCATGCAAGCAATAGCAGTAAAAGACCTTAAATTAGGCACAAAAGGCATATAAAAAGAAAGCGGGAAAAACCAAAGGCTCTTCCCGCTTATCTAAATTAACGCTCTCGTATTAAATAACGGAAAAATAAACCGAAATCTTATCCGCAACGAAAAATAAATTTAGCATAAAAACTATAAGTCCTTATACTTCTGCTCCAATACCTCAATTTCTTTCAAAGATTCAGCAATTCCGTTTCTTTGCGTAGTCAACAAGTTCAAATGATCCTCATGCAACTGGTTATCCTTAATCACCATATCGTATTTCTCCAAAGCAGCTTTCTCACCAGTTACAATTGCACTTAACAATGCAGACTCGCTTTTATCAGTTAATGCCTCCTTAATATCGATCCAGGTACGGTGGATTGCGCCTAATATTCCGCCTTCATCATTCTCTGAGTCACCGCCATGTTTTGCCAAATGGGCTTTCAGTTCAGTTTCATATAATGCACGTTCTGCTACATATTTCAAAAACACTGCTTTCAACTCTACATTTTCTGTAGATTCTGATGCTGATTTGTAGCCTTCCTTTCCATCATTTACGATGGATACTAAGCCCTTTAAGTCTGATATAATTTCTTGATTATTTTCCATGATGATTCTTTTATTTAAAACCATTAATAGCCGATAAGGTTTTGACAATTCGTACAACCATCAAAAACATAATATTAAACAAACGTGTTGCTTACTTATGACCAGCCAAAGAAAACCCTCCTATCTGGATTTTGAGATCGACAGTTATCCATGGAAACCAGATATCGATTACAGAAAATACCCCGAAAAATACAGGGTGGGAAAAGGTGAACAGGGCGTTTTGATCTGTGAGCCTTACAAATCCGAAATCGGCCAGCATTGGCGCTTCCGAACCCCAGAAATTGCCATGGAGAGTAGCAGCAAGATTTTTGAAATGTTTAATAACTTCATCAAAGAAAATGATTTCGTCGGTGCAGACATGGCAAGGAAATATCTGCAAATGGGATATACCCGTGCAAAAAGATATGCCAACTACAAAGCGGGCAAAAAGTATGACAAGAAAAATGATTATAAACAACTGGAGCGGGGAACAGGCTCAGACGAAAAAGCAAAGTCTGCAGCAATCTTCTACGCCCTCTATAAAATGGCCGAAGCCAACCCAATCTATAAAAAATTAAAAACCGACTGGAAAAAAGAAAATGGCTAGCAATGTGAAATTAAAATAAGTAGTTCTATCTTATTCAGACACATGGCCTACATCAGCGTCCTTTTATTTAAGATTACTAAATTCTTCAGGCAATAAAAGCAACGGATTGATACCAAATCCAACTTAGCAAACCATCCATCAACTCCTTAATGGCAGACTAAAAACAAACTGCGAACCTACACCATACTCACTATCTAACCAGATCCTGCCTTCGTGCCGTTTAACAATTTCAGCGCACAAATAAAGACCGATTCCAAAGCCAGAAATCGAATGCATATGTTCTCCTTCAACTCGGTAATATCGGTCGAAAATATAAATTGCATCTGATGGCCGTATGCCCATTCCCTGATCTTTAACACTAACAGTCACTTCATCTTTTAAAGTATCGCAGTTAATTAATATTTTAGTTCCAAACGCTGAATATTTCACAGCGTTACTAATGAGGTTGTGGATTACATGCGCAATTTTTTCCCTGTCGGCATTAATAAAAATTTCTGAGGAAGGAGAAAACAGCAGTTCATGGGTAGAAATAGTCCCCTGAGTTTCTTCTTCTATTTCTTTTAATAGAGCAGCTATGTCGAAATTTTGCAGACTGATATCAATTTTTCCAGACTCCAGTCTTGAGATATTTAAAAAACCATTTATCATGGTAGTCATCTTGTTGACTTGCAAATCTGCTCTTTCCAGCGTTTTGATTACAAATTCTTCTTCATAATTTTTAAGCCGGTAATTTAGCACCTGAATGTATGCTTTCATAGAAGTTAACGGTGTTTTAAGCTCATGGCTAACCATCCCAATAAAATCATTTTTACGGATTTCATCCAATTTCTTCTCTGTAATCTCGTTGATTACACCTGTAAAATATTCCTTCCCGTTGCGTTGCTGCATCTCCCCGATAGCCCTCACCCAACGGGTTTTGCCATCTATATTTCCTATTATCGGATATTCAGTATCAAAACGACCACCTTCATTAATCGTAAGCTCAACCAGTTCCGCAACTTGCTGACGGTAATCTGGATGGATCTGGTTGATAGTAGCCTCATAAGGCACAACATCGTCTGGATCAAAGCCAAAAAACTCCTTAAGCTTCGCAGATGCAACAAATGTTCTGTCAATCGCATTTATCTGAAAGGTTCCCAGTCCAGCTGCCTCAATTGCCATGCTCAGATTTTCCGCAGCAAGCTGTACTTCAGCTTCTGCCAGATACTGTTCCGTTATATCCATAACCACACCTGTAAAAGCAGAGAACGTCCCTGAAGAATCTACCTTCAAATTTCCGATTGCCCTAAGCCATCGAAAACGGTGATCATGCAGGCCTACAACGGGATAGGTAACATCGTAATCACCATTATTATAAATAGCATTTTCCAATTTAGAAGCCACAAATGGTCGGTATTCTTCGGTAATCTGTGCAAGCGCATCTTCTATAGTCAGGGGTTCATCCTCATAATAGCCAAAAAGCTCTTTTAAACGGGCATCGGTAATGAACTCTCTGGTTGTTGAATGAATAAACCAGGTGCCGAAATTTGCTGCGCTAACGGCTAAACGAAAAGCAAGCTGTGATTCTGCTACCTGATCCTGGGCAAGGATAAGTTCTTGATTTACCATTGCAACCTCTTCAATAGAAGTTGCCAGTTCTTCATTTGAAGCTGCCAGTTCCTCGTTTATGGCCTGTAAATCCTTGGCACTATTTTCAAGAGATTCCTCAATTCGCTTTCGATCAGTCACATCACGTGTAGTGCCGGCAATTGCCTCCACCTCACCATCATCATCAAGCACAGGCGTTAGAATATAATCATAAATTCTCTTACCCAAAACAGCATGTGGGAAAGATACTTCTCCCCTTATCGGTTGTTTGTTTTCTTTAATATTATCGATCTCGCGTTCGTGCATTTCTGCATGCCAGGGTTCATATCCGTTTTCAAGAAGACTCTTACCAATAGCATCTTCCCATGTTTTGCCCCACATGGTTAGCAAGGCCTGATTTGCATAGGTAAAGCGATATTCCAGATCAAAAACATACATTAAATCGGGCGTATTAGAGGTAACGGTTTCGTAGAACCGTTTCTGCTGATCAGATTTTATTCGGGCTTCCACAAGTTGCAATTCAGCATTTTTACGTTCAGTAATGTCGCTGGCAGTACCAAACCATTCGATAATTTCCCCTTCATTATCTAAAATGGGTACCGCCCTGGAAATGGTCCATCCTGGAGAACCGTCTGCCCGCAAAACGCGGTGCTCCAGGTGAAAAACTTTCTTTTCAGCAATCGCTAGCTTAATGCTTTGATTGACCAAATCCAGATCCTCAGGATAAACATTGTTTTCCTTCCAGTTTGTCGTAGGCTCCTTGGTATCCTTTAAAAAACCTCGGCCATCCAGCTCCCTCATTTCGCTCCAATCAGGGCTGAAAGAATATATCACATCCGATGTTGCTTTGAGTAGTGCATCGAAACGAGCTTCAGTCTCAGCAAAGTGCTGATTATTTGATACTGCCCTGGTAGAAAAATCTGTCATATATATCCTAACACAAAAAATATAATTTTGCTTTAAATGTTATATTTTTTTTTGAAACTGGCCAAAATAGAGCAAAACGCCTTTAAGATATTTTACTCATTAAGTAACCTCAAAACATGGAGAAAGTATTAGGGATCAAAAACCACTAATCAAAGCGTTATCCTCAACCAACCCAAAATCAACAGGATTCGAGGACATTAAACCCGATTACTTAAAAAAAAAAGTTTTACAACAAATAAAAAATACTACATACTAAGATGGTGAACGGCAATTCACTCTTTCGCCAATTAGCCATTTGCAATAAGGAGCATTGCCCCTCCTTAAAGCGACTGCAGTAAGTTGTTTTTTTTCTGTTGATTAGCGTATTCCTCGTTCATAAACTTTTTGAAATCCTGATCACGGTTATTGGCCGACTGTTCTAACTCTTTTAAAAGAGCTGACCCATTAGCCTTTAGCAGTGTAGAGCGTGCTTTGTCGCCATTGGCGGTTGCTAATGATTTTACCGAATCGAGGGTAATTTGCTGATTGGAAAGTAAATCTGATGGCAAAATTATACTTTTTCCTGTCGCATAGGCTTCCATCCGCTTTAAGCTTGCTCGATTACTATCCATAAGCTGTGTCAAGGTTTCTGAAGGCTTATTTTTCGCATTTCCTGCCTGGAGCTTTAAAAGACGGTCTTCCATAAGCAAAGAATAAGTTATGTTTCTCAAATGATCAGCAGCCTCTCCATCGAGCTTAGTCTGAAAGGTTTCTGATCCGCCGACCTTGTTTGGCATAACCGTATCTCCAGAGATGCTATCTTTTTCCATGCTCGATCTTTTATCTGCACTATTACAAGCCATCATGCATAAAACCGCAAATCCAATGGTTGGCTTTAACCAAACCAGTTGTTTAAAATTCTTCATATTAAAATATAAATATCATGTAATCAATACAAATAATACAATGGCACTGACCAAAAGTTTTAATATTATTAGAAAATTGCATGATACTTTTGTTTAATAACGGCTAATAAAACGGATCTAATCAATAAACTTATTTTCATTAAAATGCTCCATAATTATTCATACAACAGCTTAAAAGTGTGCAATTTTTAGCGTGATTGAAAAGCCAGTGCTTCAGGAATAGAGTTTTTTTGAAGACTATTGAAACTTTTTACTGGAATTATCAGTTTAATTTAAATGGTAGTAACAGGAACAATGGTTATTTCGATAGCTGAGGGACAAAAGGTTTTAGTATTATTGGCACCTTCTCACAGCGAGATTGATGAGTTATATCATCAACTCCGCATTGATGCTTATCAATTTAAGAAAGAGATCTCGAAACTTCATACAGATATAAAATTTATTTCAGCAGGGTTCAAAGATGAAGAAGATGAACTCCATTGGAATGATGATTACATCCCGCTACCGAAATGGTATGAAAATAATTAGCGGATCATTTTCTCTGCCAAACACCTAATTATAAAAACAATATTCAAACAGAATATCTAACTAAAAAACTTTTTTGGCAAGAGAATGTTGCTTAGCTACGCCCAAAACCATTCAAAGATTATGAACATAAATGAGCTTATAATTCCAGCTGCCAGAAAGGGAGAAATTGCGGTTTTGCAAGAACTCTTTGCAAGGAATGTCGATGTTAATCACCGCGATTTAAAAGGCTACACGCCTCTGATAATTGCCTGTTATAATAATCAGCTGGAAGCAGCAAAATTACTCATTAATAACGGTGCTAATTTAGATGCGGCAGATGAAGGTGGCAATACAGCCTTAATGGGCGTTAGCTTTAAAGGATATATTGAAATAGCACAATTACTGATTGAATGCGGTGCAAATCTTGATCTACAACATGGCAATGGTGGCACAGCGCTAATGTTTGCAGCTATGTTTGGAAGGAACGACATTTTACAATTGCTTGTAAAGCACGGCGCTGATAAATACATAAAAGATATCAAGGGCCAGGATGCCCTGGATTTTGCCGCTCTTCAGGGTAACGAAAAAGGCTTGGAAATTTTACAGAATTTTGTTTACGAAGGTTAATCTCTTAATAGCCCTTTCACTAAACTCTTCCATTGGGGATAAGAAAGACCAATTTTTGCCGCGATTCCAACAATTAAGTTCCTGCTTTTATCCAGAAAACTTCCATCAGAAGTATTTGCCAACTCGTTACGTCCATGTTCCTCGGCAAATATTTCGAGTTTAACTTTCCTTACTATAAATGTTGATGTTGCTTCCGCTTTAAGAAAATGAGCAATAGTACCATCTTTATCCATCGGATGGCAGCTTGGTCGAACCGTCATATACAATATCTGCTGTTCGCTATTTTCCAGCAATCTAATATCCTCTATCCTAACCCAGTCATACCCCATACCAGCATAAGTACCTGGCCCAGGAATATCAATTCTAATAAAATCCCTGATTATCGCTTTTCGCTCCGCCCGTATACCATTAGCATCGATAAGCTGAAAGGAAGAGATACCCGAGTGCTTTTCCCACTCATTTATCAATAATAATCGCTCGCATGCTTTGGCAAAGAAAACATCAGCTTCTTCCTGAGATGCAAAGATTCTTTTTTCCACGGCATCCATTGAGCTGCCAACATATTGAGCAGGAATAATATCAAGCAAATCAATTTCGTTTTCCATGTTTTTCAAAAAACAGCGGAGGCATCGAAGAGCCCCCGCTTGATCCAAGATTCAATAATTTATGCTGGAATTTTTCTAGGATTTTCACGATCCCAGAAACGGTGCATCGCTATCATTTTTATAAAAATATCTTTTAAGCTGTTGATATCAGAGGATACGATGACCCCCTCGCGTAACACAGTATCAGTTGAGTACTCTGCAGGTAATTTTTTAAAAAAATAAGTTGATTCCAATACCTGAATTGCCTCATCGTCGGCAGCTATTGCTTTGCAGTGCTTAAAAGCCTCATTTAAGAAATGAACAGCATTAGCTTCTGCTTCTAAAGTTGCCACAGAATTTGAGCCGCCAGGAATATATACGGCATCATAGAGCACTGATGCGGCAGTAAGAAAACTCTCGTCAGGGGTAATCTCCTGATCTCCCTTAGAAATAATATGACCAAGTTTGGGAGCTATAATATGCACAACCGCTCCCTGAGCGATGAGTGCGTCTTTCACCTTGCTTAGTGATTTCTCATCGACCCCATCTGCTGCAAGAATTGCAACTTTTCTGGTTTGGATGGTATTTTTAACAGTGCCAACCATGCTTAGCGCATCTGATTTGGAAAGGCTGCCCTTTGGATTTAGCGAAGTGTAATCTTTTGGGTCAGCATCTGCAGGAATACTATTGTTTAGCTCATCGAGTGCAATTTTAGGGATATGCAACCCCAGTGCAAATGCAACTTCCGCAGCAAGTGATTTATCGATCTGAACTAAAACCGCAAGCATTCTCTCGCGGACAGGCACTGCTTTTACCTTTCCGAGTTCAAAACTCAGCGCATCTATAATATGATTTCGCTCTGCATCACTTTGTGAGTTAAAAAACAAACGTGCCTGTGAAAAGTGATCGAAAAAACTTCGGCTTCTTGCCCTGATTTTTTTGGCATCTATCCGCTCATTATAGCTTACAAAGCCCCCTTCCGAGCCTTTGGCCTGCAAAGGGTCATTATTACCCAATGCATTTGGACCATAACTGGTTTTGCCCCGATTAATAGTTTGCCGCATATAGCCATCCCGTTGATTGTTATGAACTGGAATAATCGGCCTGTTTATTGGAATTTCATGAAAATTAGGTCCACCCAAACGGATTAACTGGGTATCGGTATACGAAAACAATCTTCCCTGTAGCAGCGGATCATTTGTGAAATCAATACCAGGAACGACATGACCAACGTGGAAAGCAACCTGTTCTGTTTCGGCAAAGAAATTTTCTGGGTTGCGGTTTAAAGTCATCTTACCGATGCGTTGAACAGGAACAAGCTCTTCGGGAATCAATTTCGTAGGGTCTAAAATGTCGAAATCAAATTTAAATTCATCTTCCTCAGGTACAATCTGTACGCCGAGTTCCCACTCAGGAAATGCACCCGATTCAATCGCATCCCATAGATCTCTGCGATGAAAATCTGGATCCTTTCCAGAAATATTCTGAGCCTCATCCCAGGCAACTGCGTGAACGCCAAGAAGCGGTTTCCAGTGGAATTTAACGAAATTTGAAACACCCTGCTGATTAACAAAACGAAATGTATGTACCCCAAAACCTTCCATCATGCGATAGCTCCTCGGTAAGGCACGATCACTCATGGCCCACATAATCATATGAGCAGACTCAGGCATTTGCGAGATAAAATCCCAGAACGTGTCGTGAGCCGATGCTGCCTGGGGCATTTCGTTATCTGGTTCAGGTTTTACAGCATGTATTAAATCTGGAAATTTGATGGCATCCTGAATAAAAAAAACTGGCATATTATTTCCCACCAGGTCAAAATTGCCTTCCTGGGTGTAAAACTTTACCGCAAAGCCCCGCACATCTCTTGCCAAATCGGTAGATCCCCTCGAGCCAGCAACTGTTGAAAACCGCACAAAAACAGGCGTTTCCTCACCTGGATTACATAAAAAAGCAGCCTTTGTCCATTTAGACATATCCTCGTACACTTTAAATACACCGTGAGCGGCCGAACCCCTCGCATGTACAATTCGTTCAGGTATGCGTTCATGATCGAAATGTGTTATTTTTTCTCGGAGGATGAAATCTTCCAGTAAGGTTGCCCCCCGATCGCCTGATTTGAGCGAGTTTTGGTCGTCATTGATTTTCAGACCGTGGTTTGTGGTCATAAACTGATCAGAAGCATCTGTTGTGAACGACTGCAGTTTAGTGGTTTTATCGTTTTCCTGTTGCGCTGATGCGCTATTTTTTTGGGAAGTTTTTTTAGCCATAGCTTCTGTTATTTTAAGCCTCTTCGGCTGCTTTATAATTTATTTCATTTCCTGCGATATCTGTAAGTTTCGTATCGGCCATCTTTTCCTCGCTAAGTGTTTGTTCCAGAATCTCGGCTACATCCGTTAAACCCAGCGTAATGGCCAGCTGATACAGACCGCCATAACTGGCAATTTCGTAGTGTTCAACCTTTTGCCATGCCAGAATGATGCCTACATCCCGCGTGGCAGTGCCAGGTTCAGTTTCTTCCACAATACCCTCTGCTTCTTTTGTCAAGCCTTCCATTGCATCGCATTTCTTTGCTATAGCTTTCTCGCCAAGCAATCCGAAAACATCTTCAAGACGTTTGACATGGCCCTTGGTTTCTTCCAGATGAGCAGTTATAGCATCCTTCAGTTCGGGTGCAGTCGCGGCAGAAATCATTTTGGGAAGGGATTTAACCAAATGATTTTCGGCCCAATATAAATCAGCAATCCCATCTTTAAAAAGTTCCTTTAATGCTGGAGATTTTTCTGTTGTTGTTTTAGAAGCAAATTTAGCGTCGCTCCCAGTATCTTTTGTTTTCATGGTTGATAGGTCTTTTCATCTACAACCTTATGGATTAAAATAAGTTTTAACTTTTTATTGCAATCTATCGGCTGGTGTCCTCACCCGCCGAAAAAAACAAAGTCACATCCAATCTATCGGCTGGTATCCGCACTTACATACCTTCTATCGGCTGGTGTCCTCACCTGCCGAAAAAAAACTAAGTTAGATCCCATCCATCGGCTAGTATCTGCACTTCCATGCCGTCTATCGGCTGGTGTTCGCACCTACATGCCTTCTATCGGCTGGCGTCCTCACCTGCAGAAAAAACCGCGGCATTCCATGCAAAAGATGGAATGCCGCGGGTAGAAATGTCGTACTTAAAATCTTATGGCTGGCCGCCTCCGCCCATTGCCCCATAGATTTGTCCTGTAGAATAACTGGCGCTGTTATCGGCAAGCTGCACATAAATCGATGCCAGTTCAGCAGGCTGACCAGGTCTTCCCATTGGAGTCGCCTTTCCAAACTCCTTCAACTTTTCATCGGTGGCGCCACCGCCCACCTGGAGCGGTGTCCAGATCGGCCCAGGTGCTACCCCGTTCACCCTTACCCCTTTTGGCGTAAGAAACTTGGCGAGCGATCTTACTGTACTCGTATTGGCAGCTTTGGTTTGGGCATAATCAAAAAGTTCTGGCGAAGGATCATGTGCCTGCTCAGAAGTGGTCACGATAATGCTCGATCCAGGCTTCAAATGCGGAATGGATGCTTTAAGCAACCAAAACGGACCATAAATATTCGTTTTAATCGTTGCGTCAAAATCCTCTGTGCTGATCTCTAGGATCGATGGTTTGGTCTGTTGCCTTGCTGCATTACTAACCACAATATCAAGGCCTCCCAATTTCTTGACGCTATCTTCCACTAAACGCTTGCAAAAGGATTCTTCCCGAAGGTCGCCTGGAATTGCATAACCCTTTCGTCCAGCCTTGGTGATCAGATCAATCACTTCCCTCGCATCAGATTCTTCAGCTGGCAGATAATTGATTACCACATCTGCGCCCTCCCTTGCAAAAGCGATTGCAGCCGCCCTACCCATTCCCGAGTCTCCCCCAGTAATCAGTGCTTTTCTACCCATCAGCCTTCCAGAACCTTTATAGCTCAGTTCGCCGTGATCAGGCTTTGGATTCATTTTGCTGGCAAGCCCTGGAAAGGGTTGCTGTTGTGGGTTGAAAGGTGGTCTTGGATATTTCGTGGTCGGATCAATCAGTGCAGCGGCATCTTTGCCCTGAGCAGATAAATTTTCCGCAGCAAAAGTGGGCGTTATGGCTAAGCCAGCAATGCCCAGACCAAGACCAGCTACCGCCTGGCGCCTGGTAATTGTTTCTTTGTTTTCCATAGGTGATGTTTTTGCAGGCATTGTTGCCTAAATACTTATCTATTTTTACTACACAGCAAATTCAGAAAATGTTTTGCCCACGAACACGGATTTGCATTCCAAAAAGGAGTGGAAGCATAATGCCTGATTTCAATGTATCGACTTATACTGATCTCCTGATGGATAAAAATCAAACAAAAAAAACTTAACGATAACTTAGCGTGTTAAGCATTACATAAAACTAACAAGATATGGTGCAACATGCTTACCCAATGCACGGTGAAGACCGTGGTAATCGCAGTACAATCTCCATTACGATAAACGGTGAACTAAAAAGGATCGAAATTGAACCCTGGGTTAGTCTTTTAGACTGTTTGAGGGACCATCTTGACTTAACTGGCACAAAAAAAGGATGTGATCACGGCCAGTGTGGAGCCTGTACCGTTATTGTCGATGGAAGACGCATTTTAAGTTGTCTTACGCTTGCCATAATGAAAAATGGTAGTGCCGTTACAACAATTGAGGGCATTGCACAGGATAATGGTCTTCATCCACTGCAGCAAGCCTTCATAGATCACGATGCTTTTCAATGCGGTTATTGTACACCTGGACAGATCTGCAGTGCAATCGGGTTAATTTCGGAAGGGAAAGCAACTAACCGCGAAGAAGTTAAAGAGCTGATGAGCGGAAATCTTTGCCGTTGCGGCGCAAACGTTGGAATTATAGATGCCATCATGGAGGTAAAAGACGGAGGTAGAAATGAATAATTTCAATTACAAACAACCTGCCGATGTTGCTGAAGCAATTAAATCAAAAAATGACCATGCAGGCAACATGTTTATTGCTGGTGGCACTAACCTGATCGACTTATGGAAATACAACCTTGTTCATCCAAATTCGCTCATAGATACCAGTTTACTTGGGGAGCTTTCAGAAATTACCTTACTCGAAAATAATGGTATAAGGTTGGGTGCAACAGTTAAAAATGCAGATACCGCCTATCATCCGATTATTGAACATAAATACCCGCTCTTATCAAAAGCGATTCTGGCAGGAGCGTCTGCTCAAATCAGAAATATGGCCAGCAATGGTGGTAATCTTTTGCAACGCACACGGTGTTATTATTTTTACGATAGCGATGTGCCATGCAACAAACGTGTTCCTGGTTCTGGATGCCCTGCAAAAAATGGCTATAACCGAATGCACGCAATTTTAGGTGCAAGTGAAGACTGTATAGCGGTCTTTCCTTCCGATATGTGCGTGGCACTGTCTGCACTTAATGCAACAGTAAATATTCAGGGTTCCGCCTCAAACAGGGTGGTTCCCATTGGTGATTTTCACAGACTTCCTGGAAATACGCCTGAAATAGATAATGTTTTAAAAAGTGATGAGGTAATTACCTCAATTGATTTGCCAGAAAAAGGTTTCTCGAAAAACTACGCTTATCTTAAACTGCGTGACCGACATTCCTATGCCTTCGCACTGGTATCTGTCGCAACAGCGCTCGAGCTTGAAGGTAACACCATAAAAGAGGCTAGAATTGCACTTGGAGGCGTAGCACACAAACCATGGCGTTCAATAGAGGCTGAACAATTCCTTTGCAACAAGGAAGCCACCGAAGAAAATTTTTCCGCGGCTGCAGATATTATTCTTCAGCGCGCTCAAGGTTACGGACATAATGACTTTAAAATCAAGCTGGCCAAAAATGCCATTATCAGAAATGGATTAATGGCATTGAATCCCTCCTCGCAACTTCCAGGAGCGGCTCCCTCGGCTTAAAAACTCACCTAAAAATTTTAAAGATGGAACTTAATAAGATGGTTGGCAAACCAGTGAGCAGACTCGAAGGTACGGCGAAAGTTACCGGAACAGCTAAGTATGCGGCAGAGTATCCTGCGGAAAACCTGCTATTTGGCTATGTGGTTAGCAGTCCGATCACTAAAGGAAAAATCCTTAATATCGACATCAGTAAGGCCCTGGCAATTCCTGGTGTAATCGAAGTGATCTCACACCTCAACCGCCCCAAACTGGCCTGGCTTGATATTCAATATACCGACATGGATGCCCCGCCAGGCACCGTGTTTAAACCGCTGCTCGACGAAAACATACTATACAATGGTCAGCCCATCGCCCTTGTTGTAGCCGAAAGTTTTGAAACCGCCAGATATGCATCCAGCCAAATTAATTTTGAGTTCCAGGAACAGGCTCATCAAACCATTCTTGAGCGCAATCTGACCGAAGCGCGGGCACCCAAGAAAGGTTTGGCAACCGCATTGAAACCACCTCCACCTCCACCAACAGGAAATTTTGAAGAGGCTTTCGAAAACGCAGCGGTAAAGGTAGCATCTGAATATCGGCATGGAACTGAACATCACAACCCCATAGAACTGTTCGCTACCACAACAATATATGAAGGAAACGGGAAGCTGAAGATCTATGATAAAACCCAGGGCACCATTAATAATCAGCTGTATGTGGCAAATATTTTTGGCCTGAAATATAAAGACGTGCAGGTTTTGGCACCATTCGTTGGCGGTGCTTTTGGTTCTGGGTTAAGACCCCAGTATCAGCTTTTTCTTTGTGTTATGGCTGCACTCCATTTAAAAAGAAATGTGCGGGTGGTGCTAGACAGAAAGCAAATGTTTTCATTTGTACATCGGCCGCCATCAATACAATTACTTAGGTTTGCATCAGATATAAACGGTCGACTAACGGCTTTAGGCCACAGTGCCTTTGCAGAAACATCAAATTTCGAGGATTATACAGAGCCGACTGCTGGCTGGAGCCACAGGCTCTATGCTGCTCCAAATACGCTGTTTGAGCATCAGATTGTGCCACTTGATGTATATACCCCTATGGATATGCGGGCACCTGGAGGTAGCACGGCCTTGCATGCAATAGAATGCACCATGGATGAACTATCCTACAAACTTAACATCGACCCCTTAGAGCTCCGTTTGCTTAATTATTCTGAAATGGACCCCTCTGCTAAAAAGCCATATACTAGTAAAGCACTTCGGGCATGTTACCTGGAGGCTGCTGAAAAGTTCGGGTGGAGCAACAGGAGCCCCGAACCGCGAAGCATGACCCGTGGCAACAAACTCATCGGTTATGGAATGGCTACAGGAATCTGGGATGCTTTTCAGTTTCCAGCAAGGGTGCAGGCCATAATAAATAGAGAAGGAAAGCTAATCCTTCACAACGCTACTACGGATATTGGTACAGGAACCTTAACCGTTATGACTCAAATTGCTGCAGATGAACTTGGCCTTGCCATGGAAGATGTGGATTTTCAATATGGCGATAGCAAAAAGCCATTTTCTATGTTCCAGGGTGGGTCAGCCATTACCTCTTCAACGGGAGTAGCGATCCTCATGGCAGCCAAATCGTTGCGCAAAAAACTACTTAAAAAAGCCGCTCAAATGCCCGACTCTCCATTCAGAAAAGCGGATGATGAGATGGTATATTTCAGCAATGGCTCTTTGCACCTCAAAGAAAATGAATCTGCTAAAATTTCCTTGAAAGAGATCATCGCTTTCAACAAGGGGGTGGCCATTAAAACCACAAAGATGGGCAATCCTCATATGATTAAGCTTCGTAAATATAGCCTGGCCACACATAGTGCCTGTTTTGTTGAAGTTGAAGTGGATAAGGATTTAGGTACGGTTCAGGTTACCCGAGCGGTGAGTGCCATCGCGGCAGGCAAAATCATCAACCCAAAAACGGCCAAAAGCCAGATCTCAGGTTCTATGATTTGGGGCATCAGTAAAGCCTTGCACGAAGAAACCATTATGGATGGGAACCTGGGAAAATATATGAATGCAAATCTGGGTGAATACCATATTCCTGTACATGCAGATATCGGGCAACTCGATGTAATCTTTGTAGAAGAAAAGGATGAATTAATCAACGAATTGGGAACTAAGGGTGTCGGAGAAATCGGCCTTGTAGGCATGCCTGCTGCAATTTCAAACGCAGTTTTCCATGCAACTGGTAAACGCATCAGAAAGCTGCCGATCCATTTAGATGATTTGATTTAATCTCATAGAAGATTAATCCAACCTTTCCACGTTTTAGAGAACAACCCTTACTCTGAAACGTGGAAGGACTATATTCCCAAATAATCCATACAAAAAGATAGCAGGCTGAAAAATCAGCAAGCATCAACTACAAAGCCTGCCCACCATTTAAACTTAAAAAATAGCTCATAGCTGAATCATCTTCCCTTCAACACTGATGAGTTCCAAAAAGTCTGGCAAGGGCGGAGTGCGGCCAATTTTTGTAAAATGGCAACGATGTCCTGAACCACCCTTAAAAATGTCGTCCCAAGGTGCCAACAATTCGGCCTGTCAAAATTAGATTTGCTGAATAAGATCAATATCTATGCAGCCCATCACCGTAAGCATCCAAGTCAACGCCCCCATACAACGCGTATGGAAATTGTGGAACACGCCAGAGGACATCAGAAAATGGAACAACGTATCCGAAGACTGGCATACCCCGTCTGCCGAGAATGATCTGCGCCCTGGTGGAAAGCTAAAGCTGGTAATGGGCCTGAAGGATGGAAGTTTCAGCTTTGATTTCAACGCTACCTATAACCAGGTGAAGACTCATGAACTAATCAGCTATACCCTTTCCGATGGCCGCCATTCGACCATTACTTATACTGGAAGCAACCCTGTCACTATAGCTGGGACCTTTGAGCCCAACGCTACCGATCCGCTGGACATGCAAACTGATTTTTGCAGTGCCGTGCTGGCCTCTTTCAAAAAATATGCGGAATCGCAAGAGGAACAATAACCATCGCTCACGATATGCCCCTGTCCAGTTCCTTTTATAAAAGCATGCGGGTTCGCAACAGTCTTTTCACTGGAACCTAAAATTTGAATTAGACTTTTACTTAACTGATATCCAAGGTTTTTCCCGTATCATGATTCTAATTATATCGAGATCAATCTGTACCGTAAAGCTGATACAGGTGCACCTGTTAAGGCAACGTTTAGCACATAATTATTGCTTTCGTTTCATGAAGTAACAATTTAATCGTTTAGGAGGGAATAATTATAATCAAGCTGTGAATGCTGGCTATTTTTTAACAAATTGCAATTTTTTACAACCTATTACATGACGACCAAACTACCCAACGAACTAGCCACCAAACCACATTACCCTATATTAGATGGACTTCGCGGTATCGCAGCGATAATTGTTGTAACCTTTCACCTGGCCGAGCCATTTTCAACAAGCAATCTGGATAAATTTGTTAATCATGGTTACCTGGCTGTCGACTTTTTCTTTTTATTATCTGGCTTCGTGATCGGCTACGCTTACGATGATCGATGGCAGAAAACCACAGTGGGGACTTTTTTCAAACGTCGCATCGAACGTCTTCAACCAATGGTGGTATTAGGCATGACCCTCGGCGCAATTGGATTCTATTTCACAGATTCTACCCTATGGCCATTGATTCATACCGTTCCTGTCTGGAAAATGTTGTTAGTTATGTTGATCGGTTACACGATCCTTCCGGTGCCACTATCGCTTGATATCCGCGGCTGGCAAGAAATGCATCCCCTTAATAGCGTAGGCTGGTCGCTGTTCTTTGAATACATTGCCAACATTTTATATGCCGTTTGGATCAGAAAATTTTCAATCCTGGCGTTGAGTATTTTAGTTGGCATTGCTGCTATCGCACTTGCACACCTGGCAATTACCAACGGTGACGTCAGTGGTGGCTGGACACTAAATGTGGAACAGGTACGGATTGGATTTACCCGAACGATGTTCCCTTTCTTTGCTGGTCTGTTATTGTCACGTGTAGCAAAACCAACCCGAATTAAGAACGCTTTTTTGTGGTGCAGCCTGTTGGTAGCGATTGTACTTTACATGCCGCGAATAGGTGGTGCTGAGCAGATATGGATGAACGGGATTTATGATTCCGTTTGCATTATTATAATTTTCCCACTGATCGTATATATTGGTGCTAGTGGCGTGATGCAATCTCAAAAAGAGAACAGGATATGCAAATTCCTTGGCGATATATCCTATCCACTTTATATGGTACATTACCCTGTGGTTTATTTTTACGTTGCATGGATCAGTAATAATAAGGGAATAACTATTGCCCAGGCATGGCCTGGTGCGTTTCTCATTTTAATAGGTGTAGTCGTTTTAGCTTATCTCGCATTGAAATGGTATGATGAACCAGTCCGCAAATGGCTGCGCAGAAAGCTTGCATAGACTGGGAGATAAAATCAGGAATTGAATAATAAATCTTATTCTAAAATCAACAAAGCGGGTTATTACTAACATTTACCAAATACGAAAATTCACAATACCAATGTACTGAAGCCATGTTATAGATTTTGAGCCAATTGTGTGACTAATTTGTTTGATTGGTTGTTATGATTTATACACCAGTACAAATCTCCCCATTTACAGGATATTTGATAATGAACATAATCTCCCCAAACTTTTTACCATTCCTACGGTTATTGGTTCAAGATGAACTACTAGTTGCTATATGGAAAACTTTACAATGCTGCAGTATTTCCAATGGTATTACCCTGCTGACGGGAGCCTTTGGAAAAAAATAACAAAAGACGCGAAAGAACTAAAAGCCTTCGGAATTGACACATTATGGATTCCTCCAGCCCACAAGGGAATGGATGGAAAAGAATCCACGGGATATGACGTGTACGACCATTACGATTTAGGCGAGTTCGACCAAAAAGGCTCCATAGCCACGAAGTATGGTTCTAAAGCAGAATTACTGGAGGCAGTTAGTGCGGCGCAGTCGGCTGGCCTCCAGGTTTACGCAGATATTGTACTCAACCATGTAGGAGGCGGGGATGAAACGGAAATAGTGAAGGTGAGAAAGGTGGATCCCCAAAATCGTAATGAATTTGTATCCGACCCCTACGAAATTGAAGCGTATACCAAATTCAACTTTCCTGGGAGACAGGGAAAATATTCTGATTTTAAATGGGACTACAAATGTTTTACAGGGGTAGATTTTGATAAAAAAAATGAAGAAACAGCCATCTATAGTATTCAAAATAAAGACCGTGAAGGCTGGCAGGATGTACTTGATAACGAAAATGGGAATTACGATTACCTCATGCTCTGCGATATTGATTTCCGAAACCCTTCTGTTATGGAGGAACTAAAAAAGTGGGGCGAATGGTTTCATGAAACGCTTAAGTTTGATGGTTTTAGACTCGACGCCATCAAACACATGCCACCGTTTTTTTTCAATGAATGGCTAGACCACATGAGAACTTTTACCGGAAAGGAACTCTTCACCGTCGGTGAATATTGGTCGCCAGGTCAACTGGATGTGATGCTCGAGTACATTGATGTTACTCAGGGAAGAATGTCCTTATTTGACGCCTGTCTGCAGGCCAATTTTTCTACCGCATCTAAACAAGGGGCCGACTATGATTTATCACAAATTTTTACGGGAACACTAGTTTCAGCAAAACCTGAACTGGCCGTAACATTGGTAGAAAATCACGACACTCAGCCCCTTCAGTCATTAGAGCAAACTGTCGAATACTGGTTTCGTCCGCTTGCCTATGCAATGATATTATTAAGGGCTACTGGCTATCCATGCATTTTTTATCCTGATTTATACGGTGCTAAATATACCGATCAAGGAAACGATGGAGAGGAACATCAGATTGTGCTCGAGCCCATTGCCCAAATCCAAGCCATGTTAGGCCTTAGGCAAAATAATGTTTATGGCGAGCAAAGAGACTATTTCGACCATCCGAATTGCATAGGCTGGACAGTTAATGGTGCGGTAGAAAAACCTGGCTCTGGAATAGCTGTCCTGCTTTCCAACGGTGGAGAAGGATTCAAATCAATGGAGATCGGCAAAGCCTTTGCGGGCAGAACTTTTCACGACCGACTTGGGGTAATTGATTCTGAAGTTGTAATAAATGAAGATGGCTGGGGTGAGTTCCTGTGTGGCGCCGGCTCTGTTTCGGCCTGGACAGCTGATTAGTTTTTAATAGAATCACCCCAAACCTCGATATAAACTTACGACCATGAAAAAGCAAAATTTTTTCGAAAGTGCTGCGAATCAGATAACGTGTTGGACAGGAAGTTCATCTGCCTTCCTCATTGCTTTTGGAATTGTATTGATCTGGGGCATCAGTGGCCCCATATTCCACTTCTCGGATACCTGGCAATTGGTGATCAATACAGGAACAACCATCGTGACTTTTCTGATGGTATTTTTAATCCAGAAAACGCAAAACAAGGATTCGAAAGCGATACAATTAAAGCTTAATGAATTAATTGCCGCAAGCAGGCATGCGAGTAATCGAATGGTCGACATTGAGGATTTAAATGAATCCGAACTTGATGTGCTGCATAAATATTATGAAAAACTCTCCGATGTTGCCGAGAAGGATGATGATATCCATAAATCGCATTCCATTGATTCAGCAAAAGAACTTGCCGAAAAGAAACAACAGGACAACAAGATAAATTAATTTATATGAATCTAAATTTTGAAAGATAAGCTCAATGTCCAACGTCGAAGAAATAATTGCATTCAATAAGAATCGTTTCCCTGAGGTATTGAAACTCAAATATCAGGCGATGCTTGAAAATGGGTTTCGTTTTTACCGTGGTACTTGCCATTTGTTTTATAAACACCTATCCCAGGAAAAGGCTATGCCTGCATCCCCTGTCGGATGGATTTGTGGAGACTTGCACCTGGAAAATTTCGGGAGCTATCGGGGCAATAATAAAATGGTTTATTTCGACTTAAATGATTTCGACGAGGCGATTAAAGCACCAGTTCTCTGGGAGGTTATTCGCCTAATCACAAGTATATTTATTGCTTTTCAAAGTTTCGAAATAGAATCTGAGCAGGCGATGAATATGGTCTTGCTATTTATCAAAAGTTACTCAACAACTTTGTGCAGTGGAAAAGCAGTCGATTTGGACCCCAGAACATCCAAGGGAATTGTTTGTGATTTTTTAAAAAGGGCTGAACAGAGTTCTTATGATGATTTACTCAAAAAAAGAACCTATGAGAAAAAAGGTAAGCTTGTACTGGATTTGCAAGATGAGCGGCATTTTGAAGTTAATAAAGATTTAAAAAAGGAACTTAAGCAGCACATTACCACATGGCTCGAGGAAAATGATGAAAGTCCTTACAATTATAAAGTTAAAGATGTCGTTTACCGATTAGCAGGAACTGGGAGCCTTGGGCAAAAGAGATACTTGTTCCTTTTAAAGAGCATCAATACAAAAGACAGTTACCTGCTTATTGACATGAAGCAGGCTTTTGATTCTTCTCTCACGCCCTATTTTAAAAAAGTGCAGCCTGCATTCGAAGACAATGCCAACAGGATTATCACCATACAGAAACGAATGCAGCATGTATCAGCTTCACTGCTCTCAACCAGCCGTTTTAAAAATGAAGATTATGTCATGCAGGAGCTTCAGCCAGTTAAGGACACGATCGATTTTAAGATTTTAAAAAATGATTACCGAAATATGTATAAGGTAATTGATGACATGGCCATACTAACCGCCTCGGCACAGTTGCGCAGTACAGGTATGGATGGATCTGCAACTAAGGATGAATTAATGGCTTTTGGCCTACAGGAAAAATGGAAACTGATTTTGCCCGAGATTGCAATTAAGCTTGCCTCTAAGGTTTTTACGGATTATCATCATTTTGAGGATGCCTGCAGGAATGGCCCCTTGAAGGACTCCATATTGGGTGTCTAAACTTTCGGATTCGATTCATCTATCTTTGAAAAAATAGAAAGAAATTAATCGTTGTTGAACGTTAAGTTTTCTCTATTAATTTTTCTCTTACGATCGAGGTAACATCAGTCGCAATAATCATAATCGAATTCGTAACCTCAGATTTATTCTTTATCGGCTCATATATAAAATTAAAATAGACCACTTCTTCTGCGCCATTTATAAATAGTGAAACAGGCGATTCCCTGCCTACATAACGTTTACCCGTAGTATAAACTTCATCCAGGATGTCAAGATATGGTTGTCCTGCAAGTTCAGGCAAAGCTTCAGCGAGTGGCTTTCCAATTACAGACTTGTTTTTACCCCATAACTGAAGTATCAAACTATTCGCTACCTCAATTTTCAAATGGCGATATTTTAAAACACCAAATGCTATAGGTGCCTGTTCCAAAAACAGATTAATATCATCACGCATCCGGGAGAGATTTCGGTTTAACAATACTCCGAGATTATAAGCATCACTAAGTTCTTCATGAGCTGTATTTAGATCTGAGTGGGCTAAGTTTAATTCGGATTTGAACAATGAATTTTCGGTTCTTGCTTCAGCAAATTCACGAAAAGGTTTATCAAATAAGCTAAGCGAGTGGAGCTGTCCAGACAACATTTGTGTAATATGCCCAAGTTTCTCCCGATCTTCAACACGCATACTTAAATATTCAGAACTATTAATCCGAACCTCCCCAAAATTTATTCCATCTTGACTCAACAATATCGAAGTGTGTGTGTTTTCTACTCCATCTACCTCAGTCGAAGGAACAACGTTAATTATAAAATCGTTGAATTTAAAAGTTCTCTCGATCAACACATATACATGATCAACAATTGCCTGTTTTACTTTGCTCATTGAGGATTGAACTTCCTGAATACCTTTAATTTCTCCCATATAGATACCTTCCGTTTTCCATTTTATCAGTTTAAAATTAGTATTGCCTCACATCACAGGATAAACCCATCAACACAGAAAGTTAGATTTTTATCTTATTTAAAATCTGTTTTTAAAAGCCGTTTGAGCCATTTGTATTTTTACCTACGCCCCATCCAGATAAGGGGTAGCCGATTATCAAAAAAAACCTGCGATTAATACGCAATGTATCGAAATTATGCTAGCTTTATGCAAGTCGAGTTAACTATCGTCTTATTTCATCCAAATAACTTTAGCCTACCGTTCGATTAGTGAGGATTTCTTGAAGAAAGAACGAATATCCAGCAAAACTAAATTACAATGTGCCGCTTCAAATTTGCAAATTATCTCAATTACGAACAAGTGCTTTATGATAAATGACAATCTGGAAATACAATTAAAAGAAAGGGTATTAACCAAATCAGGAATCATCAATATAACCGAAACAGATTGTCGGTTAATTTCCGAGCTTGTATTCCTAAAAACCAAAAACTATATTTCAGAATCAAATTTAAAACGCATTTATGGTTTTTCCCGCAACAGCAATGTGATACCAACCCCTTTTGTTTTAAACAGCCTGAGTCAATTTATTGGCTTCGAAAACTGGAAGGATTTCGTCGACCAGGAATCATTTCGGTAAGTCATTTAAATTGCTTTTACATTATTTAAAACAGGAAGAATATTTCGATCAGTCATTAAGGTTTTTAAACCCATAATATCTCCAGAATCCAATAAATTAACGACAGGCCCGTTTAGTTGAAAATTTAGAACACAAATATTTGGCATGTCAAGACAATATTTTGTAGCGCTTAGTTTCAGCACCATACCAAAAAACCTTATGATTTCCTAACCCCGCAATCGCATATTCTGGAACGATTGCTGCACCCATGGCAAGCGCTAAACATTTTAAAATGTTTCGCCGATCGATTGTTGAAGTTTCCATTGTGAAATATATAATACAATATCCTAAAAATTTTATGAATTACCTAATCATCTAAAGCTCAGGCGATAAAAAGCCTAAATTAAGGTTTCTTTAAAATTACTTTACATCCAGCCTGACGAAGCGAGTAAATCCAATTTAACTTCGTTCTTTACTAGAAATTGCTGCGCAACCCATCTTCATTTTTGTATCACTAAAACCTTCTATTTGTAAGTAAAATAGATTTTGTTTTATGATACAAGTTTTTGGGAAGCTAGTTTGATTAGACCTAATTCAGTTCCATAACTATTTCAAAATCTCGTAATACCACCATTTTTTGATAAACGTCCTCAAATGACATTATCGAAAAACAAGGTCATCTATTAGGATTCTTAGCATTCATAGAAGCTCTCCTTAGATTGCCAGAATGTTAAAATTGTTAAAGATTGGTTTATCCACTCAAATTCTCCAAAATCACTTTATTGAACATCAGAATCCTTAGTTTTGCTTATATGAAAGATACTAGTTACGAAATTAGCGCTGAAGGTGAACAGCAATTGGATGATAAGTTAGCAAGATCTAAGAAAGAAGTCGTTATATCAAGCTTGATAACCATCATATTACCATTAGGTTTTATTGCCCTGAAAAGTGATTTTTATAAAGACGTGACTCTACCAGCAGTTTTTGCTGGAATTGTTGGGATGCTAATTGGTATTTTCGGGATGATTCGAGTGACTTTTCAGAGATACTTTGTTACGAAATCCATTGTGAAAAAAATTCAGATACTAGAAGATAGCTCTCTTATTACAACTTTTGGCGGAAAGACAACGAAGATTTTGAGCGATGATTTTAAGATATATGAAGATTATCGCGGAAATGCAAAAATGAAAGAAATTTTTGACGAACCGACTTTTAGATTGGAAAATTACAAAGAAGGGCAAACGTTTTATATTATAAGCCCTTATTGGAATCAATGGGATGAGATAAAGTCGTATTTTGCGGAGCGAGCTTAAGACTGGTTAAATCTGATAAATTAAAACTTGAAGTGGTCTTCCATAGGAACGCTTTTTTTGTTGTAAAAAAAGTTGAGTAGAAATAATTCTTCAATACAAACACCCTTTGACGAGGAATATTATACATTCGTATGCAATCGTTATCTTTACTGCATAACTGTCGTTCCATTATGTTCAAATGAAAAATAAGTAGAGTTCTGTTAAACCAGTAACAATAAAATTTGAAAAACTTCAGTAATCGTTAATATTACCGAAGTTTTCTTGTACTCAAGAGGAGATTCGAACTCCCACACCCATACAGGCGCCAGCCCCTCAAGCTGGTGCGTCTACCAATTTCGCCACCTGAGTTTGTGTTGCAAATATAATTTAATTTTAGATTTCAGAAACCGTTAATTACAATTCAATTTTTAAACCATCATAAGCCAGTCTGATATTCGCAGGCAAGCTGTTTTCTACATTTTCATGCAAGCCTAAATTGTGGCTGATATGCGTTAAATAAGTCGTTTCTGCTCCAACCTTTTCGGCAAAAGCAATAGCTTCATTTAACGTAAAGTGCGAAATATGTGATTCTTTTTGTAAGGCATTAATCACCAGCACTTTGGTTCCTTTAATTTTTTGAAATGAAGCTTCAGAAACAGTTTTTGCATCGGTAATGTAAGTAAAATCACCAATACGGTAACCCGTAATCGGCAATAAATGGTGCATTACTTCGAAAGGAATAATATTGTGCTCCCCTATTTTAAAATCTTCACCATTGGTAACGGTATGAAGGTTAATTTGTGGCAGACCATGGTATTTCGTTTCCGCAAAAATGTAGTAAAACTCTCTTTTTAAGGCAGTTTGAACACGTTCAGTAGCATAAACATCAATTACCTTGTGCAGCAAATAATTAAACGGACGAATATCATCCAGCCCTGCAATGTGGTCTTTATGCTCATGGGTAAATAAAACAGCATCCAAATCTTTTACTTTTGCACGCAAAAGCTGGTAGCGAAAATCAGGTCCGCTATCCACAACAATTGTTTTATCATCCAACTCGATTAAAATGGAAGTTCTTAAACGATTATTCCGCTGATCTGTAGAGGTACAAACTTCACAATTACAAGCAATTACAGGAACGCCTTGAGAGGTACCAGTACCTAAAAAAGTAACTTTCATCGTAATAAACCTTCCTTTCTATTCGTGTAATTTGAGTTTTTTATAACCATTAAAATAATTCAGTTTGTTGTAGCGAGTGAAAGAATTGTCTTTGCTTATCATCTAAAAGGTTTTCATCAGGATTGGTTTCCTTAACCAGCATAACCAGCGCAGCAATTTTTCCTTCGAGATTGGAGAATTTATTAACCACAACAACCTTATTATGCTCTAATAAGCAAGAGCCCGTTTTAAAGTTTCCCTTTTCGTAACGAACCTTATAGCCCATGGCAAAAAGCAGGAGCTCTAATTTTTCTAAGGTATGATTTGTTAGTGGCAACGACATTAGAACAAACTTAGAGAAATCTAAGCAGCATTCATAAATCGGAGGTAAAAAAATTGATTACCGATGAGTGTTTAACTTTTATTAAGCTTTCCTGGATTAGGCTAAAGATCATCCCAGTCCAACAATTCAGGTGCTGGTTCAGGTATTATTTTTTCCTTAGGAACTTCAACAAAATTTACAATCTGCCCATCACGTATTTGGATTGCATGCGCAATTTTACAGGCAATTTGTTTTACACCTCCAAAAGCACTGTCGTCGGTATAGTGTACGCCAAGTGCAATTAAAACCGCCCTGTCTCCGTTCAAATTTAGTGTTACATTAAGCGCTTTACCAGAGAAATGGTCCAGATTGAGGGGAATGCTCAGATCTTTCACCCTTACCTCCTCATATTCATCTCCATCAAGTTCAAAATTAAAAATAATGGCTTGCAAAATAATGTGTGTGGCCTTTGCATAAGGCTTTACTAAATTTCTAAGGTTTTCTTCAGGTAAGCTAAGTCGAATGGCTTGACGATCAACAATGTTAAATTCTGTAGGCTTGAGCCAAAGTTTGCTGAATGGCGTTGCCTGATTGAATTCAAAGCCAGTTAACAGAGAAATATTTCCGTCAATCAGTTTTTTAGCGCCTGCCTTTTCTTTTGGAATTGTTTTTAAAACCGCAATTAAGCGACTGTTCAACCGATTCATCAACGATGCTTCGCCATAAAATATAACCAGCGGATGGAATACTTGCCTGATGTAAGCCCCGTATTTGCTTGCCGTACCGAAATCACGGGCACTTCTTTTACTGTTCTCTGTCTGTGGTTTTTCGGAAGCTTTGTTTCTAACAACGTCCTTATTCAACCTTTTGTAAAAAATAAGGTCGCCCAGGCGCCCCCTAATGTGTAAAAATCCTTTTTGTATAGCCATTTGTTTTGTATCTTAGCATAAGAAAAAGGGATGATAACTAAAGATAGTCAATTTCTCCTGAAGCACCATCGTTCACTTAGCTTAGTCCAGCTCTACCCCACCATTACGCCGCCTTTACCCCACGTTTCAGCCATAGTTTATTGCGTTCAAGTTCGGACCTTGTAGCTACCTTATTCGAAAAATAACGCCTTTTTACGAACAAGAACCCTCGAAGGCCCCTACATGAACCCTTCAACTTGATCTTATAAACAAATCTCATTTCACACATTAGATTATAGAATAGATTTAACAAAAAAATGGTTCAGCTGTTTCCAACTGAACCATTTTTAATCTCATCCCGCAAAGCGGAAAAAGATAAATTATCTTAAATCTACAACTTCAACGCCAGGATATTTCTTCGCATCGAAGGCAAAGGTAGTTTCTGGTACATTTACATTAGGTGAAAATGTTTTAACGTTATAGGTGTATTTATTACCGTTTTTGTCAAATAAAACAACATTGGCAATTTGTTTAGCTGCTTTATCAATACTTAAACGAACTTTAAAGATTGCTTTTTTAGCATCAACAGGTGTTAAATCGATCATTTGATAAGTTTTGCCACCAGCTTTTTCTTCACCAGTGTAAACGTATTTAAAGCCTTTTTCGTAAACGGTAAAGATTTTGGCAGGATTAATCGCATCACCGCTGTTATCTACATTACTAACCTGAACTTCTTTATCTTTTTTTAGATAAGTCCACTGGCTTTTACCATCGCTAAACAACTCTTGATTTGTCATTGCAACTTTATACTTATTAGAATTGGCTTTAACATATAAGGTACCTTGCTGCGTTTCCTTAACCTTAGCTTTCGGGTTATCTAAAGTAAAGCTGAAATCGGTTTTAACAACATTGTACGACTTATATTTTTTACTTACCTCTGCTAAAATTGCTTTAGCTTTCGCGTCAGTTTGAGCATAGGTTGTTGTTGTAAAAGCAACTACAACCATTAATGCTGAAATTAATTTCTTCATCTTGTGTTTTTTAAATATCTATTAAAACGTTAGAGTAAATTTTCTCTTATTAGTTTAATTAACCTTTGTCATTTAAACTATTCAAGAACTGTTCCAAAGAATATTCATCGGGATATAAAACTTCGCGGGCCTTGCTACCTTCAAACGGACCAACAATTCCTGCTGCCTCCAGTTGATCGATAATCCTACCTGCACGGTTATAGCCCAATTTCAATTTACGCTGGATAAGTGATGTAGAACCTTGCTGATGCATAACAATCAGTCTGGCAGCATCTTCGAAGAATTTATCACGTTCGTTTGGATCAAAATCTGCCTTACTTCCCTCACCAGCTTCATCAACATATTCTGGCAATTGATAAGCATCAGAATATCCTCGCTGGTTGCCAATGTATTCAGAAATACGGTCTACTTCAGGTGTATCAACGAAAGCACACTGTAGCCTGATTAAGTCGCTCCCTGTAGATAAAAGCATATCTCCGCGTCCAATCAGCTGGTCGGCGCCACCACTATCTAGAATGGTTCTGGAGTCAATTTTCGATAAAACCCTAAACGCTAACCTCGCAGGGAAGTTGGCTTTAATAGTACCCGTAATAATGTTTACTGATGGACGCTGTGTAGCTAAAACAAGGTGAATTCCAATCGCACGAGCCAACTGAGCCAAACGTGCAATCGGTGCCTCAACCTCTTTACCAGCAGTCATCATTAAATCGGCAAACTCATCAACAACCAACACAATGAACGGTAAGAACCGGTGTCCGTTATTCGGATTAAGCTTACGTTTGATAAACTTATCGTTGTATTCTTTTAAGTTTCTAACCTGCGCATCTTTTAACAAATCGTAACGCTGATCCATCTCAATACACAAAGAATTTAAGGTATTTACAACCTTTTTGGTATCTGTGATAATCGCATCGGCCTCTCCTGGTAACTTCGCTAAAAAGTGGCGTTCAATTCTATTAAATAAAGTTAACTCTACCTTTTTAGGATCGACCAATACAAATTTTAATTGTGCCGGATGTTTCTTAAATAAAAGAGAAACCAGAATGGCGTTAATACCTACCGATTTACCCTGACCAGTAGCACCCGCTACCAGTAAGTGAGGCATTTTAGCCAAATCGGCAATGTAAACCTCATTGCTAATCGTTTTCCCTAAGGCAATAGGTAAATCCATGGTATTTTGAACCCATTTCTCGGTATTCAAGATACTTCGCATAGGTACCATTTCAGGATGCTGATTTGGAACCTCGATACCAATTGTTCCCTTACCAGGCATTGGTGCAATAATACGAATACCTAGGGCAGCCAATGAAAGCGCAATATCATCTTCCAGGTTTTTAATTTTCGAAATCCGAACGCCTGGAGCTGGAATAATTTCGTAAAGGGTAACCGTTGGTCCAATCGTAGCCTTAATCTTATCGATTTCGATATTATAATGATTAAGCGTTTCTACAATTTTATTTTTATTGGCCTCCAACTCTTCTGCATTAACAGAAATTTTGTTGGTACCATAATTTTCCAGTAAATCAATAGTTGGGTATTTATAACCCGATAAATCCAATTTCTCATCATAATTACCAAATTGTTCTACCAAATCATCCGATTTAATTTCCTCTTCGGTTTTCTCGATGGTAAAAGCTGGCTCCTTTTCTTCTTCAATGGTCGGTTCAACAACCAAAGGCATAGCTGCAGCCGCTGTTGCTGCTAAGGGTAAGTTGACAGCATTAGGCGATAAAACTACAGGCGCAACAACTTCTTCCTCTTCTTTTTGTTCGAAACGGCTTGGCTGTAATACTACATTTTGATGTTTACGCTCGTTTACAGGTGGTTTATCGCGAACTGGAAATTCAATTGGTTCTGAAGGTTCCTCGTAATTATTATTTCTGCCCGCATTTCTTTCCCTAACTTCATTTACAAAGTCAGGCACTTCATTATCCAGGTACACCTCTTTCGGTGTACGCTCGGGAAATTTAAAATCTATATTATAAGCAATAATTAAAATGGTTAAGCCAGCAAAAGCAATTAGGCCCGCTACACCCGCAGCACCAATTTGAGCGGCCAGCAATTTATTACTCCAGTAACCAAATTCGCCTTCAACATAATGTGGCGATTCTGACCAGAAACTGTGCGCAAACCCAAAGGTTAGCGAAAGAAAAAGTAGAAAGAAAAAGCTGTATCCAAGTGTTTTTGAAATAGAAAGAATTCTAACCTTGAATAATAAACGATAGCCAATAATAAAGAAAGCCAACACGAATAAGAATGAGGCCACACCAAACCATTCGTAAATAAACTGATGCGATAATAAAGCGCCAAATTTACCAAGCCAGTTTTGCACAACTGGCGCATTTATACCAGCATCTTTAAGCTCTTCTGCAGTTTTAAATAAATTACTCCAACCGCCGTTTGCATCAATTACATAACTCTGGTCGTCTTGCCAGGTAAATAAATATGATGTAAAAGCAATTAAAAAGTATAAAGAAAGTATAACAAAAAACAACCCTAAAATCTTAACTGCACGCCCATCTGCCAAATCGAAATTTGGTAAATATTCCCTTTTCTCTTTCGGTTGGCGGCTGGTTGCCCCTCTGCCCGATGTGTTTTCTCCACCCTTCTCTCTGAATGTATTGGTTTTAAACTGGTTACCCCTTACCGACATTTTCTATCCTTGAATTTAATAATGAACAAATATAAAATATCTGTTACGAGTTTTATATTCTGCCTCAAATTAAATAAAAATATTCAAGAGGCATTAAACCTTAAACTTAAATATTCGTCTATTATTTTAACAACACACAAGTTGTTACGTTTTATTAAATGAAACGGATTTTGTTTTAGGTTTTATCCTGTTTTGCCTGGAGAGGTGGAACAGGATTTTTTATTTAACTGCCTTGCGTAATATCTAACAAGTTTCTCGTTCGCTGGTTTATACGCTTACGATCAAACTCAATAAAGATTTCAATTCAGTATAACTAATTAAGAAAATATTTTCATCCTGGATCTTTCTAAGAGTGGTGTTATTTCAAAAAAAGCGATTCGGAAGGCTCAGAATAACGGCTTACTTACTTATATTCGTCGCTATTAGTCGCAACCAAAGGAAAACCGAGCCACAATTTTGCTTTTTACGAAACACTCTATATATTTAGAAATTAAATAACTCTATATTTTAGTTAGTTTTATATAACAAGTTTCATTTTATGGACATAGCACAGCTCGAAGAACAAATTGAAGCAGGTAATTTAAATGCAGTAAAAGAGATTTTGGTTCAGCATCCTCAACTGGCTAATTCACTTACTACGCACAAGATTTCGCCTTTGCTATTGGCTTGTTATTATAAAAAGCAGGAAATAGCAAATTTGATAGTAGAATTTGTAGATGATTTAACTTTATTTGAGGCTTGCGCAGTTGGCAAATTTGATGCCGCTACGCTATTAATTTTCCAGAAACCTGATAGTATTAACCAATTCTCGGAAGATGGTTTTACACCTTTAGGATTAGCCTGTTATTTTGGTCACGAAGAGTTAGCTCGCTTTTTAGTGTTAAAAGGTGCCGATGTAAATTTGGCTTCCAAAAATGGCTTTAACGTTTTTCCAATTCATTCAGCAGTTGCTGCTAACAACATAAACATAACAAAAATGCTTTTGGATGCTGGCGCTTATCCAAATGTTTGCCAAAAAGCAGGCTTAGCTCCTTTACATACCGCAGCACAGTTAGGAAATATCGAATTGATTATTCTGCTTTTAGAGCATGGCGCAGAAGTTTCGTTAAGAATGGAAGGTGGAAAATTACCTGCTGATTTAGCTGCAGAAAAAGGCTTCCATGAAATTGCAGAAATTTTGAGGGAGGAATAGTTATAGGTTTTAAGTGGTAAGTTTTATTTACATAGAACTTACAACGTAAAACGTTTGAGTTACTCCCAAATTCTTAACCGCATCCTTTTCATATAAGTTCTAATATCAAGAACCACGGCAGCCAAAAGATAAAAAAGTATAGGAAAACCGACCGCCAGAAAGGATGAATAAATGAAAAACAGCCTAACTTTGGCTGTACTCATATTTAACTTATTCGCTAAATAGGTAGAAACCCCAAAACTCTGTTGCTCGAAATAAGTGATAATCCTTTGGAACATTTTAAGTTTGTTTAAAATCTTAACACCAAACCACATCGTCAACAGCTCCTTATAAAAGCAGTTTAAATGTGTTTTAATAAACTTTTTGCAATCTAAACCTTAAATTTTTAATTAAAGTATCACCGTTTAGATGATAAAATAAAGCAATACTAATATAACACTTTATTTATAAAGTAGGTACAACCCCATTATTTCTATTCATTAAACTTTACCGAGCAATAATCCAGATGAATGTTGGATCAAAAACAAATATTTAAATCCTCTTTAATATGCTTTAACGATATAAGTTAAACAATTGCAATTCTTTCACTTTAGAATTAATCTGAGGTTTCCTAAAAAATCAAATCTCTAAACAAAAAAATGCAAGTGTAAAATTACACCTGCACCAATTAATTAATTTTAAACTTATATTGAAAACATCCTGCGCCTAAAAAAGTTTACAAAAACATCGACTATAATTTGTTCCATTGGTTAATTCCCATTTTCATCGCCTCAACAATGGTATTAAACTTATAAATACTCATTACACAACCCGCCATCATCTGGTATTCACCGTCTAAAATTTGAATATACCCTCGAAATACGCCGTCAACGGTAATTCTGAAAACCGAATCCGAATCTTTCACCGTTCCTATAACAATTACACTACCTCTTACAATTATTATTCTTTCAGGCGTTAAAAACATAGTAGTATTAAAAATAAATAGAGTAATGATTTAAAAATCTGCGGCAAACCTAATCAAAACAAACACCATTTCCATTTAATAGTTTTAAGATTTTAATTTTTCCCAATCAGCTCATTTTTATATTTATTTCACCACTTAGTTTGCCTAAAATAGAGGTTAGTATTTACTTCTCTTACAATAAATTGAACGCTAATTATTATCTTTTTCCATTCTCAATTATTTAAACAAAAGCGATGAATAAAAACGTTCTAATCATTAAAGTTTTAGGATTGTTTTAAAATCTTAATTCCAATGCCGCAGGACAAGCATTTTTTCTCATCGCAATATTGCTTTTTTAATTGTAAAACGCCTTGCGATGCAAATGCATGATCGAGTTTCACACCCGCTAAAGTAAATTTATCAGTTATTGTATTTTGTTCAGCTGGTAAACTTTCTAATAGTTTTATTGCGCTGCTGATGTAAAATTGCGTACCTGTATGCGTGCCATAAGCAAACAAAAATAAAGCTACCGTATTAAGCAGAATATTATTAATTGAAGTTTTGCCAATTTGGGTACTTAATTTAACCGCTTCTTTTTTAAAATGATAGTGCGTTTCCCAGTAATTATTTACTGGAAGATTTTCAAACAGTTTACGCAATTCTTTAACATCCTTTATCTCCATAATTTTTGAAAACAAATGATTCGACTGTACAATCAATGCTGCAAACTGCGCCAATCGTATTGTAGGAAAGTTTTGTGGACGAATCCGCATAAATTTCCAGATGGATACTTCAATGGGCTTAATTTTATATTTCTGCTGCAGAAACTCGAATTCCTTTTTCAGCTTTTCGGGATAAGCTTCTGTAAACTTATCATTTAAAAACCCTGCAGAACCAAACACTAAAGCCTCAATTTGCAATCGGTTATTTTTATGCTTGCCATAAATTTGTTGCGGAATGCACTTGGCAAAAAGCTCGAAAGGCAAGGCATTAATTTTAAAGCCAAAATTCATAGCCAGGTAACGATAAAAAGTTTCATCCCAGTTACCATTCAGTTGGTTTAAAGTTTCGATTACCAAATTGGTCTTCTGCTCGAAACGTTCAATTACTGTTCTCGCTAAAAATGAATTTATAATTAATTGATCTACCGATTTGATTTGAGCAACACAAGGAAAATCTGTCAGTGTTAAAAATAGGTTTTCATACTTGATAATCAGCTCTGCTGAAACTCGGTTCTTTAGTTCTAAAACGGGTAAAACAGAGCCATCTCTCCTTTTAATTTCCGCATCATTTTCATAAACTACATGAAGGATTACATTTTCATACGCAGCATCAAACTGGTGGTTGTGTCTTAGCCAATCAGAAGATCTTAAATGGATCTCAACGTTACCTGCCCAGATGGTATCTCCAATCTGAATCTTGGCATTACTAAAATCAGGACCAGAATTTTTATTTAAAAAGCCTTGATGAATAAATTTTAAAGTTTCAGCTGTAGCGGTTTTCAAATCGCCAAAATCGAAAGATTTAAATTGCCACACATAGTGAAGAAAGTCTTCTGGAAAATTCATTATTGAAGATAAAAAATATTCCTAAAAGTTGTACATCCTTTCTCACCGCCTTTAAAGAAAAGATGCTGGAACAAATCCAGTTCCTAGCCTTCCGTTTCGTTTTTCAGATCAGTATGGGACATATTGATTAAACGACTTGCGCTTTTTTCTTATAATTCGTAATAAAAACTCCTGCAATAATTAAAACCGTTGCAACAATTAAATCTGTATCCACATGTTCGTTTAAAATTAACCAGCCTAAAAATATTGCGATAATGGTATTGAAATACGTTAAAATAGAAACTTCTGAAGCCGTTACTTTCTTTAGTGCATAGTGATAACAAAAATAGCCCAATACCGAACCAAAAACGGCAAGGTAGGTTGTAGCAAAAATACTTTCAATTTTCCAACTGCCTACATCGGCTTTGCCAGAAAAAACAAAGGCCAAGCCGAATTGAATTATAGCAGAAAAAACAAATTGATAAAACAGGTTCAAGAAAATATACTGCGGCTTTCCACTATGCTTTTTGGAGTAAATGGTTCCAATAGTCCACCCAGAAACAGCAACTACAAGCGAAAGAATGCCGTTACGATAGCCAGGTTCTAATAAATCGTTAATACCATTTCTAAAAATAAAAACAATCCCCAAAAACCCTAAGAAAACGCCGATAAAACCTTTTAAACTTGGTTTTTGAATCCCTAAGAAAACACAACCTAAAAACACCAGCAATGGGGAAGTTGCATTTATTAAAGATGTTAACCCACTCGGAATCGTTTTTTCGGCAACGGTTGTCATTCCGTTAGCAATTACAACCATTAATATAGAAAGTAAAATCTGGCGTTTAAAGCTTGACCAACCAATCCATTTTAGTTCTTTTTGTTTAATTAAAAGCACTAGTATAATTAATGATGCAATCGTTTGACGAATTGCAGTTACATACCAGGCAGGAATGCTATCTACAGCTACACGAATCCCAAGGTAAGTGGTTCCCCAAATTAGGGCAACGCCACATAAGGCAAATATTAGTTTTAAATCTATTTTGGGATTCATAGTAGATAAATGTTTAACCACAAAAACGCTGAGGTTTAGTAAGAAAGAAGAGTTTTGCCACGGAAGCACTGATTAACACGGAAAGAATATTCAAACTTCCGTGTATTCCGTGTTTCAGTGGCAATAAATAGGTAGAATGAACCTGTGCTGATCCTGTCGATCTGTGGTTAATTACATAGAGTTAAACCAATTCAGCCGTAATTAATATCTGCTCCATTTCCTGCTGCAATTTCAACGCCTCTTCCCTCGCCTTTTCAGCAAAATCTTCGCCTTGACTGGCATAAATAATTCCACGGGAAGAATTAATTAACAAGCCGCATTGAGAATTTAAGCCATATTTACAAACCTCACCTAAATCGCCTCCTTGTGCACCAACACCAGGAACCAGAAGAAAATGATCTGGAGCAAGTTTACGTACATCGGCAAAAGCAGAACCGCGGGTTGCCCCTACTACATACATCATTTGTTCATCTGTAGCCCATTGCTGAGAAGTTTTTAATACCTGTTCAAAAAGTTTGTCATCCCCAATTTGCTGCAATTGAAAATCGGCATGACCAGAATTAGAGGTTAAGGCCAGCAGGATTACCCATTTATCTTTAAAAGTTAAAAACGGTGTTACCGAATCGCTTCCCATATAAGGAGCGACCGTAACCGAATCAAAACTCATCTCTGATGATTTTTCATTAAAAAATGTTTCAGCATACATGGCAGATGTATTTCCAATATCGCCGCGTTTTGCATCTGCAATGCTAAAAATATTATTAGGTATATATTTCCAGGTTTCGATTAAAGTTTCCCAACCTTTTTTACCATAACACTCATAAAAAGCTGTATTTGGTTTATAAGCTACACACAAATCTTTTGTTGCATCGATAATCTGTTTGTTAAATTCCAGAATCGGATTTTCGTACTTCAGCAGGTGCTGTGGAATCTTATCTAATGAAGAATCCAATCCGACACATAAAAATGAACGTTTTTTTTGTATCTGCTCAAAAAGTTGTTGCTTAGTCATATATGGGCTTATTTGCTGCAAATATGAGGTTTTTTAATTTTTTAGAGTAAAAAAACATAGACACTTTAAATATTTTTATAAACATTTTAAACTTTTTCTTGCGGATTACGTTTCAAATACATACAATTGCAACATAATTTCTCAACCGTTTATCTGAATATCCAGAAAAAATTTATCAAGACTTGTTTTTTGCTACCTTTTTTAAAGCCTAATATGCTTTTTTTATTCAGCTTGTAAACACATTATGAAACCATTTTGAGCATTTCTATAACCAACTCATTTTTGGTATTATAACCTAAAGAATTTATACACAATTAAACCGCTTGGTTTTTAAATTAACACAATATTTTAGTCCAAGCAGATTTATAACTGAAAACATCCGTTATAAACAAAATTAAAATTTCTTGAAACATATATATTTAGAATGTTTAGCAAAACAGAATTAAATGATAAGCTCACATCAGAATTACGTGAGCTTGCTAAAACCTATGGCATTGAAGCTGCCGACTCCCTAAGAAAAATTGACCTTGTTGAAGTGCTTTTACATCAACAAGAAATTATAACCGCCGCTAAATCGGGTGCAGATCCATATAGCGAAAGTGAGCCAGTTGCAGTTGCAACCCCAGCTCCAAAAACCAAAGCAGTTAAAGCAGAAAAAGCGCCAAAAGTTGTTGCTGATGCTGCCGCTCCTGTAGCAGAGAAACCTGCTAAAAAAAGAGTAAGATTAAGTAAAGACGAACCCGCTGCTCCTATCGAAAGAAAAAGAGAATCGGTAACTTTATTTGACGAGCCACAACACCAACAGCCAGAAAGACAGCCTGAAAGAGTGGTTGAAGCCGAAGAAAGTGTTAAACCAATTTCGGCGCTGATTGAAGAAAGTGCAGAAGTGCTTCCCGTAGCTCCGAAACAGAAACAAGAACCAAGAGAAAAGCAAGAAAAACCTCAGCGTGAAGATAACCGCCAGCAAAAACAACCTGGTGGAGGAAATCACCACAAAAATGAAAACAGTTATTCGAACTTAGATTTTGATAATGTAATCACGAATGAAGGGGTTTTAGAAATTATGCCAGATGGTTACGGTTTCTTACGCTCAGCAGATTACAACTACCTTACTTCTCCCGATGATATTTACGTATCGCAATCTCAAATTAAACTTTTCGGCTTAAAAACTGGCGATACTGTTAAAGGTAGCATCCGTCCGCCGAAAGAGGGCGAAAAATATTTCCCTTTGGTTCGTGTTGAAACAATTAATGGCAGAATTCCAGCCGAAGTTCGTGATCGCGTTCCTTTCGATTACTTAACGCCACTTTTCCCAACAGAAAAATTAAATTTATTTACGGATAACAGTAACTACTCTACCCGTATTATGGATTTATTTACGCCAATTGGTAAAGGACAACGTGGTTTAATTGTAGCACAACCAAAAACAGGTAAAACCAATTTACTTAAAGAGGTTGCGAATGCAATCGCTAAGAACCATCCGGAAGTTTATTTAATTATTCTTTTAATTGATGAGCGTCCTGAAGAGGTTACAGATATGGCTCGTAGTGTAAGAGCCGAAGTTATTGCTTCTACTTTTGATGAACCAGCTGAACGCCACGTAAAAATTGCCAATATTGTTTTAGAAAAATCTAAGCGTTTGGTAGAAAGCGGACACGATGTAGTAATCCTTTTAGATTCGATTACACGTTTAGCAAGAGCTTACAATACAACTGCACCTGCATCTGGTAAAATTTTATCGGGTGGTGTTGATGCAAATGCATTACACAAGCCAAAACGTTTCTTTGGTGCGGCCCGTAACATCGAAAACGGTGGTTCGTTAACCATTTTAGCAACTGCATTAACTGATACAGGTTCTAAAATGGATGAGGTAATTTTCGAAGAATTTAAAGGTACTGGTAACATGGAGTTACAATTAGACCGTAAATTATCGAACAAACGGATCTTCCCAGCAATTGATATCACTGCATCGAGTACTCGTCGTGATGATTTATTGTTAGATAGAGATATTTTACAACGTGTTTGGATTTTACGTAATCACTTGGCAGATATGAACAGTCAGGAAGCGATGGAATTTGTACAGGCTCAAATAAAAGGTACAAAAAGCAACGAAGAATTCTTAATTTCGATGAACAGCTAAATAAAGCTTAAAGGTAAAAGGTGTAAGGCTTAAGGTTTCCGGATTGGGTGCTTTAAGCCTTACTATCTTACAGGCCATACATTTGCATTCAAAAATTTAAAGGTAAAGGGTTTAAGATTTAAAGAATTCACTACTTTTATTCTTACTTAAAGACTTAGTGCTTCTAAATTTGGTACTTTAAGCTTACCATTTTAAAGGTTTTACACCTACCTTTGCATCAAAAACCTTACACCTTAAACCCAATACCTCATACCTTATATGAAAAGGCATATCCCTAATGCGATTACCTGTGCGAACCTATTTTCTGGTTGTATCGGAATCGTTTTTGCATTTAAAGGCGATTTACAAACCGCTGCATATTTCGTAATCCTTTCGGGCATTTTTGATTTTTTCGACGGCATGGTTGCTCGTTTATTGAATGTGAAATCGGCAATTGGTAAAGATTTAGATTCGTTGGCAGATATGGTAAGCTTTGGTTTCTTACCAGGAATTATCATGTTTCAACTGTTAAAAGTGAGTGATTACACTTCGGAGTATCTTCCTTATTTGGCTTTTTTTATAACTGTGTTTTCTGCTTTGCGCCTGGCAAAGTTTAATAACGATGAGCGGCAAACGGAGGATTTTATTGGTTTAAATACACCAATGAATACTTTATTTATTTGCTCCTTACCATTTATCGCTGTAGATTATCCTCAAATAATTGGCTCTACCATTTTATTGATTGCCATTACAGGAATCACCAGTTTTCTATTGGTAAGTGAAATAAAAATTTTTTCTTTAAAATTCAGCGATTTAAGCTGGGCAAAAAATAAGATTAAGTTTATCTTTTTAATTATATCTACTGTGTTAATCGCTGTTTTACAGTTTGCGGCAATCCCTTTCGTTTTAGTACTTTACATTGCTTCATCCATCCTTCATTTTAGAGGAGGCAATAAAGCAATCTAGATCACATACTGTATTTCGATTTCACTTCAGTAATCGCTGTTGCCAGTTGGATATAAATTTTATTAATAATGAGATTTAGGTCTTTCACTTTTTCAGGGATCTTCTCTACATCCTCGAGCTTGCGGGCATTTGATTCTATAATCTGAACAGAATCTCGAACATCGCCACGGCCAACATAGCTAAAGGTTGGCTTTATTTTATGAACGCAATCTGCCACCTTCTTCCAGTCTTTGGCAGATAAGGCAACTTCGAGATCGGCCATATAAAATGGGGTTTGCTCAATGAAGGTTTCAAAAATTTCGATCATAAATTCAGGATCATGACCAACCATTTCTGTAAGATAGGATAAATCTAGGGGATGATTTTCTCTGTTATCTTGCATAAAACAAACATAATAATTTACAATTTGTTTACTTCCAAATTATCCGAAATATTTTCAAGAATTTCGTAAATAGTTTTCCCCAATATTGGATGATAAACATTTGGAGCTATTTCGGCAAGTGGTTTCATTACAAACTTTCGGCTTTGCATATGCGGATGCGGAACCTGTAGTTTATTTTCGATATTGATTATCTCCTCCCCAAAAAGAATTAAATCGATATCTATTAATCTTTCGCCCCACTTATCTTTTCTAATCCGACCAAGCTGTTTTTCAATTTCAAGCATCTTATCAAGCAATTCAAGTGCAGTTAAGCTGGTTTCCAATTGCACCGCCTGATTCAAAAAATCTGGCTGTTCTGTAACGCCCCATGCAGCAGTTTCGTAAATTGATGAAACCGCAGTAACCTGCCCTGCTTCGTTATTTAAAAGCTGAATTGCCATTTCTAAGTTTCTCTTTCTATCTCCTAAGTTTCCACCCAGTAACAAATAAGCAATTGTGTGCTCTAATGCCATATTAGCCCTCGTATTTTTTATATATTTACCTCACAAAATTAAAACATTTAAATGAGAGATTTTTTCAAGTATTTATTTGCATCAATGTTAGGTTTTTTCCTATCTATTGTTGTTATTTTCATCATCTTTTTCGTAGTTATTGTAGCGGCCATTTCATCTATCGATGATGATAAATCTATAGCAGTAAGCAATAACTCGGTCTTATTTTTAAATCTGGATCAGGCGATTACCGAACGTACACCTAAAAGAAGTTTTGGTAGTTTACCTATAATTGGCTCTGAACAAAGCGATGGAATTGGTTTGAACGATATTTTAAAATCAATTAAAAGAGCTAAAAATGATGATAATATAAAATGTATTTACTTAAATGTTAGCAGTCCAAATGCAGGTTTTGCAACCATGCGTGAGGTAAGAAACGCTCTTATTGACTTTAAAAAATCGCACAAAAAGATTTTGGCTTACAGCGAAGTTTATACCCAAGGTGCATATTATTTGGCTTCGGCAGCTGATAAAGTTTACTTAAATCCCGAAGGTGCATTGGAATTTAAGGGCTTTAGCTCTCAACTTACTTTCTTTAAAGGAACTTTAGAAAAAGTTGGTGTAGAAATGCAGGTTATTCGCGTTGGAAACTATAAAAGTGCCGTGGAGCCGTATATTTTAGACAAAATGAGCGATTATAACCGCAAACAGGTTACGGCTTATGTTGGCGGTTTATACAACACTTTTTTAACTGATATCGCTCAAACCAGAGCCATTCAAAAAGATAGCCTTTACAGCATTGCTGATAATTATAAAATCAGAGAGCCAAAAGATGCTTTAAATTATAAAATGATTGATGGCTTGAAGTACAAAGACGAAATTCTTGAAGAGCTTAAAGCCTTATCGGGCAAAACTAAAAAACAGAACATTAGTTCAGTTTCTATAAACGACTATATAAAAAACAATACATCAAGCGGGAGCGGGAAAGATAAAGTTGCCGTAATTTATGCTAATGGCGAAATTACAGGTGGCGAAGGTTCTGATAACCAAATCGGTTCTGAAAGGATTTCGAGAGCTATACGTAAGGCAAGGTTAGATGACGACATTAAGGCGATCGTAATTCGTGTAAATTCTCCTGGTGGAAGTGCTTTAGCATCTGACGTGATTTGGAGAGAAATTGTATTAACTAAAAAAGAAAAACCAGTTATCGCTTCTTTTGGTGATGTTGCCGCATCTGGAGGTTACTATATTGGTTGCGCTGCCGATAGTATTTTCGTACAGCCGAATACCATTACAGGTTCAATTGGTGTCTTCGGGATTATTCCTAATTTTCAAAACCTAATGACAAATAAATTGGGAATTACCTTCGATGGTGTTAAAACTGGAAAATATGCAGATATAATGGCAACAAATCGCCCAATGACAGAAGGCGAACGTTTCATTATTCAAAATGAATTGAATAGAATTTACAGTGGTTTTGTAAGTCGGGTAGCTGATGGAAGAAAGAAAAGTAAGGCCTATATCGACAGTATTGGCGGCGGACACGTTTGGATTGGTACCGATGCCGTTCAAATTGGCTTAGCCGATAAAATCGGAAGTTTTAACGATGCAATAGCATCAGCAGCTAAAAAAGCTAAGCTTAAAGAATACAAAGTTGTAGAATATCCTGATGTAATCGATCCTTTAAAATCTTTATTGGAAGAAAGTACAGATAAAATTAAAACCTATTACACCAAACAAGAACTTGGTGATAATTACATGCTATATCAGCAAATGAAAAAAGTAATGGCAAGTTCTGGTATACAAATGAGAATGCCATTTGAAGCTGTTATAAAATAAATACTCCACAAAATGTATGATGTAAAATTGGAGTGATCCGATTTTACAGCATCCATTTTCATTTCCTTTTAACCGCCCTTCATCTTTATAAATTTCCTGCCTGTAAAACAGTCCATTAATAATTTCTGCTCGAAAAATTAGCGCCAATTAAAGTTTTAAACCTTTATTCCCTAATTTTACAGCTTATGGAAAATAAAACCATCGCTCGTACCTTACGCCTCTTGTCGCAGTTAATGGAACTGCATGAAGAGAACCCTTTCAAAATAAAATCTATAGCTAACGCCTACTTTAAGGTTGATAAATTACCTTTTGCTTTAAAGGATAAACCTATTGAAGACATTGATAAAATTGATGGAATTGGAAAAGGTTTGGCGGCTAAGATCATCGAATTACTGCAAACGGGAGAACTTAAAGAGCTTAACGATATTATTCAGCAAACGCCAGAAGGTATTATCGAAATGCTTGGCATAAAAGGAATCGGACCGAAGAAAATTTTGATTATTTGGCGTGACCTTAGTATCGAAAGTATCGGCGAGTTGTATTATGCCTGCAACGAAAACCGACTGATTGAAGCAAAAGGTTTTGGACTAAAAACACAGGAAGAAATTAAAAAAGCGATCGAATTTAAGCTGGCAGCAAATGGAAGATTTTTATATGCTCAGGTAGAAGGCTTTGCAAATAACCTTAATGATGAAATTTCAAGATGGTTAATTAAAGTTGATAACCATTCTGCGTTAGGTTTTGCCGGTCAATATCGTCGTTCTTGCGAGATTATTGATGAGCTTGAAATCGTAATTGGGGCAGAACATCCTGAAAAAGTTGAATTTGAGCTGCCCGAATTTGAGCCACTTTCACTTATAGCCGCTGAAAATTCGTTTATTACCACAACAGAGGCGGGCTTAAGAATTAAAATATTTGTGGTAAACAGAGTAGATTTTTACCTCGAATGGTTTAAACAAACTGGAAATACCGAACACGTACAAAAGGTTTTAGCCTTAGCTGGTGATGGTCCCTTTTCAAATGAAGAAGAAATTTACAGCAAAGCTGGATTGGCTTTTATCGAACCAGAGCTTCGTGAAGATTTTGATGAAATTGAGTTAGCTAAGGAAAACAAATTACCGACTTTAATACAATATGAAGATTTAAAGGGCAGTTTGCACAACCACTCTACCTGGAGCGATGGCGTTCATACTTTAGAGCAAATGGCGGTTTATTGTAAAGATGAACTGAATCTTGAATATTTAGGCATTTGCGATCACTCAAAAACTGCAGTGTATGCCAAAGGATTGAATGAGCAACGTGTTTTCGGTCAGCACCAGGAAATTGATGAGCTGAATAAGAAACTGTTTCCATTTAAAATATTTAAAGGCATAGAAAGTGATATTTTAAGTGATGGCGCTTTAGATTATTCGGATGATATTTTAAAAACTTTCGACTTTGTAGTTGCCTCGGTTCACAGTAATTTAAGGATGGATGAGGCAAAAGCAACCGCCCGTTTATTAAAAGCTATCGAAAACCCGTACACAACTATATTGGGGCATCCAACAGGACGTTTATTATTAAGTCGTGCGGGTTATCCGATCGATTATAAAAAAATTATTGATGCTTGTGCAGCAAATAATGTTGTTATTGAAATCAATGCTAATCCATTAAGACTTGACTTAGATTGGCGCTGGCATCGTTACGCTTTAGAAAAAGGCGTTTTGCTTTCAGTAAATCCTGATGCGCACAGAACTGAAGGTTTTAATGATATGAAATATGGAATTTTAGTTGCACGCAAAGGCGGTTTAAGTGCGGATAAATGTTTAAATGCATTTTCTTTAGATGAGATAACCAGCTATTTTAAGACTAAAAAAGATAGAATAATTTAGTCGCGGGAAAACAGAATCAAAAACTATTGATTTATTAATTAACCATAGATAAACAGGATAAACACAGAGATACTTTTAATAACATTATTTAGACAGGCCAAATCTGTGTTTATCTGTGAAAATCTGTGGTAAAAAAAACTAACTTTGCCTTATGATAAGTGAAATTGCCAACCGCGTATTTAATCAGGTTATTACTAACTACCATAAGTTTGATGATATTGACCATCCAGTAGAAAATCCTTACGATGCTGAAAGTTTAGAGCATCTTTTTTATATTAAAAACTGGATTGATACTGCCCAATGGCACATGGAAGACGTGGTTCGTAATCCACAAATCGACCCAGTAGAGGGCTTAAGCTGGAAAAGACGAATTGATGCTCAAAATCAGGTTCGTACAGATATGGTTGAGTTTATCGATGGATATTTTTTAAATTTATATCAAGGCATTTCGGCTTTGCCTGAGGCTAAAATTAATACGGAAAGCCCTGCATGGGCAATAGATAGACTTTCTATTTTGGCGCTAAAAATTTACCACATGCAGGAAGAAGCTGAACGCGAAAGCGCAACGGCCGAACATCGTAATCAATGCCAAACAAAGCTCAATGTATTACTATCTCAACGTGATGATTTATCTCAAAGCATTGATGAATTACTAGCGGATATTGAAGCTGGCAAGAAATACATGAAAGTGTATAAGCAAATGAAAATGTACAACGATCCGAGTTTAAATCCCGTGTTGTATAATAAAGTTTAGTTCCAAATTCGTCGTTGCAAGGCACGAAGCAATCCTACAATTTTCGCTATCGCCCTTTGGCTTTAACACTGCTTCGTACCTCGAAATGATGACCGATTAATAAAGCCATGTTAACAGAAAAAATTATCGTTTTACGTTTTTCAGCTATGGGCGATGTGGCGATGGTGGCTTCTGTTTTAAAAGAATTTTCTGAGCAAAATCCTTCGGTTGAAATTATAATGGTTAGTCGCGAGGCTTTTAAACCATTTTTCGATGGGATTGATAACCTAACTTTTTACGCCATCCAACCTAAAACCATCCATAAGGGCATTGATGGTTTGTATAAACTTTATCAGGAACTTAGAAAATTCAAACCAACTGCAATTGCCGATTTGCATGATAATTTGCGGAGCAGAGCAATTTCTACTTTTTTTCGCTTAAGCGGAATAAAAATCAAGCGGATTGACAAAGGAAGAGCAGAAAAAAAGGCCTTAACACGTTCGGCTAATAAAATATTTAAGCCGTTACGACAAACTGTTGAACGTTACGCTGATGTTTTTCGGGAGTTAGGCTTTCAGATTAACCTGAGCCATAAATTGATTCCAAAAGCTCAACAAGTCCCTTCAAAAGCTATAGGATTGTTTAGCGATTCAGTAAAAAAGAAAATAGGCATCTCACCATTTGCTCAACATATTTATAAAATTTATCCATTAAATAAAATGGAGGTTGTAATAGCAGAATTATCAAAACTTGGCTACGAACTTTTTATTTTTGGTGGAGGAAAAGCAGAGCAGGAAATTGCAGAAAAATGGTCACAGTTTATTCCCAACACCCATAATTTAATCGGCAATTTTAATCTTACGGAAGAACTTGCTATTATCTCTAATTTAGATTTGATGCTGAGCATGGATTCTTCGGGTATGCATATGGCTTCGTTGGTTGGAGTGCCCGTGGTTTCTGTTTGGGGGCCAACCCATCCTTTTGCGGGTTTTTTAGGCTACGGGCAATCGGAAGCCAACTGTGTTCAAATAGATCATCCTTCAAGGCCAAATTCAATTTATGGAAACAAACCTTGCCTTTGTGGTGTTGAAAGTTGTATGGACTTAATTGAACCACAAAGCATTGTAAACAAAATTAAAGAGAACTTAAATGCCTAAACAATTATTATTGGTTCGCCACGGAAAATCGGATTGGGGAAATTTAGATTTAAAAGATTTTGATCGCCCTCTAAATAAACGTGGTAAGGAAAACGCACCAGAAATGGCCGAGCGTTTAATAAATCGTGGTTTTAAGTTTGATTTGATGGTAAGTAGCCCAGCTAAAAGAGCAAAATCTACGGCCAAGTATTTTGCCGAAGCATATAATGTAGATGATATAAAATTTGAAGAGGCGATTTATGAAGCGAATAGCAGAACGCTTTTACAAGTTGTGAGCGATTTTGACGATTCTGCTGATATTGTAATTATGTTTGGACATAACCCTGGCTTTACCGATTTAGGAAATGAGCTAAGTGATGCGGATATTTACAATATTCCAACTGCTGGAATGGTTTTGATTTCTTTCCCTTTTGATTCGTGGAAAATGGTTAGTAAAGGAACTGGAGAATTGGTTTTCTTTGATTATCCAAAAAATACGGATGAGATGTGATTTTTTTTGCCACGGAAGCACGGAATTAAGACGCCGTCATTTTAGTAAACCCGATAACGGAAGAAGCCAAGAAACACAATTCTTTATTGAATAAACCTGATAGAACGTAAAGCTTTTTTAGCTGGAAACTAAAATTTGGCTGTATGCTGAGGAATGAAGCATCTGCAACCGATGAAACATATTCTTCGTTCCTCAGCGTGACAGAAGTTTAAAAACTTGAAGTGATAGCAGGACTGGAAAATCAAAAGAATTACTGAACTTAATTTCCAAAAGAAAACTATTTCTTTTGTTGTTAAAAAGATTATCTTTGAAAATATAAAACGAAAGTCCAGCAATAGACATTTCGGTGAATTCATAACCTAAACTCCTCTGGTTATTTCATAATTCGTATGGCTGGATTATTTTTTCCAATTAATTTATCTGAACATGAGTTTTGACTATAATACTACACGTAGCCATTTGATTTTATCGGAATATGGCCGTAACGTTCAAAACATGGTGAAATATATTTGCGAATTACCCACCATTGAAGAACGTAATAAATATGCACAGGCAGTTATCGATCTGATGGGTTTTTTACAACCACATTTACGCGATGTTGCCGATTTTAAACATAAACTTTGGGATCATTTACACATCATTTCTGGTTATCAGATCGATGTTGACAGTCCGTATCCAAAGCCATTGATTGAGAATGCCTACATAAAACCGGCGCCACTGGCTTATCCTCAACAACGAATTACCTACAAACATTATGGTAAAACGGTAGAAGGACTTATTGAAAAAGCAATGGGTGAGCAAGATTTGGAGCGCAGAAAAATAATGGTGCAAGGCATTGCAAACTTTATGAAGATGGCTTATGTTACCTGGAATAAGGATAACGTGTCGGACGAAACCATTATTAAAGATTTGAAATATCTTTCTGGCGGGTTATTGTCACTTGATGAAGGTGTTAACTTGGCGAAAGTTGAGTTTAGAGCTCAAAATCCTCGTCAAAACAATAACAATAATAACCGCGGAAGAAATAATAATAACAATAATAACAACAGTAAAAACCGTCAGAACAATAATAATAATCGCGGACGAAACAATAATAATAAACCTAAATATTAAAGGAAAGGTAAAAGGCGAAAGGTAGCAGGTTAAAAAGTAAAAGTTTGCGGCATAAATTTGTTTTAGCACTCAATCTTGATACTCGAGACTAAATACTTGATACCAGTTACTCAATACTAAATACTAAAAAGATATATGAACGCATTTGAAATAACAGGCGGAATTAAATTAAAGGGCGAAATTACTCCACAAGGCGCCAAAAACGAGGCTTTACAGATTTTATCGGCTGTATTGCTAACCGAACAGAAGGTAACTATTAGCAATATTCCTGATATTAAGGATGTTAATAAACTAATCGAATTATTAGGCGATTTAGGTGTTATTGTAGAACGTATTGATAAGGACACTTATACTTTCGAGGCGAAAAACATCAATCTGGAATTCTTCGAATCTGAAACTTTTAAAGCTAAAGGTGGTGGTTTACGTGGTTCTATTATGATTGTTGGTCCATTATTAGCTCGTTTTGGTAAAGCAGCAATACCTAAACCAGGTGGCGATAAAATCGGTCGTAGAAGGCTGGATACACATTTTATTGGCTTCGAAAAGTTAGGCGCAAAGTTTGTTTACGATAGTAAAAAAGCTTTCTTTAACGTTGATGCGACCAATTTAAAAGGTGCTTACATTTTATTGGATGAGGCATCGGTAACGGGTACTGCAAATATTGTAATGGCTGCTGTTTTAGCTAAAGGTACAACAACCATTTACAACGCAGCTTGCGAACCTTATTTACAACAGCTTTGTAAAATGCTTAACCGCATGGGTGCTAAAATTTCGGGAATTGGTTCGAATTTACTAACGATTGAAGGTGTTAAAGTTTTAGGTGGAACGGAACACAGAATGCTGCCTGATATGATCGAAATTGGTTCTTTCATTGGTTTAGCTGCAATGACTGAATCGGAAATTACCATAAAAAATGTTTGTTATGATGAGCTTGGTGTAATTCCTGAGGTTTTCAAAAAATTAGGTATTAAATTAGAACGCAGAGGCGATGATATTTATGTGCCATCGCAAAAGCACTATGAAATTGATACTTTTATTGATGGTTCGATTTTAACAATTGCCGATTCTCCATGGCCAGGTTTTACTCCTGATTTATTGAGTATCGTTTTGGTTGTGGCTACACAGGCTAAAGGAAACGTTTTAATCCACCAGAAAATGTTTGAAAGTCGTTTATTCTTCGTTGATAAATTGATTGATATGGGCGCTCAAATTATTCTTTGCGATCCACACCGTGCGACAGTTAATGGAATTGATAAAAAATACAAACTTCGTGGAATCAGCATGACTTCTCCTGATATTAGAGCTGGGGTTTCGTTATTAATAGCTGCGCTTTCTGCGGAAGGTAAATCGACCATTTACAATATCGAACAGATTGAACGTGGTTACCAGGATATTGATACGCGTTTACGTGCTTTAGGTGCGCAAATTAAGCGTGTTAATGCTGATGCGCCGAGTCACTAGTTTTAGTTGAAAGCTGAAAGGCTGAATGAATAAAGCTGAAAGCGAAAATAGCAAGGATACAGAAACGCCCGAGTAATTTCTTATTCGGGCGTTTTTATTTGTGATTTTCGTAATTGTGAGGTATGAAGTAATATTAAACAGTCGCTATTCTAAGTCCAAAGCATTAAGATTGCTTCGTACCTCGCAATGACGACCTTGCTAGTCGGGATTTGTAATCCCGTCATTAATAACTACGCTAGTCGGGATTTGTAATCCCGTCATTAGTAACTAAGGATTTTTAATCCTTTTTTAGATTGACTTCCACTCTATTTTCTACCCAGATATCGCGTTTATAATATCGTACTGCGTAATAATTTCAATCTTACCTGATTCATCTTCTACTAAAACAGCAGAATTTTCTTTATTAATTAGCGATGAGATTTTATCAATCGATGTATTCAAATCAACGAAAGGGAAAGTTGCGGTCATAATTTCTGAAATTGGTGCAGATTTCAAACCTGGATTTTCGAGCAAAGCTGATAATATGTCGCTTTCGGCTATTTTACCTACAATCATACCCTGTTGTGTAACTGGGATTTGAGATATGTTCATCGATTTGATGGTATTGATCGCTTCTAAAACCGATTTTGTTGCATCAAGCGTTACAATTTCTGTTGCTTCTTTCTTTGCTAAAATTGATTTCGCAGTTAACTTTTCATCTTGTAAAAATCCACGTTCGCGTAACCAATCTTCGTTATACATTTTACCCATGTAACGGCTTCCATGGTCGTGAAAGATTACCACAACAACATCTTCGGGCTTTAATTTATCTTTTAACTGAATTAAACCGCCAATTGCAGCACCAGCCGAGTTACCAACGAAAATACCTTCTTTACGGGCAATATCACGAGTCATTAAAGCCGCATCTTTATCCGTTACTTTTTCAAATAAATCGATCACATCAAAATTTACGTTTGCAGGCAAAAAATCTTCTCCGATACCTTCTGTGATATAAGGATAAATTTCATCTTTATCGAAAATACCAGTTTCTTTGTACTTTTTAAAAACCGAACCATAAGTATCAATTCCCCAAACCTGAATATTTGGATTTTTCTCTTTCAAATATTTTCCAGTTCCAGAAATAGTACCTCCTGTACCTACACCAACCACCAAGTGGGTAATTTTACCTTCGGTTTGTTCCCAAATTTCAGGACCAGTTTGCTCGTAATGTGCAGCAGAATTTGCTAAGTTATCGTATTGATTTGGCTTCCAGGAATTTGGAACTTCGCGTTCTAAACGAGAAGAAACCGAATAATAAGAACGTGGATCCTCTGGCTCTACGTTTGTAGGACAAACAATTACTTCAGCACCAAAAGCACGCAAGGCATCTACCTTTTCTTTCGATTGTTTATCTGTTGTAGTAAAAATACACTTGTAACCTTTAATAATGGCAGCCATAGCCAAGCCCATTCCAGTATTTCCTGATGTTCCTTCGATAATAGTTCCGCCTGGTTTTAGTTTACCACTTTTCTCTGCATCTTCAATCATTTTAACGGCCATACGGTCTTTAATTGAGTTGCCTGGATTAGTTGTTTCTATTTTGGCCAAAATTGTACCTGGAACATTCTTCGTAATTGTATTTAATTTTACCAAGGGCGTATTGCCGATAGTTTCTAAAATATTATTATACCACATAATGCAAAATTAAGCAAAGGCATTAAGTATTTTATAAACTATATTTTATTTGAAACATAATTTCGAAAATAAAAATTTAATAGAATTTTATTGCATAATCTATAATAATGATAGGGATTATAGATTGATTATTGGGCAAAATGCAATATTGGCTTTAGGGTTTTCGTATAAGCTTTAGATTTGTAGATTATTTTTATGAATGCACAGTATAAAATAAATTGTCGTTTCAACCGATGCAGAGAAATCTTTAAACTTGATCTTTAGATTGCTGACGAAATTTCTGTATTTCACTGTGTGATAGTCGAAATGGCAACTTTTTGTTATGCCAATTTATAAACTTTGCCTGGCAAAGAAATAATAATGCCCTGCATTTCTAGCGTAAGTAAAATGATCGCGAGTTTACTCTGTTGAATATTGACAGAAATCGCCAATTCATCAATTGAGAGCTGCTGATTCTGCAAAGCATCAACCACTTTTTGTTCATTCGCCGTTAGGTTTATTTGTAGTGAGGCTTGTATTTTTTTCTTTTCTTTCACTTCATCATCCCAACCTAAATAATATATTAAATCATTAGCATTATTAATCAGGCCTGCCCTATTGGTTTTAATAAGAAAATTGCACCCTTCTGAAAACATATCATTGGTGCGTCCTGGGAAAGCATAAACATCTTTATTGTAAGAATTGGCTATCTCAGCTGTAATTAGCGCACCCCCTTTAATTGATGCTTCTACAACAATTGTGGCATCGGCAATACCAGCTATAATTCTATTTCTTTGTGGAAAATTTTGCCTGTCGGGATTGGTTAGGGTTGGAAATTCGGAAAGTAAACCTCCATTTAAAACCATTTTTTGAGAAACTGTTTTATGAACCTGCGGATAGAGCCGATCTAAACCATGTCCGAGTACACCAACTGTAGTTATATTGTTTGCAATACATTCTTTATGCGCTGTAACATCAATTCCGTAAGCAAGTCCACTTACAATCAAAACATTATATGGAGCCAAAACCATACACAACTGTTTACATAAATTTCGACCATATTCGGTAGCATTACGTGTGCCTACAATGCTAATAATTCGTTTGTGGTTTAAATCAGCTTCACCTTTAAAATAAAGTAAAATAGGCGAATCGAAACAGTTCTTTAATCTCTTCGGATAATTATCATCAGAGAAAAACAATACTTCTATGTTATGTTTTTCAACAAATTTCAACTCCTCTTCTGCTCGTTTTAAAGCATCAGTGTTTAAAATTGCTTCGACTGTTTTTTCGCCTATCCCTGGGATTTGAAGCAATTGCTTTTTACTCGCAGAAAATACTGCTTCGGCACTTCCACAATATGCTAATAGATTTTTAGCATTTACAGGGCCAATTGATTTGATAAAAGTTAAGGCAATTTTATGGAGCGTACTCATTTAATTTTTAGGTTAAGGGTGAATAAAACATGGGATGATTTATTTCCTTAAAATGATAACCTAAAAATCGATATCGATTAAGCTTTTAAGTGGGATATGGATGTTATTTTTTAGCTGAATGTATTTTTCTGTAACTGACCATATTGTAGTATCTACACGCTTCGGACCAATAGTGGTATTAAATGTGATAACTGCTTTCGATTTAAACTCATTGCCCAATCTTTGAGCTTCATCTAACTTAGTCTTTAAGGCCTGACTATGATCTTCACTAGCACTGATAATGTTTAAGTAGCTTATATGTTCCTTTTCTACAATTTCTATTGGCATGGTATCTCTTTAACGATTAATGTTAAACAAGCTTATCAAAATTTCGCATAAAAAACAACCTTAAAAATGCATTTTTTGTAATAATTAAGATAAAAAAAGCTGGCACGAACGTAACCAGCTTAATATTAATACAGTTTGGTTGGTTTATTTATTCAATTTCAATTTTCTGGTCTCAATCATTCCCTTAAACCCATGATCAAGCTTACCAGTTAAATCCTCTGCTAGTGTTTTTGATAAGGCTGAAGTACTGCTTACCGTATTTTCTTTTAAAACAGAAAGGAATGATCCACTGGCAGAGTAATTTAGAGCTTGTGCTAAAAGTTTCTCTGTTTGGTCGCCAAATTCTTTAGTAATATCATCTGCGATATCCTTATCTACAGTCATACCATCAAAATAATCACCTTGATTTAATTGGTTTTTAGTTTGAAACTGCGGAATGTACAAATCATTTTTATCGATATGCAGGCCGATGAAACCAACTGGCTTACCATAAGTTTTTTTACCAATTAACTTTACATCCATTACTGGTTTTAAGTTATTAATTAATAATTCACTTGCCGACGCTGTTGAAGCTGTTACCAGAAAATAAACCCTTGATAAGTTATTAAGCGTTCCTCTTTTAGCAAAAACCTCTTGATTTCCAGCTGCTTGTGTTGGCACCCAAGGATAATCAAAAAAAGAATATAACCTAGTCACACCATCATTTCCTTTGGCATAAAACTTTTGATTTTGAAGAATAGTTGCCTTATTATCCTGCATGGTTTGTGTCCAATAAGTGGTGTACATTATTTTACCATTTTGAGATGAAGGCGCAATTAAATTAGTAAAAGCTTCTGAAGTTGCAACGGAACCACCTCCATTATAACGCAAATCTACTATTAGCTCACTTACACCATCGGTTGCAAATTTTGCAAAAGCAGCATCTAGCAGGGCTGTAGAATTAGTTGTAAAACTATTGAAGACAATGTATCCAACCTTTTTAGTTCCTACAGTGTAGGTATTGGAGTATAAAATTGGGTTAATGTTATAAGTTGTACGGCTTACAACTACATCCTGACTTGTTCCATCTGGTTTTAAAACAGTTAGAGATATTGTTGCATCGTTTCCAAATACTGCATCTTCTATTTTATCAATACTGGCTTTGCTTGTATTGATGTCTGTAAATCCATTAATTTTAGTGATTTGATAACCTCTTTTTAGTCCTACTGTTGCCGCTGGAGATGTAGCATAAACAAGTTTAATTCTCAAATCGTTAGTAGATGCAAAGAAGATTGAAAATCCAAAATCGCCGCTTACGCCACCCAATTGTGTAGCTACCGCCCCATTATCTATAAAAGAGTATTTATCTTTACCACCTGTACTGGGTAATGCCTTCAAAGCTGCAATAACTGCATCATTTGTAGCATATTGACGAGGATTGAAACCATCGTAACTTGGCATACCAACGTTCCAAAAGTAAGTTTGTTTAGCGTAAAGAAATATTGAATCCTTTGTTAAATAATCTCGATTGGTTGTTGAGGTTTGTAAAGTATTCGTTTCGGGTGTACTTGCAGTATCTGCAGGAGTAGAAGATTTTTTACAAGATGTTGCCAACCCAATAACAACTAAAGTACTCAGGAGAATACTTTGTGCTGCAAATTTTTTAATCATATTTATTTGTAAATTTCTAGTGACACAATATACGGCAAATTAATTAATTTGGATTGTTGCTCATCAAATTTATTTGCACCAACAACTAACGCATCTTTAGCAGATAAATTGTTGTCTGATAATATGTTCTGAAAAATTTCTGATTTTGGCAGATTCAGTTCATCCGCAAAGAAAACGGTTAGATATTTTTCTAATCCATTCCACTCGCTTTGTTTTATTTTATTTAATTGTTGCTCTGGATTACCTGTTGTTACAATGTAGATTTTCTTGCGCTCGATTACCAACTCTTGTAAAAAATCTAGCATATTTTTGAATAGCAACAATTTTAATGGTAAACGAGCATTTAAATGCAGTAAATCAAAATTATGCTGATAAGTATCCGCTAATTCAAATTTCTTTGCGGTTTTTTCAAAAAGCTGATCTGACCCATTACTTACATATTCTAGGCGCATAAAATCTAAAATAGATTGTGCATTTTTTTGTTCTGTATATTCTATAAATTGGGCGAACAGATAATATACCTGGAGCAGATAATCTTTAGCTGGAAATAAGACATCATCAAGCTCGAATATTACAATTTGCTTGTCTTTTGCGTATTGACGACCTTCCATACTATATTGTAAAAAGTTTAAAATCATCATCGGCAGAATTATAGCCAAATACACCGCTAAATCCTTCTTCCTTTTTCACAAAAATTTCGCCTCCACTCGCAAAAATGCATTCTCCTTTTACAAATACAGCAAAATTTGGAAACGTATTTTTTTCTGTTGATAAGAAATCAGCAACCAAGTCGGCGTGCGGAGTTAAAACATCTATTCCATATTCGCCGAACAAAACGGCAGACTTTGCAATCGGTTCAACTTCAAAACTATGCAGTGGAATAATACTATCAATCGACTCTGTAATACAAAAGTTTAATAAAATATGGGCAATGCTATCCTTATTTAAAATTCCTAAAGAAGAAAATGCGTAGTGCTCGCTTACGATCCCAGGGACATCGCCATAATCTGCTAACAAAACAAAATGTGTGGGAAATGCTTTCATCAGCTTTAGTGCCTTTGCGTTATTTCCTCCAGTAATTAATATTTTCAATGTGTAATATGTTGTATGTAAAATTGTTTTTATTGTTCGATTGCATTATTGCAAAACACGAAAATTAGATCCATGCTTTATACAATCACCCCATCCTTCATAGTTACTATCCGATCACTCGTTTTAGCCAAATGTTCGTTATGGGTAACAATTACAAAGGTTTGCTGAAAGTTATCTCTTAAGCTAACAAAGAGCTGATGAAGGGCGGCTGCATTTTCTGAATCCAAATTACCTGATGGTTCATCGGCTAAAATTATTGCTGGATTATTAATTAAAGCCCTTGCAATAGCTACCCTTTGTTGCTCACCGCCTGATAATTGATTAGGTTTATGATTCGCCCGATCTTTCAATCCAAATAAGTCAAGCAATTCTAAGGCTCTGATTTCGGCTTGTTTTTTATTTGTTTTTGCTATAAAAGCAGGAATGCAAATATTCTCTATGGCGCTAAATTCGGGCAGTAAATGATGAAATTGAAACACAAAGCCAATATTTTGATTTCGAAACGCACTTAGCAATTCACCTTTTAATTTACTAATTACGGTTCCTTTAAGCTCAACAACGCCATCATCTGGTTTATCGAGTGTACCTAAAATATGTAACAATGTACTCTTCCCAGCTCCAGACGGCCCTATAATACTTACAATCTCTCCTTTTTCTACTTCAAAATTTACACCTTTTAGTATTTGTAGATTTCCGTACGATTTTCTTATTCCAGTGGCTTTTAGCATGGCTCAAATTTAGTAAAAAAGGTTAAAGGAGAAAGCATAAAGCGGAAAGCTGAAAGACTAAAGAACAAGGATCGCTAGCAAAAATAAAGGATGTAAAATAATTTCTAAAAAAAGTTTGCAGATATGATTTTCTTATTTAACTTTGAAAAACAAAGCACTTTTAAAATGAGCAATTCAGAAGAACAACTAAATGCATTAAAAGATATCAGAAAAATGATGGATCGATCATCGAGATTTATTTCGTTGAGTGGCTTATCTGGTGTTTTTGCTGGTTTTATTGCTTTAATAGGTGCTTATTTTGCTAATGATGAAATCGACAAATTTATTAACGGAAGAGGTTATAGCTTTGGCGTTGAAGGTGAAATGGATTTAGAATACAACTTAATTAAGCTTGCTTTGATTATTTTGTTTGTTGCTTTAGCAGGTGGAATTCTTTTTACCTACAGAAAAAGCCAACGCAATAATTTGCCAATTTGGGACAAAACCTCCAAATCGTTAATTATTAATCTTTTTACACCTTTAGTTGCGGGAGGTTTGTTTATTATCGCTTTGTTATTAAATCACCCAAACACATATAGCATTATTGCACCAACTTGTTTAATTTTTTATGGATTAGCACTTATAAATGCCAGTAAATATACCTACAGCGATATTCGTTATTTGGGTTATCTGGAGGTTTTTTTAGGATTGGTTTGTATGTTTTACGTTGGTTATGGTTTAATATTTTGGGCTGTAGGTTTTGGCGTACTTCATATTATTTATGGATTGGTAATGTATTTTAAATACGAGAAAGGCCAATAAAATGAAAAACCCAATTGCAGATTTAAATAAAATTTTCGATAGCCGAATCAGGTTAGGCGTAATGTCGGTACTGGTGGTTAACGATGAAATTGGTTTTAACGATTTAAAACAGATGCTAGAATTAACAGACGGCAACTTAGCTTCGCATCTTAACACGTTAGAACAGGCGGAATTTATTAAGGTACATAAAGGTTTTATTGGCCGAAAAACAAGTACCACCTATTCGATTACCAATTTAGGAAAACAGGCTTTCAAAGCGCACTTAGATGCACTTGAAAAAATGATTAATAAACTTTAAATATTTTTTTTTGAACAAATACTTTGAAATTCAAAGCACTTTTAATAACTAAAAAAAATGAAAACAAAATCTAATTACCTTTTACTCTCCACCCTGATTGGAGGTCTGCTATTTAATTATCTTTTTTGGATGGAAGATTTGGGATTGAATCTTTTATTTTACAGCATTTTCGTTATTGCAATAACGGTTTTTAATGATGAAGTAATAAAAAGTACTAAATTTAAAATTTATGCTGCTGCGCATTTGTTTGCGGCAATACTTGTAGTTATTATTAATTCCGACTTATCAATAATAGCCTACTTCTTTAGCTTCATATTTTTTGTTGGTTATTCGCATTATCAAAGTATAAGAAGCATTTATGCGGCATTTTTAGCAGCAATAATGCAGTTCATAACCATTCCATTTAGTTTATTAAAAAGATTATCAGAAGTTAAAATCGGCAATTATAACTTTAAACCCATTATACGCCCTATTAAGTACATTGTTCTTCCGCTATTTATCGTATTTGTTTTTACAATGATTTACAGTGGCGCAAACAAGGTTTTTGGGCATTACCTAGAGGTTACTTTCGTAAACATCGGCGACTTTTTCTACAACACTTTCGGTTTTATTTTTAAAGATTTAAGTTTTGACCGATTTATGCATCTATGCTTTGGCATTCTGGTAACTGGAGGGTTATTGATAACCTTTTACAGTAACGTAATTGGGAAAATAGAAAGTTATTTTAATGAAAATTTATCGCGCAAAAGAAGGGATAAACGTAGTACCAGCATTTGGAACGAAGTTATAAATACTTTTTTTGGTCAATTAATTAATAAAAAACTGGCCCTAAAAACAGAATACATTATTGGGTTTATTTCTTTTGCAGCGCTTAATTTACTACTTCTATGCTTAAACGGCATCGACATTTGGTGGCTATGGCTTGGAAAAGGGAGAAACCTTGCAGAAGTTAATTATTCTGCAGATTTACACGACGGAACGAATGCGCTAATTTTCAGTATTGTTTTAGCAATGGCTGTTATATTATATTTTTTCAGAGGAAACCTTAATTTTTACTACAAAAACAAAACACTTAAAGCGCTTGCTTTTGCCTGGATGATTCAAAACTTCATTCTCATCATTTCAGTTTTTATTCGTGATGGTTACTATATCGAATTTTATGGCTTAACACATAAAAGAATTGGAGTTTTGGTGTTTGCCTTGCTTTGTATAATCGGTTTAGCTACCGTTTACTTAAAAGTTAATAGACAAAAAACGCTTTTTTACCTTTTTAAAGTTAATGGCAATATCTGGTTTGCCCTCCTGTTGGTTTTTAGTAGCATAAACTGGGATGTTTTTATAGCCAGATACAATTTAACACAAAGTAGTAAAACTTCAATTGATGCAGATTTCTTACTTTCTCTTTCGAATAAAACACTGCCTGTTTTGGATAAATACAGGGCTAAGCTACATTATACTCCTTCTGAAGCACCATATCAAACAGAAATTGCCAAACCACAAACAGCTGATTTTTATCAGAAACGATTAGATGAAAGGATAGATTCTTTTCGGGAGCGTTATGAAAGCCAAAACTGGTTATCGCTAAGTTTTCAAGATTGGAATACGGCAGAATATTTTGGATTAAATAAAACTATAAACAAATAATAACAAAATCATGAAAAATCAACAAACAATTAACGCTACCAAACAAAGAGTTACCATAATTTTAAGCGTTATAGCAACTATTTTAAGCATTCCACTAATTGCAATGCAATTTACTAATGAGGTAAAATGGACTATAGCTGATTTTATAGCGGCAGGTTTGCTCCTGTTAATTACAGCTTTAGCAATTGAAATTGTGATCAGAAATGTAAAAACCATTACACTGAGAAACATATTATTCGCGGTTATTTTATTAATTCTATTTCTGGTTTGGGCCGAAATGGCGGTTGGCATTTTCGGTTCTCCAATTGCAGGAAGTTAAAAGCGAATTTCAATTTCATCAAAAACAACCTTAATTAATCAATTATGAAAAAGACAATCGCAGGAATTGCATTAGCGATTACGTTGTTAACAATAGCTTGCTCAAATGATGATAAAACCATTTCAACTGTAGAATCCCTTAAAATTGATGATGCCGTTGATATGAAAATGCCTCATAGCTCTTCGATAATTATCAGCAATACAAATACTATCATTTATCCGCTAAGTTTAAATAATTCGAATTATAAGGATTACAGTCGGAGTACAGAAAGTAAATATTGGAATATTATTTTCAATAATGTTGTTACTGGCAAGAGCGAGTTATTAACGCGAAAAAAACTACTGATTAACAATTTTAAAATTGGAAATTATGAAAATCGGCCGATCAACGCTCCAACATTTTCCGACCAATTTATTTATTATGAAATAACCGATTCAGATTTTAATGGCGATAAAAAACTAACTTCAAAAGATTTAAATAAGTTGTTTATTTCGAATTTGGAAGGAAAAGCATTTATTCAAATTTCACCAGAAAACTATTCGGTTCATAGCTGGAAAATTGACAGCAATCATAACTTAATTTTGTTGGATTTGATAAAAGATTCAAATGGAGACAAAGAACTTAATGACAAAGATGAAATAGAATACTTCGTTTACAATTTGAAAACTGGAGCTTCGGCCAAGCCTGTTTTTGATGATGCATTTAAAAATGAAGTTAAAGTTTTAGCAAAAAAGATTTTATAAGATCGCTAAGCTAAATTGGCCAAGAACTACATTCGCAATTGAATAAACCCGATTGAGTGGAAATACTTTTTTGGCAGTACCTTTAATATTAATGTCATGCTGAGGCACGAAGCATCTGCAACCGATGAAAGAGATTCTTCGTGCCTTAGAATGACAGAAGTTTAAAAAGATTGCAACGAAAGCGGGGCTACTATTCCCGATTAACATAAAACGTTCATTTTCTAGAAAAAAACGGAAATAGCTATTTGTTTAAAGGGTTTGAAATTGTAGCTTTGGGCAAATTTTGTAGCAAATGAATATTCACGAATACCAGGGTAAACAAATATTAAAAAGTTTCGGTGTTAACGTTCAAGAAGGAATCGTTGCCGATACGCCTGAGCAAGCTGTTGAGGCTGCTAAGCAATTAAAAATCGATTATAACTCTGATTGGGTTGTAATTAAAGCGCAAATCCACGCTGGTGGTCGCGGTAAAGGTGGTGGTGTTAAATTAGCCAAAAACCTTGATGAAGTGAAACAACGTGCAACCGATATTCTTGGTATGCAATTGGTTACACCTCAAACTGGTCCAGAAGGTAAATTGGTAAGTAAGATTTTAGTTGCTCAGGATGTTTATTATCCAGGTGCTTCTGAAACTAAAGAATACTACATTTCAGTATTGTTAGATCGTGCAAAAGGTCGCAATATTATTATGTACAGTACTGAAGGCGGTATGGATATCGAAGAAGTTGCTGAACATACACCACACTTAATTTTCAAAGAAGAAATTGATCCTAAAGTTGGCTTACAGGGTTTCCAAGCTCGTAAGGTAGCTTTTAACTTAGGTTTAAGCGGTGCGGCACATAAAGAAATGGTTAAATTTGTAACTGCTTTATATAAAGCTTACGATACTACTGATTCTTCAATGTTCGAAATTAACCCAGTTTTAAAAACTTCTGATGACAAAGTTATCGCAGTTGATGCTAAGGTTGATATTGATGAGAACGCTTTATATCGTCATGCTGATTATGCAGCAATGCGTGATACTGCTGAGGAAGATCCAATGGAAGTTGAAGCAAGTGCTTCTAACCTAAACTTTGTTAACCTTGATGGTAACGTAGGTTGTATGGTTAACGGTGCTGGTTTAGCAATGGCTACAATGGATATTATTAAATTAGCTGGTGGTGAGCCTGCTAACTTCTTAGACGTTGGTGGAACTGCAAATGCGCAAACGGTTAAAGCGGCTTTCAACATTATTTTGAAAGATCCGAACGTTAAAGCTATTTTAATCAACATTTTTGGTGGTATTGTTCGTTGCGATCGTGTTGCTCAAGGTGTTATCGATGCTTACCAGGAAATCGGAAATATTCCTGTGCCTATCATTTGCCGTTTACAAGGTACAAACGCAGAAGAAGCTAAGAAATTAATCGACGAGTCTGGGCTTAAAGTTTACTCGGCAATAGCGCTTAAAGAAGCTGCTGATTTAGTTACTAAAGTATTGGCTGAACAAGCATAATTAAGTACACAACTTAAATATATAACAAAACAGGCTATCTCAAAAAGATAGCCTGTTTTGCTTTTAATGAACATTTCTTTATTTGATCCAGCAAATTCGAATCAATTTGCTGCCATAAATGTAAGTACTAAAACTTCATTTTCTGAATTCTTACCGCATTTAAAATTGCCAGTAAAGCTACCCCAACATCAGCAAAAACTGCTTCCCACATGGTAGCTAAGCCACCTGCGCCTAAAATTAAAACCAAAGCCTTAACTGCAAAAGCGAGTACAATATTCTGGATGACTACTTTTTTTGTAGCCTTACCGATTTTAATTGCGGTTACAATTTTAGAAGGCTGATCGGTTTGTATTACCACATCTGCAGTTTCGATGGCTGCATCGCTACCCATCGCTCCCATTGCTATACCAATATCGCTAATGGCTAAAACTGGCGTATCATTTATACCATCGCCAACAAAAGCAACAACTCTGGTTTTGTCTTTTTTAATTTCTTCAAGTCGGGCAACTTTATCTTGCGGCAATAAATCGCCAAAAGAAGAATCGATCCCTAAGCTTGTCGCGACTTTCTTAACAATGGTTGTTTTATCTCCGCTTAACATTACAACCTGTTTTATGCCGTTTTCATGCAATTGTTTAATTGCATCCGCCGAATCCTCTTTAATTTCATCCGCAATTAAAACATAACCAGCATATTTCTTATCAATCGCAACAACAACAATGCTTTCTTCTATTTTGTTAATTTCTGCATCGAAAACGATATTAAATTGCTCTAAAAGTTTAACATTACCCGCTAAAACTTCCTTACCTTTTACAGAGCCCATCAATCCTTTTCCAGCAATTTCTTTGATATTTTCTGCGTGATAAGCTTGCTTTTCTTTAGTGTAATCTACAATGGCTTTAGCAATTGGATGCGTAGATTTTGCTTCAACTGCTGTTAAAAAACTTAGAAACTCATTTTCATCGATGTTACTTTCTACCTTTTGAACTTTAAAAACACCTTTAGTTAAAGTGCCTGTTTTATCCATTACTACGGTATTCAGCTTGGTAATTAAATCTAAAAAGTTAGATCCTTTAAACAATATTCCATTGGCCGATGCCGCACCTATACCTCCAAAATAACCAAGCGGAATAGAAATAACCAAAGCGCAAGGACAAGAAATTACCAGAAAAACCAACGAGCGATACAACCAGGTTTGGAAATGGTATTCGCTACCCAAAATTAAAATCGGAATGGTTACCAAGGCGAGCGCCAAAAAGAATACTATTGGTGTATAAATTTTAGCAAACTTGCGGATAAATAATTCTGTTTTTGCTTTTCGTGTAGTGGCATTTTGTACCATTTCTAAAATCCGCGATAAAGCACTGTCTGCAAAAACCTTGGTTACTTTAATTTCTATAACCTGTTCTTCATTCAGCATTCCTGCTAAAACATTTTCTCCTTTTTTAATGGTTTTAGGTTTACTTTCTCCTGTTAACGCCGCTGTATTAAAACTGCTTTTTTCAGATAACATTTCACCATCAAGAGGAATTTTCTCACCAGCTTTTATCTGAATAGTTTCACCAACTTTTACTTGGTCAGGAGCAACGCTTTTGTACTTTCCATTTCTTAAAACGTTTGCAATATCCGCTCTAACATCCAACAAAGCAGATATATTTCTTTTTGCCCGATTTACCGCAGCCATTTGAAACAGTTCGCCAATAGTGTAAAAAAGCATTACTGTAACCCCCTCTGGATATTCGCCAATTGCAAAAGCACCAATTGTAGCAATAGACATTAAAGAAAACTCGGTGAAAAAATCTTTGTTTTTAAACGTTTCCCATACCTCTTTCAAAACTGGCACGCCAACAGGCAAATAAGCAACGACATACCAATACGGGCGAATAATATCAAAAGCTTTAATTTTAAAAATATTATCGAAAGCAATACCAATAAGCAACATGGCAAGCGTAACTACTGCGGGCAAATAAGTTTTAAACGCAGATGGGTCGCCGCCGTGGTCATGATCGTGTTCATCGCCATCATCGTTCGAGTGTTTATGCTCGTGGTTATGGGCTTTACTAGTGCAACAGCTATCTTCTTTATCGTGGGAATGACTCATTATTAATTATTTTATTTTGAAAAGCAATTGCAGAAGCTTTTCGGTTTCAGTGTTCCCGCTATCGTTTCAAATCCACTCCCGATGAAAAATCGGGATGCGGGTTTTCCACTTTATCGGGTTTAAGTGGCTCAAATAAATGCACTGTTTAAAGTTAAATAAACCCGACAGAAACGGAAATACTTTTTGTTTCCATCCTTCGAACAAGCTAGCGATGACAGACACAAAAAGATTGAAGTAAATGGCGGGACTTCATCATCCGAAATACGGAACATTTTATTTCCAAATCCTGTAAGTTTAAAAATGCATATTATCAAAACTAGTTAAAATACGCGGCTCTATTCCGAATCATTCTTAATAACTAAAATTTTTACATATACACAATAAATAGTGTTAAAAAATGTTAATAGTGTATAAAAGATTTAAAATCATGAAATCTATTAAAACCCTATTTTCGCCAACAGAATTTCTTCGAAGACTTGGCCTTACAAAAATTTATTACTGGTTTAACAAGTAATATTATTAATATATTGTTTCAGTATTAATTAGTATTTCATAAATTTCGCTGTAAAAACTAACTTTTTAAGCGAATGAAATACCAGAATTTGAAAGGATATTTTGCGGCACTTGGTATAGTCGCTGCTGGCCTTTCTGCAAATGCGCAAGCACCAAAAAAATACATCGACCCTGCCAACATGGATTTATCTGTGAAACCAGGCGACGATTTTTATCAGTACGCAAGTGGTACATGGATAAAAAACAACCCCGTTCCGGCAAAAGAAACACGTTGGGGATCATTTAACGAACTTCGTGATTTTAACATTAATGCTGTAAAATCGCTTGTTGAAGATGCTGCTGCTGATAAATCGGCTCCAGTTGGTTCGGTAAAACGTAGAGTTGGCGATTTCTTTGCCGCAGCAATGGATACGGTAACTATCGAAAAATTAGGTTACACACCTATTAAAGCTGACCTAGAAAAGATTAAACAAATTAAAGACATTCAAGGCGTTTTAGACCAGGTTGCTTATATGCGTGTAAATGGTTTAGGTGGCGGAATGTTTAGCGTAGGCGTTGGCCAGGATCGCAAAAATGTTAACAAATACATGGTTAATATTGGTCAGGGCGGCACAACTTTACCCGATCGCGATTATTATTTAAAGGACGATACGCGTAGTGTAAAAATTCGTGAAGCTTACAATACTTACATGAATACGCTTTTTAGCTTAACTGGTAGTAGTGCCGAAGAAGCAAAAAAGAAGGCCGAAACAGTTTTTAAAATAGAAAAGCAGTTTGCTGAAGCACAAATGAGTCGTTTGGAGATGCGTGATCCTTATGCAACTTACAACAAACTTACTGTTGCCGAATTAAACAAAAAAACACCAGATATTAACTGGGCTACTTATTTACCTAAATTTAAAATTAAAGGTCAGGATACGTTATTAGTTTCCTCACCTAAATTTATGACTAGTGTTGATGGTATGTTAAAATCGGTTTCTGTTGCCGATTGGAAAACTTATTTAGAATGGAACATTTTGAAAGGTTCTGCATCTAGCTTAAGTTCTCCATTTGTGAAAGCAAGTTTTGCTTTTACGCAAGCACAAACTGGTCAGAAAGTACAAACTCCACGTTGGCAACGTATGTCGTCTTTAACTGATGGCACAATTGGCGAATTATTAGGTCAGCTTTATGTAGCTAAATATTTTAAACCAGAAGCTAAAGCCCGTATGGACGCAATGATTGTGAACTTACGTAAAGCTTTTGAAATTAGAATTAATGGTTTAGAATGGATGAGTGCCGAAACTAAGAAAAAAGCACTTGAGAAACTTGCTGCATTTGAGCCAAAAGTTGGTTACACAACTAAATGGGAAACTTATACTGGCTTAGATATTAACAAAGGCACATATTTTCAAAATTTACGTAACGCAAGTGTTTGGGGTTACAATGAGAATGTAAATAGATTAGGAAAACCTGTAGATCGTACTCGTTTTGGCATGACACCGCCAACAGTAAATGCATCTTACAGTCCTACAATGAATTCTATTACTTTCCCTGCTGGAATTTTACAATTCCCTTTCTTTGATCCAAATGCTGACGATGCCTTAAATTACGGCGGAATTGGGGCCGTAATTGGTCACGAAATGAGTCATGGTTTTGATGATAGCGGAAGTCAATACGATGCTAAAGGTAACTTAAAAGACTGGTGGACCGCAGAAGATAAAGCAAAATTTAATGCTAAAACAAAAGCGTTAGGCGAACAATTTGATGCGTATACTGTTTTAGATACGGTACATGTAATTGGTAAATTAACAATGGGCGAAAACATTGGCGATTTAGGTGGATTAAATGCAGCTTATACCGCTTTCAAAATGACGAAGCAAGGTCAGAGCAACGAAAAAATTGATGGTTTTACACCAGATCAACGTTTCTTCTTGGCTTGGGCACAGGTATGGAGAGGTAATATTTTGCCAGAAAGTGCTGCTCAGTTAATTAAAACTGATCCACATTCTCCTGGTCCGTATCGTACAATTGGTGCACCAGTAAATATGGATGCATGGTACCAAGCTTTTGATGTTAAACCTGGAGATAAATTATACAAGAAACCAGAAGACAGAATTAGAATGTGGTAAAACTAAGTTTAAGGTTTAAAGATATAAAGAGAAAAAATACTAGCTCTTTATCTTAACCCAAATAAAGATTTTCATCCCTAGGAGGAATTTCAAACCTATAATTCGAACGCTTCCGATAAATTCGGGAGCGTTTTTTTTAGCACCACATGCTATTAAAATTAATATTGTTCAATCCTATTTATGGATTATCGTTATATCTTTGAAAACAACAAAAGCATTAGCATGAAAAGCACATCCATAGCAATCATTATTAGTTTATCCTTATTTTCAATAACCACCTTTGCGCAAAATAAATTAATAAGTGTTGATAAATTAATAAACAATATTGACCCAGCTTGGCCGCTTGTGCAAAAATGGATTGATGCAGCAAAAAACAAGGTGGAGGTTTTACCCGTTGATTCGGCAAAGGCTAAAGAGGTTTTGTATAATTCGCAAATGACAACCTATGCAACTCTTGGTTCGGTAATTTATAATACTGGTGGAATTATGGTTGATAACGGCTGGATAAGAATCTTAGGTTCTGGTAGCGAGCGTTTAAATAGAAACATTGCAGAATGGAATAAAGACAAAACTATTAAAGAATATGGCGATAATGTTCCTTATCTTTTAATTGCTGATGATGCTGTGGGTGGTTTCTTTGCTATTAATTATGGTGGCTTAGGGAAAGATATTAAAAATGTTTATTACTTAGAGCCGAATTCTTTAACCTGGCAACCGCTCGGAGCTGGCTACGGAGAGTTTTTAATATTTTGTTTCGATAGCGATTTATCTAAATTTTACAAAGGCTTACGCTGGAATAGCTGGAACCAATTTATTTCGAATTTAGATGGCAGTAAAACTTACAGCTTCCGCCCGTACTTGTGGGAAGAAGGAACAGATATCGAAAAATGTACAAGAAAACTTGTTCCAACGGAGGATATGTATAGATTTAATATTATGAAATCGAAGGAATTGAACGTGGATAAAGGAATTAAGAAAGATGACTCTAAACAATAAACTATAATACTATACTGAATGCAAAGCGTTGAATGTACTATAAATCAAATTTTAAACACCAGAAAATTCATTTTAGATTTAGTAAAAGATTTAACTATTGGGCAGCTAAATAAAATCCCTAATAGATTTAACAACAATATCATCTGGAATATTGCACATTTAACTGCAGCACAACAAAACCTATGTTATGTTAGATCGGGGTTGACGGTAAATGTAGCTGATGAATACGTTCTCCCTTTTTTAAGCGGAACGAAACCTGAAAAATACTTTGACGAACTGGAAATTGAAAGTATATACAACAATTTATTAGACAGTTTAGAGCAGTTTAAAACGGACTACATTAATGGTCTATTTTTAGAATTCGAACCGTGGGATAAACGTTATGGAATGAAATTAAAAACCATTGAAGATGCTATAAATTTTATTCCTTTTCATGAAGGTATGCATATCGGTTACATTATGGCACTCAAAAAACTGGTTTAATTATCACTGTATTTCGCTTGAATTTTTTTAGGCAACTTTGCTAAAACCAGCGCTCTAGAGTCAGCAACTCTGGATTTTAATTCTTTATCATTTAAAACATCTAAATTCTCAACCTGAATCCACTGGCGTTTTGCTAAATGATAAGCTTGTGCTATCCCGTCTCTTGCTGTTAAAGCATCAAAATCATCTGGATTACATTTGATCGAAAACCTTGTCCCCTCTTCAATAGCGATTATAATGTAGATTTTTTCTTCAATCATAAAGCACAAATGTTCCCACTTTATACCTTCGGTTGTGCCTGGCAGGCTTAAACAATATTCTCTGAATGATTCGATATCCATTTTAGGGTTTAGGGTTTAGGGTTTAGGGTTTAGGGTTTAGGGTAAACAAACCCGAATTTCACTATGTTTGCACCAATTATAATTCTAAAACGAAAGTAATAATTCTTCACAAGAATTTTGAAGTCTTATCATCTTATAAATCCTGGACAAACTCCCTTGCAAATGAATATTATAACTCCAACCGCCGATGGCTCCAATACGCTTTATAACGAAACCATTGGTGAGCATTATCATAGTAAACATGGTGCTTTACAAGAAAGCAAACACGTATTTATTGATGCTGGATTGAAGTTTGCATCAGCAGAACAATCAGAAATATCAATTTTAGAGGTGGGTTTTGGCACAGGGTTAAATTTCATTTTGAGTTTTGAGTACTGTTCGGAAAACCATATAAACTTAGATTATACAAGTATTGAGGCTTTTCCATTAACAACCGAAGTAATTGAACAAACTGGTTATGCAGCATATGTAACTGAAGAAATTTGGAGTGATTTTATTTCAAATTACGATAATGCTTTAAAAACCCAGCAAACCTTATCTCCGCTTTGTAAACTCGAAATTCCGTATACTACGCTTGCCGAGTTCGAAACAGATAAAAAGTTCGATGTAATTTATTACGATGCTTTTTCAGTTCAGCACCAACCCGAAATGTGGAGTGATGAAATCATATCTCACGCATGTAGCTTTTTAAAACCTGGTGGAACTTTTGTTACCTATGCCATTACAGGAAAACTAAAAAGAGCAGTTAAGGCTAATGGTTTTACGATTGAAAAATTGCCTGGAGCACCTGGAAAAAGGGAAATGTTAAGAGCTACTAAAGGGGTGTAAATGGAGTATATGATGAATAATGGGCGTTTCGCATAAAAAACATAAATAGTAGCTGAAGCTGGATTTTATAAACCTGGTTGAAGCGATACCCTTTAACCCGTGATCTTCAGGTTGCGGGAAGGTAGTTAAAGGTAAAGCGTAAAACAGGACTGACTTTAACAATTGCATGAAACTGCTTTTCAAATAATCTTTACTTTATAAATCTGACACAATTTCGACTTCCAAACGAAACCGCATCATAATATTTTTGTTAAGCTAATATTAAAATGCATATCATGGAAAAAAGAATATTAGGTAAAACAGATTTAAATATTGCACCCATTGTATTTGGAGGGAACGTTTTTGGCTGGACAATTGACGAGCAAAAATCATTTGAAATTTTAGACCATTTTATTGAAACTGGCTTTAATTTTATTGATACCGCTGATGTTTATTCTCGTTGGGTACCTGGCAATAAGGGTGGCGAATCGGAAACTATTATCGGCAATTGGCTTAAAAAACACAATAAACGGCATGATGTAATTCTCGCAACAAAGGTTGGATCTGATATGGGTCAGGGTAAATCGTTAAAAAAAGATTACATAATAAATGAGGTCGAGCATTCTTTATCTCGGTTACAAACAGATTATATCGATTTGTATTTTTCGCATTTTGACGATGAAACAACACCTGTTGAAGAAACTTTAAGTGCTTATGAAACCTTAATTAGGGCAGGAAAAGTACGCTGGGTTGGCGCTTCAAATTTTTCGGCTGATCGGTTAAAAGAATCTTTACTTTCTTCTGCTGCTAACGATCTACCAAAATATCAGGTTTATCAACCAGGCTACAACCTATTTGATAGAGAAGAGTTTGAAAGGTACCACGAAAAAATTTGTTTAGAACATGATTTGGGCGTTGTAACCTATTACTCGTTAGCGAGTGGTTTTTTAACAGGAAAATACCGCAGTGAGGATGATTTAAATAAAAGTCAGCGTGGTGGTGGGGTTAAAAAATACCTTAACGAACGTGGTTTTAAAATTTTAAAAGCTTTGGATGAAGTTGCAGATAAACACCATGTAGAACAGGCTTCAGTTGCATTAGCATGGTTAATTTATCACCCATCAATAACAGCTCCAATTGCCAGCGTTACCGATTTAAGTCAGTTAAAATCGTTTACTGAGGCGGCAAACCTTAAATTAACACCTGAAGATATTTCACTTTTAGATAAAGCAAGTATCTATTAAAAATAATCTATTATCTTTAAATGCCCGATTAATGAAACAATTGATCGGGCATTTTGTATTTAACTGGATTTTAATCTACATCATGAAAGACAAATTATCTTTTCTGCCAAAACTTGCCCTTGTACTTTTCTGTTTAATCAGTTTAACATACATAGCCATTTTAGGTCAATCATTATTGGCTCCGCTCCTTTTCTCTTTTTTGATGGGCATTTTATTACTTCCAGTTGCTAACTTCTTAGAACGGAGGTTTAAGTTTAAAAGAAGTTTATCAACAATTGTATCTGTTATTTTAATGATAGCTGGAATTGGCGGAATTATTTACTTTTTTGGAAACCAGTTGAGTGATTTATGGAAAGACTGGCCTTTGTTAAAAGAAAAAGCAGATGTTTCTTTTCATGAATTGCAGCATTGGATTTCAAAAACATTTCATGTAAATACCGAAAAACAACTCGCTTATTTAAACGACAGTACTGAAAAAGCTTTGGCAACCAGCGCAACAATTGTGGCTACAACACTGGCCACACTGTCTTCTACGTTATTGTTTTTAGGTTTCACATTGTTATTTACCTTTTTCATTCTAAATTATCGCAGAATTTTATTCACCTTTTTAACTTCTGTTTTTAAGGAAGAGCACAAAGAAAAAGTATCCGAAATCGTATCTCAAATTCAGTACATTATTAAAAAATACATTATCGGTTTATTTCTGCAAATGTTAATTGTAACGGTATTAATGATTACAGTTTTGAGTTTATTGGGCGTAAAATATGCAGTTTTATTAGGCTTGGTAGCAGGAATATTTAATGTGGTGCCTTATTTAGGTATTTTCTTTGCTTTGCTAATTAGTTGTTTAATAACTTTTGCTACCGCTGGAGCAGGCAAGGTTTTACTGGTTCTAATCGCCTTTGTAGGCGTACATGCCATCGATGGAAATATTTTAATGCCACTGGTAGTTGGCTCGAAAGTTAAAATTAATGCGTTAATTGCCTTTATTGGAATTGTAGTTGGAGAAATGATTTGGGGTATTTCGGGTATGTTTTTATGTATTCCCTACCTAGCTATGGTAAAAATTATTTTTGATAGGGTTGATACCTTGAAGCCATGGGGAATTTTAATGGGCGAAGAACATAAACCTGAAAAGAAAAAACGTGTTTACCAAATTACAAAAAAGATTAAATTAGAAGAAAAGGATTAATATGGCAGACCGTTCGCCACATATTTTAAGCACATCGGCCAATTTATTGGGCATATGCTTTATTGTGCTTACCTCGTTAAAAAAACTAAATCTTTCTGATAGTTCATTAATTGATGAATTTGCTGTTGCTGCTGTAATGTTTTTTATGACTAGCTGTATACTTTCATTTATTTCGATGCGAAAGGGCGAGTCTATTAGTCAGCGTTTAGAAAAAACTGCCGATTTTATATTTCTATCTGGATTAGTAATTCTTTTTATTGCCACCATTTTAATTGCTTTTAATTTGATATCGTAATTTTTTTAAAGGTGAACAATGAAGTTTCTTTCAATTATTGATTGAAATTTTTAGCATATAGCTATTTGCCTGCGGTAAAAAAACATCAATTATGAAACCCTTATTTGTCTTACTAATTGTTTACGTGGCCTTACTTGCTTTTGGCGGGCACACTAATTTCGATAAAGGAAATATTTTTGCAGGCAACATTGCCATGGGCGTAATGCTACTGTTTACTGCAATTGGCCATTTCAAATTCAAAACCAGTATGGCGGCAATGATTCCTCTTTTTATTCCAAAAAAAGTAGAAATTGTAATCTTCACAGGTGTTTTAGAAATACTTTTTGCAATCGGCTTAAGCATAGAAAGCTTTCGTTATTATACTGGAATCGCATTAATAATTTTTCTAATTATAATTTTACCTGCAAATATAAATGCGGCCAAACATCAAATCAATTACGAAGATTTATTTAAACCAGGCCCAGGAATTAAATATTTATGGTTTCGAATTCCGTTTCAAATTTTCCTAATTGTATGGGTTTGGTATTTTAGCATTCGGTAGGTTACATCAACTAAAGAAACCAACGATTTGAATCTGATCTGTAGAAATTACCATTAAAATCTCAAATCATTAAAACCTCTTCTTAGTGTTCTTTGTATCTTTGTAATGGAAAAAAACACTAAAACCATGCCCAAAAATCCAATTCCTGCTTCTGCCAATAACCCTGCTGATGCTTTTAACAGGCTTTTAACCGTGCTCGATACACTTCGTACGCAATGCCCATGGGATAAAAAACAGACTATGGAAACCTTACGTCATTTAACAATTGAGGAAACTTACGAATTAAGCGATGCTATTTTAGAAGGCGATTTGGATGAAATAAAAAAGGAACTTGGCGACGTGATGATGCATTTGGTTTTTTACTCCCGCATTGCATCAGAAACTAATGATTTTAACATTATTGATGTTTTAAATGGTGTTTGCGATAAACTGATTAACCGTCATCCACATATTTATGGTGATGTTGAAGTACAAAACGAAGAAGATGTTAAACGCAACTGGGAGCAAATTAAACTAAAAGAAGGTAATAAATCGGTTTTGGCTGGTGTTCCTTCTTCCCTACCAGCTTTAGTTAAAGCCGCCCGAATTCAGGAAAAAGCTCGAGGCGTTGGTTTCGATTGGGAAAACAAAAACCAGGTTTGGGAAAAAGTAGAAGAAGAATTGCAAGAATTTAAAGCAGAATTTAATGTTGTTGACCATACTGCCATTGATATAGAAAAAGCTGAATCTGAGTTTGGCGATGTACTTTTTTCTCTAATTAATTACGCTCGTTTTATTAATATTAACCCTGAAAATGCGTTAGAGAAAACAAATAAAAAATTTATCAAACGTTTTCAATATTTAGAAACAAAGGCAAAAGATAATGGTAAGGCTTTGGCCGATATGACACTTGCCGAAATGGATATCTACTGGAATGAAGCAAAGAAATTATAAAAAATGAATTCAGACATTAACCACAATCAAATCCCAAAAAACTTAATTAATATCATCACTTTTAATGTAAGGGCAACCCGAACCATTGGCGATGATGGAATTATTCCATGGATAAATATTGGACGTGGAAACGAAGAAATTCTTAATTTAATTGATGCCGACGAAATTGTGTTACCAGAAACAGAAGTTACCATTTCGTTAGATTATCCTTTAGAAAATCCAGTTTCTTTTATTTTAAACTCAGAATTTGGTTTTTCGAGAAAACAGCTTTTAATTGAGATAAGAGAAAAATTTTTAGAAAAAAGCACAACTGAAAATTTTGATGTTGGCACTTTGGATTTAGTTTCTTTAGATGTTTATAAAACCAATACTGGCAAAATAGAGCTTACTTTAGAGCTGGATATTTAATAGAATACCCCGTCTACATAGTACCATTTACCATGTTCTAATTTGAAATTAGACTTTTCGTGCAATACCTCTGTCTGGAATTTGCTGTTCAAATAAAAAGCCTTAAACTCTACAACATCGAAACCTGAAGAAATTATTTCGAGCTTTAGCCATTTGGTATTTTTAGCGCTTTTTAAATAAGCATCTTTAGAATTTCCTTTTCTTTTGCTTGGGTGGGTAGTTTCGAATAAATAATCGCCATTTAAAACTACAAAAGCTGCATATCTAGAACGCATTAAAGTTTCGGCTGTTGGTGCAGCTTTATTATTTAAGTGATAAGGCTGGCAACAATTTTGGTAGGTTAAGCCAGTTCCGCAAGGGCAATTTGTTAGTTCCATTTCTACTATTGAAAATACAAAAATAGGATTTAATCACTTTGGAGTTAAAATTTCCGTAAAATTGCAGCTAAATAATGAGGTACTTCTTTCACATTGCATATCAGGGTCAATATTTTAGTGGCTGGCAAAAACAACCAGGCGTAAAAAGCGTGCAGGAAGTTATTGAGCAAACACTTTCTAAAATTTTCAAGAAAACCATTCCTATTATTGGCTGTGGACGAACCGATGCTCATGTACACGCTAGTCAGTTTTTCTTTCATGCAGATTTTGAGAAAGAAATTGAATTCGACTTGCTGTTCATTTTAAACAAAGCTTTGCCATACAATATTGCTGCTTTTGATATCATTAAAATGGAAGGGAAACCTCATGCACGTTTTGATGCTGTTCAGCGTAAATACGATTACTTTTTTCACACTTATAAAGATCCGTTTTTAAGCACGCAAAGTTCGCTCTATCAAGAATCGAATCTCGATTTGCATAAAATGAAATCAGCGGTTAATCTTCTAACTAAATATAAAGATTACAAGGCTTTTTGTACCCACCCGAATAAGTACGACCATACAAAATGTAATGTAATGGAAGCTGATTTGTTTGTAAATGATAAAGGAGATAGAATTCGTTTTAATATTGCCAGCAATCGTTTTTTGGGTAAAATGATTCGAATAATTATGGGCCAACTTTTAAAAATCGGCAAAGGCGAATTGAGTATTGATGAGTTTGAAAGTCATTTTATCGCTTTAGAAATAGGAAACATTATTGCTCCAGCTCACCCAACCGGTTTATACCTTTCGAAAGTTTCTTATCCATATTTAAATCTTGAGCCCAGAACAGATTTAGTTTCGATGATTGAAGGAACAAATTGGATTTCGATTTAAGCACTGTATTTGATTAAATAAACCTGATTGCAATGACAGCCCCCGATTTTTTCTATCGGGGCTACAATGAAAAGCAGGGCTTTCGGAACCGAAGATTACAGAAAATTGCTTTCCAAAAAAATATCTTCCTAATTATATAAATTCTCGAAGATTTTAATTTTTTTCGGAGAAAAATCAGCGCAAATCACTTAAAAATCTGTGGGAAAAACGGAAGTATTACTTAAATCTAATTGCTTTTAATGGGGAAACCTTACTGATTAGCAGCGATGGCACGATTAACACAGTTAAACATACGACAACTGTAACTACGTTTAAAGCTAGGACATCGATAAAATGAAATTCGATTGGCACATAGGCTAAAAAATATGAGGTTTGATTGAGTTTAAAAATATGCGTGGATTGTTGGAAAAAGCCTAATCCCAAACCTAAAATATTGCCCAGTAATAAACCTATACCAATTAAATAGGCAGCGTTGTATAAGAAAATTTTCATGATGCTCCAGTTGCTTGCACCAAAAGATTTCAGCATGCCAATCATGTTAGTTCGTTCCAAAATCATAATTAAAAGCGCTGTAATCATGTTAATAACCCCAACAATAAGCATTAATATTAAAAGCACCCGGGTGTTAACATCGAGCAAACCTAGCCAGGTAAATATGTTTGGAAGGTTTTCTCTGATGGAATAAGAACGAAGATTTTGAGGCAGCTTTTCGAAAATACCATCGGCAACTGGTTTTAATTTATTAAAGTCTTTGATCCTTATTTCTACACCACCGATTTCGCCCGATTGCCAGTTATTTAGGCGTTTAACAATGTTCAAATTACCAAGAACAAAGCCTTTATCGATATCCTCTACTCCAATATCGTAAACACCAACAATTTTAAATTTTCGAGGGCGTAATTGATTTTGAACAAAGTACATGATAAAATCATCTCCAGTTTTGAGTTTTAAGCGTTTGGCTGTGTAGTTAGAAATCAGCAACTCTTGCATAGCGGCCGTACTGTCAGAAAAATCGATTATAGTACCGCTAATGATGTGTTTTTTAATATAATCCCAATTATAGCTTTTGTCTACACCTTTAAAATTAATCCCTTCGATTTCGTTATTTGCCGAAAGAATTGCGGGTTTTGTGGCAAATGGATAGAAATACTCGATATCAGGATTATTTTTTAATTGTTTTTTAGTTTCTAAGTCAAGTATAAAAGGCGAATGCTCGAAAGAATTATTTAAGTCGTATCGGGTTATTTGCACATCGCCCAAATAGCCACGCACTTTATCCTGAATTTCGGTTTTAAAACCTTTAATGATTGCAATAGAAAGAATCATAACGGCTAAGCTCAACATTACACCAGCAATCGCTATGCGTACAATGAGCTTTGAGAAAGTTCGTTCTGATTTTATGGCTATACGCCCAGCTATGAAATATTCGAAATTCAATTTGATAAATTTGTATCAGCAAAAATGCTTAAATCCTTTTTAAAAATGGCATTTTTGAAAATAAATACCAATCGTAAAATCTATACTCAGTTTAGTATAATTAAAAAATTGCTAAATTGTTTTATTTTGAAATAAGAATAGCAAAAAACCAGTAAAAAATGAAAACATCCATCAGCTTTGCTTTAACTAGTTTAATCGCTCTTTCGGCTTGTGGCCAAGGACCAAAATCTTTAGAGCAACAGGTTCGAGGAAAAGATCCTGTGAACAGCAAAACATTAATAACCGAGCATAAAGTGCTTGCAACCTCTATTAAAACAGGCGCAGAGCAAACTGAAAAATACTTGCCTCTTTTAAAAGGGAAACGCGTTGGTATGGTTGTTAACCCAACCTCAATTATTGGCAAGCAAACTTCTGTAGATAGCTTACTTACACTTGGTGTTAAAATTCAGAAAATTTTTGGACCTGAACACGGATTTAGAGGTGATGCAAGTGCAGGTATAAAAGTAGATGATGCTGTTGATGCAAAAACTGGCATAAAAGCAGTATCGCTTTACGGAAAACACAGCACACCAACAACAGAAGATTTAGCAGATGTAGATATTATGGTTTTTGATATTCAGGATGTTGGCGTTCGTTTTTATACTTATATTAATACATTGCAACATGTTATGGAAGCTTGTGCCACAAATAACAAAGAGCTTTTAATATTAGATCGCCCAAACCCAAATGGTTATTTAATTGATGGACCGATTTTAGATCCGAAATTTAAATCAGGCATCGGCATTCAACCAATTCCTATGTCTCATGGTTTAACCATTGGAGAATATGCGCAAATGCTTAACGGCGAAGGTTGGCTGAAAGATAAAGTGAAATGTAAGATTACGATTATTAAAAATGCTAATTATAATCACGATATGGAATATACTTTACCTGTTAAACCATCGCCTAATTTGAATACGCAACAATCTATTTTACTATATCCATCAACTTGTTTATTCGAAGGAATTTATCTTAACCATGGTCGTGGAACACAATTCCCCTTTACGATAATTGGTGCACCTTACTTAAAAGGCATCTACAAATTTTCTTATACACCAACTGGGATAAAGGGAATGGCAGAAACACCAATTTTTAAGGACCTGGAATGTTATGGGATAGATTTAAGAAAATACGACACTTCTATCCTGAGAAAAGAGAAGAAAATTAATATTGATTGGGTAATTCAATTATATAAAGCTTCGCCTAAAAAAGAAGATTTCTTTAACTCTAAATTGAGTAATCAAACCATGCCTATTGAGAGATTGGTTGGCGTTGCAGATTTTAGACAGCAGATTATCGATGGTAAAAGTGAAAAAGAAATTAGAGCTAGCTGGGAACCTGGTTTAAGTGCTTATAAAACTATGCGTAAAAAGTATTTACTATATAATTAACGATAGAACGGATAATTGAATGATCGAATAAAACAATAATTGAACAATAAATGTTATTAAAGTTCAAATCGATCATTCAAAATTCACACATCAATCGTTAATATTATGAGCGGACCAAAAGTAAAAAGTGATAAACCAGGTAGTAATTATCAGGAAGAAGTGCCAAAAGGTCGGATGCCAGTTGATCATAAAACGGTTAGAAAACCTAACGATAGTATTCCAAATAAGCCTGAGAAAACTAAAAATCCTGCAAAGCAAAGAGAGAATGAGGAACAGCCTGTTCACTCGATTAAAAAGGCTCCAAAAGAATAAATTTAATATTGAATGTACTGCGTTAATGTCAGTACATTCATTCTTTTAAGGCAAAATAAAAAGTAGAACCCTTACCCTCATCACTATCTAACCAGATTCTGCCACCTTCATTTTTTATAATTTCAGAAGAAATGTAAAGTCCTAATCCTAAACCAGGATAAGTGTGCTGAAGATTTCCACCAACTCTGTAAAACTGATCAAATATTAAGTGTTGCAAATCTTTAGATATTCCTATACCATAATCCTGTACACTTAATATTATCTCATTATTTTGTCTATAACTTTTAACATCAATATGTTGAGAGTCTATCGAATATTTAATGGCATTTGACAGAAAGTTAGTTATCACTTGCCCTATTCTTTCTTTATCTGCATTAACAGTGAAATCTTTTTCAAATTCGAATCTGATTTGATGCTGCGTAGTAGTATGCTGCATTTCTTCAATAATTTCCTTGGCAAGCAAATTAAAATCAAACTTAACGGGATTATAGGTCATTTTGCCAGATTGTATTTTGGTTACATCTAGTAAATCGCCGATTAGTCCTGTTAAACGGTTCAACTGTAAATCCATTTTACGCACCATGTTAGCCTTTTTCTCATCGCCTTCGCTACGAATCATTCGCTCCAAAACTTGTGCATAAGCTTTAATACTGGTAACAGGTGTTTTTAGTTCATGACTTGCAATGCCTAAAAATTCATCCTTTTGTTGTTGCAGCTGAACCTGCCTGGTTACATCAATAGCGGAGTGTAAAATGGCATAAACTTTTCCATTCGAATCCTTTAATGGCTTATAGGTAAAATTGAACCAGGATTTCTGTAAAATGCCATCTACAATTAATTCAGCCTCTTGCTGATCAGCGTGATAGGCGATTCCAGTGCGATAAACCTCTTGCAGAAGTGCTATAAAAGGCTGTCCAACAAGTTCAGGAATTCCCTCGGCCATAGCTTTGCCAATAACACTTTCGTCCTTTCCCCAAAGCTTAAGCATTTCATGGTTAGCTACTTTTATAATAATATCTTCAGTTTCGTATAAAGCGGTTGGCATCGGATTATCTAAAACCAAATTTCGAAAGCGTTCTTCACTTTCCATAAAAGCATTTTTAGATTCTACCTGAGCGGTTATCTCATTAGCAACGATCATGATTCCATTAACATTTCCGTCTTTATCTCGAATAGGATCGTAAACAAAATTGAAATAAAAATCGGTTAAATTGCCTTTATGCTCAAGCTTTGCCAAGGTTTCGTATCCATAGTGGGCCTTACCGCTTTCGTAAACATCAAGCAATAACTTTGGAAAAGGTTGATCTACAATTTCTGGCAAACCTTCTACAACCTTTAAACCTAATACTTTGTCTGTTTTACGCCAAATTTTTAAGAGCTCATCATTTGCATCTTCTATAATTAAATCTCTTCCTCTTAAAATGCCAATAGCAACAGGCGCATCGTAAATCATCTGTCTAAAAAGCGTTTCACTTTCCTTACTTTTGAATTTTGCATTTACGAGTTCCGTTACATCAGTCGCATTATTTAAAACGGCCCAAACCTTTCCATTTTCATCTTTTAAAGGCTTGTAAACAAAATCGAAATAAAAGGTTTGTAAAATACCATCGTTTACCAACCGCACCTTATCTTCTTTGGCTTCATAAGGTATTCCTGTTTTATAAACATCCTTTAAAATTTGGATAAATGGTTGTCCATTCAATTCTGGAAGTGCTTTTTCGAGCTCCATTCCTTTAACCGATTCATTTTTGCCCCAGGCTTTTAAAATAGCTTTATTCGCAACGCTGATAATCATTTGTTCGCCCACGTATAAGGCAATAGGCATTTCCGATTCTTCAATCAGAATATTAAATAAATCAGCTTTGTCTTGTAAGTTTATTTGCATATAGAAAAACAAATATAATCGGTTTTTACTTGCTTCCAGTTGATTTTAGAAACGATAATAAAATTTTTTCATCGTGATCTAAGTCTAACTTTCCGCCTGCTTTATTTTTGTTTATTTTCTTTATATACTTTTCTAAATCATTGTTTTCATAGGCGGTAATTAACAGTGGATAAACGTATGAGCTTTTACAAACTGCACGTGTGTTACCCAGCTTTTTGGCTACACAATCTAACACCGACACAATGGTTTTTTTTGTATTGAGTTCGATATTTCCATCGGCACTACACTTAGAAAACTGACGCAAGGCTTCTAATGTTCCGCCCCAGGTTCTAAAATCTTTAGCCGTAAAATCATTACCAGTTATTTCTCTTATGTAGTCGTTTATTTTTCCCGAATCTATACCTCTATGTTCTTTACCGTTTGAATAAAATTGAAATAATTCCTGACCTGGAATATCGCGGCATTTCTTAACTAGCTTTGCTAACGACCTGTCTGTTAGCTCTACGCTTTGCTTTACACCTTTTTTACCTACAAAATCCAGATGGATTTTACTTCCATTAATCTTCACGTGTTTATCTCTAAGTGTAGTTAAACCAAAAGAACCGTATAAATGCTTGTAATTTTCGTTTCCAATCCTGATTAATGTTTTTTGAAGTACATCAACAGAGATAGCCAGCACCTTCCGCTCATCTAGTTCTTTGCGTTTTAAATCTTTAACAATTCTTTTTCTGGCTTCTGGCAAGGTTTTCCCGAAAGCATACAGTCTGAAGTATTTATCTTCTGACCGACGATTTGTCCACTTCGTATGATATTTATATTGCTTTCTGCCAGCGGCATCCAAGCCTGTAACTTGCAGGTAAGCATTAGGTTTATTCGCAATCCAAACATTTTGCCAGGCAGGCGGAATAACAAGTGCTTTGATCCTATTGAGGTGTTTTTCTTCGGTAATTTTTTGACCGTTTTTATCTTCGTAATGAAACTTACCAGGCTTGCCTTTTCTATAAATACCAGGCATGGAATCTGTTACAAAAACCAATCCACTCGCTTTAACAACATCTTCGCCTTGTACCATTTTTATTTATAATGATGATTTTATTTTTAGTTATTTTGCAAAACTTAAAGCCACCGTAAGCTTTATTTAGAAATACAACACTTTCTTATGAAAATAGTTTTTATGGGTACGCCCGATTTTGCAGTTGCTTCTTTAGATGCTTTAGTGCAGGCAAATTTTAATGTAGTTGCAGTAATTACAGCCCCAGATAAACCTGCTGGCCGCGGACAGAAAATTAATGAAAGTGCTGTAAAAAGATATGCAGTAGAAAAAGGCATTCCTGTTCTACAGCCCGAAAAACTTAAAAACCCTGAATTTTTAGAAGAATTAAAATCGTACGAAGCCGACTTACAAGTTGTAGTTGCTTTTAGAATGTTGCCAGAAGTGGTTTGGAACATGCCTTCAAAAGGAACCATAAATTTACACGGCTCTTTACTACCGCAATACCGTGGTGCTGCACCTATTAATCATGCAATTATAAATGGTGAAAAAGAAAGTGGCGTAACAACTTTCTTTTTAACTCATACTATTGATACTGGTGACATTATTTTGAGCGATAAAACCCCAATTGCTGATGATGAAACTGCAGGTGAATTACACGATAAATTAATGGTTATCGGAGCCAATTTATTGGTTAAAACGGTTACAGCTATTGCCGAAGGTAATTTTACAGAGCAACCACAACCGCAAAGAGATGTTTTAAAACATGCTCCAAAAATATTTAAAGATGATTGTAAAATAAATTGGAACAACCCATCGCAATTAATTTATAACTTAATTCGAGGCTTGAGCCCATATCCAACGGCTTTTACTTTACTTAATGATAAAACGCTTAAAATTTTCAAAGCAGAACTAGAAAATAAGGAACCAGGCATTGCTGCTGGAGGCTTTTTAAGTGATGGTAAAACTTATCTAAAGTTTGCAACCAAAGATGGTTTTATTAAACTTCTAGATATTCAGTACGAAGGAAAAAAACGCATGTTAATTGAAGATTTTTTAAGAGGAATGCGGTTATAATTCGCATGATCTAATTTAGATGAACCAATTATTGTGCTAAAAAATCCAGAACAGTTTTATTAAAAATACTTGGGTTTTCTTCTGCAATAAAATGCGTTTGCCCTTTAAAAATCATCAGTTTAGAATTTATAATACTTTCGGAGATTAGGCGGGTATGGTTTTCCAAAATATCATCATGCTCTCCTGCCAAAATCAATGTTTTAGCGGTAATCGATTTTAAGCTTTCGGGATTGATATTCGGTTCTTTCAAAAGCATTTCTAATAAACGAATGATTACTAGCAGTTCTTTTTTGTTTTCAGTCTTCATTTTTTTTAGATCTTTCTGCACCATAGACAATGTTTTTTTACTCACGGCATCAGCCGTAGGATTAAGATTTGCTCCCATTGTAATTAACTGGCTAACATATTCGGGGTACTTGCTTGCCATAATTAATGCTGTATTTCCACCATCACTCCAACCCAAAACCGACACTTTTTTGAGATTCAAACTATCCAGTAAAACCTTTAAATCTTCGGCAAACTGAGCATAAGAAAAACTTAAGCTTACCGAATCCTTGCTATTACCTTGCCCTCGGGTATCGATTGCTATAACCTTATATTTTTTTGAAAACTCTGGTATTTGTTTTGAAAAACTATTGATTGAACCACCATTTCCATGAAGGAGTATAAGCGGTTCTCCTGTTCCATAAACCTCATAATAAAGTCTAATACCATTAACGAGCATGAATTTCCCAGCTTTTTTATTCCAACCATAAACAATCTTATTATCGGGTTGAGCATTTTCCGAATGAATTTGTAAAATCTGGTTGTATTTGGCATTAGGTTCTTTAGATATGCCTGCCTTCACCTCAACCTTCTTGGCTACCGATTCAGAATTCTGTAAACCCTTAAGTGGAGATTTTGTTGTTGATTTTTCGAAGTCAGCATTTTCAAGTTTTACATCAATCCAGGCTTCGCTTTCGCTTTTTATTTGAAACCGAATGTTATCGAAATAGAAGTCACCATCACCATAAGTTAGCAGATATAACCATAATTTACTTGCATCTGCATCGATTTCCCCAGAAAATTCAATCTTTTTCCAATCCTCGTTATTAACAATTTTGACCGATTTCTTACGTGTCGGTTCCAAAACATTCAGTTCATCACCAACCTGTAATGCCATAAAAGCAGCTAAACCCTTGCCATCAATAGCTTTCGTTCTCGCTTCAGCACTTAGTTTATAAGTTTTTCCGATAAATTTTTTAACCGAAATTTCTTTTACTAAAGCAATATCGTTAGTAGTGGGTTTCAGCTGTGCTTTTAAATTTAGATTTAAAAAGAGGATCAGAATTGATAAAAAGATTTTCATTATTAGAATTTTAAACCACAATTATTCAATTGCGATGTAAAACTAAGTGAAGTAATTTTGTTGAAATTGTAAAAATGTAAACTACTTGGTAAAAAACCAGTTTCCCGCTCCATTTTTTAATTCAATACCTTCGAAAAACTGCTTGGGCGTAAATCCAGTTAATGATTTAAAAGCTTTAACCATGTGAGATTGATCGTAAAAAAGTGCCTCGTAACCCAACACTGTTAGATTTTTGTCTTCTTTTAATAAATCAATTCTTTTACTTAACGCTTCCCTGAATCTATGAATTTTCCTAAAATCAGCTGGATTTTTACCAACGTAACGACTAAATAATTTATGTATATTTTGCCTGCTTGTATCGTATTTAAGCGCTAGTTCTGTAATGGTAATCTGTTCATCAACTTTGAGCATTTCACTAACCAAATTATCTAATAACAAATGATTAAAATCGTTAAGTTTTGAAAGCCAATAATTTTCTAACATAATGATCTTTACCTCGTCACTTGACTCATTCAGTATTGCAGTCATGGTTTCTCGGTAATCATCAAAAGGAAGAAAAGATTTTGAAGAATTAAAAAAAACTGAAAGATTTGGCAAAAATGAGTTTAAACCCAAGGGTTTAAAGCAAAATGTAACTTCGTTGATTTTACCAACGTAATTTACTTTTATTGGGCTTTTATAACTGGCGACTAAAATAGAAGTGAAATCCAAATTATCATTTTGTGAAATAACTGCATTGTTATCCTGAAAGTTCACACCCACTTTATGATAGACGGATACACTTATAAAATTGTTCGGAAATGTTAAATACTCTACATCTACTAAGCTTTCTTTCTTAAGAAAATAATATCCTTCTAAGTAAGGTTTTAATCTTTCATCAGCAGTTTTATAAAATTTAACCTGCATTTAAAAACTACAAATTGTTTAATTTTTCGATAAGAAATTTAGAAACCTCATTAAAGTAACGCTTTCTGCCGTAGCCCATAACCCACTGTATGCCCTGAGTAGCATTTGTAATAAAAACTTCTTCAGCTTCTTTTAATATTTCAGGATTGATTTGCGCTTCAATTAACTCCATATCGTTCATTTTAGCAAGCTGCATAATAGCGGTACGCATAACCCCGCTTACGCAACCTTCGGTTAGTGCAGGTGTATATATTTGGTTATTATATACCACAAAAACGTTTGCGCTAATGCTTTCGCACAAGAAACCGTTCTGATTTAAAATCATGGCTTCATCTAATCGATTTTGGCTTTTGAAAATCCCAGCCATTACATAAAGCAAAGCATTTGATGTTTTGAAATTCGAAATTTTATTAACCGACTTCGTCATTTCATCAAAAACGTCGATAATTAAACCTTTTGCATTTAATTCGTATTGATTGCTTTTTAAAGAAATACCTTCTAAAACGTAACCAACCTTATTAACCTCTGGTGTGTAAACGCCTGATCCTTCTCTGTAAATAGAAAGACGTAAACGAGCATTCCCATTCCACTTATTGCGTTTGGCTAATTCTGCAGCTTTTTGGCGTAAAAAGTAGTCGTCCATTAAAGCAAAACCATCCATTTTTAATGCTTTCATACCAGCAGCCAGTCGATCGGCATGTAAATCGGCAAATTGGAGCTTACCGTTCATAAACCTCATACTTTCGAAAAGACCATCACCAAATTTAAAGCTACGGTTGGATGCCGTTAAAACTGGCGTATCAACGGCGTGAAATTCATCATTAAATAAGAGGTATTGTTGAGACATATTTTACGATGCTGCAATATAATTTTCCCACTTAGTAAGTGCAGCTTTAAAATCGGGCGGCAATGGGGATTCAAAATGCATATATTCTTTTGTTGTTGGATGTATAAAACCTAAACTTTGTGCGTGTAAAGCCTGACGAGGTAACAAATCGAAACAGTTATCTACAAATTGCTTGTATTTATTAAACGTTGTTCCTTTTAAAATCTTATCGCCGCCATACATTGCATCATTAAATAATGGATGCCCAATATGTTGCATATGCGCTCTAATTTGGTGCGTTCGACCTGTTTCAAGCTCACAACTAATTAAAGTTACATAACCAAGGCGCTTTAAAACTTTATAATGAGTTACCGACCATTTACCTTTTTCTTCCTCATCATAAATATCCATCACACGGCGATCTTTTACACTTCGACCGATATAACCAGTAACCGTGCCATCATTCTCAATATCACCCCAGGCTAAAGCAATATATTTTCGGGTAATACTGTGATCAAAGAATTGTCTGGCTAAATGGGTTATCGATTTTTCGTTTTTACTAATCAGTAATAAACCCGAGGTATCTTTATCAATTCTATGAACCAAACCTGGTCGGCCATCGTTGCCAGGTAACTGTGGCAATTGCTCAAAGTGAAATGCTAAAGCGTTTACCAGGGTACCTGTATAGTTATTAAATCCAGGATGAACCACCATACCAGCGGCTTTATTTACCACAAGCAAATCGTTGTCTTCGTAAATAATATCTAAAGGTAAATCTTCAGGATAAACTTCGGTATCGCGTGGAGGATGAGGTAAAACAATCGAAATTTCATCTAAAGGCTTAACCTTGTAACTAGCTTTTATTTGTTTCTGATTTACTAAAACATTGCCAGCATCAATAGCATTTTGAATTCGGTTGCGAGAAGCATTTTCTACACGAACCATTAAAAACTTATCAATTCGTAGTAATGATTGACCTTTATCGACAACAATTTTTAAATGTTCGTATAACTCCTGCTCTTCAGTTTCCTGTAATTCGACCGCATTTTCCATGCTGCAAAAATAATCTTTTATGTGCAAGAATTTTAGATTGATTTTAGTTTAGCAAAAACAACTTGCCTTTTCGATATGTACCTCACATTAATAAGCAGTTAGTGATACAAAAATTCATAATTTAAGCTTATTGGCGATTAATTATGCCTACAAACAAAAGTGTTGGCGATATTAAGAATACTGAATCGGGGAATAATATGCTCATTAAAAACATCCATTACAAAGCCGTGGGAACCATAATCTACAGAACATGCTTTGACTATTCAAAAATTCATTTTCTTTACTTTTCAGAAACTGATGTTGTAATATTGATTTTCAGCAATTTCCGATTTATAAAAAACTATTTTATATTTGTCTAACTAATTATTAACAAATAATCTCTCAAATGAATAAAACTCACTCAAAATTACTAGAAATCGCACTTAATAAGATCTAAGTAATTTCAAAACCCGAAGTTTTCTGTCGTCTTAAATCTAAATATTTTCATCATCCATTGATTTTTGGCTTAAAAATTCAGAAAATCCGCTTTAGGCGAAATTAATTTTATGTTAACTTTTCAAAAACAATACAACCAATGGCAACATTGGAACGTTATTTGCGCACTCACAATACCTAATCATTTTACACTATGAAAAACTTTACACAAAATGTTAAAATTGTTTTAAACTTCTTCCCCTATTTGGTAAGGAAGATATACTTTAAATAGTAATTTAACAAAAAGAGCTTAAAAAACACTTGCAAATTGCAGGTGTTTTTTAATTTTACATGTGTTTGAAAATATATACACCCCTGTACAGAAATTAGAAATTACTCCTTTCAATAATTTATTTGTTAAGCGAGATGATTTAATTGATCCTTATATATCTGGAAACAAATGGCGTAAGCTGAAATACATTTTAGAAAAAGCCAAATCTCACAACAAATCTCACATCATAACTTTTGGCGGTGCCTATTCTAATCACTTAGTGGCAACCGCAGCCGCTTCGGCTCGTTTGGGTTTAAAATCAACTGCGTTTGTTCGTGGCGATGAAGTTAAAAACGAAATGCTTCTACTTTGTAAGCTATTCGGGATGACTCTTATTTTTACTGACCGAGAAAGCTATAGAGATAAAGAAAAATTATTTGAAAATCATTTTCATCATGACGATAATGCCTATTTTGTAGATGAAGGTGGCGCATCAGTTGAAGCCGTAATTGGTTGTGCTGAAATTGTAGGTGAACTTATAGATTCGTACGATCATATTTTTTGTGCTGCTGGAACTGGAACAACCGCCGCAGGTCTTTTAAAAGGAATTCAGAAAAATGGTTTAAAAACGAAACTCCATATAATACCTGTATTAAAAAATGGCTCCTTCATAAACGAGGAAATTTTAAAATATACCCCACATTCTGAAAACTTGGTATTACACCTTAATTATCACTTTGGCGGTTACGCCAAAACAACACCAGAATTATTTAATTTCATTAAATCGTTTACAGCCAAAACAGGATTACTTTTAGACCCTGTTTACACCGCGAAAATGTTTTATGCGATTATTGATTTGCAGAAGCGAAACATAGTTAATGCGAACGATAAAATTTTAGCAATTCATACTGGTGGTTTACTTGGTATTTTCGGGATGAAAGATAAATTCTAATCTTAATAAGGTTCTTCGAACTATTAAAAAACAGAGGTTAGATTCCTAATACTTTGGCTCGAAATTTCAATTAACGGGTCAAAAAATAGATAGACAAGCCAATTATTACAATTAAATGACACTTTAAAAAAGCAATTAATTTCCTTCCTATTTGCTTTCATATTGATAAAAAATAGTTTTAAATAAACTAAACATTGTTTTCATACCGATACTGGTTTTCGTCTACAAATAGATTAAAAATAAAGCAATCTGCCTCTATTCAATTTAAAGCAATATTCGCTTTTTACCTCTTTTTTAAAAATCCTAATAAAAACACCTTTTAAACTCTTTAAACCTATTTTATTAAGAAAAATAGTGGAATTACAATTTTTAACATTAGGTACAAAAAGTGCCTAAATTTTGATTGCAGGCACATTTTATTAAATTTGAACTATACCAAAACCAAATTTATGTACCAATTAACAGTACCTGCTAACAAAGTTAACGAATCTTTAAACAAGCACATTTTAGCCGATGGTTTCGACCTTACTTACGATATGGAGCAAAGTAATGGTGCTTATATTTATGACTCAAAACACAACAGAACTCTGCTCGATTTCTTCACTTGTTTTGCTTCGGTTCCATTGGGCTACAACCACCCAAAAATGATTAATGATGAAGCCTTTAAAAAAAATCTTTTAATGGCAGCTATGGCTAATCCATCTAATTCAGATGTTTACACTCAACAATATGCTCAATTTGTAGAAACTTTCTCTCAGATTGGAATTCCTGATTATCTTCCTCATGCTTTTTTTATTGCAGGTGGCTCATTAGCTGTGGAAAATGCGATTAAAGTTGCTATGGATTGGAAGGTTCAAAAAAACTTCGAAAAAGGTTACAAAGTAGAAAAAGGTTTTAAAGTTTTACACTTTGAAAAGGCATTTCATGGCCGTTCTGGTTATACCTTAAGTTTAACCAACACTTTGCCTGATAAAACGAAGTGGTTTGCAAAATTCGATTGGCCAAGAGTCAGCATTCCCGAAGTTAAATTCCCTTTATCTGGAGCGAATTTAGATAAAGCCATAGGCACCGAAACCTTATCAATAGCACAAGTAAAACAGGCGTTTAACGACTTTAAAGATGATATTTGTGCAATAATTATTGAGCCAATTCAGTCTGAAGGTGGCGATAACCATCTAAGAGAAGAATTTCTAATTCAAATTAGAGAAATTGCCGATGAAAATGATGCCTTTTTAATTTACGATGAAGTACAGACTGGCGTAGGTTTAACAGGTAAATTCTGGTGTCATCAGCATTTCAGCGAAAAAGCTCGTCCAGATATTGTTGCCTTTGGAAAAAAAATGCAGGTTTGCGGAATTTTAGTTGGCGACAAAGTAAACCAAATTGAAACAAATGTTTTCAAAGTTCCAAGTCGTATAAATTCTACCTGGGGTGGTAATTTGGTTGATATGGTACGCTCGACACAAATACTTCAAATTTTAGAAGAAGATAAACTTTGCGATAATGCAACAAAAATTGGCAGCTATCTTAAAGAAAACTTACAAAGCTTTGCTCAAAAATTTGATAAAATGAGCAATGTTCGTGGTCGTGGATTGCTTTGTTCTTTCGATTTTCCAAACGCTGAAATGCGCAATGCTTTTATAACCAAAGGACTTGAAAACAATGTAATGTTTTTAGGTTGTGGCAAGCAAACCATTCGCTTCCGTCCTGCTCTTTGTATTGAGCAAAAACATATTGACGAAGGCTTGACGGTAATGGAAAAAATATTGCCTTTATTGTAGGCATGAATAAAAAAACTGTATCCTACATACTTACAATTGGAATTTTAGTATTAGTTGGCTTTATAATAAAAGGTACTTTTAACCAGCCGGGCATAAAAGATATGAAAGCTGGTTTCAAAGAAATTAATAAATATAGAAATGCCAATAATACAGGTCCTGTTCAACGGATTTATGTGGTTACGGTTAAAGATTCTATTTGGAAAGAAATGGAAAACTATGGCAATTTTATGCCACATACAAAATACGGAAACACAAAAGTTTACTTCTTTATGGAAAGTGCAAATGTTCCACAAACTTTGCAACCAGGAGCAGTAAACTTTGATGTTTCTTTTAACAAATCTTGTATTGCGCTTTACGAAAAAAGTGCCATGAGTCAAATTGCTTTCAACAAGTATCCTTTTAATTAAAAGTTTATTATCTATTAATCTTTATAAAAGCTTAAACAGAGCGTTTTAGATTTCGCAAACAATTGGCTTAATACTCTTTTAGGACGCATCAGTAGTTTAAGTCATAACTACGTTATATCTTTATCGCGATAGCTTTTATGTGTTCGATAAGGTTGAATTTTTAATATTTGGCTACCTTTTTGTTAAGTTTAAACATATAAAATGCAGATAAGATGGATTTACAACTTCCTAAAAGCGAGTACCCGAGAGTAGTTATAGTTGGCGGTGGATTTGGTGGAATTGAATTAGCTAAACGATTAAAAAATAAACCTTTTCAAGTGGTTATGTTAGATAAGCATAACTATCATACCTTTCAGCCATTACTTTACCAAGTGGCAACTGGAGGTTTAGAAGCAGATTCTATTGCTTTTCCACTTCGCAAAATATTTAAAGGGCAAAAAAACTTAGTTTTTAGAGTTACAAAAGTTACTGAAGTAAATCCAACAGAAAATTGTTTACAAACGGATATTGGTAAAATCAATTACGATTATTTAGTTATTGCAACGGGCTCTACAAGTAATTTCTTTGGCAATAAAGAAATTGAGGACAATTCAATGCCTATGAAATCGATTCCCGAAGCACTGGATTTAAGAAGTTTGATTTTGCAAAATTTCGAGAAATCATTAATCGAAAAAGATCCTAATAAAAAAAGTGCATTATTAAATTTCGTTGTAGTTGGTGGTGGCCCAACTGGTGTAGAAACTTCTGGGGCTATTGCCGAACTTAAGAGACACGTTATCCCTAACGATTACCCTGAAATGGATTTAAGCAAGGTTAATATATATCTTGTTGAAAATTCTCCTGAATTATTAGGACAAATGTCGCTACAAGCTCAAAAAAAATCAAAAGATTTTCTTACAGAAATGGGCGTTCAGATCATGAACGAAACCAGGGTTTTGGGCTACGATGGTCATACACTTACTTTACAAGATAAGCCACCAATTTTGAGCTCTACAGTAATATGGAGTGCTGGCGTTAAAGGCCAGGTTATCCCAGGGCTTGAGAAAGCTGAGATTGTTCGTGGAGGAAGATTAAAAACTGATACTCAAAACTTAGTGGTTGGTTATCCGAATGTGTATGCAATTGGTGATGTTGCTGCAATAATTGATGATGAAACACCTAACGGGCATCCTGGAGTTGCCCCTGCTGCGATTCAACAAGGTCACCAATTAGCTAAAAACCTAATCAATATTAAAGAAAATAAACCCTTAGAAAAATTTAAATATTTCGATAAAGGTTCTATGGCAACTGTTGGTCGAAATAAAGCAGTTGTAGATATCGGAAAAGTTCGTTTTCAGGGCGTTTTCGCTTGGTTTACCTGGATGTTTGTGCACTTAATGACTTTAGTAGGATTTAGAAATAAAATTATAGTTTTTGTTAATTGGGTTTGGAGTTATTTTAGTTACGATAGAGGAACACGATTAATTATCAGAACCTTTGCAAAAGACAGAAGTGTTGATTACAGAGAAGAGGTAAAGGAGGTACATTAGTTATTTTTTAAAGTTTAAACACTAGATTAATGTTTCTAAAAACTTCTTTTCTTTGCGATAAACTTTACGCACTTTGCGATTAACCTGAAATGATATGAGCGAAAATAAATTCAAATTAGTAGAGTGCCCACGTGATGCCATGCAGGGATTACATGATTTTGTACCTACCGAACTTAAATCTGAATACTTGAATTTATTATTGCAAGCTGGCTTCGATACGCTTGATTTTGGAAGTTTCGTTTCGCCCAAAGCGATACCACAAATGGCAGATACAGCAGAAGTTCTAGCCAGTTTAGATCTAAGTAGCACTTCTACCAAACTTTTAGCAATTGTTGCGAACCTAAGAGGCGCGGAAGATGCTGTAAAACATGAACAAATTAATTATTTAGGCTTTCCTTTTTCAATATCCGAAACCTTTCAGCAACGTAATACAAATTCAAGCATAAATCAATCATTAAATACGGTTGAAGATATGTTATCACTTTGTGAAAGAAACAACAAAACCGCTGTAGTTTATTTATCTATGGGATTTGGAAATCCCTATGGAGATGATTGGAATGATGAGATTGTAGAAAAATGGGCAGATGTTTTGGTGCAAAAAGGAGTTAAGATACTCTCATTGGCTGATACAGTTGGGGTCTCAACACCAGAAAAAATTAAGAACATATTACCAAAACTGATTTCAAAATTTAGCAACACAGAAATTGGCATTCATTTACACTCCACTCCTGCCGAACGTTTCGAAAAAATTGAAGCCGCTTACAACTCAGGAGTTAAAAGAATAGATTGTGCTTTAAAAGGCTTCGGCGGTTGCCCAATGGCTGCTGATGATCTAACTGGTAACATTGCGACAGAAGATGTAATCAGCTATTTGAACTCTAAGGGTGAAAAACTTAATTTAAATATGGGTAAATGGGATGAGGCAATCGCTTTGTCTGCCCAGATTTTTCGTTAAGCCTAACTTCCCCACCTTTCTGTTCTAATTGTCGTCATTGCGAGGCACGAAGCAATCCTACAACGATGGGTTAAGATTTCAGGCGATTGAAATTCCTGAACACTATAGATAACGCTTTAAGATTGCTTCATATTTCGCAATCACGAACTGTTTTACTACACCTGCTTAACCATTTTGAAATGCTGAATACCAGCTTCCTCGAACTGCTCTCCTTCTGCAACAAAACCAAATTTTGCGTATAAGCTCATTGCATCTAATTGGGAGTTTAAATAAATATAGTGCGCATCTTCAGGTAAATCAGATAATGCTTCAGCAATTAAAGCTCGCCCAACACCCATTCCTCTAAAATCTTTAAGCACAGCAAAACGTTCCAATTTATATCCCGCATCAGTTTTTCTCCAACGACAAGCTCCGCAAGGCTGCCCGTTATGTGTTGCAAGAAAATGAATGGATTCATCTTCAAACTCCCACTCCAATTCAGGTGGGCAATTTTGTTCATCTACAAATACGATTTTGCGAATAGCAAATACTTTATCTAAATCTTCAGGATGATTTACTTTTTGGACTAGCAAGCTCATTATCTATGTTTTTAAAATGTTTATTCGTTTTTAACTTAAGTTCATTTAACTCTTTTGCCACATCAATAGAATGAGAACAATGAATATCCGTTTCTTTTTTTGCTAAAGTAGCTATCGTAACGTAAAATTTATGTAATTGATCCAATTCTTTTTCCGTTAAATCTTCTATATCAACCATTCTGTTACTTGCTTTTTCATGCGCAGCAATTAACTCATTTAATTTCAGCTGAATAGCTTTTCCATCCTTATTTTGCGCTTTTTGAATAAGAAAAACCATTAAGAAAGTAATGATCGTAGTGCCCGTATTTATAACCAACTGCCAGGTTTCGGAGTAATTAAATATCGGCCCGGTAACGGCCCACACAATTACTATTAAAGTGGCTATAATAAACGCAATCGAACTACCAGTAAATTTCGTTGCAGCATTTGCAAAGCGCTCAAAAAAACTGTTGTTTTTCGCGCTTTTTTTTGATTTAGTCATCGCATTTAATTTGCTTAAATATAACCATAAAACAAACAAAAACGCCATAAGTTTTAAACCTATGGCGTTTTTGTTTGTCGATTAAAACGTAAAAAGTTGTAGTGTTAAAACATTCCAACCTTAAAAGCTTTTAACCAATTAAAGCTTATCATTAGCGTTTACGCAATTTAAATCTTCAAAAGCAATTGTTAAACGTTTAACAAATGTTTCTTCAGCTTTACGTAACCAAACGCGTGGATCATAATATTTCTTATTTGGTTTGTCATCACCATCAGGGTTACCAATTTGGCCTTGAAGGTAAGCTTCATTCTTTTTATAGTATTCTAAAATACCTTCCCAAAATGCCCATTGCATATCAGTATCGATATTCATTTTAATTGCACCATAAGAAATTGCTTCTCTTATTTCTTCTTGCGAAGAACCTGAACCACCGTGGAACACAAAGTTAATTGGTTTCTCAGCTGTTAAATTGAATTTCTCTTTGATAAAATCTTGAGAATTTTTTAAAATAACAGGTTGTAATTTAACATTCCCTGGTTTATAAACGCCATGAACATTACCAAAAGCGGCAGCAACTGTAAAACGAGGAGAAACTTTGCTTAACTCTTCGTAAGCATAAGCAACCTCACTAGGCTGAGTATATAATTTTGAGCTATCTACATCACTATTATCAACACCATCTTCTTCTCCACCTGTAACACCAAGTTCGATTTCGATAGTCATGTTCATTTTTGCCATACGAGCAAAATATTTTGCAGAAATTTCCATGTTTTCTTCAATCGGCTCTTCCGATAAATCTAACATGTGTGAAGAAAACAAAGGTTTTCCAGTTTCAGCGAAGAATTTTTCACCATGGTCTAAAAGGCCATCAATCCAAGGCAACAATTTTTTAGCGGCATGATCTGTATGTAAAACTACAGCAACGCCATAATGTTCTGCCAATAAATGTACATGTTTAGCTGCCGATACAGCACCTAAAATACATGCTTGCAATTTCTCATTATCTAAAGATTTACCTGCGTAAAACTGTGCACCTCCATTAGATAATTGAATCATAACTGGCGAATTTACTGCCTTAGCAGTTTCCAATACCGCGTTAACCGTATTTGTACCGGTTACGTTTACTGCTGGTAAAGCAAACTGATGTTTTTTAGCCTGCTCAAATAATTCTTGAACGGCATCTCCGTAAATTACGCCTTTGTAGCCTTTTAAACTCATCTCTTGTTAATTTTATTAAGTCCGAAGTTATAAAAAAAAATAACATTTCAAGCTTTTGTAACAACAGAATTATTTGCCTTACAACCAAATAAGGCCCATTTAGTGTAAAAAAGACATTATCCTTAGTGTAAAAAAGACACACACGTACGAATTACCAAATTTTAACCCTCAATTTTTAAACTCAATAAATCTGGTAGTGAAATCACCATTATAAAACCTTTTAACTCGATTAATATTTTTAATCAGTAATTTTTAAGCCTTCGCTAGTTTGATAAATGAAATTTGGTTATTGGTAATTTATAAACTTGATTATATTTTTCGTTTCTTTGCAATCCAATTCTTTAAAAAATTATATGGCTTGGTTTAAGAGAGAAAATAAAGGTATCATTACTACCACCGAAGAGAAGAAAGAGGCACCAGATGGCGTGTGGAATAAGTGTCCAAATTGCAAAAAACCGCTACATCAAACAGAATTACAGGAAAACAAATATGTTTGCCACTACTGCGATTACCATTTGAGAGTAGGTTCTAGAGAATATTTTGAAGTTTTATTTGATAATAACGAGTTCAAAGAGCTTTTCGCTAATTTAACATCAGGCGATCCTTTAAACTTTAACGATAATAAACCTTATACCGATAGAATTGTAGAAAGTCAGGCAAAAACTGGCTTAAAGGATGCTATCCGTGCTGGTGTTGGTAAAATTGAGGGACAGGATTTAGTTATTGCCTGTATGGATTTTGCTTTTATTGGTGGTTCGATGGGTTCGGTAGTTGGAGAAAAAATTGCTCGTTCTATCGATTATTCTATCAAACATAAAATTCCATTCCTGATGATTTCAAAATCGGGCGGAGCACGTATGATGGAGGCTGCATTTTCATTAATGCAAATGGCTAAAACCTCGGCCAAATTAGCGCTGTTAAGTCAGGCAAAAATTCCATACATTTCTTTATTAACCGACCCTACAACTGGCGGTGTTACAGCATCTTACGCAATGCTTGGCGACATTAACATTGCAGAACCTGGCGCATTAATCGGCTTTGCTGGTCCGCGTGTAATTAAAGAAACCATTAAAAAAGATTTACCAAAAGGTTTCCAAACGTCTGAATTCGTTTTAGAGCATGGTTTCCTTGATTTTATCGTAGATAGAAGAGCAATGAAAGCTAAATTAGGTTCTTTCATTAAAATGATGAATAACTAATTTGGTCGATAGTCATTGGTCAATAGTTCATTTTTGATTGGCTAATTTACTTAAACCAGCTAATTAGTAATTTAATAATATGAAAAGCAGGGTTTGAAATACATCGGTTATTTCAGTCCTGCTTTTTGCTTTATCCCGATGAAAAATCGGGATGCTTGCGTCAATCAGGTTTAGAATACGCTATCTTGCTGCCCTTGGCAAACTCTTCCTTATTAATGTAAAAAGACACCTTAACAGAGCCTCCATTAATTCTGAAATACTGGTTAAGAATGGTGTTAAATTCAAATTCCAACTAAAGTACTCTAAACCTTAGTTGGAATTATAAATAACATTTTAAAAAGTATAAATATTTTTTTAAAGAAATAAGTTAAGTTGCGAGCTAAATTAGTTTTGCTCAATTTCCTTTAAGCTATTCATTTTTTTGTAAGCTAAGAAACCCTTAATATCTTCAAAGTGTTCACGAACACGTTTATTACCAAATTCAAATACTTTTTCTGCAAGTCCATCTAAAAAATCTCTATCGTGAGATACCAAAATCAAAGTACCATCAAAATCTTTCAAGGCATCTTTAATAATGTCTTTGGTTTTCATATCCAAATGATTGGTTGGCTCATCCAAAATTAAAACATTTACAGGCTCCAATAATAATTTGATCATGGCCAAACGTGTTTTTTCTCCACCAGAAAGTACCTTTACTTTTTTAGTCGTATCATCGCCGCTAAACATAAAAGCACCTAAAAGATCTTTAATTTTTATGCTACCATCACTTAAAGGAATCTGATCAATGGTTTCGAATACCGTTAAACTCTCATCGAGTAATGCAGCCTGATTTTGGGCAAAATAACCAATCTTGGCATTGTGCCCTACTTTTAAACCACCTTCAAAATCGATTTCGCCCATAATTGCTTTTATCATAGTCGATTTACCTTCACCATTTTTACCTACAAAAGCTACCTTTTCTCCACGCTCGATCACCATTGATGCTTTTTCAAACACAACATGATCACCGTAGGTTTTGGTTAGCTCTTCTACCATTACTGGATATTGACCAGAACGTGGCGATGGAGGAAATTTCAATCGCAATGCCGAAGTATCTACTTCATCAATCTCAATAACTTCAAGCTTTTCTAGCATCTTAACACGAGATTGTACTTGCAAAGTTTTCGAGTAGGTTCCTCTAAATCTATCTATAAACTCTTGATTATCGGCAATAAAACGTTGTTGTTCTTCGTAAGCTTTCAGTTGGTGCACACGACGCTCGGCACGCAATTGAAGATAGTGCGTATATTTTGCCTTGTAATCGTAGATTCTACCCATGGTTACCTCGATGGTACGATTAGTAATGTTATCAACAAAAGTTCTATCGTGGGAGATTACCATTACTGCTTTTGCAGAGTTAATTAAGAAATCTTCCAGCCATTGAATACTTTCTATATCCATGTGGTTGGTAGGCTCATCAAGCAAAATGAGATCAGGTTTTTTTAATAAAATCTTAGCCAGCTCGATGCGCATACGCCATCCTCCAGAAAACTCAGAAGTTTGACGAGCAAAATCTTTACGTTCAAAACCTAAACCTTTTAGCACTTTTTCTACTTCTGCATCATAATTGGTTTCTTCAATCGAATAAAATTTTTCGCTCAATTCTGATACACGTTCAATAAGCTTCATATAGTCATCACTATCATAATCTGTACGGATAGTGAGCTGTTCGTTTAACTCATCAAGCTCTTTTTGCATTTGGTTTACCTCTGCAAAAGCTTTCATCGTTTCTTCAAAAACTGTTGCTTTATCTTGTGTAAGTAAGTGTTGAGGCAAATAGGCTATTACGGCCTCTTTTGGTCCAGTCACGCTCCCTGAAGTAGGTTTAGTAACATCGGCGATGATTTTTAGAATGGTAGATTTACCTGCTCCATTTTTGCCCATAAGGGCTATTTTATCGCTTTCATTTATCGAAAAAGTTACGTCGCTAAATAGCGTTGTTCCACCAAATGAAACGGATATATTATTTACATTAATCACAATTGGGAATATTAAATCAGCGGCAAAGATAAAAGAAAGACACGGAATTATAGAGAGCAGAATAAAAGATTAACCACCAGATTGAAGTTTCATATTTTAGGTAATACTTTTATTCTTCGCTAAATAAAACATCGGTTTAATGTTTATGAAATTTGTGAATTAAGCTTTTATTTTTAAATTTTATAAAGGATTAATTAATCCGTTTTTATTCAGCAAACCGTAATTCAATTACAGGTAAGCCTTTAGACATTTTCCGTTGTTTAAAACTTCGTCGGAGCTACTAACACTTGGCGCATATAAACCAAGCCCATCTAAAATAATATTACGTTTAGCAAAAACTGTTTACTTAATTCTACCGTTTTCATTTTCAAGTGCAGAACTTCGGTTTCTAGGACCTTTTGAATTGCCGGTTGTGAACCGATAACTAAAATTTACCTTTATCTGTCGAGATTCAAAATAGCTATAGTTGCGAATATACAGGCCATCAACACTTTGTATTGAATTGGCTTTACTCCCCTTATAAATATCGCTAAAAACCAATCTGAGCGTTGCTTTGTTATCCATAAAATTACGTTGTAAACCTAAATCTATCTGGCTATTAGCATTTTGAAATTGGTTGGCTCCAACCAAACGCCTGGAGTTGTATACCCCCATTACTTCCCCACTTAAACTATAAGGTAATTTAAAGGTTTGCTGCAAACTCAATCTACCTGCAGCTTGTTTAAGATCGAGTTTTCTATCAGCACCAAAGTCAATTTTGTTAAGTAATCTAAAAAAAGTGCCGTTAAATGTAATATTCCACCATTTGTACGGGGCAATAGTTTGGGTAAGCGTTAGTGCCAGATGTTTTTGTACGCCAAGATTTCGCGGAACCATAACAATTCTCGTTAGGCCTACGGTATCCGTTACCTCAACACTGAAATTATCTGTATAAGTGTAACTAAGGCCTATTATGGTCGAACTTTTATATACATATTGTAATAAGGCCCGATGGCTAAGTTGAGGTTTTAAAAAAGGATTGCCTTGCCAATAAGAAAGTTCGTCGAGCAAGTAAATAAAAGGATTTAAATTTTGATAAGCAGGCCTATCGATCCTTCTGGAATAACTAAATGAAAAACTATTTGAGACCGAAGGCTTTATATTGACTGAAAAATAGGGAAAAAGGTTAGTATAGTTTCTACGGATAGACTGCTCATTCCCTGCTACGGCACTAATCTGGTCAAGCTTACCAATTGACCTGGAGTTTTCGGCTCTTAAACCGCCCTGAAGTTGCCATTTCCCATAATCTCTTTTATAATTAAAATAAGCACTAGTTATTTCCTCTCGATAAGCGAATCTGTTAGATCTGGATGGATCCAAAACTTCTACATTTGGCTGTATTTCCAGAAAACGCGAATCGTTGGCAGATGATACGGAAGAATATTTAGCACCTGTTTCCAGTTTCCCCTTCCAAAGATTAGTGGTATAATCTAGTTTTACGGCCCTTAGCCCAATATCAATTGCATTAACAGAGCGATAAAGATTATCACTTAATATCGTATTGTCATTTGCTGTGTATTTGTTTGATTGAAGGTTTCCTGATCCCTTTGTAAAATCGCCATAATCGGCATCAAAATTTATTATCCTTCCCAGTGTATCTTCATATTTATAATTGAAGTTAACATTGTAACGTTGGGTTTGCTGATGGTAATAGTCGTTTATAGCGGTAAGCACCTGGTCTACATTTGTACTCGGAGCGATACCAATTTCAGTTCTAGTATCTGTTATTCCACCACCAAAAATAAAATTGCCATTCAATAATATACCAACAGTCTGTTTTTTGTTTATCGCAAAATCGGCTCCTAACCTCGATCCCATTTTATTTCGCTTATCAATATCATCAGTAAAGCTGTTGTAAAATTTGCCTTCCTGAATTCGATCTGCACCGTATAGATAAGAATAGTAACCTAAAAAATGACTGTAATTTCCATAGATTGTAAACCTGTTTTTTCTAAAACTTAGAGAAAGGTCCTGGTTCTGTTTAAAATATACACCATAACTCAAACCCGAAGTTAAGCCGGCACTAAAACCTTGAAGAAGGGACTTTAAAGTCCTTACATTAATAATCCCTGCCGTTCCCGAGGCATCATACTTAGCGCTAGGACTATTGATGATTTCAATTGACCGAATATCTGAAGACGACATTGATTTTAGTAATTCGGCAATTTCTCTGCCAGAAAGATATGTTTGCTTACCATCTATAAGTATGGCTGCACCTGCTTTACCATTAAGTGAAATGCCATTATCGCTACCTACAGTTACGCCGGGCGCCCGCCCTAGTAAATCAAGTGCATTCATACCTTGTGCACTAATGCTTTTAGATACATTGAACACGATATTCCCTCCATCCATCTCAATTATATTAGGACTTCCTGTTACTTGCACTTCTTTTAAAACCTTTGTTGTAGGCTTTAACTCTAATTTCCCGACGTTCTTGTATTGAAGATATTGTGGTGTTAAAAGAAGTTTAAAGACCAAGAGTTCATAACCTAAAGAGGAGATTTTTAGCTTGTAATCTTTATTACTTTTAAAAGCGTAAGCAAATTGAAAATTTCCTTGTTCGTTAGCAATAGCTCCATTCAAAAGCAATCCATCTTCAAACAAAGAAATTGTTGCAAAGGGCACAGATACCTCGTTACCATCTGCATTTATCACACTTCCTGAAACAACTGTTTTTGCAATTTTATTTTCTTGTTCTTTTAATAACTTGCTTCCGATAACAATCATATTTTCGGAAAGCAATTGATAGAAAAGTTGCTTGCTAGACAATACACTATCTAAAACTTTAAAAACTGTTAAGCTATTCGTATTCAGCGAAACCAACATCGTATCTGTGATCACATCATCGCTATATACAATGTTATATCCACTCTGTAATTGGATTTGTTTGAATAATGCGTGAATTGGTTGTTTGTTCAGATTTAATGTTAGTTTACGTTCTTGCGCAAATACCACAAGATGGCTCAACAATAGTATTAGCAGAATAAGTTTTCTCATTTCTCGTCCTTAATTATAACCAACCTATTGTTAATGGTGTAAGTTAATGGATAAGATAACTTTATGGCCTCTAGTGCTTGCTGTATATTTTCATTTATAAATGTTCCACTAAAACGCTTTTCTTTTAATTTTTCGCTTTGAATTTCAATCTTCAAATCGAATTTTTTCTCCATACGAAGCGCTAAATCTTTAAGTTTTTCTTTATTAAAAGTTAGTGTATCGGCTATCCATTTAGTATCATTCCATAACATTTCTGTTTTTACTTGCTTTACTAAAAAGTTGTGCTGTTCAACATTTTTTGAATTGTTAAACGTAAGTTTTTCATTAGGGTGTAGCAAAACTCTTCTTTTATGGTTTAATCTGTCGGTTACTTGGATTAATCCTCTTACCAGTGCAACCTCAATCTCATTGCTGCTGTTATAAGCATTAACATTAAATGTGGTACCTTTAACTTCTATATCGATATCACGGGCATGTATTATCAATGGAACAGATGAGTTTTTAACAACATCAAAATATGCTTCACCTTCTAAAGTTATCTCACGTTTTTGTTGACCAAAAGCCTTATTATAACTGAACGTAGAATTTTTGTTTAGCCAAATTTTGGTACCATCATCAAGTACCTTAAAAATTTTTTCATTTGTTGCTATTACGGTTTCAAAATTTTGGTTTGTATTATTAAGAAATAAATAATAGCCCATTATACTTGTACCAATTAAAACCATCAATACTGCAGCTATTTTTAACCAGCTTGAATAGAAAAATGGATTTTTCTTTGGCTTTGCATAATCAAATTTACCACCAAAATTTTCACTGCGATTAGCTTCAATTAATTCCCAAACCTGATTTAGTTGCGATATATTTGCCTTTGAATATTCTTCTTTAAAATAGTTGTCAAGATTAACGGATATTTTTTTACATTCTTTGTTATTATCGATCATCTTTTCCAATAAGATGCGATCTTCTTCAGCAATTTCTCCCGTAAGTTTTTTTGACAACAGCTCTGTGAATTGTTCTTTTTCCATTGTTTAATGCATATATATTAAAGACAACTTTGCGTAACGAACTACTTACTGCTTTTATAAAAAAAACATCAATAAACCTGAAAGCGATTGTTTTTTAAATATTTTAGCTTGAGGATGGTAGCCGAGATACCCGCTTATAGCATCTGCAAGTGTTTTTACAGCTTTATATAATTGATTTTCAACTGTTCTTATTGAGATACCCAAGATCTCTGCAACCGCATTAGTTTTAAGTCCTTGCTCTTTTATAAGCCTAAATATGAGCCTGCGTTGCTCTGGAAGTTTCTCAACTGCCAGATCTAACAATCGAGCCAATTCTTTGTCATCCATTTCCTTAAAATTTTTATCCAAAGGCTCTTGAAATGATTGTTCATCGGGCCATGCAGCAAATAAAAGGTATCGCTTTCTTTCAGATCTAATCAAATTAAGACACGCATTTTTAATGGAAACGTATAAATATACTTCTGGATTAATCACTTTTGACAACTCAATTCTTTTGAGCCATAACTTTACAAAAAGTTCAGAGGTGATCTCTTCTGCGCTTTCTTGCTGTTTCGTATACTGTACAGCAAAAGAGAGAAGTTTGTTATGGTACAAGAAAAAAAGTTCATCGAATGCAGCCTTGTTTCCTTCCTGAATTTCCTTAAACAATAGTACAACCTTCAATTTTTCTTCTGGCATCAACCCTCAATTTTAAAACAAATAATTAGCTTATTGATAATGACACGGAATTTTGAAGATATACTTATTTTAGGATAAAAAATAAATGTAAATAGATTAATATCGCCAGAATAAGTAACTCAACTATAAGATAAACAAAGAAAATAATCAAGAAAGAAAACCATTTGAGTTGAGTTGATGTTGTTTAAGGACATCAACCTATTAGAATGACATGAGAGTTGCCTACATTTCTACTTACCCACCACGCGAATGTGGCTTAGCTACCTTTAATGAAGACTTAGTTAATGCTTTAAGTTTAAACCCATCATATGATTCAAAGAAAAGTTTTGTAGTCGCGTTAAATGGGTCTGAAGATCTTAATGAGCACGATTATCCAAACGAGGTTAAATTTATTATAAGACAACAAGTTCAGCAGGATTATATAGAAGCAGCTGATTTTATTAATAATAGCGAAGTAGATGCTTGTATAATTGAACATGAATTTGGAATATATGGAGGCGATAGCGGTGTCTTCCTTCTCTCACTGGCTAACAGACTGAAGAAACCTTTTGTTACCATTTTACATACCGTACTGAAGGAACCCAATTTTATGCAGCAGACGATTATCAAAGAAATCGCTCTAAAGTCTTCTAAAATTGTTGTAATGAGCCAAAAGGCCTTATTATTTCTAACCAGTATTTACGAAGTACCTAAAAGCGCTATAACTTTGATTGAACATGGCGTTCCTGATATCGAACCAACTCTAAATAATCAGATTGCTCAAAGCGAGCTATTTAAAAACAAAAAAATACTTTTCACCTTTGGATTAATTAGTCGCAATAAGGGGCTGGAAACTGTTATCAAGGCTTTACCTGCCATTGTTGTTAATCATCCTGATGTTTTGTACGTGGTTTTAGGGAATACCCACCCTGGCGTTATTAAGCACAATGGGGAAGAATATCGCGAGAGTTTAAAGGCTCTTGCTGAGCAACTTGGTGTTAGCAACAACATTGTTTTTATCAATAATTTTGTATCGCAGGCAGAATTGCACCAATACCTAACGGCTTGCCACTTGTATATAACACCTTATTTAAATGAAGCACAGATAACAAGTGGAACCCTCTCCTATGCTGTTGGTGCGGGAGCAGCGGTAATTTCAACCCCTTATTGGCATGCAGAGGAATTACTTGCTGAAAATAGAGGACAATTATTTGATTTCAAAGATGACGTTCAACTTTCGAAAATTATTAACGAACTTTTAAGTAACGAAGCTAAACGGCAGACACTTAAACAAAATGCCTTTCAATATGGATTAAATTTAAGATGGCCTGCCATTGGTAATATCTATTTAAAGACATTAGAAGGTGCATTACTTCGGCAAAAAACACCAGATAAGGCAATACCTACAATATTAGACGTAGAAAACATGCCTTTATTAAATCTAAGTCACATTGCCTTGCTAACAGATAACACTGGAATTATACAACATGCCCGCTTTGGTATTGCTAATTTTAAGGAAGGATATTGTATAGACGACAATTCAAGGGCATTGATTTTAATGTTGATGCTCTATAAACAAGATAAAAGCCAGATTTCCTTAAAGTTAATGCCTGTTTACTTAGGTTTTCTTCAATATATGCAAACCTCTGACGGATATTTCAGAAATTTCCTCAGTTTTAACAGGAATTATTTGGATGAGGTAGGTTCAGAGGATTCTTTTGGACGAACAATATGGTCTTTAGGTTATTTAATTTGCTGCTCTCCTAATAATTCCTATCGGGAGTTTGGCAAAGAACTTTTGAGTCATTCGGTTACGCATTTTAAAAATTTAAAACATCTACGAGGCATAGCGAACTCATTGATCGGCGTTTGTTATTACCTGAGTGCCCATCCAGGAGATGAACGTTTCGTTGTAGAAGCTGACCATTTGGCCGCCTCATTAATAAGAGCATTTAAGAATTGTAAAGATGAAGAATGGCATTGGTTTGAGGATAGTTTAACTTATGATAATGCAATTTTACCGTTATCGCTACTACATTATTATGAAATTAGCGAAAATACCGAAGCATACGGTGTTGCTATGGAAAGTATTGCATTCTTAAACGGATTTTCGTTTGAAAATGGCTATTTGAATCCAGTTGGCAACGACGGCTGGATGAATAAAAACGGCAAAAATCCAATTTACGATCAGCAGGCACTTGAAACTATGGCAATGGTGTTGATGTATTCGAAGGTTTTCGAAATCACTAAAGACAATAAATATTTAAAACTTATGCAAATAAGCTACGAATGGTTTTTAGGTAAAAACAGCTTACACGTACCCTTGTATGATTTTGAAACACATGGCTGTGCAGATGGATTGCAATTCGATAGTGTAAATAGAAATCAAGGTGCAGAAAGTACAATTGCCTATTTTGTTTCGCATTTAGCAATTTTGAAAGCAGCTGAGTATGAATATGTTTCTTTATCCTCCCCTTTAATTGCCGAAAAAGAGGTGTGTAGTAAATTATAATTTCACATCTTGAATTTCTAGCTTAATCCACCAAAAAAAATGGTTTCCTATTTAACCTCAAGGGCTAAAATAGGAAACCATAAATAATTCCTTTAATATAAAATTGGTAACTTCTTAATCTTGATCTTTTAGGATTTTATCCAATAGATTATTTAATGGTACAATAGCAAAAGAAGAACAATAATCTGATAAGCCATATGGTATTATTAGATTACCGTGATGTATAATAGAACCACAAGAGTATAGTACGTTTGGTACATAGCCTTCCCTTTCATCCATATTTGGCACTAACAGTGGCTCGCTTAAGCGGCCAATTTCTTTAGATGGATCATTTATATCAAGCAGGCTTGCACCCAGGCAGTATCTTCTCATCGGGCCAACACCATGTGTAATAATTAGCCAGCCCTGGTCTGTTTCTATCGGAGAACCGCAATTGCCAATTTGGATAAATTCCCATGCGTGCAAAGGCGCTTGTAACTTAATAGGATCATCCCAAACAGTTAATCTATCCGAATACATTAAGTAGTTATTCCAGCCATCAATTCTCGACATCATGGCGTATTTTCCGTTAATTTTTCTTGGAAAAAGCGCCAGATTTTTATTTTGAGCCCCTTTACCATGCAGTGGGCTTACCTTAAAGTTGTAAAAATCTTTAGTCTGCATAAGTTTAGGCATAATGGTATCACCATCAAAAGCCGTGTAAGTTGCATAATAAATTACAGAACCATCATCTTTAATGAAACGGACAAATCTGGCATCTTCTATTCCCTTCCTTTCAAATTCTGATATTGGAAAAATAACACGATCAGATAAATCTGTATCTTTCGAAAAAGACATTTCATGATAAGTATCAGATAACCAAAGTATTTTATCGCACTCTAAATGCTCTGCATTATCATTTGTTGAGTTTTTAATATCTAAAAGAATTCTTCTCAGCTGAGCGTAATCAAATTTATCATCGAGTTTATCATTCAATCCAGCAATTATTTTTAAATCTATATTAGCCTCCGAAGCCTTTTTCAAAAACAAGCGTTTATTATAAATTTCGTTTTTGATAATTTCTGCCTCGCTAACATAATTGCTTACAGGTAAAATATTGATATTGCAATTGGCATCAATCACAGCCCTTCTAAAAACTATAGATGAAATATGGCCTTCTCCCACAGCTCTAAAGCTTAGTATTAGCCTTTTTTCACCTTGAATCAGATATTGCTGATTAGGATCTTCCACTACCGAAGGATTAAAGAAAGCGGCAGATTCAATTGAATATTCATTAGTAAAATAAGACCCAATAAGATATTTTCGATTATCATTTAAGTCTGAATAATCTAAGGCCATTTTTTCAAAAAGACCCGTAAGTTTTTTACAATTCTTAGCAAAAATCTTGGTTATATTTCTGTGTCTTTTTGAAAACTCCTGTAATAAAGGAATAATAAGATCATAAACTTCCTGATCGTTTAATTTCATTACATTCCTGATTACCTCTGTCGCTCTTTCATCTCCATTGTAAAAATACCTGGCGATTACTCTTTTTGGATCGGGATTAATTCTAATGGGCAACCTGTTGACTTCTACTCTCATAATCTTTATTTTTATTGATTAACAGTTTAGTTATAAAATAGTTGTTGTTTATTTTATTAAAAAGATGAGTTAAAAACAAAAATGATAACCTGTTAAGCCTGCTTATTAAGCAATTTTCGGTGGCCATGGTTCCTTTAAATATTAATTATACCAGAATCATGAACTGCATAATAACTCGCATTTTCAAAAATTTTCGCCGTATACAAGCCAGTAAATTCACTAAAAGCAGGCAATATAAGTTGATGATTTCCAACTACAAAACAGGGTAATCTGATGTGCTTCTTTGTAGGAAGCATTAAGCTTATTCCAGGATGCAAATGCCCGCTAATCGTTGGTTTCAAATCATTTTCTGAATGTATATGATTAAAAAATATATTTTCTATTTGATAAGTATTGCAAACATGGTCGATTCCCATTTCAGCTATTAATTCTTCGCTAATCCGATCGTGATTACCTTTAACCAGTAAAAATTCGGTTTCTGCAAATTTTCCAGTTAACTGCTTAAAAGCTTTAACTTCATTATTGTGGCCTGCATGTACCAAATCGCCCACAATAATAACTTGTTTAGGTTTATATAATTCCAGCAAAAACGATAAGCGTGCCAAATCATTTTGACCAATTTGAGTGGGTACAGGAATACCGTTTTTTCTAAAATGTGCTGCTTTACCTAAATGTAAATCGGCCAATATTAATGCTTGTTTTTTAGGCCAAAACATGGCTTTGTGAGTAGATAACCAAAAACATTCTCCTGCAAAATCAAGGGTGTACTCTGCTAACTTCATTTTTTACTTTTGGTTTGCCTATTTTGATTATCCCGTAACTTTTGAATACGGAGCAATAAATCTTCGCTTGATAAAGATTGCCTTAAACTATCAACTTTAATTGGGAAGCTCAAGGGGGTAAATTTATTTGTAAATCTAAAAATAAGTTTGCTTTTATTTATCCGTTCAAAAGCTGCTCTCAACCTGGGCTCTTCTAATTGATGATTGAACACTTCCGTATAAGCTTGTTTTAACAAAATATTTTTAGGATCGTGTTCTTCTAACACTTTAAAAATAATGCCTGATGATGCCTGTAACGATTTGTTATTTTTTTGTTGGCCTGGATAATTTTGCATCACCATTCCAGAAATTACAGCAATATCCCTAAACTTCCTTTTAGCCATTTCCGTAGCATTAATACTGCTTAGCACATCATTAATTAAATTTTCTGAGCTTAAAACTTTTTTTAGTTCAGTCAAACTGAGATTAATTTCAGAATCGGAAAAGAGCTCAAAGCCATAATCGTTCATCGCCATAGAAAAACTAATAGGATATAGCAAACTGATGCGATGAGCAATTAAGGGCGCCATAACCTCATGAACAATTCTACCTTCAAATGGATATAAAAAAAGATGATTTCCTTCTTTGGTTTTAATTAATTCTACCAAGAACTCATCTTCAGCAGGAATATGAGAATCCTTATTTTGTTCTAAGCCTAAGGGTGCTAAAAATTTAAGTTCTTTTTCTTTAAAATCTCCAGTACCAAGCTGGGCTAACTTTTGGCGTAAAAAATGACTTAAATTAGTACTCAATGGCAAACGACCACCCAACCAGCTCGGCGTAATTGCTTTACCCGAACTCTTTTTTACATAGGCGGTCATATCTTTAATGCTGGCCAACTGCAGTATATGGCCTGCCAAAACAAATTTATCACCCTGTTTTAATTTTGATATAAAATATTCCTCAATCATACCAATATAGCCACCAGAAACCAATCTAACCCGCAACATGGCATCACTTACAATTACGCCAATATTAATTCGATGTAACATGCCAATTCTTCGCTTCTCTACAACCAACAACCCCTCTTCATTTTTTACAACTTTATGAAATTCCTCATAATTATCCATCGCTGAACCGCCTGTAGTTATAAAAGCGATGCAGTTATGCCATTCTTCATCGGTTATATAGTTAAAAGCATGACTATTCTTAATAACCGCGAACATTTCCTCCGACTTAAATCCACCACCTAACGCCAAGGTTACCAAAAATTGCAGCAGTACATCAAAGCTTAGTACAATTGGCTCCCTGGGTTCTATAGTTTTAGTTTTGATGGCTTCTTTTAAAGCTGCCACTTCCAAAAGTTCTAAAGCATGGGTAGGCACAAAATATATTTTCGACACCTCAAAAGGACTATGTCCACTTCGCCCTGCCCTTTGCATAAAACGGGCGACACCTTTACTCGAACCTACCTGTACAACGGTATCAACAGGTTTAAAATCTACTCCCAGATCTAGAGAAGATGTAGAAACAACTGCCTTTAGTTTGCCAAGGCTCAAGGCTTCCTCAATCCATCCTCTGATATGTCCATCTATAGAACCATGATGCAAAGCAATCTGCCCTGCAAAATCAGGGTAACTTTCTAAAAGCATTTGGTACCAGGCCTCACTTTGGCCTCGTGTATTGGTAAAAACTATAACCGACTTGCTATTAAGAATTATTGGTACTACTTGTGCCACCAATTTCGTACCCAGGTGACCTGCCCAAGGCAAAACATCTAATTCCTTCGGATAAACAGGCAATATTTCGATGTGTTTTTTTTCTTGAGCAACAATTTTTACCCTTTTCTTTTGCTCTGGTATTAAAACTTCCATCGCTTGGTCTAAATTACCGATGGTAGCGGTAATTCCCCATATTTTTATTTTAGGTAAGATATGTTTCAGAAAAGCGACAGCAAGCTCAATCATAACACCTCTTTTACTGCCTAAAAGTTCATGCCATTCATCAATTGCTATGCCTTTAAGGTTTTTAAAGAATTTTTCCCTACTCTTTTGAGCAATTAGAAGGTGTAAACTTTCTGGCGTAAGCAGTAAAACATCAGGCATTTGTCTGGTTTGTCTTTGCTTGATTTTTACATCCGTATCTCCATTTCTCACTTCAACTGTCCAATCTAAACCGATTTCATCAACGGCTTCCTGCATGGCCCTGGCTAAGTCTGTTGCCAAAGAACGCAACGGACTTACCCAAATGAACTTCAATCCAGAATGATATTTCTCTGGATTATTCATGAAATCGATAATCAATGCTAAAAAAACTGAAAATGTTTTACCAAAGCCCGTTGGTGCCACAACCATTCCACTATAGCCTAAAGCATATTTCTCCCAGCATTTTTTCTGAAACTCGAATGGAGCGATATTTTTAGAGGTCATCCAATCTGAAACCACTCTATAACCATCAGTTTGCTGAAATTTATTTACCATTTAAGGAATCAGTTTTTTAATTTCTATTATATCATCTATATCCGCAACTGTTTTGTCTTTTCGCCAGCGAACAATTCTTGGAAACCGCAATGCAACTCCCGACTTATGTCGATTACTGTAAGCAATACCTTCAAAAGCCAATTCAAAAACCAATTCAGGTTTAACTGTACGTACAGGCCCAAATTTTTCGATGGCATTTTTATTAACAAAACGGCTTACTTCCTGAATTTCTTTATTGCTCAAGCCAGAATAAGCTTTGGCGATGGTTACCAGTTTATCCTCCTGTTTCACAGCGAAGGTATAATCTGTGTAATAGGCACTTCGCCTTCCTGATCCTTTCTGAGCATAAATTAAAACCGCATCAATTGTTAACGGCTCTATCTTCCATTTCCACCAATCGCCCCTTTTTCGCCCAGCGTGATAAATGGAATTGTATCGCTTTAACATCAATCCTTCACTGTTAACTTCTCTGGAATTAGCTCTAATTGTTACCAGATCAGACCAGTTTTTAAAGCTAATAATTTCTGAAATATGGAACGGATTTCCTGGATTTAATTTAATCCAGGTTTCTAATTTACGCCGCCGTTCGATAAATGGTTGATCACGGCAGTCTTCTCCTTCCAGTTCTAACAAATCGTAAAGAAAAATTTCTACAGGAATTTCCTGAAGAATTTTAGAAGGTAAATTTTTCCTGTTCAAGCGCTTTTGCAGCTCATTAAAATTTAAAATCTGCCCATCTTTAACGGCTAAAACTTCGCCATCGAGCACAAAATTTCCTGAACATTTTAACAAAGCATCTCTAATTTCTGGAAATTGATCTGTAACGAGTTCCTCCCCCCTCGACCAAATAAAAACTTCGTTTTCCCTTTTAATTAACTGTGCTCTAATCCCATCCCATTTATATTCTGCCTGCCACTCTTCTGGTATGGCCGATTGCTCAAAGTCTTCAGATAAAGGATAGGCTAAGCAAAAAGGATAAGGTTTTGAAATAGCTGCACTGATGTATTTTCCCTGTATCAAGCTATCAAAATCGACCTCATTTATATTCCAGCTTCCCATTATACTATGGGCAACAGCCGAGGCTTCCATATCATAATAATGCGCCAGGGCATTTATTAAAGATTTAGAAGAAAGCCCAATTCTAAAACTACCGCCTAAAAGTTTATTAAAAATAAAACGTTCTGTAAGCGGTAAATTATCCCAGGCATTGAGTACAAAAGATTTTTTCTCTGCATCATCTTTGCCAGATAACTGTTGAATCAAATCCATCCATTGAGATAGATTATAATCGGTATAACCAGTTTCGGGCGGCAAAATAAGCGCCAGTGTTTCTGCCAGATCACCAACCGAAGAGTAAGCTTCTAAAAATAACCATTCAGGAATTCCTGTTAATTCTATTGCCCATTGCTTAAGTAAAGCCGTATTTACATTTCTTTTTGGCCTTTTACCTGTAAAAAGTGCGAGGAACCAAAGCTTATCCTGGGCTGTGGCCTCCCTTAAAAACTGATCTACGGCTTCCAGTTTCAGCTTAGTTTTATTGCTGCTATCCAGCTTATTGATTAAAGATGCAAAAGCCTTCATTACCCTACTGTTTTAACTTCAAGTTTTTCTTCACTTTCTTCTTCCTCTTCACCAAATTTTGTCTTTAATTCTACGGCTTCAATTCCAATTTCGTTAAGGTATTTTGCAAAAACCGCTGTTTGCCCATGTGTTACATAAACCTTTTCTGCTCCAGTTCCTTTTACAGCTTCCAGCAAGCCACTCCAGTCGGCATGGTCGCTAATCGCAAAACCAGCATCTGCACTTCTCCAGCGTCGGGCACCACGTAACTGCATCCAGCCAGAACATATTGCATAAGCCATATTTGGGATTTTTTTTATCACTCTAGAATCCTGCAAGGCGGGAGGTAAAATAACGATTTCCTTATCCAAATATTTTAAATCTCGATTAAAATCTAAGGTATCATAAACCGGCAATTTAATGCCTACACTTGTGTAAGCCTCGTTTAAACGAGCAATAGCGGTATGTACGTGTAATTGTGCTACATCTTTCAGCGCCTGCATAATGCGCTGGGCTTTTCCCAAAGAGTAGCCAATAAATACAGACGTTTTAGCATTATTTTGGTTATTAAGCACCCATTGCTGCAACTGTTCATTTTGCTGCTCTATCGGAAGCCAGTTATAAATGGGTAAACCAAAAGTACTTTCTGTTATGAATTCATGACATTTAACAAGTTCAAATTCAGTAGAAATACCATCATTCTGCAACTTATAATCGCCCGAAACAACAACAACCTTTCCTTTATACGATAAGCGAACCTGTGCGGACCCAATAATGTGGCCCGCAGGATGAAGAGATAAATTAACCCCATTGATTACTAAACTTTCATTATAATTTAAACCCTGTACCTGAATATCTTCACCAATACGGCTTTTTAAAATTGGCACGGTAAAGTGATGGCAAAGATATTTTGTCATACCAGGTCTTGCATGGTCGGCATGGCCATGTGTAATTACAGCAAAATCTACAGGCAACCAGGGGTCTATATAAAAATTACCAGGTACGCAATAAATCCCCCTTGGTGTAAATTTCAGCATTCTAATTTTATTAAGCAATTAACAAACCTTCCCACTAAGAACATTGTATGAGGTAAAATGTTTAAGTTAAATATTGATGTGGTACAGTTAGCTTTACCTTGGCCAACAAGAAAACTATTTTAAAAATTTTTTTTATCTTTTATTGCAACTATCGTATTTTACCATAATTTTAATAATGAGAATTAACTGCACAATCTTCATTTAGATGCATTTTCAAACCGATATTAATTCCATAGATTTGAGAAATAATAAACTACAACTGAATGGATTTAAAGGATAATGCGCAACTGTTGTTTTTTGTAGAAAGTGCTCCAATCGGCATTTGCATACTTAACGCGAATTCCCTTGTAGTCGAAATGCTTAATGATAAATTTCTGGAGATTGCAGGAAAACCTAAAGAATCAATTTTAAATAAGTGGTGCTGGGAACCTTTTGCTGAAGTAAAGGATTTTTACCAAAACGCTTTGAAAAATGTTGCAGAAACAGGAATTGCATATCATGCAGATGAAGTACAAATGACTTTATTACGTCATGGAAAGGCTGATGAAATATTTGTAACGTTTGTATATGCTCCCATAAAAGATTCAAATGGGAACATCTCTAAAATTGCTGTTTGGGTATTGGAAAATACCACTCAGGTACACGAAAGAAAAAAAGTTGACGAGGCAAACAGAGCATTGGAAAAAGACCGTGATAGGCTAAACGAATTTTTCATGAAAGCTCCAGCTGGAATTTGTCTGTGGACGGGCCCAAATCTCGTATATGAAATGATAAATCCTGCTTATCAAAAAATTCTGGCCAGACGAAATTTACTCGGACGTCCGATTTTAGAGGCTGTACCAGAATTGAAAGGAGCACCACTTATCGATTCGATGTTAGATACTTATCACAACGGAACACCTTTCGAAGTGCATGAGCTTTATGTGCCAATTGCCGATTATGAGGGTGGCCCCACAGTTGATCGATATTTTACCTTCAACTATGTCCCCAGAAGAAACGTTAATAATGAAATTGATGGCGTTTTTAATTTCGTATTTGAAGTAACCGAACAGGTTTTGTCCAGAAAAAAAATTGAAGATAGCGAAAAGCATTTTCGCCACCTCTCCGATTTGGTGCCTGCCAAAATTTCAAATGCATTACCATCGGGTGAAGTCACTTTCTTTAATCAAAAATGGCTGGATTTTGCTGGGATGAATTTTGAAGATTTAAGAGATTTCGGATATCAACAAATGATGCATCCAGATGAAATTTCAGACTTCCAGGTAGGTTTGGAGCAGGCCGCAAATTCTGGCCAGCCTCATATTTCGGAAATGCGTTTCAAAAATAGAGAGGGGAAATATATTTGGCACCTGAATATTGCTTCTCCAATACTTGATGAAAATGGTCAGATTAAAATGTGGGTTGGTTCAACCACAGATATTCAAAAATTAAAAGAAGAAGATCAAAGAAAAGCTGATTTCGTAAGCCTTTTATCTCACGAACTAAAAACTCCCGTCACGTCAATTAAAGGCTACATTCAGTTAATGCAGCGTGAAATCAAGAAAAATAATCTGCAAAAAGAAAAGATTGAAAGTGGCTTGGATCGCGTAGATAGACTCGTTAAGCAGCTTACTGGTTTAGTATCAGATATGCTGGATTTATCGCGTATAGAAACAGACCGCCTTGATTTGAACAGAAAAACAGTTGTCTTAAACGCTTTAGTAACTGAAGTTGTTGAAGATTTTAGAATGACAGCACCTGAACGAGACATTACTATAACACAAAGTGAAGAGTTGGTTACACAACTGGACCACGACAAAATTGCGCAAGTATTAATCAATCTAATCTCCAATGCGATTAAGTATTCGCCAGCAAAAAGTCCGATAAATATCGAAATAAGCAAATCTGATCAAAACGGTATGGTTAGCATTACCGATCAAGGCATCGGAATAGCTGAAAAAGACCACAAGAAAATATTTGAGCGCTTTTATCGTGTAGAAGGTAAAGATGAAAAACATTTCTCTGGATTTGGAATTGGATTATACCTTGCCCACTCAATTATCGAACGTCATGGTGGTAAACTCACCATTCAAAGCAAACCACAAAAAGGCTCCACTTTTACATTTTCTATTCCGCTAAGCGATTCTTAACACCTTCCCACCTTATACGGGAAATTATCATGAGAAAAATCTAAAATCGCAATTATAAGCGAGTTTGATTTTATGTTATCTTCGTTTATTTTTTGTGCAAAATAAATATTGCAGCTGGCTATAATTTAATCTAATTTAGAGTAGCAATATTAAAAATTAACTTATGAAAACTGTAAATCTGGGTGCATTCTGCATCAGTCTCGCTGTGAAAGATATTCATGCGTCAAAAGCATTTTACGAAAAATTGGGTTTTACCGAAACTGGCGGAAATATAGACCAGAACTGGTTGGTGCTCAGAAACGAAGATAAAGTTATAGGCTTATTTCAGGGAATGTTCGAAAAAAATATGCTCACCTTCAATCCTGGCTGGAACCAACAGGCTCAACCTGTGGAGACTTTCACTGATGTTCGCGAAATTGCTAAACAACTTTCAGCTAATGGATTGGAATTAAATGAAACACCCAAGGGTGATAGTGGTCCTGCTTATATAACTTTAACCGATCCTGATGGAAACCCAGTGTTGATAGACCAGCACCGTTAATTCTTGTAACTAAACCAAATAAATTTTATAATATATGGCAACAACAAACACCTATTTAAATTTTAACGGAAATTGCGAAGAGGCATTCAATTTCTATAAATCCGTTTTCGGTGGCGACTTCACTTACATCGGTCGTTTCGGCGAAATGCCACCTAGCGAAGAATTTCCAGTAGCAGAGGCTGACAAAAATAAAGTAATGCATGTTTCGCTACCAACTGGTGCTTCGGTCTTGATGGGAAGCGACAATGGCGGACAGTACGAATCTTCTTTTGTTAAAGGCAATAATTTTTCAGTTTCGATAAATGCCGATAGTAAAGAAGAAGCAGATAAATTGTTTGACGGGCTTTCAGCAGGTGGCCAGGCAACTATGCCAATGAGTGATACTTTCTGGGGTGCATACTTTGGTATGTTTACCGATAAGTTCGGAATCAACTGGATGGTAAACTATGATGATCCTGCTAAAATGCAACAGCAATAATCACAAAAAAGGATTGAACCAGAGATAGTTCAATCCTTTTTTGCTTTTGATAATATCCGAAGTATTCTTTTATAAGAAACCAACAATTTAGCACGTTATTTTTTGCTTCTGAAACATTATAATAAAATGTGAAAGGATACTTCTCTACATTAATTAGAGCATGTTTATCAGAACGGGCATTTCTTCCAACAGCTGATCGTTGTCTGTCCGACCAAATTTAAATTTGTTGGTAGCGCACAAAATCCAATTTAATAATTAAATAATAGAAACTTAACTCGTTTTAAACGCCAAACTCTGGTCGTTAAACTAAAACCTTACTTTTTCGAAATAACAACTGTTATGCATTGTTCTCGGTTCCCATTACGAAAAGCACCTACCTTTATAAATGGCCTAACCCGCTAGTCTGACCTCGAAAATAACCCGCAGAGCCAATATAGCCTGCCGAATAGACGTTTTGACACTTCCGAGTGGAAGTCCAAGTAATTCTGAAATTTCTGGATGGGTATAGCCCTTGTAATAAAATAAATCTAGCATCTGACTGTGCTTTGGACTAAGTTGATTCAAAATATTCTTGATGCCAATGGTATCAATGTTAAAAGAATGGGTGTACTCATCTAAACTAACGCCAGCCTGTTCGAAGGCAACATGAGTACGCTCTTGCCGTGAAACGCGAAGGCGCAAATGATCTATAGCCGTGTTTCTGGCAATATTAAGCATCCAGGTAAACAAGCGAGCCTTACGCTCATCATAACTATGAAAATTTCTTCTGATTTTTAGAAACACTTCCTGAAGCAAATCCTCGGCAGTTTCCTGTTGATTAACAATCTTAAACACCACACCAAAAAGGTTTGCTGCATATTTATGATATAAAAAATTAAATGCAGGGAGCTCTGCTTTCCGAAGCGCCTCGACGAGAACCTGCTCCGAAGTATCGGTAAGCGATAATAGCTTGTGCTTTAATTCGTTAGGGTATGGTAAATGTGCAATCATGGGCGTTGATATGATGAAACAACAATACATTTTTAGATAAGTTTTCAGTATTCCTTGTTGCTATATCTTTTTTGCTGAAAGAACAAGAGCAGTACTAAAAAAAGTGCTGTTCCTGAACCAAAATATAACCCTATTCACCAACGAACCTGGTTAGGTCTGCATTAAGTTGATCGGCTCGCCTTTGTCACAATATATTTCACACCAGAGATAATCGAGGCAGCCTGCTCACCCCTTGCTTTAATTGGTACGGTTTAGTCTTTAACTCGATGAATAACCAAAGTTTATATCAATCGCCAAAATATCTCAAATCTGCGTATATATTTAGGAAACTCTATTTCTATAGATTTTGATCTATAAAGCTGGAATGAGAATATTGTCGGTACACCATTTCGTTCCCAAAAATCAGCTTAATTCCAAAACAAATTTCTTTAACGTATTGAGATTACCATAAGCATCACCCATGGTATTATTAAAATATACAAAAACCTTTTTACGATCCAGTAACCATTCGGCTATGTAACCAGCGTATTCATAAAGTACGTCATCAGTATAACTACCCCGATAATTACCGCCTGGCCCATGAAAGCGGAGGTAAATAAAATTGTGATCAACAGCATCAAACGGACTTGCTACTGAACCTTTATCATGAATAACCATCCCGAGGTTGTGTGCTTCCAATAGCTCATAAACTTCTTCAGTATATAGTGATTGATGCCTGAATTCCAGAGCAATATTCCAGGCATTATCAGGATTATGCTCCTGTAACCTAAACATTAAATCGGAAAGCTGACCTAAATTTGTATTTCTTATACTTGGTGGAAACTGAACCAGAAGACAGCCTTTTTTCTCATCCACTTGGTTAATAACATTCATAAACTTAGCGATATCGCCAACCTGGAATCCCAATTTCGGTGAATGCGTAATCCCCTTAAAAAGTTTAAAAGTAAATCGGAAATCATTCGGTACTTCCTCACTCCATTTTTTCACAGTAGAAGCCAATGGAATCTTGTAAAATGAGCTATTAATTTCAATGCTGTTCATAAGTGAACCATAATAACACAATCTAGATTTATTTATATAAGCCTCTGGATAATGCGATTTATTTGGCACTGGCAAAATTAAGCCACTGGTACCTGAATAATAACTTTTCACTTCGTGCTTCATAATTCAGGCAACAACAATAAGCATGTAATTGTTGTGAATCCGTTTATTTATTTGATTAGCTTAAACAACATGAATGGTTAAAAAAATCGCCTGGATAATTGATATAAGTATAAATACGGTAACCATGTTATATACGCATTCACAACGCAGAGGAGGTAAGAACTCAATTTTGGCGGTATGGGTTTTGTTTTAATTGGTTATACGCTAAAACAAAAACTTATGACACAGAAAGAATTCAGCGATTGTATCACCATTCACACGTCGTCATTGAGATTACATGCGCTCAATTTCACCCGCGATCCCGAAGATGCTAACGATCTGCTGCAGGAAACACTCCTTAAAGCCACCCGTTTTTTTTCTAAGTTTGAAGATGGTACCAACATCAAAGGATGGCTGTTTGTGATTATGAAAAATACTTTCATAAACAATTACAGAAAAGAACAAAAAAGCCGCGAACGTACTGTACAGGAGGCAGAGATTACTTCCGCCAACCTTCATTTCAGCGCAACCACCAATGGCTCGGTAGACAGTTTTGCCATGCAGGATATCAGCAAGGCACTATGCACATTACCCGACAAATATTCTGTCCCCTTTATCCGCTATTTCGAAGGTTATAAGTACCATGAAATTGCCGACGAGTTGCAGATTCCTTTAGGCACGGTTAAAACTTATATTCACGAAGCCAGAATGCTTCTAAAAAAACACCTTAAACAATACCAGAACTAAAGCAAAAAAGGAGAGCAGGTTTAAAGTTGCTCTCCTTTTTTTAGTGCAATAAGATATTTTTTTAGTGCAAAAAGATAATGCTTTTTAAAAACCAGAGTGTATTTGCAAGTGGAATATACCTTTTTTTATGAAGCAAAATACCCAAATATCAATTTTTAGGTAGTGAAATAAAAAACGTTGTACCCACATTTTCTTCACTAACAAACCAAATCCTACCACCGTGCAGCTCAACAATACTCTTAATAATCCCCATTCCTAATCCACCCGATTCTGCTCCGTTAAGTCCTTTTCTTAAAACTTCCTTATTGTATTGAAAAAGTTGATTACGCAATGCTGCTGGAATACCAATACCATTATCACTAACGGAAACAATAACTTCGTCTGCCCGCTCTTCCGCATAAACTTCTATAGTTCCGCCTTCTGCGGTAAATTTAATGGAGTTGGAAATTAAGTTATTAATCACCTGCAAAAACTTCATGCTATCCAAAAACAAAAAAATCTTTTCCTGGGCACTCGAAAAAACAAAATTTCTCACCTGCTGAAGGTGCGAACGGTTATAAAACCGCACAACATCTTGTAGTTCCCAAACCAAATCGGCCCGCTCCTTTTTAATCGCAACAACCGAAGATTTCAGAAACTCATGGTTAACCATACTCCGTACCAATTTCAGATTGCGATCGCACATTTCATTTATAAACTGTAGCGATCTTCTTAAATCGTTTTCGTCTAAAGTTCCGATATTATTTTCCAGCGAACTTGCGGTCATACGGATCATACCCATCGGCTCTTTTAAATCATGAGCCAGTACTTCAAGCGTAATATTTTTATGTGCATTAATTTGTTCAATGTGAATTTTATTCTGCTGGTCGATGGTAAAATCTTCAATAATCCCATATAGGTAATCCCCATCTTCCGAAACCACTAACGAACACCTGAGGTATTTTTCCTCTTCATTGATATAGAGCTTAAACAAATATTTTTTTGCTCCGCCATCCGTGATTAGCTCCTCATAACAGTTCATTACATGCTCAACATCATCGGTGTGGAATTTTGCCATCAGCCAGTCCATCGATCCGTTTAACGCTGCAGGCTCGAGGCCAAAAATCCTGAAAAATACAGCATTATGATATTCAAAAATAAATTCGCGTAAATTATAAATAAAGTAGCCATCAGGCGATACGCTTCCCATCTGGCAAAAAATCTGTTGATTAATTGATAGCATCATATACATTTCACTATGAAGTGAACAAATAATTAATTTAGAATACCTTTACTATATGCAAAACGGATAAGTACAGCCGTATTTTTCGCCCCGGTTTTGTCAATAAGGCTTTGCCTGTGTCCTTCCACTGTACGCCTGGAGATAAAAAGTTTGTCCGCCATTTCAGCGTTAGTAAGTCCTTCTGCAATAAGTTGCAGAATCTCGATCTCCCTCGACGAAAATTCACCAGGTTGTATATTACAGGCTGATGAGAGCTTAGCATCTATTACTTCATCTATAATTCTGATCGCAAATGATGAACAGACATAACGTTCTCCCTTTACAATTCTTGATAAGGCAAAGAAAAGTTCTTCAGAATCTACCGATTTACTCAAAAAACCTTTTGCTCCTGCCTGGATTGCCTGATAAAAATGAGCATTATCTTCCATCATCGACATGATTAAAACAGGTATTCGAAAATCTTCCTGTTTCAAGGCAGCTGTCATTGCAATACCATCCAGAACTGGCATATTAATGTCTGAAACTATGATATCTGGTTTTTTTCCATTACGAATTGCATCCAGAACTTCCTGTCCGTTACTGGCTTCAAATATAACTTTATATTCGTTTGTTGATTCGAGGAGCATTTTAATCCCATTCCTCACTACTTTGTGATCTTCTACTAAAACGATTTCTTTCATTAGGTTTAATGCGTATTCCAGACAATGCATTGTTGGATTGTCAAAATGGTTAGCATGGGTAAAACAATACCTACTCCATAAAGTTTTAAATAGATTTTAATAAATAAATTCGATGGCTTTTATGCATTAAGATAAAATCTATATCTGCTCGATACTTCCATTTATCAAAAAAATATAAGCCAGTTAATTAAAACAGGTAGCTGGCACAATAAGTTATAAATACGGATTAACTATAAGTTCGATACCCGTTTTTTATTCGCGACCAAACTATCTGTGGCAGAGCGGGTTCTTATCTATATAAAAATTAAACCTATGGAAACTTCAAAAAAAACACCGAGCAAAACTGGTAGCAAAACAACAACTACCAATGCTGGAAGTAAAGCAACAACTAAAAAATCAAATAATACGACTGGTAAAATCGAACATGCTGAATTTCACGAATTCTTTATAGATGAGTTGAAAGATATTTACTGGGCCGAAAAACACCTGGTTAAAGCACTCCCAAAAATGAAAAAGGCAGCTACAAGCCCTGAACTTGCTGCTGCATTCGAAAAACATACGCAAGAAACGCAAACCCATATCGATACTTTAGAAGAAGTTTTCGCCTTGCTGGATGAGAAACCAGCCGCAAAAAAATGTGATGCTATGGCTGGCTTATTAGAGGAAGCAAATGGCATAATCGAAGATACCGACGCGGGAACAATGATTAGAGATGCAGGACTAATTTTGGCTGCGCAAAAAGTAGAGCATTACGAAATTGCTACCTATGGAACATTAAAGGTATTTGCCGAAAACATGGATCGTACTGATGTTGCAGATCTTTTAGATCAAACATTAGAAAACGAAAAAGCGACTGATGTTGCCCTAACGGAAATTGCAGTTGCTGCAATAAATTCCGAAGCTGCAGCCGAATAATTGTTTTAAAAAACATAACGAAAATCAGATTTAGAAGTGGGATTTGGTGCATCCGAATATTAAAGATATCACTCCTAAATTAGAAGAAAAGGCAGTGCCATTGGTGCTGCCTTTTTCTGTATTTCCTCAAAGAAAGAAGTAATTCCCATGTTTAAATGGCCCTTAGAAACTTATTTAATTAAACAACTAAATTATAAATAACCCTATCATGGTGCTGTACGCTAGATTAACAGCAATTGATACGAACAGCTCTGCCACAACGATAAGAAACATCGAATTAATTACCTAACTTGTTGTCCCATCCACTATTTATACTTCCCGACATGCTGTCCACAACTAGTGAACAAATCAATAACCTCAATCAACTGAATGAGGAACTGGAAAATTATTTCAGCAACACCATTATACCACAAATTTTTGTAGATGCAAAACTCATCTTAAGAAAATTTACCCCTCCTGCAATGAAACAATTTAACCTGAAAGCGGATTTTATTGGAAAGCCATTGGAGGAAATTAAAGAGAACTTCCGGTTCCCAACGATTATTGATAATATTAAAACAGTTATTGCTACCGGTAAGATTTTAGAAAAAGAAATTCAAACCACCGATATGCGGTGGTTTCAAATGAATGTACTTCCATACCTCATACGAAAGGAAAACATCACTAATGGTGTGATCATTACTTTTGTAGATATTAATTCAAGAATTCGCGATTTAAATGAACAGGAGAAAATGTTGGCTGAACATGAACTTCTGCTTGATACAATTGCCCACGATATTAAAAACCCTTTATTGGCACTAAGCCTTTCGGTGCAAATGATGAAAAATTTACCCGCCCGAAGTCTCGAAGAATTATCCCGATTAACCGAAAATCTTGAAAAAAGTATAGACAATATGAAAGGGGTTGTAGATAGCATGCTCGATTCCAGATGGCAGAAGCAGCGATATCATGCAAGAGAAGAATTACTGGATATAGGTAGCGTACTGGAAGATGTGCGGCTTACCATTGCACCGCAGATAATAGAATCTGATGCCGAAATTACGACTGATTTTAAGATTTCGGAAATTACTTTTGTACGCCGCAAACTGAGAAGCATACTGTATAACTTACTCAACAATGCCATTAAATATACTTCGAATGGAGTGAAACCGATAATTAAAATTACTACAGAAAAAATTGATGGGTATATCGTAATCAGCGTATCGGATAATGGAATAGGCATAAGCGAAGAAGCAATTCAACATATTTTTTCTAAGTTTCAACGCATCAAAACCAATGTGGAAGGTTCGGGCGTAGGGCTATATCTGGTTCACACAATTGTTACAACTTCTGGTGGTAAGATCAAAATCGATAGCTCAGAAGGTAAAGGCACAGTGTTTCAGGTATTCTTAACGTTGCATAATCAGGATAAATTATAGAACTGCAAAGTTACCTACCCTGACAAATTATTCTTGTTAAGACAAATTCAGCCCTTGCTGATTTTCTTGTCTTACTGAAAAAAGATTTCCGTCTAAAAAAAAGAAAGTGCCCTAGATATTCCTGGGGCACTTCTTGCTGTAATTATTCAGTTAAGGTATTATTTTATGGTATATATAAAAACCATATTTTTTTTTATACTGATTACCAGCGAGACGGTTATTGGTTATGTGTGGTAATGGCTTGTCCAATCTCATTTACAAATCTTTCATCAAGATGATCCATTGTTCTCCATTGTACTACTTCATCAACAGACTCTGCGTATATAACACCAACCTTTTCTCCATTCTCTATAATTCTATACGTACCGTTATCCTGAGGTTCAACCGTAAATACCCCATGCTCATTCCTAATTTCGAATTCATCAAGGTTCGCCACTTTCGGAGATTCTACTTGCTGCTTATTTTCTGAATTTATATGAGAATGATCAATAAGTTCATGTATCGTATTCACCTCTTCCCTACGATCTTCAGGTGTTCCTGCTGAAATGGCGTTCTCATCTGAAAAACTGCTCTTCGCTTTCACAACATTTCTTCTGTCAAAATGGTGGTGATGATAAAAATCAGAATTATCGATTTCTACAATCTCTTCTTCAATTCTTAAAGCAGCTGGGCTTCCAATAGCCTGTCTGATTTTAAGCTCCGTTTCTCTGGTTACCTCACCGATAATGTATTGCGGCAACTCCACAAACTGACTATCATGCATAACTGGTAGTACAACTGCTTTCTCATCATTGGCTACCTCCGCAAAACCTATTGGTATTAATACGGCTTTATCCTCTGTTCCCGAAACCACATCTTCCAGCTCGACAATTAGATAACGGATTGCATTTTGCCCTGGATCAAACAATAAATCCCTTACCTTACCCAAGTTACGTCCAGCCTCATCTTTCACAGGCCAACCTGTTACATCGGCCTCTCCATCGACTATTTTATAGTCTACATTCGACAATTCTTCTAATCTGATGTATTCAATATTTCCTGTATTCATAAGTATTTCATTTACGGGCTTCAATTACACGCCCAAATATTAAACACCTCCCTGCCCAAATGGTTTTGTTTAACATCAATATCTGTTTCAGCATCGACAGGTAATTACATCAGATAGAAAAAAGCAAATGCAGAAATTCTCAACCAACAACATGACTAATGAAAAAAAGCCGGACCAAACCAACTTATCGAATTTGTTCTATGTTAGCAAATTTGATTTTAAAGGTCGAATCAGAGCCCTATCCCTGGTTTCAGCTTAAAAAGTTGTAAGAAATAAAAAACCAGCAGAAAAAATAGATGTTTTGTTTTAAACTAAAAATCATGAAACACAATTTTTTAAAATCAACGCTTTTAGCCGGGATTTGCGCAATCACGGTAAGTGCCTGCTCTTCAGGAACAGGCAGCGGAACTGCTGGCGATAGCACAGCGGCTGACACAAGCAGCAAAACCGAAATTAAGCCATCAGGCGCAGCTCCCGACTGGGGTAAGAGCATTAAACCCGAAATGCAGGCCGTTATCGAAAAGTTAGGCAGTTACGGGGATAAACCTATTGAAAGTTTGAGTCCGGTTGAAGCCAGAAAAAATCATACGCCAACGGATGCCGTTATGGATCTCGTTGCAGAAAAAAATATTCCAATACCAGCGCCGCAGGTAGATACGGTTGGAAAAGATTTAGCCTTAAATGGCGGAAATATCCATGTTCGTATTTACAAGCCTAAAGTAGGTAATGGCCCTTTTCCAGTTATTGTTTACTATCACGGTGGCGGATTTGTAATCGCCAACCTCGATGTGTACAATGCATCTGCCCAGGGTTTAGCTGAACAGGTAGGTGCCGTTGTAGTTTCAGTGGCCTACAGACTTGCGCCAGAAAATAAATTTCCAACGGCCCACAACGATGCTTTCGCAGCTTATGAGTGGGTAGTAAAAAATGCAATGAGTATAAAAGGCGATGCTAAAAAAATCGCAGTGGTTGGGGAAAGTGCAGGCGGAAATTTAGCAGCCAACGTATCGATTATGGCAAGAGATAAAAAAATAACCTTGCCCCTGCACCAAGTTTTGGTTTATCCGATCGCCCAGTCAGATATGAATACAGAATCTTATGTGAAATATGCCGCGGCAAAACCATTGAATAAACCAATGATGGCCTGGTTCACCAAGCATTATCTGAATACGATGACTGAGGCGAAAGATCCAAGGATTTCGCTCATCAATGCAAATTTGAAAGGACTTCCACCAACAACAATCATCACCGCAGAGATTGACCCTTTAAATAGCGATGGAAAAATGCTCGAAGAAAAATTTTCTGCTGCTGGAGTAAAGGTAGATAGCAAGAATTACGATGGGGTAACTCACGAGTTTTTTGGAATGGCAATCATCGTTCCGCAGGCTAAAGATGCGCAGGGTTATGCGGCCAGCCAATTGAAAAAAGCTTTTCAATAAGCAAATCTTTAATTAATAATCTAAGCTCTGGAATCTTCCAGAGCTTTTTTTGTTACGTTAAATGGTTTAATCCTTGTAAAACCATCATCATTAAGATTACGGAGCAAAGTGATGTCATCCTGAGCCTGACCTCACTGTCATCCCAAGACCATCCAACTCCTGTCACTCTGAACCTATCGTATTGTCATCCTGAGTGAAGTCGAAGGATAAAAATATTAGCCATATAGGTAAATATGAAATATAGATTCTATCGCCACATCGTTCAAAGATCAGTCTATCGGCTGGTGTCCTCACCTGCCGAAACTCCAAAAGATGTCATCGTGAGCGTAGTCGAAGGATAGAAACATTAGTCATATAGGCATATAGAAAATATAGATAGAATGTCGAAATCGCACCGTCTATCGGCTGGTGTCCTTCGACTAAGCTCAGGATGACAAGTTGAAAGAAGCAAGCTTAAATTACCTGCTAACCTTTTCCCAACCAAATGTTTCTTTCTTATATACGAGCGGTGTGGCATTCAGGGAGAAATCATCCGAAAAATCATGATTAAATACCTGGAATTTTATTGCCCACTCATCTTTAAGCAGGCCTGGCACGAAGCGGGAGAATATGCGCTCGAAGCTTTTAAAGCTAATGCCTTCTTTGCAGATGACCATGTACGCGGTATCAGATTGTAGCACAACTTTCTCGACCAGGTTTGGCCATCTGGAGCAGATCTCCTGGGGCAGGCTATTGAAATACTGATCGTCAATATGCTGGGTGATACCATTAAAAAGTTCTGTGCTGAGGTCATTTCCGCTATCTTGCCTCCAGGTGTCATGCAGCTTTTCAATGCTACCTAGTAGTTCCCCATCCAATACAATGCTCCAGGGTTCATCAGTCGCAAAGCGGATCAGCTGATAAACTTCTACTACCCCATTTTTGCCATCAAAAAAATATTCCAGCTCAACCATAAAAAGAGTTTTATATCATTTTCAACTTCAAATATAATTATTAATACTAAATAAATTAGTATTTATTAACATTTTTAAAAGCACTAAACTTGCCTGTTGCTATATTAAAACCATTACAGGATATTTTTGTTAACAATTATAAATACTAATATTTTTAGTATTATTTTTGTTGTGTGGCATGAATATAATGTTTATGCCTTGGGAGCAAAAGGAAATGGCGGCAATTAAAAGGGACATCATCCATAAACTTCAGGAACAAATCCTGAGTTTGCAAGGCTTTAAGTCTGAAAGGAATGGCCCTGTTCTGGATTTTGGTCTTGCTGAAATAGCGGCCTCTTTCCCAGGTAAGGTATTTCCACTCGCTGCCATACACGAATTCCTGAGCACCAACCTGGAAGATGCAGCGGCCAGTGGCGGCTTTATCTCGGCATTACTCGCTACACTGATGCAAAAGGGCGGCCTTTGCCTGTGGATCAGTACCCAAAGAAAAATCTTCCCGCCATCACTCATTACTTTTGGCTTGTCGCCCGAGCGAATCATTTTTATCGACCTGGCTACGGAGCGGGATGTATTATGGGCAACCGAAGAGGCCTTAAAATGTGAGAGCCTGGCGGCCGTGGTTACTGAACTCGACGAAATCAGTTTTGCGCAAAGCAGAAGGCTGCAACTGGTAATCGAAAAAAGCCGAGTAACCTCCTTTATCATCCGAAAAAATGAAGAAAAACTCAGTTCTACATTGGCAGCGGCAAGGTGGAAAATATCGGCATTACCGAGCGAAGCGATTGACGGCATGCCTGGGCTGGGTTTTCCAAGGTGGAACATCGAGCTGCTCAAAGTTAAAAACGGATTGCCAGGCAGCTGGACGATTGAATATGCGGGGGGGATTTTTAAGGTCCTTCACGAAACCTTTATCGAAAACATCGAAATCAGAAAGGCTATTTAATGCAGAAAAGGTACATGTCTATATGGTTTTCTACCCTGCTTACCGACTGGATTCGCATCAAGCGACCAGCGCTTAAGGCTCTGCCACTTGTCTTTTCAGATAAGGCGGGCAACCGCATGGTGATTACCGCCACGAGTAAGGAGGCTGCTTTACTCGGAATCCATACGGGCATGCCCTTGGCTGATGCCAAGGCAATTGTTCCTGATCTGGAGGTCATCGAAAACCAGGGTCACCGTATGGGAAGACTGCTTAAAGCACTTGGCGAATGGTGCATACGATATACGCCACTAGTGGCGGTAGAGGCAGATCAGGGCCTGATCCTGGATATTAGTGGCTGCGCCCATTTATGGGGTGGAGAAAGGGAATACCTGCGGGAGATTGTAAACCGTTTGCGTGGCCTGGGCTATCAGGTCAGGGCAGCCATAGCCGATACCATGGGTACCGCCTGGGCCATTTCTCGTTATGGGAAGCTTAGCCCGATCATTAAAAGTGGTGAAGAATTAAACGCCCTGCTCCAGTTGCCTCCGATGGCATTACGGCTTTCGCCTGTAGCCAGCCAAAAGCTAATCAAACTTGGATTAAAAACCGTGGGCAGCTTTATCAGCATGCCCCGATCGGTATTGCGCAGGCGTATCGGGGAGGAAAGCATGGAAAGGATCGAACAGGTTTTAGGACAAAAGGAAGAGGAGTTTTCACCGCTGGTGGTTCCAGAACTGTATAGCGAACGACTGGAAAGCATGGAGCCGATCAGAACACGGAAAGGAATTGAGATTGCCATCGAAAAACTATTGACCCGTATTTGTAACCACCTCGAAAGGGATGGTATGGGACTTCGGTCTGCCCTGCTGCAAAGCTATCGGATTGATGGCAAAGTAATTAAAACCGAGATCGGCACCAATAGTGCAAGTGCACATATCAGCCATCTGATGAAGCTGTTTTCACTGAAAATCGATCAGATTGAACCAAAGATGGGAATTGAACTTTTTACGATGGATGCCGTTAAGGTAGAACCTGTCGATCCCCATCAGGCCGCTTTATGGAGCGCAGAAAAAGGCATGGAAGATCAGAAAGTGGCTGAACTTTTAGACAGGCTGGCGGGAAAAGTTGGTACGCAAGCTATTCAGCGTTACCTGCCCCAGGCCCATCACTGGCCAGAGCGGTCGATTATAAAAGTAGATTCGCTGCTCGAAACGCTTTCGTTGCCCTGGCGTACTGACCGCTTACGGCCTGTGCAGTTGCTTAAGGTACCCGAGCCTGTGCAGGTTTCGGCACCCATCCCCGATTATCCGCCTATGCTCTTTCGCTATCAGGGCATTACCCATCAGGTAAAAAAGGCAGACGGCCCCGAGCGCATTGAGCGGGAGTGGTGGCTGGAAGAAGGTGAGCATCGTGATTACTATCAATTAGAGGATGCCGAAGGCAAACGATATTGGCTGTTCCGTTCAGGGCACTACAGCTCGGAGAAAACCTCTGGCTGGTTTATACATGGATTTTTCGCATAAAAGGTATGGAATACGTCGAACTTCAGGTCACCAGTAATTTCAGCTTTCTCCGCGGTGCCTCGCATCCCGAAGAACTGATCGAGCAGGCAACGGCTATGGGCTACCGCAAACTCGCCATTACCGACCGCAATACGCTGGCAGGCATTGTGCGTGCGCACGTGGCCGCGAGAAATCATGATATCAATCTGATTCCTGCTTGCAGGCTCGACTTGTTAGATGGCCCCTCGCTATTGGCTTATCCAACAGATCAGGCTGCTTATGGGCGGCTTTCTGCACTGCTCAGTCTTGGTAATATGCGGGCTGAAAAAGGGAGTTGTCACCTCTACCTGGCAGATGTATTTGCTTATAGTACGGGAATGAAGTTTATCGTAATCCCACCAGAGGCCTTGAATTCACTCTTTGATTATGAAGCCAGCTTTAAATCGCAGTTGGTTGATTTCAAGGGAAAAATGGGAAATGATCTTTTTCTGGCAGCAACAAGGAGTTATAGCGGAGATGACCATAAAAGATTGTTCAGGCTCAATCAGTTGTCGGAGCAGTTTGGTATTCCACTTATAGCCACCAACGATGTGCATTACCACCATCCCCAGCGACGGGAACTGCAAGATATTCTTACCTGTACCCGCGAAAAATGCACCATCCATAATGCGGGTTTCCTGCTTTATCAAAATGCGGAAAGGCACCTGAAAGACCAGGAAGAGATGACCAGGCTCTTCAGGCAGTATCCAGATGCCATTGCCAACAGTGTACGTCTGGCAGAATCCTGCAAGTTTTCTTTGGATAGTTTAGAATATGTGTATCCCGAAGAAATTACTACAGATGGCAGAACACCACAAGAGGAACTCACTTACCTCTCGTGGAAGGGTGCAAGGGAAATGTTCGGCGAGCAAATCCCCGAAAAGATTTCTGCCAATATCAATTATGAGCTGGCCTTTATGGAGCAAATGAATTACGCCTCCTATTTTCTTACGGTATATGATATCGTAAAATTCGCCCGTTCGAAAGGGATTTTATGCCAGGGCCGTGGTTCAGCCGCCAATTCTACGGTATGTTACTGCCTGGGCATTACCTCGGTAAATCCCACAAAATTCGACCTGCTTTTTGAGCGTTTTATTTCCTCGGCCAGAAATGAACCACCCGATATTGATGTGGATTTTGAGCATGAGCGTAGAGAGGAAGTGATTCAGTACATCTATCAGAAATATGGCCGCGACCGTGCTGCTATTGTGGCTACGGTAACCCAGCAACATCAAAAGGGTGCCATCCGTGATGTAGGTAAAGCCATGGGACTTTCGGTAGATACGGTGAGTAAGTTATCGGGTGCAATCTGGGAATTTACCGATGAATGGTTTGAGGAAGCCCGTATCCTAGAGGCTGGCCTCAATCCAAAAGATCCGTTACTTAAAAAGGTGCTGCAACTGACCGGGCAAATGATGGGCTTTCCTCGGCAATTGGGTCAGCATACGGGTGGATTTGTAATCACCCGAGGAAAACTGACCGACCTCTGCCCAATCCTGAATGCACGTATGGCAGATCGCACCAATATTGAGTGGAACAAAGATGATATTGATGCCCTTGGTTTTCTGAAAATCGACGTGCTGGCGCTGGGTATGCTTACCTGCATCCGAAAGGGCTTTGACCTGGCTAAACAACACTACGATTTAGATTTAACCCTGGCTAAGATCAATGAAAAGGATGATCCAAAAGTATATGAAATGATTAGTCATGCCGATACCATTGGGGTTTTTCAGATTGAGAGCAGGGCGCAACAATCTATGCTTCCCCGCTTACGTCCAAACTGTTTTTACGATCTGGTAATTGAGGTGGCAATTGTTCGGCCAGGTCCGATTCAGGGCGATATGGTACATCCCTATCTCCGCAGGCGAAATGGTGAAGAAGCTATAGAATATCCTTCGCCAGAACTGGAAGAAATATTAGGGCGTACGCTCGGCGTACCGCTTTTTCAGGAGCAGGCCATGAAAATCGCTATTGTTGCTGCAGGCTTCACGCCTGCCGAGGCTGATGCTTTGCGGCGCAGCATGGCCACTTTTAAGTTTAAGGGACTGGTGAATCAGTTTGAAAGGAAACTGATCGATGGCATGTTAGAACGTGGCTACAGCGAAGATTTCGCTAAAAGAATATTCAGGCAACTGGAGGGTTTCGGGAGTTATGGCTTTCCAGAGAGCCATGCGGCCAGCTTTGCCTTACTGGTATATGTTTCCTGCTGGCTGAAATGTTATTATCCTGATGTGTTCGCAACAGCGCTGCTCAACAGTATGCCTATGGGTTTTTACCAACCTGCACAGATTGTGATCGATGCCAGGAACCATGGCGTAGAGGTTCGGGAGATTGATGTGAATTATTCTCTTTGGGATAATCTATTAGAGGAGAAAAGTGGAAAGTACCATGCCATGCGTCTGGGTTTTCGTCAAATTAAGGGGATTGCTGCTGAGGAAATGGAATTGCTTGTGGTAGGGAGAACGGTTCCCTATCGAACGATACATGAGATTATGGATGCGGGGGTATCGCAGGTTACATTGGAAAGATTAGCTGATGCAGATGCTTTTCGTTCACTTGGTATGGACAGGCGGCAAGCACTTTGGGAGGTTTCGGCACTTGCCGACCGACCAGTTGGCATATTTGAAAAACAGGCCTCTGAAAGTGAAAAGGAGCCGCAACTGTCTTTACCATTAATGAGCGATTCGGAACATGTGGTGCAGGATTATGCAACAACAGCCTTGTCTCTAAAGGCACACCCGGTAAGTTTTGTAAGAGAAAAATTAAGCTTGCTTAAAATCCTGGCAACCAGAGAAGCTTCGGAATCCTGGGACGGCAGACTGGTGAAGGTAGCGGGTTTGGTTTTAGTACGCCAAAGGCCTGGAACCGCTGGCGGTGTTTGCTTCATAACGATTGAAGATGAAACGGGCGTAGCTAACCTGGTGGTTTTTCAGCAACTTTTTGAAAAGTATAGAAAAGAGATTTTAGGTGCCAGACTGCTGATGGTAGAAGGTAAACTTCAGCGTGAGGGCGAAGTGGTACATGTAATTGTTAAACGGTGCTTTGATCTAACTCGCATGCTGAAAGAATTAACGGATTCAGGGCAGGAAGAACTCCCTCTATTAACCCTTTCCAGGGCGGATGAGCGATCGCCTTTTCCATTTGAGAACAAAAAAACACTTAAAAGAGAGCCCGCTGATGGAACGGTATTTCCTGCGGCCAGGAATTTTAAATAAATAATATGGAACAATTAGCTTTTTTCCCTGAATGCGGCCAAACCAAGGGGCTGCCCACCGAAGTGCTCGAGTATATGCCAGGCATTTTTGCTCCTGAACTCGGTTATCAGCTCATGGATAGGTTTATCACCGCAACCCCATGGACACAAAAAGTAGTGAGCATGTACGACAAGCAAGTGATTACCCCACGCCTATCGGCCTGGTTTGCTGATAGCGATACCTACGATTACTCTTCGCTACGCAGATCGGCTCCCAACCCCTGGACCCCAGAACTGTTAATGATTAAATCGGTTGTCGAACCCATCGCAGGTGTTATTTTTAACAGTGTGCTATTAAACTACTACCGAGACGGTAATGACTCAGTGGCCTGGCACAGCGATAATGAAAAGGCACTAGGCTCCCATCCCACGATTGCTTCTGTCACCTTTGGGCAGGTGCGCTCGTTCGACATACGAAACAAGGCCAACCATAGCGAAAAATACTCGGTCAGGCTTGAACATGGCTCTTTGTTGCTCATGAAGGGTGATCTACAATCAAACTGGGACCACCGCATCGCCAAATCGACCAGGCTGGTGAAGCCAAGGCTTAACCTTACTTTTCGCGTAGTGGTGTAGATTCTGGCACCTCTCTTAATGCTAAAAGTTCAAACTGTTTGCCTCTGAGACCTAGCCTTACCACCTCAAATGATGAATAGGAGATGCGGTGTAGAAAATCTTCAAGAGCAGAAATCTGAAACCTGCAGAGTATGAAATAATCATGTTGGACGAGATTTGTAATCTCGTCCTGCTGTATAGATACATTCGTTCTATCGGCTGATGTATTCACACGCCGAAACTCCAAAGACCTCATCCTGAGCGGAGTCGAAGGATAAATGTTAGCCATATAGATATATAGAAAATATAGATAGAATACCGAAATCGCACATCCTATCGGCTGGTGTCCGCACCTGCCAAAATCTCTTGGTTACAGTTGAGATGACGAGTTATGGAATGGAGTAAGCCAATGAAGAGTGAAACGTCCTTCGACTACGCTCAGGATGACACTATGTTTTTGATTTGCTTAGACTACACTCAGGACGACAAGTTGGAAGAAGTAAGCTTAAATTATCGGCTCCACTTGCTGGCGCACGCGTGCCGCGTGTGAATTAATAAATGGGGTACATCCTCTGTTTCTTTATAATTATTTTCTGATTTAAGAACATTTATCGATTTGTAATGTTCAACATCCAAACCAGCATTCAAATGAAAAAAGAGTTTCCATTCTACATTAAGGCTCCAGCTATCCTTTTAGGGATTGTGATCACAGTATTTATATTGAGTATTCTCCGCGATATTCTGGTTCCACTAGCATTTGCGGCCTTAATTGCAATATTGCTCAACCCATTAGTGGTGAGACTGGAGAAAAGAATGCATAAAATTGTGGCAATTATTATTTCGATGCTAATTGCATTGATAGCTGTTGCAGGCCTCGCCTATTTTCTAAGTGCACAGATTGCCCACTTCTTTGATAATGTTGATGCGATGAAACAAAAGTTTTCTGAACTGTTGAGTATTATACAGAAATGGTTGGAACAGACATTTGGAATCGGCGCCAGAAAACAGGTTCAGATGGTTAATGAGGCGGCCAATAACAGCAAGGCCGTAATAGGTCAAACCTTAAGTGGAGCACTGGGTGTGTTAAGTGTAATTTTCCTGATTCCTGTATACACCTTTTTGATCATGCTTTACAAAACCCTGATTCTTAACTTTTTGTATGAAGTTTTTTCTGAGGAAAATCAGCAGAAGGTTGGCGAAATTTTGACAGAAACTAAAGCTGCGATCCAGAGTTACATTGTGGGGCTTTTAATTGAAACAGGCATTGTTGCGGTAATGAACTCCTGTGCATTGCTTATCCTTGGCGTTCAGAATGCGATACTAATTGGCGTAATTGGTGCGATACTAAACCTTTTACCATACATTGGTGGCATTATTGCTATAGCTTTACCAGTTCTGATGGCTACGCTTACCACGGATGGCTTTACAACTCAATTACTGATTATAGCTGCCTATGCCCTGATCCAGTTTATTGATAATAATATTTTAGTGCCCAGAATTGTATCGTCGAAAGTGCAGATTAATGCGCTAATTTCAATTGTAGTTGTGCTACTGGGTGCAGCACTTTGGGGTGTGCCTGGAATGTTTCTCTCCATCCCATTTATTGCAGTATTGAAAATTGTTTTCGACCGTATAGAGGGGCTAAAGCCTTGGGGTAAATTGCTCGGTGATAACATACCTACAGAACATATGGGGCAATTAAAAAGGTTGCGTAGACGGAATCCAAAAATTTCAAAAGCGTAAGCATAGGTAAAAGAGAAAAATTATTTAAGTGGTTGACTATATTTGTTGCTACTTATTGCCTGGATACGCTGGCCTTCCCACGTTGGTCGGGATTTGTAATCTCGACCTGCCGTTTGGCTGCATTATATTTTCAGCTAGTTGGCATAAACTCAGGTTGGACTTATTTAGCTTGTCCTCCATTAAAAAAGCTAAAGATGAATCAACATCTTTAGCTTTTTAAGTTCAATTAGTTTATTTATTTTAAGGCATAACCGATGTAACCACCATCAATTAGCAAATCAGCACCTGTGATAAAGCTTGCCTGTGCTGATGCTAAAAACAATACTGCATTGGCTACCTCCGTAGCTGATCCCATTCGCTGCAAAGCAGTAGTGTTTGCAAATTGTTTCTTAACAGCCTCATCCGTTACCGCCTTATCAAACCCTTCAGTTTGTGTCGGTCCTGGACTAACGATATTAACTCTTATTTTTCGATGTGCCAGCTCATTAGCTGCGATTTGAGCGATTTTATTTATTGCCCCTTTAGTGGCTGAATATACGCTACCATTCATCTGTGCAGCAGTGGCAACTGTTGAGGACGTAAATAATACAGACGAACCCTCAGCCAAAAATGGCATCAATTTCTGAAGTGTAAAAAAATAGCCTTTAACATTCGTATTAAACTGGGCATCGAAATCCGCTTCAGTAGCATGCTCGATTGGTGCAAAAACAGCAATACCTGCATTTAAAAATAATACGTCAAGCTGTTCACCGCTTTTTGCAAATTCATCTCTTAAAATTTCAATACCCTTTATAGTTGAGGTATCTGAAACTACTGCGTTCAAATTCTGACTATTAATTTTTTCATCCGCTTTTTTAAGATTTTCTGCGCTTCTTCCAGTTATCCACACTTTTGCTCCTGCATTTATAAATGCCTGGGCACTGGCGAATCCAATTCCTGTGCTACCTCCGGTAATCACAACATTTTTGTTTTTAAAATCTATGTTCATGACACAAATGTAGACCATGTAAATAAATAATAGTAACTTTGTAACTAAAAGTAACAGTAACCTTTGAGTAACCAAGTAACGAATGCAGGAAAATATTTGTTCTACCGATAAAAATAACAAAAGGCAGATTATGGCCGTTCATGATGCGATGGATGTACTGAATGGGAAATGGAAAATCTCCATTATCTCTTCTGTATGTTATTTTAACAAAAGGCGATTTTCGGATATTCTAAGCGATGTAGAGGGTATTTCGAATAAAATGTTGAGTAAGGAGCTTAAGGATTTAGAAATTAACAAACTTATAAAGCGTACTGTTTTGCCCACCCAACCTGTTACCGTATTTTACCAGCTTACCGAATATGGTAAAACTTTACAAACCATAATAGACAACCTGGCGGATTGGGGTATTGAACACCGCAGGGTTATTACAGAAAAACAGTAACAGGATAATGATATAATCTCTTCGAATAGGCGTGCAAGAATAATGCTTCTAAGGTCATCTGGAATTGCAAGAAGAGAAATGTCCTTCGACTAAGCTCAGGATGACATTATGTTTTTGATCGTGCTTCGACTAAGCTCAGGTGACAAGGTGGAAGATGAAAGAACTCATGTTGGTCGAGATGAATAGGTATGGATCGGTAAGGCAGTGAGAAGAAAAATGTCCTTCGACTACGCTCAGGATGACAAGGTGGAAGATGAAAGAACTCATGTTGGTCGAGATTTGTAATCTCGTCCTGCTATGTAGTTGCATTCATTCTATCGGCTGGTGTATCACACGCCGGAACTCCAAAAGATGTCATCCTGAGCGGAGTCGAAGGATAAATATTAGTGTCTCGTCCGGAAAAGTCTTTACAGTTGGGAGCTGTTAATACTAGGTATTCTTTACAATTGTTATTTCGTCCGGTTCAGGGTTTACATTGACTTTTTAAGTAATCCTCTTCCAGCTTTACATCATTGTAGCAGTAATCCTTATCAGGCTTTACTTAATTGACTTTGAATATCCAAAGTAGGTAATTTATTTCGCTCATCATACATGATTTACTTTGGTTTTCTTTCCAATAGTTTTTCCACTTTCTGAGCAAGTTCCCTTCAGAGGCATGTGCTGCTTCTGGCGTCATCATATTGATGCTCAAATGAGGTCTTTTAGTATTGTAGGCCTCAATGATCCCTGATATTTTCAATGCAGTGTCATACTTGGTAGTAAGCGCAGATCTGTTCAGCCATTCAGTTTTCAGGATACCATTAACCCGCTCTGCTATAGCGTTTTCCAAAGGGTCACTATTCTCTGTCATACTGATGTGGATACTAAAGGATCTTAGTTTCGAAATGTACCTATCACAGCAATATTGAACGCCACGATCTGAATGATGGATAAGACTAGCTGCTTTATCAGCGGGTAACTGATTAAGAGCCATTTCCAAAGCAGATACAGCACCATCTGCTTCTAGCTTATTGGATATGTTCCATCCAATTATCTTTCTGGAATAGGCATCAGTGATCAGCGAAAGGTATAAATATCCCTCGCTGGTTGCAACGTATGTGATATCACTTACCCATAGTTGATGTGGGCGTATTAGCTGAATACCTCTGATCAGGTTGGGATATTTACGATACCAATGCCTAGAATTGGTGGTTATGATTTTGATTTTATGGTGCCGAATCAATAAATGGTTTTCCCTTAATAAATCAAAAAAGGCATCTCTACCCATAGTTATATTTTCTCTTTTCATTTCTGCGCCAATTAAACTGAGCACTTTACGACCACCAATACCAGGTAAGCTGCTCCGCTCATTTTTAATCATTTCAAGTACTATATGAGATTGCGCCCGACATTTATACTCGTACTTCTGTAACTGATAATAAGCCTGTCTGGTAAAGCCAAACAATCCGCAGAGCTTGTCAATGCTTAGCTCTGGACGTTGTTCTTTTATTTCTTTGACTGTTTGGCTCCAGACTTTTTTCTGATAGAGATATTAAATCACGTTCTGCAATATCTATCATCTTGTTTGTAGCCAGATTCATTAGGCGTTCCCTTTCCAGAGCTTCTTCCAATTCTTGAATACGTTTAGCCATGCCCTGATGAGTATCAGGCGTCTCGGTTTTGGACTTTTTTAGAGGTTTGTTCATAACAGGTGTTCTGAATTCACCACCAAATTTACTAACCCATTGCCCAACTGATGCATGAACAGCTAATTTAAATTTATCAGCAGTTTTTTGCATGCTGTCATCAGAACTTAGGTAATGTTGAACAACCTCGCGTTTGAAATCGTCCGAATAATGCTTTACAATTTTCATCTTTTATTGAGTTTTATGTGCTCAAAATTGTAAACCTAATTCCGGACAAGACATAGCCATATAGGTATATAGGAAATATAGATTTTTCATGTTGGTCGAGATTTGTAATCTCGTCCTGCTATATAGATGCATTCGTTCTATCGGCTGGTGTCCTCACCCGCCGAAACTCTAAAAGATGTCATCCTGAGCGGAGTCGAAGGATAATGTTATCCATATAGAAAATATAGATTTCCCCACTTCTCTTGGCTTGCCTCGGCTCACCGCCGCCGAGGGGCTCTAAACTTTTTCTTGATAAAAAGTTTAACAAAAATCAAGGCTTGGATCTGTTGTCGGATAAACTCGTAAAAGCTTTAATTTCGGCAACACAAGTTCCGATGAAGGATCGGAAAGGACGCGTTGCCTTGGGTTTTGCCAGATTGAAAGGTTTATGCAAAAGCTTTTAACGTTTTCTCCTTCCAACATATCTTATGCCAGATAGCAGGGTGGTTAGAGCAAGATGCAAAAACCATTTGTCATCCTTTGTATTGTCATCCTGAGCGGAGTCGAAGGATAGACTGTTTTTTCGACCATTGAACAGGTCTTCGACAATGATCAGACGGACAACATTGTCGCTTTAAGTTAATAACATTGTGACAGGTAAAGTATTTCCAACTTTGAGGGGCAACTCCCCTTCATGTTGGTCGAGATTTGTAATCTCGTGCTGCTCTATAGATGAATTACATCTAACATGGCTGACTGGTATGGACTGGATTTTCGTCTGTTGCTCGTTTCTGCTGATTTTTTTAGTGATGCTGCAATATCAGTTGCGTTTTTAGATTCAAAAATATGTGATTTAAGATCCATTGCATCACTGTTTTCTGTTACATCAGCCGATCATTTTTTTACCTGCTTCTTTTGCGCTGATTTACTTTCTCTACTTTTCATCCTTTATATTTTTATAAATAAAACAACAACAAAGGTTTTTATTTTATCGTTTTGAACTCCAGTGGCTGATACTGAGAAATACGTATAAATACCCTGATTGGGATTTATACCCAATTTTGACAAAACAAAAAACCACGCTGTAATAAAGGCTGTTAAACTTAAAACAACTTTCACCTTAACAGATTAAATTATGGAAAATCAGGAGTTATCAGATAATCCAGCAGAAAAATACCCTAATCCACCTTTCCCAAAACAGGATCAGCCAGCACCAGGTACGGAAGGAAATCTCGAACCAAAGGCAGATCATGGCGAAGAGTCTTATCGCGGAAGCGGAAAACTTGAAGGAAAAAGAGCTGTAATCACAGGCGGAGACTCGGGCATAGGTAGAGCCGTAGCGATTGCTTTTGCACGAGAAGGCGCCGATGTTGTTATCAGTTATCTGGATACAATCGAAGACGAGGATGCCAAAACTACTGCCGAATTGGTAGAAAAAGCTGGGAGAAAAGCGGTGTTGATCAAAGGCGACATCCAGCAGGAAGAACATTGCAAACATATTATTGATACCGCAGTGAAGGAACTTGGTGGGATAGATATCCTGGTAAATAATGCCGCTTATCAAATGGCGAGGGAAAAGATCAGCGACATTACCGCTGAGGAGTGGGACAGAACATTCCGCACCAATATTACCGCCATGTTTTATCTGTGCAGGGCTGCTGAACCACATTTAAAACCAGGCAGTAGTATTATAAATACCACTTCGGTAAATGCCTACTCGCCAAGTGAACAGCTATTACCTTATGCAGCTAGTAAAGGCGCAATCCAAAATTTTACGGCTAACTTAAGCCAAATACTATTGATGCACAACAAGGGGATCAGAGTGAATGCAGTAGCTCCAGGACCGATCTGGACGCCGCTTATTCCGTCGACAATCCCCAATCATGAGGAGTTTGGAAAAGACACACCCATGGGCAGAGCTGGTCAGCCTGCGGAAGTAGCGCCAGCATACGTATTTCTTGCATCAGAAGATGCCATCTACATTGCAGGTGCAACCATACCAGTAACTGGAGGACGAATAACGATCTAATAAAAATTCAACACATTATGGCAAAGTATTCAAAAAAAGCAGGCGAAAAGGTAGAAGAAGCCATGCACGAGAAAAAAGAAGGAAAACTGAAAACCGGAAGTGGCAAAACAGTAACCTCTAAAAAACAGGCCATTGTTATTGGTCTCTCGGAAGCAAAAAAAGAAGGGGCAAAAGTGCCTAAAAAGAAATAACTATTCAAAACGGATAGTATGCAGCTAAATTTCTAATTAACTAATCCATATTGGACGGCTGTATGTCGTTCAATATTGGATTGGATTCTTCATACTGATAGAGGATATTTTATTCTAAATGCCCATATGTTTATTATGGCTTGCACACTAAAAACCCATTCAACTTAGTTGCCCTTCACTCCTGCTCTGGAATAGTCTTTGCAGCTTTAAAATCGCTATTATGAGTATAACTGTTTGGTCTGATAATAAGCCTAAGCGTTGGGTCGTTGGTTAAAAAACTCCAAATCCAGTTGAAACTAAGTTTAACTTTGTTTCTAAATCCAGCAATGGGGATGATATGAATGAAAAGCCACACCAGCCAGGCAAAGAAACCCTTGAAAAATCCTTTAGGAAGATCCACTACTGCGTGAAATTTAGAAATAATGGCCATGGAACCCTTATCATTATACGTAAAAACCTTCCAAGCTTTACCTTTATTTTCCCTATTGAGGTTTTCTCCGAGAAGGCTCCCTTGCTGAATGGCTACCTGCGCAAGTTGCGGGTGACCGTTGGGAAAAGCTGGGTCGGAGGTCTGGTAGCACTGATCACCTATCGCGAACACATCCTGAAGCCCCTGAACCTTGTTAAATTCATCAACAAGAATTCTACGGCTTTTGCCCAATGAAGTTTCTGGAATCCCGTCCACACTTCTTGCAACAACGCCAGATGCCCAAATCAGTGTTGAAGAAGAAATCTCCGTTCCATCAGAAAGGGAAACCTTTTCACCATCGTAGTTTTGTACAAGTCTGTCCAGCAGAATTTCTACACCAAGGTTTTTCAGTACGATTATTGCTTCATTCTGGCTTTTTTTACTCATTGGCGCTAAAAGGGTTGGCAAACCATCAACAAGAAAAATTTTGCCAGACCATACATCGGCCTCGGGGTAATCTTTACGGATAATATTCTTACCCATTTCTGCCAGCATTCCCGCTAGTTCTACGCCTGTTGGCCCTCCCCCTGCAATAACGATATTGGAATGTGTTAATCTAATGCCTGGCTCAGCAGTTCGCACAGATTTTTCCAGCTGCAACAAAATATGGTTTCTCAATTCAAGGGCATCATCTATGGTCTTCATAGGTAATGCATACTTCTTTATCTGCTGGTTGCCAAAAAAATTCGTTTCTGTTCCCATGGCCATCACCAGGGTATCATAATTCAAATTACCATTGTCTGTTACTACCTTTTTTTCAAGCGGATCAATGTGCTCTAGATTTCCCATAAAAAACTGGATATTCCTGCCGTGGAACATCTTTCTGAAGGGATAACTGATGTTAGAAGCTTCTATGAAAGCCGTTCCAACCTGATATAACAACGGTGGAAAAAAATGATAGTTATTTCGGTCCACTAGCGTTATTTCATGCTCTGAATTTTTAGACAAGCGTTTCGCCAGATTTATTCCAGCAAAGCCGCCCCCTATAATTACAATTTTTTTCATCTTCAATCTAATCTTAATCGTAGGCCACGTGTATTAGGCGATTAATTCTTTCGATATCCTATCATTTCAAGTCAAGCAGCTTTATTATCAAGCATAACGATACGTTCGAAATGCATTTTTGGCTCGTGAGTTGCCTACATACTCGCTTTCCGCTTGAGCTTTTATATAAATAATTAATACGTTTAAATTAGCTACCAGGCCACGGCTTGGTAAGAAATGGGGAACTAAGAAGTGCTGGGTTATTCATTTCCGCTCGCATTACCTGCTAAATCCCCACCAACATCTTCTTCATCATCCGTTTCGCCTGTAAGGCCACGTTGTACCTCATTGGCATCTACCTGTTTTTCGTCATTTGGACTTGTGTTCGACTGGCCTTTGCTGTCTTCAGCATCCTTGCCTTTGGGTTCAATGTTATTATTCATGTTCATCTTTTTATTTAAAAACATTGGAAACTGAAATAAGGTTTAGATAATTATAAAACTTTTTACGTTGGAGAACGACTGATGGATATTTCGAGAGCAGTGGTTTGGGCTCACACTCGGTGTTCGATCCTGAAAGCCATGTCCTTGGCCTGGTCGGATAAACCTCACGAATGTGAGGGAGTTACTAAAAGTCGATTTTCATTTCAGCCGTTTTAGCTTGAAAGGATTTTTTACTACTTCAAGTCTTAAGGGATTACAGGCAATTATTAATGGATATAAAAGCATCAAACTAGTTAATTCGCCGAATGGATGGAGAAAACTCATACAGAAGCAATTGACCGTTGCCCGATACAATGGCAGTCACATTCTTTCCTTTTTTTTGATAGGTAATTTTTTTTGGGAAATCGTGTGCGGCATTTTCGCAGACAAAATCTTTATTACTTATGCTCGTGAACTTAAATGAAACTGGTTCAGGCTCTCCAGAAATTTTAACATTATAGAAGATTTTGTCTCCCTGAATATTGATTTCCAGCTCCTCGAGAAAAACAATCTCCTTTCCTTTTAGGGTTACTCCTTTTCCAGTAATTTTGGTGGGCGTAACTTTCGCCCATTCCTCATAGCCTGATTGTCCTGGTTTGGAATTCGTTCGTTCCCACTTACCTACCAGCCATTCGAGTTTTTCAAATTCTTTCGCGACCTTAGACTGACTATAGGCCAATTGGCTTGACACCATCATAAACAGGGTACAAACCACAAATAGATTACCTTTCATTTTCATGTTTTTATTGCAAAATACGCATAGATATTCCTGATGTATTGTACAAAGCCGACAAAGCTACATGTTGCTATTTATTCAGAAAGAAGTTGGCCATATTGGAATCTTCAAAACAATAGGATGATGGGTCTTCTCCAGTAAAACGCTTAAAATCACGTATAAAATGAGACTGATCGTAATAACCAGATCTGAATACCAGCTCCATCCAGCTCATTTTCTTTTCCTTTAACAATTGAAAGATATAGTTAAAACGGATGATACGGGCATAGTATTTAGGAGAAAGTCCTATATACCTTTTAAAAAGCCGTTGGAGCTGTCGCTCGTTTTTTCCTTCCAACCGACAAAGTTCGGCGATTGTTATGGAACCATTGGATTCAAAAATATGTTTTAATTCACTTGCCAACGGGTTTGCACCTGCAGATTGCCGGAGTAACAGAAAATGTTTATCCAGCCGACGAGTTAAGTCTTGTTCGTCTTTAAATGGAAATAACATGCTATGGAGTTCAGCCAGCCGTGGATGAGCAACTGTATTAAGATCCAAGACCTGGTCTACAAATTCTTCCATATTGAGGCCAAAAAGCTGAGTCATTGCGGCAGGTTTCATTTTAATAGCAAACGAAGCGGTTGTGCCCATATTTTCCAGATAAAAGTAGCTGTTGATCTGACCAGCTAGCAAGTTTGCAGTCTGAAGCTGCCATGCCCCATTAAGCTTGATGCGGTACAGGCCGCCATAATTAAAAATTAACTCTGTAAATCCATCGGGAATGATCTTCTCTACCTTCGGAGTATCATCATCGTCCTGCATCATCCAGTAACACTCGATTAATTCTGAAAGTTCTTCATGGGGCGATATTCTGGTAAATTTCATGTTAAAAACGTTTATAAAAAAATCTATCGAAAATTCCCAAAGGCAGCAAATTTCAAGTTATTAGGCCGTTGCAGTGCTAGTATAGAGATTTTCTAATTGATCTCCAAGAAACTTATTACGCGAAAGTTCGCGATAGACTGCACGATAAATAATTTTCTCACCGAAATCGGACTTGTACGGTTATAGCTTAAAAGAAATAGACCGACAACATCTGATTAATGGTGTCGGATTAGTTGGCGATATTGAAAATCCATATATACAGTGAGGCTCAAAATCTATTAATGTGAGCATCAATTAACGTATGATATCCACATTTTTTTTAAGCACAATCAATAAATTAAAGAAACGGGATCATAAAAATATCAATCTATTATTTACCATTCAGATATCTGAAATTTATTACTTAGAACTGTAAATCGTGCGATTTATAACGGCAAAGAAAAATAAAATGTAGTGCCTAAACCTACCGTGGAGGTGTACCAGATTCGCCCCTTATGATTTTCGATGATTTGTTTTGAAATGGCTAATCCCATCCCAAAAGATTCTTCTGAAGCTGTACCTACCCTTCCATTTTCGGAAAACATCTCAAAAATACTATTTCCCATGTGTGCTGGTATCCCCACTCCCTGATCGGCAATACTGACCACCACTTCTTGTTCTTCCTTAACTGCAGCGATTGAAATAGTGCTGTTAACTGAACTAAACTTAATGGCGTTGGTGATTAAGTTGTTGATTACCCGTGCGATTTTATCTTTATTTACCGATACAATGATATGATCGGCGGCTACAACGATGTTTTGCGACTTTGCTTTTACCTTAAATTGCAGGAGATTGATGCAATCGTTTAATACAGTATAGAGATCCGTTGGCTCAGTTTCACCTAAAGCATGGTGTGTATGTAACATCTCATTAATTAATGATAGCGCATTTGCTCCCGCTTCCTTAACCAAGTTTAACATCTGATGATTACTTTCTGATAAACCCTCTTCCGAGAGCATTAGTTCAGCCGCATTAGTCATTCCCGAAACAGGCCCTCTTAAATCGTGCGCTACCACTTTCATGATTACCGCATTTTCCTTATGGCTTTTTTCCAGAACTTTGAATACCTGCGTAAGTTGTTCGTACTGATTTTGGATGAGTTTTTTTGAGACACTTAACTTATTGATATTTGTTCTTGAACGTTTTAAGTTTCTAAGCACCATGAATAAAATCGTAAAAATCAGTATAATCACAATGCCAGCCCCGGTTATTAACAACCTTTTAGATTGGGCATCTTTTTTAAGCAACTCGATCAGTTGCGCTTTATCGGCATCTCTCAACCCATGTTCAATATCTACATATTCATCATTTTTACTAGCGGTTTCAGTCGAATCTTTTAAAAAATAATATCTTTCTAAATTGGAGTAAGCCTTAGGGATATTTTTTATACGCTCATAATATTTCCACTTTGCGTAATGAAATTTCAGGATAGATTCTGAAGACATTTGATTTTTAACCGAGGGGCTCGCCTCTTCCATCTCTTTGATTAACTGTGCAGCTTTACTATTTTGCCCACTATTGTTATAGAGCATAATCAGCTTAATTTTAGCAGTTTGCGCATCGCCAATTTCAAAATCTTTTTTACTATTGATATAAATCGATTTTAACAAAAATTGTTCAGCCTGCTGGAATTCGCCCTTTTGAATTAACACGGTAGCCATATTGCCATAAATGACCCCCTTTGCCATCAGTGCAAACTGCTTTCGCTTGGGAAACATTTTTCCCGTTCCTCAATAAAGCGTATGGCTTTCTGATAATAAAATATGGCACTATCAGGTTGATTCAATTTCTCAAAACAAAGCCCTAACGTATTGAGTAATGATTGGGGTAAAACAAAAGCCTGTTCGAAACGAGTGGTATCAATACAAACCAATATTTCTTGGAAACCCTTTTTGAAATAGGGTATCGACTGCCTTTAGGAACCCTGCCTGTAACGCAGCATCGCGAGCTTTGAAGAAAGTAAATAACATTTTGAGGATGATTTTGCAATCTTACCAGCCCGCACATAGGCATCATCATATAATCCTGATTCCATCAACACATCTCCTCGCACAAATAAGGCAGAAATATATTGATTAAGTAAATCGGGTTTGTTAGTTACAACCTTAATTAAGCTATCGGCATACTTTAACGCACTATCTGGTCTTTTTTTGTACTTTAAGAAATAAGCTGTTTTGGTGTTTAACAAACTCCATCGTTCTACCGCAGTCAGCTGAAGTTTCGAAGTCGCTTTATCGAGGTATTGAATAGCGGAGTCTTGCTGCCCTTGCTCGTACATTTTGCTCATATTCCCACGGATTTGGAATACCGTGTCGGATATTTTTGTAGGCTCGTGAACGGCATTTTTTTTGCAAGCCGACAATAATATTGCAGCGTAAAGGCAGAAAAAACCACATATTAATCTCTTAATATTCCACATGCATAAAACTTTGGATAGGGATTAGTTAGAAAGGTAGCACATCCTCTAATAAATGTAAGATAAATAAATTTTTAATTATCAAGAGCGTTTTTTTTGATAATTAATAATAGAATTAACAGCAGAGAAAAGTAGAGACCATATGAAACAGCTGATGGAATAGTTTTCAGGCCAGTCAGAAACTTTAAATAAAATTTAGTTAATATAATCCCTAGGTGTACCTTGCAAAATAATACTGGTGAGGTTTTGATTGGCATTAATAAAAACCATTTCCAGCTGAGCGTATAGGTGTATGCCAGCAGCGTTCAGCGATTGCTTAGCGAAGTCCCGCATAGCCTTTTCATCCCGAAAAATAATGTCTTCTGGCAGGGTTAGTGCAATAACATTGGGCAAACCAACCTTGAGTGTGATATTAAAGTTCTTCAGGAGCTTTTCCAGTTTCTCGGCCACCTGGGCAAGTTCATATGGTGTGATGCTGTCCATTTTTTATTGTGGATGCTTTAGGTAAATGTTTTAACTGTTAGTCCCTTGCCTGTTTTCTTACACACCAGGTCGTCATGCTGCGCATGTTTTGAACATTTGTTGTTTTAATGGGCTCGTGAAGCGTTCCGTTAAGCTTTTTGGTCATCCGCAGAAGCATTTCCTGATTAACCAGAAAACGTTCGGATTCGTCGGGTAAGATGTATCTGCCATTCCCAATAAAATGTACGGCAGATTCAATGCCTATATCGGAAGCCAGACGGCAGAAGAGATACCCGCCAGGTTTTAGCACACGCCACATTTCATTGAGCATGGCTTCAAAATGTTCGAGGTTTTCAGCAAAATGCAATACAGCACTGCTGATCACGAGATCAAACTTTTCAGCTGCAAAAGGCATGTTTTCTACTGGTGCTACAGAAAAGTTTTCTATTGGATTTAGTCTGGAAAATTCGCCAGCGATTGACTGAACCTGGCTAATCGCCTCCTGGCTACTGTCGACGCCATAAACTACGTAATTGTTTTTTAAGAAATGGAACAGGTTTCTTCCCGTACCGCAGCCTGCATCTAGAATGGTATGGCAGTCTGCATAAGTGCCTTTAAGCAGCTGGTCAAAAAGGTATATATCGATGTTTCCGAAGCTTTCCTGAATTTGATGTGTTGTACTCATTATTAAGGCCAAAGATAAAAAAAATGAAAGCGTTTAATAGTGGTAAAAAAAACAATTGATTTTCAAATATATTAGAGACTCAGGATTAAGAGATAAAGCTTTAAAATTCTGCTTCGGCAAATGCAGCATGAATCATGGTTGGTATTTTAAGTGAGGTGCAAAATATTAAAAATTTTAGCTTAACATAATGCTGAATATCAGCTTTTGTATTCGCCTGTTGGAAGATCTTGCCCGACGCTGTATCTTGCTGGAGCAGGCAACAACTAAGAAAGCGTTCATAAAATTTACTTCACCTGTTCATCTTTCCATTCGCCAATTTCCATTCTTTTTGTAAGCAGCGTGAATACGCCCATAGGCAAGGTAAATCCAGGTGTATGTGTCCATCCATTTTCGGTAAGTTCCAAAACACCATGATCTGAACCATCTATATAAATTCGAAATTGTTTGTGATTGGTTTCCAAGCGACTTACAACAATTGTGCGGTTTTTGAACACAATTATTCGGGTATTGGTTTTAGGATTACTGAACATGGAGGCGTTAAAATGGTTAGGGCTTTAAAAAGCCTGCAAATATAATATTTAATGGTTCGTCGCAAACATTTAAACCATTTAGCTCTGCTTTTTATCTCTTTTATGGCTCGCTTTTGATAACTAAATTATCAACGCAATACATCAGCGCAAGGCTGGCTTGCGCTGATAATATTTTCTTGTTTACAGATTATCTTTTGCAATTATGCTCCAGTCATCGCTTCCGTGACCTTCGTTTATATATTTATCCATTTGCGCAGCAACAGCTGGTAAAACCGTCAGGTTAACGCCATTTACTTTTGCAGCTTCTATCATCAGCCCTGCATCTTTTCTTGCCATGTCCAGTTCCCATGAAGGCTTGCTAAAATCTCCAGCCCTAATCTTATCGAACCTGGCTGGCACGCCTGCACCTGGATTCCAGTTACTGAAAAGTGAAGCCACATCGGCCGAATCAATTCCAAGTCCTTTGGCCAGTGCGAGCACATCTGAAAGTCCTGCGGTAAGCGAAATCAAAAACAGATTACCAATTAATTTTATTCCTGCAGCTTTGCCCGTTTCGGGTCCCAGGTTAATAAGTTTGCCAGTCATTTTTTCAAGTTCAGGAGTAACCTGTGCAATCAATTCCTGATCGCCAGATACCAGCATATTCCCAGTACTTTCCAGTGCATTTGGAGGCCCCATAAAAACAGGTGCGTGCAAATATGTAAAACCCTTTTCTTTCCAGTAATTGGTTCTTTCAATGGCGCCTTCAGCAGATGTGGTCGTATGATCGATTAGGATGGCGCCTGGAGAAAAGCCACTGCTGGCAGATTCCAGCACCTCATTTACTGTCGCATCATCTTTCAGAGTAAGGTGAATAATAGTTGCACCCTTTACCGCATCTGCGACCAGATCAAATGCTTTTGCACCTGTTGCTTCAAGCGCTTTTGCTTTCGAGGCTGTTCTATTCCACACCTGAACCGTTTCGCCTCGCTTGAGCATGGCTTTTACAAAATTAGACCCTAAGAGGCCTGTTCCTAAAAATGCTTTCATAGATTTTTTTATTGATTTGATAAAGGTAAGGAACGGCGAATAATTTCAGCAAACATATTGGTCACGTATTTGAAAAAACAAAATTGGCATAGGTAATAAGAAAAGCGGACTTATTTAAATAGTGCAGCTTATAACCAAATCAATACTTCATCTGCTATTGCCAGTATAATCTACTTCAGTTTAAATTTGAAAAATACAGCAAGCCTGCAAATCAGTTCAACAAAGCTGTTTAAGAATTTTTTAATAATTATAAGGATTAATCGAGTATGGCTACTGTTAGCCTGATAATATTTCCAAAACTGATAGCGTCGGGACTGGATTTTGCCGTAACCTGCATTCCTTTTACGGCATTGAAGACAAACTTCGCGAGTACCAATGCATCCTGGGTATTTTTAATTTCACCGCTTTGCTGGCCTTTTTTAATTACCTGAAAAAAAGCAGTTTCCATTTGTTGTTCGTTTTGGCAAACCAGTTTACCAACTTCCTGGTCGTGCGGTGCAACCTCAACTTCAGCATTTACCATAAAGCAGCCTTTCTGCTGTTTATCTCCAACCAGTTCGTTGGTGGCCATTTCCATTAGCTTAATTACCGTTTGTTTTGCAGAAACAGATTGATCTACAATTTCGTTGATTTTTTCATTTCCAGCAAGCTGGTAGCTTTCCAAAGCCTTTATAAATAGCGTATGTTTATCCGTATAGGTATCGTATAAACTAGAACGACTAATGCCCAAAGCATCTACCAAATCCTGCATAGAAGTAGCATTATAGCCTTTGTGCCAAAAAAGTTGAATTGCCTTGGCCAGCACCTCATTCTCATCAAAATCTTTCGTTCTTGCCATAACCAGAAATAGCCTTGCTTAATAAAGCAAAGCTATTCATTTTAAATTAATTCTCGTAAAACGAAAGGCATTACCTTACGCCACCACTTGCAATAAGGATTTCGCCAGTTAACCAGCGCGAATCTTCGGAGGCAAGAAATACGGCGATATCCGCAATATCGTCTGGATTACCGCCACGACCCAAAGGTGTAGATGCGATGGCTTCTTTCTGAAAATCGCTGCCAATAAAACCTGCAGTATGCGTGCCTTCAGTTTCTACCATACCAGGATTGATGGAGTTTACACGAATATTTTTAGAACCAAGTTCTTTGGCCAATACATGGGTAATCGAATCAACTGCACCTTTGGTAGCCGTATAAATTGAACTCGCCACTGGCGTGATGGCGGTTACTGCCGAACCGATATTAATGATGCTGCCACCTGCTGCATTGAAATGCTTTAATGCACCTTGTGTACTCAACAATAAACCAAGTACGTTGGTATCGAACTGACGGTGAAAATCTTCTGCTGTAATGTCTTCGATTGCACCAAATTGATATACGCCTGCATTGTTTACCAGGATATCAACTGGGCCAAATGTAGTGTTGGTCTCTTCAAATAAACGGGCTAAATCTGTTGTACTAGATACGTTCGCCTGAATAGCGATTGCTTTCCCACCTGCTGCGTTAATTTCTTCTACTACCTGATCTGCACCAGCTTTTGCCGAAGCATAATTTACAACTACACTTGCACCTGCTGCGGCAAGACTTTTAGCTATACCTGCACCAATACCTTTAGATGCTCCTGTAATTACCGCTATTTTATTAACTAATTTTTTCATGTTTGTTTTCTTTTATTCCCTTATTGGAATAATCGTTCCGCAAACATAAACACTATTACGGAACGATTGTTCCGTTATTAGTAATTATTAGTTTTGGATGACAAAATACTTGCTGGCTAATCGATATTCCTTTTTATTTGGAAGACGCTAAATTTGGGACTATGATTGATTATTAGCTGACTACCTAATCCCGATATAGGCATTAAAGCCAAACGATTTAGATAGAATGCATGCTGCCAAATGAATTGTTATTACGCTACAGACCAATTTCACTTTCAGATCCATTTTGCGCAATCGCCTGTCGGAAAATATTTAAAACAAAAAAAGCAGCTCTTTTCAGAACTGCTTTCATCAGCAAAAAACATAAATTATCAGCTGCTTAGAGATCGATTTTCCCTTTCAAACGAACATCATCTGATGATGCAGAAACCATTAATTCATAGGTACCATGCTCAACTACCCATTTACTTTTTTGATTATAAATTTCCAAATCATCTTTGGTTAAAGTAAAGGTCAAAGTCTTTTGTTCGCCTGATTTTAAAAATACTCTTTTAAACTGCTTTAATTGTTTCATTGGCAAAACTACGGATGACGTTTTACTTTTCAGATAAAGCTGCACCACTTCTTCCCCATCTTTAGTACCTGAATTTTTCAAATCAAAACTAACCTTAACGGATTGATTAGATGGGTTATTTTCAACTATTAAATTTTGATAATCGAATGTAGTATAACTCAAACCATAACCAAAACTGTACAAAGGTTTTGCATCAACTTCAATATAATCGTGCTTCTCAGGGAAACGCGAATTATAATAAACGGGCAATTGTCCAACAGATTTAGGAACTGAAATTGGTAATCTTCCCGCTGGATTATAATCACCAAACAAAACATCAGCTATGGCATTTCCACCTTCCTGACCTGGATACCAGGCATCAAGTATTGCCGAAACATTTGCTTCAGCCCAGTTTAAGTTTAATGGTCTTCCTTTGATCAGCACTAAAACAACAGGTTTTCCTGTTTTAACTACGGCTTTTAAAAGTTTAAGTTGATCGCCCAACAAATCTAAAGTTGCCCGATCATAGCCTTCACCGCTTTCCATATCACTTATGCCAGATGCTGCTGCGCTAACTTTGGCCGCTCCAGTTTCAATGTATTCGGTCTTAAAATCTCTTGCACTCGAGCCACCTAAAACAATAACAACTGCATCTGCCTTTTTTGCAGCAGAAACCGCTTCTTCAATATTACTATTAGTGGTATCTCTGATACTACAACCTTTTACATAATTAATTTTTGTTGCTGATGATAATTTATTCTTTATACCTTCCAAAACGGTTACGATATTTTCTTCAGTTTGTGGCGCAGTATAATCGCCTAGCTGATTGTAAATATTATCGGCATTTGGACCAAGAACAGCAATATTCTTTAAACTTTTGCTCAACGGTAAAAGATTATCATTATTCTTTAAAAGAACAATTGATTCTCTGGCAACTTGTCGGGCAAGGTCGATATTTTCTTTTGTTCGAACATTATTTTTGGCGGTTTCTGCATTGACATAAGGATTTTCGAAGAGCCCCATGTTAAACTTGATTCGTAAAACTCTACTCACGGCCGTATCCAGTGTTTTGGTTGAAACTTTACCTGCCTTAACGGCATCACGCAATGCTTTGCCGTAGCCAACACCACTTAAATCGGCATCTAAACCCGCATTAATTGCTAAAGTTGCAGCATCAGCTGAATTTGCTGCAATATGATGATTGGCCATCAACCCCGAAATACTATTTAAATCAGAAACTACAAAACCGTTAAATCCCCATTCAATCCTTAGTAAATCATTTAATAAAAATTCATTCGAAGAACATGGAATACCATCAATAGAATTGTAGGCGGTCATTACCGATAATGCACCTGCTTTTACAGCGGCTTTAAATGGCGGCAAATAAAACTGATGTAAACTACGTAAACCAACGTTAATGCTTCCACCATTATGCCCACCTTCTGGCGCACCATAAGCTGCAAAATGCTTTAACGTAGCAACGATATTTACACCGCTTTTAAGGTTATTCCCCTGGAAACCTTTAACCATGGCCTCGCCCATTCTACTATTTAAAACATGATCTTCGCCATAAGTTTCTTCCACCCTCGACCATCGTGGTTCTCTGGCTAAATCCAATACAGGTCCATAACCAACGTGACCGCCTTGCAAACGGGTTTCTTTAGCGATTGCGGTTGCAATCTTATTAATCAAATCTGGATTAAAAGTACTTCCCTGACCGATAGCTGTTGGAAAAACGGTTGTGCCGATAGCCATGTGTCCGTGCGGGCATTCTTCAGAAAGCAAAACAGGTATGCCCAGACGTGTATTTTCTATTGCATATTTTTGAATTGCATTTGTTGCCTTCGCTGCCAGCTCTGGGTTTAAGCCATTTGCAAGTGTTTTTTTTGTCCATGGATCAGCTCTTAAAGTCGCCCACAACATACCAGTATATTCTTCTTTTAACGTTTTTTTAAATGCCTCGCTAACCTCAACCTCATTACCTGTTTTAGTGTACATTGGCCATCCTAAAGGCATAGAAATTTGGCCGACTTTTTCTTCAACAGTCATTCGGGATAGCAAATCTTTAATCCGATTTTCAACCGAGGCTTTAGGGTTTTTATATAACGGTATGTTGCTTTTAGTTTGAGCGGAAATATTCGTATTAAATGCAGCAATTACTACTGCCAGAGAAAATATTGTTTTTTGTATTGTCTTCATTCTATGATCATATTAAGCCCAGGCTTTTCTTAAAAATCTTAACCAATTGCCATGCATCAGGTTTTCTACATCCGTTTCGGTGTAACCTTTTTGCCTAAATAAATCTGGAATCTTCTGTAAATCTGCAATGGTTTCTAAATCATAAGGGCATTGCTCCTTTCCAAAAGCACCATCTAAATCAGAACCGATTCCAACATGATTTGCATTTCCTGCCAACTGACAGATGTGGTCGATGTGATTTATCATTACTGCTAAGCCGCAGTTCATTTCTTTTGGTTTAGAAATCCCTCTTTTCCAATTTGGAACCATCATCCAGGCATCTAAAGCACCACCAATAACCGCACCTCGGCTAATTAGTTCTTTAATTTGTTCATCGCTATATTGTCGATTATGGTTAACCAAGGCTCGGCAATTATTATGCGATGCCCAGACATGCCCGTTAAAACGACTTAAAGCATCCCAAAAACTATCGTCGCATAAATGAGTAGTATCTAAGATAATGTTCAGGCGTTCCATTTCTTTCAATAGCTCATGTCCCATTGCCGTCATTTTTCCAGTCGCATCTGTACCTTGGGCATAACGCCCTGGACCATAATGTGCTGGACCCACAGCTCTTAAACCATTTAACCAGGCTTTTTCCAGGTGATTAACGGTAATAAATGAATCAGCGCCTTCTAAACTTAAAATATAACCAATTGGCTTATTAGCTACGTTTTCATTATGCCAATTCGATAAGTGATTTTCGAGCGTTTCCAAATTATTTACCTGGAACATTTCGCCTGCATCTTCCATGGCTTTATACCAAGCCAACTGACCTTGAGTTTGCGCCCAGGCTTGATCTGGCGAATGCCAGCCTGGTAAGTGATTATCAGGCGCAACATAACGGGCGATTTGAGTAGCCACAACCAATCCGATATTACCTTTTCTTAACTCTGGCAAAGAAACTGTTGCTAAAGAGCGATCTGGCTTATCGGTTAATCCTTCTTCCCTTTTATTTATATCGCCAACATTTTTTGTTAAGTCTCGATTCCACTCGAGGGCATTCATACTTAAATCCAGGTGAGCATCTATAGTAAACATGGTAAAATATTAAATGGTGATTTTTCTTTTTCTGGAAACGATATCCCAATATTGAACATTTTTATTTGCATCAATACAAATTGCCTTTTCGTGCAGAGCAACTGCCGGACAAACATGATATGGCAAGCCGTAGAGCACATCGCCAATGTTAAAATCACTGGAATATTCTGTTCTTAAAACCAAATGTTCTTCACTCTGACTGATTACTTCGAGGTCTGGCGCATTAATAAAAAACACACGGTTCTTTAATTCCTTTTCGGCAGCAACAGCCTTATGGCCTAAATCGGTACAAATTAAACCATTTGCAGGTTTTGAAACGATTCGGCTCACCACTAATGCAGCAGTATTAAATTTTTGCTCTGGATAAGCATCCTGATAACCTTTGTCCCACAATACGAAAGTGCCTGGACTGCAGTCAAATTCTGTTTGATTAGCGTATATAGGAAACGTTGGTGTTCCACCAGCAATAACGGTTAGCTTATTATTACTGATGCTTTCGCAAGACTGTTTAAGTGTTAAAAGCTGCGCAATAACGGGCTCAGATTTCTGCATTCGAATATCCATAGATGAATCATGAATATGACCATCGTAAGCATGTAAACCTTTAACGTTAAGATTAGGTAAAGAGATCACATTCGTAAATAATTCTGCCGCTAAATCAGGTAAAACACCTGTTCGGTTCATTCCAACATTTAAATCTATAAAAATGTTAATAACCAGATTTGCTGAAACTGCCTTTTCAGATATCTTTTTTGCAGTATCAAAATCATCAATTAAACAACTAAAAACCGTTTCACTGTACGTTTTCTGAAGCGTTAGAAACCTGTTAATATTTTCGCCAACAGGCTGATAAGCCAGCAAAACATCCTTAGCCTTTGCAATCCCAAGCATTTCTGCTTCGGCAATGGTTGCACACTTAAATTTGTTAATTCCTTCAGCTATCAAAATAGCAGTAATTTCTAAACACTTATGCGTTTTTACATGAGGACGTAATCGCTCTACATCATCAACCATTGCTTTTAAAGTTTTGATGTTTTCTTCAATACGTTCTACATAAAAAACCAGCGAAGGCGTTTCTATACTTTGTTCATCAGGGATTAAAAACCAGTTTTGCTGTTGCATAATAATTAAACCAGTTCAAAAAGTGCTTCAATTTCCACTGGGATATTATCTGGTAAAGAGCCAAAACCAACTGCACTTCTAACGCCTATTCCATTTTCTTCGCCCCAAACTTTTGCAAAAAGTTCACTGCAGCCATTAATTATAAAAGGATGTTTTTCAAATTCTGGCGTACAATTAACCATTCCCAAAACCTTTATCACGCGTTTGATTTTGTTCAGACTGCCAACATTTGTTTTTATAGTTGATAACATGGTTAAACCAACCTGCAAGGCAGCAAGCTTACCTTCTTCCTGAGTTAAATCAGAACCAATTCTACCAATGATTAGTGATTTATCGTCTTGAACAGGACCATGACCGCTCAAATAAAGGTATTTACCATCAACAAGACATGGTTTATAAACGCCAAGTGGAGCTGGTGCGGGTGGTAAATTAAGCTTTAGTTGTTCAAATCGTTCATCGGGAGTTAAATTTTCCATTTTGTGTATTTGTTATTATTAAGAGATAAAAATATTGAGAAATAAGACGCCGCCTAAGCCTACCAAGCCAACGATGGATTCCATCATTGCCCAGGATTTAAATGTATCCTTCAAAGTTAAACCGAAATATTCTTTAAACATCCAGAAACCTGCATCATTAACATGAGAAAACATTAAACTCCCTGCACCAACAGCCAAAACCATCAGATTTGGATTAGTGTGTGTATGTTCCATAAGCGGCACAATAATTCCAGCGGTAGTTAAGCCAGCAACAGTAGCCGAACCTACGCAAAAGCGAATAATTGCCGCAATCATCCAGGCTAAAAATAAGGGTTCTGCTTTAATATTCTGGAGATAATCTGCAATTTGATTACTCACACCACTTTCTGTTAAAACTTGTTTCAGTGCGCCTGAGCCCGCTATAATTAATAAAATCAATGCAATATCTTTCAATGCCTCGGCATAAATGCCCATAATTTCTGTCATCTTTTTTCCTTGCGATAAACCAAGCAACCAGGTTGCCGCAATCAAGACAATCAACATGACTACAGAAGGATTTCCAGCGAATAAAATGTATGGCAATATTGGCGAGTTCGAAGCCAAAACCATTGGCAAAAATGACGCAGCTGCTAGTAAAATTACAGGTAATAATGCCGTAAAGAAACTTTTAAATCCACCAGGCAATTCGCTTTCAGACATTTCCTTAGGCGTAAATGAAGCTAACGGGCTTGCAGGAATTGCCTTTAAATAACGAGAAAATATTGGTCCACCAATGATTATTGCAGGAACTGAAACTGCTAAACCATATAATAAAGTTAGGCCCATATCTGCCTTAAATTGAATAACCAGAGCAGCTGGTGACGGATGAGGTGGTAAAAAACCATGAGTAACAGAAAGCGCAGCTAACATCGGTAAGCCAATATAGAGCGCTGGTAACTTATAGCGGTAAACCACAGAAAATATAAGAGGAACCATAAGCACGAAACCTATTCCGTAATAGAGCGGAATTCCGATTAAAAACCCAGTTAAAACCATCGCCCATTGGATGTATTTTTCACCGAAAATATTCATGCTCACTTGCGCAATCTTTTGTGCTGCGCCACTTTCGGCTACCAGTTTACCCAACATTGCACCAGCGGTAATTATGATGGCCAACGAACCTAATACATCGCCCATTCCTTTTTCAATACTGGAAGGAATTTTTGCGGGCGGTAATCCTAAAGCCAAACCTGCAACAAAAGAAACGGCTAAGAATGATAAAAAAGCATTGATTTTAAATACCGAAATCAGCACAATTAACAAAGCAATGCAAAGGAAAACGATTAGTATTGTCATTTAATTTATTATAATTTCATCTACCAGAAGTAGTGCTTTTGTTCCTGCACCGTAAAATCCACTGGGTATAGTTCCAATATTTGTGGCTTTAATTTTCACAAATCTGGCATCAGTTGGGTTAAATTTAAGCAATACTGGATTTATGCCTTCCAAGCTAAATTTCGTTTGCTGAGAAATCTGTTTATAATTCACTCCATCGGTAGAAACCTCTACAATAAGCTCTTTTGGCGGATGCATTTTCTGCCATTGATAATTCAGTATATTAATGCCAATTTCCTTAATGGAAGCGATCTTTTCCAAATCAACCACCGCTTCAAAATCGGTTCCGCTTAACCCCAACCATTCCCCATTATTATAAAGCGGAGAACCTTTAATGCCATTCGCCAAAACCTGCTGATCAACGTTGTAATTACCAGTACCCAAATTTTTCAAGGAAATACTTTTGCCAGTCGCTAAATTTCTAACGATTTCTTGTTCATATAATTTTCCTACTTTATTTCCACCTTTAAATAAGCTGGCTTTTAAAATAACAGACTTCGTGATTTTTATTGCCGATGTATATTTATTGGCAGATTTTGAAGGCATTGAACCATCAGTCGTATATCTAATTTCCGAATCGGGCATATCAGTTTCTAAGATAATCCCACCTCCAACAGGTTTTCCAGTAATTTCATAAAATGAGGTACTGTAGTTTATTCCCTTTAAAAACCTAAGGCTTGAATTTACTCTTTGAAGAAATTCATTGTAATTTTTCCGCTCAGGTGCCGACCAGGCCATTTCTGCTAAGGCTAAAATACGTGGAAAAATCATGTACTCTACTTTTTTAACATCAGGCATATATTCTGTCCACACATTTGCCTGCACACCTTTTATATAAGTTTGTTCCTGTAAATTAAGCTCCCTGGGCATTGGTTCGTATTCATAAACCCTTCTAAGCGGTAAATAACCACCCGCAGCTGTTTGTTCGCTTTTGTTTAAAGATTGATAATAATCCAGATATACAAATTTTTCGGGGGTCATGATTACATCATGCTTTAGTTTCGCCGCAGCAATTCCACCTTCTAAACCTCTCCAACTCATCACGGTGGCATCAGGTGCCAAACCACCTTCTAAAATTTCATCCCAACCAATAATCTTTTTGCCCTTCGTATGCAAATATTTTTCCATACGGGCGATGAAATAAGACTGCAATTCGTGTTCATCTTTAAGCTTTTCATCTTTTATTCTTTTCTGACATTTAGGGCAATCGTGCCACCTAGTTTTTGGGCATTCATCACCGCCGATATGTATATATTTTGAAGGAAATAAAGTAACAACTTCATCTAAAACACCTTCGAGAAAACGGAAAGTCTCTTCATTACCTGCACAGAAAACATCATCAAACACACCCCAAAAAGTGGCAGTTTCGTATGGCCCGCCTGTACAACCCAAATTAGGATAAGCTGCTAGTACAGCTCTCGCATGGCCTGGCATTTCTATTTCAGGAATGGTAGTAATGTTAAGTTCGGAGGCGTATTGCACTACTTCTTTTATTTCTTCTTGAGTGTAGTAACCACCATAACGCTTGCCATCAAAAGCATGTGGGTTTGACCGTTTATGACCGATTAAAGTTTCTTTGCGATAAGCAGATTTTGTTTGCAGTAACGGATATTTCTTAATCTCTATTCTCCAACCCTGGTCATCGGTTAAATGCCAATGGAAGTTATTAATTTTATAAAAAGCCAGCACATTAAGCCACTTTTTTATTGCAGCAATACTAAATAGGTGCCTTGCAACATCAAGATGCATTCCCCTGTAAGCAAAACGCGGTTCGTCTTCAATTTCATAAGCTTGAACAGATAAGTTTTTTCCGTTTTTCTTAATCAACTGAATTAAGGATTGTAAACCATAAAATAAACCTTGTTTATCTTTTGCTTTAATATCTATCGTCTTATTAGAAACGGATAGCAAATAGCCTTCAGACTTAATTTTTAAAGTAGAATCTATTAAAAAATTAATACCATTACTGCTTACTTTTTTGCCTTTTGAAAGCTTGAAACCACCTAAATCTTTTAAGTACTGTTCTAGAAAAACGGTACTAACATGCTGTGTTTCGGGAATATAAAATTTTGTTGCAGGTGTAATGATGAAAGAACCTTGTCTTTTCGTTTCTTTTGAGGGCTTTGGAATGATTCCAGAATTATTAAAATCCTGACTAAAAACACTGGTAACAAAAAGCTGAAAACCAATAAAGATTATCAACTTAAAAATGGAATAGCTAATACAAAAGTTTTTTTTGAACAAGGAGATTTTTATCATAACGCCAATTATAATAAGCCTAAGGTAAGCTTAAAACTTTATTTTCTCCTTCTATAACTACATTTTCTTGCTCAACAACAGCTTTGTATTCGTAAGAGCCTTTAGGCAATTTAATTCAGTACTAAGTACAACTATCCAAAACGATCATCCTCAATTCGGCTACAAAAATTCGGGATTTGGCTACAAATACCGAATCAATCTTGCAGAATTTTGACTAATAAAATTTAAATAAAAAGATTATGCTAAAAAATTCAAATAAAGTGGCCTTAGTCACGGGAGCGAATACAGGTGTGGGCTTTCAGATCGCCAAGGCACTTGCAGAACATGGATATACGGTTTACATCGGAGCGAGGAATCTGGAAAAAGGGGAAGCTGCCGCCATCCAGATAGGTGGTAAAAGCAAGGCGATTCAATTAGATATCACCGATACTTCATCTATAAGTTCGGCCGTGTTAGCCATAGAGCAGGAAGTGGGATACCTATCCTTACTGGTTAATAATGCCGCCATCTCCACTGCAGGAATACCTGGTCGTACCATGGAAGAGGTTCTTGCAGCGCAGCATGCGAGTATTGCTCCAATTGATGAAATGAAAACAGTTTGGGAAACGAACGTATTTGGAACACTCGCCGTAACACAAGCATTTTTAGGCCTTTTACGAAAAGCTCCATCTGCAAGAATTGTAACCGTATCGAGTGCGCTTGGTTCGCTTAACCTGAACGCCAATCCAGCAAATCCTTACCGTTCTGCCTATGATGTGGTTTATGGGGCATCCAAAACAGCACTCAATGGTGTTTTCCTTTCTCTGGCAAATGAATTAGAAGGCAGCAGTATTAAAGTGAATCTGGTAAGTCCTGGTTTTACTGCAACTGCACTCAATAATTTCCAGGGAACAGATACCGTTGAGGAAGGCTCGGCTGAACCTATTAGAGTAGCTTTATCAGAAGATTTACCCAATGGAGTTTTTACAGGACCTGTAAATTTTTCGGGCGCAGACCAAATTGTTCCATGGTAAAACGAGGCAGCTAAAACCTGCGTCTGGAAACAGTCGCAGGTTTTAGTATCTTTAAGAGATGAAAAATATGGAAGATAAATTATTACGTTTTATATCGATATCAGAAAGCCATAAAGCGTTTGGCCTTCCCAAACCGCAGCATCCGCTCATCAGCCTGATTCATTTCAATGAGGATAATCCTTTTAATACCGCTATGGCTCCGATATATGATGTTCTGAGTTTTTATAAGATCACTTTCATTACCCACAATAACGGGAGACTGAAGTACGGGCGGGACTATTATGATTATAATGAAGGCAGCATGTTATTTTTAGCGCCTAACCAGCTGGTAGGCAGCACAGACTATAACAGTAAAACCTATTGTTATATTCTGCTTATTCATCCCGACTTTTTATTGGGTCATCCTTTGGCAAATAAAATCAAGCAGTATGGTTATTTTGCTTATTCGGCCAATGAAGCACTCCATCTATCCGATCTTGAAAAAGAACGTGTACTATCGATTTACAGATTTATGGAAAAGGAGCTCAGTGGTCAGGTTGATGAATTTACACAAGAGGTAATGGTTGCTCAGATAGAACTGCTTTTAAGTTACGTTAACCGTTTCTACAAGCGCCAGTTCATTACCCGAAAAGCCGTTAACCATGATATATTGCAAAAGACAGAAGCAATATTGGACGAATATTTCAACAATCAGCATGCCCTGCATCAAGGCCTTCCATCCGTTCAGTATCTTTCTGAACGACTTAACCTTTCACCAGGATATTTAAGTGATATGCTCCGTTCGCTCATCGGACAGAATGCACAGCAATATATCCACGAAAAACTGATCAGTAAAGCGAAAGAACGACTCACCATGACCAAGCTAACGGTATCAGAAATTGCTTACGAACTGGGTTTTGAACATTCTCAAAGCTTCAGTAAATTATTTAAAAGCAAAACCAATATTTCTCCAATGGAATTTAGGTCGAGCTTTAACTAGCTTGAAAATAACAGAAGGATTTCAGTAAAAATTATCTGATGAATGCCTGATTGACGCTTAACTCACCTCCAGAACAGAAAGAATATTGCCCGAAGGATCCTTAAACCATGCAATGCTCGGGCCACCATTCCCTCTTGAAATGCCTTTTTCGTCTGTTTTTAATTGTTCCTCATCGTACTGTTCAAACACTACGCCTTTATCGGTCAATTTATCTACGGCATCGTCAATATTATCAACAGGAAAATTAAGAACCGTAAAAGTTGCAGGCGTATGATTGGGCTTTGGGTAAACCATAAGATTCGATGAGCCTGAAACTTCAATTTCTATTATACCCATAGGATTATCTTTAACAGTTAAACCTAAAGTGTGCTCATAAAAATCTTTTGCTTTTGGAATGTCGTTTACAGCAAACGAACTAAACGCTTTTGAGTTTTTTAACATATTTTCAATTATTGATATTTTTAACTTTTCCAGGCATTAAGTAGGCGACGGATAACAATTATTTCTGCAACATGATAGGCATTATGGTCGGCAATTTGCAGTGCTTCCCTCAAAATATTCTGTCCGCTTCCATGTGGTATCTTTTCGAATAAATCTTTAGATTCAATTAATTCGATAAATGCTTTCAAATCAACATTAATCTGTTTCAGGCAGTTTTCCCACTCCTCCTCGCTTTTCGGTGCTGTTTCTTTTGGCCAGTAATCATCTGGCCATTTTGGAGATTTATGATTGCCACCTTTGCTAAATTCAAACATATCCCATTGGGCAATTCTAATGTGCTCAACCAGTTGCCAAATACTATAGGGAAGCTTATGCGGCCGTTCGCCAAGTAAATTAAATGGCAAATTGGCAACAGCATCTTGCAAACCCACATGGGCTGTTCCACCGTTTAGTAATTTTTTTAATTCGGCTATTAATATTTCCTTGTTCTCCATCTCTTGCAATAATTGGTCTATTATTAACAAACAATTATCCCTTAGGTTTTTTTCAAAACACAAATCATTTATATGTTCATTTATTTACATTTGGACATGACTTTCACTGAAAATTTTCCCATCCTTAAAAACTATACTTATTTAAATACGGCTTACTCAGGCTTGCTATCAACAGAAATTGCAAATTGGCGCAGACAGCACGATGAAAACTTTATTAACGAAGGAAGTATTTTCAGAGCAAACAGTATGGAAATAATGGAAGAACTCAGAACAAACCTTTCATCCCGTTTTTCTGTGAAGCGTGGAAACACTTTTTTAACTTCGAATTTCTCTAATGGTTTCAATTCAATTTTAAATGGACTCGAAAAGAGCCATCGATTCCTCCTGCTTCAGGAAGATTATCCGTCATTAAGTTATCCAGTTACCAGCAGAGGTTTCGATTACCTGGAAATTCCGATTGATGTTAATCTTGAAGAAAACATTTTAACCGCTATTGAACAATTTAAGCCAACGGTTTTTGCTTTCAGCATGGTTCAATACATCAGCGGACTAAAAATGCAGAGCGATTTTATTAAGAAGCTGAAATCGAATTTTACAGATTTAATTTTAATAGCCGATGGCACCCAGTTTCTGGGAACGGGCAACTTCAATTTTGAGCAATCGGGTTTAGATGTATTAGCAGGAAGTGGCTACAAATGGCTTTTAAGTGGCTATGGAAATGGCTACATTTTCCTGTCTGATGCTGCCAAAAACAAAATTTATCAAAGCAAGAAAGAATTAACCTTGCCTAATGCGCCGTTTTGGAGTGGCCGAGATTACCTTTCGCTAACTTTAGAGCCTGGCCATTTAGATAGTTTAAGTTTGGGAACATTAAATCAAGGACTAAACTACCTTAAGACTGTCGGTTTTGAAACTATTGAGCAAAATATCCTAAAATTAACTACTAAAGCAAGAGTTGCACTGCATAATAAAGGCTTGCTTCCCGATTGGATGATGGAAAGAAAAGAACAATCGTCAATTATGAGTTTGCCGCTCGAGCAGAAACTGGTGAACCGATTAAACGAGGAGAAAATTCTTGTTTCGCCAAGGGGAACAGGCACCAGGATCTCTTTCCATTTCTATAACACGGAAGATGATTTAAATCATTTACTGGAAGTTTTGGGCTAAGCTACTTTCCAAACCGCATCCACGAAATAATGTTGTTGATCTGAAAAGTATTGAACAATTTTAAATCCTGAAGCATTGGCGAGTTCTTCAATTTCCTGTTTTGAATATTTCTGAGAAATTTCCATCAGGATATATTCATCCTTCTCGAAATGAAAATCAGCATTACCGATAGTTACTTTTTGATTTTGCAAACTGATTAAGTAACTTTTGCAAGCACCGTTTTCAGGATTATAACTTGCATAATGTTCAAAGGCATTTGTATCAAAGTTGCCATCAAGTTCGCGGTTTATACGGGTTAACAGGTTTAAATTAAATGCCCGTGTTATACCCGCTTTATCGCTGTAAGCATCTAATATTTTTTTAGGATTTTTCTTTAAATCAAAGCCAATAATTAATATATCATTTGGCGATAACAGATGTTTCAAACCTGCGCAAAAGGTTTGCGCTTCATCAATATCCATATTGCCAATATTTGCACCCATAAACAACACCACTTTTTTTCTGTCAGAAAGTTCAGTTGCTTTTTTCAGCATTTTAAAGTAATCGCCATTTAAACCCTCAAAATTAAGGGCTGGTAATTTTGCAGGCAAATTAAGTTCCAATTCAGAAATTACGTGTGCTGAAATATCAATTGGAAAATACTTAAAGTCGAGTTTTTTATCAATCAAAGCCTTAAGTAAATGAATTGACTTTGTGGCATCGCCTGCACCAAGCTCAATCAAATCAAAAGCACTATCATCCCCTGAAACGCTATCAGCGATCTCATTTGCCTGATGCTTCATAATTTCCATTTCAGCGTTGGTTAGGTAATATTCCTCCATATCCATAATCTGCTGAAAAATAACGTCTCCAGCTTCATCATAAAAGTATTTTGAATACATCCGCTTAGGCTCTGCATTTAAACCTTCTAAGGTTTCGTGAAGAAATTCTGTATTCGTTATCGCTATTTTTTCGATCGAAATCATCATAAAAATACTATTTGGCAAGGCGAATACCCGTGTATTGCCACCTTAAATGTGGATGAAAAAAATTCCTGTAAGTAATGCGACTATGTGCATCTGGCGTGGCTATTGATGCACCACGCAAAACTTTTTGATTAACCATAAATTTGCCATTGTATTCTCCAATGGCTCCTGGTGCCTTACTAAACCCAGGATATGGCAAATAAGCACTTTCAGTCCACTCCCATCGTTCGCCCCAACTAAAATGTTTAGCTGCAATTTCCCATTCAAATTCGGTGGGTAAACGCATTCCTTTCCAGCTCGCATAAGCATAAGCTTCGTAATAACTTACGTGGGTTACGGGCTGTTCCGTATTAACTGGTTTTAAACCATCAAGTGTATAATTGAGCCACTTACCATCAACCTGATGCCAGTACATTGGTGCCTCGATGTGGTTTGTTTTAACCCAGTCCCAACCTTCTGCATGCCAGAAGTTAAAATTACTGTAACCTCCATCTTCTAAAAATTCAATGAAATCACGGTTGGAAACCAGCGAATTACTGATTGAAAATTCATTTAAATAAACTTTATGACGGTTCATTTCATTATCAAAACAGAAATCTGATCCATCAAAACCAATTTCATAAATTCCCGCTACAATATTTAAAAATTCAGCAGTATTAGTCGATGAATTTAGAATTTCAGATTTGTGCTCACTATAAACTGGAAATAGTGGGTTATTTCCCAGAATGAATTTGATATCGGTTAAAAGTAACTCCTGGTGTTGTTGTTCATGATTAAAACCCAGAATCAACAATTCATAAACCTCGTTTTCAATTTCAGTTGATAAGAATTTTACCATGGCCTCATCAACATAGTTGCGGTACTGATAAATATCATTTACACTTGGCCTGCTCAGATTACCCCTATCGGTACGAATAACCCGATTACCAACCGTTTCATAATAACTATTGAATACAAAGTTGTAGTCTTCGTTATAAACCTGGTAATTCAGGGAGAATGGCTTTAAAATAAAAGTTTCGAAAAACCAGGTGGTGTGGCCCAAATGCCATTTCGGCGGACTCACATCAGCAACAGGCTGAACGACATAATCTTCTGTTTGTAAAGGCTCGCAAAGTTGCTCGGAGTGTTTTCGGATGCTCAGGTATTTTTCAACAAGATTCATTAATTTTTATCGAGATAATTCTTAAGGTCTGTAATGGTATTAACATTTAGTTCGGCCGATTGTTTTTGCCTCATCATTAAAGCATAAGAATTATTAAATCCAATCGGTTTTAGCCATTTAATTTTATATTTCTTTAGAAATTCTTCGCTTACGTAACGATAAGTTTCCTCTTTATTCGGCGAAAGCTTCGCAATTAATTTAGCATCAGGTTTTAAAATGGCTAATAATCCTGTTCCAGTATATTCAGGATAAAAATCAATCTGGTTATTTGATAGCGCATCGAAGCAAATTTTTGTACCGCCCAAACCTGTTTTGGTTTGCACCTGGTAATTTGTATTTCCCTGGATAAGCATTGTGTATATTTCGGCAAGAATATATTGCTCACCAAATATTTTCGAGCCGATTTTAATGATTCCTGCATGGCCATTTTTAGACTTTCTATACAGACCGTTTTTAACTAGAAAATCTTTGGCAACCTTAACTGGTGTTTGGTGCAGGTAATCGGTTCGGTAATTCAAATCTGTCATAACAGAATCTGTAATTTTACCTGCCAGTAGGTTCAGGGTTTCTTCCAGGCCCGGGAATTTTTCTAAAGAAGCCTGAAGCACAATAGGTGCTGCATAGTAAGGTGGAAAAATTCCCTTGTCGTCTTTTAAAATTTTCAGACCAAAAGCTTTCAGTCTACCATCGGTCGAGTAACCGCTAATTACATCGAGTTCTTTTGAAAAAGCTGCCTTGTACATTACCGCATCGCTGATGACTACCGTTTGAATTTTTAATCCATAAGCAGATTTCAACCCTAAATCTCCATCCTGCCTACCCATAAATTCTGGAGTAAAGCCAGCACGTAAACCAGAGCCATAAGCCGATGGAAGAATATAAAATGCACTGAGTATAATTATGGCAATTGGAAAAGCCATTAAAACCTTCCTAAGTTTTTTAAAATCTAATTTTTGGATGATGGAAAGTAATCCGTCTAAAATAATAGCCAGTAAAGCTGCAGGAATGGCGCCTGCTAAAATCATGTTTGTATTATTAAGTGAAATGCCACCAAAAATAAATTCGCCCAGACCGCCCGCTGCGATATAAGAGGCAAGCGTTGCCACCCCAACATTTATAACGGTAGCTGTTCGGATACCAGCAAGAATAACTGGCATTGACAAGGGAAGTTCGATTTTAAAAAGTATTTGGAATTTACTCATGCCTAAAGCCTTCGCGGCTTCAGTGATGTGCTTGTCGATCCCAATAATGCCTGTATAAGTATTCCTGATGATGGGTAACAAGGCATAGATAAGGAGCGCAACAATAGCAGGTTTTGCCCCGATACCTAAAACTGGAATCATAAAACCTAGCAATGCAATGCTTGGAACGGTTTGCAAAACACCAGCTATCCCTAAAATAGTGCCAGATAGTTTGCGCTTTCGGGCAATTAAAATACCTAATGGCAAACCTATTGCAATAGCGAGAAGCAGCGATATAAACGTTAGCCCAATATGTTGTAAGCTTTGATTGAGCAATTTATCCGATTCCATCGACATGAATTGCCACAGGCTTTGTTGCTCATTCATATTTACTGAAATTTTTGTATTGGTTAAAAGCTTTTGTTAAATCATCAAAGTTAGCAACTTTAACTTCGCCCTTATTACTGCGGAAATTTAGCTCAGAAACACTACCTGAACGAAGTTTTTCCATGGCCTCCCAAATGCTTATATCTGCATTTAGGCCTTTGCTGTCATTACTTTTATGGTCAGAAAGATTTGCCCAAACATCTTTAACTCGAATAACCTTAAATTCCAAAGCCAGACGCTGACCATCTAAAAACTTTTCCGCAAAATCATTGGCTGGCTTAAAAAGCAATTCTTTGGGAGTGCCTATTTGCATGACTTTACCTTTATCCATTAAACAAATCCTATCGGCAAGTTCAAAGGCTTCAGGCACATCGTGTGTAACCATAACAATTGTTTTTCTGGTAAGCTCTTCCAGATCTTTAAATTCTTGCTGAATACTGGTACGGGTAACATTATCAAGTGCCCCAAATGGCTCATCCATGAGCAAAATCGAAGGGTCAGCTACCAACGCTCTTGCAAGCCCTACCCTTTGTTGCTGTCCGCCACTAAGCTCATTCGGGTAAAAATGAAGAATGTTTTCTCGAAGGTGAAGTTTTTCAATTAGTTCATGAATCCTATTTGCCGTTTTCTTTTTATCCCAGTTTAATAATTTTGGAACAACGGCAATATTTTCTTCAATAGTATAATGAGGAAAAAGACCAATATTTTGCATTACATATCCAATTCCTCTTCTAAGATTTTCGGCATTTTGTTGTATTACATCTTTTCCACTAATTGTAATATTTCCACTATCAGGCTGAATTAAACGATTAATCATTTTAAGCGTAGTTGTTTTACCACAACCGCTTGTACCAAGTAAAACCAGGTTTTCTCCAGTTGCAACGTTAAAAGAAATCCGATTTACAGCGATTGTATCACCGTACTTTTTAGTTACATCCTTGAGTTCTATCATGCTAATCTTCAATTTTCATAAAAAGATTGTTCAGCGATTCTGAATATGTTGGGTGGGCGAAAACGCAATAACGGATCTGGTCAAATGTTACTCCGCCTTCCATAGCCATTTGTAAAACAGACATAATTTCACCGCCTTCTGAAGCTAAAATCGCTGCACCTAATATTTTCCTGCTTTTCACATCAACAATTGCTTTCATTAAACCCCGCGTTTCACCAGTTTCTATTCCTCGCGCTACAGACGACATTGGTAAAACAGCAACTTTATAATTGAGTTTCTTTTCTTTAGCTTCAGCTTCTGTAATTCCAATTCTACCCAATTGCGGGTCTGTAAACATGCAATATGGAACAGGCCGATCTGCTGTGCTGTAATTTGTACCTTCAATTAAATTTCGAAACACTATTGTATAATCATTGTACGCAATGTGGGTAAACGCTGGCCCGCCCTTTACATCACCCAATGCGTAGATTCCCTTCACATTGGTTTCCAGTTTATGGTTAACAACAATGTAACCCTTCTCATCGGTTTTTACACCACTTAACTCTAAACCCAAAGTTTCGGTTTGCGGTACTCTACCCACAGCAACTAAGATATGACTTGCCTTTATATTTTTCTTAATCTTTCCAGATTTTACTGTAGCTGTAATTTCATCTTTTTTTGTAGATGATATTTTATCCACCTGGGCGTTTGTAATGACTTCAATTTTTTCGTCTTCCAGAATTTCCGTCAAGGCTGCAGAAACATCCTTATCCTCTCTGGATAATATGGAAGCTGATTTTTCGAGGATGGTAACTTTGCTACCAAATCTGCTAAACATTTGACCAAATTCCAGCCCTATGTAATTACCACCAATTACCAGCAGATGTTCGGGCACTGTTTCCAAATCAAGGATACTGGTTGAAGTCAGGAAATCTGTTTCATTTAACCCTTCTATATCAGGTATAGCGGTTTTTGCTCCAGTGTTAATAAAAATCCAATTCGCGGTTATAACTTCTTCCCCGCCATCATTTAAAGCGATAGTAATTTCTTTCTTCCCGCTAAATTTTGCCTCACCCATAAAAAGTTTTAAACCCTTGGTTGTTTCAATTCCTTTTTCTGATGAAGTTCTAAATTGCTTAACAATAGCATCTTTACGCTGTTTGATTTTTTTTAGATCAACCTTTACAGATCCAACTTTTACGCCAAGTGCTTCTGAATTGCCTGCCTGATACGCTGCCTTAGCTGATGCAACCATAGCTTTCGTCGGCGTACAGCCATCATTTATACAGGTACCACCAATTAATCGTTTTTCAACAATTGCAGTTTTTTTACCTGCCAAAGCAAGATTTTTAGCCAAAGGAACACCTGCTTGCCCTGCGCCGATAATTATTGCGTCAAAATGTTTCATCTCTTATAATTTAAAACCAGGAAGAAAAGACTTCCAAAACAATTAGATATAACTGTAATATTAATCCATTGTTTTACATTCATTCAGGAGAAACAGATTTATATGATGGAAGAATGTAATACGATGATGAATATAGATCAAAGGATTAAAAAAAATATATGAAATCTCTCCGTTAAAATTAGCATTTGACAAACTAAAATAAAAGCATGTTCATTTGATTGCGTGCAACCTTTTATGATCCTGCTTCGTCTATTTAGAAAAACTTTTATACAATGAAAAAATGCTTCTTATTTTTAAGCCTATGCTTTGTTTTTTACAGTTCAGATGCGCAACAGAAATCGTTTCCAAAAAGCCCTACAGAGGCTAGATTTATCACGAGCGACCTCAGCAATTTTTGGCAGGCTTTTGATAAAATTGGCAATAGTACGCAGAATCCTTTTGAAGAATACATCAAAAATGGAACTATTGGTCTGCAAGGATTTATCCCAAACCGAATTATGAGTGCCGATGAGCTGCTTAAAATGGTGATGGCCAGAAAGTCTGATTACTTAAAGACAAGAAATGTTGATAGCTTAATAAAAGCAAAGGAAAAATTGATAAAGCCCTATTTTTATGCGTTGGAATACTGGTATCCCGAAGCCGTATATCCACCAGTATATTTTGTAATGGGCCGATATAACAGCGGAGGAACAAGTTCGGCAAATGGTTTATTAATCGGAGCAGAAATGCTGACCAGCCTGGACCACCTGGCAGAACTGGTTATACATGAGTCGGTACATTTTCAGCAAAAATTTCCGAATGGAGGCAATACTAATTTATTGCAGCAGTCTATAATTGAGGGCTCTGCTGATTTTATTGCGGAGTTGGTAACTGGTCTTAAAGGTAATCCGAAGGCAAATAATTATGGAAATGCCCATAAGGATGAATTATGTAGAGAATTCGCGGTTTAATGGACAAACAAAACTTTCAGGACTGGCTGTATGGCACAAGCGGAAAAGACAAAAGACCAAATGATCTTGGCTATTGGATGGGATACGAAATTGTAAAGTCTTATTTCGACCAACAATCAGATAAAAAGCAAGCTGTAAAAGAAATCTTAAATATTAAGGACTATAAGATTTTTTTAAGAAAAAGCGGGTACTTAAATGCCTATTATAAAGGTTAGATTTTTACCACCATTTAAATCATTTATCATTTGATCATCAATAAATTGCGATAATTCGGCATCTATGAAGTAGCCCAAGCTATAAGGGAATTTTGCAGTGGGGATTTTAGGGATAGTAGTTTTTACCCCAGAAGCAATAGCCAGCTTGGGGATAATTCTCATTATTAAATTTTAAAATAATAAATCCTACGCCGTTATTGTACCATCCAAATATTATATTTGAACTTGTTGGTTGAAAATAAAAATGACGTTAGTAAAAATATGCTCTAAACAAATTATTCTGGTAACTGTTGCCTTGCCTTCCTGCATTAGCACATTCAACCAAAATCCGCTTTGTATCCAAAGGGAATACAGTAGTAGTCGCACCAAAAGCTCCCTGGAATATTCAAGTGGACCAGGCAATTATGCCTATCTCTACTTCGAAGATATTGGAGATGATTAAGTAAAATTTGAAAACAAATTGTTTAAAACATTGATATGAGCTTTGGCGAGAAGGTATTATTCTTTTTTAGTTTTTTAGGAGCATTTAATGCGTTCATTTTAGGCATTTATTTTCTCTTCTTTGCAACTAAGAAACATTTATCTAATTATCTTTTAGGAGCATTATTAGTCGTACTAAGTATTAGGATAGGAAAATCTGTTGTTTATTTTTTCGATAGTAGTTTGCCCCGAATCTATCTTCAACTTGGATTAACTGCATGTCTGTTTATCGGTCCCTTTTTGTATTTTTTTATAAAATCTGAAGTCAGAAAAATTAAAACATTACCTAGATTATGGTTATGGCAGCTTGTAGGTTGGTTGGCATTGATTGTCGTAATCGGCATTATTTATCCTTATCAGTATTTTGCTTCATTATGGTGGAACTACGTCATTCCGCTCATCTACTTTCAATGGGGCATTTACATTGTTTTTTCAATATTTTTATTGTTGCCAATAGTAAAAAGATTATTTCATAACGAAGAACTAAAGGCTTTTGAAAAGTGGATATTAACCATTTGCAGTGGGGTTTTGGTTCTTTTTGTATCCTATGTCTGGGCAATCCTGAATATAACTAAGGGTAGCTATATTGGTGCAGCTGTATTCTTTTCTTCAATTCTTTACCTAGTTGTATTTACATTACTTTACCGAAAAAAAACAAACGATCTGTCTACTTTCTCTGTTCAGAAATACACCGATAAAAAGCTGGATGATGAGGAATTGAAACAAATCATCTCGAAGCTAACCAAGGTAATGACAGAGCAGGAACTTTTTAAAAATCCAAACTTAAAAGTATCAGATCTGGCCAAAGCGATTAACATTTCTGGTCATCAACTTTCGCAAATTCTTAATGAAAGCATTGATAAGAATTTTACGCTTTTTATTAATGAGTACCGAATAAATGAAGCTTGTAAACTATTATTGAGCAAAACAAACCTTACCGTTGAAGCAGTAGCTGATGAAGTAGGATTTAATGCAAAATCTACTTTCTTTGCAGCATTTAAAAAAATGAAAGGCTCAACGCCCAGTGTTTACCAGCAGTTAAATACTCCAGATTTATAAAACCGTACTACTAAATTTAAATTACAAGACCCTGATCATAAAAGTACAGTGCAAATTTGAGCAACGAATAAAATTTCACTAATTATCAAAACACTTTTATGAAAAATGTAATTCTGACTATCATTGTAGTGGTCACCTTTTTTTTCTCTGCATTTCCCCAAAACCAGCCGACCGAAAGGCAATTAATAGAAAATACAATACAACGCTATTTCGATGGCTGGGCAACTGGAGATACGACTAAATTGGGCGGAGCAATGCATACTTCTTGTTACTTAAAGAACTATAATAATGGTAAATTTGTCACTTTTACCAGAAATCAGTATCTCAGCCTGTTCAAACTTCATGAGCGTACCAAAAATCTAAAAACACACATAGTTTCGATCGATATTACCAACAATATGGGCAGTGCAAAAGTAGAAATTAGCACCGAAAGAGATCTCTTTACGGATTATTTCAATCTGATGAAAACCAATGAAGGCTGGTTTATCGCTGATAAAGTTTCGACAAGAACGCCACATAAAACATTCGACGTGAATGCCATCCTGCCGAAAAAAGAAATTATTGTAGAAGGTTTAAAACGCCCTTGGAGTATCGCCTTTACATCAGAAGATGAAGCGCTCATCTCGGAGAAAGAGGGTGATCTTGTAAAAATTAATCTCTTAACTAAAGAAAAGATAAAGATAAAAGGTTATCCAACCGACCTGGATGATAGCATTACTGGATTTGGAGACAATACAGGTAAATTTGAAGTGTTGCTCGATCCTGATTTTAGAACCAATAAATATGTTTACTTATCATACGTTGCGTTAACGGCTAATGGTAGAACTACTAAAATTATCAGGGCTGTATTAGAAAATGAAACTTTACAACAAATCAAGGCACTCTTTGTTGCAGAACCTTATACAAAAGAGCGTTATCACTATGGAGGAGGAATGGTTTTTGGAAAAGATGGCAAATTATATTTTACCATTGGCGAAAGATTATTTTCTGAGCAGGATGAGCCTGCAATTCCCATTGCGCAGAATATTGAAGATAAAAGAGGAAAAATTTATCGAATTAACGCTGACGGAACGATTCCAAAAGATAATCCAGATTTTGGAAGCAAGGCAAGTCCAGGATTATACGCTATAGGAATCAGAGCGGCGCAGGGTATCACGCTTGACACAACGACCAATAAAATCTGGTTTACCGAACATGGTACACACCAGGGAGACGAAATTAATGTGCTGAAGGCAAAAGCGAATTATGGTTGGCCTATGAAAACCACAGGGAAGTATCGTTATGCAGAATTTGCACCAAAACCTATCCCCGATAATAAGTATACAGACCCTGCATGGTCTTGGTTACAAACTGTAGCACCTACTGGATTACATTTTTATTCAGGAAATGAGTTTGCAGCATGGAAACGAAACTTACTTGTTGCAGGGTTATCAAAAGGTAGCTTATGGCGCATGGTTATAGAAGGAGAAAATATAAAAAGCACGGAAGAGCTTTTTACAGATGATCGAGTAAGAATAAGAAAGGTTACGCAAAGCCCTATGGGGAAATTATACATCCTTACAGACGAACTGAACGGTAAGTTAGTAAGGATAAGAAATGTAGCTTTTTAAGTGGAAGATAATTAATGAAAGAAAGCCTTACATTTCTGTAAGGCTTTCTTGATTGTTCAAATTCAGCTCTTATTCAATATCTGAGAAATACATTCGGTCGGCAATGTCCAAATTAGCAACGAATTTATTCCTGATTTAAATAGACACGCGGAAAGAGAAACTAAAATGAAAGCATAAAGTGAGCCTGGAAGATCAATGAAATTAACGAAAGAAACAGAAAATTTAGTCCCAAAAGTTATTGATAAAAAGAAAAAAATCAGAGTGGAACGAGTTTATTAGGATCAATAAAAAAAAATACTAAGCGTATTAATTGGAACTAACGCATCTGAAACCTGTATGTTCAAGACTTGTATCAGTAGAGGTTTTCATTCTTGAAGTAACCCTGTAACCTTTACAATAGGATGCGTTGCACATAAATGACCCTCCGCGAACAACCTTTTTTGGTATTCTTGGCTCCATTGGATCATAACTATCTGGTGGACCAACTGGGTTGGTAGCTAATTCACCAGCTGCTTCATAATAATCTGAACGATACCAATCACTGCACCATTCCCAAACATTTCCAGCCATGTCGAACAACCCATAACCATTTGGTTTGAATCGTTTTACGGGCGCAAGGGCTTCAAAGCTATCCCAGTTTGTATTACTTATCGGAAAACTTCCCTGCCATGTATTGGCTTTGGCAATACCTTTTTCAATATCCTCATTGCCCCAAGGGTATAAATTATCTTTTAAACTACCTCTTGCTGCATATTCCCATTCTGCTTCAGTTGGCAAACGCTTTCCAGTCCATTTGCAGTAAGCCATCGCATCATCCCAAGAAATATGAACAACTGGATAATTATCTTTTCCAGTAATATCAGTTTTTGGTCCGTGAGGATGCTGCCAATTAGCTCCTTTCACCCAACGCCACCATTGAGCAACATTATCTAAACCATCAATGGTTTGAGGTTGATAAAATACTAGTGATGCGGCAACAAAAACACTATCTGGTGGCTTTGGGGTTCCTGCGGGAAGTTGTTTTTTCATTTCTTCCCAAACTGGCTTCCGTTCTGCAGTAGTTATATATCCCGTTGCATCCACAAATTTTTTAAATTCTGCATTTGTTACTTCACTAACATCCATCCAAAAAGAAGATAGCTTAACCTTGTGTTGTGGATACTCATCTTCATGCCCCTCTTTATCGTGAGCTCCCATATTGAACGCTCCAGCTGGAATCAAAACCATGCCGCGATGACTAACTTTATTGGCAACAAAACTAGAGGTATCATTTAATACCCCAAACCGATCGGGAAGATTTTGCTGACAAGAGGCCAAAGAATCTTGAATAATTCTTGTTTCTATGTTGCTCTTTGAATTGGAGCAAGCTAAAAAAAAGAGGGGCAGCAATGTTAATATTAAATTTTTCAATTTGCTCGTAGCTGAGATTGCCAACTTTTCAAAAAGAACAAGGATTACGATAAAATAATAAATCCATTGTCGAAAAAATTAGTCTTTAATCGTCTGATATTCGTTAATGTCTGGTTTTTATTTGTTTTAACATAAACTTGGATAAATCATCCGCTGCTTTATTGTTTTCGAAACTTTGTGGTAATCTTCCGTTGGTATATTCATTGTAAAGCCAAGGATCGCCAATGGCTAAAACAGTTCCCTTTCCATATTGAGAAATTACCATAGCAACCTCGCCCTTGGTAGTTTTTAAAATGGGTTTTGCTGTATGGCTAATGGAAATGGAAGAAGCATCTTTGATGAAAATCTTTTTGGAAGTTTTAAATATTTGGTTGCTTTTGATGTTTATTGCACCTTCTTCAAAATGAGCATCATCTACAACATGTAAAATTAAATCGTTATTAAATTTAAAGCCAAATTTTTCAGCTAAAGTATTAAAGTGCTCCAGATCTGCATTCGCTTTATCATTAGCTAAAAGTAAAAGAACGCCGCCACGTTTTACCCAGGCCGCTATTGCATTTGCATCCTCGGGGTTCATGTAGTTTGGTTTAGGATTATCTTTCAAGTTATCAGGATCTACAATGATGTAAACATCGCTTGGTGCCAATGTTTCTGCTGTTGGCTTTTGAAAAAGTACATTAAGTTCTTTTGCCCCATTATTTTTAAAGTACGTCCCCAAAATAGAAAAACCAGTCATTTCCGTATCATTCCATAAGTAATGAAAGGGTTGAGTTTGACCATCTGCGCCAAGCTTGGTTTCGCTGTTAAAATAATGATCTACTGTAACGGTTTGGCTTTGAACATAACCACTAATACTAATTATCGAAGCTGTTAAAATAAATTTTAAATACGTTTTTGTCATCATATAATATAGGTAAAATAAATTGGGCTTAGCCTTCTCCAGAATCTAATTTGAGGAGATATTCGGTTGGCATACAACCATAATATTGTTTGAAAGCTGTTGAAAAATACGATGGAGAGTTAAACCCACACATGTAAGTAACCTGTGCCATGGTATAGCGCTTGCTTTGCATCAGTTCTACGGCCTTTTTAAATCTTATCGTTTTAATAAAATCTGTTGCTGATTCTCCAGTTATTGCCTTAAACTTTAAATAAAGATTAGATCTGCTCATGCCAATCTCGCGACTAAACTTTTCTACTGAAAAATCAGAATCGGATAAATGTTTCTCCACGATATCTATAGCTTCCTTAAGAAATTCTTCATCAAGAGTGTTGAAGGCCAGATTTTGTGGAACAACTTCCCTGGTTCCGCTATAGTAATCTTTTAACCGTTTTCTGGCTCGCAACAGATTGGCAATTTTGGCGGCCAACATCTCTATTGAAAAAGGTTTTGTGATATAATCGTCAGCGCCCATTTCCAGTCCTTTAATCTGCTGATCGATTTCTGATTTTGCTGTAAGTAACATTACAGGAATATGAGAGGTGTTAATGTTCTGCTTTACTCGTTTACAAAAATGCAGACCATCAAGCTCTGGCATCATCACATCGCTCACAATCAGATCAAAAGTTTGTTCTTCAAGCATTCTTAACGCCATTAACCCATCAAATGCTACCGTAACCAGGTAATCTGTTTCAAAATATTCCCGCAAATAATCTAATATATCCTGGTTATCATCTACTAGTAATAAATGGCTTTTGTGCAAGCTATCCTTTTTAACACCTTCAAAGTCCTCTTGAATTTGTTCAGCATTTTGATCTGCGTTGCTCGATATAGCTTCAGGTACAATAGATAATTCATAAACTGGACTATCTCTTTTAGTGAAATCTCCATAGGCGGTATCTGAAGTTGGAATCGAAACCGTAAAAACACTTCCTCTACCGATTTCACTTTCGGCAGTAATAGATCCGTGATGAAGTTCAACCAGCCGTTTGGTAAAGGCCAGACCAACACCTGAGCCCAGGTTCATTTCCTGATTGTTAACCTGGTAAAAGCGTTCAAAAATTTTAGCAAGATCATCCTGACAGATTCCAACCCCAGAATCGCTGATTTTGATAATGGCATGATCCTCTGAAATGGATAAATCGATATTGATCAGATCTTCGTTTTTAGTGTATTTGAATGCATTGGAAAGCAGGTTGAATAATATTTTCTCCATTGCATCATGGTCAAAAAAGAAGGAAAGTTTAGCCTGGGTAGATCGGTAAGTATACTTGATGTTTTTTTGATCCGACAATGGCTTGAAGGATTCATATACCTCATGTATAAAACTCACAATATCGCCCCTTTCTACTTTCAAACGCCTTGTTCCCGTTTCCGTCTTTCTGAACTCAAAAAGTTGGTCGACCAGATTATATAACCGCTTGGCATTCGTGAGCATCATTTCATGGCGTTTAGTGACCGCTTTTTGCGCCATGGGTTTATTGATCATCTCTTCTAACGGAGCAAGGATTAATGTTAGCGGAGTTCTAAGTTCGTGCGAAACGTTCGTAAAAAAATCCATTTTCATCTGATTGATGTAGCGAACCTTTTCCTTATCTACACGCTCAAGTTTTAATTGGTGTAGTGCTCTAACACGTTCCGCAATCATTCTGTAAGCAACGTAACCTCCAACTACAACAAAAATTAATATTAAACTGTAAAACCACCAGGTGTTGTACCAGGGCGGCAGCACATTAATTTCCAAACTTCTTACCGCACTGGTTTCTCCATTCGGTCCAACGGCTTTGATTTTAAAATGGTATTTGCCTGCTTTTAGATTATTATAAACCACCTTCAAATCATCTGTTCGCTGCCAGTTTTCATCCACACCATCCAACATATAAAGGTAATGGGTTCTATTAGCTGAGATGTAATTGAAAGCGTTAAAACGCACACTAAATTGCTTAAAATCAGATGCAATGGAAATCTTATTGGTTTGATCCAACGGATTTTCGAGTATCTCCGTTTCATCGCCAATGTTAACCATTCTGCCTAATGCCTCAAGTCCGGTAAAGGATACTTTTAATGGCAAGGATTGTTGTTTAATATTGGAAGGATAAAAATAAGATAAACCATTGATTCCCCCATAGAGTAGCATGCCATCCTTTGCCTTACAAAAGGCATAATCATTAAACTGGTTATTCTGCAATCCATCACTTTCATTAAATGTTTGTACTGATTTGCTAGATGGATTATAACGAATAAGACCGCGGTTGCTGGAAATCCATAGATTTCCTTCCTGATCGGATTCGATTCCGTAAATGGTACCCGTTATGAAATCTTTCCGATTTCGATGCGTGATGAATGTTTGGCTTGATTCATCAAACAAACTTAAACCTTCCCTCGATCCAATCCATATTCGTTGATGATTATCTTCAGTGATACAGGTAATTACATCATCATTTAGTTGAGATTTCGAAGTATTTCCAAAGAGCATATTATCGGGATAAAGCAAGGTTACCCCATTGGTGGTACCGATCCAGATCCTGCGCTTACTATCTTCAAAAAGGTAAGTGATATCATCAGAGCTTAGTCTTTTACCAGCCTTATCCAAATGAATGTGAGAAAATATTCCCTTTTCTGTATCAAACTGATCAAGCACTGATCGGGTTCCTACCCAAATTTTACCTTTATGGTCTTTTAACACACTGTATACCAAATCTCCGGCAATAGAATTTGGATCATTTTCATTGTGGAGATAACGCTTAACTGATCCTGTAGCTGGATTTAGAATATTCAATCCTCCGTTATGCGTTCCAATAAGCACTTGTTGACGGTTATCAAAAGCAATGGCTTTAATGTTGTTTGATGCCAATGAATTAGCATTTCGTTCATTGCTAGAGTAATAACTGATGGAGTTATTTTTTCTATCCCAGTAATTCAGTCCCTTATCATTAGTACCAATCCAGAAGTTGCCTTTCTCATCCTGACTGATTGCACTAACCACCTCATCATTTAAGGATAATTTACCCGTGTTTTGGCTCAGCAGGTTAAATTTAATATCATTACGATGGTAATAGTTTACACCTCCATAAAATGTACCTAACCAGATACCATTTTGTTTATCCTTGAAAAAACACCGCACCGAATTCTGGCTAATGGTGTAAGGTTGCGAAACCTGGTGGAAATAGTTATCAAATAGCCCCGAATTAGAATCAAGAATGGATAATCCTTTAAAAGTACCAAGCCAGATATTTCCCTCGGTATCTTTACCTACACTCCTTATGTTATTATCGGCGATGCTATTCGAGCTGGCCTGATGTAAAAAACTTTGTTTTTGTCGGATTTCAGGATTGTATCGAATTAATCCTGCACCTTCTGTAGCTACCCACCAAACATCGCCATCAAGATACACTTCATTTATAGATGCTTTTTCTGTACCGAGATCAATTTTTGATAATTGGTTCTTATTTCCCGACTTTTTAAAAAGCCCGACATCTGTTCCGATTAAAAGATCCTGTTTCCAATTGCCAATGTAAGCTATTTTCTTAATCCCATAATTGAACGAATCAAAATTGATCTCAGTAAAACTTTTCGAACCTGCCGACAATTTAAAAACGCCTCCTACAACTGATGTTGCCCAAAGATTATGCTGCTTATCCTCGGTAATGGAAGAAACATACCACTCCCCTAAACTACGGGGCAGTTTATAATTAACAAACTCATCTTTTGCATAATCATATCGGCTTACCCCTTGATTACCACCTATCCACAAATTCCCAGTATGATCAACAAATAAAGTGCGGATATAATAAGATTGAAGGCTATTTACTTTACCCTTAACTGGTCGGTAGATTTTAAAACCCTTGCTGTCATAGCGATTAAGGCCATCTTGCGTACCCATCCAAATAAAGCCAAGGGTATCTTGTTTTATCGAAAAAACTGTACTTTGAGAAAGCCCCTTACTCACTGAAATATTCCTGAAATGACGGTCAGTGATTTGAGCCTCCGCACGGGCAGTCATCAAAATAAAGCCAAGCACTAAAATGGCATTTATCCACATGAAATGGAACCAATTTGCAGCTTTTTGTATTATTGATAACTTCTTTTGAACCATGATCATTTAAATAACCTAAGGATTAACTCAAGATAAGTATTTTATACTTTTACTTAATAGGATAAAATTAGTTATTCCTGAAGCTAAACACTTTAAATTTTGATTAAAAAACTTTCAATAATGATCAATTCAAAACCGTTAATTGGCTTTATCATATTTTAAAACATCAGGTAGCTCATCCACCGCTTCGTTTTTGATAAGCTTCCCATCGATCATTTCGAGCAGAACAGAACTTCCCTTCAGGTTTGAAATAAAGGTTTTCCCCTGAAATTTGACTGGCAAATCACCATAAGTAAATAACGATTTGCTTTTCGACCCATCTATTATTAATGCAGCTCCTTTATTACCGTTTAATTGAGCCTTAATATTCCACTCTCCAACCTTCACTTCACAAATTCCTTCGTTATCGTTCGGTATTTTTACTACTTCAACCGCACCTGTTTTAATTTGTATGATGGTTAGAAACCTAAAATTCTTAGATGGTAAAGACGTAATGCCAGCATGCCACTGATTTTTGAAGTCTTTGATTTTGCCCTCATCATCAGTTACCTTATTCCAGTTTTCTGCAGGTTCGGAAAATTGATTATGGACGACCAAGCTAATTGGAGAGTTGGCAAAAACCGTTGCTAAACTGCTTACTGAGTCATTTTGAGTAATGAAATCCTTTCGATTAGCTGAATTTGAAATCTCTGCTAGAATTTTACTGTACGGTGCATGAAATTGAGTGGTCCATTTTACAGGTTTGTTTGCTGACAATTCATCATAGAGCACAACATATTCGCCAGCAAGCTGAAGCATGTGTCGGCGATACAAGGTTACTCCAGATTCACCATAAACATTTCCTTTATTTGGCTGAGCCTTGATCTGATCAAAACGGTTTAACCAAAATTCACTTTGAATCTTTCCGTAGGCATTGCTAGCATCCCCCAAAGCGTATTGAATATGGTTACCACTGATTGATCGAGGTACCCAACCATAACCTTCTTCCCCAATTTTTTGACTGATGCTATCGGCTAAAATTGTAGAATATGCCCTGGAACTTCTATAATAAAAAAGGTTATGCTTATCGCTAAAATTGCTGTAATAACCACTTCCACCAAAAAGTACTTTTCCTTTATAATTTATGGTAAAAGCATTTTGTGATGCATGTCCGTGACCTGATGCACCAAAAGGACTGCTTAACAAATAACTGCTTAAACTACGGCTGGCATCAGCGAGTTTTTCATGCATGGCAACAACACCTACATCGCTGAATGTCCTGGCTTTGGATAAATCGTCAAAAGATTTTATAGCGATCTTGCGGTCTGGCTTGTAATTTAAAAGTCTAAACAGCAGATAATCATCCGTTCCTCTAAAATATTCAGGATTATCGGCTTTTATCTTCGCTACATAATTGTTTAGATAGGGATTATTTACTTTAAGACTTAGTGCATCTGCAAACCAAGCTTCGCCTTTCACAATGTATGGAATGTTTTCCCACATATCACCCGTTGCGGTCGATGCGGAACCATTTGGATGGGTATAAATCAGGTAATAAGGTAAGTTTTGCATCCAGGGGAGCTTAAAATAATCTACTCCACTAAAATCACCAAACATTTGCGACAGGTAAATAATGGATTTGAAGTTGACCCTAAAATACCCATTTCCTTCATGCCAGCCACCATCCGTAGTGCCTAAAACTGGGAACCTGGCCGACCAGACCTCATACATATAAGTCAACCATTCTTTTGCCTCGGGTACTTCATTGATTACTGAAACTGTTGCAATTGCCAGGTTCCTTAAAGTAATTTGCCAAACATGATTATCGCTCACATGAAGCTCAAAACGGTTTGGAAGATGATCATAAACCCTTTTTGCCCTTAGTGTAATGATATTTTTTAAGCGGAGCCTTTCTTCTTGATTTAAATAATCATAACCTGCATCATAAAACCAGCCTAAAGCTTCCAGCACTGCGCCACTGGTAAAATCATCGCCAGTAGCCAACCCATTCGGATTCATGTTGGCAATATTCAAGGCCCTTCTTTTTGCATCCAGAATAAAACGTTTGTCTTTGGTTAACTGGAAGGCAATGCAAAGATTTCTAACTGGTGTGCCTACCGCATCACCAAAGCCGTGGTACATGCGTTCGATAATAATCTTTTTTTCCAAAGGCGTTTTACCTGTGGTATCAATAATTCTTTGAGGTTTTTCAACAGGAAGCGGTTCCAACATCAATTTTTCAGCAAATGCAATAAACTTTTTAGCTTCAGGATTATGGAGATTTCTATTGTAAAAATCTTCCCCAATCTGGTTCATGTTCCACAATAATGGGTGTGATCCTTCATTCCGTTTTAGCACCGTTTCTATTGATGGAGAAACTTGTAAACTGGCGTATTTGGGATCTATTAAAAAGTTGTAGGTTTCAGACCAAATCCAATTATTGCTATTTTTAAGTGTGTAGCCGTATTTCCAATACCATTTACCAGGTTTTAAGGCCTGATGCAGTGGATAAACTGCCCAACGCTGTTCTTTACCCGATATTACGTTACTTTTGAAATTTGGATCAGTAGCAAGCATGACCTTATACTTTACATTTCCGATATTGGGATCTTCTGGAACCTCACTGCCACTTTCCATAGGCAAAACCTTGGTTTTACCGTTAGTGCCTGGCCATAATAAGGCCGGAGCGTTGGTTGGAACCGTTATACCATTAGCTGGATATGGCCACTCCCGCACTCGGGCATGAAGTTTTGCTTCATTAACTTGTTTTACACCAAACTGCTGTGCGAAGGAGTTAATCGAGAGCAAGGAAATAAAAACTGCTATAAAAATTTTCATTATAATATATTGAGATACTTTACTACAAACCTGAATTAAATTTATCGCCATTTTTCGTGCACCATTGCTTAAGGTGATTTCTCATTTTTAATAACTTGTTTTTGCTTGCATTTTCCTTTGCCAGATTATGCATCTCTCCAGGATCTTTTTTCAGATCAAAAAGTTGCTCACGCAGAATCCCCTGATTATAAACGATATATTTAAAATCCTTTGTAATTACCGCTCTTCCGCTGATACCCAGCAGTTCTTCGTTATCGGCAAAATCGGTTTCTATGACTAAGGTATCACGGAGTGATAAGCTTGGATTACTCATCCTTTTACTTAAATCTGCTCCTTTCAAATTACCTGGCTTGTTTACAGCGGCAAGCCCACAAATTGTTGGAATAATATCTACGCCGTTGCAAACCAGCATATCATCTGTACGGGGTTTCATTGACCCATCCATTTTGGAAATGATAAAGGGGACTTTCGCGGATTCTTCATATAAAATCTGTTTCTGATTCCAGCTATGGCCTGCATATCCGTCGCCATGATCTGCAGTAAAAATGATGATCGTATTTTTTTCCACGCCATATTTTTGAAGCGATCCTAAGAGCATTTCGATATAACCATCCACTTTTTCAACCAAACGGTTATAAGCCCATCGATATTGCCGCCACTGATCTCCAGTCCAGCCTACTGATGGGTAAGTGCGCAAACCCACTGTTTTTTGCTGATCCCTTACAATTTTCGGTTCCAGTTCGGGAATTCGCCAGTTTGAAGGTAAAGGTGGGCATTCCGCTACAGGTGGGGCATTTGCTAAAACATCCATCTTTAATGTTTCACCCCTTGCCCACTCGCAAATATCATGGGGATTTAAAAAAGAAGCGAATAGCAAAAACGGCTTATCTTTATTTTCCTTAATAAACCTGGCACAAAAGGATGGAGTTGCCGCGTCGTTATAATCCAAAAAAGAAGTATTTTCGATGTATTTAAATCCGTGTTGACCTACTTTGCTTGTGGGTACAGGTAAGTGCCACTTGCCTACATAGCCAGTTTGGTAACCTCCATTTTGAAATATTTTACCCATCATAAGTAAGCTATCTGGCCATTGTCCATCTTTTTCTGGTGCATTGCCAATAAAACCTGTTTCATGAGGCATTTTGCCGCTAAAAATTGAAGAACGCGATGGTGTACACAGCGGCTGCGCACAATAAGCCTTGGTAAAACGAACGCCATTTTTCGCAAGTTTATCCATAGCAGGGGTTTTTAAATATTTGTTCCCCGCAGCACTAATGGCCTCAGCAGTCTGCTGATCGGTCATAATGATCAGAATATTTGGCCGTTTTGGCGATTGGGCAAGAGCATATATTCCTAATAAAGAAAATATGATCATAAAAATAATCCCTTTAAGGGAAAACTTTTCCTTGCCAATAACGTACAATTTCATTTTTTGTAAATTTAAAATCCTGGGTTTTGTCTGGTAATGTTCTTATTCACATCCAGCTCGTTTTGAGGAAGCGGATAAAGTTCATGTTTACCTTTCACAAAATTTGTACTTGCTACATACGCATATTGCGAACGAATGGCTTTAACAGCATCCTGTGTTGCTTTTATCTTATCGCCAAGTAAATTCCATCTAATCAGGTCAGATCGGCGCATACCTTCGAAGCACAATTCCCACGCTCTCTCGTTTTGAATTCTTAGCAGAAAGGCATCCTTAGACAATCCTGTTGGTAAATCTACAGTTGCGTTTGTACGCTTGGTTTGCAATCCAGCTGTTAGTACGGCCCCAGTACCCACCCCGTTAATGCTAAGGGTTGGCGGTGTTGTATAGCCACTTCCTGCATTTAAAATCGTAACGGCTGATATTCGTCCAGACGTGATTACTGGTACTGCATAAGCATCCACGCCCGAACCTGTAATGCTGATTGTTGTAGCAGCTGTATAGCCCGTACCTCCAGCACCAAGCGTAATTGTAATACCATTTCCTGGAGTGTTTGTTGCATACGCTCTTCTTCTCACTGCATTGATGGCATCATAAGCTTCAATAGTTGGCCCATTATTCAACTCGTTATCAATCTCTGCTTTCATCAGCAAAACATCTGCATAACGCATGGCAACATAGTTGATGTTTGTGTAGCTTCTTTCCAAAGCTGAGTTTTTTTGATATTCACGGCTCCACTTTCCTGGCGTCCAGGTTTCATCTTGTCTCGCCGTTAACAGTGGTACACGATTTCCGTTAGCATCCAGGCTATATCTGGCAATCGAAAAATCACGACGAAGGTCTCCGTTATCAAAACTGCTATAGAAAGATGCAGGAACAAAAACTCTATTTAAAGTGCTACCGTAAAGTCCATTAGCCGTTAGGCCTGCATTAAAAAAACCAAAACTAGAACTCGACGTTGTGGTAACTGCTGGCGTGTAAAAAGAAACTTCAAAAAGACTTTCCTTTGGTTCGAATACCTGCTGTGATTGGTTTTTAAAAACCTGGCTATAACTATTGTTTAATTGGTATAGACCAGATCCAATAACCTCATTTACCTGATTCTGTGCGATCTGATAATATTTTATATAATCATTGGGCCTTTGCATGGCGCCGTTGGCGCTCAGTGAATATCCCCCCGCAAAAAGTGCAACACGAGCCAATATTGCCTTTGCACCAAATTTATTAATCCGTTCATCGGTAGGTAGAGATGCAGGCAACACCGCAATAGCTTCTTGCATATCCTTAATTACCTGCTCATAAATTGCAAAACGATCGGTAAGGGGTAATCTTAATTCATCACCCGTAACCGAACTTTTTGTTTTAAAAGGCACATCGCCCCACAACCTAACCAATTCTGAATAATAAAATCCCCTCAAAAACTTGGCTTCTCCCACCATTCTATTTAGATCGGCTTTTTCAGCAACCGATCCATTTGTGTATAAATTCATTTGCGGAATACGTTCTATCACTACATTAGCACGGTCTATTCCAGCATAAAGGGTCGACCATGTATTGTAAAACATTGAGTTTCCAGCCAGATAATAGTAGTGTGAAACCTCTCTAAAGTCATTAACAGTAGTTCCTGGACTTAAAAACTCTGCATCTGTGTCAGCATCATATACCAAAGGAATATTCCATGCGTAGGTATTTGGACTTTTCATAGCTTCATAAACACCAAGTGTAGCTGAGTAGGCTTCACTAACCGATTGAAAATAATTTGCAGAGGTAAAAGACGAATAAGGAGTGGTTTCTACCATTTTTTTGCAGGAAATCAGTGGCATTAGCCCAATAAATCCAACGACTAAAGCCTTTCTTATATTAGTATTTTTCATTTCAATCAATATTAAAGGGATAAATTTAAACCAGCTACAAAAGATTTGCCTCTTGGATAGGCGCTGAAATCCACGCCTGGCGTTAATGGATTATTAATTACACTTACCTCTGGATCATAACCAGAATAATTGGTAAATACATGGAGATTATATGCAGTAAAATACACTCGGGCATTTTTGATTTTTACTTTCTCCAGCCATTTCTTTGGAAAAGTATAACCTAGACTTATATTATTGATTCTTAAGAATGAACCATCTTCTATCGCATAACGGGTTAATCGACCTCCTGTAACCCCTGCAATAGAGGCTACCGTGTTTTTTCCCCTGTTTAATGCTTCCAACTCAACAGGATTGATTACCAGTTGGCCCGCTGCGTTTACATTGGTCCATCGTTCAGCTTGGAAAGCAAGATTACTATTATATTCACCTGAAATGGCCAGATTATTTTGAATGTTAGCGTTATATATATCATTTCCGTAAGTAAAATCCAGGAAGATGCTCAGGTCAATGCCTTTATAGCTAAAATTATTGTTTATACCGCCTGTAAACTTAGGATTCGCGTTGCCAATTACCGTACGGTCGAAATCATTAATCAGACCATCTGGCGTACCATTCGGGCCACTTATGTCGGCATACTTAGCATAACCTGGCTGAACCACGGTACCATTATTTACCACACCCGTTTTTAATGTATATGTGTTAGTAGTGGCATTAAAATTAAAGTCATTTACCTGATACAATCCATCGCCGATATAACCGTACATGATGCCAACAGGTTGTCCAACTTGTAAGATATAATCATTAAAAGCTGTATTATAACTACTTACCAATAAAGAACTTTCCTCATTGCTTAATTTTAAAACTTTTGTCCTGCTGAATGCAATGTTGAAATTTGTATTCCACTGGAAAGCGTCCTTTTTAATATTAATGGTATTTAAAGTAAATTCGATTCCTTTACTCGAAGTTTCGCCAATATTTTGGAGTTGAGTGGTAAAACCAGAGCTGGCAGGAATACGCGTATTATAAAGTAAATCTTTAGAACGGTTATCGTAAATATCTGTAGTAAGGGTTATTCTTTGCTTCAATAAACCCAAATCTAAACCCACATTACGTTGCACCACCGTTTCCCACTTTAAAAATGGATTAGATAGATTAGACTGATAAGCAGTGCTGATAATCTGATTGTTTAAAGGATAGTTACCCGTAACAAATGTACTCAGCGATGCATAATTGGCAATTCGGTTATTACCCGAACTTCCATAACTCACACGCAATTTCAGGTCAGAAAAAATCTTGTTTCCTTCCATAAAAGGTTCTTGTATAATCCTCCAGGCAACTGCTGCTGATGGAAAATAGCCAAATACATTCTCAGATCCGAATTTGGATGATCCATCTCTTCTTAACGAAGCACTCAATAGATACCTGCCTTTGTAGGCATAATTTCCCCTGGCGAAGAACGATAGAAGTTTATCATCCTCGGCATAAGATGTTGGAAAACCCGCAACAGTACCAGCGCCTAAATTATCAAACCCATTGTTAACTGCAGGAAATCCACTTGCGGAGGCTGAAAAATTTTCTAAATAGCTGTAAATGTATTCCTGTCCTACTGAGATATCCATTTTATGGTCACTCGCAAAGGTGTTGGCGTAGGTTAATACGTTATTGAAAGAAACACGTTGAGATAGCGCATCACTAATGCTTCCATTTGGTCCGCCTGCACGAATCGCCTGAATGTTAGTCGCATCGATGAATGTTTTGATCTTATTGGTTTGACTGGTATAGCTAATCAAGCCATTGTAGGTCAGGTGGTCAATAATATTATATCTTGCAGTTGCACTGGCGTTTAAACTTTTTATAGATTGTTTGATTTGACGGGAGTTAAGCGCAACCAGAGGACTTTGGAAAGCTGGACTACCTTGGTTATCCAGCGGATCAATGGCATCATCCAATAAATCTAGATCATTACTATTTTTTCCGCTTATCGGGCGGTATTGAAGTAAGGTTTGTAGAAAACTCAATCTGGCGTTACCCCCCGTTTGTGTTCCTCCGGTTCCATAAATTGCCTGGTTTGAATAATTCACAATACCAGTTACCACGCCTTTTTTCCCTATATTGTTGGTTACAGTAAGTTTCGCGATATCTTTATTTGCACCACTATTCAATAATAATCCATCATTGTTATTTTTAGAATAAAAAAGGTTGTATCTGATCTCACTATTCCCTCCATTGATGCTCACCTTATGATACTGACTCATTACCGTTTTACCTAAAACCTCATCCTGCCAGTTAATTCCAGGTCTATCGCCATAATTGATCTGTAAGGAATCAAAAGAACCATAGGTATTGATAAATCGTTGAAGCCTTGTGGCATCGCGAACTGAATTTTCATAAGCATACTGCGCATATTGAAGCGGACTAAGAACAGGTAGATATTTGCTTGTGATTCTGGCGCCTACATATCCGTCATAGTTTATAGTGGTTTTACCACCCTTAAGTTTTTTGGTAGTTACTAAAACAACTCCATTGGCTCCACGGGCTCCATAAATTGCAGTAGCAGAAGCATCTTTCAATACATCGATCGATTCCACATCCATCGGATCTAAAAAAGCTAACCCTTCAGTTTGTGGCACGCCATCAACCACATACAAAGGTTCATTGCTTTGGGTTATAGATGTTCCGCCTCTAATTTTTATAGATGGTTCAGCCCCAGGATCTCCACTCCCAACGCTTACCTGCATTCCAGCAATCCTGCCTTGTAAAGCCTGCGCTACGTTTTGAACAGGAACTTTGGCTATTTCTGTCCCGCTGATGGATGACACTGACCCCGTTAAACTACCACGGGTGGTTTCCTGGCCATATCCTGTAACCACTACTTCGTTAAGTGTATTGGATTCATCTTGCAATTTGGCATCTATAACAGTTCTGTTATTTACGCTGATTTCTGTCACTTTTGATCCAACGTACCTGTAAACGAGTATTGCATTTGCAGGCACTTTTATTTGATAAGATCCATTTTCCGAGGACATTACTGCATTCTTGGTTCCTTTTTCAAGAATTGTCGCACCTGGGATAGGTTGGTTAGTTCCATCTCGAACCACGCCTTTTACCATAATCACATTTTGAGCTTGTGATACGGTAACTAAGCATAGCAGACATAACATAAGTACGATTTGTTTCATTTCAGTTAGGTTAGTTTGGTATTTATTCTAGAATATGTTGGTTAGTTTATTTTTATATTTTATTTGCTAAAACTTGATTGCAAATATTTAAGTATTTTCAACAACGAATCTATGTTATAGAATCTATTTCGGGTTTTAAATTTGGTTAAATCATTATCAAAATTGATTAATAATGTATTTAAACTACCATTTTTTGCTTCATATTTTCAATTGCACCATACTTTTGAAATACATTTGCTGCACAGCCTAATAACCCTGCTTTGTTACCAAGACCAGCAGCAACAATTTGGGCCGATCCTGGTCCTGTAGGTACAGCCAGTGCCAATACTCGTTTTTCAATCTCCCTGATGTAAAAAGAACCAGATTCACTAATGCCTCCCCCAATAATTATCCTTTGTGGATTGAACAGGTTGATAAAACTTACAATACCTGTGGCCATATAATCAAAATGGGATTCCATCACCTCCATTGCATTACTTTCTCTTAACATGTACCTGCTGACGATATATTTTGCATCAACATGATCAGGAGTATCTTTACAGATAGATTGATAGTGATTGACCATCGCAGTGATCGAAGCATAGGCTTCCAAACATCCTCTGGCACCACATGCACAAGCCTTACCTTTATGATTTATGATAATGTGCCCCAATTCAGTTCCCCTGTTTTTGAACCCGCCATAGAGTTTAGAGTCAATCAGCACCGCACCACCGATTCCAGTACCCACTGTGATGAACACCGCATCGCTACAGTCTTTGGCCGCACCATAAGTCAGCTCACCTAGGCCCATCAGGTTTGCATCATTATCAATAATAATGTTTTTACGGGTAACCAGTTTTAATATGTTGCCCAGTTCTACATTCCTGAAGCCAGGCAAATTAATTCCGCCTGCAATTACTACATTATTCTCGATGATGCCAGGAAACCCTACACCAACTCCAAGAATTGAATCATCATATCTTTTGGCACAAGCATTAATGGCTTCAGTCATATGGCCGATTACAGCACCATGTGTTTTTACATTTTTCAGCGAAATGTTTGTTGAGTACAAAATTTCACCATGGGCATTTACAACCCCGCATTTAATGGAAGATCCGCCAACGTCGATACCTATTGCATTTAATTGGTTCATGTTTAAAACATTTATTTAGGTTGAGATAATTTATGATCAGGATCTACTTGCGATGCAGAACATAATCAAACCCTAAAGTACAGGCATTTCGATATTTATAGTTTCGATTTTAGACTAAAGTATTTAAGTTTTGGCTAATGCTAATAATTTGACTGAGGGGGCAAATATTCCCAGCTGGTGCATTTTAAAAGGTTTCCGTCAAAAAGTTTCTTAATCAAAATCAAAAGCATTTTAACGAAAATCAAAATCAAAAATGCATCGTCTAACCTAATTTCACAATTGCTTATTCAGCAGATTATTTAACCAGCAAAAAGACAAATCTCTCAGATGAAAAAAGTCCTTACCATATTCTTTATTAGTGCCCTGACATTTAAAAGTTATGCACAACAAGAAACGCAATGGTTTTCAAAAGCAACCCGTGTAGTCGAGCTTCAACTTAAGAAAGCTGCAAGCGCCTATAGTCCAGGAAAAAACCCGCGTTCTGTTAATCCTGATGGAACGGTCAGGCTGGCACCCTACAAAGACTGGACAACTGGATTTTTTCCAGGTTCGTTATGGTATGGTTATGAACTTACGGGAGATAAAACCCTGGCTGCTGATGCTAAACGCTTTACTTTAGCCTTAGATTCGGCAAGGTATATTACCAATACACATGACGTTGGTTTTATGCTCTACTGTTCTTATGGAAATGCCTACCGCATTACTGGAAACAAAGAATATCTACCAGCGCTAGAAGATGGTGCAAAGCATTTATTGAACCGTTTCGATCCTAAAATCGGAGTGATCAGATCATGGGACTTTGCCTGGTGGAACTACCCTGTGATTATTGACAACATGATGAATTTGGAATATTTATATTGGGCTTCAAACTTCCTAAAACAGCCCAGCTACGGCAATGCTGCAAATGCTCACGCTTTAACAACTCTTAAAAACCATTTCAGGAAAGATTATAGTTCCTATCACGTAGTCGATTATGACCCAAAAACAGGTAAGGTTATTCGAAAGGCAACACATCAAGGTTTAACTGATGAATCGGCCTGGGCCCGCGGGCAAGCATGGGGACTCTATGGATACGCCATGTGTTACGCCAATTCTAAAGATGAGAGATTTTTAGAACAGGCTGAACACATCGCAGCTTTCATCATGAATCATCCTAAAATGCCAAAAGATAAAGTTCCTGCCTGGGATTTCGATGTTCATAACGCCCTTGATACAGCCGAGCGAGCGCCGAGAGATGCTTCAGCCGCAGCAGTTATTGCATCAGGATTATTAGAACTGAGTACACAGGTTAAGGATGGCAAGAAATATTTCACCTATGCAGAAGATATTCTAAAATCTCTTTCATCAGATGACTATCTGGCGAAACCAGGTGAAAACAAATATTTTATTTTGAAACACAGTGTTGGTGCTTTCCTTTATAATTCAGAAATTGACACTCCACTTGACTATGCAGATTACTACTATCTGGAAGCCCTGAAACGTTATAATGAAATCGCAAAAATTGATTTAAAATCAATCAAAAAAAATTAATACAACATGAAATTAAAAGTATTAACATCCCTGATTGCCCTTGCAATTTCTGGTCTAAGTTTGAAAGCGCAGCAAAGCCCGATTTCAAAGGAAGACTTCGACAATATTAATTTAAACTATCCTGGACTGGAAAAAGTAAATCAAAGCTTTCAATCAGCGAAGTACGATCAAGCTGCCCAAGAGCTATTAGTTTATTACCGTAACCGAAAAAAAATACACCACCCTGATTTCAATATCGGAGATGAGCAGCGTTTCAAAGGAAAATCTATAGGGGCAGCAAACCAAGAGAAAGCAGATAATGCATTGCTTCATAAATTCCAGCCACATAAAGGTTATGGATTTTTCGATTACGGAAAAGAAATCAACTGGCAGCTTTGGCCAGTAAAAGATAATGAGGTAAGGTGGCAGTTGCATCGCGTATATTGGTGGCAATCTATGGGATTGGCCTATAGAAGCTCAGGAGATGAAAAATATGCCAGGGAATGGGTTTATCAATTCCGCGATTGGGTTAAGAAAAACCCATTAGGTCTTTCTGCAGATAATGATGCTTATGCCTGGAGGCCATTAGAAGTTTCAGAAAGAGTACAAAGCTTGCCAGGAACCTTCAATTTATTTCTGTCATCACCTGAATTCACGCCCACATTTTTAATGGAATTTTTGAAATCTTTCCATCAGCAGGCGGATTATATTCCACAACATTACTCGAAAGAGGGCAATCATCTATTATTTGAAGCCCAGAGGGTATTATTTGCTGGAGCATTTTTTCCTGAATTTAAAGCATCGCCATTCTGGAGAAAGAGCGGTATAGATATACTAAACACAGAAATCAAAAAGCAGGTTTATGCCGATGGAGTGCAGTTTGAGTTATCCCCCGTATATCATATTGCATCTATTGAAATTTTTCTCAAAGCTTTCAACGCTGCAAAAATGGCTGGCGTTGAAAGTGAATTCCCTGAAACTTTTAGTGAAACCATTGAGCGGATGATCATGGCTAATATCGATTTTTCATTCCCAGATTATAGTGCACCAATGTTCGGCGATTCGTGGATTGCGGATAAGGCGGGAAGAATAAAATTATATCAGGCTTGGGCTAAAAGCTTTCCAAAGAATAAAGTTATCCAATATTTTGCAACGGAAGGCAAAGAAGGAGAACGCCCAGATCACCTTTCTCACGCATCAAGCAATGCGGGTTTTTATACTTTCAGAAACGGATGGAACAACGAATCAACAGTGATGGTTTTAAAAGCAAGCCCTCCGGGAGAATTCCATGCGCAACCAGATAACGGTACATTTGAGCTTTATGTTAAGGGTCGAAATTTTATGCCTGATGCAGGAACTTTTGTTTACAGTGGCGATGCGGAGATAAATAAGCTACGTGAGCAGTATCGCCAAACCAAAATGCACAATACACTAACATTGGATGATCAGAATATGGTAATCACAAATGCTAAACAAAATAAATGGAAAACGGGTAAAATGATGGATGTATTAACATTTACCAACCCGAGTTATAAGGATTTAGATCATAAGCGAACTGTACTTTTCGTTGATCAAAAATATTTTATCATTATCGATAGAGCAATCGGATCTGCAACAGGAAAACTGGATGTTCGCTTTCATTTGAAAGAGGATGCCAAGCCAGTTTACGATAAATCAAAAAACCTAATATATTCCACCTATGGCGATGGCAATAACTTGTCGATCCAATTGCTTAACCCTGCTAAAACAGCCTTATTAGAAGAGCAAACTAAAGTTTCTTACGAGTATAGAAAAGAAATGCCCCGACCAGCAGTAGCCTTCGAAAAACAAAAGGTAGATGCAACAACACCGTATTTCATCAGCGTAGTTTACCCTTTTACAGGTAAAAAAGCACCAGAGATAACGATGAAGGAAAATACTGGAAATGACTTTGTTCAGGGCCGATTAGATTTCACATTAATCATTAACGGAAAAAGCCAAAACGTTAAAACCAACATCAATCCGTAAAGACTTTTGTGGTATCCTATTATTAACACATCTAACCAAAGAGAATAATGAAAAACATAAATCTCATATCGCACAAACACCTGATATTTATTGCGTTTATAGCACTGTCATGTAGTAAAGAAAGCACTGTTGACAGTCAAGATCGTGTTTCGACGCTATCCTTAAATGATAAAAACAATGTTAAGAAAGCGAGTGATACATTTAATAATGGCGATACAATCCTTAATGTAAATTACGAAACTGGCACCTTTGATTCAGGGATTACGGGCCTGACGGCCACTCATGCGACAGCCTCAGACGCTGCATATATGGTAAGTCCTGCGGGCAATGGCAGCAACTTTGCCATTGCCCATAAAATTGTTTATGGCGATACCACATATAATTCTGATGGAAACATAAGAAGTGAAAGTGATGCGATAGCCATACAGAAAGCGAAGTTTTTCCCTGGTGATGAACGCCGTTACGAATTCAGCGTTTTATTAAAAGACTGGACACCCTGGGTTTCTGGACCTACCTACGAAACAACAATATACCAACTTAAAGTATCAGGCAATTCTACCTCTGGATCTGGTGTTCCTCTACAATTTCGAACTGCAAGAAATGCAATGCGTTTAAGATATGAAGGTTCTACTTCCATAAAAGACATTATTACAGACTTACGCCCATATGTAAACCAATGGTTGAATTTTAGGGTCGATGTGCAATGGGCAGACAATAATACAGGTTACATGAAAACCTACATGAAGCTTCCAGGCCAAAGTAGTTATATCCTGGTTGATGAAAAAACGAACTATACCACGTTTGCAGGCAATGTAAGTATTGGAAATGTAGGCTACATTAAATGGGGAGTTTATGTAACTCAAGCGCCCTTAACCCGTATTGCCTACCATGATAACATCAAAATTATTAAGTTGCCACTGCAATAATTTTCCCAAACATATTCAATAAAATCTTTCTGTTAAAACAGCTCTTATTACGGACTGCAAATGGAATGGGATAAGCGACGGTCATTGCGTTGTCGGAAGTAAATTTATTAATCTTTTTATACGGATTTTTAATATCAGAAATTACAAAGACCATGTCTAAGTGGTTTCGAAAATTATTCAAATTAGAAGGAAAAAATTAACTACAAAACTCCTCGACTGGAAGATAAAAACTAAGGTCAACAAAAAGCTATTTAAAAATACCTTCTGGGAGTATTGCGGTCCAGGATTTGGGAAAGCTTTCGACACCAAAAATTTCGGCTATTACTCTGGAAGTATTTTTGTTGCTGTTATAAATTTGAGTGATACCAGTCTTCTTGATTTTTGGACCAGTAATAGCCCATGGAATTTGCATTTCCTCCATGCTCACACCACCATGACCAGTTCCCTTACCGCCGTGATCAGTGATAAGCAAAAAATAGGTATCCTTGGCCAGATCATTTACTTCCAATTTTTTAACAAATTCACCAATAGCCTGGTCTGCTTCCTTAACTGCATCAATATACTCGTTCGACATCCACTTAAAACCATGCCCAGCGTGGTCAATTCTTACACTATATAAAAAAACGAGTTGCGGACTTTTTTTGTTATCCAAAATAAATTGTTCTGCTGATTTATAGTTATTAACAAATCCATCTTTTTCTTCAAATGAAGCCACATCTAAATACTTCTTATTCATTGAATTGATCAACTCGGCCCAGTTGTAGTAAAAAGCAGTTTTAATTGCTGGCCTAGCATCTTTTAAAACCTTGAAAATGGAAGGAAAATACCCTTCACCATCTGCATCCAATGCCTGAAGTTCGTGCTTATTTAAAACCCAGCTGTTATTGGTAACACCATGTTCTTCAGGTCCGGCACCAGAAAAATGGCTCGTCCAGTTTGGCAATGTTACCGATGGCATTACTGGCCTGGTATCAAGAGAAATCAGTCCATGTGCAAAAAGTTTATCGATATTTGGATGTGGTATTTTCCTGTATGCTTCAGATGAAAACCCATCCAAACCAATAATGACCACACGCTGCCCGAAAACGTTTGATAGAGATATTAAGAAGACAATCAATAGAATTGATATAATTTTTAGAGATTTCATATTTTAAAATTTTACAATCAACAAAAAAACCTAGTTAAAAACTTTGATTAAATGATCAAAATTTTAATCCACTGGAAAAAACTACCCTTTTTTCACAAAGCGAACTGCCCATACGCTTATTGAGGATAATATACACAAAATGGAGATAATGATGAATATACTATTGGTACTTCCCGTAACATCAATTGCGAAGCCTAAGATTGGTTCTCCGAATGCCGCAAACATATAACCTGTCATCTTCATAAAGCCTGTACCTGTCAGATTACTCCCCAGCAAATCAGGGCTTAGAGGGAGAGCCTGCAGCCATAGCATACAACCCAAGACCTTACAACGTTCTTCTTCACGCTACTAATTGTTGATTAGTTCAGCATCAGGCGCCCATGCCATCGACTGAAAGTAACCTTCAATGCCCAACAAAAGCATGATTATGGTAGGACTAACAGAAAAACTAATGGCAATATTAGTTATAATGGAGAGGTATGCACCAGTCGTCAACATAACCCTTGCGGTGAACTTATCAGTAAAGGAAATACTCAAATCAGCTTTTTTGCTACTGGATTATTTAATATCACAGTTATCAATAAGTTGAGTGCCCTGTTTTGCATTCGTAGTTAGGCTCGTTGATCCTGTTTTTATAAAATCTCCTTGCATATAGTAGTTATTTAATTGGACAGGAAGACTACCATCTTTAATTCTAATTAACCATTCTCTCTGACACGCAGATACAGAGCCTTTATCATTTTGGGGATACGTCATGCTTGACTCATGCGAAAAACCGACCACATGCCCCATTTCATGCGCAAATGTAGAAACAGGCTCAAACATGGCTTTGTTAATTACTGAAGCCGCTATACCAAGTGTCCCTCCGCCGCCAAGGCCCGTTACGCCACCCTCACAGATCCCTAAACTTAATTTTGTTTTATTAACTATATTATTGTAAGCGGTCAGTTTTTCTGCTGGTGACATCAATATAACGTCGTTATTGGTGATGGATTCGTTTAGAAAAGACTGTCGCATATTGGTAGCGCTGCTGTATAGATAAGCCATATTAATTAATAAAGCACTATATTTTCTAAAATCCTGTGGCGTGGGATTGTCTTTCCAGTTTTCCTGATTATGGTTTGGATCAAAATCATTAGGCTTGAACTGCCACTTCATCTCACCAGCTTTTTTGAGTTTCTGCAATAGTGGAGTGGTACCTGTGTAATCAAAGCTTACCTGCGATGGTGCAATACCCACAGTTTTATATTGAGCTAAACTGACAATTTTATTCGTTTGGTTTTCAAAGAAATCAGTGGTTTCATTAACAAAAGGATATTTTATTTTTTTGGTGGTATGTGCTTTAATATCAGCAACCAAAAGTTTAACAGGCTCATCTCGACCATTAATTTTTAGCAGAATAGTGACCTCTTCAATATCTAACGGAACAAAATTTGTAATCTCAATGGTGGTATTATCGATAGCATTTACGCTAATTAACCTTGTGAAATCGATTCTTCTATTTTCGGCAGTGTAAATATTTAATCCCTCGCCGTCTTCGAAGATTCGTTCATCATTGTTACTGGGAGCAATTACAGCCTTTGGCGTAGTAATGGTTGGAACAGCACTTGGATCTTGATCTTTACGGCAAGAGCTTATCATAAGAAATGTTGTTAAAAGAATAACTGTTGCGCTGTTATTCATAAAGCTCAACCTCGAAATTTTGTTTTTCAATAGTAGGTGATTATAGTTATGTAAAGTAAACAATTAGGGAAATTTGTTAGTCTTGATTTGGTTAAAATTTTAGGAGCATTACTTTAGCTGAAATTAACTTCGCCATAAAATCAGTTGCGAAGATTTTAGTTGTTTCAAAAAAAACGTAAAATAGAAGGTTATATTACAATAGCCCGAAATTGTCGGTATAAAACTTGTCGCAACCTAAAAAAAATCAAAAAAAAGAGATGTAATCAAGTGTATGCCTGGAATCGAGCACTGGCATGGCGCAACTTCGAAAACCGGTGTCACTTATATTGCAACATCTCCCGCAGCAAAGGAAAAACCATCTGGTTAAAAAAAGTTTCAGACGATGATTATTACGGCAAAAAATAAATTAGTTATAGTGGGTAATCACTATTAAGAGTTGGGCGCAAAAAAAGGTCATAATATCATTTATGACCTTTTAAAAATTCAGGTCGGCTACAGTCCAAATTAGCAACAAATTTATAGCTGATTTAAGGCGAATCAGCAGAACCAGAACTAAAATGATTAATTATTTGGTCACATCTCACTAGCAAAAATTTACGAAGTAACCTTTAAGCATGTCAATGTCATGGATTTGCCGAGATGAATAGACTGATATTTTACAGTAGTCTAAGTTTTGCCTCTTTTTGTGAACTATGAATAACTTTAGAAAGAAATTCCATTTTCCCACATTGCTTTCACGTCTCCATCAGTTCTTGGTAATAATTTTTCTAAAGTCTGCACAGCCTCTGCCTGTATTTCTTCGATAAACGGCCGCAAACCTGTATTATATGAATGAAACGCGGATTGATAATCATCCTGGAACATGATAAATGCATCAGCTAAAGCAGTTGCTCCAATAATTGCCAACGAACCGCCCATTCCTGCTGCTGGAGAGGCACAATAACCAGCGTCGCCAACTAAAGCTACTCTGCCTTTTGTCCAGGAGTGCATTTTTATCTGACAGAATTTATCAAAATAAAATGATGTAGAATTCAACAATTCATTCTGAAGCTCAGCTGTTCGCCAGCCCATGCCTTTCATTTGCAGGGACACAATTTCTTTCAATTGGTCTTGCTTACGAAAATCATAGCTAATTTCATTTTCAGTCCTGAAAGTAAAAATAACATCCGTCTTGTTATTATGGGCATACAGCGCTGCACCTTTATTAGGCTCCGAATACATTTGATAGGTGCCATTTTCAACCAGCAGTTTATCTACAATAGCTATCGAAAAATATTGCCCCAGGAAATGAGCAAATTCAGATTCCTGTCCAAACCAGATTTTCCGAACTGCTGAGTGTATTCCATCGCATCCAAAAACATAAGCGTAATCATCTTTAGAGCCATCTTTAAAAAATACTTCAATATTATCCTGAGTTTCATTTAATGCAGTAATGCTGTTATTAAATTTTAGCTCTGCATCAGTTTTTATCTGATCATACATCATATGGAGCAAAGAATCTCTTTCGATTTCAAATTCATCATCTGGCAATTCTTCACCTGGTTGCCTTAATACAAAGCTGAAGCCTGTCTGATCATTTGCATTTTTGAACTCCCATTTTTCTGGCCCGATCCTCATTTTTTTTATCTCTTCAAAAAGGCCCATTCTTTTAACGATCTCCACTGTCGGGCCTTTAATATCAACTGGTGTGCCTCCTTTTTTCAGTTCAGAGCCAATCTCCACGATCGTAACCTGGTAACCTATTTTATTCATCCAATATGCCATGGTAAGGCCAGCAAAACTCGCCCCTGATATCAGCACTTTTTTATTTAATTCCATTTTCCCTGTTGATTAACATTTCAAGGCAAAGTTCATTTTCTTTAGCCTTTAAAAAAATGACCAATCAAAGCAAGTATTGGACTAATCGTGGTTTTTATTCCTGAACGTTATCGCAGAAATCCCAGTTACCTTGGAGAACAATCTTGAAAAATAAGGATAATCGACATACCCAAGTTCAAAAGCAATTTCCTTTACCGACTTATTGGTATGGTAAAGCAATCTTTTAGCCTCTAAAATAATTCGCTCTTGAATAAGGTAAGAAACAGAATAACCTGTACTTCCCTTTATGCAGTCATTTAAATAGGGTGTAGAAATATGTAATAGTGCAGCATATTGGCCAGGCCGTTTTAGGTTGATGTAATTTTTTTCCAGCAGTTTTCTGAAAGCTGTAGTCACTTTTTCAAATCGTGAAAAGGTCTCATCGGGTTTGGCTAGATTTAAAAATTGCGACAGCAGATAAGCAATCAATGTATTACAACTGTCTCGGAGTAGTGGGTAATATAGTTTATTGTTTCGTTGTCCGTAAAAATTCAGACAAAGAGAGAAGCTGCTCGAGATAATGGAGAAAGCTTGTTTTTCCAATAAAAATGGAGCTATTGGATTGAGCTCCTGAAGTATATTGAGGTATTCTGTATTTAGGTTTTCGCTATTAATGGATAGAGAACTCACAATAATATCATCGATATCCAACATTCTATGTACCTGATCTGGATGCAGATATACAACTGCTGGTGCTGAAACATTATAGGTTTTGAAATCAATTTCAATTACAACTTTGCCTTTTTCCAATATATGAAAAGTATAACCCTCATCACGGTGTGCCTGTGCGGCATCTTCAGCTTGTTGTGCAGTTGCAAAATAAGACTTTTTAAGATTGTTTCTATCAATGGAAATACCAAGGTTTAGCATATCTCCCATCGTATTAATGGGTATCTTATTTTTGTTTTTCCGCATATAATATTACAACACAAATCTAGTATAAAAGTACATTACAAAAATCATTACCAAGTATATCCAATTTAAAACCCTTTTTCAAAAGCGTTTACTTTGCCAAACGAATTGGTTTATTAAAAAGCGGATGATGAATACTTTTGAAACTAATATAGACAATATTCTAGCGTAGTATTGACGCATAATGATGTTTGAAATTTCTTAACTATTCATAACGTCAAACAGTTAAAATCATTACACTGGGTGATTTTAAAAATTATGCCTGTTTATTTTATTTTTGAATTGAATTTTCAAGTGTTTTTTTTGAATAAAGCTTACGGATCAGACTAGGTAGGGCAATCAGTAAAAGCGGCAGCGCAACAATAAATCCTCCGATTACAGCAATTGCCAATGGTTGGTGAAGTTGTGCACCAGCACCTATTCCTAATGCCAATGGCATCAGTGCAATAATCGCCCCTAGTGCGGTCATTAATTTAGGCCTTAACCGTGTCGAAATAGCGAAAGTGATGGCATCATCTACTTCATTATCGTGCAACGACTCCTTAAACTGTAAGAAAGTAAAAATTGCATTTTCACCGATAATCCCCACAATCATAATCAACCCTGTATAACTACCTACGTTTAATGGCGTTGCCGTTATAAACAATGCCAAATAGCTGCCTGAAATACCCAGAACTGAAATCAGGAGAATTAAAAATGCTATTTTAAAATCCTTGAAAAGGAATAAAATAACACTAAAAACAAGCAAACTTGATGCAATAAGGATAGTCAATAATTCAGAAAAAGATTGTTGTTGCTCCTTGTAAGCACCGCCATATTCAATGTGATATCCTGAGGGCAGATTTACTTTTGATTTGATAGCTGACTGAATATCATTCATTACACTTCCCAAATCTCGGTTATCTAATCTGGCAGTAATGGCACCAATGGTTTGCAGGTTTTCCCTTTCCACTTCAGCACTACCTGGTTTCAGCTCAACTTTAGCTAAATTCTGAATTGGAATGGCAGTTCCATCAGGCAGAAAAATCTTCATCCTCGAGATATCAGAAATACTAAATTTTCTACTACCCGGATAAACCATTCGGATGGGAGAAAGTTGTTGTTTATCATACAAATCACCGATTACATTACCTTGCATGCCCGTTTGAACCTGCAACTGAAACGATGCAGGCGTTACACCGTATTGAGCAAGCATAGCAAAATTAGGCTGAACATTTACGGTTGGGCCAGATAATACAATCCCATCAAACACATCAGCTGTTCCACTTATCTTGGAAACCAAATTTGCTACCTGTTTTGATAAGCCCTGTAATTTTTGCTGGTCGTTACCAAAAATTTTAATCTCGATTGGCTGAGTCGAACTCATTAAGTCGCCAAGCATATCGCCAATCACCTGGCCAAAATCCACCACTAATGCAGGCTGTGTACTTTCAACATGTGTTCTGATCTCAGAAATCACCTCATCTGTACTTTTTGTTCTATTTGGTTTGAGTTGAATCAGGTAATCCCCTGTATTAGGCTCGGTAATGAAAAAGCCCATTTGTGTTCCCGTTCTTCTCGAATAAGCCTGCACATCAGGTATTTTAACAATTTCTTTCTCCACTTCTTTCAACATCCTATCGGTTTCTTCAAGCGATGTTCCTGGAGGCGATGCGTAATCCAAAACAATACTCCCCTCATCCATTTCTGGTAAAAACCCTGTTTGTAAGCGAGGAAAAACCACTGCAATGGAAGCTATTAAGATCAATATAAAAACAAAACTAATATACGGTCGCTGAATAAAATAACGCACCCAATTTTGTGGCTTAACCTCATGAACAACAGCTTGCCTGCCTGATGCATTATTGTGTGAATCTTTTGTGAGCAACAGAAAAATTACGGGTAAGCCAATCCAGGTTACAAAAAACGAGCAAACCAGGGTAATAATCATGGTATTGGTCATTACCTGAAAATAAGACCCTGCAACCCCTGTCATAAGTACGAAAGGCACGAAAATTACAATAGTACTAATCGATGAACCCAACATTGCAGGAAAAAGATAATGAATCGCCCTTCCAAGTAAAGGAACTGTAGGTTCATCAGGATGCTCCTCGTGTGTACGATGGATTTGTTCTACTACCACTATAGCATCATCAATAATTAATCCAATGGCCGCTGCAATAGCGCCCAAAGTCATGATATTTAGAGAGTAACCGATAAAATAAAGTAAAATCACCGTTAGGCAAAGCGTAACTGGAATAGTGATGAGGATGGTTGCGCTGGCTTTAATTGAATGCAGGAAAATAATGGCGACAATGATGGCCAGTACTAATCCTATCCATAAACTATCACGAACGCTTTTGACCGATTCGTTTACAAAATCAGCTTGTACGTAATAGGGTTTGATGGTGATCCCCGCAGGAAGTATGGTTGCGAGCTGACTAACCTTTGTGGCCATTTGGCTCGAAAGGTCAACAAGGTTGGCGTTAGGCTGTTTAATAACTGCAATCAGAATTCCGTCTTTACCATTTGCATTTATTCGGGTATATTCTACACTTTGTTGTATGCTAACCTTGGCAATATCGCCAACTTTTAGTGTACGGTTTCCCTTTCTGGTGAGTACAAGGTCTTCAAGGTCAGTTTTGGTTTTTACCGTTGCATCGGTAACCGAGAGGTATAAATAATTATGGTCGGCTAAATAGCCGTTCGATTTTATAAAATTGGTTTGAGAAAGTACAGTGCTAATTTGATCTGGTGATATGCCTAGCGTTTGCATTTTGGATACATCAAGTTCCAGCCAAAATTCCTTGCTTTTCCCTCCAATAACCCGAATTTCAGATACACCTGTAACTTGTGAAAGAAAAGGTTTCACGGTATAAGTGGCAATCTTTTTCAGTTCTGTAGGCGAATATTTATGGCTCTCCAAGCTATAGCCGCTAACGGGCAAAATGGAGGGGTTCATTTTCTCAACCGAGATATTTACCCCTGCCGGCAATGTTGCGCTGATTTTTGCAATCTGCGATTCGATTTGTTGCTGGCTTAAATTGATATCTGCTCCAGGATTCATAAATGCCGAGAGCTCGCAACTTCCACGACTGGTTGTACTCCTTACCAATTGTAGATTTGGCACTTGCTTTACCGCATTTTCCAACGGACGTGTAACCGTCACCACCATTTTATCAACTGGTTGCAGTTCAGAATCGGCAATAATTTTAATCTTCGGAAAAGTGATTTCGGGGAAAAGTCCAGTTTTCAGTTGCTGAAAAGAATAAACACCTCCAACCAGAATAATGACCAGTACGGCCAGAATAGGATTTCTATGAGAGATAAAAAAGTTTTTCATGCTATTTCTGAATCTTAACTTTTGCTGTATCGGCAATTCCGTAGTTACCTGATGTGATAATTCTATCCATTGTGGAAAACTTAGGACTCAACACTTCCGTCGTACTGCTGTTTTCGATGCCTTTCCTCACATTTACTTTTACCGCTGTAGAATCGTTAATGAGTTTCATTACCCAAAATTCATCTTCCGTTTCATTGGCTAATACCGCAGATTTTGGTAGCACCTGTGCATTTGGATGGCTGAGTTTGCTCAGTTTTACTTTTGCAATTAACCCCTCTGGAATATCTTTGCCTATTGGAACTTTAATAATATATCGCTGAGTTTGCGCTAATGAATCAACCGCAGGCATTGTTCCAGAAACAGAACCTGTTAATGAGGTTCCATCGGGTAGCAATACATTCAGGTTTCCGTTTTGCTTAATGATTTGATTAAGCTCGTAGGGCAGGTCTAACAAAAACACTAAACTATTACGATTGCTGATGGTTGCCAAAGCCTCACCATCTTGCACATAATCGCCTTTTTGATGATTAACCTGAACGATAATTCCGCCTTGTTCTGCCCTAATATTTGAAATCCCTGAAAACTTAAGACCAGGATCGAGCTTATTAATGGTATTGCCAATCGATCTTGCTTCTTTGGTAATCAGTGTGAAAAGATTTTGCCCGCTGCCTACTTTTTGACCAGTTTGTGCGTTAGCTTTTTCGATATAACCATTGATGTTTGCTTTAACAAAGCTCTTTTCTAAATAAGCAGACGTTGCAGAAAGCTCAACATATTCAGCCAGTAAACTATCGCTCACATGCGTAATTTGTACTGGTGTAACTGGAGATGGCGTATCTGCTGTAGTTTCAGGTGCTGAACTGCTACAAGAAGAAAGTGTAATTGCAACAGCGATGCTGGCATAAATCAATTTTAAATATTTTTTCATTATCGGTTCCAATAATTATATTGATTAATCAGTTTTAAGAGGCTTATAGTAGTTTGTCTCAGCAGATTTTGTGCAGACATATAATTGTTAATTGCGATTACAAAATCCGCCACCCGCAAATCGCCTGTATGCATCAGTTTACTATCCACATCAATCAATCCTTTACTAAATCTGATTTGATCGTTGATTTTTCCAAAAAGCGAATTGGTTTGCTCAATTTGCTGACGAATTAAATTGAGCTGTTGTGTTTGTTGCCTAACAAAAAATGTTCTGTAATTTGAGATGGTTTCTGAGGCCAGATCTAGTTTATTAAATTGCATTTTTTTCTGATGACCATCGTAAATCGGAACAGAAAATGTAAATCCCACACTAGCCCCAAAATTTTTGTATGGCTCAAGCACCAGTGATGAACTATATCCGCCATTAGCATATAAGCCAAGTTTTGGTTGATAATTTAGTATGACGGAACGCTTTTGATTTTCATTCTTCAAACTATCCAATTCAAATTTCCTTTTAAAAAAACTAATTTCGACGGAAAGCTTATACGATTTAAGTTTCGGCTCCTCTAACCGGATTGAAGTGGTATCAGCAATTCCAGATAAGTAATTTAGTGTGGCCAAATCATTTTTATACTGCAAAGCTGCTTGTTTTAAGCTTAATTCCTGCTGTTGCAGTGTAACCAAAAAGGTTAAATATTCTGATTGTTTGTAAATATTACTTCTGGTTAAAGTTTTAAGCAAAGCTTCTTCCTTTTTAAGTAATGTAACCACCTCAATGTTAAACCCTACCTGTTCTTGACTGGCAAAAGCCAGAATATATTGGTCGGCAATAGAACGATTTAAATCGAATGTCGACACTTGACTTGCGTACCTAATGGAGTCGCTTTGCAACTTTACGCTTTCTAACTGATTATTAATACGTTTTTTATTCAGTAAATCGTAATTCACATTGAGCAAAGCATCTAACGATTGTCCATTGGTTATGACTTCATCATAACCATAACCATGAATTATCGGTGCATACAATCCGCTTGAGGTTCCAGTGACTTGGGGTTTCCCCGTTGCCCGCACGATCAGACTATCGATACCTGCAGATTTGCGCTGGTTTTCTAAATCCTTTAGTACAGGACTCGAAATTTTCGCCTGGTTAAGGAAAAAATCAAGATTTTTTGTTGGTTCCTGCGCTTTCGCAAAAAGTGAAGCGCTAAGAAGTATACCAATGGAAAAATATTTGAATTTCGTTCTCATTTACTAAAATTTATTCCTTTAGTTAAAACTTGTGCAATTCTGCTAAAAGTTTAGCGGGGCATTACCTTTGGCCTAGTTAAGTGGATTTCTTTATAAATTTAAAATCTTCCGGATAGCATCAAACCCGATGCTCCAGGTTGGTAAAAGGGCATCAAAGTAAATTTGCTATCTTTCTTTTTATTGAAAATTTGTTTCATGTAAGGATAAATCAGGTATGCAATCTTAGTCGAGGCAATTCCAAATCCCGCACCAGCAACAACATCGCTGAACCAGTGTTTATTATTGTACATTCTTAAGGTTCCTGTAGCAGTAGCTACAAAATACCCTGCATAGCCAATCCAAGGGTTAACATCCTTATATTCCTGATGCAAAAATTCTGCAGCCATAAAAGCAGATGCGGTATGGCCAGATGGAAATGAATTTTCTCCATTATTATTCGGCCTCATCCTGCCAACGCCCTGTTTAACAAAATGAGTAGAAACCCCCATAATCGCAGCAGAAGTTACATAAAGCATAGAGGCATCAAACAGATTATGTTTGCCTTTTACGCCTGAAAGATTTAGTGCATAAACAGCCGCCGCTGGTGCAAACTGTAAATAATCATCAACATGGGCTGCAAACAAAGGATGGTCTTCCTGTAGTTCTGCTTTTGTACTCAAGTCAAGCTGTTTTAAGGCACCCTTATCATAAACAGCTGCAAAACCATAACCCGCCAGAACAGCTGGGGCGATGAATGAGATCGCCTTAAATTTGTTTTTTGGAACTGAATTACCCGAATACCATCTTCCCAAAGAATCTACATTTGAAGTGGCTTTTAAAGAATCTATACTTTGCGCAAAAGAGGGGAATGTTGCTGCTGTAAACAACAACATTATATAAAAGTACTTAGCCATACTAAGGTTTTACAGGATTACCATTTACATCAAACAATAAGTCTTTTCCTTTTACTTCAGCCTCATAACTTACACTGCCATCAGCCTTGGTAATTTTAGCCGCTTCGGCTACTTTCATACCTTTTAACTTAGCCATTACAGCGGCTGGAAACTCACTGGCTTTGATAGAAACTTCCGTTTCCAATAAAGACCCTGCTGCTGAATAGGCTTCGGAAGTTTCCTTACCATTTAAAGTAAAGCCAGCCTCGTAGTTTTGTTTTTCAATCTCCCAGTTTACTTTAACACCGGGATGATTTTTTGTAAAAGCAGTTTTAACTGCAGATGGTATTTTTGACGCCGCAACGTTCTGTGCGAATATAGCGGTAAGCAAACCGCCCATTAATAAAAAAATTCCAAAAATCTTTTTCATAGTTTTTATTTTTTATCAAAACTATAAAGCAATTATGTAGGAATTCTGTAGTTAAGCCTAGCGATCAAAAAAAATAGAAAAATAATGCATTTTCTTTACCTGCTCATAATCAATCTGATAACCATAAAGATTACACACCTGCTTGGAGATAGCAAGGCCAAGTCCCATCCCGTCAGATTCATTAGATTTTGAAAAACGGTCAAAGAGCTTTGTTTTAGTTTCAAAGTCTTTTCCTGTATTTCCAATCACAAGTTTTACATTGGAAAGTTCAACAATAATCTTTCCGCCTTTGATATTGTGCCGAACTGCATTGCTAAATAAATTATTTAATAAAATATCAGCCAAATACCTGCTCATGTTGATGGTTTTTTCACATAGGATAACCTCCAGTTTCAACCCATCCCTTTCCAGGAGTTCTTCGAACTGTCTCGCCTTTTGCGCAACCAGCTCTTTCAGGTCTATGGCTTGAATATCGCCAATCAGGTTATTCTCAATTTTTGCTAACAGCAAAAGTGATTGATGAAGCCGGGAAAGCCTTCCAGTTGCCTGGTAAATATCTTCCAAAAGAGCACCTTGCTGTTCAGTAAAAACATCGGTTTGCACAAGTGAATCAAGTTTCGAATTGATCACAGCCAGCGGGGTCATCATTTCGTGTGAAGCATTGTCTGTAAAACTTTTGAGCTCTTTATAATCGTAACGAACACGTTCTGCCATCGCATTTACGGACTGGGTAAGTTCATTAAATTCATCAATTCGGGTTGGTTCAATCCCCACATGTTCCGAAGAAGTCACCTCAAAAACCTTCATCCTCTTCAGAATATTGTAAAAAGGTTGCCATAGTCTGTTGAGCACAAATCGGTTGATTAAAAAAAGGCAACCAAGTAAAATGATGGTTACTCCCAAAGTGATCAATAAAATGACCCGCACCAGATCCTCGGACTCCACCCTGGATTTGGTAATGGTAACCAGAATATGCTCTCCTTTCAGTTCGACGATAGTAATAAGCCTTCTTCCAGGCTCTTCCTCATTCTCCTTTGGATTGAAATAGGTTGTATAGCTAAAATCACGAACAGTTACACTGTCTTTCGGGGCCTTTCGATAAGACACGCTTTGATCGATGTAGCTTGCAGGTAAGGGAAGCTTTTGAAAAGTTCTGGTGTATTGCTGAATTTCCTCCTCCTCTACGGCTAAATCCTTATCCAGTTTGTTTGTGAGAATGAGGTGGATAAAAAGGTAATATATGACGCCTGTCGCAATGAGAACTACGATGGAAGTTATGATATTTACCCTATTATAGTAAGTTGTTAACTTCATACGTCTGCAAATTTATAACCAATACCATACACTGAGCGCACATAATCTTTAGCACCACCTTCTGAAAGTTTTTTCTTGAGATTTTTCATATGGGTGTAAATGAAATCGAAATCGTCCGAAAGGTCCATTTCATCTCCCCAAAGATGCTCTGCCATTGCGTTCTTTGTAACTACCTTGCCTTTGTTTGACAGGAAATAAACCAGCAGGTCAAACTCTTTTTTGGTCAGCACAACAAGCTTGTCATCCACCGTAACTTTCATGGCTGCAACGTCGATCGTGATCTCGTTAAATTTGATTAGGTTATCACCGTCAAAATTCTTTCGCCGCACAATAGCGCTTACTCTTGCCTTAAGTTCAGAAAGATGGAATGGCTTCACCAAATAATCATCTGCACCGAGATCAAGCCCAGAAAGGCGGTCATCTAAAGAATGTCTCGCAGAAATAATCAATACACCATCTTTTTTATTCCTTGCCTTAAGCCTCGAAAGCAGGTCAAGCCCTTCTCCCCCAGGCAGGCCAAGGTCTAACAGGATACAGTCATAAGCGTACAGTTCTATCTTTTCCAATGCGGATTCAAAATCATAAGCATGCTCACAGATGTTTCCTTCTCCTGTAAAATAGGCAAGAATGCTTTCGGATAAAGCCTGTTCATCCTCAATAACCAATATTTTCATTCTTAAAATCTTTATTTCAAAAATAGCTAATAATAATCTCTACTAACCTATACGTAATCGTAGCTTTTCGATGTTAACTGCCTTTTTCTTTTGTAGAGCAGTACGTCCGTAGGTTGCGAAATATTAACGAGACAACAGCATCTCCAAGTTAAGCACGTCCCATTGTTTCTGAGAATAGTCAAGGTTGAGGCAGCTTTTCCATTCAGCTATTAGCCGTTCGGCGAAATCCTGATACTTGGGCATCCAACGTGATAAAAGTCAGCATCGCAGATCGCAACACCAAGCGCATTAGTTGGGAACATAGCCAACATTTGTTAAATTTCTTATTAATCAGGAATTCAATTCCAGAATAACAGGAATAAAATTCCGAAATTGTAAAAAAAATATAAAAATTCGGTGCTAACCAGATAACGGGGCTCGAATCAAAAATCACAGCCTATAGACCCAAAAAGGATTTTTGAAAATGTACTTACATTTTTGACTTCAAAACATTGAACCACTTATCGAGATATTAAACCCAATATAATTAACTGAAAATAAATACTTTAAACAAAAAAAAAGCAACTCTTTTAAGAACTGCTTTAAAACTCGGGGTCAGAAACGGTGCGTGATTCGAACCATTTTGTCAACGGATTGATTGAAATAGGCGGTTTTTCAAAAATTCTGGATGATATTCTGATCACTTAGCACTTAACAATTTGTTAACTAATACCTGCCCATCCTCTACGTCAATCACTTTCTCCTCAAAATCCTTCCAGTCTTTTTCGCTGATGCCCGAGTTAATTGCTGTAGTTTTTAAGAAGGCATAATCGGTACGTTCGCCTGCCCTTTTGATTGCAGTCTGTAGAAACTTGTAGGCTTTCTGCTCGCCAAACCTTTGCTCAAAAGCCAGCAGCAAAAGTGCACCATAACTGTAGCGGTAACGCTCATCAATTTCATCAGCTTTTACGATTTTAGATAGTGGAATAATTTTTTTATCCTTTAGGAGCGTTCCGGCATACTTGATATAACTTATGGTGGAATCCCTACTATAGGCTTCCGCCGTCGCCTTCACTGATAGATATTCGGCAGTAGATTCCAGAAAAAACCACCTAAGTGTAGAATTTGGCAACCATAGGCTGCCAAAATAATAATGTCCAAGCTCATGGGCATAAAATGAATATTTGATGATGTGGTTGAATTTTCCGGTTGCCTTATCAACCTGGTTATTGAACTGTCCACCTGCAACGGCAATCGTTGGGAAGGTAACAAAGCCCCAAGACTTATTGGGACCATATGGTTCTATGGCCTTATGCTGCAAGAAAGTTATCTTTTGCGGATAGGCCGTTTCAAGCTTCTTTTCATAAAATTTCTTAATACCTACTATCTGCTTATTAAAGTTTTCTGCATCAGCCAAAGGCATATTAGCATTAAGAAAATCGCTTCCAGAAAATTTCTGTTTTTCATAATCTCCCGTAAAAAGCAACAACTCAAACGGAAGATCACTTTTGAACCTGGCAAGTGGCCCTGGTTGAGCCGCCGAACCGTTGATATAGATGGTCTTGCAGTCCTCACAGTCAATGGTAATATCGTAGGCAAGTGCAGCTATTTCCCTATCATTTTTGGTATCATAGATTACCGGATACCATTTGCTCTGTTCAGATGCCCGCATAGTCTTGCCGTTAAAGGCGATAACGCCCTTATAATCGAAGAAATTTAAGGTATCTGTGTAAATTGGAAAGGCACCAGTATAGGCAATGTTTAGATTTTCTGGAAGCGGAATATAATTTTTTCCATTGTGTATCCTGTATCTAATTGCTTCGTCAGAGTAGCTACTATTGTATCTTACAACACCACTAGTGTCCACAATATATTTCATGTTCATGCCTGGATTCAGTAAGATCCTAAAGCCTGTATCCAGTTTGGGAAGTCCAGTTAGTTTAAGGTTGGCACGTATTAACCCCTCTTTCATATTAATAGTCACTTTACCCTTTAAAGTAGGCACTTGAGCGTTAAGAAAATAAGGAAATAGTACAAACAGGAAAATGGGTACGGATGAACGGAGTTTCATTAGAGAATCTATAAATTAAGTTTCGCTAAAATATTAGTTATTTTTAAGGTAGCCTATTAAGTATTTAAAACCCGTATAAATGTTACGTGCTAATTTTCACCCAAACTACTTCTTCTCCGTTCCTCTTCTGTACCATTGCTCTTCTTAGTGTTTTTTACCGTGCCTCCAAAGCTGTAACTAAAATTCAGCTTCACCATCCTGGTTTCAAACTGTTTTCGCCACAACTGCTGTAGGGTACCACTATCCTGGTTATACTCATTACGGTATGATTTAAAAATGTCCATTGCATTTAGCTGAATAGATGCCCTTTTATTTAACAGTTGCTGACGAATACCTGCTGTAACATAAGTAAAAGCTCGGTTAGTAATTGTTCGATCTACACTTTTACCACGATAATTGAAAAGAAACATAACAGAGAAATTTTTACTCAGCGAGAAACTGTTATACGAAGTTGCAGCAAGACTGGCTATCCCATCACTCTCTAGCAAAACCCCGTTAAATTCGCCTTTAAATGATCGTTTAGATAAAATGCCATTCGAACTGGTATACCACCATGGCAACACTTGTTTGCCATACATTGCCTGAAGCGTAAAATAATCCCCATAATCTGCATTTCCTGGAAGTGTTGATATTACACCATTTGCCAAAGGAACAGAGATGCTGGTAAAATCATCAACACTGTGACTATAAGTTAGTCCAAAGAAAAATGCATTTTTATAACCATACCATAAATCGGCATTATAGGCAACCAGAGGTTTCAGTGCCGGATTACCCTGTTGCAGATTGCTGCTGCTGATAATTCGCACCAGCGGATTTAGGCTCTCATAGCCAGGGCGTTCTATCCTTTTGTTCATCCCTAAGCTAAGGCTATGGTTTTTGGTAAACTTATAGTCAAGATGTACAGATGGAAATGGCTGGAAATAGCTTCTGGTAAATCGTTCGTTTCCAAACCCCTGTTCACTCTGTCCATTTGTATACTCTCCCCTTATACCCAACTGATAGGAAAATTTCTCGCCAGTGCGGGCATAAGTTAAATAAAGTGCTGAAATACTTTCTTTGTAATTAAATAAATTGGTTTGCTGACTAGTGAAATCCTGATAAAAGTTGGAATTTTTAGCATTAACATAGCTCGTTTTCATACCCATTTCAAATTGATGACCTTTGGCTAAAGGATGCGTGTAATCCATTTTAAAAGCATAAACATCGAACACACGGTCTTGACCAACCATGCTTGGCAGGTCTGATGCGGGACTGAACGTTACGGTTCTGCTGTCCTGATCGTTATAATTTCCATAACGGTAATAATCTACATCGACTGTCAAATCCCTTCCAAAGCTATCTACTTGATGTTGTAGTCGAAGTCCAGATGAGAAATTAGACGCACGAATATTAACTAGATTAATAAACTGCGATTGCCCAACAACATTATCGATATTAGCAGTGCTATTGCGACCGAAAGTCTGAAATCCAGGTTTAACCGACGCAGACAGTGTAGTGCGCTTTGAAAGATAAAAATCCATTCCCAGATTTGGCGTGTAATTCGCATTGCTTCTGGTGCTTTTGATATCAGTAGTTGATTGACCTGAGGCTATTCCCCGGGCATCGACAAAAGTGGATACAATGTAACTATCGTAGAAGTATTTGTTGTAATTATAATCTAGATTAAGCAGCAGATTATAAGCGTTTCCTTTATAGTTAAGGTTAACACCTCCATTAGCTTTTCCAAATGCCCCTTTCCCTCCTCCAGCATAAACATTTCCGTTCAGCCCGGCTTTATAATTACGTTTACGGATGATATTGATGATTGCTCCATTCCCGGCAGCGTCGTATTTTGCAGAGGGCTGGGCAATGAGTTCAACCTTTTGGATAGCCGACGAAGAAATTCCTTTCAACATACCGGCCAGTGCTTCTGATGAAAGAGTAGTGGCCTTGCCATCAATATAGATCTGAACAGATTTGCCGTTCAGGCTAATCTGGTCATCTGGCGTTACACTTACACCAGGTAGTTGGTTCATTACTTCCATAATTGGCGCACCTGAACCTAAACCGTTGAGATTTACAATAAGCTTGTCTGCCCTCCTTTCTACAAATGGAAGCTTAGCAGAAATGCTCACAGCCGCAAGTTGAATTTCCGATGTCTTAAGAACAATTGTCCCCAGTTCCCTTTTCTCGCCCGGCACAATGTCGAAAACCGCCGTAAGCCTCTTGGTGTAGCCCATCATCTTGACCTCAATAAGATAGGAGCCATTAGGGACCTGGAAACTAAAGTTCCCCTTTTCATCAGCCAATAAAGATTTGACCATACTTGTATCTGTACCCTTTTTTAAAGCTACCTGAGAAAACGGGAGGTCAGAAAGCTTTTCATCCACCACTTTACCAGTAACCTTACCCAACTTTTGTTGGGCACTAACAGCCATGGTGCTGAAAAACAAAATAAAAACTAAACCACAATAAGAGCGGGCAAATTTAAGTAAAATAAAAAGCATAACGTCTGGATAAATTTGAACAATCCAAACATATAACTAATTAATTAGTCAAACAACTAATTTATTAGATACTACAACTAATTAATTAAATTAAATACGTATCTATCTGATTATCAATCTAAAAATTTATCGCTATTTGATAAGCTGAACTTACTTTTTCTCCATTTTGCAATGCAGGCTTCCATTTTTGGCTAGCTTTAATAAGTCTCAACACTTCTTGATCGCTTGCCTGATCTAAACTTCTTTCAACTTTTTCATTGCTAATTTCCCCGTTGGTTTGAACAACGAAACTCACAATCACCTTTCCATTTTTATTGGAGACTTTTTTTGCGTTACTGATAAGATATTTACTAAAAGCATCAAATCCACCAGGGAAACTTGCTGCCTGGTCAACTTTGTTATCGTTGCCATTAATACCTGAGGTATTAAAGGAACACAAAATTGCAATTAGAGGTAAGCATAAAATATACTTCCAGAGCCTGTGGCGGCTAGATTTTTCCCGTTGCAGCATCTTTATTCTCGACTCGAGCAATGAGGCATTGTAGAAAGTATTTGCCAATTCAGGTCCCGCATTCAGGTTTTGGAGAAACAGCAACATCGCGTATTGCTTTTTGCTTGCCGAAAAGTTACATGCATATTCATCAGCCAAATATTCGTGGATCAACTTCAGGCTTTTACGATAGGCATAGACAATGGGATTGAACCAAAAAAATACTTCTACTATTTCAATCAGCAGCAGATCGAATGTATGCAACTGTTTAACGTGTATATTTTCATGTGCATTAATTACGGCCAGGCCAGAAAGCTTTCGGTCTATCACCTTGGTTTTCCAAAAAGAAAATGCATCACCATCCTTGGGCAGCGTTATCTGTTTTTTTACACCAGCTATTTTGATCAATAATCGTGTTGCACCAAGCACAACTCCAACCCAGTACACAAAAGTTACCCAGCTAAATTCTTTCCCGACGTCATTTTCTAATTTCTTTACCCCAACAACTGCAAGTGTGTGGTTTACAAGTTCAACCTTTGGCAATACGATTAACCAAGACAGATCCAAGAAGGGCATTAACATCGATAAGCAAAGCGCAACAAGCAGGTAAACCCTGTTAAAAACAAAAAAAGTTTCTCTCTTAAGCAATAGCACATAAAAGAGATAAAATAGAGCCAGCGAAATGCTAGACCAGAGAAAGTAATATTCAAGTCCCATGATTAATCTTTTATTTGATCTATCATTTTAAGCAAATGTTCGGCGTCTTTCATATCGATTTTCTTTTCCTGAACAAAAAAAGAGAACATGTCTTGTACTGAATTAGAAAAATAACTGCCCAAAAATTTATCCGCCTCATAACGCATGTATTCTTCTTTGCTAATTAAGGGAAAGTAACGATGGGTTTTACCAAAAGCTTCGTAGCCGATTACACCCTTGCTCTCTAAAATCCTGATAATGGTTGAAACCGTACTGTATGCAGGTTTTGGATCTGGCAACTCACCTATAATTTCCTTTACGAATGCTTTTTCCAATTTCCAGAGCACCTGCATTAATTGGCTTTCAACTCTCGTTAAATCTTTGATATCCATGGCCTATTTATTTAACTTCAAATATCAGCTAAAAAATTAGTTACCACAACTAAAAATCCAAATTAAAATAAAGTTCGACTTAGTTTAGCAAAATCATTGTAAGAATATGTTGTAAACATCGAACCGCTAATATCTATCAGATTAACAGCCAAATAAGTATAAACAGTAGATAGTCGACAGTTTTATATAGCATACACCGTCAGGGTGGCCTTCCAGGGCTCGAACCAATAATCGGCCTTTATTTGCTCTATTTGCATAAACCAATTCATTTGACCCCTTTTCGCCAATTCTCTAAAATACAGACAAGCAAAACTTTACAACAAATTTATTTCTGGTGAGATGGGGTCAATGTTGGACTTTTTTCACCCCCGCTGGCGCACGCGTGCCGCGTGTGCACTTAAAATCTCAACACCAATCTATAAAATAGCTAATATAAATTAATCCCTTGCCTCCATTATATTCGATTCACTACTATACTTCCAATGCCAGGCTTCATTTACAAATCCTGAAACAACAGGATTATCATGTACATAATCTGCTTTTTGTTTAATAGCGTCGGTAATCCATAATTCTATTGGTTTATTGTCATGTAGCCAAAATTGGCTTCCTTTTAATTGCTGCTTTTTGAGCCTGCCCGTTCAAACATCCAAAGCACCCATTCCTTTCTACGTTCCTGGCCGTTTTCCTTTATTGCTGTTACAATTTGCTTCGACGTATATTCATTAAATCTGCCTAACAAAACATGAGGATTATTTTCTTTTGCTTTAAAGATTAAATGTGCATGGCTTGGCATAATACGCCAACAATACAACGCTAAGCCCAAATTTGCATGGCAATAAATTAAACTTTTTACCAAAATATCATAGTACACCGATCAAACAAATACATCAATCCAATATACTGTGTCAAAACTCACTAAATACAATCCCTCTTTATTGTAGAATTTTTATTTACGGTTCAGTGTATTTTCACTTCTACTATTTATTCACACGCGGTACGCGTGCGCCAGCGAGGGGCAGAATTCTAACATCTCGAACAGCCATTTAATGTAGCTATAAACTCCAACAGTATAAGACCAATCTGAAAATGATTTGCACCGCTACTTCTTTGGAATTTTTAATTTGTCGACTCTCATTAAATCCATCATTAGTATGTTAGGAGCTGGCTTATCAACATATAAAATTTTTTTAAATAAATTTATAAGATTATTTATCTCAATTGGAGGTAGCTGAATATCAGAACTTACTTCCACTCGCGCTTTGTTTAAAACTAGAATTGGTATGAAAAAGCTGACTTCCTGTTTTGTGTTCATATAAGGACTAAAATCGAAAGAATAATATTTCTTGTAGCCTGGAAACATAGAATATGCCAAACTATCACTCGCTGTGACGTTCACAACTTGATTCTTTCCAATTTTTTTTACATTTATTTTAAAATTAAAAGCATATAGAGGTATGCTATCATTCAGCGCTTTAAAAGTAAATTCGTTTAATACTTTATAAATTGGATTATATTTCGATGCTTCTTTCTGATTTTTTTGCGCTATCGAATTCTCTGAAAAGCATGTAGAAAGTAGCGCAAATAATAGAACTACACGGATAAAAGTATGTTTGTTAATCATAATTAAATTAATTTGGACACTTTGTGCCTTGATAACCTGGTTTTGTAGTATCTCCCTCCTGACCGTTGATGATTGAGTCACTTGAACTATTAGGTATTATCCCCGTATTTGCTAATATTGCAGCCCTAGCGACATCGAAATTCGGATTATAATTAGTGATAATATCGCGAAGTCCAGTAAGATAATTATAGCGGACAATTCAAATTAAACTTTTTACCAAAATATCATAGTACAACGGTCAAACAAATACATCAATCCAATATACTGTGACAAAACTAACAAAATATAAGCCCTCTTTATTGTAGAATTTGTATTTACGGCGCATTGTATTTTCACATCTACTGTTTATTCACACGCGGCACGCGTGCGCCAGCGAGGGGTGGCTAAACACGCGATGGAACAGCTGGGGGAGACGGGGTCAATGTACTCTGGTTTATCCAATTTAGCTTATAATTCGGAGATGATAGCAGCAAAGCCTCCATTCCTACTCATCTTTACTGGGATATCAGCGTTTGAACTTACTGTTATGGTTTTTTTATTGAAGTCCATGGCTTGTCGGCTGGCATTGATTCCATCAGAAAAACAAGTCATACTATAAGATTTACCCTTAGTCAAAAAATCAAGGCTTAGATCTATGTCTCTCGCCATTCCATTGGTAATCCCGCCGATAAACCACTTTTTCCCATTTCTTTTGGCAACTACGGCTATCTCTCCAGCCTCTGCGACTAATGCTTTGGTCTCATCCCAGGTTACTGGTACCTTAACGATAAAATCAGTACAGTCCTGATTTTTATAATAAAGGGTTGGGTTATCACAAAGCATCTGAACCCCACTTTCAAAAAGAACAAAAAGTGCCAGCTGGTAAGCACGTGTTCCCACCGCAGCAGCATTTGGCCTTTTGCCTCCATAAACTTCAGGTTGCATATTGATCATGGCTCCAGGTGTAAAATCCATCGCACCAGCTATGTTTCTTATGAAAGGAAGATAGATTGTATTCTCTGGCTGACACCCTTCCATTTGCTCCAAACCTCTTACACCTTCATAAGAAATAACGTTGGGGTATTTATGTTCCAGTCCTCTGGGGGTAAAAGCACCATGAAAGTCAACCAGGATATTATACTTCGCTGCTTCTTTGGCTACACGTTCATAATAATTAACCATCCATTGATCATTTCTGTCCATAAAATCGATCTTCACGCCCTTGATTCCCCATTCTGAGAATTTCTTAAATAAACCCATGTTTTTTTCTACACTGAGCCAGGTTAGCCACAAAATGATATCGACTTTTTTCTCCTTCCCATATTTTATAAGCTCTTGAAGGTCTACCTTTTTATTTGGGGTATATGGATCGTGTACGCTTTCGGCCCACCCCTCATCCATAATGATATATGGGATTCTACTTTTTGAGGCAAAATCGATATAATACTTGTAAGTTTCCAGATTATATCCAGATTCAAATTTAACATCAGGACCATAAGGGGAAGCATCATTCCACCATTCCCAACTTACCTGTCCTGGCTTTATCCAATCCGTATTTTTAATTAACGATCGGGGAGCCAGTTTAACTGGAAGTGTGCTTTCTAACAATTCCAGATCATTAGATGCAGTAATGAAATATCTCCAGGGGTATGTTCGTTTGCCACTTGTCTTTGCAATAAAATCGCCAGATTTGGTAATACGCATAAATCGATCGCCTTCCTGGCGTTCTTCAGTTGCAACTTTAGAAAAGGTTGACATCATTCCTTTATTTACCTCTCCTTTTAAAAATAAGCATGGGTAATCTGTAAGATCCGTCTCTCCAAAGAGTATCTTGACCCCAGTTTTAGTATCAATCAAGGCTGGTAAAGTAACCATCTGTTTAGAATCTGTCCATGTCTTAGCATCAGGATGATATAATTGGTCTCATAATTTGATGTAAAATCTTTAGCAGGCTGTACATGCAATTGATAACTATTAGGTAAGGGTAATGTGATGTTCTCACTGATTACCTTAATTTGCCCATTTTTATCGCCCTTAAGATCCGTAATAAAGCGATATGCAACACCCCCATCATAAGCCCTGAATTCAACGGAATACCCACTACTCAGTTTCATCACAAGCACATTGCACAGATTGTCGATCTTCGAAAACTTCAACGGAACTACAGGATTTAATTGCTCATTGATTTTAAAAGATTTAAGACTTCGAACCTTTATTTCTCGGTCTAAATATGCCTTATCTATGTTAATACCCAGACTACAGTTTTTAAGGAGTAAACGATTACCCTTGTATATATCGTAAGATATCTTGTCTGTGACATGGATTTCCACTTTGATGAGTCCATTGGGGGAAATTAGCTCGGCACTTCTAGCGATGATATTAGTGAACATCCCAACTAACAGTATTAATAAATGTTTTTTCATAACTAATCTATTTTTTAATGGCCATTGGTTAAGGATAAGCCTTTGCCTATCATTGATATTGTGATTGCAGTATTTTCCTGGTATTTTGCCTTTTGCATTATTTCAGATAATCTGCCCCTTGGAGTGCCTAGGCTTATTTACCATTGAGCTTTTTAATCAAATCCGTTTCATCTTTACGATATGGCGTTCCATCCTGATTAAAAATTTCATGAAACCATTCTATTGGCTCACTACCATCTGCCAATGGCGTATCCCAGGCATATTTTGTATTGG